>Ga0316217_10000036_pt1 | contig 200160 bp, 161 predicted proteins | sample 1anoAmetaG_FD_203633 | JGI IMG/M metagenome (GOLD analysis project Ga0316217, IMG submission 203633) | Freshwater microbial communities from Trout Bog Lake, Wisconsin, USA - 1anoA | ecosystem: Environmental > Aquatic > Freshwater > Lake > Hypolimnion/Profundal zone | place: USA: Wisconsin... | reverse complement strand
CGTCGTTGGTGTGCAGGGTGGAGAGCACCATGTGCCCGGTGAGCGCCGCCTTGACGCCGATCTCCGCGGTCTCGAAGTCGCGGATCTCCCCGATCATGATGATGTCGGGGTCCTGGCGCAGGAAGGCGCGCAGGGCCGCGGCGAAGTTGAGGCCGATATCCTCGTGCATCTGCACCTGGTTGATGCCGGCGAAGTTGAACTCGACCGGGTCCTCCGCGGTGGAGATGTTCTCCGTCACCTTGTTCAGCTCGGAGAGCGCCGAGTAGAGCGAAACGGTCTTGCCGCTTCCGGTCGGCCCGGTCACCAGCACCATGCCGAACGGCTTGTGGATCTCCTTCTGGAAGCTCGCCAGGGCCTCCGGCTCGTACCCCAGCTTGGTCATGTCGAGCTGCAGGTTGCTCTTGTCCAGAAGGCGCATGACGATCTTCTCGCCGAAGAGCGTCGGGAGCACGGAGACCCGGAAGTCCATGTCCTTGCCGCCGCCGAGCTTGATCTTGATCCTGCCGTCCTGGGGCAGGCGCCGCTCGGCGATGTCCAGCTCGCTCATGATCTTGATGCGGGAGGTGATGGCGTTCTTGAGCTTCAGGGGGGGCTTCATGACCTCGTAGAGGATGCCGTCGATCCGGTAGCGCACCCGGAAGCTCCGCTCGTAGGGCTCCACGTGGATGTCGCTCGCCTTCTTCTTGATGGCGTCGGTCAGGATCAGGTTCACCAGCTTCACGACCGGCGCGTCCTCCGTGGCGCGCTCCAGCGAGTTCAGGTCGACGTCGTCCTCGTCGCCCAGGACCTCGAAGTCCTCCATGTTGTCCAGGTCGTTCATGACGTCGGCCAGGGAGGCTGTCTGGTCGTAGAGCTTGTCGATGGCGGTCTTGATGGAGCTCTCGGCCACGACAACGACCTCGACGTTGTAGCCGGTCATGAACTTGATGTCGTCGATGGCGAAGATGTTGGAGGGGTCGCTCATGGCGATGATCAGCGTCGAGCCGGCCCGGTTCACCGGGACGATCTGGTACTTGTGGGCGATCTCGGCGGGGATGATCTTGATGACCTGCGGGTCCACGTCGTAGTCGGCGAGGTTGATGGTCGGCACGCCGTACTGCTTGGAGAGAAACGAGGTGAGGTCCCCCTCCGTGATCAGGGAGTCCCGGATCAGGATGGAGCCGAGCCGCAACTGCCCGCCCGCCGCCTTCTGCTCGGCGAGCGCCTGCTTCAGCTGATCCTTGGTGATCAGGTTGTTCCCGACCAGAAGTTCGCCCAGCCTGCTTATATGCATAGATCCCTCATCCGCGGTGTGCGCATCCAATGAATGGTATTTTGTAATGACCGCGTTGTCAAGGTTTACCTGGAGCCCAGGGCCTGCTGCACCGCCCGCGCCATGCAGCCCGGGGGGGGAGCCGTCCCGGTCCAGATGGCGAAGGCCGCCTCGCCCTGCGCCACCAGCATGCTGAGCCCGTTGGCGGCCGGCATCCCGCAGGCGCGGGCCAGGGAGATGAGCGGGGTGACCGGCGGGGCGTACACCATGTCGTAGACGGCGAGCCCGGGCTTGAGCCCCCCCAGGGCGAGCCCCGGGAAAGCGTCACCCGCCATCCCGACGCTGGTGGTGTTGACCATCAGGTCGAAGGAGCCGAGGAACGCGGGGTCCCCCAGCCGCTCCAGCGACTCCGCGCTCAGCTCCAGCCCGGGCAGGCGCGGCGCGAGGCTCCCCACCAGCTCCAGGGCCGGGGCGGGGGAGCGGTTGGCCAGGACCAGGCGCGCGGCGCCCGCGCTCCCCAGGGCGGCGACCGCGGCGCGCGCGGCGCCTCCGGCACCCAGCACGAGGACCGAGCGCCCCGCCGGGGCGAAGCCGAAATCGAGCCGCAAGGCCGCCAGCAGCCCGGCCCCGTCGGTGTTGTGGCCGACCAGCGCCTCCCCCTCGCGCGCCACCGTGTTGACCGCGCCGATCAGCCCGGCCTCCGGCGAGACCCGGTCCAGCAGGGGGATGACCGCGACCTTGTGGGGGATGGTGACGTTGAAGCCGGCGACCCCCAGGGCGGCGAGCCCCGCGACCGCCTGCGGCAGTCGTTCGAGGGCGACCGGGAAGGGGAGGTAGACCCAGTCGAGCCCCAGGGCCCGGAAGGCGGCGTTGTGCATGGCCGGCGAGAGGGAGTGGGAGACCGGGGAGCCGATGATGCCGGCCAGTCGCGTGGTTGCGCCGATCGCCGTCACCTCAGCGCACCCGGTAGGTGCCGCGCAGCTGGGTGATCTGCGGGCCGAGTTCGGGGACGATGCGCTGGGCGGCCTCGAGCTGCTCGACCCCGGACGCCAGCCCCAGCTTCAGGAGCGACTCCCCCGCCTCCAGGTGGGAGGCGGCGTAGATCTGGATCGCCTTGCCGGTGTCGAGGTCGCGGAAGAACATCTCCCCCCCGACTATCCCGCGCAGCGTGTAGTACTGCCAGACCTCGGGATCGGGCGCGCTGACCGGGCTCCCGGCGCGGTCCAGGCGGTAGCAGATGCCGCGCTGGTGCGGCGTGAAGTCGCGGAAGGTGACCGAGTACCTGGTGGAGAAGTCGATGTAGACCGGTCGGCGCGGGAACTGCTCCGCGGCGGAGACGAAGAGCGCCTCCTCCGGGAGGATCTGGTCGCCCGGCAGGGAGCGCAGCGCGGAGTTGCGGAACAGCTCCGGGAAGCCGTCCAGGTACCAGGCAAAGACCAGGTGCGGGGTGTGCAGCAGGTCCAGGTCCTCGCGCATGCGCTCCACCCCCTGCAGGTACCAGAGCGGAAAGGCGCCGGAGTCGCCCCAGGTGTACATGACGGCCCCCTGGGGGAGGCTCCTGAGCGAGTTGGAGGCGTAGTCGAAGGCGATGTAGTTCTCGTGCTGGTCGTTCTCCTGGTAGTGCTCCAGGCAGACGGCCAGCGGCAGCACCAGGGCGAGCGTGAGGATGGCCCGGCACAGGGGGCGCCGGGAGGCGAGCCGGGCGGGGAGCCGCCCCGCCACCTCCTGCACGATCCGGAACACCCCGAGCCCGATGAAGACGGCGCTCAGCAGGTAGAGCGGGGTGAAGAACTCCTCCGTCAGGAAGATCATCTCCCCGGGGGTGTTGAAGACGCCGGCGATCACCAGCAGGAAGACCAGCACCCCGATCAGGTAGGAGAGCACCAGATCCCGCTTCCTGAACAGGAAGGCGGCCAGGCCGACCACCAGGAGCACGAGCCCCACGAAGGTGAACTCGTAGGGGACGTTGAAGGCGTTCACCTGGGACCAGAGCAGCCCCAGGTCGCGCACCGGCTTCTCGGTGGGGTACCCCTTGCGGAGCAGGTTCCAGAGGAACTGGGTCAGGTCCTTGGAGTCGCCCCAGTTGAGCAGCGGCTTTTGCAGGGCGCGCACGATCAGGTGCAGGTGGATCGAGAAGCCGAGAATCCCGAAGGCGAGCGCGACCAGGAATTCCTTCACCCGGAACACGACGCGCCACTGCTTCGAGATGAGCAAAAAGGCGTAGGTCGGGATCATCAGCACCATGATCTGGTGGGCCCCGGCGCCCAGCCCGCAGAGAAAGGCCCCGAGGTAGACGTAGCTCGGGCGCTCCTCCCCCCGGTCGTAGCTGTCGCGCCAGAGCAGCATCAGGTAGAAGACGATCGCGCAGATGAAGGCCAGCAGGGGATAGGGCTTGTCATGGTTGGACTGCAGCCAGAGCCGGGCCGTGCCGGCGAAGGTGACCGCGGAGCAGAGCGCCACGAACCCCTTGGCGGTGCGGAAGAAGTCCCCCGGCAGCTCCTCGTCCTTGAGGCAGTGCGCCACCAGCAGGTACACCCCGTAGCAGGCGAGCGCCGCGGAAACCGCGGTCGCGATGTTGACCCGGAAGGCGATCGAGCCGAAGGGGAGCCAGGTGAACGGCTTGGCGTAGTTCACGAAGAGCGGGTAGCCCGGCGAGTGCGCGACCCCCAGCGAGGAGACGGCGGTGATGAACTCGCCGGAGTCGAAGAAGGTGACCGACGGGGCGAGCGTCAGCAGGTAGAGGCAGAGCGGGATGATGAAGGAGAGTATGGCGAAAGGGTCCAGTCTCCGCAGGGTCGTCCGTTGGTTCACGCGGGGGCTCCTGACTCGTTTTCATTGGCGGCGCTGATCTTTTTCAGCGACAGCTTGTCGTGCCACAGGCAGTAGAGGCCGGCGCCGATGACGGGGAAGAAGCTCATGCCGTGGATCACCAGGGCGATGGAGAGCGCCTTCTCGGGGCCGATCCGGAACGCGGAGAGGGCGGTGACGCAGGCGAAGTGGTAGGTGCCGACGTAGCCCGGGGAGGCGGGCACCATGACCGCGAAGACCAGGAACACCATGATGAACATGCTCGCCTGGATCGGGAGCACGACGCCGAAGGAGCGCAGCACCAGGTCGACCGGCCAGATGGCGCCGGCCCAGATCAGCAGGGAACTGGCCAGCACCGCGGCCAGCTGGGACGGCGCGGTCGGTATGCGGATCCCGGAGATGAAGGAGCGCAGCTGGGCCACCAGCTGCCCGGAGCAGCGCGGGGAGAAGAGGGATACCACCCGGGAGACCAGCCGGACCGTCCACTCGGTGCGCCCCTTCAGAAGGGCGAGAAAGGCGAGCACCGCGAGGTAGAGGGCGAAGGTGACGTAGCCGCCGGTGACGAGCCCCTGCTGGACCCCCTCCATCCCGGCGGGGAGCCGGATGGTGAAGAAGGTGATCAGCAGCACCAGGAGCACGGTGAAGCCGTCGCACAGGCGGTCCACCACCAGCGAGGCGAACACGGCGGAGGTGCCGAGCCCCTCCTTCTGCCCCAGGGAGTAGGCGCGCACGAACTCGCCGAGCCGGGCGGGGAGCAGGTTGTTGGCCATGTACCCGATCAGGGTGGAGGGAAACAGGTTGGCCAGCCGGGTCCGCTTGATGGGGAGCAGCAGGAACTTCCAGCGCACCGCCCGGAGAAAATAGCTCGCGAAGGTGAGCGCGAGCGCCGGCGCAATATAGCGGTAGTCGAGCTCCCGGAAGGCGGCTGCCAGCTTGTGAAAGTCGATCTTCCGGAACAGCAGGAACAGGAAGAAGGCGCTGATGCCGATTCCGATCCAGAGCTTCGCATCTATCTTGTGCTTGGACAAACTCTCTCCCCGCTGCTTCGCTTAACTCCGGTCGGCCGGGCCGGCCGGATCGAGCGCTAGTTGCCGTCGTGGTACTCGATGATTGCCGCATCCTTGAGGATGCTCCGGCAGCGCGCCACGTCGGCGGCGATCGCCGCCTTGAGCGCCTCCAGGTCCGGGAAGCGCTGCTCGCCGCGCAGCCTTTCCAGGAAGAACAGCGAGACCTCCCGCCCGTACAGGTCGCCCTGAAAGTCGAAGAGGAAGACCTCCAGGGAGAGCCGCTCGTTCTGGAAGGTCGGATTGGTCCCTATGTTGCAGGCGCCGTCGTACAGCTGCGCGCCGATCCGGGCCTTGACCGCGTAGACCCCGGCCGCGGGGAGCAGGTCCTTGTCGGTCTCCAGGTTCGCGGTCGGAAAGCCCAGGGCGCGGCCGCGCTGCTGGCCGTGCACCACCGTGCCGTTCAGCGAGTAGTGCCGCCCCAGGACCGCCAGCACCCCCTCGACGTCCCCCGCGCTCACCAGGTTGCGCACCGCCGTGGAGCTGTAGACCGTGGCGCCGCTGCAGATCGGCTGCAGCAGCTCGACCCGGTAGCCGAAGCGCTCCCCCAGCTCCCGCAGCAGCGTCACGTCCCCCTCCCGGCCGCGGCCGAAGGCGTAGTCGTAGCCGATCACCAGCTGCTCCGTGCCGAGGGTCTCCACCAGGACCCGCTGCACGAAGTCTCGGGCGGCTATCGCGGCGAAGGCGGCGTCGAAGGGGATCACCAGCAGGTAGTCGATGCCGGAGGCCTCGATGAGCGCCTCCTTTTCCCCGGGGCTGGTGATCAGCTTCACCGCCTTGCCGGGGGAAACCACCTGCAGCGGGTGCGGCAGGAAGGTCACCACGACGGAGACGCCGTCCGCGGCCCGGGCCAGCTCGCGCACCCGGCGGAAGATCTCGCGGTGCCCCAGGTGCACCCCGTCGAAGTTGCCGATGGTGACCGCCGGGTGCCGCAGTTTTTCCCTGATTTCTGAGATGCTCCTGAAAATGATCATAGTAAAACGTGAACCTTAGGCTCGGTGCCGGGTGCAGCCGGTCCCGCCTTCACCAGGCGGGCTTTGGCAAAAAAGTAGGGTGGGCACCCCGTGCCCACGCGGCGGATTCCGCGGGCGCCGGGACGATGGCCGCGGCCCCGCCCGACTCCCCGTGCGCCTACGCTTCCGCGGCCTCGGCGACCTCGGGCACCCGCTTCTTGCCGAACAAAAGCGCCACCCAGATGCTGATCTCGTACATGAGGTAGAGCGGCAGCATGATGACGAACATGGTCACCAGGTCGGCGTGGAAGGCGGCGATGATCGCGCTGGCCAGGAGCGCGTACTTTCTGCGCGTGGCGAGCATCCGGTAGTTCACGATGCCGAAACGCGACAGCAAAAGCGAGAGGATCGGCAGCTCGAAGATCAGCCCGAACACCAGGATCAGCCTCAGGCAGAAATTGATGTACGCGGAGATGTTGAACCAGCTCTGCAGCCCCACCGCCTCGTAGGAGAGCGAGAAGTTGATGATGACCGGCCAGATCACCACCAGGAAGAACAGGGCGCCGACGCAGAAGCTGACCGACGCCACCGTGACGAAAGGGACCACCATGCGCCGCTCCTTGCGGGTCAGCCCCGGCGCCACGAAGAGCCAGATCTGGTGGAAGAGCACCGGCAGCACGATGATCATCCCCGCCAGCATGGAGATCTTGCACTGGATGAAGAAAGGCTCCAGCGGAGCGCTGTAGTTGAGCGGGCGCACCTTCTCGGAGACCCCGTGGTCGTCCCCCAGCTTGTAGCGCTGGTAGGCCGCCGGGTAGCGGGCCTTCACCTCGTTGTAGACCGTCTTCTTGAGGTCGTTCAGGTAGGTCTTCCCGGTGAGCGGCTTTTCCACGAAGCTCAGGAGGTCGTTGGAGAAGTTCCATGCCACCCCCATGCCGATGACGATGGCGAAGCTGCAGACGATGAGGCGCTTTCTCAGTTCGACCAGGTGCTCCATGAAAGGGAGGACTTTTTCCTCAGACATATTTCCAATTTCTCCTCATGAATCGCGCATGGAGCTTAACCTAGATTCTATACCATAGCGGCTTTGGCTTGTGCAACTGGTTTCAGCGCCGCTTCCCCTGGGGGCGCTTCCCCTTGACCGGGATGCGCGGGTAGCTCTCGCCCGCCGCGGGCGGGGCGAGCGGCCGGGATTCCAGGGTCCCGACCAGGGCGAATTCCACCTGCTTGCGGGCCTCGCTGACCGCGGCCACCTTCACCCTGATCCGGTCGGCGATCCGGTAGCTGGCGCGGCTCCTCTCCCCGACCAGGGAGTGGCTCTTCTCCTGGTGCACGTAGTAGTCGGCGGGGAGCGTCGCGACCGGGATCATCCCCTCCACGAAGAGGTCGACCAGCTCCACGAAGAGGCCGAACCCGGCGACGCCGGTGATGAAGCCGTCGTACTCCTCGCCGATCTTGTCCCGCATGAACTGCATCTTCTTCAGGTCGACCATCTCGCGCTCCGCCTCCATGGCGACCCGCTCCCGGCGGCTGGTGTGCAGCGCCGTCTCCGGCAGGCGCGCCTCCAGGCGGTCCCGGTCCCGGGGCGCCAGGCGCCCGGAGAGCACGAGTTTCAGGACCCGGTGCACCACCAGGTCCGGGTAGCGGCGGATCGGCGAGGTGAAGTGGGTGTAGGAGGGGGCGGCCAGGCCGAAGTGCCCCAGGTTCTCCGCACTGTAGCGCGCCTGCTTCATACAGCGCAGCAGCACCTCGTTGATCAGCCGCTCCTCCGGCTTCCCGTCGACCTCGGAAAGGAGCTTCTGCAGGTCGGCCGGGTTCACCTTATCCTCCAGCACGGCGAGCTGGTAGCCGAAGCTGAACACGAACTCGGAGAGGTCCTTGAGCTTCAAGGGGTCGGGGTTCTCGTGCACCCGGTACAGGGATGGGACCGGCGTCCCCTCCAGGAAGCTCGCCACCGCCTCGTTGGCGGCCAGCATGAACTCCTCGATGATCCGGTGCGCCAGGTTCCGCTCGGCGCGCACGATGGCTGTGGTCTCCCCCTGCAGGTCGAGGATGATCTGGGGCTCGGGGAGGTCGAAGTCGATGCTGCCGCGCTCCCGCCGCCTGGCGTTGAGGCGCTCCGAGAGCTCCTCCATGACCTTCAGGTCCGGGACCAGGGCCGCGTGCTGCGCGCTCAGCTCCGGGTCGCCGTCCACCAGGATGCGCTTGACGGTCGTGTAGGTGAGCCGGGCGGCGCTCTTGATGACGCTTTGGTAGAAGCGGGCATCGACCCTGGCCCCCGCCGGGTCGAAGAGCAGCTCGGCGGTCATGGTGAGCCGGTCCACCGCCGGGTTCAGCGAGCAGATCCCGTTGGAGAGCTGCTCCGGGAGCATGGGGATGCAGCGGTCCGGAAAGTAGACCGAGGTCCCCCTGAGGTACGCCTCGGCGTCGAGCCGGGAACCCTCGCGCACGTAGTGCGAGACGTCCGCGATGGAGACCCAGAGCCGGATCCTGTCCCCCTCGCGGGCGACCGACACGGCGTCGTCGAAGTCGCGGGCGGTCTCCCCGTCGATGGTGACGGTGGTGCGGGGGCGCAGGTCGGTCCGGCCGGCGAGCGCCTCGGCGGCGACCTCCCGGGGTTGCTGCAGCGCCTCGGCGAGCACCTCCTCCCCGAAGAGGTAGGGGAGGTCGAACTTCCTGATGACGGTCAGCGCCTCGACCTCGGGGTCGTTGGCGTCGCCCAGCACCTCGGTGATCCTCCCCTCCAGCCCGGACACCTTGGTCGGGTAGGAGACGATCTGCGCCAGCACGACCTGGCCGTCGCGCGCCCCCCCGACCCCGCCCGGGGCGATCACCACGTCCCGCCCGAGCCTCTGGTCGTCCGGGATCACCCGCCCCCCCTTGCCCAGCGCCTCGAAGCGGCCGACCACGCTGGTCAGCCCCCTCTGGATCAGGGCGGTCACCCTCCCCTCCTTCTTGCCGTCGCGCCGCACCGAAACCACCTGGGCCTCGACGGTGTCGCCGTTCAGGCAGTCGCGCAGGTAGCGCGCCGGCACGAACAGGTCGCCGGAGCCGTCCTCCGGTGCCACGAAGCCGTAGCCGTCCCGGTGCACGGAGAGCTTGCCGCGCAGGGACCCCGCGGCCCCGGCGATCGCGTAGAGACGTCCCGGCAGCTTGACGATCTCGCCCGCCTCCAGCAGGGCATCCAGCAGGTCCTCCAAACGGTCCCTCTCCTGCCCCCGGGCCACCCCGAGCGCCTTGAGCATCTGCCTGAACTGCACCGGTTCACCGCCCCTCAACAGCTTCAGAACCGCATCCTTACCTTTACGCATAGCAACCCCTTCTGGGAATAATGATGACCGGCAGGGCCGGGAGCCACCCGGCCGCCGCGGGAACCTGCCTACCCACCGGATAATGCAGAACCACCCGCCGAATGTCAATGGCTTTGCCCTTTTGCGCCGTCCCTCCGGCCGGTCGGGCGCCGGCGACGGGCAGGCGAGGTCGGAAAAAACCTTTGCTATTTAAGGCCCTCTCCGGTAGAAATGAAGGGTTAGCCGCCTCGCAACCGACAAGGGAGTCTCCATGTTTCGCCGCACCGTGTTCTGCGCCGCCCTGCTTTTCTGCCTCACCCTCCCGGCCTTCGCCTCCCCCCTCGGCTCCGACGGCTCCCTGGCGAGCGCCGCGGAGCGCATGAAGCTCAAGGACTACGCCGGCGCGCGCGAGGCCGCTCTCAAGAGCGGCGGCACCGGCGCCCGCGCCTTGCTGATCGGCATGGCCTGCTTCCGGCTGGAGCTCTGGGAGGAAGCCGCCGGTCAGCTGGGCGCCGCCGCCGAGGCGTACCCCCTGCTCGCCGACTACGCGCTGTACCACCAGGGAGCCGCGCTCGCCAAGCTGGGACGCGCCGACCAGGCGCTCCCTCCCCTGTACCGGCTGCTGAAGCAGTACCCGGAGAGCCGGCTGGCGCGCCCCGCCATCCTGCTCTACGCCGACACCCTGGCCGCCGGAGGCTACCAGAAGCAGGCGCTGGAGAGCTACGCCTCGTTCCTGGAGCGCTACCCCTCGGGGTCCGACTCGCTCGCGGCCCTGGCGGGCTCGGCGCTCTGCCGGGAGCGGCTGGGCGAGCCGGCGACCGCCGCCGCGATCTACCGCGGCATCTGGCTGAACCACCCGACCTCCCCCCTAGCCGACAAGGCGGCGGCCGAATTGAACCGGATCTCCGCCGCCGGCGCCAAGGTCGAGCCCTACACCGGCGCCGAGCTCTTCAAGAGGGGCACGACGCTCTACGACCTCGGGCGCTACGCCCAGGCAGCCGCTACCTACGCGGCGCTGCCGCTGGACGCCGAGAGCCCGGAGTTCGGCGCCAAGGTGCGGCTGCGCACCGGACAGGCCCTCTTCAAGGCCAAGCGCTACCAGGATGCCGAGAAGGCGCTCCTTGGTGTGAGTCAGGGAGGCGGGGCCGTCGCGGACGAGGCGGGTTACTGGCTTGCCAAGACCCTGGACAAGCAGGGGAGGTCCGATCAGGCCTACGAGCTTTTCCTCCGTCTGGCGCAGGCGCCCCAGGGGGGGAGCTTCGCCGAGGAGGCCCTGCTGGACGCGGCCTACCAGAAGCGCTACCAGAAGAAGGGGGCCGAGGCGCTGCAGCTCTTCCAGAGGTTCCTGGCCAGCCATCCGGACTCCCCGAAGGCCGGGGGCGCGCTCTGGGAGGCCGGCTGGACCAGCTACCAGAACCGCGACTATCCGGGGGCCGCGGGCTACCTGAAGAGGCTCGCCGGGGTCGCGGAACAGCGCGAGAAGGCGCTCTACTGGCTCGGCCGCTCGCTCTCCAACGCGGGCGACCTCAAGGGTTCCCAGGCGGCCTTCGCGAGCCTGGCGGACGAATACCCCTTCGGGTACTACGCGCTCATCTGCAACAAGTGGTGCGACCTCGGCGCCTTCCCGACCCCGCCCAAGGCCCTGAGCGAGGCGCTCCCCATGCCGGCCGGCTTCGAGCGGGAGAAGGCCCTGATCAGCCTCGGGCTCTTCGACGAGGCGGCCCGGGAGCTCTCCAGGCCCCGGAAGGGGAAGAACGCCCTGGGGATCGCCCGGCTCTTCCTGGAGATGGAGAATTACAACGGAGCGCTGCACGCCGTGGCGAAGGAAAACCCCAAATGGCCCGCGAAGGAGAGCGCATCGGCCTGGGGCGTCAGCTATCCGCTGGCCTACCGGGACGACGTGGTGCAGAGCGCGGCGGCGACGGCGGTTCCCGAGAGCCTCATCTATGCGATCATGCGCTGCGAGAGCAACTACTCGCCCAGCGCCCTCTCCCCGGTCGGCGCCGTCGGGCTGATGCAGATCATGCCGTCGACCGCCGAGGCGATCTCCAAGGGAGACTCCGCGCGGCTCACCCGCCCCGAGCTCAACATCCGCCTGGGCGCCCGCTACCTGAAGGATCAGCTGGCGACCTACGACCGGAACATTGCGCTGACCGCGGCGGCGTACAACGCCGGGCCGGGGGCCGTCAAGCGCTGGCAGAAGAGCCTCGCCGCGCTCCCCCAGGACGAGTTCATCGAGAGCATCCCGTACCGGGAAACCCGCGAATACGTGAAGAAAGTCGTGAGCACCATGGAGCTGTACCAGAGGCTGTACCGGCTGCCGGCGGCGAAGAACTAGCGAAACGGGCGGGTCGTGCCGGAGTTTTGGGGGAAGCGACGGAGGAAATAGTAAAGGGCGCCCTGGCGGGCGCCCTTTTTTTCTGCTGCTCTGCCGGGCTACCCCTGCATCTCGATCAGGGAGTGGTCGCCGATGTTCATCCGCCTGGTCGAGCCGATCAGGTGGACCGAATCCCCCAGGATCGAGTCGTGCAGGATCATGTTGCTGACCTGGGTATCGCCGTTGATGATGGAGTTCTGCAGTATGCTGGACTCGACGATGCTGCCGGCCGCGACGGAGACGTTGGGCCCGATGATGCTCCCCCGCACGGTCGCCCCCTTCTCTATGTGCACCGGCTCTATCAGCACGGAGTCGACCACCTCCCCGTGGTTGTGATGGCGTCCCACCAGCAGGTAGCTGTTGGTCTGCAGCAGGGTCTCCGGCGTGCCGCAATCGAGCCAGGCGTCGATCTCCGGAGCCTTGAAGCGGCGGCCGTCCCTGATCATGCGCATGAAGACGGCGGGGAGGTAGTACTCCCCCTTCACCGTCTCGCCCGAGTGGATGGTCTGCTCCAGGTATTCCATGAAGGCGACGCCGTCCTTCAGGTAGTAAAGCCCGACCTGGGCCAGCTTGGACACCAGGGTGTCCGGCTTCTCCACCATGTCGACGATCAGCCCGTCGCGCACCACGTTGACCCCGAAGCGCTGGTAGTCCTCCACTTCCTTGGAATAGATGAGCCCGTCGCAATCAGCGCTGAGCGCCGGGATGCGGGTCAGGTCCGCATCGAAGATGGTGTCGTTGAACACGATCAGCAGGTCGTCCCCGGCCCCGACAAAGGGGGCGGCCAGTGCGACCGCATGGGCCGGCCCCTGCCGCTCCTTCTGGACGATATAGCGGCAGGGAAGCCCCGGAAACGATGCTTCCATATATTCCCTGACCTGCCCCCCGTTCTCGTCCGTTATGAAGAGGTACTCCGTGGCATTGAGCGGGGTGAGCCTGCTGATGATGTGCTCGAGGACCGTCTTTCCCGCCACGTGCACCAGGGACTTCGCCTTGGTGTGAGTGTGGGGTCTCAGTCGTGTTCCTTTCCCGGCGACGGGAAGCAGTATTTTCATGCGATGTCTCCTTGGCAAAGAGTCCGGGGGGAGGAGCCGGGAAGGCATAAGCCGTACAAATGGATGGGTCGACTGCAGGCCGCAGCAACCAAATTCGCGTGACCCGGCGCCATTAAATTGCAGCGGCGGACATCCTAACACGGAAGCCGCGGCGATGCCAAATGGCAATTTGGGGTGTGGAGGAAGTCGCGGCGGGCAGCCTCGGAGTTGAGGCGTCTGCTGTTGTCCGGTGCGCCGGACCCCGACACTTTTCCAGGCGCCGGGCACCCCCCTGCATATGACTGACAGCATACTGATTATATGCATAATGACCGCATGAGCGCTGCAGGCACCGGATATGCTACACTCATGATGCAAAGCCTTGGAGTCTAGCGGCAAGGCCTCGGTAATACACGGGTATGCCTGCGACAATCAAGATTACAACGAAAGCGACGGGTTTATTATGAACGCAAAGGGAAAGCAGCAGTTGGATGTGGGCACCAGTGTCGGGTTTCTGCTCGCCAAGGCGTATCAGCGGGCCTGCGTCATATTCAAGGAAGAGTTCGATGGCTTCGACCTGACGCCCCAGCAGTTCGGCCTGCTCGGGTTCCTCTGGCAGGAGGACGGCATCACCCAGGCCGAGCTCTCGGCGCGCAGCCAGATCGACCGGACCACCATGGGAGGGCTGATCGACCGCCTGGAAAAGGAGGGACTGCTGGCCCGGCGCAGCCACCCGGAGGACCGCCGTGCCTACCAGATCTACCTGACCGAGAAGGGCAAGGCGCTACAGCCCGCTTTGACGCCGCTCGCCGTAGCGGCCCAGGACAAGTTTACCTCCAAGCTCAACCCGCAGGAGCTCGAGGACCTCCGGTACATCTCCCGGGTCAGCGCGTACACCCCTTGAGGTCCGGATTCCCAGACCGGCTCCGGAGGCAGCGGTATGACCTCCACCTCTATCTCCTCGCCATGGCACCCGTTCAGGTACAGCACCGACAGTACAGGGGCTTTCCCCACCAGGTGGATCCCGAGGTCGACCGGGCCGAAATACCTGGCAAATCCGTAGTTCCTGGTTTTGTGGCAGTCGGTGCTCGGGTCCACGAACAGTACTCTTTGATGCATCTCCATATACGTGGCTCCTGACGGAAGATCGTCACTTATGTCCGCTTCTCGTGTTTGCTGTGGCGCCAGACCAGGATAATCCCAACTGCTCAGTTTGCATCATTAATCGCGGCTGCTCGGCGTGCCTGGTGCGCGGTGCCCGTTCGCCCCGAGCCGCCCCGCCAGATATGGCGGTTATGTCGATGATGACGGGTTCGCTCGACGGCTTCCACTCCCCCCCTGCTGGACACTACCCGCCATGTCACGAACAATCAAATAGTTACACCATCTACTCAGATGCAGAGCCACTGGCACGTTAGTTGAAAGTTTGGTATGAGGGACACCAGAGAACACCGGATGCCGGATTCAGGTTCAAAGAAGTCCAGGCTAGAGGCATACATCAAGGCAACAGGAAAACAACAGGAAAAGGAGAGACATCATGATAAGAATTCAGCGCGTTTTGATCTCATTGGTATTTATCGGCCTTTTAAGCGCATCATTCAGTTACGCGGAGACGACAAAAAGCGAGACCGCCGGCCAGTATGTCGACGACTCCGTCATTACCACCAAGGTGAAGGCGGCCATCTTCAGCGAGAAGTCGCTAAAAACCCTGCAGATCAATGTCAAGACCTACCAGGGGGTCGTCCAGTTGAGCGGTTTCGTCGATTCGGACCAGAGCATCTCCAAGGCCGGCGAGATTGCCCGGGGCGTTGCCGATGTCGCATCGGTGCAAAATGACCTGATCGTGAAATAACTGCTGCGGCTGGTCGGACAGACAACGACTGGCAAGCAGGCGATATCAACCGTGGGACGAGATCGGCAGCTGTCTCAAAGGAGAACGCAGATGAGAAGGATAATCATTTCCCTGGTTTCCACCCTGCTGTTAACGAGCATGCTGTCCGGATGTATCTGGCCATGGTGGGAGGAAGGCGGCCGTGGTGGCGGCCACCACGAACGCCGCTAGGCCCCAGCTGATTCCGGCGCTATCAGGCGAGCTTTCGTCTGGTAGCGCGCGACATCCCCCCTGCCGTCCCTGCTGCAATGGTGTGCAGGTGATCGAATTGGTCGACGTGGTCAAGGGATTCGGGGACTCGGACCGGGGGGGGAAGCCCCCTGCCGGAAGTCGCAGTCAACGTCGCAGTCTTAAAGGAGAAAGGCCATGAAATCGAGCACGAGAGACCAGGCACAAGGCACGTTTCACGAAATGAAGGGTAAGCTGAAGGAGGCCGCCGGGAAGCTGAGCGATAACCCGAAGCTGGAAGGCGAGGGACTGGGTGAAAAGATGGCAGGCAAGGTTCAGAGGAAGATCGGCCAGGTGGAACAGGTGCTGGAACAGTAATGGACGGCGGGCCGCACCCGCCCGCGACGCCGGTGACGAAAAAAGCCGCATCCAAGGACGCGGCTTTTTTCGTCACCCCGGTGGTTGGTTACTTTGCGGCCGGAGCTTCAACCGGAGCAGCAGGAGCTGCCGCTGCTTTCTTAGCTTTCTTGTGGTGTTTTTTGTGCGTCTTGACGGTCTTCTTCACTTCGTTCTTCTCTACCTTCACTTCCCCTGCAGGGCTGGTAATGGTAGTCTCGGTCTTGGTGTCGGTCTTGACTTCAGAAGCGGAAACGATTCCGGCGAAAGCAACGGCAACGAGTGCAGCAACGATTGTGGAAAAAACTTTTTTCATTTGTATCTCCTCCGGTGTCGTTTAATAATCTACAGTGTGAAATGCATTTGCCGTGCCGCAATGTATCATACAGTCAAGACAATGGTTTTGCTGGTGTTGCAAACTACTGTCAACCGTACTGCTTAAGATCGCACCCCAAATGCTCTAAATTCACCTCAAATGAGGTGCGGCGATCAAATCATTAGTATACGCCATCGTTTTGTGGGACCTGGACCAGAAGTTAAGACGTCAATTACTTTTATTGGCATTCATCAACCGGCTCAGCATACACCCGCAGCAGGAGGTCGTGCATGTTCCACTGGCTTCGTGACCATCGCCGCGCCGAGATTCGCGAGCGCCCCTTCCCGCCCCGGTGGGAGGCCATCGTCTGCGCGAACCTGGCCCACTACCGAGTGCTCGACGCGGCCGAGCGCTGCGAGCTGAAAGCGATGATCCAGGTCTTTCTGGAGGAGAAACAGTGGGAGGGGTGCGGCGGGCTTCAGCTCAGCGACGAGGTCCGCGTCACCATCGCGGCCCAGGCCTGCCTGCTGCAACTGGGGCTCCCCCATGACTACTATCGCAATGTGGATTCGATCCTGGTGTATCCCTCCGCCGTGGTGCCGCTTGAGCGCAACCCCGGCGTCTTCGAGCGCGTCGACGCCCCGCTGGAGGCCCCGGTTCCCATCCTGGGCCAGGCCTTCTCCCGGGGACCGGTGATCCTGGTCTGGGACGCCGTGCTACACGGGGCGCGCCACCCCGAGCAGGGGCATAACGTGGTCTATCACGAGTTCGCCCACCAGCTCGACATGCTCGACGGGGCCGCGGACGGCACCCCTCCCCTCGCCGACCGGGACCAGTTCGCTCAATGGGTGGAGACCTGCTCCCGGGAATTTCAGAGGCTGCGCGGCCTCGCCGGGCAGGGGCACACGACCTTCCTCGACGCCTACGGCGCCCGGAACGAGGCCGAGTTCTTCGCCGTGGCCACCGAGGAGTTCTTCGACCGCCCGCTCGCCCTGCGGCAGCACGCCCCCGACCTCTACCGCGTCCTAGCCGACTACTACCATCAGGACCCGGCAGGCCGCGTAAGCCGGACCGAGGAGGGTTCAGGATGAGCAGGACGCCGCGGCTCACCCTTTAGCGTGCGCCACCCTGTAGACCTCCTGGTGCTCCCGATGGATTCGAACCCGACCCGGGTCAGACCGCTATCCTGAACATAGCCCCGCCCCCGGCATTGCACACCGTAAGCTTCCCCCCCCATATTTTTCTCGATGATGCTCTTCGACATGAACAAGCCAATGCCCGTCCCCTTGTCCGGCCCCTTGGTGGTGAAGTACGGGTCAAAGATCCGGCCCATGACCTCCTCGGGGATGCCGCCGGCGTTATCGGTTATCGTGACGACCGAGCTGCCTCCTTCGGAATACGAGTGAATCGAGATCAGCGCGTCCTCGACCTCGTGCGCGACCAGTGCGTCACGCGCGTTCATAAGGATGTTCAGCAGCACCTGGGAGTACTCATTGGGATAACCGTTGGCAGTCGAGTCGCCTTCAGGGAAAAGCTCGATGCGGATTTTCAGTTCTGCGAAACTCTTTTCTACCAGATGAAGCGTGCGCCTGACCAGCGGGTTCACGCTGAAAGGAACCGTTTTCTTGTCAGGCCGGAAGGAGTCCCTGAAGCCCTCGATGGTGGTGGACATGTTTTGGATCAGCTCCATGGCCCTGGCCGCGTTTTCCTTGAAGAACTCCCTGAATTCGCCCGAGTCGTAGTAGAGCGGCACCTGCTGAACGAGCAGTTCCAGTGAGTTCAGCGGTTCACTCCACTGGCGGTCCATGTTGTCGATCATCTCCCCCATGATGCCCAGGCGGTCATGCAGGATCAGCATCCTGTCCTTCTGGCGCAGTTCGTCCACGGCATTGACGATGCGAACCTCGAGGGATTCGTTGAGCTGGTCGATCTCCCTGTTTTTCTCCTTGAGTTCGTCCTCGGCGCGCCTGCGCTCGGTGATGTCCTCCATGCCCAGGAGGATGATGTGCGAACCAATTTTGCCCCGGAAAATCTGTCGTGCGTTGAGCAGTATGATTTTGCGGCCGATGCCGGGAAAGTCGTGCTCGACGTCATAGCCGTTGAAGACGGTCTGTTTGGGGAGGATATCCTCGAAGAGCACCCGCAGCTTCGGGATGTCCCATTGACCGTCACCGAGGGCGTAGATGAAATGGCCGACCGTGTCCCCAGGGGTCACCTTGAAGGTGTCGTAGAAGCTTTGGTTGGCGGTGAGGATCACCAGGTCGCAGTTGAGGACGACCAGCGGCGCACGCACGGTTTCCACGATATCCTCGGCATATTCCCGGGCTTTGCGGACTTCCGTTTCCAGCCGCTTGGCTTCCGTAGCATTGGCGACGGAGCAAAGGAGATAGCTCTCCGTACGATCGGAGCCGTGCACAGAAATGCTTTGCATTTGGCCGCAGATGACCGTGCCGTCTGTTACGGTCAGGTTCAGCTCGCAGGTCTGCGCGCCCTTCCCTTGCACGACGGTTTGCAGGTGTTCAAGGAAAAGCTTCCTTCCGTCGGCATCGGCGATGAACGTGCTGAAAGGTTCGTCGACCAGCGCCTTTCTTTCCGTCCCCAGCAGGCGGGCGCCGGTCAGATTCACCTCCCGAATCACCCCCTGCCTGTCGAAGGTGAAATATCCGACGGGTGCCAGTTCGTAGAGCTCGGCATACTTGTTCCTGGACTGTTCGAACTCCTCCCGGGTGCGCTGCAGCTCCGCGTTCTGCATCTCCATCTCGATCTGGTGGACCTGCAGTTCGTGCAGCAGTCGGCGCGTCTCGTCCCCGGTCTGCGCGCGCCTTTCGGGCGCCTTCACTTGGAGATGTTCTTCGGCAGGCAGGTGCAGAGTTGCGGTTTCGGTTGACAGGCTCTTAGCTTTTCTCATGCTTGACCTCGGTTAAGGTAGCGCAACGGCCGCCGGGGCATTCCTTCCGGAAGCGCTGTTACCAGGGAAGCCGCAACAAACATGCCAGGGTGGACAATCGGGCCGTGCCGGGAACTTAAGACTCTGACATCACGGTATTTACCGGCACAAACAAAGGGATGGCCGGAGGAGGACCAGAAGGCCCGATCCGTCGTGCTCAACAGAACCGGTATTTATGGTGGGATGGTGGGCCGCCTTGAGGCGAAAATAGCCGCTCGGAAAGGACAACGGGGACCCTGGTCGCACACGTCAACCAGGATGGTGACCCGATCCCCTACTGGCCGGAGTCGGGGGATGCGTGCAGGGGGGATCGCGGTCTACTCCCCGAGGGCCAGCTTCGGGTCGTTGGCTATCCCGATCCGGTCTACCACCAGGCCGCCCTGCGCCTCAAGGAGCGGGATCGCGCCAATTGGCGGCTATGCTTTGGTACTGCCTTGAACGACTTTACTGTGCATTTCGACGGTCAGCGTCTCTATGCGCTGGCTGAGCTCTTTTATGACTTGTGTCAGCTCGGTGTTCTGCTGCAGCAAGTCCAGAATCTGGCCGGTCTGCTGGGCCGCTATCGTTTGAGTCTGGGCGCTTGCCGTCGCGATAGCTTCACGATGTTGTGCATCGGCATCGGCGTGAACTTTATCGCGGTCCGCCTGCCGTGTCTGGGCCAGCAGGATAAGTGGCGCAGCATATGCCGCCTGGAGACTGAAAGCGAGGTTGAGCAGTATAAAAGGGTAGATATCGAATTTGGTGAATCCAAGAGCGTTTACCCCAATCCAGATTGCAACTATTATTGTCTGCGTAACCAGGAAAAAAGGGGTGCCGAAAAAACGGGCGAACCCCTCGGCCTTCAGCGAGAACCAATCATCCCCAAAGACCGTGTAAAGATGGAGGTGCGGCAGGTGGAATCGGAAGTAATCCTTCGGGACATTGCTGGATATGACGGGTTTAGGATTTTTTGTGTCCCCATTCATGTTTTCTCCTTTAGATACCTGAAGCGCTCGAAATATAGTGTAGCAAGGACCAAAGGACCGTCAAAGGAGAACCGAAACGCATTCAACGGGAGTCATCTGTCGTTGGTAACCGGGCCAATGACTCCCGCCGTAACAGCTTTGGAGAGGGTAGCACCGAAGCCGTGACGATTTCAGGACCGAAGCCCCGCGAACCCGCGGCTCACCCCTTACCGAACGCCACCCGGTAGACGTCCTGGTACCCACACCCTTGGCATAGTAGCTCCTGGCTGATGTTTCCGCCTATTGCTGCCACAGGATGCGGTTCTCTTCCAGAGGGACCGCGACACCGGCGAAGAAGGGCAGTACGCGCGCCCGGAAATCGGTCGCCGGACGGGTGGCAGCGACCGCAGCGCCGTATAAACGGCAACTCGAGGTGCCCCCCGGCTGAGGCAGTGGCCTCATTTCCAGTCTCGTCCGGACGATCCCCCTGAGCCCGTCTGCGAATAGCTCCACCCGCACCGCACCGGGGTCGAGGTCGCCTAGAAAGAGTTGGACCTCGAAAAAGTGCTGTTCGTCACGGGTCTCCACCTTCACGGTACCGAAATGAAGCGTGGCCCAGTTCTGCTCCAGGCTGCGCCGCCAATCGGCGACCGCCCGACCGAAGGCGCCTTGGTCGGCGGAGCGCTGACGATAGGCGGCAGCGGCCGGAAGATAATACTGCTCGGTGTATTCTCGTACCGTGCGGTCGGCGGAGAAGCGCGGTGTCAGGCTCGCCATGCTGTGCCGCATCCTCTTGACCCAGGCGGCGGGTATGCCGCTGCCATCCCGGGTGTAAAACTCCGGGATCACCTCCCGCTCCAGCCGCTGGTAAAGCATGGCGGCTTCGGCCCCGTCCCAGGCGGGATCATCGCCATGCTCCCGGGCTTCCCCCAGGCTCCACCCCACCTCGGGAGCATAGGCCTCCTCCCACCAGCCGTCCAGTTCCGAGAGGTTGATGCCGCCGTTGACCAGCACCTTCATGCCGCTGGTCCCACACGCCTCCCAGGGTCTCAGCGGCGTATTGAGCCAGACGTCCACCCCCTGCACCAGGTGCTCGGTCAGATGCATGTCGTAGTCGGAGAGGAATATCACGTGCTGGCGGGCCTCGGGCCGTCGTACGAAACGCGTCCATTCCTGAATTAGCGCCTGCCCCGAGGGGTCGGCGGGGTGCGCCTTGCCTGCGATGATCAGTTGCACCGGGCGCTCGGGGTCGGCCAACAGGCGCAGCAGCCGTTCCGGGTCGTGCAGCAGCAGATTGGGCCTTTTGTAGGTTGCGAAGCGCCGTGCGAAGCCGAGGGTCAAGGCATCGGGATCAAAGAGATGCCTCGCCTCCTCGACCGACTCGCAAGGCGCGCCGCAGGCCGCCAGCTGCATGGACAACCGCTCGCGGGCGTAGGCGACCAGGGACTTGCCGGCGGCGGCGCGAAATCGCCACAGGCTCGCGTCGGATACCAGCATCATGTCCTTTTCCTGGTTTTGCCTCGTCCCCAACCAGCGCTCCTTGCCACAGGCATCGGTCCAGAGCTGGTCGGCTTCCACCGAATCCCAGCTCGGCATGTGGACGCCGTTGGTCACGTGTCCGACCGGCACTTCTTCCGCCGGCCAATGCGGGAAGAGCGGCTCGAAGTAATGCCGGCTGACCCTCCCGTGCAGGCGGCTCACGCCATTGACCGCCGCGCTCCCCCGCATCGCCAGGAAGGCCATGGTGAAAGCCTCCGACGAGTCGTTGGGATCGCGACGCCCCAAGGCGAGCAGGTCGGGCACCGTTATGCCGAGCCCCTGCCGGGCATAGCTGCCGAGGTATTGCTCGATGAGCGCCGGATCAAAGCGGTCGAAACCGGCCGCCACCGCCGTATGGGTGGTGAAGAGGTTTCCGGCCCGGGTGACCGACAACGCGACCTCGAAGCGTTGGCCGGTTTCGATCATGTATTCCCGGGCTCGCTCCAGTACGGCGAAGCCCGCATGCCCCTCGTTCAGGTGACAGACCTCCGCCTTGATACCGAGCGCGCTCAACAAGCGCCAGCCGCCGATGCCGAGCACCAGCTCCTGCTTGAGGCGCAGCTCCGGCCCGCCGCCGTACAGCTCGCTGGTGATCCCCCGGTGCGCGGGGAAGTTCGCCGCGTCGTTGCTGTCCAGAAGGTACAGCTTGACCCGGCCGACCTGGACCTGCCAGGCACGCAGCCAGACCGAGTAACCGGGCAGCACGATCTCCAGGCGCAGCCATTCCCCGTTCTGGTGGCGCAGCGGCGTGATGGGGAGCTGTCCCGGGTCGTTGTAGGGGTAGAGCGCCTGTTGCGCCCCGTCCTTGTCGATCACCTGGCGAAAATAGCCCTGCTGGTACAGCAGACCCACCGCAACCACCGGCACGCCCAGGTCGCTGCCGGCCTTGAGCTGGTCACCGGCCACGTTGCCCAGCCCCCCCGAGTAAATGGGGAGCGCCTCGCTCAGCATGTATTCCATGCAGAAATAACAGACGCAGGTAAGCGGGCTTGACGGGTGTTCGAGCTGGAACCAGGCGGGAGCCTCCGCGGCTTGGCGCTTGGCCAGCAGCAGTCCGTCGACGATCTTCCGGAAGGCCGGATCGGCCAGCACGCGCTGCAGGTGGTCCCTGGAGACCGTCTGCAGGACGACCCAGGGGTTTTGCGTGAGCTCCCACAACCTCGGGTCGAGTGCCCGCCACACCCCGTCCGTGGCGTGGTTCCACGACCAGCGCAAATCCAGGGCAAGCTCGGCCAGGGAGTCGACACCCTCGACCTCCGTGGGAAGCAGGCTATAGATGGGGCGGGGAGCGCCAGGTTTTGGGTGCATGGTTTTTCCTTCGGTTTAACTGGCTACCCGGACCGTTCCCCGGGCTATTGGAGAGCCGCCAGGGCATCGTCGACGATGGCCTGGGCTTCATCCTGGATGAGGCGCAGATGATCGGCACCCCGGAAGCTCTCCGCATATATCTTGTAGATATCCTCGGTCCCGGAGGGACGCGCCGCGAACCATCCGTTCTCGGTCGCGACCTTCACCCCATTGATGGGAGCTCCGTTGCCCGGCGCGCTGGTCATGACCGACTGGATTTTCTCGCCGGCCAGCTCGGTGGACCTGATCTGCTGAGGCGTGAGTTTTGCCAACAGGGCCTTTTGAGCCGGGGTGGCTGGCGCATCGACACGTTCATAGACGGGATCGCCGAACTTACGGGTCATCTCGCGGTAGAGCTCACCGGGATCGCGGCCCGTTCGGGCTGTCAGCTCCGCCGCCAGCAGCGACAGGACGATGCCGTCTTTCTCCGTCGTCCAGGCCGAGCCGTCCCTGCGGGCGAGGGAGGCTCCCGCGCTCTCTTCGCCGGCAAAACCCAGCGAGCCGTCGAGCAGGCCGGCAACGAACCACTTGAAGCCGACCGGCACCTCGTAGAGCTTGCGACCAAGACTTGCCGTGACGCGATCGATCATCTGGCTGCTCACCACGGTCTTCCCCACCGCCGCCCCCTTTTGCCACCCTGGACGGTTTTGGAAGAGGTAGGAGATGGCGACCGACAGATAGTGGTTGGGAGGCAGCAGACCTCCGGTACTGGTGACGATCCCGTGCCGGTCGGCATCGGGGTCACAGGCGAAGGCGATGTCGAAGCAGTCCTTCAGCCCGATCAGCCGCCGCATCGCGAGGGGTGAGGACGGGTCCATGCGGACCTGCCCGTCCCAGTCGAGCGTCATGAAACCGAAGGCAGGATCGACCGCCTCGTTCACGACGCTCAGGTTCAGCCCGTACTGCCCGGCAATCGCCCCCCAGTAGTGGATCGCCGCCCCCCCCAGCGGGTCGGCGCCCAGTTTCAAGCTGGAGCCGCGGATCGCATCCAGGTCGATCACCGTGAAGAGATCGGCAACATACGCATTGAGATAGTCATACCGGTGCGTCGTACCCGCGCGGAGCGCTTTCTCGAAGGGGATTCTTTTCACACCCGACAGGCCAAAATGCAGGTATCCGTTCGCCGTCGCCTCGATCCAGGCGGTGACCGCGGACTGCGCCGGCCCGCCGTTCGGGGTGTTGTATTTGATCCCGCCGTCCCCCGGCGGATTGTGCGACGGGGTGATGATGATCCCGTCCGCGAGCCCGGTCGTGCGCCCGCGGTTGTAGGTCAGGATTGCGTGGGAGACGGCAGGGGTCGGGGTGTATTCATCCCCCTGCGAGATCATGACGTCCACCCCGTTGGCTGCCAACACCTCGAGAACGCTGGCGAACGCCGGTGCGGAAAGGGCATGGGTGTCCACCCCGAGGAACAGCGGGCCGTCGATCCGCTGCATGTTCCGGTAACCGCAGACGGCCTGGCTGATGGCGAGGACATGCCGTTCGTTGAAGGAGTTTCCCAGGGCGCAGCCGCGATGACCGGAGGTGCCGAAGGCAACCAGTTGTCCCGGCAGCTCAGGGTCGGGCAGGTGCGTGTAGTAGGCCGTTACGAGTCTGGGTACGTTCACCAGCGGGTATGAGTCGGCCGGTTTTCCTGCGCGGATGCTTGCTGTCATAGCTCCCCCATGTACCTGCCGGTGCGACCTGGCGCCAAGGCCCGGGTCGGCGGATCGAACGGCCCGTCAGCTCCCTTGCTCCATTTCGGGCTCATGTTGCCGCGCCCCGCGGCGTGGCCCGTCCCGGGACGTCAGCTCCCAGGTAATAGTGGCGGATCGGCTTCAGCTCCCGGTCCAGCTCGTACACCAGCGGGACACCGGTCGGGATGTCCAGCCCGACGATATCGGCATCGGATACCTGATCGAGGTACTTGACGAGTGCGCGCAGGCTGTTGCCGTGTGCCACTATCAGTACGCGGCTCCCGGAACGGACGGCCGGAGCGATTAGGTCGCGCCAGCAGGGCAGGACGCGCACCAAGGTATCCCGCAGGCATTCCGTTGCGGGGATATCCTCCCGGCGGAGATTCCGGTAACGCGCGTCGTGCCGAGCATGCCTCGGGTCGTCCTCGCCAAGGGGGGGCGGACGGATAGCGAAGCTGCGCCGCCAGAGCTTCACCTGCGCCTCGCCGAACTCCCTGGCCGTGTCCGCCTTGTCCAGCCCCTGCAGTGCGCCGTAATGCCGCTCGTTCAGCCGCCAATCCCGCTGGACAGGGATCCACATCAGGTCCATCCCGTCGAGCAGGAGCCAGAGGGTGCGTATGGCACGTTTCAAGACGGAGGTGAATGCCACGTCGAAGCCAAACCCGTGCCCGCGCAGCAGGCGGCCCGCCTCCAGCGCCTCCTCCCTGCCGCGCTCGGACAGGTCGACGTCCGTCCAGCCGGTGAAGCGGTTTTCCTTGTTCCAGACGCTTTCTCCGTGCCTCAGTAGGACAATCTGACGGAGGTCGCAGGGTTCCAGGTTCTTCTGCATCAATCAGTCTCCCGTAAATATTCGGCTCGATGTGCAGGTCGTCGACGTGAACCAGCCAGAGCGAGACCCAACGCGGTAACCAGCTCCGAATCGGGCGGGCCTCCTTTCACATCACGGCTCCAATTCCCGCGCTGACGCTCTCCTTGAACTGCCGGAAGTTGTCCCGGAACATCCCGACCAGCTTTTTGGCGGCAGCGTCGTAAGCCCCCTTGTCGGCCCAGGCGTTCCTCGGGTTCAGTACTTCCTGCGCCACGCCCGGGCAGGTTCCCGGTATGCTGAGGCCGAAGACGGGCTCCTTCTCGAACTGCCCGGCCGCGAGGGTGCCATCCAGCGCCGCGCTCACCAGGGCGCGCGAGTAGCCTATCCTCATGCGGCTCCCCACCCCGGGCCCGCCCCGCTCCAGCCGGTGTTCACCAGCCAGCAGTCGACCTTGTGGGAGGCGATCTTCGCTCCCAGTAGTCCCGCGTAGACCGAGGGGCGCAGTGCCATGAACGGCTCGCCGAAGCAGGCGGAGAAGGTCGCCTGCGGCTCGGTGACGCCGGCCTCGGTGCCGGCCACCTTGGCGGTGTAGCCGGAGAGGAAATGGTACATCGCCTGCTCGGGGGTGAGCCGCGCTATCGGGGGGAGTACGCCGAAGGCGTCGCAGGTGAGCATGACGATGTTGGTCGGGTGGCCGCCGGTGCCCGAGGGGAGGATGTTCGGGATGTGGCTGATCGGGTAGGACGCGCGGGTGTTTTCCGTGAAGGAGTCGTCGTTCAGGTCTATCCTGCGGGATATGGTGTCGATCGCCACGTTCTCCAGTATGGTACCGAACTTCCTGGTGCATTGGTAGATCTCGGGCTCGGATTCCTTGGAGAGGTTGATGACCTTCGCGTAGCAGCCGCCCTCGAAGTTGAAGACCCCGTGGTCGTCCCAGCCATGCTCGTCGTCGCCGATCAGAAGGCGATTGGGGGAGGCCGAGAGGGTCGTCTTGCCGGTCCCCGACAGGCCGAAGAAGACGGCCACCTGCCCGCTCTGACTGGCGTTCGCGGAGCAGTGCATGGAGAGCACCTTTTCCTGCGGCAGCAGGTAGTTGAGCACCGTGAAGACCGCCTTCTTGATCTCGCCGGCATAGCTGGTGCCGCCGATGATCACCAGCTTGCGGGCGAAGTTGATGATGATGAACGCCTCGGAGTTGGTGCCGTCGTCCTTCGGATTGGCATGGAAGGCCGGGAGGTCGAGGACGGTGAACTCGGTTTTGTGCGCCAGCAGCTCTTCCTTTGTGGCGCGGATGAACATGTTGCGCGCGAACAGCGAGTGCCAGGCGCGCTCGGTGATGATGCGCACCGGGAGCCGGTGCTCGGGGCTCGCGCCGGCGAAGCAGTCCTGCACGAACAGGTCGCGTCCCTGCAGGTAATTGGTCATCTTCGTGTAGAGGGCAGTGAACTTCGCAGCCTCGAAGGGGTGGTTCACCTTGCCCCAGTTGACCAGATCGTGGCTTCCCGGCTCGTCCACGATGAACTTCTCCTTGGCGGCCCGCCCGGTGTAGTGGCCGGTCTTGACCGTGAGCGCCCCCAGGTGCGAGATGAGCCCCTCGCCCCTTCTCACGATCTGCTCATAGAGCTCCGCGGTCGGCGAGGTCCAGTAGATCAGGTTGGCGTTCGAGATGCCGTGTTCTTCCAGTCCCGCTCCACGCGTGATATCGTTGAGTTTCACCTTTCGCTCCCTTTGTGCGGTTACTCGGCCCAGTATCCCCGGCGGTCGTAATGCCGATGCAACCTGTTCTCGTAATCACGGGTCAGCAGGGCTTCCTCGGAATATTCCGGTGACTGCCTGATGGACTCCAGCGTAAGGTTGACGAAGACCTTTGACTCGGTCCAGCTGACTCCATCCACCCATTGCGTGGATACCAGGACTTTTTTCCCCGGCCACCAGTTCCTGGTATCGATGACGAGATAACGGATGGTCCAGGTGGCGTCGTCGATGACAAAATCGTCGACGTGACCGATCTCGCCCTCCGCGCCCTGGATGTGATACCCGCTCACTTCGCCGGTGCTTCGTAAATGGGAGTCCCAGGCCTTCTCGCTTCGGACTGGCTCCGTTCCTTTCCCACTGTCCAGGACAAAGTCCGGATAGGCTCCCCAGACGTAGGGGCCGTTCCAATACATCGGCCAGCTGTAATAACTGTTATAGTCCTCCTCATATTGCCGGGAAACGGGTTTGTCGCTGTCAAGGGAGGGGCCGTTCTCGATCTGCTTTCTGGTTAAATTGACTGCCACGTGCCGCTCTTCCTTGATTGCTTCAACCAGTGCATAGGGAGAAATCAGCACCAGCCTTCCCGGGAGCCAGTTCCCCGTGTCGGCGACCATGTAGCGAATGGTCCAGTGCTTGTCGTCGAAGTAAAATTCGTTGACCTTCCCTATCTCCCCATCGAGGCTATCCAAGGTGTATCCGGTCATTGTTTTAACCTTGATTAGCATGATGCCCCCTTCCTCGTTTAGTCGTATACAATCGTGCAGCCTGCAAACGCAGTATCCGGATGCTCGTCCCATTTCAGGCAAATCCGGTGGCGCTCTACTTCTTGAGCGGTTCCAGCTTCAAAGCGACCAGGCTCTCTTTTTTGGCCCCAACCGCGCTCTTGTGCATTGTAGCGGGAGTTCCGGAGCTTTTTTCGTCTTCGAACCCTGCCCAGTACGCTTCACGACGCCGGTATTCCTTGTCCTTGGGCCCGTTGTTCAAGATGGCAAGCCCAACCGCGGCAAACACCCACATGATGGTTATCCCGTAGTTGCCCATGATTCCCTCCTTGCACCGTATGTCGGTTCACTTCCCCGCGCAGCCGGGCCGGGACCGCTCCCGGCCAGGCTGCGCCGTTTTCAGGACTCGATCCGCAGATGGTCCACGACCTCGAACACCCCGGGGGCGGACCAGGCTGCGCGCTCAGCCTCTTCGCGTTCCGCCCAGGAACGGACGTTTCCGTTCAGGATGACTTTATTGCCGCTGAGCTGCACCGCTATTCCCTTGGCGTCCACCTTGGCGCTGCGCTCCAGCGCCGCCACGATTTTCGACTGCACCTCGGCTGGCGTCGTCTTTGCCACGATTGTGATCTGATTGCTTATCCCTGTCACCCCCAGCAGGTGGCTCACGGCATTCTCGGCGGCCAGCCGCTGGAATTGCCAATCGACCTTCCCCTCCAGGGTGACCCAGCCGCCATCGACCGTCAGCTTGACCCGGTTGCGCGGCACACTGACATTCCAGTCCAGTACGTTCTCCGCTGCCCTGGCCACGTCCGCATCGATCACCCCGCTGTCGCCGGGGAGCCTGACTTCGATCTCGTTGGCCACCGCCGTGACGCCCAGCACCCGTTTGGCGCCCCGATCGGCGGCCCATTTTTCAAAGTAGCTGTCCACATGTCCGTCGAGCGACACAACTCCGTCAGTGACGCTAACCCCGATCCCCGAAGCCTTCACCCCCGGTTCCCATCCAAGTTCATCCAAAACAGCCCGCTGCAGATCTCTGTCGCCATTCATGATCAGTATCCTCCTTTTACGGTAGGTTGAGCAAACCGGGACCAGGAACTTGTCGTGTGACCTTCATGGACATCGACTTGCGCGGCACCCGCCGTTTCGAGAATGCCCTTGGCCCGGGCAACCTCAACCGCGGTGCCGTGGGCAATAACGAGGGACTTGTCCGATTTGAGTGCGGTCTCGTACTGCACGGAGCTGTTGGTGGGGATGCCGATGCTGTACAGTGCGGCGGCCAGAGCGCTCAAACCGCCGACAGCCACGGCGCCTTCCAGTGCACCGACGACCCAGCCCACGACCGGTCCGAACATGACGAGAGGACCGACCCCCGGGACGATGAAGAATGCCGACCCGAACAGCAGACCCCAGAAGCCGCCCCAATAGGCCCCCTGCTTGCCCCAGAACTTCATCCGGTCACCGACATTGTAATAGCCGACGACCTGCTCCTCGGTGTGATAGTCCTTGCCCACGATGGACAGTTTTTTCATGTCGAACCCCGCTCGCTGAAGTTCCTTGATGCTGGTTTCTGCCTCGGTGTGCAGTTTGAAGATGCCTACTACTGCATTCAGTTCGCTCATTCTCGGCTCCTTTTGTCATTCATGCGTTGAGATACCATTAAGAGCTAAACAATACCGTATCGGGTATCAGTATGTTCTGGACTAATAAACATAGAGCAACTAGCATGCCGATATTCAATAGAAGGTATCCGGTGCATAACATGCCGATTACACTTTTAAACATCAGTTGTGCCCAGCGAAGTGGCACTTAAACCGTCGGATGAATCTGTCAGGTTTGACATTACTGCAATATACGGCAGCTGCTTTGAAGAGACGGCACATCACCTGAATGCCTTGAGCAGCGCCTTGAATTGCACCGGAAAAGATCTGTCGTGCGGCGTCACCGGGGGAACCTTGCGGTCGACACCGAGCAGCTGGTAAACGGCCGTCTGTGCCGCCCGCACCGAATACTCAACCGTAAAGACCACGTCGTCGGGGAGTTCCACGAACTGGCTGACGAAGGCGAGGTTCCTTGAGCCTGGTGGCACCGGCAGCGGCCGGTCGCTTGATGACCGTGGCATGAACATGGAGGTCAGGTACGGCATCCGGCACGGGATGCAGTTGGCCGAGGCGACACTCTCCGGATCGAAGCGCAGGTGGCAGCAGAGCTCGCGTAAGATCTCCCTCCCGTTGCAATCGGCCATCGGCTTGGCGACGAAATTGCCGATCCGGTCCGGAAAGAGCGCGTACCCCCAGAACAGCTGCACCTCGGCTGGCTGGTTGGGGAAATGAGGCTGATGGGCGAGCACGATGGACATGAGCCAGTTCGAGTCTTTGAAGGTCACCAACCCGCCGGTGCCCGGCTCGTTGCCGCTGAACCGGATCATCAGCTCGAAGAATGCCGGGTCCTTCAGAGTGACGGTGAACGACTCCCAGTAGGACTGGGCGATGCAGCCGTTGAAGACCGCTGGATTGCCGAACTGCGGCCGCCCCTGCGCCAGCCCCTCCCAGAGGGCCCAGCTGCTGCTGTCCGCCTTGGTCAGCTTCGGGGGGGCGCTCGTCATGGACCCCAGGCTGGAAGCATCTGTCATGGAACCGTTCTGCAGGAAGACCAGATCACCGTCAGCCACGGCAATCTCTTCCCTTTCGCCCCGCCGCACGCACTCGATGCCGGTCACCACGAATTCGCCGCCTTCAGTTTTGTGACGGAGGTCCGTCACCAGGCAATCCGTCACCAGGCGGACGCCCTGCGCCTCAAGCCAGGCCAGTAACGGCAGGACCAGCGAGTCGTTCTGGTTGTAGATGGTCCGCTTGACGCCGGCAAGGGTCTCGATGCGGGAAAACTCGAGCAGGAAGCGGAGCAGGAAGCGGAGCAGGTAGCGCTTCAGCTCCACGCCGCTGTGCCAGGGCTGGAAGGCGAAGGTGGTGGACCACATATACCAGAACTCAGTCTCGAAGAACCCGGGCGACAGCCAGTCGGTGATGCAGCTTGCCGCCAGGGTCTCTTCGCCGGCCTGGCTGAGCCTCAGCAACTCGATGCGGTCCTTCATGGTGAACCCCATGGAAGTCACCGGAACCTTCGCGCGGCAGCCGTCGACCAGCCTCGCCTGCGAATGCGCCCGGTACTTCTCATTGAACTCCACAGTTTCGTCGAATACCGATTTGCCTGGGTTGTGCAGGGAAGGTATCGACCGGTAAAGGTCCCAGGTGCATTCGTAGTTGTCGGTCGTCACCATGCGCCCACCGCGCAGCGAATAGCCGACCTCGGGATCTCCGGCGCCGTCCAGGCTGCCGCCCAGAACCGGTGCGGCTTCCAGGATGGTGATATTGCCGCCCGGCAGCTTGCCGTCGCGCACCATGAAGGCCGCCGCGGCCAGAGAGCCGATACCGCCGCCCACCAGATAGGCCTTTACTGTAGTTTCCATGCCGCAGTGTCTCCCCGAATGATACGGACCTGACCAGATGCTCCGACACCAGGTGAATGGCAACTAACATGCCAGAGATGGTGTGCCGACGGAAGATTTGCAACAGCCTGATACTGCGAGGTTATCGGGGATGGAGAGGTGCTGAGGGCAAAGCAATCCGCACACGGCATCCGTCGTATGTAACGGAACCGCCGTATCTGGCTGGCAGCATCGTTTCGGGCCTTTGTTGGCCTCTCAGCTATTACCCATTTTGGTCGGTCCTTCATTGCGTCTTGGCGCCCTTGCGCCTTTGCCTTCAGGTTTTTCAGCCTTTAAGCCCTAAGCGACCTAGGCAGCAGGAGCATCCAGCTCCTCGATCGCCACCCGGATCACTGCCGCGCTGGCATGGAGCGCCTCCTCCTCCGCATAGCTCAAAAGCGGCGGGAAGCACGCCAGTACCCCTGCGCCGCCCACCAGGTGCGGCAGCGAGACCGTCACGTCGGTTCCTCCCCAGGTTTCCGGGATGGCGGTACAGACCGTGAGAATGGCCCGCTGGTCGTTCAGGACGGCCTCGACGATGCGCGCCAAGGCGCTGCCGATCCCGTAATAGGTGGCCCCCTTCCCTTCGATGATCGAGTAGCCGGCCCGGCGCACTTCCCGGTCGATCCTCGCTCGTTCCGCGGCGCCGAACTGGACGCCGCGCAGACTGCAGAAGTCTTCCAACGGCATCCCGCCGACCGTCGCCACCGACCAGGTGAGCACCTCGGAATCCCCGTGCTCTCCCAGCACGTAGCCGTGGAGGTGCTGCGCATCCACCCCGAGATGGCTCCCGAGCAGGGTGCGAAAGCGGGCAGTATCGAGCATGGTGCCGGAGCCGAGCACCCGGCCGGGCGGCGCGCCCTGCAGGTTCGCGTAGCGCGCGGCCAGATGCGTCATCACGTCCACGGGATTGGAGGCAACGACCAGCACCGCATCGGGTGCGTTGGCGAGGACCTGCGGGATGACCTCGCGGAACACGGCGGCGTTTCTTTGCAGAAGCTCCAGCCGCCCCTCACCCGGCTTCTGGTTGACACCGGCCGCGATAATCACGACACGGCTCCCCTTGAGATCGGCGTAAGCGCCGGCGCTCACCCGCAGCGGATGGGCAAAGGGGACGGCGTGGTAGAGGTCGTTGGCCTCGGCCCGGCTGCGCGATTCGTTCTGGTCAACCAGTACGATTTCACGCCCTATCCCCGCCATAATCATGGCGTAGGCCGCCGTCGAACCGACAAAACCGCTCCCGACAACTCCGACTTTCATAGGTTCCTCCCTGGTGGTCCGGCTTCCAATACCGCTGCAGCTGGCGTAGCTATATCCCCGATCCCGCCTGGGCGGCGACGTCCTCGGCACGCCGCGCCTCGGCCTCCACGAACACGCGTTTGACCAGTGGATAGGCCTTTTTTATGGCACCATCCAACCTGGCGACGGTGGCCTCGATCTCGTCGGCGGGCAGGCGCGCCTGGCGCAGGCCGTACAGAAGGAGGATTTCATTGCCCGTATCGACCACGGAATGAATCCCCTCCGAGAGCATCGCCGAACTGCCGGTCAGGATGGCGGCGGCGAACTTGAGGACCGCAATCAGGCAATCCCCGACCAGGGCGGCATAGATAGCCTTTTTGGCAGATGGCAGGCCAGCCAGTCTCAAGTGGGCCACTTCCCCGGCTAGGCAGCCAGTACACGCGCCAGTTCCAGCAGGCGCAGATCCAGCGTTTTCAGGTTGCCGACAACCTCGCTCAGGGGGGTGGCCGCGATCTCTCCCTTGAGGAGCCCCATCAGCTTGCCATGTCCACCTCCTGCCAGAAGTTCCGTCGCCGCGGCACCGAGGCGGGTCCCCAGCAGGCGGTCGAAGGAACCCGGCGCGCCTCCGCGCTGCACGCGCCCGAGCTTGGTGACGCGCAACTCGAAGCCCAGCCGCTCCCGGTGCGCGTGGAAGTAGTGGGCCATGGCCTCGGCGTTGTACCGCGCCCCCTCGGCGACCACGACGATGGCGTGAGCCTTGCCGTTGTCGTAGGCGGCGCGCAGATCGGTCGCCACCTCTTCCGGATCGATCTCCTTTTCGGGGATGACCACCGCTTCCGCGCCGCCGGCGATGGCAGCCATCAGAGCCAGGTAGCCGCAGTGGTGCCCCATCACCTCGACCAGGAAGGCGCGGTGGTGCGAGGAAGCCGTCACCTTCAGCCGGTCGATCGCCTCCAGGGAGACGTTCAGAGCCGTGTCAACGCCGATCGAGATGTCGCAGCCGTAGAGGTCGTTGTCGATGGTCGAGGCCACGCCCACCACCGGGAAACCGGACCGGGACAGCGCGTGGGCACCGGCCTGGGAGCCGTTGCCTCCGATGATGACCAGGGCCTCGATCCGGTGCCGGCGCAACTGCGACAGGGCTTCGCGCTGTCCGTCAGCGCTCCTGAATTCCGGGCAGCGGGCGCTTCCCAGAAGGGATCCCCCCTGCTGGATGATGCCGCCCACCTCCCGCGCCCCCAGGGGGATGAAGGCTCCGGAGGTCAAGCCTGCGTACCCGTGCCGGACACCGGAGACCTGCCACCCCTTGGCGATGGCGGTCCGGACCACCGCCCGGACCGCGGCGTTCATGCCGGGTGCGTCCCCCCCGCTGGTCAATACGGCGATACGTTTCATGCTTCCCTCCGGGGACTTAGGCGAACTGCCGATGCACCGGTTCCGGCTCCTGCTTCACCAGCAGGATCGAGCAGGGCATCCGGCGGATGATGGCATCGTTTTCTCCCCCGAAAAGCGCATGTTCCAGGCGCCCCTCCTCATGGGCAGGCATGACGATCAGGTCGATCTTCTCCTCAGCGACCACCTTCTCGATCTCGTCCAACGGGCCGCCGTCCCTGACAAGCTCCTGTATGGGGAACCCGCCCTGCGTCTCCTTCCTGATGACCTCATCCAGCAGCCTTTTTACTTCCTGCTGTACATCGAGAAAATGGGCAATATCGTCCTCCGGGAACTCCCCCGGTACAAATACCGTCGTATCGACCGGGTCGGCGATCAGGTGCAGGACCGAGAGCTTAGCGTCGTACCTGCGGGCGAGGGAGACGCCGAAGTGAACGGCGTCACGGCTGTATGAGTTCGTCCTGCTGACGACCAGAATACGTCTGATGTTTTTCACGATTCTCCCCATGGTGGTTACCTGCGTTTGCGGCTGTTTCCAAGGCTGCGACTAACGTGCCAGAGAAGGTTTGCCTGCACTGGGGTCAAAAGTGCCTGGTTGCACAGGGGTAACGGGCCGGGATGGCTTCCGGGTCGGGGGAGGGCCGTCCGCCGAATCCGTCAGGTTTGACGCAACTGCACTATATGACGGGCTGGCTTGGCGGCGTCCTTCCACCTCTTCCACCAGGCATCGATGCTTCCCTTTGACACCGGCAACTTGCCCCCGCGGCAGCTGCTTGTCCAGTTTGGCATGTTAATCGCTTGACACCCTTGAGTGGATAACATGCCCCGGGGCATCAACACTGTCCCCGGCAGGTGACGGTTATCCTGGAGGGTTTGATCTTCGATGTTTTGGAGTCGAGAGGCAGGGTAGTTATAGTGGCGCATACCTACCAAACAGGAATGGATAGGGAAAAGTACCGAACCGAGTATTCTGCCACCGCTACCGCGAACGACGGCGTGATGAGGGGAGTCTATGCATGGATGAGTGCCGGGCTTGCTCTGACCGCATTGGTGTCGCTGTTGACGGTCTCCTCTCCAGCGCTGCTCCATGCCGTACGGGGCAACGGGGTTTTGTTCTACGTCCTCATCTTCGGCGAACTCGGCCTTGTCTTCACCATAAGCGGCGCCATCGACAAGATCGGACTTGCGACGGCGAGCATGCTCTTTCTGGCCTATGCGGCGCTGAACGGCCTGACCATGTCGACCATCTTCGTCGCCTACACCTCGGCCTCGATCGCCTCCACCTTCATGATCACCTCGGGCATGTTCGCGACCATGAGCCTGTACGGCTATCTGACCAGGAGCGACCTCACTTCGTGGGGCAGTTTCCTCTTCATGGGGTTGGTCGGGGTGGTGATAACTTCGGTGGCCAACATCTTTTTGAAAAGTTCCCTGGTCTACTGGGTGGTAAGCTTCTGCGGCATCCTTGTCTTCACGGGCCTCGCCGCCTACGACACCCAGAACATCAAGAGCCAGGGGAGCGCGGGCACCAATGGTGCCATCATCGGCGCGCTCAGGCTCTACCTCGACTTCATCAACATGTTTCTCATCATGCTGAGGCTGCTTGGCAACCGCAGGTAACCCGACCCGTGTGGGCAGGATGCCAAAAATGATGATCGTGGACGTCCGACCTCGCTTGCTGCCGGTTTTCCTTTGCCTCCTGGGTCTGGCTGCTCCGGTTTCCGCCGAGACGTTGGCAGTGGATCAGGGAGCGTCCTCGGCACATCCTGAGGCCGGCAACGCCCCCTTTTGGGCGGCTGCGCAAGAGACGGGGCGCCCTGAAGCCTCCGGTGCCGAACCCCGGCACAACGGCACCGGCTGGTCCTGGAGAAGGGCTGGCCTGACGGATTACCTCGGTTTATCGATTGCCTTGGCAGGGACCTGGTATTCCGAGTCTGCTTACGGCAATCCGCGCACGGCCCAATGGACCGCGCACAACGGTTTCGACGAGGGGATACGTGACGCACTGCGCCTGGAGAGCAGTTCCGCCCGGAGTGCGGCCTCCACGGCCAGTGACGTTTTGATGGGGGCGCTGATCGCGGCGCCGGTCCTGGACAGCTTTGCGGCCCTGGGGGTCCGGGGCGGCGACTGGGACGCGGCCTGGCAGACCGAGGTTGTCAACCTGGAATCCTTCGCGTTCACCGGGCTCGTCAGCAGCGTGATGGCGGACAGCATCAGGCGCGAGAGGCCGTTGGCCCGGGACTGCGCGAACGGGAGCTGCTCGGCAGAGGCGCCCAACCGGAGCATGCCGAGCGGTCACGAGGCATTCGCCTTCACGGGGGCGGGACTGCTCTGCACCCACCATGCGCATTTCCCCAAGGACGGGAATCCCGGCACGGAGCGCGACGCCTGTGTCATCTCACTCGGGTTGGCGGCGACGACAGGCGTGCTGCGCATCATGGCGGACCGCCACTACGCAACCGATGTGGCGGTGGGCACCGTGATCGGCCTGTTCTCCGGGTTTGCCTTGCCGCGCCTGCTGCACTACTCGTGGCAAGGCGGCGCCGGGCGGGCGCCCGGCACACCCGTGGCGCCAGGGACCGCCCTCGTCAAACAGGTGATCGTGGCCCCGCAACCGCTAAACGGCGGAGCCGCCTTGAAGTGCGATGTGATATTCTGATCCCATCAGGCAACGGTCCGGACGCCCCGTCACCCCGACGCGGTTCCGGATCGGGCCGTACTGGGGGCAACCTCCAGACGGGGTACCGTCCATGAAGGCACCGAGCTATCCGAAAGATTTCCCCGTGGTCTGCGTCGGCGGTTCAGCCGGCGGCCTCGACGCTTATATCCGGCTGCTGAGTCATCTGCCGGCCGACATGGGGATGGCCATCGTCATCGTCAACCACCAGAGGACGGTGGCCACCTTGCTCCACGAGATCCTCCCGCGCTATACCAAGATGCCGGTCGAACTGATCACGGAGAAACTGCTCATCGAGCCGGACCATGTCTTCATAATCCCGGAGAAGCGCGACCTGCATGTCCTCCGGGGGGAGTTCCGTCTCATGCCGATATCGAAGCCCAGGGGATGGCCCGACGTCATCACCGTTTTCCTGCGTTCCCTGACCAGGCACTGGGACGGCAAACTGATAGCGGTCATCGTGTCAGGATACGATGGCGACGGGGCCGCCGCGCTTTGCGGCATAAAGGAAGCGGGAGGCATCACCATAGCCCAGCAGCTCGACACGGCCGGGCAGCCGGACATGCCGGAAAGCGCGATAGCAAGCGGGTGCATCGACTTCATTCTTTCTCCCGAGGGGATCGCTCGGGAGTTGGTGCGCATCGCGCACCAGGAGCAGCGGAAGAGCGGCGCCGGGCGCGCCGGCACGACGGCACGCTGAGACGTTGGGGACGAACGGGGAGGCCCGCTGACCGGGACCGGGCGAGCCACTCGCCAGCGGGATCGGGGCAAGGGGCCTGACGGTGACCGTTGCCAGCGACAGACTGCCATGGACAAGATCAACCACCGGGGGTGCATCCATGAATTGCGCGAATACAGCTAAACAGCTTGCCGCACCACTGCGAGACCAGCGCGGTGGCGTAATTGGCATCATCATGTTTTTACTGGCCCTGATCGGGGCGTGGTACCTGTATCAGTCATATACCCGGGGTCACGTGAAGAGCAACCTGAGGTCGATAACCAGTGACTATGAGCATGGGATCAAGAGAATAATCCCCTCCGGCAAATAAGACGGACCCAGGGCCGGACCGGACCGTTGCAATCCGACAGCGCAGGGCGTCAATGGCGCGCACGGCACGGGAGCCGTGCCCGTTCCCCCGGTCCCAGTCCGGCGGCCACATCTTCAGCTAAAGCGCTCAGATCAAATTTTTCCCTGCACAGGTTGACGCTGGCGCTACGCGAGAAGTAAAGCAGCGCGGCGATGAGCGGTTTCATGCGCAGGGTAGCTTCGCGTACCTCCTCAAGGTAACCCGGGGTTTGCGCGTCGAGCCGGTCCTTGCACAGCTCCGTGAGGACCTGGCAATAACCGCTGATGGTCGTCAGCCGGGCGCGCAGATCGTGGGATACGGTGGAACAGAAGGCCTCCGGGTCGCTATTGGCGGTGGCCAGGCCGGCGGCGCGGGCGGCCAGCTTGGTGTGCAAGGCTTCCAGATCGACTTCCGACGGCCTGACTGCCTGCGCGCTGCAATGCCGACGATCGCGGCGCGGCACTCTCGCCCCAGCTCGATCTGGTGCAGCTGGAGTTCCTGCAGCAGCCGCTGGGTGTCCTTCTCCGGCGGGGACCGGCTCCGGCAGCTCCACCCCCGGCCGTGCTTCGGTGGCCTGGCGCGGCTCGATTGCCCGGGCCGACAACTGCTTGTCATTTATCACCGGATGACCTCGCGGTACTGTCGTGCGGTCAGGTCCAGCTATTGACGGACGATGCCGAATTTCCTGATACGGGCACGCAGTGTACTGGCATTGAGCCCGAGCATGCCAGCCGCCCCGTTCTTCCCCTCGATGCGCCAGCCGGTTTTCTTGAGGACCTGGAGGATGTGGTCCTGTTCCAGTTCCGCCAGTACCTTGACACACCGTTCTTCCGGCTCGGGGCACTTCCGGAAGGGTTCGAACCGGTCCAAGAGCTGGAGCGCGGTCCCCGGGCTGGTGATCACCGCGCGCTCGATGACGCTCTCCAATTCACGCACGTTGCCCGGCCAGCCGTATTCCTGGAGCTGGTGCAGGGTATCCCTCGACACGGCATCGATCTTCTTGCCGATCTTCTTGTTGAACTTGGACAGGAAATGATTGACCAGCAAGGGGATGTCCTCCTGGCGTTCCCTGAGCGGAGGCATGGTGATCGGGAAGACGTTGAGCCGGTAGAACAGGTCCTCCCGGAACCTTCCGTCGCGGATCGCCTCCCCCAGGTTCCGGTTGGACGCCGCTATGACCCTCACATCGGTCCTTATGGTGCGGGAGTTGCCCAGCCGCTCGAACTCGCCGTCCTGGAGCACCCGGAGCAGTTTGCACTGCAGCTCCATGGGCATCTCGCCGATCTCGTCGAGGAATATGGTGCCGCCGTTGGCCAGCTCGAAGCGTCCGATCTGTCGCTCGTACGCCCCGGTGAAGGCTCCCTTCTCGCGCCCGAAGAGCTCGCTCTCCACCAGGGTTGCCGGCAGGGTCGTGCAGTTGACGGTTATCAGGGGGCGGTCCCTGCGGGCGCTCGTGCTGTGGATGGCGCGAGCCACCACTCCCTTGCCGGTTCCGGTTTCGCCCAGGAGCAGCACGGTCGCGTTCATGGGCGCCACCTGCTCGATGCGCTGGAATACCTGCGCGAGGGCCTGGCTGTTCCCGACGATCTCGCCGAAGTTGTCGTGCCGGGCAGCCTCCTGCTGCAGGTAGCTGTTCTCGGCCTGGAGCCGCTCCTTCAACTGCTTGATTTCCGCATAGGCCTCCCGCAGCGACTCCTGCACCCTCTTGCGCGCCTCTATTTCCAGGGTGAGCTGGCGGGTGCGCTCGGACACGACCAGTTCCAGTAGGTCATGGGACTTCTGCAGCTCATCCCCCAACAGCTTGCCGATTGTGCCGTCGACGATGGAGGAGAGGATGGAACCGTCATTGCAGCCGACCGTGTCGACGACGACGCTTTGCAGTTGGGCATGGATCAGGGAACCGTCCTTTCCCGAGAGCCTCAGTTCGCATCTCTGCACGCTCTGGCTGCGCAGCACGCTCTTGAGGTGGTCGGAGAAGACCTTCCTGCCCTCCGCATCGGCGATGACCTGGGAAAAGGGTTTGTTGGCGAGCTGGCGCCTCTCGATGCCGAGCATGTGAGCGCCGGTGCGGTTCACCTCACGTATCAGGCCGCGCGTGTCGAAGGTGAAATAGCCGCCGGGCGCGAAGTAGTAGAGTTCGGCGTACTTGTCGCGCGACGACTCGGACTCGGCGCGTGCCTGGCGCAGTTCGTCGTTTTGCAGCTCCAGTTCGAGCCGGTGTACCTCGAGTTCATGGACATGCTTCCAGGAATCGTCCTCGCCGTGGTGCGCGGGCTCGGCTGGCGCGAGCGGGCACAGCCTCTCTTCCGCGTGAGGGCGCGCCGCACCGGCTTGCGTCAATAGGCTTTTGTCCAGGTAATTGCTCATGGTTGGCGTTCTCCCCGATTCAGGTTAAAGACTCCCAGGCCGCCGACCAGATGCCGCCTTCCAGCCGGTCCAGCAGGGCGGTGAGCCGCCGAAAGAGATCCCTTTTCCCGGCGAGGCTGGGAACCCGGTCCATTTCGGCCAATAGTTCCCGGTAAAGGGCGTAGTCCGTCGCAAAGCCCGTGAGGACGCGAGGTTGCTCCGGGGCCGACGCATCGGGCGGCGCGTTATTCGATTCCCCCATACCTCGCCTCCTCTTTGTGCCAGGACTGCGGCTAGACATCCATCAAAGGTTGCCGCCGGTTCGGGACATCCCTTCTCTCGGGGAAATGGACCGGCTTGCCGACCTGCCCGGTCAGCGCCTCCGCTTCCGGCTCAGGGGCAACGGCGACCGGGATGGTGACGCTGAAGGTCGACCCGGCCCCTGGCGAGCTTTGGCAGGAGATCTCGCCCCCCATCAGGCTGACCAGTTTCGCCGAGATCGCCAGTCCCAGACCGGTGTCGCCGTGGCTCCTGGTGCCGCTCGGTTCCGCCTGAACGAAGGCGTCGAAGATGGTGCCCCGCCTCTCCTCGGGGATGCCTACCCCCGTGTCGGCAATGCTGAGACAGAGGTTTTTGCCGTCGCAGTCCTGGGAAACGTGCACCTGCACGGTGACGCTCCCCCGTTGGGTGAATTTGACGGCGTTTCCCACCAGGTTGAGGAGGATCTGGCGGATGCGCATCTCGTCGGCGAGGATGAACTCCGGTACGGCATCCGACAGGGTGTGTCTCAGCCGAATCTGCTTCTTCGCGGCCTCCTCGCCCAGGGGTTTGAGCAGGTCCGCGATGCTGCGCCGCACATCGAAGGGCTCCGGCGCCAGGCGCAGGTGGCCCGCCTCGATCCTGGCGAAGTCGAGGACGTCGTTGATCACCTTGACCAGCGCCTTCCCCGCCCTCCTGGCGATTTCGAGCCGGCTTGCCTGGTCGGGCTTCAGGTCGGAATCCAGCGTGAAATCGATCATCCCGAGCATGCCGGTCATCGGGGTGCGGATTTCGCGACTCATGTTGACGAGGAAGTGGCTTTTTGCCTCCCTCGCCGCCACGGCGCTCTTTTTTGCCAGGTCCAGTTCCCTCTTCAACAGGGCGACCGTCCGCTCCATCTCGTGCGATTTTCCCGTCAACTCCCCGGTGCGACCCAGGAGCTTGCGGTTGCTGTCGGCCAGCCTCAGATTGGCGGCAGCCAGCTGCCGGGACTTTTTCTGCAGTTCCAGCTCCTTTTGGTGCAGCCGGGAATGGACCTCGGAACGGCTTTTGGCCTGGGCCTTCATCTTTGGTAACGGCATGTCGCCACTCCTCATCCAACCTCGGTGCAGCTTTTTGTTTGGGATTGCCAGGCAAGCGGGAAGCATCAGCCAGATAACGCCCAGCGGAGCCTGAAGAATTTACAGCAACTAACGCACCAAGCAGGAGTTGCGGATTCCGGGAGTGCACGTGGTTGATTGTACGAGGTAAAACAGAGCGGAGTGAGGCGGTGGTCGGCGCAGGGTGACAGCAAAAAGTGTCATACCTGGTAAAATTACCAAATATGACACCCTGAGTCGCGATGAGGTCTGCAGGTCTTTTTTGTTTTTCAGTCCGGGCGCTGGATGCCGAGCTTGCGTATCCGGGCGCGCAGGGTGCTCGGGTTGAGCCCGAGCAGCAGCGCCGCCCCCTTGTCGCCATTGATGCGCCAACCGGTTTTCTGGAGCATCTGGAGGATGTGGTTGTGCTCCAGCTCGAGGAGGTCATCCACCTCCTCTCCCGCGGTCTCGGCGGTCCCGCGCGCCATGTCGAAGCGGTCCAGCACCTGCAGTGCGCTCCCCGGGCTGGTGATCACGGCCCGCTCGACGACGCTTTCCAGCTCCCGCACGTTGCCGGGCCAGCGGTATGCCAAGAGCGCAGCCAAAGTCTGCTTCGGCACGTACTCGACCTTCCTGCCGGTCTTCTTGTTGAATTTGGCCACGAAGTGGTTCACGAGCAGCAGGATGTCCTCCCTGCGCTCCCTGAGAGGCGGCAGGGTGATGGGGAAGACGTTGAGCCGGTAGAAGAGGTCCTCCCTGAACCTGCCGTTGCTGATCTCCTTTTTCAGGTCCCGGTTGCTGGCCGCGATGATCCGCACATCGGCCTTGTGGGTGCGGGAGCTTCCGAGTCGTTCGAACTCGCCGTCCTGGATGACCCGCAGCAGCTTGCTTTGCAGCTCCATCGGCAGCTCCCCGATCTCATCCAGGAAGATGGTGCCGCCGCTTGCCAGCTCGAAGCGCCCGACCTGCCGTTCCACAGCCCCGGTGAAGGCCCCCCTCTCGCGCCCGAACAGCTCGCTTTCGATGAGGTTCGCCGGCAGCGCCGTGCAGTTGACCGTTATCATCGGCCGGTCCTGGCGGGCGCTGCTGCCGTGGATGGCACGCGCCACCACCCCCTTGCCGGTGCCGGTTTCGCCCAGCAGCAGCACCGTTGCGTTCGTGGGGGCGACCTGCGCGACCCGCAGCAATACCTGCGCCAGCAGGGCGCTTTGGCCGACGATCTCACCGAAGTTGTACTGCCGGCCCACCTCCTGCTGCAGGTAGACGTTCTCGGCCTGCAGCCGGTCTTTCATCCTTTGCAGCGACTCCTCCGCGCTCCTGCGGACCTCAACCTCCTCCCTGAGCTGCGCCACCGCCCGGGTCAGCTCCTTGGTGCGCGCCTCCACGACACGTTCCAGATCGTCGTGCGCTCTCTGCAGCTCGTCGCCCAGTTGCTTGCCCGCCGTGCCGTCGATGATCGAGGAGAGGATGGAGCCGTCCCTGTTCCCGACGCCGTCCGCCAGCACGCTCTGCAACTGCCCGTGGATTTCCGAGCCTTCCTTCCCCTTGAGCCTGATCTCGCACCTCTGCACCCCCTGGCCTTGCAGGACGGCCAGGCAGTGCCGCGAGAAGGTCTCCCGGCCGGCTGAGTCGGCGATGAAAGCCGTGAAGGGCCTATTGAGGAGCTGGCTCCTTTCTACTCCCAAAAGCTGCGCGCCGATCAGGTTTGCCGCGCTGATGCGTCCCTGCGCATCGAAGGTGAAGTAGCCGACCGGCGCGAAGTCGTAGAGCTCGGCGAACTTGTCCCTCGACGACTCCAGTTCGGACTGGGCCTGACGCAGTTCCTCGTTCTGCATCTCCAGTTCGACCTGGTGTACCTCCAGTTCGTGGAAGAGACGCCGGGTATCCCTCTCGCTCCGGGAGGCAGGCGATTCGGGATTTCCCGCCGCGAGCCTCTCTTCTGCATGGCGGCGCAGCGCGGCGGCAGATATCTGGTTGTCCTGGTCGTTCATAATTATTTTCTCACTAGATGAAGTTAAGCTGCCCGCAGCCATCGTCCACGAGCCCATAACGTATCTGGCAACGTCCCATGCGTTGCTGACAGGACGGATGGCGCGTTATGGCACGAGAGTCGCGGCGTGGCGTTCGCGAGCCCGAGCGACTGATGCAGGTTCAACCTTACCACCGCTTGCCGTGGAATGTAAGCGTTCTAATTGTCTGGGTATGTTATTTTGGCAACCGGTTCGGATCGAGATTTGAGGTGCGCTCACCGGAGAGACGGGTGACCTGCTCCGCCAAATGCGGCGGGGACGGTCGCATGTGACGGCTAGTGCAGGCTATGCGCCCCTCCCCTCGCGCTACCGGTTCCTGCCAACCCCTTGGCCACCGGACGATTACCCCGCGCGGCAGCATCATGCCCGTTCTGGCACCTACATTGCTTACTATCATCTCAACAGGGAGCATGTATGAGATGTCCCGGAAGGCGACTGTGAGAATGCGGGCAGTTCGGGTGCAGCTTCACGTCATATTTCACGGTCACTCGAACTCATGAGCGTGAGCGGTTGTCACCGCCTCAAAGGAGAAGCGCGATGTTAGGAACTATCTTGTTAATCGTTTTAATCGTGATGTTGCTGGGTGCACTTCCCGCCTGGCCTCACAGCCGGCAGTGGGGCTATTATCCCAGTGGCGGTTTGGGTTTGGTGCTGGTTATCTTTGTCATCCTGTTATTGATGGGCCGGGTTTAGACAGGCGAGCGCACGAGATGCAACCGCAAAATCCGCTGCAGGCAACGCTAACGGGTACTATAAGGAGAAAAACCATGAACAGCCAGATGAAGGAGTTGCAGGAACTTAAGGGTATCGGCAAGGTACTGTCACATCGTCTGGTCCAATCCAGCTACGACACGATCGCCAAGGTCGCAGCAGCGAGCGAAAAGGGGTTGGAGAGGATAGCGGGCATGAGCCCGCAGAAGGTGCATGCCATCTCGGCCCAGGCAAGGAGGATGACGGGTGAAGCGGAGAAAAGCCACCACACCTGGTCGCAGGAGAATGGCGGCACCTAGCGGCGGCATTCGAAGAAGGCCGCTTCCGGGGAAGCGGCCTTTGTGTCATCGGCCGGTGATCAGCCAGGGATGCCCGAGGTCACGACCTACTGCGAGTTGCCCGTCACCTCGCTGACTAGGCTCGCCAACTCGTACGGGAACAAAATGGTTGAGTTTTTCTCCGTGGCCATTTCAGCCATGGCCTGGAGCGTCCTGAGATGGAGGACGCCCGGCGTCTTTGACAGGGTATCCGCGGTCTCCGCGAGCTTCACCGAAGCCTGTAGTTCGCCCCCGGCATGGATGACCTTGGCGCGCCGCTCCCGCTCGGCCTCCGCCTGCTTTGCCATGGCCCGCTGCATCTCGGCAGGCCGGTCGATGTTTTTCATCTCGACATGGTCGATTTGGAGTCCCCAGCCCCGCGAATGCCGACGCAGCGCCCGAGGCGAAACACGACACCCCGCTCGCATTCCTTGAGGATGCGGACAGACGACGCGACGAGGACAGCAACGGCAACCAATACGACCAGAACGAGAATCATCATGTGCAACGCCTCTGGTAGGTGTCACCAGCATGGTAAGATAAGGATGAGCTCAGCTGCAGTCATCCAGGCGCAGCGCGTATCTACGGCAATGCTCCAGATAGCCTGCCTCATGGCTAGCCATCAGTTGCACGACACTTCCCCACAACCAGGCAGGTGCGGCAAGTGACTTGCTTCGGTTCAGCTTCAGTTCCTTGCGCCAGCTTTTACGGGTTCCGTCACCCATTTGCCTGGCATGCGCACGGCCGACGGTGTACGCCAGGTACCTCGACATATGAATTGCCTCCTCAATGCTCATCTGCTCGAGCTCCAGCTTGAGGTCCTGCGGCAACAACTCCCTAACGAACACGCCATGCTCCAGAAAACGTTCCGCGAGCATGCGCCTACCCAATGCCGGCGACAGATTGAGGGCGCCTTCGACCACCCGGCCGGCGTTATCGCGCGGCATAGGTACGTGTTGATAACGGGTCGCGACCGGGTGCACTGCTTGCTTTATGTCCATGATACAATAGTCCTCCCCACCCACGCCCAGCAACACGGCGTAGCGCAACAAGCCGAGCGAGCTGCAACCCTTCACCCAGTAAGCAGCATCCAGCACCTCGATGCTTGCATTGTCATCGCGGGACTTCAGTGCGGTGACCAGCTCCAGCAATTCCCTCTTTTCGAATAATTGCTTGACCGCCTTTTTCTCTGATTTGGACAGGGGCCAGAAGTTTTTCCCCTTCGGGATCTCCGGTTGCGTGTTGACAATGCGTTCCTTGGCGAGTTTCTTCCAGGTGCGCTTGAGCGCACCACGAATGACGATCTTGACCAATTCAGGTTTCTGCATGGGGACTCTCTGTGCGCCGGTGACGAGAGCCAGTTCATACCCCTCCATCAGGTGTTCTAGCATATGCGCCGTGACTATTCCCGGCAGGTTCGAGTCTCGTGCGGCTGTGGCCAGTGACAGGGCCAGCCGTAACAGGTCATGCGCAGGATTACCAATGACCGTCTGATCAAAGTCGCGTATCTGCACATCGACCTTTCCCTCAGCGTCGGCCAACGGGCCGAGGTTGCCGAGGTGGCAGTCGCCGCAAATCCAGATGCCGGGTCCATGCGGCAGGGTGTGACCGCGCTGGCTGTGCAGCCATTGGTAGTACTGGGTAGTGTTGCCCCGCATGTAGGCGTGAGGCGAAAGGGCCATTTTTTTGTTGCGCCGCGCAACCAGTATCTGGTCGCGCTCGTCAGGAGAAATGATTTTCATTACTGGCAGTTCCCGGGTGCTGATCGGCATGGAGAGGCAGACGTCATGGATACGCTGGCAACTTTTGCATAACGAATTGATATTACGCTACATCATTCAAAGGTACCAAGGATGTTTTGGAGGCGGATCCGGGAGCGCGACTGACGCCCGACACTGCGTCATCCCAAGCGGTTCGCTCCCGAGGGCCCCATCCCTGCGTCATGATCCAGCAGCCCGGGCACGACCCCGGGGTGATCATTTCCCGTGATTGTCAGTGGCCTTGCGAAGGGTCCCCGGCCCCAACGGCGCCGGGCTGCGCCTTTTGCGCGCCAGCTGCCTTCCCCAGGTGCACGCCAGCAGCATCCCCGAGCTGGGTGGTATCCCAGCCGCCGCCGAGGGCTTTGATCAGGAGCACGCCCGCAGTCAGGCGCAGACCGAGTATGCCGACCGCAGTTCTGTCGTTGGCAAGTGCGGTGCTCTGGGCGACAGTCACGTTGAGATAACCGATGGTCCCGGCGCGGTACTGGTTTAAGGTCACCGCCAGCGATTCCCGCGAGGATTGCAGGGCATCGTCCTGCGCCTGCGCTTCCGCCTCCAGTATCCGCAACGCCGCCAGGTTGTCTTCGACCTCCCGGAAAGCGCTCAGCACGGTTTGCCGGTAGGAGGCGACCGTTGCGTCATAGGCGGCCCTCGCCTGCTCGCTCTGGGCCTGGCGCAGCCCCCCGTCGAGGAGGGATTCCGAAACTGCCGGCCCGACCGCCCAGAAACGGCTGGGCCAGGTGAACCAGCTGGCGAGGCTCAATGCCTCCAGCCCCGCCGAGGCGGAGAAGCGGACAGTCGGGAAAAAGGCGGCCTTGGCGATGCCGATCTGCTCGTTGGCGGCCGCCATGCGCCGCTCCGCCGAGGCGATGTCGGGTCTGCGCTCCAGCAGCTGCGACGGAAGACCGGCGGGTATCTGCGGGAAGACCGCTGCCAGGTGGGCGGCGGGAAGCGTGAAGCCGGAGGCGGGCTTGCCGATCAGAAGCGCCACGGCGTGCTCCAGTTGGCTGCGCTGCACGTCCAGGTCGATCGCCTGCGCCTTTGCGGTTTTCAGCTGGGTCTGCGCCAGCAGCAGGTCCGCCTTGGACACCATCCCGCTGGCGTAACGGTTCCGGGTGAGATCGAGCGCCATTTGGTAGCTGGCGACCGTCGCGGCGAAGAGCTCTTTCTGGGCATCCTGGATGCGGAGCAGGAAATAGTCCTGGGCCAGTTCCGCCTGCGCGCTCAACCGGGCGCCGGCCAGGTCAGCCTCGCTGGCCTGCGCGCTGTCAGCGCTCGCCGCGACGCCCCGCCGAATCTTCCCCCAGAGGTCCGCCTCCCAGGAGAGGTCGACCGGCAGCGAGTAGTCCGTGCTCGCGGGGGCCTCCCCCTTCCCGGAGCGCGTGACCGAGGCGCCGGCCGTGACGCCCGGATAGTAACCGGCACGTGCCGCCTGGACCAGGGCCTTTGCCTGGCGCAGCTGCGCCTCGGCGAGGATGACGTTCTGGTTGGAGATCAGCACCTGATCCTCCAGGGCCGCCAACTGCGGGTCATTGAAGAGCAGCCACCAGGCCTGCCGAAGGCTGCCGCCGCCGGGCCGTGCAATCTTCCACCCCACACTCTCCTGGTAGGCGGCGGGCACCGGCGCGGCCGGCCGGAGATAGTTCGGGCCGACGCTGCAGGCTGTCAGGGCGAGGATTACGGCCATGGCCAAGGGATAGCGAGTGCTGCGGTTAAAGCTGATCACGGACCACTTATCCTTGCCGGCTAATCCCGGGCCAGTGCCTCTATGGGGTCTAGTTGCGCGGCTTTTCTGGCCGGAAGATAGCCGAACACGATGCCCGTCAGGAAAGCGCAGGCAAAGGCGATGGCGATCGGCGCCACCGTGAAGATGACGCGCCACCCTGCGACCGCCGAGGTGGCCCAGGCTCCACCGAACCCGACGATCACCCCCGCCAGGCCGCCGATGAAGCAGACCATCACCGCCTCGGTCAGAAATTGGAACATCACGTCGAAGCTCCGCGCGCCAATCGCCATGCGGATGCCGATTTCTCGGGTCCGTTCGGTGACCGAGACCAGCATGATGTTCATCACCCCGATGCCGCCGACCACGAGCGAGATCACGGCGATCGCCGCCAGCAGGTAGGTGAGCGTGTTCTGGGTCTCATTGGCGGTGGCGATGGTATCGGCCATGTTCCGGATATGGAAGTCCTCCTTGCGATGGCGTTGCATCAGGAGCGTATGGATACCGTCCTGCACCACCCCCATGTCCGCGTCGGTGCGCACCCTCACGATGACATGCTTGAAGAAGCGCTGTCCGAAGATGCGCGCCCCGGCCGTCGTGTAAGGGAGCCAGACTGAGTTGTCCAGATCGTCCCCCCGCGAGGTGGAACCCTTGCTGCTCATGACGCCAACGACCAGGAAGGGGGCATTGCCTATCAGCACATAATGGCCCAGAGGATTGGCGCCCTCGGGGAACAGGTTGCTGACGACGGTCGTGCCGAGGGCGACGACCTGGGCGTAGCGCTTGATGTGCTCCGCCGAGAAGAACATGCCGGACTGCGTCGGCCAATCGTGGACCCTCGGGAAGTCCTCGCCGGTTCCGACCACCGTGACCATCAAGTCCTCGTTGCCCAGGCGTAGCAAGGTGGAGAGCTCGGTTTCCGGATTAACCATGGCGACACCCGGCACACTAGCGATGAAGGGGAGGTCTTCAGGGAGGAAACTCACCACGACTTCGCCGGAGGCACGCACCGCGGGCGGCCCACGCTCGATCGTCAGGAGGTCGGTGCCCATGGCCTTGATGCGGTCCAGGACATCCTGCTTGGCGCCATTGCCGATCGCCATCAGCGCGACCACCGAGGCGACGCCGATGATGATGCCGAGCATGGTGAGCGCGGTGCGCATCCGGTTGCCGGTGAGCGACCGCAACGCCATCTTCAGGGCTTCGCCAAGGACCGCGATACCCAGCTTGACATCCTTCCCTGATTTGCCGCTCTGCGCACCCTGGACTGCCCCGCCTTTTTGCCGTCGCTCATCGGATGCGACACGCCCGTCGGTGATGCGCACGACCCGCTCGGCGTAGGCGGCGATGTTGCTGTCGTGGGTGACCAGGATGATGGTGTGGCCTTCCCCGTGCAGCTTTTCCAGGATGGCCATGACCTCCTTGCCACCCTTGCTGTCCAGCGCTCCGGTCGGTTCATCGGCCAGGATCACCGGACCGCCGTTCATGAGCGCGCGGGCGATACTGACGCGCTGTTGCTGACCGCCCGAGAGCTGGCTCGGATGGTGTTGCAGCCGATCGCCCAGGCCCAGTTCCCGCAACAGGGCACTGGCATGTTCCTCGCGCCCGGGTTTTGCCAGGCCGCGGTAGACAGCGGGAACCTCGGCGTTTTCCACCGCGGTCAGGTCCGACATGAGGTTGTAGCGCTGGAAGATGAAACCGAAGGTATCGCGCCTGAGCGCGGCCAGTTCGTCGCCCGTGAGGCCGGCGACGGCAACCCCGCGGATGCTGTAGCCGCCGCTGGTCGGCTTGTCGAGACAGCCGATTATGTTCATGAGCGTGGACTTTCCCGAGCCGGACGCGCCCATGATGGCGACGAATTCGCCGCTCTCGATCGTAAGGCTCACCTCGGTGAGCACGGCAAGTGGTTCGCCGCCGGTCGTATAAGTGCGGCAGACCTCGTGCAACTCGAGCAATGGCTTCGCCATCACGGCCCCTTCTGGGCGGCAAGCGAGCTTTTTTTCTTATCCTTGGCGCTGATCTCCCTGACCACGACCAACTCCTTCTCCTTGAGGCCGTCGGTTACCTGGGCAAAGATTTCGCTCTTGATGCCGATCCTGATCGCTCGCCGCTGGACCTTGCCATCGGCTTTCAGCACCCGCACCTTGATCTGGGAACCCTCGGCCGCGTTGCCGATGACGGAGGCCGGTATCAGCAGGGCGCCCTTCGCCTGTGCCAGCACGATGAAGACCTGCGCGGTCATTTGAATCTTCAGTTCACGACCCGGGTTGGGGATGTCGAACAGCACGTCGTAGAACACGACGTTGTTGATGAGTTCCGGGGTGGGGAGGATTTGCCGTACCTTGCCGCTCCAGCGCCGGGTGTCGCCCAGGACCGTGAAATAGACCTCCTGGCCGGGCTTGACGCGGACAATGTCCGCCTCGGAGACCTGGGCCCAGACCGTCACGGTGCTGATGTCGGCGATGCGCAGGATATTGGGTGCCTGCTGGTTGGCGTTGAGCGTTTGCCCTTCCAGGAGGGTGATGGAAACGACCTCGCCGGCCATAGGTGCCGTGATCTTGGTGTAACCCAGATTGGCTTGGGCGGTGTCCACCGCCGCAGCCGCCTGCTTTATCTGCGCCGAGAGCGCGGCGACCTCGGCCAGGGCGACGTCGTAATTGGCCCGGGTGATGTCGCGGTCGTTGGCCGAGACCGATCCGTCCCCGTGCGCGAAGAGTTCATCGTTGCGGCCTTGCTGCAGCTTGGCAAGGACGAGTTGCGCCTGTTTCACCGAGCGCAGCGAAACCATATTCTCGACGGTCGCGTTGGCCGAGGCGAGCGCGGTGTCCGCCAGGACCGGGTCTATCAGCGCGAGCAGCTGGTCCTTGAGCACCTGATCGCCACGCTTTACCTTGAGCGATTTGAGCACGCCGGAGGTCTGGGCGCCGACGTCGACATAGAGCAGGGGCTGCACGATCCCCGCCGCCACGACGGTGCTTTCTATGTCGCCTCGCACCACGGCGGCGGTGGCATAGCTGACCTTCGGTTTGCCGAAGGCCCAGTGATACCCGAAAGCAACGGCCGCCAGAAAAAGGAGCAGGCAGATCACCCAGAAGCCGCGTCGTTTCGGCAGTGCGCGCAATCTAGCGGCGCGACCGACGGGAGGAGCGGCGAGGTCGCCGCCCGTCGAGGCTGCCGCATTATCTGTCGGGTCCTTGTCCGGCGCCGCCGCGTCCGGGTGTACCGGGGCGGCGTTTATCACTGCTGCGTCCGGGTTCACCGGAGGGGCGTTTATCACTGCTGCGGCTTCGCCTGTCGGGTCATTGCCGGTCGCTGCGGCGGCCTGGTCCGGCGGGTGTTCGCTCGTGGCTTCCATGGTTGTTTCCCTTTCCATCCCCTGGACAGCTCCAGCCCGGACCTCTGCCCTGATGCGTCAGTGCCACTTCTTGATCATCTTTTTTCCGCGGGGGTTGTGCAGGTAGTTCGTCCCCTGCCTGAGCAGCGCGGTCATCACTTTTTCCGGCAGCGGGAGGCTGAAGAAATAACCCTGGGCCTCCTCGCCACCTTCGGCCTGCAGCCAGGCGAGCTGCGAGGCGGTCTCAACCCCCTCCACAATCACCTTGAGCCGCATGGAGCGCCCTATGTTGAAGACGGCACGCACCACGGCCATGTTGTCGGCGTCGCTCGCTATGTTGCGCATGAAGGACTGGTCGACCTTCAGCTTGTCGACCGGCAGCTTGGTCAGGTAGCTCAAACAGGAGTAACCGATGCCGAAATCGTCGATGGAGAGCTGCAGCCCGAGGCTCTTCATCGCGGCCATGCTCCCGAGGACCCGCTGCGGATCGCTCATGATGGTCGCCTCGGTCAGCTCCAGCTCCAGGCAGCCCGGGTCCACCCCGGTCTCCCGCAGGGCGCTCTCGATGGTCTCCTCGAAGTCCGCGTGCTGGAAGAAACTTGCCGAGAGGTTGATCGCCACCGAGACCGGGCCGAGGCCCAGCTCTTTCCAGAGCCGGATTTGCCGGCAGACGGTGAGTATGGTCCACTTGCTGATCGGGGTCAAAAGGCCGCTCTCCTCGGCGATGTCGATGAAGCTCCCCGGCAGGACCAGCCCGCGGGTGGGGTGCTGCCAGCGGATCAGCGCCTCCATGCCGCTCGACTTCCCGCTGACGATATTGACCTTCGGCTGGTAGTGCAGCACGAATTCGCCCAGCTTCAGGGCCTGGCGCAGCTCGGTCTCAACCGTGAACCTCTCGCGGGCCAGCTCATTCAGCTTACGGGTGAAGAACTGGAAATGCTTCCCTCCCGATTTCTTGGCGTGGTACATGGCGGTGTCCGCGTTCTTGACCAGGGTGAGGTAATCCGAGCCGTCATCGGGGAACAGGCTGATGCCGATGCTGGTGTTGACCGTAGCGGAGCTCCCTTCTATGGAGAAGCCCTGCGTGACGATCTTCTTCGCCACGACGCCGGCCTCTTCCACCCCGCAGTCCCAGAGCACCATGACGAACTCGTCGCCGCCGAGCCTGGCCACGATGTCGCAGGAGCGCGTGCAGTCCTTGAGGCGACCGGCCACCGACTGCAGGAACCGGTCACCGGCGTCGTGCCCCAGGGAATCGTTTATCTTCTTGAAATCGTCGATGTCCAGGAACAACAGGGCGATGCTCCTGCCCGCCCTCTGCGCCACCGAGAGCACCTGGGTGATCCGCAGGTACAGCGTGGAGCGGTTGGGGAGGCCGGTGAGGGGGTCGTGGTGGGCGAGAAAGAAGATGTTCTCCTCCGCGTGTTTGAGGTCGGTGATGTCGAGGATGAAGCCGTCCAGCCGCGAGATGGTACTGACCGCGCCGTTTTCGACCATCTGCACGGCGCAGCTGTTCAGAATCCAGCGTTCGGAGCCGTCCTTGTGCTCGATGCGGTGCCGGATCGGCTCGCAGCTTTGGCCGGCGAAAACCTTGCTCAGGAATGCGGTGACCTGCTCCCGGTCCGCCGGATGGACCATGGTGATCCAGAGCAGCGGGTCGCTGTGGTATTCGTCGGGGGAATATCCCGTGATGTCGAAGCATTTGGGACTGTGGTAGATCGAGGTGATCGCGCCGGCATCGAAATGCACACTGTAGACGTATTCGTTGATGTTGTTGACTATGGTGCGGCACTGCTCCTCGCTTTTGCGTAGCTCCTCCTCCGCGCGTTTTTTCGAGGTGACGTCCCGGATATCGCACTGGATGACGCTTGCCTGGTCGACCCGATAGACGGTGCCGACAAAATCCACCACCAGTTGCCTGCCGTCCCTGGTGGTGACCGGCAGGTTTTCGCAGCTGACGTCTCCCTGCGCCCTCAATTGCGCCAGGGCGGGGGCGCCGGCCTGCGCGTCGGGGAACAGGCCGGTTTCCCAGAGCTCCCGCCCCACGATTTCCTCGGACCGGCAGGCGAGCAGCTCGCACAGGAAAGGGTTGACGTCTGATATGCGCGCCGTGTCGGTCTCCAGGATCAGGATGCCGTTCTTGGCTGTTTCAAAGAGTCGGCGATAGCGGGTTTCCGAGCTCACCAAGGCCATCTGGGTGCGCCGGTATGCGGTCAAGTCCAGGACGGCGATGTGGCATTCGAGCCCCATACTGCAGGCTACAGCCTCGACAATCACGAAGAGCGGATTTCCCAGTTCCGTGGAGAGCGCCACCTCGCACGACTCCTTGCCCGGAAGCGCAAACACCCGCGCGATAAAGGCGGCAAATACCGGGCGGGCCGCCGGCGTCAGGAAAGTTGCGAATCCCCGGCCGATCAAAGCGGAGCGCCCGACCCCCAGGAGGCTCGCGCCGCTCAGGTTCGCGGCATTGATAGCTGCTGCGCGGTCCAGGGTGAGGTAGCCGATCGGGGCAAAATCGTAGAGATCGGTATACCTCTCCAAGGCCGTTTCGACCTCGTCCCTGGTTCGACGCAGTTCCGCGTTCTGGTGCTCCAGTTCGATCTGGTGGACTTGCAGCTCGTGAAGCAGCCGCCCCGTCTCATCCTCGACGGGAAGCGCCCGCGCCTTTGCCTGCCGGCGATCGGACGCTACCGCGACCGTGCCGCACGGCGCTTCCCCCGACAGGTCATGTATCATTTCGAATGCCATTGCAGGACCTCGATTTACCAGGATTTATGCACCAGCGACGACCCTGATCCGGCCGCCGTGAAGCGGGAGGAATACAGGCCTGACTCAAAATGTCCCTTCATAAACTGCCCCGGCCGCCAGGAGTCGAGTGAGAACGGATGGCAGCCTCGACATCTGAAGAGTGTTATCGCAGCTAACGTGCCAATAGGTTCCTGAAGATGCCGCGAGTGCAACAGCCTGATTATCTGCGTAAAAAGGGTAAACGCGTCTATCTGCGGGATAAAAACCGCGTTCATGATACTGCCAGATTTGACATAACTGTCATTGGTGGAGGGCAACAGTATCAGCCGGAAATTTCACCCTCACGGTGTCCTCGACACCGGGAGAGGTACCGTCCGGCGCTGGCTGTTCCACCCGGTGCCGGGCCAGGGTATCCCCCGTGAGCTCTTCCGCCCGCACTCTCGGCAGGCTCTCGGGGTGGCTCTCCTGGAGGAAGGCGACCAGCTTTTCCCGCACCTCGCAGCGCAGGTCCCAGCAGGTGGGAGCGTCCACCGCGCTCATCAGGGCGCGCAGCTCGAGGACCTGCTTATCGGAGCCGGTGACCTGCAGACCCCACACCTCCCGGTCCCAAAGCGGCGACTGCTGCAGGACTTCCAGGAGCTTTTGCCGTATCAGCGGCACCGGAGCGGTGTAATCGACGTTGAAAAGTACCGTGCCGAGGATGTTGGTCGTGGAGCGGGTCCAGTTCTGGAAGGTCTTCTCCAGGAAAAAGCTGACCGGGACGATCAGCCTCCTCAGGTCCCAGACCTTCACCACCACGTAGGTGAGGGTTATCTCCTCGATGGTCCCCCACTCCCCTTCCACGATCACCACGTCGTTGATCCGGATCGGCTGGGTGATCGCGATCTGGAGCCCGGCCAGGAGCGTGGAGAGGCTGCGCTGGGCGGCAAAGCCGACGATGATCCCCATGATCCCCGCCGAGGCGAGTATGCTCAAACCGAAGGCGCGTATTTTGGCGAACGACATCAGCATGGTGGCCAGGGCAATGACCACGACGATCACCAGGACCACCTTGACCAGGAGGGTGAGCTGGGTGTAAAGGGAGCGGGCCTTGTAGCTCTCCTTGGCATCGATGTCGTAGCGGGCGATGATGATGTCGCGGCCGGCCAGGATGGCATCGATGAATAGCCAGGTGATGAGCCCGATGAAGCAGAGGCTGAAGAGATGCTGGGAAACGGCGAGCAGTTCGGCCGGAAGCGCTAGCGAGGGCGCAACCAGCAGCAGCGCGAGGAGAGGCAGCAGCAGGCGGGCGGGGGCGCGCATGCGCGCCACGATAATCGGGTTGAACGGGAAGTCGGGTCGGTCGCCCAGCTTTTTCAGCAGCGAAAAGAGCATCAGGTAGAGGAGCACCCCCGTCAAGAGCGCGGCGAGCACCACCCCGCAGGTAAGGAGCGTCCCTTCCCACCCTCCCGGCAGCATCGCGGCCAATTTATTCATCTCTCCCTCCTCCTGATACATCCAGATCGTTCCTAGTTGCCCTCGCGACGAAGCAAGCGGATCCGAACGGAGCCACCTGCGGCCTGACGCGATCCTTCATATATGACGGTTATGTTAAACGTGACGGTTTCCGCTGACAGCCATTGCTTCGCCACCTGCCCTCTGCCCCCACTTTCCATGCGGTTTCAGCCGTTTGCCCCCCCGTTACGGCTGGCCTTCCCTGGCACGTAACTTGCGAACAATGTGCCTACTAACACGTGGCTTCAGGTAAACAGCCTTCTCGGGGAGTTCGGCGGCGAGAGCACGATACCGACGACGTGCGCCTGATTGAACCGCCGGAAATCGGCGGCTACGCCATCGACGCCCGGTGGAACGATAATTCCACCATGCGCTGCGCACCTTGCGGCTCTCTTTCTCCTCGGTCACCACCGGACCGGCCGGCGCGACCTCTCCCGAAACCGCCCTGACTGGGTCTTCATTCCCCTGACAGGTGTCTTGGCACTGCTGAAATCAGACCCCGGAAGCGGGGAGAATCCGCAGCAATAACCTGTCCCTCAACCGGCACTATCCCCAAACCGAGGAGCGTTGCCGCACCTAATGGCGCTTCCCTTACCGCCGTCATGGATATTTCGAGCCACCGGCGCTACCACCACAAGGAGCACTCACATGCGAAAGGAAATCATTGCCCCGGCTCCCTTCGGGAGGCAGCAGACAGAACTGCAATGGATCGACGTGGAAAACCTGGCCCGGGTCGAACTGAGTTCCGAGGACGGGGCTCACCCGATCGAATCGGTCCTCGGTACCGGAGCCGGTCCCGGGTGGCTGGCGGCGCAACCGGGTCCCCAAACCATTCGATTCATCTTCGACAAGGAGATAGAGGTGCGCCACGTACGCCTGGAGTTCCGGGAGTTCCAGGATTCCCGCACCCAGGAGTTCCTGCTGCGCTGGTCCCCGGATCATGGACGGACCTACCTGGTAATTGTGCGTCAGCAGTATAACTTCAATCCACCAGCTACCAACACTGAGTTGGAGGACTACCAAGTCAATCTCCCCGGTCTGACGACTCTGGAATTGACCATAACACCGGCCATAGGTCACTCAGACGTCCGGGCTTCACTTGCCAGACTTCAGCTTGCCTGAGGCCGAAGGTATCTGCAGTACGGGGAAAGGGGCAGCTGGTAGACTCTTAGCCAGGAGTCCGGGTTCACTGTACCAGCCGTTTTTCAATCGATTAACTTGCTACCGAGCGCAAGCCACTACCCAATGATGTTGAAAAGCCGCCAATTTCCGGATTTAAGGTGATAGGCGGCTTTTTTCGTTCATGTTGCCACCCCCAGCAGGCACGTTTCAGGCAATTGACAGTATGCTGATTATATGCATAATGAGCTTGCGAGCGACGCTGGCACCGGGTATGGTACACTCATGATACAAAGCCTTGGAGTCTAGCGGCAAGGCCTCGGTAATACACGGGTATGCCTGCGACAATCAAGATTACAACGAAAGCGACGGGTTTATTATGAACGCAAAGGGAAAGCAGCAGTTGGATGTGGGCACCAGTGTCGGGTTTCTGCTCGCCAAGGCGTATCAGCGGGCCTGCGTCATATTCAAGGAAGAGTTCGATGGCTTCGACCTGACGCCCCAGCAGTTCGGCCTGCTCGGGTTCCTCTGGCAGGAGGACGGCATCACCCAGGCCGAGCTCTCGGCGCGCAGCCAGATCGACCGGACCACCATGGGAGGGCTGATCGACCGCCTGGAAAAGGAGGGACTGCTGGCCCGGCGCAGCCACCCGGAGGACCGCCGTGCCTACCAGATCTACCTGACCGAGAAGGGCAAGGCGCTACAGCCCGCTTTGACGCCGCTCGCCGTAGCGGCCCAGGACAAGTTTACCTCCAAGCTCAACCCGCAGGAGCTCGAGACCCTGAAGTCGCTCCTGGAGAAAATCCGCAGTTGAACACCTGGAGATCTTCCATGCGCAAATCACTACTGCTGCTGGCGGCGCTGCTCCCCCTGGCGAGCGCGGCCTGGGCCGAGCCGCTCAACCTCAAGGACTGCCTGAGCCGGGCGGCGGCGACCAACCAGGGGCTGAAGGCCGCGTCCTACGAGGAGAAGATCGCCCAGGAGCAGATCCAGGTTGCCAGCAGCGGCCTGCTGCCGCGGGTCGACCTCCAGGCGGGCTACCAGGCCCAGCCGGAAGCCCAGGCGGTAAAATTCGGCCCGCTGGTGCAGGAGACCCAGGACGCCGACTTCGCCTTCCTGGACCTGTCCCTGTACAGCACGCTGTACGACTTCGGCAGGACGCGCTCACGGGTGGAGGCGGCGCGGCTGCAGCGGGACGCGGCGCGGCACGCCTACTCGGGGTCGGAGCAGGACCTCTTCCTCCAGGTGGTGCGCGCCTATTACGGCATCCTCGAGGCGCAAAAGCTCGTCAAGGCCGCCGAGGACGAGGTGGCCCAGATGACCTCGCACCAGGCGACCGCCCAGGCCCTGTTCAATCAGGGGGTGGTGACCAGAAACGACCTGCTCCAGGCCGAGGTGCGGGTGGCGGCGAGCAGGCAGAAGCTGTACAGCGCGCAAAACGGCGTGGATAACGGCTGGCTTTTGCTGAACTACCTGACCGGCGCCCCGGAACAGTCCCGGGGCGAACTCCAGGAGGAGCCGCTGGCAGGCGTCGTCCCCGTGTCCCAGGAGCGGCCCGACCTTTCGAAGAGGGGGGAGATCTCGGCCATGAAGGCCACCGTGGCGGCGGGCGACTTCGCGGTCCAGGAGGCGAAAAGCAACTACTATCCCGAGTTCTTTGCCAGGCTGGCCCTGGACTACACGCAGAACGACAAGGTGCGGGAGCAGACCATCATGTCGGCGACGCTCGGCCTCAAGGTGAACCTGTACGACGGGCTCGCCACCAGTTCCAGGCTCAGGGAGGCGGTGCAGCAGCGCTCACGGAACCAGGAGAGGCTGCGGGACCTGGAGGCGAGGGTGACGCTGGAGCTGGCCCAGGCCCGAAACGACCTGCGGGTGGCGGGCGCCCGGATCAAGGTGGCGGAAAAGGCGATCCAGCAGGGTGTGGAAAACCTGAGGATCACCAAGGACCGTTACCAGGAGAAGGTCGGCACCGCTACCGAGGTGGTGGACGCCCAGGCGCTTTTGACCCAGACCCGCACCGACTATTACCAGAGCGTCTTTGACCTCCAGGTGGCGGCGGCCAGGGTGAAGCGGGCGACAGGCGAGCTGTAGGTCAACGGTCACTGGGCATTGGCCGATTGTCCATCGGGCCCGTGATGGAGTGAACAAGGATTGTCAATTGAACACCGTCGATTGTCAATTGCAGCACAGCGGAGGAAGGTAATGGCAGAAGCAAGCGAGATACCGGCGGATGCCGTGGACACAACTGTCTCGAAAAAGGGCTTGAGCAAAAAACAGCGCGGCGGGATCGTCCTCTTCTTCATTCTGGTTGGCGCGACGGTCTTCGGTGTTCAGCAGTGGGTGCAGAGTAAGACTCACATCGAGACGGACAACGCGTTCATAGAATCGCATATCCATTCGGTTGCCAGCAGGATCCCCGCCATGGTGAAGCGGGTAGCCGTCGTCGACAACCAGTTCGTGCACAAGGGTGACCTGCTGGTCGAGCTGGATGCCTCCGACTTTCAGGCACGCGTCAAGACCGCTGCAGCCTCCCTGAACATGGCCAGGAACGAGACCTCCGGCGATTACGCCCAGGTGGAGAGCGCCCGGGCCAGCATCGGCCTGGCGACGGCCCGGCTCGATCAGGCGAATCTCGACCTGGCGCGCGGCGAGGCGCTCTTCGCCAAGGAAGTCATCCCCCGGGAGCAGCTGGACCGGCTCCATACCGCCAAAAGGATCGCGGAGATGCAACTCAAGGAGGCCCAGGAGGCCGAGCACCACGCCCAGGCGGTGGTCGGCATTTCGGGAACCGGCTCCAACGACGCCCGGGTCGCGCAGAAGCAGGGCGAGCTCGAGACGGCGTCGCTGAACCTCTCCTACACCCGCATCGTGGCGCCCAGCGACGGCTACATCACGAAGAAGTCAGTGGAACAGGGGAACTACATCCAGCCGGGTCAGTCGCTGATGGCGCTGGTCACCCTGGACGACGCCTGGGTGACGGCGAACTACAAAGAGAGCCAGCTAACCCATGTGAAGCCCGGGCAGAAGGTCGACTTCACCGTCGACAGCTACCCGGGCCGCACCTTCCAGGGCGCCGTCGAGAGCATCATGGCCGGGACCGGCGCGGCCTTCTCCATGCTGCCGCCGGAGAACGCGACCGGGAACTACGTGAAGGTGATCCAGAGGATTCCGGTCCGGATCGCCATCGACAGGAAGAGCGACCCGGAGCACCTGCTGCGGGTCGGCATGAGCGTGGTTCCGACGATCCTGACGGGGAAGAGCTTCGGCGAGGCCATCAGGGAACGGTGAGGAGTCGTTGAGTCGTTGAGTCCGTCGAGTCCGTCGAGTCGTTGAGTCGTTGAGTCGTCGAGTCGGGGCGAGGGGCACTGCCATTAAGCCAGCGAGGGGACTTTAGTTGTATCCCCCCTGCGCAGTAGGGGGGAAGGCTCGCGCAGCGAGACAGGGGGGTCTCCCTGCCTGCGAAAACACCCCCCTGCTTCACTACGTTCAGCTTCCCCCCTATTCCATAGGGGGGACAGAACCACAGACTGCCAGGGAACACCTTAACTTACGGCAGTGTGGCGAGGGAGTCCCTTTGTCTTTGCCCTGCCCAGCACCCCTTTAGCCGGATTCTATGGAAGATGCAGAAAAGAACATAAACAAGTGGCTCATCACCATCACGGTCATGCTCCCGGCCATCATGGAGATCGTCGACACCTCGGTCGCCAACGTCGCGCTCCCCCACATGCAGGGGAGCCTGAACGCGGGGACCGACGAAGTCACCTGGGTGCTCACCTCCTACCTGGTCAGCAACGCCGTCGTCCTCCCCATGACCGGGTGGCTGGCCCGCATGTTCGGACGCAAGCGCTTTCTGATCACCTGCATCATCCTCTTCACCATCTCCTCCTTCCTGTGCGGCGCGGCACCAAGCCTCGGCACGCTGATCTTCTTCCGGGTGCTGCAGGGCGCCGCCGGCGGCGCCCTGATCCCGATGAGCCAGGCGATCATGATGGAGACCTTCCCGCCCTACCAGCAGGGGATGGCGATGGCGATCTTCGGGGTCGGCGCCATGTTCGGCCCCATCATCGGCCCTGCCCTTGGCGGTTGGATCACGGACAACCTGAGCTGGCGCTGGATCTTCTACATCAACATCCCGATCGGGATCGTCGCGGTGGTAATGGCGAGCTTCTTCATCTATGACCCGGGCTACCTGAAACGGGCCAAGGAGAAGGCGGTGAGCGTGGACTACTGGGGGCTCGCGCTGCTGATCGTGGGGCTCGGGGCGCTGCAGATCGTCCTCGACAAGGGGCAGCAGGAGGATTGGTTCAACTCCCCGTTCATCCTGGCCTTTTCGGCGGTTTCCGCCCTCACCCTGGTCTCGCTGATCTTCGTGGAACTGACCCACCCGCACCCGATCGTCAACCTGCGCCTGTTCAAGAACGTCTCCTTTTCCGCCGGAAACGGCATCATGTTCGCGGTCGGGTTCTGCCTGTACAGCTCCATCATGCTGATACCGCTCCTGCTGCAGACCCTGATGGGCTACAACGCCACCATGGCGGGGATGGTGCTCGCCCCGGGCGGGGTCGCCACGCTCATCTGCATGCCGTTCGTGGGCGCGGTCATCCAGCGCTACGACGGGCGGAAGGTGGTTTTTTGCGGTCTTATGATCGGGGCCTGCGCCATGTTCATCATGCAGCGGTTCTCGCTGGACGCGGCCTATCCCGACTTCGTCTGGCCGCGGGTCGTGCTCGGGGTCGGCCTCGCCATGACCTTCGTGCCGCTCACCACGGTCACCCTCTCGACCATCGCCAAGGAGGAGATGGGGAACGCCACCGGGATCTTCAGCCTTTTGCGCAACATCGGCGGCAGCGTCGGCATAGCGATCTCCGCGACGCTATTGGCCCGCTACAGCCAGTTCTACCAGACCTCCCTGGCGGCGCACGTGACCCCTTACAGCCCGGTGGTACAGTCGAGGATCGCCATGCTGAAAAGCGCCACCATGGCACGTGGGCTGGACGCCGTCGCAGCCGAGAACAGCGCTATGGCCATCATCTACGGCACCGTGCGCCGGCAGGCCGCCATGCTCGCCTACAACAGGATCTTTTTCGTGGTGGGGATCGCCTTCCTGGTCATCATCCCGCTGCTGCTCTTGCTGAAAAAACCGCAGCGCCACGCCCGGCCGGCGGGACATTAGGTGGGCGGAGAAGAGGTCCGCTCTGGCGGAGAAGTTGTCCGATCGGTCGGAGCAGTGCCGGGCGAGAGATGCGAGCTGGGTACGGCCTTACCGGCAACGCCCTTGCGATTCGGATTGTCTTCCCCCTGGTCGGGGCGACGCCTGTTTCTTTCAACAGGCCGGGTTTGCCTGCTACGCCGGGCAAATCAACAAAGAAGGGCGGGATTAACTACCCCGCCCTTCTTAATATTATCACTTCTTTTCCTTTTCCTGCTCTTCCGACATGCGCAGCTCGTGCTCCTTGCGGATCCGGTCCATGTCCGCCCAGTGCGCGTCCCAGTCCTTCTTCCTCACGAAATGGAGCATGACGCTGCCGCCTACGATGCAGAGTCCGAAGAAGAGCGGCATCACCCGGATACCGTCGGCGACGCCATAGACCATGCAGCCGATCCCCACGCAGAATATCGCGGTTTCGGTGCGGAAAATCTGCCTGAGGAGCGACGTTTCCGGTGCCTTTTCCTTAGCTTCCATCTGCTCCCCTTTTTTTCCAGTTCCTAGGCGGTACGGTTGGTTATCTCGATCAGGTGATAGCCGAACTGGGTTTTCACCGGTCCCAGGACCTTACCGACCTCGCCGCTGAAAACGACTTCGTCGAACTCTCTCACCATCTGTCCCGGGCCGAACTCGCCCAGGGCGCCGCCCTGCCTGCCGGAAGGGCAGGAAGAATTATCGCGTGCAACCACGGCGAAATCGGCGCCGGCCTCGATCTGGTTCTTCAGGGCGAGACAGGCGGCTTCGGTGGCAACTAAAATGTGACGGGCTGAAGCTTTCGGCATGACGTTCTCCTATCGTGTTGGATTAATTACTCTATGACTCAACGGATCCCTACGTTCGCCCCTCCTGAAAAGGGGAGCTTCAAATCGTAACCTGAGTCTCCGGCAGTTTAACATTAATCGGGTAACGACTCAACCACGCAACACCGATACGACTCGACGCCTCAACGACTCAACGACTCAACGACTCAACGACTCAACGACTCAACGACTCAACGACTCAACGACTCAACGACTCGACGCCTCAACGACTCAACGACTCGACCACTCAACGACTCAACCGTCTGCTCAGGCGTACCGGACCAGTTCGGACATGTCGCGCACCGCGCGGTCCAGCCCGACCAGGATCGCCCGGGACATGATGGAGTGGCCGATGTTGAACTCCTCGATCCCCCCGATCGCCGCCACCTTCTTCACGTTCACGTAGTTGAGGCCGTGCCCCGCGTTGACTCCCAAGTCGAGCTTCTTGGCGAGCTTCACCGCGTTCTCGATCTTGATCAGCTCCTGCTTCTCGACCTTCCAGTCCGCCGCGTCCGCGAAGGCCCCGGTGTGAATCTCTATGTAGTCCGCCCCCGCCTTGTTGGCGGCCTTGATCTGGTCCGGATCGGGATCGATGAAGAGGCTCACGATGATCCCCCCCGCCTGCAGCTTCTCGATGACCAGCTTCAGCGCTTCCTGGTGGATCCTGACGTCAAGCCCCCCCTCGGTGGTCAGCTCGGCGCGCTTCTCCGGGACCAGCGTGCAGGCCTCCGGCTTGACGGCGAGGGCGATGGCGACCATCTCGTCGGTCGCCGCCATCTCCAGGTTCAGCCTGGTGCGGACCGTCTGGCGCAGGATCTTCAGGTCGCGGTCCTGGATGTGCCTGCGGTCCTCCCTCAGGTGTATGGTGATGCCGTCCGCGCCGGCCAGCTCCGCCAGGGCCGCGGCCGCGACCGGGTCAGGCTCGCCCCCGCCCCGCGCCTGCCGCAGCGTCGCCACGTGATCGATGTTGACTCCTAATCTAGCCACGCCCTTCACCTCCCAGTGCTCCGGAAACCTTCGCGGCGATCTCGTTCGCCCAGTTCCGGATCTCTCCCTCGTCGGACCCCTCCAGCATGATGCGCAAAAGCGGCTCGGTCCCGGAATAACGGATCAGCACCCGCCCCTCGTCTTTGAGTTTCTCCTCGACCGACCGGATCAGGCTCGCAATCTCGGGGACCTGCATGATGTCGGACTTCTGCGCCAGTCGCACGTTGACCAGGACCTGGGGCAGCGAGTGCATGACGAGGGCCAGCTCGGAGAGCCTTTTTCCCCGCCGCTGCATGATGGCGAGCACCTGCAGGGCGCTCTGCACCCCGTCGCCGGTCGTGTTGTGGTCCAGGAAGATCATGTGCCCGGATTGCTCACCGCCGAGATTGTAGCCCCCCTTGAGCATTTCCTCGACCACGTAGCGGTCGCCGACGGCGGTCTTGATCACCTCCCCGCCGGCGCGCTTCATGGCGATGTCGAGCCCCATGTTGCTCATGACGGTCGCCACCAGCGTGTTGTGCTTCAGGGTCCCCTGCTTGAGCATCTCGGTGGCGCAGATGGCCATGATCCGGTCGCCGTCCACCACGTTGCCGTACTCGTCCACGAAGATGACCCGGTCCGCGTCGCCGTCCAGCGCGATGCCGAGGTCGGCGCCGTGCAGCTTGACCGCCTCGCTCATGACACTGGGGTGCAGCGACCCGCACTCGGCGTTGATGTTGGTGCCGTTTGGCTTCACCCCGATGCTGATCACCTCGGCGCCCAGTTCCTCGAACACCGCGGGCGCCACCTTGTAGGCGGCTCCGTTGGCGCAGTCGAGCACGATCTTGAGCCCGGAGAGGTCGAGGTCCTTGGGGAAGGTGCTCTTCAGGAAAACCACGTAGCGCCCCGCCGCGTCGTCGATGCGGTACGCCTTGCCGACCTCCTTCGCAGTCGGCCGCAGCGAGTCGATCCGCTTGGAGAAGATCAGCTCCTCCATCATCAGCTCCATCTCGTCGGGGAGCTTGAAGCCGTCGCGCGAGAAGAACTTGATGCCGTTGTCCTCGAACGGGTTGTGGGAGGCCGAGATCACCACCCCGGCATCGGCGCGCATGGAAGAGGTGATGTTGGCGATGCCCGGCGTCGGCAGCGGGCCGACCAGCAGCACGTCCACACCCATGGAACAGATCCCCGCCACCAGGGCGCTCTCCAGCATGTAGCCGGAGAGCCGGGTGTCCTTGCCGATGACGATCCGGTGCCGCCTCTTGCCGTTCTTGAAGATGTAGGCGGCGGCGCGACCGATCTGCATCGCCATCTCCGCGGTCATGGGATACACGTTGGCGACGCCGCGCACCCCGTCCGTACCGAAAAGTTTTTTCATATGCGCTAACCTCTTAATGTATTTCCTGCCGAAAGAACGAGGACCACAATCAAACCATCATTACCGTAGGGATACCCCTTGCGGGCATCCAGAGGCGACACAGCCCCCTCAGGAGCAGTGCCGTTACGTTAAGGTTTTTCCCTTTTTCGCCGACAGAAAGACCCCCCTGTCTCGCTGTGCGAGCCTTCCCCCCTACTTCGCGGGGGGGACACAGCTTAATTCCCCGCGTCGACTCCATGGCGCTGCCCCTCAGGGGACCGCCCTTTCCGAATACTCCCAACGGCTCACTCTCAGCCACCACGTCCACCGGCAAACTCACTTCACCGGGGCGCGGGCTCGGCTTTGACCAAGACCAGACGGATTGCCGCCGGGCGGACCCGCAGCACCTTCAATTCGCGATCCAGCCCGAAGCTGCCATCGAGCGCGCTGTAGCCGGCCGGTCCGGCCTGGGCCCCCGAGAGGTCGAGCCGGCACGTGCCGCCCAAAAGCCAGGGTCCGAGTAGCAGGATGCGAGGACCCGAGACCGTCACCTCCACCGGCTCCGGCGGGGACGATGCCAGCAGGAGGCCAGCAGGCAGATGTTCCAGGGCAACCGGAACCTGCAGTTGCACCTCGCCGGGGCGCTCCAGGTTCACCCCCAGCCAGAGGAGCCCCGCCAGCAGCAGGGAGAGGAGCCTCACCGCGACCACCTGTTCTTGAACCTTAGCCTCGGTCATTTGAGCCACCTCTGCTCCACCAGCCGCCGCAGCAGTTTGCCGAGCGCGGGGGGGTCCAGGTTGGTGGTCTTCTTCCCGCCCACGAACACGGAGACGGTCCCGGTCTCCTCGGAGACCACGATGACCACCGCGTCCACCAGCTCGCTCAGCCCCATGGCCGCACGGTGCCGGGTGCCCAGGCTCTTACTCACCTCCAGGTTCTGGGTGAGCGGCAGGAAGCAGCCGGCCCGGGTCAGCTTGCCGTGCTGGATGATGACCGCCCCGTCGTGGATCGGGGAGTAGGGCAAAAATATGGACGAGATCAGCTCGCTGGTGACCTTGGCATCGATCTCGGTCCCGACCGCGAGATAGCTGTCCACCTGGATGCTCCGCTCGATGACGATCAGCGCGCCGATCCTCTTTTGCGAAAGCCCGGCGACGGCGAAGACCAGCTCGTCGATCAGGTCCGACATCTCGACATCCTTGACGGCGTGGCTGCGGATCAGCGCCGCGAAAGCCCGGCGTATGTCGGTCTGGAAGATAACCGCGAGCACGACGACGGAGGAGGCGAGGAAGGTGTCGAAGATGAGCCGGACGGTCTGCAGGAAGAGCAGGCGCGCCAGCAGGTGGCCGACGACCAGCGCCGAGAGGGCGGCCAGGATGCGCAGGGCCAGCACGGTCTTCATGAGCCGGGACAGGCGCCAGATGATCAGGGCCGTCAGCGAAAGGTCCAGAAGGTCCTGCAGCACGCCTATGTTTTGCAGGAGAAAGTTCATCAGCACCATACATGCTTGGTTTAAACCAAATTCAACACCAGAGGACTCGGATGACGCGGATGGGACGGATTGGCACGGATACAACCTCTACGGAAGAAAGCACGGCGTTTACACCCTGTTTTTGCCGCAATCCGCGTGAATCCGCCAATTCCGCGACGTCCGCGTTCCCGTGCCGTGCCATTGCGCGTCACCTGAGCGCCCGCGTCACCGCCGCGACGTCCCTCATGGCGGCGACGTCGTGCACCCTCACGATGGAGGCTCCGTTCAAAATGGAGACGGCGACCGCCGCCGCCGTGCCGAAGATCCGGTCCCGGGCCGCGCTCCCCAGGACCGCACCGATGAAGGATTTGCGCGAAGGGCCGACCAGAATCGGGCGGCCCAGTGGCAGGAATTCGGAAAGCCTTCTGATCAGCTCCAGGTTCCCCTGGACGCTCTTGCCAAAGCCGATGCCCGGGTCGACCGCCACCCGGCAGGCGGGAATCCCGGCCTGCTGGGCGAGAGCCAGCGAGGCGAGCAGGTAATCGTTAACCTCGGCAATCAGGTCGGCGTAGCTGGTGTCCGCCTGCATCCGGTCGGGCGTTCCCCGGGTGTGCATGACGACCAGCCCGGCGTCGGCCTCGGCCACCGCGCGCGCCATGGCGGGATCGAAAAAAAGCCCGCTCACGTCGTTCACGATCTCCGCCCCGGCCGCGCAGGCGGCCCGGGCTACTTCGGACTTGTAGGTGTCGACCGAGATCGGCACCTTGAGCCTACCGGAGAGCGCCTCTATCACCGGGACCACCCGGTTCAGTTCCTCTGCCGGACTCACGGCGGGGGCGTTGGGCCGGGTGCTCTCACCGCCGATGTCGATGATGTCGGCGCCCTCCCCCTCCAGTTCCAGCGCCCGCTCCACGGCCTGGGAAAGGCCGAAGAAGCGGTTGCCGTCCGAGAAGGAGTCCGGTGTAACGTTGAGAATCCCCATTACCAGCGGGCGCTCCAGCGGCAGGGTGCGCCGCGAGAGTTCCCAGCTCAGCGCCCTTCCGATCATGCCGCGACGACGTCCGGCGGGAGTGTCTCACCCGCGAGGATACGGTCGATCTCCTCGCCCGAGAGGTTCTCCTTCTCGATGAGCGCCAGGGACACCTTATGCAGGTTGTCGATGTTGGATGCCAAGAGTTCCTGCACCCGGGCGTAGTTCTGCTCCACGATCAGCCTGATCTCGCCGTCGATCTCCACCGCGGTCGCCTCGGAGTAGTTCTTGTGGGTCGCCATCTCGCGCCCCAGGAAGATCTGTTCGTCCTTCTTGCCGAAGCTGACCGGTCCGAGCTTCTCGCTCATGCCCCACTCGCACACCATCTTGCGGGCGATCTCGGTGGCCCGCTCGATGTCGTTGCCGGCGCCGGTGGTCATCGACTTGAAGATGAGCTCCTCGGCGGCGCGCCCGCCCATGAGGACGGCGATCCGGTCCAGCAGCGACTCGCGCGAGTAGCTGTGCTTGTCCTCGATCGGGAGCTGCATGGTGACGCCCAGCGCCCTGCCGCGCGGTATGATGGAGACCTTGTGCACCGGGTCGGTCCCCGGGATCAGCTTGGCGACCAGGGTGTGACCCGCCTCGTGATACGCGGTGTTCTTCTTCTCCTCGTCCGAGATGACCATGGAGCGGCGCTCCACGCCCATGAGGACCTTGTCCTTGGCGTCGTCGAAGTCGATCATCTCCAGGCAGCTCTTCTCCTTGCGGGCGGCCAGCAGGGCGGCCTCGTTCACCACGTTGGAGAGGTCGGCGCCGGAGAAGCCAGGCGTGCCGCGCGCGATGACGCCGAGGTCGACGTCGGGGGCGAGCGGGGTCTTCTTGGTGTGCACCTTGAGGATCATCTCGCGCCCCTTCACGTCGGGACGCGGCACCACGACCTGGCGGTCGAAGCGGCCCGGCCTCAGGAGCGCGGGGTCGAGCACGTCGGGGCGGTTGGTGGCGGCGATCAGGATGACCCCTTCATTGGACTCGAAGCCGTCCATCTCGACCAGCAGCTGGTTCAGGGTCTGCTCGCGCTCGTCGTGACCGCCGCCCAGCCCCGCACCGCGGTGGCGACCCACGGCGTCGATCTCGTCGATGAAGATGATGCAGGGCGCGCTCTTTTTCCCCTGCACGAACAGGTCGCGCACCCGGGAGGCGCCGACGCCCACGAACATCTCGACGAAGTCGGAGCCCGAGATGGAGAAGAAGGGGACCCCCGCCTCGCCTGCGATGGCGCGGGCCAGGAGCGTCTTGCCGGTTCCCGGGGGGCCCATGAGGAGCACCCCCTTGGGAATCCTGCCGCCCAGCTTGGTGAACTTCTTGGGGTCCTTCAGGAAGTTGATGATCTCCTCCAGCTCGTCCTTGGCCTCCTCGATGCCGGCCACGTCCTCGAAGGTGATCCTCCCCTGGGTCTCGGTCAGAAGCTTGGCGCGGCTCTTGCCGAAGGCCATGGCCTTGCCGCCGCCCCCCTGCATCTGGCGCATGAAGAAGATCCAGACCGCAACCAGGAAGATGATGGGGAACCAGGAGACCAGCAGGGAGAACCAGGAGAAGCGCTCCTCCTCGGGGCGGGCCGAGGTGCTGATATGTTTCTCGATCAGTTTGTCGGTGAGGTTGGCGTCGGCAGGCTTGTAGCTCCTGAACTCCTTGCCGTCGGCGTACTTGCCGATGATCTCGTTGCCCTGGATGATGACGGAGCTGATCGGCCGGGCGACGTTCTTCACCTTGCCGGTTTCGACAGCTTCGATAAAGTCGCTGTAATCGAGCTTTTCTTGGGTCGGTTTCGGCTTGTTGAAGAGGTTGAACAGCAAGATCATCATCAGGCTGATCACCAGCCAAAGCGCCAGGTTCTTATAGAATTGATTCAAGTTTCCTCCCGATTGTCAGTATGCTGCAAGCCCGGCCGGTTCCCATCATTAGAACCGGCGTCCGGGCCAGGCTGCCCTGTGGCGCTGTCAGTGACTTCCGGGGTCGATTCGGCCCCCGAAAAAGAATTCAAATGAACAAAAGGATTACCACAAAGGGGACCCATTGACAAGAGCTTTAAGGTGTAACATCAAGAATTTCAACCCTTAAAACGGGCCCCGAGGAGGCACTGACCCGCCCCTGGTCCGCCATCCTGACACCGCAGACCCAGAGTATCCGCCCGCCGCTCACCAGCAGCGGGATGGCGCGCCGCTCCCCCGTGGGAATCTTTTCGTTCATGAAAAGATCTTTCAGCTTCTGGCAGCCGGTCATCCCGAGCGGGGTGAAGCGGTCGCCCGGGAGAAAGCCGCGCACAAGCCAGGGAAAGGGGGCGGACGCCGGGTCCAGATAGGCCACGCGTCGCGAGCCGGGGTCCAGGGAGGCCGGGCGCGCCACGCTTTGCACCAGCAGGCTGCGGCCGCCGGCAAGCGGGTGGTTTCCCACTCCCGAGATCTCCCGGGCAACCTCGGGCTCCTCGGCCTGCCCGCCGCCGCAAAAACGCAGCGCACCGTAACTGCGCGCCACGAAGCAGCTGCCCGGCAGCTTGACCCGGCAGTTGGGGCGGGGCGATGCGGCCAGCCGGTCGATCGCCTCGAGGTGGGACAGTCCGATGCGCTCCAGGTCTCCGCGCAGCTCGGCAAGCGCGCGCCGGTAGAGGCGCAGCCGGAGGCCGCGCGGTTCGGTGGCCAGGTCCGCGACGGCGAAACCCGGCTCGCCCCCCCGGTGCCGGACCAGCCGCGCGTAGGCCGCATCGGTCAGCCCCTCCAGGAGCTCTTCGTCGCTGGCGAGGATTTGCGCCGTCGCGGCCAGCCGCTCGGAAATCTTCGGGTTATACCTGGCGAGCAGGGGAATCAGCTCGTGGCGAATGCTGTTACGCAGGAAGGTCGTGTCGGAGTTACTCGCATCGGTCCGGTAGCTTATCCCCCTACCCTTCAGGTACTGCTCGATCTCGCTGCGGGAGGTCCGCAGCAGCGGCCGCTTGAGCATCCCCCGGGAGAGGCTTCCCATGGCGCTCAGGCCGGCGCCGCCGGCGCCGCGCAACAGGCGGATCAGGACGGTCTCCGCCTGGTCGTCGCGGTGGTGCGCCAGGGCGATGCTGTCGGCCCCGTGCGCCTGCGCGACCCGGGCGAAAAAGGCGTAGCGCGCCCTGCGTCCGGCGTCCTCCAGCGAGAGCTGCAGGTCCCGGGAAAGCCCCGCGACGTCCGTGCGCTGCGACTCGCACGGAAACCCGTACCGTTCGGCGAGCCGGACCACGAACTCCTGGTCGCCGTCGGAATCCGCTCCCCGCAGACCGTGGTTCAGGTGCGCCACCACGAGGCGGAGGTTTTCCTCCGCGAAACGGCTGAGGATATCCAGCAGGGCGACGGAATCCGCCCCGCCGGAGACCGCAACCACGACGGTTTCCCCGGGTTCAAAAAGCCTTTGGCGCTGGATCTTGGCGACGAGGGATTTCAATCAGACGGGCTCCTGTCAGGTGGCGGACGGTGCTCGACGCGGGTGGGACAGGTCGGGTCGTTGCGGGTTTCAGGCATCCTTGAGCGAGCACTCCTTTTCCCAGGCGAGGTACCCGTCGCCGCTGATGGCCCAGAAGGATTCGATGCGGTTTTCGTAGTAATCCCGGTCCGCGCACTCCGCCTCGATCGCCTGCAGGAACTTGAGCGAGATGAGCTGGTGGCCGTGCAAGAAGCGGTAAAAGCCCTTTATTCCGGCGATGTAGCCGTCGATCTCCGAAATCAGGGGCTCCATGGTGTTGACGATGTACCAGTTGCCCGCGAACTGGCGCACGATGCCGGGGCGCTCTTCGAAGATGGAGCGAGCCTTGATGGAGACCACGAAATCCCTGATGAAGTAGTCGGCGGCGCCGGCGAGCGCCGTGGCATCCTCGGGCGAGAGGCCGGCGTCCATGCTCTCAGAGTAGAAGCGATGCAAAAGATCGCTGCAGAGCCGATCCACCCGCAGTTCGTCCTCCAGGGTAGTCGGAACGAATTCCCGCTTGTCCACCTTCAATACTTCAAAACCATCGTCGCAAAGCTCTGCCATGTGCACCTCTTAAAAACTGTTCTATGTTCTATGTTCTATGTTTAAGTCGTAGAGTCATTCTGCTTCATGTGCCAACATGTGTTAAGGTGTCTTCACTCCAAAGCGCAACGTAGAAGGTAGAACGTAGAACGGTCTTTTGCCTTCATCCCTGCCGTCTCGGATCAAGCGCGTCCCGAATCCCTTCCCCCACCAGGTTGTAGGAGAGCACCGTGACGAGGATCGCCACCCCCGGGAACAGGGAGAGCCACCAGGCAAACTCGATGTAATCCTTCCCCGAAGTCAGTATGTTGCCCCAGCTAGGCGTCGGCGGCTGCACCCCGATGCCGAGAAAGGAGAGCGCCGATTCGGTGAGGATGGCGCCTGCCACCCCGAGGGTCGCGGAGACCAGCACCGGCGAAAGCGCGTTCGGCAGGATGTGGCGGAAGATGATCCGGCGATCCGAGGCCCCGAGTACCCGTGCGGCCAGCACGAAGTCACGGCTCTTGAGCGAGAGCACCTCGGCACGCACCAGGCGCGCCACCCCCATCCATCCGGTAAGCCCAATGATAACCATTATATACCAGATGGATGGCTCGAGCATAGTGATCACGGCAAGGATCAGAAAGAAGGTGGGGAAGCAGAGCATGATGTCCACCAGGCGCATCAGCAGGGCGTCCATCCAGCCGCCGTAAAAGCCGGCGAAGAGGCCGACCACGGTCCCGATGGCGACGGCGATCCCTACGGCGACGAATCCGACCTTGAGAGAGACCCGCGCTCCGTAGATGACGCGGGTCAAGACGTCGCGGCCCAGCTCGTCCGTGCCGAACAGGTGGCTGGACGACGGCGGCAACAGCACGTGCCAGGCGTCCAGGGCATCGGGCGAGTACGGGGTGATGAATGACGCGCACAGGGAAAGCACGAACAGCACCGCGATGATGGCGAGTCCCGCGGTCGCGAAGCCGTTGCTCCTGAACCGCCTCCAGAATTCCTTGTATGGTCCGCTCATCCGGGCTTTCATAGCACGACTCCTGCCTGGGCGCCAGGGCAAAGGGCGCGGTCAGAGGCCAATCCGGCATCTCGCCGGGGAACGGTTAACCGGTTCGGGCGCAGTTCTCGCTGTGCCTTCTGTGTCGTCATCTGCTACCCCCTGCCGTGGCGGATGCGCGGATCCGCGAAGGCGTAACAGAGGTCGGCCAAGAGGTTCCCCACCAGGGTGAGGCACGCGCCGATGACCAGTATTCCCATCACCAGCGGGTAGTCGCGCCCCATGACTCCCTGGTAGAAGAGCTGCCCCATGCCGGGAATGGCGAAGATGGTCTCGAAGATCACGCTGCCGCCGATCAGCCCGGGGAGGGAAAACCCCAAGAGCGTGATGACCGGGAGCAGGGCGTTCTTGAGGGCATGCTTGTAGATGACCGTGCGCTCCTTGACCCCTTTGGCTCGAGCCGTCGTGATGTAGTCCTGGGAAAGGACGTCCAGCATGGTGGAGCGCATGTAGCGCGAGAGTCCGGCCAGGCTCCCGAAGGTCGCTATGGCGATCGGCAGCAGCAGGTGCCGGCCCATGTCCCAATAACGCTCCAGGGCCGGGAGCCGGTCGCTCCCCATGGAATGGATGCCGGAGATCGGCAGCCAGGAGAGCTTCACCCCGAAGAAGTACATGCACAAAAGCGCGAGCCAGAAGGTCGGGACAGCGAAGCCCAGGAAGACGAAGACCGAGATGCCGCGGTCCAGGAGGGTATCCCGGTGTACCGCGGCGAGGATGCCGATCGGGATGGCGAGGCCGAACTCGAGAATCAGGGCGATGATGTTCAGCGACAGCGTGATCGGGATGCGCTCGACGATCTTGTCGGTGACCGGCCGGTTGTCCGGGGCGAAGGAGCGGCCGAAGTCGAAGCGTGCGAGGTGCGAGAGCCAGCGGCCGTACTGGACGTGAAGCGGCTTATCGAGGCCGTAGAACTCGCGCAGGCGCGCCCTGGAGGCAGCCGAGACCTTCGGGCTCATGGATACCTGCATCTCCACCGGTTCCCCGGGCGCGAGATGGATCACGGTGAAGGTGATCAGCGTGATCCCGAGCAGCAGCGGGAAAAGCATCAGAATGCGTTTGAGCAGATAGTTGGCCATGTTCCTCGCCGTGAAGACCTGGGAGCTGTGCTGCGTCGTGCTCGCCGCGTTGGGCGGCTCCGGCGCGCGTCGGTTGGTCGGATCAGCCGGATCGGGCCGATCAGTCGGATCTGACGCGCGCCACACCGCTTAGCCTGGGGCGGTTCTAGTACACCTGTTCCGCCTTGGGCACGTACCACTTGATCATGTTGTAGGAGATCCCCGCCGGAGCGGGCACTATGCCGTGGAAGCGCGCGGACACCGCCGGCAGGGCGTCGGGGACATAAAGGAAGGTGTAGGGCTGCTCGAAAGCCAGTATGTCCTGGATCTGGTAATAGCAGGCCCGCCTCTTCTCGATGTCGAAGGTGCTCCTCCCCTCGTCGAGCAACCGGTCCATCTCCGCGTTTTTAAAGTGTATGAAGTTCAGCTCCTTGGGAGCGGTCTTCGAGGAGTGCCAGATGTCGTAGAGGTCGGGATCCTGGCCGATGGTCCACCCCAGCAGCACCGCCTCGAACCTCCCCGTGTCGATGAAGTTGGTGATGAAGGAAGCCCATTCCATCACCCGGATCTTCACATCGATGCCGACCTTCTTCAGGCGCTGCTGGATGATCTGGGCGGACTTCGATCTCTGGTCGTTCTGATTGGTCATGATGGTGAAGCTGAGCGGCTTGCCCCCCTTCACCAGGATGCCGTCGTTCCCCATGACCCAGCCGGCCTCTTGCAAAAGCGCCCTGGCGTGGTCCGGATCGTAGGCGGGATCGGCCACCTGCGCCTTGTAGGCCCAGGTGCCGGGCTTATAGGGGCCGTGGGCGATCTGCCCCATCCCGAGCAGCGCACCCTGCACGATCTCGTCCTTGTTGATCGCGGCGGTGATCGCCTGGCGCACCCTGCGGTCCTGAAAGAGCGGCAGGCGCAGGTTGTAGCCGAGATAGGTGTACGTCGAGGCGGGGTAGCGGTACTTGTTGAAGCGATTCAGAAAGTCCCGGTTGCTGGTCTGGCGCTGGTACTGCACCGGGGAAAGAGACATCTCGTCGAGCCCGCCCGACTTGAGTTCCATGTACATGGTCGAGTTGTCGGGGATGATGCGATAGACGTAACGGGAGATGTACGGGGTACCTTCCCAGTAGTCGCGGTAACTTTCCAGGGTCACCTTCTGCCCCGGTGTCCACTCCCTGAAGACGTAGGGGCCGGTGCCGACCGGGCTGCGCCTGAGCGGGCTCTTGGTGATATCCTTCCCCTCCAGAAGGTGGGCGGGGAGCACCGGCATGCCCCAGGATTCCAGCGCCGGAGCGAAGGGCTTGGCGTAGCTGACCCGGAAGGTGTAGGAATCCAGCGCCTCGGCGGTCTTCACCTGCTTGAAGCTCTCGGAATAAGCGGTGGGGGTCTTCGGATCTATGGTGATCCGGTAGGTGTACAGGACGTCATGGGAGGTGAAGTCCTTCCCGTCGTGCCACTTGACCCCGTGGCGCAGGTGGAAGGTTATGGTGAGGCCGTCCGACGAGACCTCCCAGGAGCGGGCCAGATCCCCCTCCAGCTTCAGGTCCTTGTCATAGCGGACCAGGCCGTTGTAGACCAGCCCGGAGATGTCGCTGGAGGCAGAGTCCGAAGAGAGCAGAGGAATCAGGTTGGAGGGCTCGCCGATGCTTCCGGTAACCAGGGCGTCGCCGTAGGCGGGCGGCCCCGCCGGCCCGCGCAGCTTGGCCTGCGGTTCGGGCGCACCCTTGGCGCACCCTGCCAGCTGCAGGGCGACCAGCACCAGGGACGCCAGCCGGGAGAGGGTCATTTTTCGGCGCTCTCGGACCGGCAGTGCTTTATTTTCTCCGCCAGGTCGGTCCGCTCGGGCTCCAGCTTCTGGAGCTTCTTGTAGAGGGGAATCGCCTTTTTGGGAAGGTGGGCGGCGCAGTAGGTATCGGCCAGGTGGCCGATGACCGTGGCGTCGTCGTCGGAGAGCTCCACCGCCCGCTCCAGCTGGTAGATCGCGTCGTCGTAGCGCTTGAGCTTGAAGAAGGTCCAGCCCAGGCTGTCCAGGATGAAGCCGTCATCGGGCTTGAGCGCGACCGCCTTTTTCAGCAGCACCAGCGCCTCCTCCAGGTTCACCCCCATCTCGGCGTAGGTGTACCCCAGGTAGTTGAGGGCCTGCGGATCGTTGGGGGTCTTCGCCAGCACCCGCTTCATCATGGCGACCGAGAGCTCCTTCTGCCCGACCTTGTCGTAGAGGATCCCCAGCCGGAAGCTCACCCTCGGGTCCGCCTGCTGCGCCTCGGCGCTGCTCTTCAGCACGTCGATGCCGTCCTGGAAACGGTCCAGCGACTCGTAGAGTCCGGCCAGGGCCAGGTAGGGCTCCACCCGGGTGGCGTCCTTCTTGATCTCGTCCTGCAGCAGGGCGATCCCCTTCTCCACCTCCCCCTTTTCCTTGTAGAGGTAGGCGAGGTGCCCCAGCGCGTCCAGATAGTAGGAGGAATCCCGCGGGATCTGCGCGAACTCGGCGATCGCCTGGTCGGTCTCCTCCATCTCCTCGTAGGCGGTACCCAGGTAGAAGCGGACCTGCTGCGCGCCGGGCTCGACCTTGAGGATCGCCTGGAAGGCGGTCACCGCCTCGTCGTAGCGCTCCAGTTCCAAGAGCAGCAGGCCGATCTTGCGCGAGTTCTCCAGGCTGTCGCCCCCCTCCTGCTCCAGCAGGGTGAGGGCGTCGTCCAGGCGCCGCTGCTGGATGTAGATCTGCGCCAGATGCTGGACCACGTTGACGTTGGAGGGGTTCACCTCCAGGAGGCTCTTGTAGGTCTCGATGGCGTCGTTCGTCAGTCCCTGGGTCTCCTGGGAGATCGCCATCTCCACCAGCGCCTGCTCGAAGTCCGGCTTCAGCTCCACCGCCTTCTTGTAGTAAGTGAGCGCCTCGCGCGGCAGCCGCATCTGGTCGTAGCTCTTGGCGAGGTAGTAATAGCCGAGCGGAGACTCTGGCACCGCCTTCACCAGCGCCTTCAGCGTGTTGACGGCCTGCTCGTACTCGAAGGTCTTCAGGTAGAAGATCGCCACGTGCAGGTAGACCTCCTCCCGGGTCGGGTCGAGCTGCATGACCTTCTTGAAGTAGGGGATGGCGTCCTTCTCGCGCTGCAGGGTCACCAGGATGTTGCCCGCCAAGAGCTGCGCCTGGGTGAAATCGGGCTTGATCTTGATCGCGGCCTCGCACTCGGCCAGGGCCTCCTCGCCGCGGTTTTGCTGCAGGTAGATCTGCGCCGCCGCGGTGTGCAGGAAGGGGGAAGTGGGGTCGGCGGCCATGGCGCTGCGCAGCAGGGTCAGCGCCCCCTCCAGGTCCCCCTCTCCCGAGCGCAGCCGGGCCAGGGCGAAGAAGTACAGGGTCCGGGCTTCAGCCGAGGTAGCCGTGACGGCGGTGGTGGAAGTCGGGGACGCCGTTACAGACGCGCCCCCCGTGGCGCAGGCGGAGAGGATCGGCAGCAGGAGGAGGAGCGCAAGGCACTTCGTGGTCATGGGATACCCGCAGTTTCTGGTCAGTGTGCATGTCATAAAAACCTAAAAAACGCGGCACCCAGTTGGGATGGAGTATCCCGCAGGATGGCGCGATTTATCACATGAAAAGCTAACATAAATAGGTAGCAGCGTCAAACAACATTTGTGCTAATTTATAGGGTTGCGCCACCCCCTCACTATGATACAATTTTCAAATAATATCATCACGTTAAGGCCGGCGATGATCCGAAAGCTTATAAAATCGCTACTTAAAGCCGCGGCCTACCCCGAGCCGACGGCGGGGGTGCGCCTCACCGAGACCCACGTCTCTTTAATCTTCATAACCGACAGTTTCGTATACAAAGTGAAGAAGCCGGTCGACTTCGGTTTCCTCAATTTCACCACGCTGGACCGGCGCCGCTTCTACTGCGAGGAGGAGGTCCGCCTGAACCGCCGCCTCTGCCCCGACATCTACCTGGGGGTCGTGGAACTGCGCGAGGCCCCCGGAGGCTGCGCCTTCGGCGGCCCGGGGGCGCTGATCGACTACGCGGTGAAGATGAAGCGGCTCCCCGAGGAGCGGATGCTCAGCCGCCTCCTGGAGCGGGGCGAACTGGGGCCGTCCCAGATGGCGCAGATCGCCCGGGTCATCGCGCAGTTCCACGGGCGGGCGGAGCGCTCCCCGCAGATCGATGCCCAGGGGAGCACCGAGGCGATCCGGGCCAACTGGGAGGAGAACTTCAGGCAGGCCGCCCCCTTCGCCCCCTGCTGCCTCTCCCGGGAGGACCTCGCCCTGCTGAGAGCCTGGGTGGAGCGCTTCCTGGCCGGGCACGCGGCGGAGCTGCAGGCCCGGGTCGACGGGGGGTTCATCCGGGAGTGCGACGGGGACCTGCACCTGGGCAACATCTGCCTGACCGACCGGGTCTGCATCTTCGACTGCATCGAGTTCAATGAGAGGTTCCGGTTCATCGACACGGCGGCCGACATCGCCTTCTTGCTGATGGACCTGGAATACGCCGGGCGCGCCGACCTCTGCCCCCCCTTCCTGGAGGCCTACCAGGAGGCGAGCGGCGACCGCGGCCTGGCCGGGCTGCTTCGTTTCTACCAGGCCCAGCGCGCCTTCGTGCGGGGCAAGGTGCAGGGGCTGCGCCTGGCGGAGGGGGGGCTGCCGGAGGGAGAGCTCCAGGCGACCCGGGAGGCCGCCCGCCGCTATTTCCGCCTGGCCCGCGGCTACTGCCTCAGGGAAAGGCTGGCCCCGACCCTGATCGTCACCTGCGGGCTTATGGGGAGCGGCAAGAGCGCCCTGGCCCGCGAGCTTTCCCGCGAGCTCGGCCTGGCGCTGGAGAGTTCCGACCTGGTGCGCAAGTCCCTGGCCGGCCGGGCGCCGTCCGAGCGGTCCGCCGAGGGGTACCGGGAGGGGATCTACGCCCCCGCCGCGACGCAGGCGACCTACGGCGCGCTCCTGGAGCGCGCCCGGGGGGCGCTGACGGCCGGCAGGAGCGTCCTGGTGGACGCCACCTTCCGCCGCGCCTGCGACCGGGAGCCCTTCCGGGAGCTGGCCGGAGAGCTCGGCGTCCCCTGCTTCCTGCTGCACCTGCAGTGCGACGAGAGGCTCTCACGGGAGCGCCTGGAGGCGAGAAGCCTGCAGCCGGGCGAGGTCTCCGACGGCCGCTGGGAGCTCTACCCGCAGCAGCGCTCCGAGTTCGAGGCGCCGGGGGCGGGCGAGGCGATCAGGGTCGACAGCAGCCTGCCGATTTCCGAGGAGGTCGACCTGGTGCTCAGAGCAATGGGGATACTGCCATGAAATCCGGGATAAAAGAGGTGGTGATCGGCCGGCTGAAGCTCAAGGACACCTGGGTGATCTGCTTCGTGCTCGGCTTCATCATGATGAACTTCCCCTTCATCTCCATCTTCAACAAGGCGACGCGCCCCTTCGACATCCCGCTGCTCTACCTGTACCTGCTGCTCGGCTGGGCCTTCTCGATCTTCATCGTCTACCTCTTCAGCCGCGCTGAGCGGCACGACTCCGCCGCCAAGGAAGGGCGCTGATGCTGAACGTCGACCTGGTGTGGGGCACCGCGCTCCTCTACATAGCGCTGCTTTTCCTGGTAGCTTACTACGCCGACCAGAGGCAGAAGCAGGGACGCTCCCTCACCACGAACCCCGCGGTCTACTCGCTCTCCATCGCGGTCTACGCGACCTCCTGGACCTACTACGGCTCCGTCGGCAAGGCGGCGACCACCGGCATCGACTTCCTCCCCATTTATCTCGGCCCCACCCTGACCGCCTTCTCCTGGTGGTTCCTGCTGAAGAAGATCGTCCGGATCTCCAAGCAGAACAACATCACCTCCATCGCCGACTTCATCAGCTCGCGCTACGGCCGCAGCCAGTGGCTGGGGGCCATCATCACGGTCATCACCCTGATGGGGATCATGCCCTACATAGCGCTGCAGCTGCGCGCGGTCTCCACCTCCTTCACCATCATCACCGGCTACCACGACTTCCACCTGGGGCTGGTGGACCGCTTCTACCTGTTCTCCCCCCACCCGGGGCTCTTCACCGCGATCCTGCTGGGGATCTTCTCCGTGGTGTTCGGGGCGCGGCACCTGGTCTCCGCCGAGCGCCACGAGGGGCTGGTGGCGGCCATCGCGCTGGAGACCATCGTCAAGCTGGTCGCCTTTCTCTGCGTCGGGCTCTTCGTCACCTACGGGCTCTTCGACGGCATGGGGGACCTCTTCAGCCAGCTCCACGACAAAAACCCGGCCCTGCTGACCCGGCTCACCACGCTGAGCGGCTCCGGGGAGAACTCCTACGCCTCCATGTGCAGCCTCCTGGTGCTCTCCATGAGCGCGGTCATGCTGCTGCCGCGCCAGTTCCAGGTCATGGTGCTGGAGAACGCCGACGAGAGCCACCTGAACTCGGCGGCCTGGCGCTTCCCGGCCTACATGTTCCTGATGAACCTCTTCGTGATGCCGATCGCGGTCGCCGGGATCCTGCTCAACGGGGGGGCCGCCGGGGCCGACTACTTCGTGCTGACCCTGCCGCTTAAGGCCGGCCACCCCTGGCTCGCCCTGGTCGCCTTCCTGGGCGGCTTCTCCGCCTCGGCCGGCATGGTCATGGTGGAGAGCGTGGCGGTCTCCACCATGCTCCTGAACCACGTGCTGATGCCGGTGGTGCTCCGCTTCCAGCCCCAGGAGCGGGTCCCGGTCCTACTGCACAACCTGAAGAGGCTCGGGATCATCCTGGTGGTCCTGCTGGGCTACCTGTACCAGGCGATCGTGGGCGACAGCTACATGCTCGCCAACATGGGGCTCATCTCCTTCTCCGCGGCGGTCCAGTTCGCACCGGCGCTGATCGGGGGGCTCTACTGGCCGCGCGGCAACAAGCCCGGCGCCATCACCGGGCTCGTTTTGGGCTTCGCGGTCTGGTTCTACACCCTGCTGCTCCCCTCCCTGGTGCAGGCCGGCTGGTGGGGCTCGGAGATCCTGACCCGGGGCCCCTTCGGGGTGGCGCTGCTGAGGCCACAGGCGCTCTTCGGCCTCACCGGGCTCGACCCCTGGACCCACGCGCTCTTCTGGAGCATGTTCCTGAACGTCTCCGCCTACCTGGCGCTCTCCATCCTGCGGGGCCAGGGGGAAAAGGAGCGCGAGCAGGTCAAGCGGTTCGTGCAGGTCTTCGCCCCCGAGAACGGCTCGCCGCACTGGGAGACCAAGCGCCTTTCCAAGCCGGTCACCATCGTGCAGTTCGTGAACCTGATGTCCAAGTTCATCGGGGAGCCCCAGGCCCACACGGCGATCAGCGACTACCTGGGCGAGCGCGAGATCGACGGGCGGGGCGGCGTCTCGGAGTTCGAGCTCCCCAACCTGAAGCGGTTCGTGGAGAAGACCCTGGCGGCGAGCCTGGGGGGGGCCGCGGCGGGGGCGGTGGTGGAGAGCTTCCTGTCGGACATCGGGAGCCGGATGGAGTCGGTCTACGACATCTTCTCCACGGTGCGCACCTCGCGCGACCAGAGCCGCGAGGCACTCTTCGTCCGGCTGCGGGCCTCCGAGATCATGAACCGCTCCCTGGAGCTCAACATCATCATGGAGGACCTGCTGGCGCTGCTGTTGCGGGAGTTCAAGCTGGACCTCTGCGTCATCAGGCTGCTGAACGAGGCGGGGACCCTGCAGGTGCGCTGCTACAAGGGCGAGGGGGGCGAGCGGATCACCGCGGAGGACCGCATCCTGGAGATCGACACCCACGTGGGGGAGGCGTTCCTGGGGCGCCGGACCGAGTTCTTCAACGACACCGCCTACATAACCAAGCCGATCGCCAAGGAGATCTTCCGGCGCGAGGGGATCAGGTCCTTCGCCCACATCCCGATCGCGAGCGAGGGGAGCCCGCCGGTCGGCATCCTCTCGGTCTTCTCCCGCTCCATCGTCGGCCTCTTCACGGAGCAGTTCGTGGAGCTGCTGGAGAGCCTGGCCGGGCAGCTGGCCCAGGCGGCGCGCATCGTATCGGAGCGCGAGGCGCGCGAGCGCGAGCGCGAGCAGAAGGAGGCGGCCCAGCTGGAGAACGCCCGGGTGACCCGCGACCTGGAGCTCGCCAAGCAGATCCAGCTCTCCCTGCTCCCGGTCGCCCCTCCCGAGCTCCCCGGGGTCTCCATCGCCTGCCGCTGCGTCCCGGCGAGCCACGTGGGTGGCGACTACTACGACTTCTTCCCGAGGGGGAACGCCCTGGTGGACATCGTCATGGCCGACGTCTCCGGGCACAGCGTCGGGGCGGCGCTCATCATGGTGGAGACCAGGAGCGTGCTGCGGGCCCAGATGCAGGCGGCCCGCTCCACGGGGGAGATTCTCGGCGTGCTGAACACGCTTTTGTACGAGGACCTGACCCGCGCCGAGCTCTTCATCACCATGTTCTGCGGCAAGTACGACGCCGGGCGCCGGACGCTGAGCTACTCCAACGCCGGGCACACCAGGCCGCTTCTGCTGCGCGACGGGAGCTGGCAGGAGCTCGACGCCGAGGGGCTGATCCTCGGGGTGGACGCCCGGGTGGCCTTCGAGGAGAAGAGCGTCCGGCTCGAGGCGGGCGACATCCTCTGCATCTTCACCGACGGCATCATCGAGGCCGAGGGCGCCCCGGGCGATTTCTTCGGGGTGGCGAGGCTGTGCGAGCTCCTCTCCGGCGCCCGGCAGGAACCCCCGGAGGCGATGATCGACGCGGTCCTGGCCAGGCTCGCCTCCTTCTGCGCCCCCGGTCCTTTACAGGATGATGTTTCCATGGTAGTCATGAAGGTAGGCGAGTCCGGGCAAACCGGCGACCTTGCCAAAAACGGCCAGTTATTGCACAATGACCTGTAGCTATCGGACCTCATAACAAGGAGAAGGCCATGAACCTGGTGAACGAGACGAGGAACGACATTGTCATACTCTACGTCAAGGAGGAGCGGCTGGACGCCCACAACTCGGTGGAGTTGAAGAGCGCGGTGCAGAAGCTTTTCGAGGACGGCAAGAAGAATGTGCTGGTGGACCTGAAGGACGTGCGTTTCATTGACAGTTCGGGGCTCGGCGCGCTGGTGTCGGGGTTCAAGAACGCCATCTCTCACCAGGGGAACCTGAAGCTCTCCTCGCTGCAGTCGCAGGTGAAGTCGATGTTCGAGCTGACCCGCCTGCACCGGGTGTTCGAGATCTTTCCATCCACAGCGGAGGCCATGGAGAACTTTCAGTAACAAGTGAGGCGCCAGATGGAAGGAAACGCGATTGAGGTAGACATCAAGGTCCCCAACAAGACCCGCTACCTGAGCCTGATCGGCCGCATCGGGGAGGACATCGCCCGCGAGCTGGAGCGCTACAGCGGCGACCGGGAGACGCTTGCCTACCAGTTGAACCTGGTGCTCACCGAGGCGATGGTCAACGCCATCAAGCACGCGGGGCCCAAGGAACCCGAGAAGCTGGTCCGGATTGTCATCACCATCCGCGTCGACGACCTCACCATCAAGGTCTACGACGACGGACAGGGGTTCGACATCAACGCCATCCCCCCCCCGAACTTCGACGAGCTGGAGGACCGGGGGCGCGGCATCTTCCTGATCCGCTCCCTGATGGACTCGGTTTGCTACCGCAAGAACTGCAAGGAAAACATCCTGGAGATGAAGAAAAAACTGGTCTGAACCGCCTACCCCTTTCTGAAGCGATGGATCACCATCGCCCCGCCCACCAGGAACATGGGGAGACTCAGCATCTGCCCCATGGAAAGCCCCCCGAAAAGATAACCGATCTGCGCGTCCGGCTCCCTGGCGAACTCGACCAGGAAGCGGAACAGGCCGTAGAGCGAGATGAAGGACCAGAAGACGACTCCCTCCCGGTTCACCTTGCGGGAGAGCGCGTACAGGATCAGGAACATGAGCGGCCCTTCCAGGAACGCCTCGTAGAGCTGTGAAGGGTGGCGCGGCAGGTTCCCCCCGGTGGGGAAGACCATGCCCCAGGGGAGGTCGGTGACCCGGCCGTACAGCTCGCCGTTGATGAAGTTTCCGATGCGCCCCAGGCCCAGGCCGACCGGCCCGGCCAGAAACCCGATGTCGGCGATCTGGTAGAAGCGGATCTTGTGTTTCCTGATGTAATAGAGGCCGGCCAGGATGGCGCCGGTCAGCCCGCCATGAAACGACATCCCCCCCTCCCACACGGCGAAGAGCTTCGCCGGGTGGGCCAGGTAGTAGGAGAGGTTGTAGAACAGGATGTAGCCCAGACGCCCGCCGAGTATGACCCCGAGAGCCACGCTGAAGATCAGGTCGGCGACGTCGTCCTTGCTAAGCGGCAGCCCCTTTCTCCTCACCCCCGCCAGAATGATGAAATAGGCGCAGAGAAATCCGCAGATGTACATCAGGCCGTACCAGCGAAATTCGAGCGGGCCCAGCCTCAGGAAAACCGGGTCGATGTTGGGAAAGGTCATGGGTATTCTCCGGAGGTTAATTAGACCCCCTAACCTAGCAGCAAACGGGCGGGGTGTCAATTGCGGCCCGCGCCCCGGGTTGACAACGGCCGCGCCGGCTATACATTTTCTTTAATACGCATTAATCATTAAGGCATCCGCAGTGCTCTCCCACCTATGGAATAGGGGGGAAGCTGAACCTGGTGAAGCAGGGGGGTGTTTTCGCCGGCAGAGAGCCCCCCCTGTCCCGCTACGCGAGCCTCCCCCCCCTTCGGGGGGGATACAGCAAAATCCGCCTTGACTTAAAGGGAAGCACCGCAGCCGGAGCATTCATGAACGTCGCGATGAGCGAGATATTCCTCAGCTCGGTGCTCGGCAAGACCGTGATAAACGGGCACGGGCTCGAGATCGGCTGGCTGCAGGACCTGGTCATGGTCCCCGGCGACCGCCTTCCCGAGGTGTCGCACCTGCTGGTGCAGAGCAGCCAGGAGAAAGGAGCGGTTCTCTCGATTCCCTGGCAGCGGGTGGCGCTCTTCAGCCGCTACGTCATCTCGGTCACCGGGTCGTTCCAGAGCATCCCGTGCTACCGGCGCCGGGAGCGCGAGATCCTGCTCAAGCGCGACATCCTGGACCGGCAGATCGTGGACGTCAACGGCGCCAAGGTGGTGCGGGTCAACGACGTGAAACTCGGCAGCTACCAGGAGCGGCTCTGCGTCTTCTTCGTCGACGTCGGGGTGCGGGGGCTTTTGCGCCGGATGGGGTTCGAGCACCTCGGGGAGAGGATCGGCACCCTGTTCCGGCACGAGCTCCCCCACTACCACATCAGCTGGGAGTACGTACAGCCGCTGGAGCAGAACCTGGCCCCCATCACCCTCAAGGTCGCCCGCGAGGTGCTGAAGGGGATCCATCCCGCGGACCTGGCCCAGATCATCACGAACATCCCGGCCGGCAACATCCAGGCGGTTCTCGACGTGCTCGGCACCGAGACCGCCGGGGAGGCGATTGGCGAGTTGCAGCCGGAACTGCGGAGCCGGGTCATCAGCCAGTTGGAGAGCGAGCAGGCGAGCAGCATCCTGGGAGAGATGAACCCCGACCAGGCGGCGGACGTGCTGGGGCATCTACCGCAGTGGAAGGCCCAGGAGCTGCTGGGGCTGATGGACGAGGGGGATGCCGACGAGATCCAGGTGCTGATGGAGCACGAGGACGATACGGCGGGGGGGCTCATGAACAGCCAGTTCATCGCGGTCTCGGACCAACTGACCTGCGAGGAGGCCCTGCAGGTGGTGCGCTCGCGCGCCGGCGAGGTCGACAACGTCTACTACCTGTACGTGCTGGACGAAAAGCAGCAGTTGCAGGGGGTGGTGAGCCTGAAGAACCTGCTGCTTGGCACGGAGGGGATGCGGGTGGGCGATCTGATGACGACGGGGGTCAAGAGCGTGCACGTCAACTCCACTCCCAACGAGGTACTTGAGGTCGTCGCCAAGTACAACCTAGTCGCCGTTCCGGTCCTGGACCAGGAGGAAAGGATGGTCGGCATCACCACGGTCGACGACGTCCTGGAGCTGTTCCTCCCCTATGCGCTACGGCGCAAACGCCATAAGCCCGGCTAAAGGGAAGGAGCATGAACTAACTCCTGCCGTTACCTCCAACTGTTGGCGGCCCGGGACCACCGAAGCGTCACTCGACTTCGAAGCAGCCCACTCATCGCGAGGCCGCCATACCTTGATGGCGGCTCCCTCACCCCGCCCCTCTCCGGAGGGCTAGGGGTTCCTTTTCGGGAAGTCCTGCGTACCCACGGGGATATGCACTCCATAAACTCCCCCTCGCCCTCCGGGAGAGGGGCGGGGTGAGAGAGGTTTTTCTTCGGAGGGAGGTCTTTTATTTCTGTTCCAGGCTGACGCCGGCTTTCTCCGCCTTTTCGCGCAGCTGATCAACCTTCTTCCTCTGGTCCCCAACCCGGAATTCGTCCTGTTTCAAGGTGTTTTGCAGGGTGAGATACTCGGAGCGCGACATTTTCGAGGTGTCCTCCAGGCGTGCGCGCAGCTCGGTGATCTCCTGTTCCGTGGCCTGCAGATTGGCCTTGGCGGCGCCGTACTCGTTGCGTAAGGCGGCCTCTTCCTTGGCGCCGGGCGCTTTTTTCTCCTTTGCGGCGCCGGTGTCCTTCGTTTTTCCCTTTACCGGCTCGCTGCTCTCGATGATCTGCGGCACGCCGCTTTCCTCGGCGCCGAGCACCTTGGCCTTCTTACGGTACTTTTTCGGCACATTCCCAAGGTCCTCGGTGAAGTTGACGGTGCCGCTTTCGTCGGTCCATTCGTAGGTCACGGCACTGGCTGACAGCGGGTACAGCAGGAGCAGCACCACGAGCAGTTTCTTCATATAGTCTCCTTTTTAGAAAGCAGTCCCAGGTGCCTGGTCTCTTCCCTAGCCCGGAGGCCAGGCAAAGGTCCGCCCGGCGAGCAGGTGGAAGTGGATGTGGAACACGGACTGTCCGGCTCCGGCGTTATTGTTGTTGACGATCCGGAAGCCGTCCTGCGCCACTGCGCGCTCGCGCGCCAGCTCGGCCGCGACGCGGTAGACCCGGCCGACCATCTGGTCGTTCTCGGGCGCCAGCTCCAGCGCGTTGACCAGGTGTTTTTTGGGGATGATCAGTACGTGCAGCGGCGCCACGGGATTGATATCCTCGATGGCGAACAGCGCGTCGTCCTCATAGATCTTCTTTACCGGTATGGCGCCGCTCGCCATCTTGCAGAACAGACAATCCATAAAACCTCCCGTGAATAAAAGTCGTTGAGTCGTTGAGTCGTTGAGTTGTTAAGTCGTTGAGTAAGTCCTTCATCCTGCACTATTTCCGGGTAATTTTAGTCTTTATATTCCTTCATGCCTTATAGTCATTTAGACATCGGTAAGCAAGCCGGCCTCGACTTGACGACTTGATGACTCTACCACTAAACCACTCGACCACTCGACCACTCGACCACTCGACCACTCGACCAATTGACCACTCGACCACGTAACGACTCAACCACTCGACTGTTTCCTCAGGTGAATGAGGAACTCCTTGTTCCCTTTGGGGCCGAGGATGGGCGAGTCGCAGACTCCCAGCACCAGCAGTCCCAGGCTCTCTGCCAGCGCCGTCACCGCGGCCACCACCTCCGCATGCTTCTTCTCGTCCCGCACCACCCCGCCCTTCCCAACCTGGCCGCGCCCCACCTCGAACTGGGGCTTGATCAGCGCCACGACGGTCGCCCCCTCCTTGATCAGCCGCAAGGTCGGCGGGAGCACCTTGTCCAGCGAGATGAAGGAGGCGTCGATCACCGCCAGGTCGGGTAGTTCCGGGAGCGTACCCGGCTCCAGGTGACGGATGTTGGTCTTCTCCAGACTGAGCACCCGCGGGTCCTCGCGCAGCTTCCAGGCCAACTGGCCGTACCCCACGTCCACCGCTATGACGCGCCGCGCACCGCGCTGCAGCAGGCAGTCGGTAAAGCCGCCGGTGGAGGCGCCGACGTCCAGCGCCGCAAGCCCTTCGACCGTTATGCCGAAGAGGTCGAGCCCCTCCGCCAGCTTCAGGCCGCCGCGGCTCACATAGGGGAGCGGCTCCCCTTTCAGGCGAATCTCGGCCGTCAGGGAGACCATCAGCCCCGCCTTGTCGGCCAGATGATCGTCCACCACCACCTGCCCGGCCATGATGAGCGCCTTAGCCTTCTCCCTGGAAGGGGCAAGCCCACGCTCCAGCACGAGCTTGTCGAGTCTGTCCTTGGTCACGATAATCCTTTAGTATCCGCAGGGTAGGCTGTTCATCCCCCCTGCGCAGCAGGGGGGAAGGCTCGCGAAGCGAGACAGGGGGGTCTTCCCCCGGCACAAACACCCCCCTGCGGCTGCGTCCAGCTTCCCCCCTGTTCCATAGGGGTGACAGAACCAACCCCGCCCCCTCTCTTTGCGATGGGGAAAGCTGCCTAATAGATGCCGTGCAGCGGCCCGCCCGGAGCCGCCAGCTGGTCGACACGGCGCTCCACCGCGGGATCCTCGATCAGCGGCGGGGCGTGGTGCGGCTTGACGCGCGCGTCTATCACGACCGGCCCGCTGCAGCCCCACTGCTTGCTGGCGGTGCAGGCCCCGACGCCGTGGATGTCGGCAGCCGGGTCGGAGCGGGTGAAGGTCACCCAAAGGAAGTTGTTCAGGCTCGCCGCGGCAAACCGGCTGTCGTCGCACACGACGATCAGGGGGAACGCCTCCAGCCCGGCGACCCCGGTCAAGTAGTCGCAAAGCGACTCCAGCGCGGAGTCCGGCTCTCCCTTGCGCCCCGTGCAGGCGGGCCCCGTCAGGGCCAGCACGCCGGGAAGGCAGAGCGCCGGGGCGCTCCACCCCGCGGGGAGCCGCAGCTCCGCGGGGAGCTCGCCACCCAGGGTGCGGCGCTTGGGCCCGACGGCGGCGATCACGACCTTGGAGCCGCTATTGAGGCCGGAGCCGGAATAGTCGAGGGTGTCCATGGTGGTCGCGGTCTGGAAATGGAGGTCGCGACGCGGGTCGAAGCGCTCCAGCACGTGAGAGAGGAACGCGGGTATGTCGTGGATGTCCAGCTGCGGCGCGTCCTCGTGCGAGGCGATCATCAGGTACTTGGCCAGCGAGAGCTGCCCCTGGCCCAGCACCGCGTTGGCGATGGTGAGGATCTCCTGCGGGGTGCGCCGCTCCCCGTAAGGGACGTAGCGCTCGCTCCCCATCGCCAGCAGCAGCGGATGCACGCCCGCCGCGTCGACGGCGTGGACCGCGCGCACCCCGGGGATCACGGTCGGGATCAGCGGTCCGGTCAGCTCGTGGATGAAGGCGCCGAAAGAGGTGTCCTCCTGGGGCGGGCGCCCCACGGTCGTGAAGGGCCAGATGGCACCGTCGCGATGGTACACCTTCTCGACCTGCAGCACTGGGAAATCGTGCGCCAGGCTGTAGTAGCCGAAATGGTCCCCGAAGGGCCCCTCCGGCAGCGTCCTTTGGGGGTCGATGATCCCGGTGAGGCAGAAATCGGCCTCGGCGGGTACCGGCAGACCCCCCTCGCGCGCCACCATCTCGATGCGGTGCCCGGCCAAAAGCCCCGCGAAGGAGAGCTCGGGCATCCCCTCGGGAAGCGGCATGACGGCGGCGACCGTCATGGCGGGGGCCCCGCCGACGAAGACGTTCACCCGGAAGGGGACTCCCTTCTCGATCGCCTCGGCGTGGTGAAAGCCGATGCCGCGGTGGATCTGGTAGTGGACCCCGGCCTGGTCCTGCCGGTACTCGCCCCCGGAGATCTGCACACGGTACATGCCGAGGTTCGAGTGGCGCAGCCCCGGGGAACCGGCGCTCTCCGAATAGACCTGGGGCAGCGTGATGAAGGCGCCGCCGTCGTCGGGCCAGGACTTGAGCTGGGGGAGCCGGTCCAGGGTGGTGCTGTTGGCGAGGATCGCCCCCCCCTCCACCAGCTTGGGGATCAGGTGCCAGGCCGCGGGGACCGCCGCTGCCAGAGAGGCGGGGCGCTTCAGGAAGGCTTTGGGATCGACCTTGAGCTGCACCAGGCGCTCCACCGCCTTCAGGGTGTCCCTGAAGATGAACCGGGTGCGCTCCAGGGTGCCGAAGAGGTTGCCGAGCATCGGGAACGAGCACCCCTGCACCCGGGTGAAGAGCAGCGCCGGGCCGCCGGCCTGGTAGACCCGGCGCTGGATGGAGCCGATTTCCAGCTCCGCGGAGAGCTCCCGGTCAATCCGTATCAGGGAACCGGAGCGCTCCAGGTCCGCCACGCACGCTGCAAGATTTCTATATCCCAACCGATTCCTCCGCCAGACATGATGCCTAAAATCACTGGTTTATTTTTAATGCACCCCCGCAGTCAAGTCAACACAAAAGCAGAAAATGAGGCCGCAGGCCGCAATTCAAATGAAAAGCTTGACCGGCCGCGGTTATTAGTTGTATCAAGCAGATACGGCCAAAGGTCAGCCCGGGCAGCCCCGGATCTCACGATTTTGCCCCGGAGCCGAAAACCAGCCGCCCGGCCTTGCGGCCACCCGCGCCCGGAGGGCGGGGGGCAGCCCTCCCCCTGCCTGGCGGCCGCCAGGGCCGCAGGCCGAGGGGCAACCGATACGGAGTCTTCGTGCCGCGCTACACGATCTTCAAGAAGATACTCATCATCACCCTGCTCCTCTCGCTGGCGCCGCTCCTCGTCACGTCCACCATTTTGTTCATCAACCTGCAGTCGATCAACTACAGCCTCGCCCAGAAAATAACGGCCTCCGACGACATCCAGGCGTCCGAATCGCTCACCATGCGGGCCCGGCAACTGGCCGAAAACATCTCCGACTTCCTGCACCAGTGCGAAAGCGACCTGCTGTTTCTCTCGCGCTCCCGTCTGGACCGCCCCAGCCTGCTCGAATTCTACCAGACCCGCCGCTCCGAGGTCTGGCTGAGAAACGGCAGCGCAGCCACCCCGCGGGAGACCCGTGAACTGATCCCGCTGTACCGCTCCATCGCCTTCATCGACGCGGGCGGGCAGGAGCGGCTGGTGATCCGGGACGGCAAATTCCTGACCGGGGCCGAGTTGCGCAGGGTCTGCGACCCGGCCGGCACCGAGTTCCTGAGCGAGGACTACTTCCAGCGGGTGCGCGGCCTCAAGCGCGGCGAGATCTACGTCTCCCACCTGACCGGCTTCCACGTGTCGCGCCAGGAGCAGCTGGCCGGCGCCCCGACGCCGGAAAGCGCCTATAACGGCACCACCTACCAGGGGGTGATCCGCTTCGGAGCGCCGCTCTTCGACGGCGCGGGCCGCTTTTCGGGGATGGTGATCCTCTCCCTGGACCAGCGCCACCTGATGGAGTTCACCCAGCACGTGGACCCGGGGAAAAATTTCTCCACGGTGTTTCCGGTCTACAACAGCGGCAATTACGCCTTCCTCTTCGACGACGAGGGGTGGATCATCACCCACCCCAAATACTGGGACATCCGCGGTCTGGACCGTAACGGCAAGACAGTGCCCCCCTATTCGGAGAACTCCTCCAAGACCGACATCGACACCGGGCGCATCCCCTTCAACCTGGACTGGGCCGGGTTCGTGCACCCGAGCTACCCGAAGGTGGCGGCCGCGGTGCGCGAGGGGCGCATCGGCTACGTCGACATCACCAACGTGGGGGGCGCCAAGAAGATCATGGCCTATGCACCCATCAGCTACGACACCGGCGATTACCGCAGGCACGGCATCTTCGGGGGGGTCACCATCGGCTTCCAGGCGGACCAGTTCCACGAGGCCGCCCGCAAGGGGAGCGGGCTGATCAACCGGCAGCTCGGCAGGCACCGCACCACCTCCGCCGTCATCATCCTGGCGACCGCCCTGATCTCCGCGCTTTCGGCGTGGCTGCTCTCCCGCGGCATCAGCGTTCCGCTGCGGGCGCTGACCGAGGGAGCCGGCAAACTCGCCGCCGGCGACAGCCACGTCAGGGTCCCGGTGACCTCCGCGGACGAGATCGGCGAACTGGCCGGCACCTTCAATTTCATGGCGGACGAGCTGGAACTGCGCAAGCAGAGCATCCTCTCCACCCTGGACGAGCTGCGCCACTCCCGCCTGGAGATCATGGACGAGCGCAACTTCAAGACGAGCGTGCTGGAGAGCATCTCCAGCGCCATCGTCACCTTCTCCCCGCAGGGGGAGCTGACCTCGTTAAACGGCACCGGGCGCCTGTTCCTCGGGCCGGAGGTCGCCCCGGGCCAGCACTACCGCAGCGTCTTCGCCGGCTGGGGCGGCCTGGCCGACCGCATCGACCAGGCGCTGGGAGGGAAGATCGGCTACGGGCGCGAACCGTTTCGCTTCGACCGGGGCAAGGGGCAGACCCACTTCGACGTGGGGTTCTTCCCGATCGGGACCGACGGCGAGAAGGGGCTGACCGTCACCCTGCGTAACGAGACCGAGAAGGAAAAGCTGCGCGAGGAGATGATGCGCCTGGACCGGCTGGCGTCCCTCGGCAAGCTCTCTGCCGGCATCGCCCACGAGGTGCGCAACCCGCTCACCGGCATCTCCCTGCTGCTGGACGACCTGCACGACCAGGCCGCCACCGGCTCCGAGGACCAGAGCATGATCAAGAAGGCCCTCGCCGAGATCGGCCGGGTGGAGCGGCTCATCAACTCCCTGCTGAACTACTCGTCGCCGGCCCGGGCCGAATTCTCCGAGAGCGACCTGAACCGGGTGGTGCATGACACGGTCCTCCTGATGCGCAGGCCCTGCGAGCGCCGCGAGGTGTTCCTGAGCTTCGAGGAGCAGCCGCTGCCGCCCTGCCGGATCGACCCGGAGAAGATCAAGCAGGCCGTGCTCAACATCATCAGGAACGCCCAGGAGGCGCTGCAGGGAGGCGGCCGGATCACCGTCAGGACCCGCGCCCGGGGGGAGTGGGCCGTCATAGAGATCGGCGACGACGGTCCCGGCATCGCCGCCGACGACCTCCCCCTGATCTTCGAGCCGTTTTTCACCCGCAAGGGGGCGGGGACCGGCCTGGGTCTCTCCATCACCCAGCGCATCGTGGAGGAGCACCGCGGCCGCATCCGGGTGGCAAGCAGCTCCGGGCAGGGGACCCTCTTCACCATTGAGCTGCCGATGGACCGGCAATAAAAACCTCCCTCCCCCCCGGAGGGGGAGCATGATGCAAGGACGGAACCTGACCACACGGCCTCTCTCCCCTTTGCATGGGGGTACGTCAAACCTTTTATGCCCAAGGATACCCGCATGGAAAAGATCCTCATCATCGACGACGAAGCGTTCATCTGCGAGAATGTCCAGCGCATCCTGTCCGGGGAGGGGTTCCAGGTGCGCGCCGCGGCGACCGGGCAGGCGGCCCGCGACATCGTCGCCAGCGAGGAGATCGACCTGGCGCTGCTCGACCTGAACCTCGGCACGGAGAACGGCATCGATGTCCTGAAGGCGCTCAAGGAGCTCGACCCGGAACTGCTGGTGATCATCATAACCGGGTACGGCTCGGTGGAAAGCGCGGTGGAATCCCTCAAGCTGGGAGCGTTCCACTACATGAAGAAGCCGTTCAAGTCCGACGCGCTGAGGCTGATCGTCAAGCTCGCCCTGAAGACCCAGACGCTCAAGCGCGAGGTGCGCAAACTCAAGCGCGACGGCGGCGTGCTGCCGGGGCGCTCCCCGATCATCGGCAGGAGCGAGGCGTTCCACGAAGTGGCGGCACTGGTCCGGGAGATCGCCCGCATCCCCTCCACCGCGCTGATCAGCGGCGAGTCGGGGACCGGCAAGGAGCTGGTGGCGCGCGCCATCCATGACCTGTCGGACCGCAAGGACGCCGCCTTCATCGCCATCAACTGCGCCTCGATCCCCGCCGCGCTCCTGGAGAGCGAACTGTTCGGGCACGAAAAGGGGGCCTTCACCGGCGCGACGGCCCGCAAGAAGGGTCTCTTCGAGGAGGCGCACCACGGCACGCTCTTTCTGGACGAGATCGGCGAGATGGACATGGCCGTGCAGGCGAAACTGCTGCGCGTGCTGCAGGAGCGCACCCTGCGCCGGGTCGGCGCGGTCAAGGACATCGCCATCGACGTGCGCCTGATCGCCGCAACCAATCGCGACCTGAAACAGAAGATCGCCGAGAAGTGCTTCCGGGAGGACCTGTTCTACCGGCTCAACGTCTTCCCGATCCAAATACCGCCGCTTCGGGAGCGCACGGCCGACATCGCCGCGCTCGCCTCGTTCTTCCTGGACGGCTTCAGCCGCGCCTTCGGGCGGGATTTCCGGGACGTCTCGCCGCAGGCCGAGCGCCTGATGGAGCAGTACGCCTGGCCCGGCAACATCAGGGAACTGCGCAACGTCATCGAACGCATCTGCATCATGCGCAGCGGCCCCAGCCTGCTCCCCGAACACCTGCCCCAGGAGATCAGGGACCTCCAGGCAGGCCAGCCCCCCGCGGCGGGCCTCAGCGCCGCCCTGGCGGGGCTGCCGCCCGACCTCGGCCTCGAGGAGGCGATCTGCGCCATAGAAAAATCGCTCATCGAAGAGGCCCTGCAAAAGAGCGCCGGAAACGTGCTGCAGACCGCCCTGAACCTCAAGATCCCGCGCGGCACCCTGCGCTACAAGATGGACAAGTACGGCTTGTAACCGCCTGCTGGCCCGCTCGCGCCGGAAACCGCCGCCCCGAGCCGACCGCTTCGGGAGAGGCGGGCCACGATCTCCCGAGAGCGCCGCCGCTTGGCACACGAGCTCCCTGAACCGCCTCCCCCCAGTCCCCTTTGGCTCTCCCCGACCCTCCGCGTTGGCAACTATCCGCCACCCAGATGGCGGATTCCCGCCACCGAGCCTGTTTAATGAACCTATCAACCGGCATTCTGCCAAATTATCCTTCAGACTTCCAGCACCTTAGCGATACGGCGTCATGGTACCGCAATTGCATTAAAACAATGTCTCGCATGCGCTCATGGAAAAACCGGGCCGGTGGCGCGGCGCTCCGGCCGAGGAGCCCAGTAGCTCAGAAATAGCGGAAATCACCCCAATCCAGCAGCCAACCAAGGAGGAACGTACCATGGAATTCACCGCAAGCCTGAAAGCCCTGGTCCTCGGGGCGGTGGCGCTCGCCCTGCCGATGACCGCCGTCGCGGCACCCGCGCCGATCGTCATCAAGTTCAGCCACGTCGTCGCAGCGAATACCCCGAAGGGGCAAGCCGCCATGTACTTCAAGAAACTGGCGGAGGAGCGCACCAAGGGGCGCGTGAAGGTGGAGGTCTACGCCAACAGCCAGCTCTACAAGGACAACGAGGAGATGCCCGCCCTGGAGCTCGGCAGCGTGCAGATGCTGGCCCCCTCGCTCGCCAAGTTCGCCCCCCTGGGGGTGAAGGAATTCGAGGTGTTCGACCTCCCCTTCATCTTCGACAACTACCAGGAACTGCACAAGGTGACCATGGGGCCGGTCGGCCAGAAGCTGCTGAAGAAACTGGAGCCCAAGGGGATCCTCGGGCTCGCCTACTGGGACAACGGCTTCAAGGTGATGAGCGACAACAAGCCGCTCAAAGTCCCCGCCGATTTCAGGGCCCAGAAGATGCGCATCCAGTCCTCCAAGGTCCTTGACTCGGAGATGCGCGCCATGGGCGCCATACCCCAGGTCATCGCCTTCTCCGAGGTGTACCAGGCGCTGCAGACCGGCGTCGTCAACGGCACCGAGAACCCGCCGTCCAACCTCTACACCCAGAAGATGTACGAAGTGCAGAAATACGTGACCCTCTCCGACCACGGCTACCTGGGCTACGCGGTCATCGTCAACAAGAAGTTCTGGCTCGGCCTCCCCGCCGACATCCGCACCATCCTCGAAGGGGCCATGAAGGACGCCACCAAGTTCGCCAACGACGTCGCCAAGAAGGACAACGACGAGGCGCTGGCCCTGGTCAAGAAGTCCGGCAGGTCCCAGTTCATCACCTTGACTCCCCAGGAGCGCCAGCTCTGGAAAAAGACCATGGACAAGGCCCACAAGGAGAACATGAACCGGATCGGCGCGGACCTGGTCAGGGAAGTCTACAAGGAAACCGGATATAACCCGGACAAGTAGGGAGCGTCGGGGATTCGGCCGCTGCCCGCCCGCAGCGGCCGTCTCCCGCCTTCCGGACCGCGGCTGCAGCAGGTGCACCATCAATCATCATGCAGGAGACGCCCCCATGCTGAAATTCCTGGACCACATAGAGGAGTGGATCATCACCTTTCTGATCGGTGCCGCGACGCTGCTCATCTTCGCCTCCGTCGTGCACCGTTACGCCTCCAGCATCCCGGTTCCCGGCCTGCAGGACTGGCTGATTTCGCTCAATTTCAGCTGGGCGCAGGAGCTGTGCATCTACATGTTCGTCTGGATGGCCAAGTTCGGCGCCGCCTACGGCGTGCGCTCCGGCATCCACGTGGGGGTCGACGTGCTGGTGAACCGCCTGCCCAAGGAGTGGCGCAAGATCGCGGTGCTGGTGGCGCTCTTCGGCGGAGCCACCTTCACCGGGATCATCGGCACCCTGGGCGCGCGCTTCGTGTGGGAGGACGGCATGCACTACGCGGTGTTCAACCTGCTGGGGCGGCCCCTGGGCGAGTTGACGGCGGGGCCGACCTCGCCGGATCTCGAGTGGCCGACCTGGCTCATCTACATGGCGGTGCCGCTCGGCTCCTATCTGATGTGTTTCCGTTTCCTGCAGGTTTCCTGGGGTTTCATCCGCCGCAATGAACTGCCGCACCACGATCATGCCCACGTCGAGGGAATCGATCTCGAGGAGACCCAGGCTCCGGTCTTCGAAAAAGTCGCCGCCGGAGGTGCGCAATGAGCGACCAGGCAGATCTGACCTATTTGCCGCCGATGGACAAGCCGCGCGCAGCCATCTGGCTCATCGCCCTGGCCGCGGCCCTGATCGGCATCTCCTGCACCGGCAACGTCGGCATCGTCTTCGCCCTGCTGATCGCACTGATGCTGACCGGCATACCGGTATCCATCGCCCTGGGCCTCACCGTGCTGATGTTTCTCTTTGCCATGACGACCGTTCCGGTCGAAGCGGTGGCGCTCAAGCTCTTCACCGGCATCGAGAAGTTCGAGATCATGGCGATCCCCTTCTTCATCCTGGCCGGCAACTTCCTGACCCACGGCGGCGTGGCCAAGCGGATGATCGCCTTCGCCACCAGCATGATCGGGCACTGGCACGGAGGCCTCGCGCTGGCGGGGATCCTCGCCTGCGCGATGTTCGCCCTGGTCTGCGGCTCCAGCGTCGCCACCGTGGTCGCCATCGGCTCGATCCTGCTCCCCGCCATGGTGAAGCAGGGCTATCCGATGAAGTTCGGCGCCGGGGTCATCGTCTGCGCGGGGTCGCTGGGCATCCTCATGCTCCCCTCGATACCGAAGGTGATCTACGCCATCTCGACCAACACCTCGATCGGCGCGCTCTTCGTGGCGGGCCTGCTGCCGGGCATGCTGCTCACCACCATGCTCTGCTGCGTCACCTGGTACGTCGCCAAGAAGCGCGGCTACAAGCTGCTGCCCAAGGCGACCTGGGGGGAGCGCTGGAGCTCCTTCCGCAGCTCCGTCTGGGGGCTGATGCTGGTCGTCATCATCGTGGGCGGCATCTACACCGGGATTTTCACCGCCACCGAAGCGGCCGCCATGTCGGCGGTGTACGCCTTCTTCATCTCCGTCTTCGTCTACAAGGACATGTCGATGAAGGACGTCCCCCGGGTGCTGCTGACCTCGGCGAACCTGAGCGCCATGCTGCTCTACATCATCACCAACGCGGTGCTCTTTTCGTTCCTGATGTCGAGCGAGAACATCCCGCAGGCGATGGCCGACTGGATCCTCGGCAAGGACCTGGGCGTTGTTGCGTTCCTCATGTTCGTAAACGTCGTGCTGCTCCTGGCCGGCAACGTGATGGAGCCCTCGTCGATCATCCTCATCTTCGCCCCGATCCTGTTCCCGGCCGCCATGCGCCTGGGGATCGACCCGGTGCACTTCGGCATCCTGATCGACGCCAACATGGAGGTGGGGCTGTGCCACCCGCCGGTGGGGCTCAACCTCTACGTCGCCAGCGGCATCTCGAGGCTCAGCATCACCGAACTGACCGTCGCCGTTTTGCCCTGGCTCTGTACCATGCTGGTGTTCCTGATCATCGTGACCTACTGGCCGACACTCTCCATCTGGCTGCCGAGGGTTATGGGACTGATGTAAGGAGGGATGCATGTCTGACCACGTAATCATCTACCTCATTGTTGCACTGAACAGCTGTTGCCAGGTCATGCTGATCTGGCGGCAGAAGTTCCCCGCCGGGACCAGGAACAGGTACTGCCTGTGCGCCGTCGCCATTCCCTTGTCGATGATGGTGTTCATGCGGCTGCTGGTCGCCGGCGGGATGATCCATGGGCGGGTTGCCGATCAGACGCAGCTGGAGCACCTCGTAACGACGCTCAGCAGCATGTTGCTCGTCGCCGGCCCCTGGTTCGTGACAGTCGCAGCCATCGTCAATAAGAGACGGCGGCGCGCTGAACTGAACCCGCAGACGTCGTCATGAACCTTAGGAACCTTAGGAACCATGGGAACCATAGGAACCATGGGAACCATGGGAACCTGCAGACGGATTCATAGCATACGCCCCCCGCAGGATTCCCTCCCCATCCAAAACAGCTGCCGTTACCTGCAGCACCAGCGTAAGAAATCGCGAAAAGCCACACTTTCCGCCGCTGTCTTTTGCGCAGCGCTCCTGATGCAGATCCAACTCCCCGGCCGGTTAAGACTTGCGCTTGCAACCGCGCCGCTATATAAGGAAGCGAGGAAGACTCTTCTGTCTGACTTCCGACCTTACCTCGAAGAACGGGATCTGCATGGAATCTGCAGCCATTCATTCTGCCAAACATATCCTGCTCATGATCGGGATCATTCTGGGCGCAGGCTCCTTGACCAGCATCCTGGCGCAGAAGTTCAGGGTGCCCGACGTGGTGCTCTTTCTCCTGATCGGCATCGGCCTGGGACCCGAGCTTGCCGGCGTCATCGATGTCCGGGCGGACTCCGCCTTCAACCAGCTGATCCTCATCTTCGGTTCCTGCTACATCCTGTTCGACGGCGGGGCCGGCCTCAGGCTGAGCATCCTGAAAAAGGTCTGGATCACCATCGTGGCCCTCTCCACGCTCGGGGTGGTGATCAGCATCGCCATCACCGGGTGCGCCGCGGCCTTTTTCCTGGGGCTGCCGGCACTTACCGCGCTGCTGCTGGGCGCAGTGCTCGCATCCACCGATCCGGCGACCCTGGTTCCCGTCTTCAAGCAGGTCCGGATCAGGGAGCGCGTGGCGCAGACGGTCCTGAGCGAATCGGCCTGCAACGACGCCATGGGCGCCATCGTCACCTTCTCCCTGTTGGGGGTGATCCTCGGCACCGGCGGGAGCTTCTCCCTGGGGGGGGCGGCCTTCGACCTGATCAGCAACGCCCTGGTCGGCGTGCTGGTGGGGGGCGCGCTGGGCTACGCCGCCGCCTTCCTGATCGCCCATGAAAAGTTCAGCTTTCTGATGGAGTATGCGCCGCTGGTCACCCTGATGGCGGTGGCGGGAGCCTACATGAGCGCGGAGGGGTTCCGGGCCAGCGGGTTCATGGCCGTCTTCGTGTTCGGGATCGTGCTCGGCAACAAGAGCGCCTTCGGCTTTCGCATGGGGCGGCAGGAGGAGGAGAAGCTCCAGGACTTCATCCTCACCACCTCCCTCATCATGAGGATATTCATCTTCATCCTGCTCGGGAGCCAGGTGAACTTCGCGCTCTTGGGAAACTGCCTCTGGAGCGGCCTGGCACTGGTGGGTGTGCTGATGTTCGTGGCCCGGCCGGCGACGGTGTTCTGCTGCGCCCTCCCGGACCGCCGCGCCGGCTGGAGCCTCCAGGAGATGCTCTTCATGTGCTGGACCCGGGAGACCGGAGTGATCCCCGGCGCGCTGGCGGGGATCCTGCTCGGCATGAAGCTGCCGGGGTCCGAGGCGATCGCCTCGGTGACCTTCCTCGCCATCCTCGGCACCATCGTCATCCAGGGGACCACCACCCGCTGGCTCGCCGGCAGGCTGGGACTGCTGCTCAGGTAGCCCGCCTCCGGGAATTACCGGCCGCCACGGTACCGGCTGATCAGCGCTGACCTTGCGCTACCTCGTCCCTCACCCTGCAAGGGGGAGGACAGGAGCACTGCCGTTACCTTAAGAAACCGGTCGTCCAGGGCGCCCCAAGCGAAACGCCAGGGGTCACAGAAAGGGGAGCGGCTTGCCGGTGCGGTAGGCAAGCGCCTGGCAGACCGCCACCAGCTCCCCTTCCCCGTCGCTGACCCGGATGTCGTAGCTCGCCGTCCTCCAGGTGCTGCTCACCTCGCGCGCCTCGGCCCGCAGCCTCGCGCCGCTCTCCGGGCTGGACACGTAATTCACGCTGACGCTAAGCGCCACGGTCACCTGCCCCACCGTCTGACACACCGTTTCGAAAGCCTCGTCGATCAGGGAAAAAATGGCCCCCCCGTGGGCGCGCGCGAACAGGTTGTTCATGGCCGCGGGATCGTAGTCCATCTCCACCGCGGAAAAGCCCGCTTCCAGCTCCTTCAACTCCATGCCGAGCGTCCGGGCGAATGGTTCCCTGGCGACCTCGCGAAAAATGGCGTCCTTTACTCTCTGCTCCATGTCTCCCCCCTGGTGTCCAGCATTTCCTTCATAGAGTCCTATTGCTTGTATCCGAAGCCCGGATCAGCGCACTACTATCGGCGTCACACCGAACATTATCAGAGCCGGCCGCCGCGCTGTCACACGGCTAAAGAAATAGTGTATCCAACCTTTCAGGCGCCACTTCTGGAAACGAGAACTATTTGCATGACTCAAATCTTCCAAGAGGATGTATACACACTCCAACATGACTTTGCCATATTTAATGGTTGCTTGCCATTAACAATTTATTGAAACTAATGGCGCCATGCTGTATAAATCAAATTACCATGGGATAGTTCCTGCCGTCTGCCTCCTTCCCTCCACCGGCTAGGGCCAGGCCCCGGGCGGCGGCAGGGAGGATGCGCGCTTATTGTTTGATAAATGTTTTCGTTTAAGATAACATTTCCCACCAATCACCGGGAAAGATATGCCAGAAAGCAGACGACATACGGCCCTGCCGCTCGTTGACAGCGGTGCGCTGGCCTCGGCGTGGAATACGGCGCTCGCGGTCACCTACAAGGCGCTGAAGGCATATTCCTTCTATCCCGAGGGGCACCCGCTTCGCGAAAAACTGCTGCTCGGCGCCTACCAGACACTGGCCCAGGTCGCCAGGGAAGGGACCCAGACCCTGATCGTGGGCCGCAGCGGCTTTTCCTTTGCCGACCATAAAACCGCCCTCGCCGCATCCCCCATGACCAAGGAACTGGCTCACGAGCTCTTCTCCCGCGAAATCCAGCGGGTGGTCGTGCTCCCGGAACTCTCCCAGGCCGATTTCAACGGCTTTCTCTCCCTCATGGCGCTGGACCCGGCCAGGATCATCGCGGCCGGCGGCCTGACCGCCATGCTGAGGCAGCACGGCATCCAGACGATCATCCTGAACGAGATCGACATCACAGCGGTTTTCACCCGGAAAAAGGCCGAACTGGCGGCCGAGGAGGCGGTCGCCCAGGGTCAGCGGCTCAACTCCGAGGCGGGACCCGGCCAGGACCAAAGCTCGCAGCCGGCGGCAAGCGGCCTCCTGGACCACCTGGGCGAGATGAGCATCGAGGACCTCATGGTCCTGATGTCCATGGAGAAGGACGACAACCAGTACCGGCAGATGGCCCGGCTGCTCTTGGCAAAGGGACTGCCGCTGCGCCAGGAGAAGGATTTCGACCGGCTTTTTGCCGTGCTGGTCGGCATGGTGCAGCAGAGCTCGGACCCGAACCAGAGCGCCGCCAGCTGCGAGCAGGCCCGGATGGTGTTGCAGCAGCTGGCCCCGGGTGAAATGACCGAGCACCTGCTGGACCACCTGGAGAACGCGGATTTCGGACACACGGAAGCCGTCTTCGACATCCTGCGGGCGCTGGGCGGCGAGGTGGTGGACGCCGTCATCACCCGGCTCATCGCGGTCGGCCTCAAGGCTGCCAGGAAGACGCTGATGACGGCCCTGCTGCGCATCGGCCCGGCGGCAGAGCCGGCGCTGTTCGTTTTGCTCAAGGACGGCAGATGGCAGGTGGTGCTCGCCGCCGTCGCCATCCTGGCGGAGCTGGGGAGCCGGGAGGCGGTGCGGGAGCTGATGGGCTCCGCGTACCACCCCGACAGCCGGGTGCGCATGGAATCGATCCGCGCCCTGGCGGGGATCGGCGGCATGGAGGCGAGCGCCGCCCTGATCGAGCTTTTGCGCGATCAGAACCAGGCCATCGGAGTCCACGCCATCACCTGGCTCGGGAACACCAGGAACCAGAGGGCGCTGCCGCCGCTGTTGCAGCTGGTCCAGCATCGGGACCTGCGGGGCAGGACCCGGGCGCTCAAGAAGGAGGCCCTGGTTGCCATCGGCCGCATCGGGGACCGGCGCGCGCTCGAGCCGCTCTTCAAGCTGGTGCGCAAGCGCTACTGGATCGTCCCCAGCCGCTGGGATGAGCTGAAGCTGATCGCCGTCGAGGCCATCGGCAACCTGGGCGGGGAGCCGGCGCGGCAGTTCCTGGAAGAGCTCTCGGCCCAGGGCGGCCAGTTGGGCCGGGTCTGCGCCGCGACGCTGGCGACCCTGGCGAAGAGGAACCCGGACCATGAGTGAGGTCACCCTCCAGGCGGCGCAGCGGGTCGCCATGCTGCTCGCGGCATCCATAAAAACCGTCATGCTCTACCCGCTGGCGCACCCGTCGGTGGGACAGCCGCTGCAGGAGCTGGCCGGCATCCTCGCCGGGATGCTCCAGGAGAGGCCGGAAATCCATCTCGGGGTCGTGGAGGGGACCTTCTTCCTGGAAAACCGCCTCATCGTCGTCCCCAACTCCGCGGTGGCCGACCTCGCCGAGCGCCTGAGCAAGAAAAGGATCGAGGCGCTCACGGTCTATGCCGGAGTCTCCACGGAGGAGCTGTTCGGCTTCGCCTCCCTGCTGGCCCGCCGCGACACCAACGCCGACCTGCTCCCCGGCGACCTGGAGAAGAAGGGGATCCGGAGCATCCGGCTCGGCATCGACCAGGCGGTCTCCGACGAGCAGAGCGACCAGGAGGACTGCATCCCGTCGCGCACCTATTTCCAGGCGCTCAACGCGGTGCGCGACACCATGCGGGAGGTGGAAAACGGCAGGATCCCGACCGGAGCCTGGATCAACGCCGTCGTGGACAACATGGTCTCGGTGACCATGAAGGACCCGACCACCCTGCTCGGGCTCGCCATGATCAAGGATTACGACAACTACACCTTCAGCCACAGCGTCAACGTCGGGATCCTGGCGCTCAGCTTCGGCTCGTTCCTGGGGCTCGGCCCGGAGGCGCTGCGCGACCTCAACACCGCCGGGCTCCTGCACGACATCGGGAAGACCAAGGTCGACAAGGCCATCCTGAACAACCCCGGGAAGCTTTCCGCCGAAGAGTTCGAGCAGATGAAGAAGCACGCCGAAGCCGGTGCGGAGATCGTCGCCGAGATGAAGGACATCAGCCCCCAGGTGGCCGACGCGGTGCTCGGGCACCACATCAAGTTCAACCGGACCGGCTACCCTGAGTGGGCCAGCACCCGGTCCTTCAGCCAGTTCGCCGAACTGGTGGCGGTCGCCGACTGCTACGACGCCATCACCACCCTGCGCACCTACAACGTGCCGACCCTGCCCAAGGCCGCCATGGACATCATGCACCGGCTGGCGGGGACCTCGCTGAACGCGGAACTGGTGCAGCAGTTCGAAAAGATGATGGGGGAATATCCGGTGGGTACCCTGGTGCGGCTCGACACCAACGAGATCGCCCTGGTGGTCAAGCCGCATCCCATGGAGAGCGTGCCGCCCGGGGTCAAGGTCATCATCGACGCGCAGGGCGAGGTGCTGGCGCAGCCGAGGCTGGTGAGCCTCGCCCGAACCGGGGATGCCCGTTACGCGTCCATCGTCTCCTCCGTCGACGCGCTCCTGAAGAACATCGACGTGGCCAGCTACCTGCTTGCTTAAAGGCAGAGGCGGGGCTAGGGACTGGGGGCTAGGGACTAGCTAAAACAGCAGCTAGATCCTAGAATTTAGACGGGTGCCTCGACATGCCATGTGCAAATGAACCCACCAGCCCTAGCCACCAGCCACCAGACCCTAGCCCCTAGTCCCTAGCCCCTGCCTCTCGCCCCGCCGCCCCAAGGTGAAGTACACCGTGGCGCCTGCGTCGACCGCCCCTTCCGCCCATACCCTGCCGCCGTGACGCTTGACGATGAGCTTGACCGTCGCCAGGCCGATGCCGGTCCCCTCGAACTCCGCCCCGTGCAGCCGCTGGAACGCGCCGAAAAGCTTGTCCTGGTACGCCATGTCGAAGCCGACGCCGTTGTCCCTCACGAAGTAGACTTCCTGCCCCTCCATCTCGACCCTGCCCACCTCGATGCAGGCGGACTCCCGCCCCCCGCTGTACTTCCATGCGTTGTCCAGCAGGTTCTCCAGCGCCTGCTGCAGCAGGATACGGTCGCCCTGGGCGGTCAGACCGGGGGCTATCCGGAATTCTACCCGGCGCCGCGGAGCGGACTCCCGTAGCCTGAAGGCGATCGCCTGCGCCAGCTCGCTCAAGTCGACCGCGGTCTTTTCCAGCGTGGTTCTGCCGACCCTGGAGAGTTCCAGCAGGTCGTCGATCAACTTTCCCATGCTGCGGCTGGAGATTCGGATCCGCTCCAGATAGCCGCGCGCCTCCGGGGTCAGGCAGTCGGCGCACTCCTCTTCGAGGATGGCGCTGTAGCTGTTGATGTGACGCAGCGGCGCACGCAGGTCGTGCGAGACCGAGTAGCTGAAGGATTCCTGCTCCTGAATGGCCGCCTGGAGTCGGGCGGTCCGCTCGGCGACGCGCTGGTCCAGTTCGGAGTTGAGCTTGCGGATTTCATCCTCGACCTGCCGGCTCGCCGTGATATCCCGGGAGATACCGACGACGCCGGCGATGCTGCCGTTTGCATCGCGCAGCGGCCCCTTGGTTGCCTGCACCACCACCTTTTCCCCGGAGCCTCCGGTGAGCTCGAACTCGTGGGTCCTTTTCTCGCCGGTACTGATGATCTCGCGGTCGCGCTCCATGATGAGGTAGGACTCCTCCGCGGGAAACAGGAAGCTGTCATCCTTGCCCAGCGCCTGCCCCGCGCTTTTGCCCGTGATGCGCGCCGCGGCGCTGTTGAAGAGCATGTAGCGCCCCTCGGTGTCCTTGGCGTAGACCGCGTCGGAAGTCCCCTCTATGACGGCGTTCAGGAGTTCCCGGTTCTGGCGCAGCGACTGCTCCGCCTCCAGGCGCTCGGCCATGTTGCGTTCCAGATCGGCGTTGAGGTTCTTCAGGCGCCGCTGTTCCCGGTCGTAACTGGACAGCACCGCCCAGAGCATCAGGGAGCAGGAAAGGGCTGTTACCGTCAGCGAGAGGATCAGGTCGATCACCCTGGCGCTGCCGTTTTGGAAGTGGGTGATCCACTGGGGGAAACGGCTCTCCAGGGCGATCAGCCCCAGCCAGTCGGCAAGGGCCGCCCCGAACAGCTGCCAGCGCGTCCTGTCGCGGAAGAAAATCAGGGCGTAGATGAACGCGTTGAAAAAGAAGAGGCCGATGCCGCCGTGCGATCCGCTTTTCCAGAACCAGCACAGGGTCAGCGTCAGCAGATAGAGGGTGAAGAGGCCCGCAGTGTGATAGCGCCCCCGGCATGCTTCCCGGTAGAGGTGAAATGACGCCAAACCAAAGCCGAGATCCGTGAGTATCCCCCCCGGCGCGGGACGAATCAGGAAATCGGACGGAACTATCACGAAGAGGGTCAGGACGGTGGCCACAAGGCACAGCTGCCTGAAGAGGCGCAGTTCCATGACCGTCGCCGAATCACAAGCGATGCCTAGTGCTTCCCTGAGAGTGCCCATGCCGTTCTGGTTGCCTCGCACACTCCCTGCCAGTGCCGATCGCGCCAGCTGTGCCAGGAAGTGGGGATAAATTGCCGGTGCAGAGAGCAGAAATTTAGTCTTATCACATTAGTACAATTTTACCTAAGCAATTATACCAAAAAAAAAGACTTTTCCTCCTGTACCTGGTCGATACCGTAACCACGTCATGGCAGGTCCTACATTTGTCGTAGGATGAGGTCGGTGCCCGGGAATCCCGGGACCGTTGCGGCCAGCAGCAAGATAATTCCAGGTCCCGGCACCGCTACGCGCTATACTCAAAAGAAAGGCAGGAGAGCGCCGCAGCGGCGAATACCCGGGTTCACCGCGATTTCTCCCGCCGGAGGAGCAGCATGCCGCGGAGCGTTTTGGAAGGATTCCACCCCCTGATCAGCAGCTGGTTCACCGGTAGCCTGGGGAATCCCACCGAGGTGCAGCTGCGCAGCTGGGCCGAGGTGAGACAGGGGCGGCACGTGCTGGTGACCGCTCCCACCGGCAGCGGCAAGACCCTGGCGGCCTTCCTCTGGGCCATCAACCAGCTGATCACCGGCGCCTGGGGGCGCGGCGCCACCCGCGTGCTCTACATCTCACCCCTAAGGGCGCTCAACAACGACGTGCGGCGCAACCTGACCATCCCGCTGCAGCAGCTCCAGGACAGCTTCGCGCGGGCCGGCGTCCCCTTCCCCGCGCTGCAGGTCCAGACCAGAAGCGGCGACACGCCCGGCAGCGAGCGCCGCCGAATGCTGAAGAGCCCGCCCGAGATCCTGATCACCACCCCCGAAAGCCTCAACATCCTGCTTTCCTCCAAGGGGAGCCGGCACCTCTTGACGGGAATAGCGACGGTCATCCTCGACGAGATCCACGCGGTGGCCGGGGCCAAACGGGGCACCCACCTGATCACGGCACTGGAGCGGCTGGTCCTCCTGAGCGGCGAGTTCCAGCGCATCGCCCTCTCCGCCACGGTGCGCCCCCTGGAGACGGTCGCCGAGTTCGTCGGCGGGCTGCAGGAGACGGGCGGGGAGTACCGCAGGCGCCCGGTGGCGATCGTTCGGGGGGAGCGCGGCAAGGAGTTCGTCCTGCAGATAGCCGCGCCCGCGGAGGCCGCGGGCCCGGGCGGGGAGCTCTGGCCGGCCCTGGCGCGGCGCTTTCTGGAGATCGTCGATGCCCACCGCTCCACCCTGTTCTTCGCCAACAGCAGGCGGACCACCGAGAAGGTGACCCGCCTCATCAACGAGCAGGCCGGCGAGGAGCTCGCCTACTCGCACCACGGCTCGCTGTCGCGCGAGATCAGGCTCGCCGTGGAGGAGCGCCTCAAGCGCGGCGAGCTGAAGGCGATCGTCGCCACCAACTCGCTCGAGCTCGGCATCGACATCGGACAGCTGGACTCCGTCGTGCTGATCCAGACGCCGCGCTCCATCTCCTCGGCCATCCAGCGTATCGGCCGCTCCGGGCACGGCGTGGGCGAGGTGAGCCGGGGACTTCTCTTCCCGACCCGGGGCATGGATTTCGTCGCCGCGGCGGTGGTGGCCCGCGCCATAGCCGACGGGGAGATCGAGGAGCTGCACCCGGTCGAGGCGCCGCTCGACCTGCTGGCCCAGATCATCCTCTCCATGGCGCTCACCGAGACCTGGGACCTGGACGAGCTGTACGGGTTCCTGAAGACGAGCTACCCCTACCGGAACCTGTCGCGCGGCCAGTTCGACCTGGTGGTCGGCATGCTGGAGGGGAGGTACGCCGACTCCCACGTGCAGGAGCTCAAGCCCCGGGCGACGGTCGACCGGCTCGCCAATACCATAGCGACCCGGCCGGCGCTCTCCCTGCTGATCTTCCTGGAGGGGGGGACCATTCCGGAGCGGGGCTACTTCGACCTGCGCCTGAAGGAGAGCGGCGCCAAGATCGGCGAACTGGACGAGGAGTTCGTCTGGGAGCGCCGGATCGGCGACACCTTTTCCCTGGGCGCGCAGGTCTGGCAGATCACGGAGATCACCCACTCCGCGGTGCAGGTGGTCCCGGCGGCAAGGACCCAGCAGATCATCCCCTTCTGGAGGGCGGAGGAGCTGGACCGCGACTTTTTCTACTCGGAGAAGATCGGAAGCTTCCTGGAGGCGTGCTCCGGCAAGCGGCCCCCGGCCGACTTCATCCGGGAGCTCGGGAAGCGCTTTTTCATGGACCGGGGTGCTGCGCAGGCTCTGGAGCGCTTCCTCGCCGACCAGCGGGAGGCGACCGGGGCGGAGCTGCCGCACCGCCACCACCTGCTGATCGAGCAGTATCACGACCCCGACGCGCGCGGGGAGGAGCGCCAGGTGGTCCTGCACACCCTGTGGGGCAACGCCGTGAACCGGCCCTTCAGCTTCGCCCTGTGCGCCGCCTGGGAGCGGAAATACGGCCACCCGCTGCAGGCCTTCTACAACAACGACGGCATCTCGCTGTTGCTGCCGCACGCCACGGAGCTGCGCGGGCTGCTCCTGCTGGTCGCGCCGGAGAGCATCGAGACGCTGCTGCGGGGCTCGCTGGAGGCGAGCGCCTACTTCGGCGCCCGGTTCCGGGAAAACGCCGGGCGGGCGCTCCTGTTGCCCAAGGCCAACTTCAAGAGGCGCATGCCCCTCTGGCTGAACCGGCTGCGCTCCAAGAAGCTGCTCGCCGCGGTGCTCCGCTACCGGGACTTCCCGATCCTGGCCGAGACCTGGAGGTCGGCGCTCCAGGACGATTTCGACCTGGAGAGCCTCAGGCGCCTTTTGGGCGAGATCCGGGACGGGGAAATCCGGATCAGCGAGGCCTACACCAGCGCGCCCTCCCCCTTCGCCCACGGATTGGTCTGGAGCCAGACCAACAAGTACCTGTACCAGGACGACAGCTCCGACGCCGGCAGGCCGTCCGAGCTCAGCCAGGAGCTCCTGAAGGAACTGGTCTTTTCCGCCCACCTGCGCCCGCGCCTTCCCGCCCCCCTGATCCGGGACTTCGAGGCCAAGCAGCGGCGCACCGCGCCGGGCTACGCCCCGGACTCCGCCACCGAGCTCTTCGACTGGGTCAAGGAGCGGCTCCTGATCCCGGGCGGGGAATGGTCCGAACTGCTGGCCGCCATGGAGCGTGACACCGGTGCCGCCCCCGCGGAGCTGATGGCGCAGCTGGCGGGAAGGGTCGCCTTCTTCGGCATCCCCGGCGCCGCCGAGCCGCTGGTCGGCGCGCTGGAGCTGCTGCCGGAACTCGCGCGCGGGCTGGGGCGCCAGCAGGCAGGCGTGGGCGTGGCTCCCCTGGTTGACGACGAGGCCTCGCGCCAGGCGCTGCAGCGCTCACTGCAGAAGCTGTCGGCCCGGCAGGGCGGCGCGCGGCGCGAGGCGGGAGCCGACCAGGAGGAACCCTTCCTGGAGAGGTTCCTCGGCGGCTTCCTTGGTTACTACGGCCCGGTGCAGCTTTCCTGGCTGAGCCGCACCCTGGCCCTCCCCGAAGCCGCCTTAGGCGAGGCGCTGCACGCGCTGGAGGAAGCCGGTCTGATCCTTTTGGACCAGTTCACCGAGGAGGAGAGCGCAGCCGAGATTTGCGACGCGGCAAACCTGGAGTCGCTCTTGCGGATGCTGCGCCGCTCGCGAAGGCCGGTCTTCGAGGCGCTCGAGCTGGCAGCCCTGCCGCTTTTCCTCGCCTCCTTCCAGGGTCTCACCCGGCGCGGGGCATCGATTGAGGAGCTGCGCGCCAGGCTCGACCAGCTGCTCGGGCTGCCGCTTTCCGCCGGCGCCTGGGAGGAGGAGGTGCTCCCGGCGCGCCTGGAGCCCTATTTCACGGCCTGGCTGGACAGCCTGATGCAGACAAGCGATCTGCTCTGGTTTGGCAGCGCTCCGAAGCGGGTGGCGTTCACGTTTCCCGAGGAGATCGACCTGTTCCAGGGTGGCGCGCCCCGGGGGGCTCAGGGCGACGCCGAGTCGATCGGGCGCCTGCTGCCCGACCCCAACGGGCGCTACAGCCTGCCGGCCATCTCCCTGAGCTCTGGGCTCTCCTCGGCGCGCGTGACGGCCGACCTCTGGAAGCTCGCCTGGAAGGGGGAGCTCAGCAACGACAGCTTCGCCAGCGTGCGCAAGGGGATCCTGAACCGGTTTGTCCGGCGCGAGGCGCAGGCGGGAGCCGGCCCGCGCCACCCGCTGGCGCGCCGCTGGCACCGGGACCAGGAGGGGACCGGCAACTGGTTCCTGCTCCCCCGTGAAAAGCCCCTCGCCGACCTCTTGGTGGGCGAGGAAATGAACAAGGACCGGGTGCGGGTGCTTTTGGGGCGCTACGGCATACTGTTCCGCGAGCTCTTGCTGCGGGAACTGCCGCCGCTGCAGTGGCGCGCGTTGTTCAGGACCCTGCGCATCATGGAGCTTTCCGGCGAGCTGTTGTCGGGGAACTTCTTTCACGGCATACCGGGGCTGCAGTTCATCTCCCCGGAGGCCTACCGCACGCTGACGGGCGGGTTGCCACGCGACGCCGTGTACTGGGTCAACGCGGCCGACCCCGCCTCCCTGTGCGGCAGCGGGCTGGAGGGGATGCCCGACCGGCTCCCCGCGCGCCTTCCCTCCACGCATCTCGTCTATCGCGGGGTGCGCCTTGCGCTGGTCTCCCGGCGCTACGGCAAGGAACTGGAGATCCTGGTGCCGCCGGGAGACCCGCAGCTCCCCGAGTACCTCTCCCTGTTCGGGACCCTGCTCGCCAGGGAATTCAACCCCCTCAAACTGATTTTCGTCGAGCGCGTCAACGGTGAGCCAGCCGCGGCGTCCGCCTACGCGGAGGCGCTCAAGGCCTTCGGCTTCCAGGCGGCGTACAGGGGACTGGAGTTGTGGAGGAGGTACTAGCCCTTGTTCCCGCCAAGGACAGACTTCAAGCCTACTATGCCGATTTGGAGTTCCGTAAGCTTGACTCCAGAGACTTCATCTGCCTGCGTCTATGGACCCTGCTGGCTTGATCCAGCCGCTGATGCGCCGCTTGCCCGCCGTGGGCGGCCAAGGTGTCAAGCCATCGGGATAGCGGCGCTCCCCTCCTTCTGGCACAGTCCCGCGATGAAGCGCCTCATCGCCTCCAGCACCTCCCCTGCCGCCTGCTGGTGGGGGGCGTGTCCGCAGCCGGGGATCAGCACGCTTTGCGCCGGCCCGGACACCCTGCGGCAGATGGAATCCACCTGGTCGCGGCTGCCGTAAGGATCGGCCTCCCCCTGGAGCACCAAAACGGGGCAGCTGATGGCGCCCAGGCGATCCTCGACGCTCCAGCAGGCGAATTCTGGAGAGAGCCAGTCGTCCACCCACCTCCTGAACATCGACTCGGTCTGGCCCCCGTGATAGCGCGCCAGCCCCTTGCGCAGGGGACCGGCGTCGTAATCCCTCTGGGCGCTCCTGATCCCGGCCAGGGTAAGCTCCTCGACGAACACGTGCGCCGCCTCCGCGATGACGCCGAGGGGGCGGTCGGGAAACTGTGCGGCGTAGAGCAGCGCCAGGGTCCCCCCGTCGCTGTGCCCGATCAGGATGGGGGAGGCGATCCGGCAGCCGTCCAGGACCGCGCCGAGGCTCCCGACGTCCTCGCGCTGCAGGTAGCGGCCGTCCCGGGGCCTTTGCAGCGGGCCGGACCCGCCAAAGCCCGGGCGGTCGAAAACCAGGGCGCAGAGCCCCGTGGCCCGGGCCAGTTCTCGGGGGAAATCCCGCCACTGCCCGATGCTCCCCAGCCCTTCGTGCAGGAACACCAGGCACGGGGCCTGCTCGAGCAGCGCCCCTTCGGGCTGTATCAGCAGAACGCGCAGTGCCCCGCCCTCCGCATCAACCTGGAACGTCTGTTCTTCCACGAGCACGGTCCTCCGCTGTTATTGCGCCCCGCCCTTTTGGATGCGCTGCTCTATTTCCCGCACCCGTGGGTCGTGCAGCAGCTTCTTGATAACGGGATTGTTGATCAAGGTCTCGATATCGCCTGAACTAACAGCGCCGATCAGCTCCGGGTCACTCAGGAGGGGCTGCAGCTTCGGGTCCTTCTGCAGGGCGCGTATGATATCCATGATCCCTTTGTCGTGCACCATCCGCTCTTTGAGCTCGTCGAGTTGAGGGACTGCCCCATTTTCCCCGTCAGACGGTGCGGGTTCGACACCGGGCGCAGCGTCGCCGTCGGTCGTGGCAGCTCCCTGATCCAGGTTGAATGGCTGGGCAGCTTCCCTGGACTCGGTCGGGACCTTCTCGAGCGCATCAGAGAAGTGAATAGTGCCGTCGGCGTCGGTCCACCGGTAGGTCTGCGCACCGGCGGCGGTTGCCAGCAAGGATGCCGCCAGCATTATGCAGAGCAGAACTGTTTTCATGCATATCTCCCTGGAAGGCGGATGCCAACTCTGGCGACCTGCGCCTCCGACAGCCCGTAGGGTGGGCAGCCCCTGCCCGCCCTACATCCTGCCAGGTCAGCGCCGGCACGGGGTGCCCACCCTGCGCCTGACGCTGCATTTTGACTATGCCACCGGGTTCTCCAGCACCCCGATGCCGTCCACCTCTATCTTCACCCGGTCGCCAGGCATCAGGTATTTGGGGGGCTTGAATCCGATGCCGACACCCGCCGGGGTGCCGGTGGCGATCAGGTCGCCAGGGTAGAGCGTGATGCCGGCGGAGATGGTCTCGATCAGGGTGGGGATGTCGAAGATCAGGTCCGAAGTACTGCCATCCTGACGCAACTCGTCATTGACCCAGCAACGCACCCGCGTATCGGCTCCGTTCAACTCGTCGGCAGTCACCAGCCAGGGACCCATCGGGCAGAAGGAGTCGAACGACTTGCCCATGAGCCACTGCTTGTGGCGCTGCTGCCAATCGCGAGCCGTCACGTCGTTGACGATGGTGTAACCCCATACGTGCTGCCAGGCGTTTGCCGCGGAGATGCCGCGACCGCCCCGACCGATGACGACCGCCAGTTCCCCCTCGTAATCGACCGCCTCCGATACGCCGACCGGAATCCGGATGGCCGCTCCCGGCGCTATCACCGACTCCGGCAACTTGGAGAAGATGATGGGATGGCTCGGGATGTCGTCGTCTGCCTTCGCAGCACTGCTGTCGAAGCCGCTTTGCGCGAATTCGCGGGCGTGCGCGCGGTAGTTCTTGCCGACGCAAAAGATGCAGCGCCGCGGGCGCGGCAAGGGCGCGTCGAGCCTGACCTCGGAAAGCGGCAGGCAGGGGCCGGTCTCCGGCAGGGGCAGGCCTGCGGCCATGGATTCAATCAGCATCAGCGCGCCGCTGTCGCACACCGGTCCATCCAGAAGAAAAGAGGCCACCGAGCCGCCATCAGCCGACAAGCGGCCGACCTGCCGGGTACCTTCATGCCAGTACGTCGCTATCTTCATGCGAACCTCACTCTCAAGGATGAACTTCAGCTGCCCATGGTTTCCTTCAACGGTCCCGCCGCAATCCCCTGGCGAGGTCTCTAGCTTTTCGCGTTTGCCAGCGCCTCCAGCAGGGAGCGGCTGAGCCCCACCTCGGCGCCTGCCTGCAGGATTTCCTCCCAGGTGACATCCTCCACCGGGATTCCCCTCGCCGAACGCTCTGCCATGGTGCGGCGTTCCGGATCGCCGGCCACCAGCACCGTCCCGCTCGGGTCCGCCGGCGGCGACGCCTTGACGTAGCCGACCAGGGCGTCGATTTCCGCCTGCATCCAGGCGTGGTCCACCAGGCGCCCGGGATCGACGACGAAGGTCAGCATGTTGTTGACGATCCCCCCGCGCCGCGGATTCCCCGGCTGGATGGTCCCCCCTCCGGCCAGCACGCCGGCCAGCAGTTCGCAGAAAAAGGCGATGCCGTATCCCTTGTGCTCGCCGAAGGGGAGCAGGGCGCCGCGCGGTTCGCGGAACAGCACCCGGGGATCGGTACTGGGCTCTCCGCTTTCGTCCAGGATTCGCCCGGCCGCCACGGGCTCCCCGCGGTTCAGGGCGACTCTTGCCTTGCCCATGGCGATCTTGCTGGTGGCCATGTCCAGCAGGATGGCTGGCGTCGTCTCGGTGGCCGGCATCGCCATGCAGACCGGATTGGTCGAATAGCGGGCATCCCTGCCGCCGAAGGGGGCGACGACAGGGTCGTGGTCCACCACGTTGACGAAGTGCAGGGAGACGAACCCGGCGGCGATGCTCTGCTCGCCATAGGCCCCTACCCTGCCGATGTGATGGGCGTTTCGCAGCGCCATGATCACCAGGCCGGTTTCCCTGCAGCGCTCGATGGCGGCCGCCATCGCCTCCGTGGCGACCCGTTGCCCGTAGCCCCGCTGGCCGTCGAACACCAGGATGGCGCCGTCGTCCCTGACCAGGGAAGCTGCCGTGCCGGGGCGCAGCAGGCCGGCCCGCCAGTTCTTCACGTAGGCGGGGAGCATCCCCGCGCCGTGGCTGTCGTGTCCGGTCAGATTGGCACGGACCAGGTGCTCGGCGACCAGTCCGGCCTCACGGCCGTCGCTGCCGCTGGCGCGCAAAATAGCGAGCAGCACATTCTTGAGGTCCTGTTCAGCGAACAGCACAGGCGATTCTCCTTGCAGCCGTAGCCGGTTTCGACACCGGATACTCGTTGATCGAAGCGCCCGGAGCATGCGTGGACGCCGTGTCGCTCAGTGAGAAAACAGCTGCCGGCATAAAAAATTTCGTTCCCTAAGCCCCTTTGTTTTTGACGATTCCCTTGGACTGATCAGGCGTCCCTCTGCCGGCACCAGCACATTAAAACAGACAAAAAACAATGTCAAAGACATTCTAATTTCAGTAAAAGGAACACCACCCGATTAGTCAGGAGAGACGAAGTGTTGAGGAAGACGGTCCTCGGAGCCGGAGGGCGCAGCAGGCACCTGGCCAGATAGGATGCAAAATCGCCGTGGTGGTCAACGAAACTGTGGCAAGCACTCTGCAACTTAACTATAATGGGTGCGGTCCAGGTCCTGCCGGCACAAGCGGCTCGACGTGAGCAGCGAGGCGTCACAGGGAGGCGCGGCATGAGCAAATCTTTCCACCGATGTATCTGGCTAACGGCCAGCCTGATAGCTGCGACACTGATGCTGGACGGTTGTGCCGGGATGCCGCCGGGCGGCGCGCAGCCGGGTTCGCAACTGCCCGCGGCCCGGCAGTGGGATGAGGGAAACTACTCCGGCGCAACCGTCGTCACCAGGGACGCCTGGTGGAGGGTCTTTCAGGACCGAACCCTGAACGAATTGATCGAACGCGCGCTCCTCAAAGCGGACAAAAATGTCGCAGGTACTGCCATTCAGGTCCTGCGCGCCCAACTCCATGCCGGGCTGACCCCACCCAACGCCCCCCCGGCGCCGGAGCTCTCCGCCCAGGTCGGCGCGCCTCACGGCAGGAATGCGGTCGAGGCGAAGTCCCGCGCATTCATCGAAACCGTCGGTTACGAACAGGATCTCTGGCGCAGGCTTGCCAGCGCACCCGACGCCGGGAGCTGGCAGGAGGAAATAAGCCCGGCGGACCGGGAGATCATCGAACTTGCGCTCATCGGCACCGAGGCGAGGGTCTACTGGCAAATCGCCTACCTGAACGAGAGGATTGCCGCCCTCGAGGCGGGCCTTGCCCGGGAAGAAAGGTTGCGCGATCGTGTAGACGCACAGTACGCATCCGGCACGGTGCCGGTATCGGACCAAGTCCAGATCCGCATCATGCTGGCTGCCCGCAGCGCCGAGCTGGACCGGCTCCTGCAGCAGCGGACCCAGGCGCGCCATGCCCAGGCGTTTCTGTTCGACCTGGTGCCCGAGGGTGCCGTGCCCGAACCCCAAAAGCTGCCGGCCCAGGCGCTGCCGGCTGTCACGGATGGCCTTGAGGTCGGACTGCTCAGGCAGCGCCCCGACCTGCGGGAGGCGGAGCAAAGGCTGCTGCCGTACCTCGTGGAGGCAGGCGGAACCGAGAATTGTTATCCGGCGTTCCCCCTCACCCGGACTGCCGGCGCGAGCAGCAGCAGCCTGCAGGACGCGCTGCACAATCCGGACGCAGCCCTCGGGACGGGCTTGACCCTGCCGTACAGCAAAGCCCACGGCACCAGGGTACTACGGGGAAAACCGGGTTCCGAGTCCGGGGAGGCGCTCAGCAACTTCCGCCGCGTGCTCCATTCGGCACTGCGCGAGGTGGAAGACGCGCTGTCACTGCGCGCCAGGTTCAGGCAAGAAAACGGACGGCTGCTGGAAGCGCTGGCCGAGGCCCGGAAGACGGAGATTTTGACCGAGAACGGCTATGGTGCGGGATCGGCCTCCTTGCACTCGTTGCTGGAGGCACAGGAGAAGCGGCAGGAGCTGGAGATGCGGCTCGCAGAAAACCGCCTGAACCAGCTGAAAAACCTGATGACCATCGGCCAGGTATTCGGTGGGCTGGGGCTGAAGGCGGAGCCGATGCCGTGACCTCGCTTCGGGAGGCGGGCTACGGCGCGGCCTCACCTCCCTGCCAGAGAGTCGGCGTCCGACGCGGCCGGCCCCCCTTCGGCCTGAAATTACCGTTCTCCGATGTGCAGCAGGTCGAACTCCGGGTAGTCCTCAGGCACCGCGGAGACGGACGCCCCGCCCAGCACGGTGACTTTCCCCTCCCGGTGCGCCAGCTCGTTGATGCGCCGGATCTGGGGGCGCTGGATGTGCATCCCGGTCACCAGGACCGCGTCGACCCAGCGGAAGTCGGAGCGCGTGCAGCGCCGGATGTTCTCGTCGACGAAGCGGACCTCCCATTGCCGCGGGAGGCAGGCCGCTATCAGCAGGAGCCCCTGCGGCGGCATGAAGGCCTTGACGTTCGGGATGAAGGGGTAGGCGTGGTGCAGCGTGCCGAACGAGCGGCTGTACTCGGGGGAAACGCACAGGATGCGGCGCGCGCTGGGGGGCGTGCAATTGGCTCTCGCTTCGGCGGGTACTGGCTCCAGGTCGGCTAGATTCTTCATCATCGCAAGGCCCTCGCATATTTAAGCACTCACCCGCAAGCGAAATGGCTAACAACTCGGTACCGAATCGTAGCGCTATTTAAAGTCAGAATACTTTGAGATGACCAGATCCGTATCCTTGGCCTCCTTGAGGTGGCACTGATAGCAGTCCTTAACCGGATCGAGGCCGGAGAGCTTGCCGTCCGGACTAAAGCCCGCAAAGAGCCAACCGCCGCTCGCCTTTTGCCTCTTGTCCTTCTGCATGAGGACGATCATGGTCTTCTTCCCTTCCACCTGCTTGCCCCCCTCCTCCTTGATGCTGTAATTGACCGCGACGAACCTGCTTCCCTCAGGGTACGTCCCGCCAGCCTGGTAGGCTTTCATCGCCTTCTTGTCCAGGTAGAGGTAGTGGATGCCGTAAAAAAGCGACTTCTTGTCGGTAATCACCCGCGCCTTGCTCCTGGCCCATTTTTCGTATCCCTTCGGCACCGAGACTCTGGCGGTCGCGGCCGACGCCCCGGCAACGGTTGCAAGGTACGCCAAAAGCATCAGAAGGACGGCGACATGTTTCATGTTCTTCTCCCTGAGCATGTACCAGCGAAGCCTGAGGCAGAGGCCGCGGGCTATGCCGCAGGTGCCGACGGCGACACACGATCCGCAATAATAAATTATTTCAAATTAGTCATTACAAACTACCTTTGTTGACGCGGGTTGTCAAGGCGAGAATGCCTGAAGGAACCCGGCGGCACGGGAAACGGTCGGTGACAGTGACTGCTTTCACCCTGAAACAGTTTCCGAGCAGGTCACTTTGCGGGATTCCGGCAGAAGCCTCCCTCACCCTGTCCCTCTCCCAAAGGGCGAGGGGAAGCAAGGGCCAAAGTAGCAGGGTGCAGCCGTAGGAGCGTCCTTCGGGACGCGAAATTGAGGGAGGAAACGCCGCCCCCGCGCGGAAGGTTCATCGGGATGTCATGACGCAAAAGAGGGGCAAGCGCCGCGCGCCTACCCCCCTCTTGTTCCGTACTGTTGCCTTAGATCCGGGCCGCTGCTACTTCTTGGCCAGGAACTCCCTGCCAAACGGGGACATGTCGCGCAGCCTCTTGATGATGGGCGGCAGTTCCTTGATGACGGCATCGATCTCGGCGTCCGTGGTGAAACGCGACAGCGAGAAGCGGATCGAGCCGTGGGCGCAGGTGAACGGCACCCCCATCGCCCGCAGCACGTGGGAGGGCTCCAGGGAGCCGGAGGTGCAGGCGCTGCCGGAGGAGGCGCAGATCCCCTTCTCCGAAAGCAGCAGCAGTATCCCTTCGCCCTCGACGAACTCCATCGCGATGGAGAGGGTGTTGGGCAACCTCTCGGCCCCGCCGCCGTTGATCCGCGTATTGGGGATCAGTGCGCTCAGTTCCCGCTCCAGACGGTCGCGCATCTCGCGCACCCGGCCGCTCTCCTCGTCCATGTGCAGGTGCGCCACTTCGCACGCCTTGCCCATGGCGATGATCGACGCGGTGTTCTCGGTGCCGGCCCTGCGGCCGCGCTCCTGGTGCCCGCCGACCAGCATGGGGCGAAACGGGGTGCCGCGGCGCACGAACAGGACGCCCACCCCCTTGGGCGCATGCAGCTTGTGCCCGGAGAGCGAGAGCATGTCGACCGAGGACTGCGCCATGTTGAGCGGAATCTTGCCGACCGCCTGCACCGCGTCCGTGTGGAACAGGGCCCCCTTAGCCTTCACGATCCTGGCGGCCTCCTCGATCGGGAACACGACGCCGGTCTCGTTGTTCGCGTACATGAGGGAGACGATCGCCGTATCGTCGTCGACCGCGGCGGCCAGTTCCTTCAGGTCCAGGCGCCCCTCGCCGTCCACGTTCAGCTCGGTCACCCGGTAGCCGCGCTTGGTGAGGTTCCTGCACTGGGTGAGCACGGCAGGGTGCTCGACGCGGCTCGTGACGATGTGGCGCTTCTCCGGGAAGACCTCCAGGGCGGAACGGATCGCCGCGTTGTCGCTCTCGGTGCCGCAGGCGGTGAACACGATCTCGTCGGGCAGTGCCCCCAGGAGCGCCGCCACCCGGCCGCGCGCCTCGTCCACCTTCTTCTGGACCTGGCCGCCGAAGAAGTGCATGGAACTCGGGTTGCCGTACAGCTCGCAGAAGTAGGGGCGCATCTCCTCGAAGACCCGCTCGTCCACCTTCGTGGTGGCATTGTTGTCCAGATAGATTTCCTTCATCTCTGTACCTCCTGCACGTTGATGTCGCTGGAGACCAGCTCGCGCAGCTTCTGCTCGACGAATTTGGCGGTGTAGCCGGACGAGGCGCAGCCGGCGCAGGCCTTGCGGAAGGCGACCTGCACGTTGTTGCCGTCGATGTCGATCAGCTCCAGATCGCCGCCGTCGGCCCAGAGCTGGGGACGCACTTCGTTCTCCAGGGTCTCCTGGATCAGCTGCATCTTCCTCAGGTTGGTGAGCTTGGCCGGCCTTTCCTGCGTCGTCTTCTTCTCCTCGCCCAGCACCTCGGCGATCAGTTCCTTGATCTTGGGAATGCAGCCGCCGCAGGCCCCGCCGGCCTTGGTGAAGTGGGTCACCTGCTCGGCGGTGTGCAGCTTGTTGGAGACGATGACCTTTTTCAGGAAAACGTCGGTGAGGCCGAAGCATTTGCAGACGACTTCGCCATCCGTCTCGACGTGGTCGTGGCTGTGGTCATGCTTGGGGGCCGCGACGCCGCGGTACTTGGCGATGGCCACCTCCAGCGCCTCCTGCCCCATGACGGAGCAGTGCATCTTCTCTTCGGGAAGTCCGCCCAGGAAGTCGGCGATCTCCTGGTTGGTGACCGCCATCGCCTGGTCCAGCGTCATTCCCTTCACCATCTCGGTCAGGGCCGAAGATGATGCGATGGCCGAGCCGCAGCCGAAGGTCTGGAACTTCGCGTCGACGATCCTCTCCTTCTTCTCATCAAGCTTTATGAAAAGTTTCAGGGCATCGCCGCAGGCAAGGCTCCCCACCTCGCCGACCGCATCCGCATCCGTTATCTCGCCCACGTTTCTCGGGTTGAGGAAATGTTCTTTTACCTTATCAGTATAGTCCCACATAGACCCTCCTGTAATATAGTGCGGTTATCATAGCGCAAAGCATGTAGAAAGAGAACCCCTAAACGCCACGAATACCAGCGTAGCACTCGGGTTTCCCCCTCCCCATGACCTATGTCAAAGATACGATGCAATTCCCGCTCCAGCGCGTTTTTTCTGTGACAGCAGTCTCCGGACGGTTTTGAAAAAAGAACCGAAATACGGGCAACTGGTGCGCATTGCGACTCAAAGTCGGCCGGGACCGAAACAGGCTGGTACCTTTACCCGGCCTCAAAGCTCATAGACAGTCCGCGCGGCCTGCCTCTTTAAGCGGCATCGGATCGGGTATCTCAAGCAGAAAAGATTCTACCATGCTCAAAGGAGTTTCCTGTCCTATTGACTGTTTTTAATCGGCGGGGAATCGTTGCCGGCTGGGTTTGCTGACGCGGGAACCTTAATCTTTCCGGGGAGAACTCAGGTTGGAATGGAAGGCTCAGACAGTAGGTCTAAAATTGCCCGGTTACGTCTATTGCATAATGCTCCCCCTCCCTTGACGGGAGGGGGTTGGGCACTGCCGTTAAGTTAACGAGGGGATTTTAGCTGTATCCCCCTGCGAAGTAGGGGGGAAGGCTCGCGTAGCGAGACAGGGGGGTCTCCCTGCCGGCGAAACACCCCCCTGCTTCACTACGTTCAGCTTCCCCCCTATTTCATAGGGGGGATAGAACCGCAGCCTGCCAAGGAAAAAACCTTCACAGCTTGCTACGCCTTGCCCACGATGAACTCGCGTCCGGCGGCGATCAGGGCCTGCAGGCGCTCCTCGCTGGACGCCTCGCAGTAGAGCCGCACCACCGGCTCGGTCCCCGACTTGCGGAACAAGAGCCAGCTGCCGTCCTGAAGGATGAACTTGTTGCCGTCGACGGTAACCAGCTGCTGGACCGCGACTCCGGCGAAACTCGAGGGGGTCGCCGCGATCCGCTCGGGAAAGGCCTGCTCCAGTTCGGGGGAGAGTGCGATGTTGACCCGCTTGGTGAGATAGCGCCCCACCTTGGAGTACAGCCGCTCCAAAAGGGCCGAGACCGACATCCCCTCGTTGGCGACCATCTCCGCCACCAGCAGGCAGGCCAGGATGCCGTCCTTCTCCGGCACGTGCCCCTTGATGGTGAGCCCCGCGCTCTCCTCGCCGCCGATGATGATCTTGTCCTGGCTGATCAGTTCGCCGATATACTTGAATCCCACCGGCGTCTCGTAAACCTTCACGTCGTGCAGCTTGGCCACCGCATCGACCAGGTGCGAGGTGGCGACGGAGCGCCCCACCCCGCCCTTCAGCCCTTTTACCCGGACCAGGTAGTCAAGCAGCAGGGCGATGATATAATTGGGCTCGATGAAACTGCCGTCGGCGTCCACGATGCCGAAACGGTCCGCGTCGCCGTCGGTCGCGATGCCGAGCTTGATCTCCGGGTCCTGCTGCACCAGCTTGATGAAATCCTGGATGTACTTCTCGGACGGCTCGGGCGGGAAACCGCCGAAATAGGGATCGCGATGGGCGTTCATCTGCACGACCTGGACCCCGCTCGCCTTGAGCGGTTCGGCCAGGTAGCCGCGGGCGGTACCGTAGAGCGGGTTGACCGCGATGGTCCCCAGTTTGGCGATGGCGGCGAAATCGACCTTGTGCGCCAGGTCGTCGAGATAGGCCTGCATCGGATCGATCTCCACCAGGAGCCCGTTCTTGACCGCCTGGTCCAGCGGGCACTCCTGGTAGCACACCTCGCCGGCCATCTCGTTGGCGCGCCGCTCGATGTCGTTGGTGGTCTCGGGGAGCGCCGGCCCCCCCCAGGATGGCGACCACTTGATGCCGTTGTATTCGGGGGGGTTGTGGCTGGCGGTGAAGTTGATGGCGCCCGCCGCGCCGCGCCTCAGGATCTCGAAGGCGATCACCGGGGTCGGCGTGTCGCGCACGCAGAGAAAGGTCCTGATGCCTGCACCGGTCAACACCCGGGCTGACTCGCGCGCGAACGACTCGCCCATGAAGCGCGAGTCGTAGCCGACGATCACCCCCTTGTCGCCCTCCCCCGAGGCCTTGACGTTGTCAGCGATCGCCTGGGTGACGACCTTTACATTCTCGAAGATGAAGTCTTCGCACAAGATGCCACGCCAGCCAGAGGTGCCGAAGGTGATGCGCTGCATAAAAGCCTCCTGGTAGAAAATGATTGACCGCCCGCCGGGTGCCGGGGCCGCAAAATGTGCCTGAAGGCCGCGAAGCCGCGTTCAGGGCAGCTTGAAATGAGAATTGCTAAAGGTTAATGCATCGGATTTGCAGAGTCAAGCATAACCCAAAAAGTTGCGAATTTTTACTGTTGACATTTTTCTTTCTAAATTGGTAGAGTAACTTTCGTCAACGATTACAGAGGAATTAGGGGAGGATTTTATCATGCAGTGTCAAACAGTTATTCCAGGTGCCGAGTGTACTTTCTGGGGAAAACAAGGTTGCGTCTTTACTGAAGGTTCTTGCCAGCTCATCGTGGAGAATTGCGAAGGTTGTGAAAGGATTGTCACCGGCACCATCGGCCAGGTGTGCAGCGCCTACCCGGCTCCCGAGAAGAAATGGTCCGCCGGCCTTTGCAACTTCGCCACCCACGTCAAGGTGGAGCTCAAGACCGACGACGCCAAGGTCAACCCGCTCAAGGCATCCAAGAAAGCTGCAGGGGCAAAGAAGAAGAAGTAGGCAATACCCGGCCATGCTCGCTAAGGGAGGACTCGTTCCTCCCTTTTTTTGTGCGCTCGCCCCAGGAGCAAAGCCATGCCCTACCATTACCTACCCTGCCCCGCCTGCGGAGCCCGGGTCAAAGAGTACCGCAATCCGCTGCCGACCGTGGACGTCATCATCGAGCTCGCCGAGGGGATCGTACTGATACAGCGGCGCAACGAGCCGCTGGGCTGGGCCATTCCCGGCGGGTTCGTGGATTACGGCGAGTCCCTGGAGTGCGCGGCGCAGCGGGAAAGCCTCGAAGAGACCTCGCTCACCATAGGGGACCTGCGGCTGCTCGGCTGCTACTCCGACCCGGCGCGGGACACCCGCAGCCACAACATCTCCACCGTCTACGTGGCCCGGGGCACCGGCTCGCCGCGGGCGGGGGACGATGCCGCGGGCCTGGCCGTGTTCCCGATCGACGCCCTGCCCCACCCCCTTTGTTTCGACCACGCCCAGATCCTGGCAGACTACAGCAAGAAAAAGCGGGAAGGCTCCATCTAGCGGGGAGCCGCCCGGGCTCTCGCGTGTCCGGCTCGCTGGGGGCCGGGTACCACCTTTCCCGGCTCACCCCCGCCCCTCGCCCCACCCCCCTCAGCCGCGCCGTCGCGCACCGCCCGCGGGAGCGGCGCCGCCCGGTCCGCCGTTTTCGGCGTCGCCCGCTGGCTCGCGGTAGCTCCGGAAACAGTTTCTCCCCTGCTCCTTGGCGCTGTAGAGGGCAAGATCCGCCTTCTTCAGCAGCTCGTCCAGCTCGAGGCCGTCCTCGGGGTAGATGCTGATGCCGATACTGGAACTGACCCGGAGCTGGTGGGTCTCGATGCAGTAGGGGGCGCCCAGCGCCTGCAGCACCTTGCGCGCCACGGTCTCGGCTCCGGCGACGTCGCGCAGGTTCCCCAGGGCGATGACGAACTCGTCCCCGCCCAGCCTGGCCACGGTGTCCATGCCGCGCACGCTCGCCGCGAGCCTCTGGGCCACCAGCTGCAGCAGGCGGTCCCCGACGCCGTGACCCAGGGTGTCGTTGATCTGCTTGAAACGGTCCAGGTCGAGGAAGAGCACCGCCATGCGCTGCTCCATCCGGTACGACATGGCGCGCAGCTGCTGCAGCCGGTCCATGAAGAGCAAGCGGTTGGGCAGGTCGGTCAGCACATCGTAATGGGCCATCCGGTACAGCTGTTCGTCGGCGCGCTTCCTCTTGGTGACGTCCCGGAACACGGCCCAGACGGCGACCGGCTCCCCCGCCCGGAAACTGCAGGAGAGGTTCCCTTCCACGTCGATGGGGAGCCCCTCCCGCTTCAGGAAGACGGTCTCCAGTGTGCCACCCTCCCCCTCCGCCAGCACCCGCCTGAATTGATCCTCGTAGCGCTCCAGGTGCGCCGGATGCACCACGTCGGGAAGGCCCAGGCCGGCCAGCTCCGCCTTCTGGTAGCCGAGCCCCCTGAGCCAGGCGCGGTTCGCGTAGAGGAACCGGCCGTCGGGGGCGTTCATCTGGATCAGGTCGTCGGCGTGCTCCAGGAACGCGAAGAGCCGCTCCTCGCTCTCCTTGACCTGGCAGGCCTCGCTGCGCGACACCGACATCAGGTGGAACCCGATCGCCGACACTGCGGCGTTCAGGATGACCACCCAGAACCAGATCAGCAAAAGGTAGATGCTGTCGGCGGAGAGCCCCGGCTCGACGAACGGCATCCGGACGCCGCGGATCACCCCGGCGTGCTCGCAGGCGAGCAGCGCCCCGTAGCAAAGGGCGCTGACTCCCCAGGCCAGCCAGACCTCGGCCCGGCGCTGCAGCAGGTAGACCGCCTCTATGGCGACGATCAGGTAGAGCGGCCAGACCCAGCTGGCGGCGCCGCCGCTGAAGTGGACCAGCACCGTCACGAGCCCGGTGTCCAGCAGCACCTGGAGGTGGTCGGCGTACCGGAAGCGGGAGAGCCGCCGGGAAGCGTTCTGGTAGGAGAGGTTGTAAAGGACGACGAAGCCGAGGCTTAGGAGCAGGAAGGCGCTCTGGTACAGGGAGAGGAAGAAACCGAAACGGCTGAAGGAGTAGAAGGTGGTGGCGTAGAGGGCGTAGACGCAGAGCAGCAGCAGGATCACCCACCTGGCCCGCACCAGCAGGGCCACCGGAGCGGCCAGTTCCGGCGCCTGCTCCGCCGGGGGCGTCAGCAGGCGCCGGGTCAACCCGTCGGTCCAGCCCGGTCTCTGGGTGTCGTTGCTCGGCATAGCCTGCTCGGTTAAGGGGCCAGTTGCTGCAAAAAGAGCATCTCGGGCTGCGCCGGGATCAGCCCCATCTCGAAGGCGTGCCGGAAAAAGAGGCGCGCCCCCTGGAGGTGCGCCGGGGTGAGCTCGTACGAGATGGTCCGCCAGTAGTCGACCAGCTCGGCGCTCCCGAGCCACCCCCTTTCCGGGCAGTTGTCGGCTATCTCGGCATAGGAGGCGTAGGCGAGCTTTTTCGCCGCGACCAGGTCGCGGGCCAGGGAGGCGAGCGCGGCGCCCTTTGCCTGCGCCGCCTCCCGGCGGGCGATCCAGAGCGCGAAGACGAAGGGGAGCCCGGTGAAATCGTACCAGAGCTCTCCCAGGTCGTAGACGCGGCACTCCCCGGGGGCGGCGGCCCCCTTGAGCGCGGCGTCACCGATCAACAGCAGCGCCGGGTACGAGGTCAGCGCCTCGGCAAGCGGCCGCGAGGTGCGCTCGAAGCTGTTGGCGAGCCCGTACTTGCGGGCCAGCAGCACCTTCAAAAGGTTGACCGAGGTATCCGACTCGGCGCTGAGGCCGATGGCCGCGCCGTCCAGCTCCTCGATGGGGCGGGTGGCGAAGAGCAGCACGCTCTTCACCGGGCCGACCGCGCTGATGGAGAGCTCCGGCAGCAGGCAGTACTCGTCATGCGCCTGGGCGTACTCGATGGAGGAGGACGGGCTCAGGTCGAGCTCGCCCGCGCGCAGCATCGCGTTCAGGCGGGCCGGAACCCCGTCCACGAACCGGTAACCGGAGCAGTCGAAGTGTGCGGAGAGGGCCGTGAAGATGGGAGTGCAGTTTGCGTACTGTATGTGTCCGATGTTAAGCATTACTAAACCCCGGTGAAACGGTTCGTTGCCACATGTTTGCGGGGTCAGACTATACCAAGAGCCGTTCAAGATCAAGACGAAACCTGACGGACAACCCCGCGTCGGGCTTTCAAATCACCGGAGACGGCCTGGTCAGTCGGATTAGCCCGATCGGTCCGATCGGCCAGATTGGACCTTGACCAAAACAGTTACCGGCTGCAACAGAAAAAGGCGAGAGAGTATCTCGCCTTTTTCCGAACAGATTGTCGCCTTCAGCTACTTCAGTCAGCCACGGCGACGTAGTCCTCGTAAAACTCCGCGGACATGAGGAGGTTCATCTCCTCCGCGTCGGCGATCTCGATCACCACCAGCCAGCCGCCGTCATAGGGGTCGTCGTTCACGAACTCGGGCGCGTTGCCGAGCTCGGAGTTCACCTCGAGCACGGTCCCGGAGAGCGGGGCATAGAGCTCGGCGACGGTCTTCCTCGCCTCGATGGAGCCGAAGGAGTCGTCCTGCTCCAGTTCGTCGCCCGGCTCGGGGAGCTCCACCGAGGTGATGTTTCCCAGTTCCGCCTGCGCGTAGTCGGTGATGCCGATGACCGCACGGTTCCCTTCCAGGCGCACCCAGAAATGTTCCTTGCTGTATTTGAGCTCTTCCGGAAAGTCCATAGTCTACTCCAGTACCAGCCTCTCGATGAAGCCGGTGTCTATGTTACCTTCGATGAAGTCCTTGTTGGCCATGATCCTCTTGTGAAACGGGATGGTGGTCTTGATCCCCTCGACGATGTACTCGTCCAGCGCCCGCGCCATCCGCTTGACCGCCTCCTCCCTGGTGTCGGCGTGCACGATCAGCTTGGCGATCAGGGAGTCGTAGTGCGGCAGCACGGTGTAGTTCGTGTAGACGAAGGAGTCGACACGCACCCCGAGCCCGCCGGGGGTGTGGTGGTCGGTGATCTTGCCCGGCGACGGGGTGAACTTCACCGAGTCCTCCGCGTTGATGCGGCACTCGATGGCGTGCCCCTTGATCTTGATGTCGTCCTGGGTGTAGCGCAGCGGCAGGCCGTAGGCGGAGCGGATCTGCTCCTTGACGACGTCCACGCCGGTCACCATCTCGGTGACCGGATGCTCCACCTGCACGCGGGTGTTCATCTCCATGAAGTAGAAGTTGTTGTTCTTGTCGACCAGGAACTCCATGGTCCCGACGGAGTTGTAGTCGACCGCCTTGGCCGCGTCGACCGCGGCCTTGCCCATGGCCGCGCGCAATTCCGGCGTGGTGACCGTGGAGGGTGCCTCCTCGATGACCTTCTGGTGCCGGCGCTGGATGGAGCAGTCGCGCTCGCCCAGGTGCACCACGTTGCCGTGCTTGTCGGCCAGGATCTGTATCTCGACGTGGCGCGGGTTCTCGCAGTAGCGCTCGATGTAGACCTCGGGGTTGCCGAAGCCGGACTGCGCCTCGGCGCGCGCCGTGGCGAAGGCGTTGGGGAGCGCCGCCGGGGAGTGCACGATCTTCATGCCGCGCCCGCCGCCGCCGGCGGTGGCCTTGATGATGACCGGGAAGCCGATCTCCTTGGCCACCCGGATCGCCTCGTTGACGTCGTGCACCCCTTCCTTGGTCCCCGGCAGGATCGGCACCCCGACCTTGATGACCGCCTGGCGGGCGGAGATCTTGTCGCCCATGACCCGCATGCTCTCGGCGGTCGGGCCGATGAAGGTGATGCCGCACTTCTCGCAGACGTCCGCGAAGACCGGGTTCTCCGAGAGGAAGCCGTAACCGGGGTGGATCGCCTCGGCGTCGGTCAGCTCCGCGGCGGAGATGATGGCGTTTATGTTCAGGTAGCTCTGGAGGCTCGGCGCGGGGCCGATGCAGACGCTCTCGTCGGCAAGCTTCACGTGCAGCGACTCGCTGTCGGCCGTGGAATAGACGGCAACCGTCTTGATCCCCATTTCCTTGCAGGTCCTGATGATCCTGAGGGCGATCTCGCCCCTGTTGGCGATAAGCACTTTATGAAACATGTATGATCTCCCGGGCCAAGGGGCCGAGGCAGGCGGCGGCGGATGCGGGATTACCACCCCTCCCCGGCTGCCGGTCGCGCCACGACCACTTCCCTGTAGCCTATCTTGCCCTCGGCGCGCCTTCCGGGCGCGGCCGGGGTCTGCTGACCTCCGCGCCCGGGTCGGGCCCAGCGGCAAGCCAGAAACGTCCGACCACCTTAGCCGAGTTTTTCCACGATGAAGAGCGGGTCGCCGTATTCCACCGGCTGGGCGTTTTCCTTGACGATGCGCACGATCTTGCAGCGGTATTCCGCCTCGATCTCGTTCATCAGCTTCATCGCCTCGACGATGCAGAGCACCTCGCCCTTCTCGACGATCTGGCCGACCTCGACGTAGTGGGGGGCGTCCGGCGCGGGGGAGCGGTAAAAGGTGCCGACGATGGGGGAGGTGACCACCTCGCCCGCCTCGACCTCGACGGCGGCAGGGGCCTGGGCGGCGGGAGCCTGCTGCACCGGAGCCTGGGGGGCGTACTGGTAGGAGACCGGCTGCTGCATCTGATACTGGGGTGCGGCGGCCGCGCACCCCCTCTTGATGACAACCTTGTCCTCGGCGTTCTCCAGCTCGAACTCGGTGATGTCGGTTTCGGTTACCATCTTTATCAGGGTCTTCAGATCTTTTATATCCACGTCGTTCTCCTTTTCATTGCATTTTCCAGTGTTACAGAATTATCAGCGACTTGGGCACCCGGGTGATCCGGCGGCAACCGTCGCGCTCAACGACCACGCTGTCCTCGATCCGCACCCCGCCGAAGCCGGGGATGTAGATGCCCGGCTCCACGGTGAAAACCATTCCCTCCTCCACGACCCCGGCGCCCCGGGGAGACGCGGTCGGGTGCTCGTGCACGTCGAGGCCGATGCCGTGCCCCAGGCCGTGTCCGAAGTACTGGCCGTACCCATTGGAGGCGATGTAGTCGCGCGCCTTGGCGTCCACCTCCCGGAAGCTGATCCCGGGCCGCACCGCCGCGATGGCAAGCTCCTGCGCCACCCGCACCGTCTCGTACAGCTCGCGCTGGCGGGCATCCGGCTCGCCCAGGGAGACCGTCACCGTCTCGTCCGAGCAGTAGCCCTGGTAGTAGGCGCCGTAGTCGACCGTCACCAGCTCTCCCGCCGCGATGACCTTGTCCGAGGCCTTGCCGTGCGGCAGCGCACCCCGCACGCCGGAGGCGACGATGAAGTCGAAGGACTTCCCTTCGGCCCCCCCCTGCCTCATGGCGACCTCGAGTGCCCAGGCCACCTCCTTTTCCAGCGCCCCGGGCCTGATCTCGCCGACGATCTGCAGGAAGGCCCGGGAGGCGATGGCCGCCACCTTTTCCAGGACCTCCAGCTCGGCGGTGTCCTTCACGGTCCGGATGGAGACCAGGTCCGCGTCAGCCGGGACGAACTCGACACCCGGCAGCCGGGCCAGCAGTTCCTGGTAGACCGCGACGGAGGTGTAACCGGCTTCGAAGGCGATCTTGCCGGCACCGGAGTCCTTGAGGATGGTGGTGAGCGCCTCCAGGCGGCTGGAGAATTCGACGACCCGCGCCCCGGTGACCTCGCTCCCGGCCTGGGAGGTGTAGCGGGAATCGGTGAGAAACCAGCCCTCGGCAGGCGACAGCACCAGGAGTGCCTCGCTGCCGGTGAAGCCGGACAGGTATCTGATATTGCTCAGGTTTGATACGATGAGCAGGTCGGCGCCGGTTCGCTCCAGACACCCCCTGGCCTTTGAGATTCTGTTATTTACCATAGTACCGTCCGTATGACAATCTATTTCTCCAGCCGGCCCACCAGGGCGCGCAGCCCCAAAAGGTAGCTATCCGGGCCGAAACCGCAGATCTGACCGACCGCGACCGGAGCCAGGTAACTGTGAGTGCGGAAGGCCTCCCGGGCGTGGATGTTGGAGAGGTGCACCTCCACCGCCGGGAGGGCCGTGGCCGCGACGGCGTCGCGGATGGCGACGGAGGTGTGGGTGTAGGCCGCGGGGTTGATCAGGATGGCGTCGCAGTCGGCGAGCGCCCCCTGGATGGCGTCCACCAGGGCCCCTTCGCTGTTGGACTGCAGGGTTCTCAGCTCGACGCAGAGCTCGCGCGCCAGGTCGCAGAGGCTCGCGTTGATCCCCTCCAGCGTCGTGGAGCCGTAGACACCGGGCTCGCGGGTGCCGAGCAGGTTCAGGTTGGGGCCGTGCAGGACGAGAATCCGGCGCGGCCTGCCGGTCACGGCGCTCATGGCGCTCATTGCAGCGCCTCCCTCAGTTTGGGCGCCTCGCGCTTCAGCAGGTAGCGCCCCTTGCCGAAGTTCCCCTCGGAATTAAGCACCAGCGCCACGAAGAAGTCGTCGCTCACGCCGCGCACGATGACGCAGCACTGCTCGGCGATGATGGAGACTTCCTGCAGCTCGCCCGTCTTCAGCACCCCGACGGTCCTCTTGATCTCCTTCAGGACGGAGGCGTACTCTATGGCGAGGGTCTGCACGTCGAGCCCGGCCGAGTCGGCCAGGTACTCCTCGATGGCGATGCCGTCGTACCCCATGATGACCCCGCCCAAGGCACCGCTGCACTGCTGAACCAGCATCTTGAGTATATCCTTAAACCCCATCTCTTCTTCTCCTTATGTTGTCCAACCAGCGGGACAGTTCGGCGCTGAGCTCACCGCCCGGAGCGGCCACGGTCTGCTGCAATAGGTCCGTTTCGGGAGGGGAAACCGGCGCGGGGCCGGCCTCGGACAGGCGCTCCCGGGCCGACGAAAGTTCGCCGCAGCGCAGCCGGTAGGAGTCGTTCTCAGGGTCCGCCCCGAGCAGTTCCTGGTAGATCGCGATGGCCTTGTCCAGGAACCCCTGGGAAACGTAGAGCTCGGCCAGGGTCGCCGTCGTGAGGGGGTCCTTGGAGGGAGCCGCAGGAACCACACCGGTGGGGGGAGGTGCCCCGGGGGCTTCGGCAACTGCGAAGAGGTCGCAGGCATCGGGGATTTCCAAGGCCTCGGGGAGTTCGCTACCGTCGAACCATGCGGGGACCTCGGCGGCCTCGGCGCCCTCGGCGCTGGCAAGGGCTCCGGCCGCCGCCGGGGCCAACCGGTCCGTCTCGGGCTCCGGCACTTCCTCGAAGAGTTCGGTCAGCTCCTCGATGATCTCGGCATCCTCGAGAAACTCCTCCTCGGGGGGCAATTCCCCGGCGCGGCTGGCTGCCTCGGCGACCTTGGCTCCCCCGGCTGCCGAGGAGATGGAGCGCAGCAGGAGCGCGCTCTCCGTGTCATCGGGGTTTTGGCTCAGCACCTGCTCCAGCGCCTGGCGCGCCAGGGCGGTTTCTCCCGCCTCGACATACAGCTGGCCCAGGAGCTTCTGGGCGCGCAGGTTCTCCGGGCTCAAAAGGACGACCCGTTCCAGGGCCTGGCGCGCCTGGTCCCTGAGCCCCTTGTCGAAACAGGCGGCCCCCAGGGCGAAGAGCCCACCCGGGTAGTCGGGGTGCAGGTCGCACCCCTTCCTGGCGACGGAGATCGCGTCATCCAGGAGTCCGAGCTTGCGGTACAGCTCGGAGAGCGGGGCGAAACTGAGGGAGCGCGGGTCCGCCGCCAGCAGGTCCTCGTAGCGCTGTATCTCGGTCCAAAACGATATGGCTTCCTCTACCATGTCACTCTCCTCTACCGCAGATCTTCAGAAGCGCAGGCAGGTCTTGCACCCGCTCGGTCCGATAGGAGCCGATGCCGGCGTTGCAGATGAACAAAAGCCCGCTGTCGCGCACTTTCTTGTCGTGGGAGAGCGCCTCCGCGTACGCGCCGGCCGGGAAGTCGGGGAGCTCCAGCGGCAGGCCGAAGAGCGCCAGCAGCGACTCGATCCTCCCCCGGTCGGCCGCGCTGCAGTAGCCCAGGGCCTGGGAGACCCGTGCGGCCTGGACCATGCCGATCGCCACCGCCTCGCCGTGCAGGTAGCGGGTGTAGCCGGTCAGGGTTTCCACGGCGTGCCCCAGGGTGTGCCCGTAGTTGAGGATCGCGCGCACCCCGCCCTCCCGCTCGTCGGACTCCACGACGCGGGCCTTGATGGCGCAGGAGCGTCCCACGGCATGGATCAGGGCGGTCTTGTCGCGGGCGAGCAGACGGGGGGCGTTCTCTTCCAGGAAGCTGAAAAAATCGCCGTCCAGCACCGCGCCGTACTTGACGATCTCACCCAGTCCGCTGACGTATTCCCTTTCGGGAAGCGAGTCGAGGGTGGCGACGTCGATCAGCACCGCGCGGGGCTGGTAAAAGGCGCCGATCAGGTTCTTGCCCCGGGGGTGATTGATGCCGGTCTTCCCTCCCACGCTGGAGTCGACCTGGGAGAGCAACGTGGTCGGGACCTGGACGAAAGGGATGCCGCGCAGGTAGCTGGCCGCCGCGAAACCGGCCATGTCGCCGATCACCCCGCCCCCCAGGGCGAGGATGAAGGAGCCCCGGTCCAGCGCCGCTTCGACCAGGGCATCGTAGATGAGGTCCAGGGTCGCGCTGTTCTTGTACCCTTCCCCGTCCGGCAGCGCCACCAGGCAGGCGCGGTAGCCGGCCCGCTCCAGGGAAGAGCGCACCTGCTCGTAGTAAAGCGGGGCCACGGTCGTGTTGGATACGATCGCCGCACTCCCCGAAAACCCGAGGCCGCGGCAGAGGGGGCCGACCGTGTCCAGGATGGCGGCGCCCAGGGTGATCTCGTAGCTCCGTTCGCCGAGCGCTACCTTGATGGTTTCTGATGTCACTGGCACCCCTTTAAAGCCTGAAGGATCTCGTCCGCCACCGCGGCGACCGTTTTGGCGGTCGTGTCGACCCGCAGGTCGGCATCCGCATAGAACTGTTCCCGTGTTGCCAGCATGTTCCGGACCCGCTCCAGGGAGGCGTCCCCCTGCAGCAGGGGACGCTCGCCGTCTCCGCCCAGCCGGCTGGCGATCTCCTCGACGCTTGCCGTCAGGTTCACGATGCAGCCGGCCCCCCGCATGACGGCGCGGTTGGGCTCCGCGATGACCGCTCCGCCCCCGGTGGAAACGACGACCCCGGCCTCCGAGGCGACCCGGAGCAGCGCCAGCGACTCCAGGGAGCGAAAGACAGGCTCCCCCCGGGAGGCGAAAATCTCCTTCACGCTGACGCCTTCCTGGCAGACGATGGCCTCGTCGAGATCGACGAACCGGTAGCCGAGCCTGTCGGACAGTACCCGACCGACGCTGGTCTTGCCGCACCCCATGAAGCCGGTAAGAAAGATGTTTTTCAAAAGCTTGCGTCCTTTTTGTCATCAGGGCGATCGGCAGAATCCTTCCGATCGGACCGGGTCCGCAGCAAGGGGTCTACCTCGTCCTAGAATTCCCGCAGGTACTCCAGGTACGAGGCGTAGTTCCTGGCGGTCTCGGCGACGGAGTCGCCCCCGAACTTCTCCATGAAGGCATTCGCCACCTCGATGGCGACGACAGCCTCGGCGACCACGGAGGCCGCCGGCACCGCGCAGACGTCCGAGCGCTCCACGGTCGCCTCGAAGGGCTCCTTGGTGACGATATCGACCGACACCAGCGGCTTGTAGAGGGTCGGAATCGGCTTCATGGCCCCGCGCACGACGATCTCCTCGCCGTTACTGATGCCACCCTCCAGCCCGCCGGCGTTGTTGCTCTTGCGGTAGAACCCGTTCTGCTCGCCGCGGGACACCCGCTTGGGATCGAAGAAGATCTCGTCGTGCACCCTCGAGCCCGGGTTGCGCGCCGCCTCGAACCCGGCGCCGACCTCGACCCCCTTGAAGGCCTGGATGCTCATGACGGCGCAGGCAAGGCGCGCGTCCAGCCGGCGATCCCACTGCACGTGGCTGCCGAGCCCGACCGGCACCCCGGAGACCCGCACTTCCACCACTCCACCCAGGCTGTCGCCGGCGGCCTTGGCCTGGTCGATCAGGGCGATCATCTTCAGTTCCGCCTCGGTGTCGAAGGTGTAGAGCGGCGACGCGGCGATGACCTGCTGCAGCTGCCCCACGCCGAGGTCGGGGCGTTGCGCGCTCACCCCGCCCAGCTCGACGACGCAACCGGTGACGGCGATGCCGAAGCGCCTCAGATAGGCCTTGGCCACCGAGCCGACGGCGACCCGGACCGCAGTTTCACGGGCGCTGGAGCGCTCCAGGATGTTCCTGACGTCGCGCTGCTGGTACTTCAGGGCTCCGGGGAGGTCGGCGTGGCCGGGGCGGGCGCGCGTGACGGCGCTGGACGCGTCGCGGTGCTCCTCGCAGGGAGACATGCGCTTGTCCCAGTTCACCCAGTCGGAGTTCTGCACCGCGAGCGTCACCGGAGAGCCGAGGGTCTCGCCCCAGCGCACGCCCGAGAGGAGCTGCGCCCGGTCCGTCTCGATCAGCATCCGGCCGCCGCGGCCGTAGCCCCCCTGCCGCCTGGCCAGGTCGAGGTTGATTTCCGACTCGCTGAGTTTGAGACCGGAGGGGAGTCCTTCGACGATGGCCGTCAGCTGCGGGCCGTGGGACTCTCCTGCCGTTAAATACCTGAACATGCATGCTCCTTGCGCGCGACGGGCGGCGGGGCCCTCCGGCGGCCGCCCGGTAAAAATTCCTGGATTTTGTCAAGGGCGTCCCGCAGGCGCCTGCTGCCAGAGGGCTCTCAGCTGGCTCGTCGCGCCGGACGATCGGCCCGGAAGTCCCCCTTTTGGCCCCATGGAGTGGATAGTAGCAACAATCGCCCCCACAATCAAAAGAATAACGGCCAAAGTGGAGCAAGAGCGGCCCCCTTCCCCCCGGAACGGCAGGGGTCGACCGGTGGCGGCCGGTCAGGACGGTGGCTCAAAAAATAAACGAATGCCAGGGCATACCTGGCATTCGCTTACACTCCGGTTGTTGTCTTAGTGCTATTTTTGCAGGTATTTATTCTGTGTTTCCTGAGTCAGGTTTCTCTTGTTGTCCAAGGCCATGAGACTTCCTGAAAGGACATACTTGGCTTTTTCATCCGTGTAGAGCACCAGCGTCTGCTTGTTTGCTCTCAGGACCACCTCGTAGAGACCCGGTATCTCTTTGAGCCCGCTGATGCCGAGGACCTCGAAGGGTATAGGAATGATGCTCTTGAGAGACGCACTCACCTGTTCCTTGGTAGGCGCCGCGGAACAGGCGGCCAATGCCAATGCCGAAACGATACAGAATACGACAACCAACCGTTTACACATACCGGAAAACTCCTGTCCGCACTGCCCGGCAGGACGGGCCGGCGGAATCCGAAGGCGGTCCAGGCCGGTCCTGCCGTAAGGCCCGGTCCGTCACGCCTTGCAGGCCTCGCGCACCCGCAGCGACCTGCGCACCAGTAACGCCAGTCCGGCAAAGGGTAGCAGCAGGAGCGCCAGCGGGTATTTGACCGCGAAGATGAGCGGGGTCAGGGCCCAGCGGGTCAAGAGCCTCAGCGAATCATGCTGGCGGATGAAGTCGGCTATCGGGGGGCTGTACCGGTAGTAGCAGTTGACGAAGGCGGTGCCCGGTCCGCTCTGCAGCAGGACCTGGTCACGGAAATGCCGCAGCACGACGACCTGCGGGTCGAGGTAGCTGCCGTACGCCGCCGTCGCGATGAAGCAACCGCTCTTGCCCCCCGATGAGGGAGGGGTGACCGTGCTTCCCGTGCCGCCGCCGCTTGGAATCGTGCCTGCCGCGGCAATGGTGATGGTGCGCGCCAGGGTGGACGTCGCGTTTGCAGCATCGGTCACCGTCACGGTGAAACTGGCCGGGCTGACGGCCGTCGTCGGAATGCCGGAGATGGTCCCGGTCGTCGGATCGAGGGACAAGCCGTCCGGAAGCGCACCGGCAGTGACGGACCAGACGTAGGGTGTGGTCCCGCCGGTGGCGGTTTCGGTCTGGCTGTACAGGGTACCGACCGTTCCGGAAGCCAGGGTGCCGTTCTGGATGGCTAGGGCGGACGGCAGGGTCGAGGCGATGGTCGTGGTGAAGGTCTTGACCGTGGTCCCCCCGCTGGTGTCCTGCAGCTGCACGTTGTACACATAGGTGCCGAGCGCGCTCGGGGTGCCGGACAGGATGCCGGTGAACGGGTTCAAGGTCAGTCCGGTGGGAGCGCTGCCGGCGACGACGCTCCAGCTGTAGGGCGGCGTGCCGCCCCCCCCGGTGAAGGTGAAGCTGTAGGGCTGATTGATAACTGCACTGACCGGCGCCGCACTCCCGGTGGTTTGACTAGCGATGCTCAGCGCGTCGTTGATGACCAGGGAAAGGGTCCGCGTCGCCGACTGCTTGTTGGTGAAATCGGTCACCAGGATGCTGAAGTTGTAGGTACCGGATGCGGTCGGTGTGCCGGTGATGGCGCCGGTGCCGGTATTGAAGGAGAGCCCCGGCGGCAGGCTGCCGGTGATCTGCCAGGTTGCCGGCAGGGTGCCGCCGGTGAGCAGGATCTGCTGGTTGTAGGCGGTATTCAGGTTGCCGCTCGGCAGGCTGGTGGTGATGATCGACGGGGACGGATTGATGGTGAGGCTGAGACTCTTGGTGATGGTCGAGTTCACCACCACGCCGGTCGCGTCAGTCAGGGTCGGCGAAACGGTGAAGGTCCCTGAAACGGTCGGCGTACCGGAGATCACCCCGCTCGCCCCGTTCAGGGTCAGCCCAGCAGGGAGCGAGCCGGCGCCCGTGGCCGGAATGCTCCAGGTGAGGGTCCCGGTGGGTGCGCCGGTGCTGGTTAATTGCGCGCTGTAGGAGGGCGAGTTCTGGGTCCAGACCGGGAGCGAGGTGCTGGAGATGCCGAGGGTCCCCACGTTGAGCGTCAGCGTCCTCGAGACGCTGGAGGTCGGGGAGTTGCCGTCGGTGACCGTGAAGGTGAGCGTCTTGACCCCGCTCGCGACAGGGCCGGTCTGCTGCAGCACCCCTGTCGAGGAGAGGGTGAGCCCGGCGGGGAGCGCGCTGGAGCTCCAGGTGAAGGGGTTGACGCCGCCGGCGGCGGTAAGGGTCGCAATGGTGAACGGGTAGCTGGCCAGCGCCGGAGAGGTGTCGGGCAGCGAGGTGGTCGTCACGGTCAGCGGGTTGATGCCGATGCCGATGCCGTTCAGGTAGAGCACCGAAAGCCCGCCGTTGGTGTCGAGCGTCAGCTTGTAGTTGTTGCCGGCATTGCCGTTGAAGGAACCGGCGGCGATCGGGGCGAACCTGATCGTCATGTCGGCGGCGATTCCCGGGTTGATGGTCGTGGGAGTCGGCGTCTGCAGCGAGAAAGGGGCGTCGGGACGGACCGGAGGCTGGATCACCAGCGGGCTGTTGCCGTCGTTTCTCAGCTTGATCGGGATGTCGAGCAGCTGCCCGGTGGCGACGTTGCCGAAGTCGAGGGAGCCGTTCAGGATCGGGTTGCCGGAGCCATCGGCGATCACGAGTTGCGGCGCCGAGGAGAACTCCAGCATCTGTCCGTAGATGTCGGAGTTGCCCAGGGTGCGGCCGTCCTTCCAGACCACGAAGAACTTCCTGAAGTTGACGTCGCCGAAGGCGACCGCCGGGGCAAGCTGGTTGCCGGGCGCGACGGTGACGACGGAATTGCCGCCGGAGAGGTTCCCCTGGGGGTCGATGAACTGGCTGTAGATGTCGATGTTGGTGAGGTTGGCGCTCAGGTTGCGCGCATCCTCCCAGGCGATGAAGTAGCGCTGGTTCACGTTGTCGAAGGCGGCCGTCGGCGAAGTCTGGTCGCCGACCGCGCTGGAGATCAGGATGGTATTGCCGTAGAGGGTGTACCCCGACAGGTCGAACAACTGCCCCTTCAGGTTCTTGCCGGCGTTGGCGCCGCCTCCGTTGGAATCCTCCCAGGCGACCAGCAGGCGGTTGGTGTTGGGGTCGACGGCCAGGGTGGGACTGGTGGCGACGTACACGGTGGAGTCGGAGTCCGGCGCGCCGAAACTGAAATCCTTCACCAGGCCGAGGCCAGTAAGACTGCGCAGCTTGATCCTGGGAAATGCCTTATCCTGGTCCGCGGAGACGAAGGTTGGAGTAAAGTACGTGGCAGTGGTAATGAGTGTTACAGGATCGGTGACCGGTGTGTACAGGATGGAGACGGTTACCTTCGCGGTCGTACCGGACCAGGCTACGAACAGGTTGCCGGAAATCGGGCTGTACGCGAGTTTCGGGTGCGATTCGTTGTTCTGAACGGTCCAGGTTTCCGTGATGTTGCCCCCAGAGTCGATGGTATCCCCGTTGAAAACGGACTGGGAAATGTTCTGCGTAATCCCCAGGGTCGAAGTCACCGGATCGACATCAACGGTTCGCACGAGGTTATTGTCCACAATGGGCAGCGGGAAATATCTGATACTTGTCGAGTTAACGGCTTTTGCCGCCTGGAAGGACTTGACGTTCGCCGTGTTCTGGTCGGTATCGAAGTTGGTGGTGTCGACCCAGGCCACCACAAACTTCTTGGTTACCGGGTTGTAAATCAGGTCGGGGTCCTGCTGGTTGGTGTCGCTCTCGTGGTTACTCGGAACGTTGCTGATCGGATCGTAGACCACGTGCCTGGAGATCGGGAAGTTCACGCCGATCAGCGAGCCGTCCGTGCCGACCATCTGGCCGTAGATCTGGCCGTAGCCGTTGCGCGAATCGGTCCAGACCACCAGGTACTTGCTGTTGGACGGAGTGACCGGATCGGGGTAGAAGGCGACCTTGGGCTGGGTCTTGCTGCCGGTGGCGGTCGTTATCGCGAACTTCGCCGGGTTGGGCGCGATCGAGGTGACATTCCCGGGCAGTCCCTGACCGGGGCTGTCCGAGCCGACGCAGATGGTGCCGAAAATCTGAGAGCCGTTGCTCCCGTCGACGTAGACGGTGAGGTACCGGAAGTGGTTAATCGAGTCGTAGGCGACGGCGGGTTCCGACTGGTCTGAGGGGGTGTTGGCATCGTTGGTGACTTGGAAGTCGTTGGTCAGCACCTTGGCGGACCTCACCAGCGGAGAACCGGTGCCCCCTGCCTGGTTCTGCTTGCCGCCCGAGCAGCTCAGCAAGGCCCCGCAGATCAGGAGCAAAAGGACGCAGCACGCTTTTTGGAAAGTTTTCATCGAGTAACCCCTTCATTTTGGAACTCTGCCCGAGCTGTCAGCATTGCCTTAAAGTGATGTGCACCCGCTTCCGGCTGCAGGAACTGCCGGCCGGAAGCCGTTCCTGCGGCCGGCCCGGCGCAGGGAATCCGCCGGGAACTGTTATGAGTTGGTGAAGTTGACGACCAGGAATCCGGGGGCGGTTACCGTCGCGGCACGGTTGGTGTTTACCTCCAGCATATCGAAGGATACCGTGGCATGGTAGCAGACGGTCGCACCCGCCGGCACGTTGGCCTGCAGGAAGGACTTCAGCGCGGCCGTGACGATCTCGACATTGATCAGGTTGGCGCCCACAATCACCAGCGGCTGGCTCGCGGTCGGGTAGGAGACCGCCAGGTTCCCCAAGGCCGGGTAGGAGGTGAGGGCCGGGGTCAGCGACACCGTTATCCTGTTTATGGTGAGGTTCGAGACGGCGATCGGCGAGGTGGCGCCGGTGTTGGGCACCGTGTAGGCGGCGCTGGTGATGGTGTAGATCCCGACGGCGGGAACCGTGGACGCCGTGGTCAGGTCCAGGGAGGAGGAAGCACCGGTATACGAGGCATTGGCCTGCACGGTGGCGAACTCCCCGGTGCCGTTTGCCTTGGAATCTCCGCAGGAAGCGAGCATGACCAGGGCGCAGGTGGCGCAAAAAAGTCCTGTAAGGTAACGGTACAGCATAGATTCTCCTTAGTTCACCAGTTTAGGCGTAATAAAAATCAGCAGTTCGGTTTTCGTTTTCCCCTTCGAGTTCGACTTGAACATCCAGCCCAGAAGCGGTATGTCGGCCAGGAACGGGATCCCCGTGTCGCTCTCGGTGTCGTTGTCGACGTAGATGCCGCCGATGACGGTGGTCTCGCCGTTGGCGACGACCAGCTCGGTGGTCGCCTCCTTCTTGTTGATGGGCGGCGGCGACCCGGTCCCCGGGGAGTTGTTGCTCGCCTTGATCTTCATGCTGACGGCGCCGTCCGCCGTGATGTGCGGGGTCACCTCCAGGGTGAGCGCCGCCTCCACGAACTCGGTCTTGGTCCCTTCCGCCGAGGTGGTCTGGTACGGTATGGACTGCCCCTGGGAGATCTTCGCCGCCTTGTTGTTCAGGGTGACGACCTTCGGCGTGGAGATGATCTTCACCTGGCCGATGGTGGCCGCCGCCGAGAGCCGCATGTCGAGCTGGATGTTGCTGGTCAGCTTGCCGAAGGACATACCCATGCCGATGCCGCCGGCGCCGGTGGTCCCCGGCCCGCCGGACACCACGCCGCCGAAGGTGGAGTCGATGGTGTTGATCCCGGCGACGGAAGCGGAGCCGTCCTTGTAGGAGAGCCCCCACTGTACCCCGAGGTCGCGGGTGAAGGTGGAGGTCGCCTCCACGATGCGCGCCTCGATCATGACCTGCTTCTCGGGGGCGTCCAGCGTCTTCAGCAGGACCCGCATCTCGTCGATGGCGGTCTGGATGTCCTTCACGATGACCCGGGAGGTCCGGTCGTCCTTGGTGATGGTCCCCCGGTCGCTCTTCAGGGCGGCGAACTGGGAGGCGACGTCGGCGGTGGAGGCGTAGTTCACCTCGAAGACGGCGGTCCTGAGCTCCATGCCGCGCTCGGCGGCCTTCTTGGCGGCGAGGTCCTCGTCAGCCTGGCTCTGGATTTTCGCCTTGGGCTTGATCTGCACGATGTTCCCCTCGCGCTGCATGCCGAGCCCCTTGGCGTCGAGGATCACGTCCAGCGCCTGGTCCCAGGGGACGTTGACCAGCTTGATGCTGATGGTACCGGTCACGTCGTCGGCGATCAGGAAGTTAAGGTTGCTCACCTCGGCGATCAGCTGGAAAATCTTCCGCACGTCGGCGTCGGAGAACTCGAGGGTCACCCGCCTCCCCTTGTAGGCCTTCTTGAAGGAGTGCTGCACCGAGGGGATCTCCGTCACCATCTCGTCCTGGTGCGCCGGGGCCAGTTCTTCGGCCACCCTCGTCTCGGGGGGCTCCTTGGCCCTGGGTGCGGCGGCGGGAAGCTTCGCGGCCGGGAGCTTCGCGACGGGGAGCGGCCCCGGATTGGTGATGTCCCAGATCAGCAGGTCCCCCTCGCGCTTCAGCGTGAAGGAGGGGTTCCCCTGCAGGCGCACCAAAAGCTTGGCCAGGTTGACCCCCTTGGCCTTCACCTGGTACGGGGTGACCGAGAGCACCGGCGAACCGAACTGCGCCGTGTCCAGCGCGCGCTGCAGACGCTTGGGGACCTGGCAGTTCGCTATGGTGAGGGAGAGCCCCTGCACCCCGCGCACCGCCTTGCCCGGCTCGCAGGTGCCGTAGAGTTTCATGGTGATCCGGGAAACCCCGTCCACGACCTTGAAGTCCAGTGCCTCCAGCGAACCCTTGACGTGGGGGGCGGGGGGGACCTCCACCGCAACCTCGGCGGGGGCCGGGACCACCGGGACGGGACGCGGGCGGGCCGGCGCGGCGGGCGGCGCCGGGACCGGCGCGACGGCGGGTTCCGGCGGGGCGGGCGCCGCCGCGACGGGGGCCGGAGCCGGGACCGGCACTGCGGCGGCCTGGCCGGCGGCCACGGGCTTCAGCCTGATCTTGAGCCCCAGATCGCTCTTGACGACCTCGAAGGGGGGGAGGGTCTCCCCCTGGGCGTCCAGGACGATGCGCACCTTGTCGGGGGTGGAACCGATGCGCGCGTTGGCGACCCCCAGGGCACCGACCGGCACGACGTTCTTGCCCAGGGCGTTCTTCATGCCGAAGAGGTCGAGGACGATGCGGTCGGGCTTGGTGAGCTTGAAGGAGTTGAAGGTCTGCACCCCGCCTGCGATGCTGAGGTCCACGCCGTCGGGCACCGGGGTGACCGCGGTCAGGCGGCGCTCGGAGCCCGGCGTACCGGGGGCGGGGGCGGGGGCGGGCTTGGCCGCAGCCGCGGGGGGGAGCGCGGCGGGGGGAGGCACCGGGAGGGCGGCCGGCTCGCTCTTCGCCTCCAGGTGCAGCTGGGCCTGCGGCTCCAGGTTTGCGGGCGCGGGGAGGGCTTCGGCCTTCGCCTGCGGCGCGGCCGTTTCGGCGGCTGCCGGCACCGGGGGTTCCGGGGTGATGTTCTTCTCCTCGATCTTCGCCTCGGCAAGCGGCGTTTCCCTGGTCTCGTGGGACGGGGACTTCGCCTCCGGCTCGGGCGGCAGCAACGTGATCAGCAGGCGGGCCTTGTCGGAGGGGTCCGTGGCGACCGAGAAGTCGACGTCCCGCACCAGGGAGATCTCCACCCGGGTGAGCATCCCGCCCCCGACCGGCTGGCGCACCAGGTCGATGCGCCGGACGGAGCCGCGGTTCACCTCGATCGGGGTGGCGACGGAGCCGGGCTCGGCCTGGGAGATGTCGACGATGATCTTCGCGGGCTCGCCGGCCTTGTAGGAGGTGTAGGTGAAGGGCTTGTCGCTTTCCAGCTCGACCCGGGAGGCATCAGCGGAGACGGTCACGGAGCGCAGCGTCGCAATGCTGGCGGCCTCGGCCTGGCCGGGCTCGTTCACAGCCGACATCCTCTTGACACAGCCGGCAGAAAACGTCAACAGTACGATGAGTGTCATGGCATGACATATGATTCTGCTCGGGTACATTCTCATCTGAAATGCTCCTTACCTTTTCTTGGCCAGCGTAAGTACGATGGTTCTCTTCCTGAACGTACCCTTTTCATCCTTGAAGCTCTCGAGAATCTCCACGCTCGACGAGGTTATCCTTGAGACGCGCCCGTTGTTGCTCCCCATCGGCGACCCCTGCTGCACCACGTACCCCTTGCCGTTGGGATCGAGGACCAGCGCCCGGTTCTCCTTGAGACCGGCGATGATCCCGGTGACCTTGAACTTGCTTGCCTCGAAGCTCTGGATCGGCAGCAGGTCCGCGGCGGGACGGGCCGGAGCCGGTGCCTCGCCCCTTTGCGCCGGTGCCGGCGCCACCGCCTGGGCATACGGCTTGAAGGGGTCGGTCCGGTGGTGGAAATCGAGCTGTGCCGGGTGCGCCGAGGCGCTGGAAACCTGCTTCTGCACGGCGGCCGCCGCGGCGCCCGGGGGCTTTGCCGGGGACGCCTGCTTGGACGGCGGGGCGGCCGGCTTCTCCTCGGTCTTGGAACAGCCGGAGCAGGCGAGCACGGGGATCAGTGCCGCGGCAAGCAGCGTGCTATTTAGGTTTTTTTTCATCCTTGATCTCTTTCTTGTCGAGGAAACGGAAGGTCGTGGCCAGGCAGTTGACCTTTAGGGTGGTGCGGCCGTTGTTGGTCTTGATGTCGGAAAAGGCGACGTTGTTGATGTTCACGATGCGCGGCAGGTTCGCCACCGCCACGAAGAAGTCGGCAACGTTGTAGAAGGTCCCGGAGACGGCGATGTCCACCGGCACCTCGGCGTAAAAGTCCTTGGGCACCTCGGGCTTCGGCCTGAAGAGCAGGAAGTCGAGCCCGGCCCCCTTGCCGACGCTCGATATGCTGGTCAGGAGCGAGGGGATCTCCTTCTGGTTCGGCAGCTCGGTCAGCGCGGAGTCGAGGTCCTTCTTCAGCTGCTCGTACTCGCTCTTGTAACGGGGGAGGTTGTTGGCGATGCGCCGGTTGTCCTGGATCTGCCGCTGCAGATCGTCGAGCTTGGTCTGCAGCTCGGCGTACGCGGTCATTTTCGGCTGGTACAGGCCGTAGAAGATGGCCCCCCCCTCCAGCACGAGCACGATGGCCAGCAGCGCGAACTTCTGCCGGGTCGGGAGTTTCAGTATCTTTTCGAGCCGTGGATCCATGGAAGTGCCTCAGCAAAATACGACGATTGGTTGTGACGGCCGGATTTGGCCGGGGCGGCGGCCCCGATCCCCGTCCCCGTCAGGGTTTCTTCAGCTGGAAGGCGATGTCGAAGCGCTTCGCCTGCTCCCCGTTCAGGGTGACCTGCTCGGAAACCTGCAGCTCCACGTTGCTGAAGGCGCCGGAGGACTGCAGGTTCTTCAGGAACAGCGCGATCAGCTCCTCGTTGAGGGCGTACCCGGAGACGCTGACCCCCCCGGCGTTCTCCGCGTACTTGGTGAGCCAGAGCTTCTCCGGCACCGCGTCGGAGAGCGCGGCCAGTCGGCTCGCCGGCCCGGTCTTCTCCCGGCGCAGCTGGCTCAGCACGTCGAGCTTCTTCTTCACCTCGGCCTGGAGCTTCTTGATGTTGTCGATGGCGCCGATCTTGGCCTTGAGCGCCTTGATCTCGGCCTCGTTGCTCTCGATCTGGGCCGTGGCCGTGGAGATCTTGGCGAGCTGCAGGAAGTAGAGGCAAAGCCCCACCAACAGGACGCCGGTCATGGAGAGCACCAAAATGGAGACCTGCTGCCGTACCGTTTCCTTCTTCCTGGACGCCCTCAGGGGGAGTAGATTTATCCGTATCATTTATCCCCGAGCCTCCTCGTCGCAAGCCCTACGGCAACCGTCATCAGGGGGCCGATCTCCTGGAGATACTCGGCGTCGAATTCCTTCTCGCTCACCGCCACCCTCAGGAAGGGGTTCAGGATCTCGACAGGGAGCGCGAGCTTCTGCTGCACCGCGTCCACCAGCCCGGAGGTCTTGGAGCCCCCACCGGCCAGCAGCACCTTGGCGATCCGGTCCTCCCCCGCGGTCGAGTTGTAGAAGTCGAGCGAGCGGCGCATCTCCAGGGCGATGGTTTCGTTCACCCGGGACAGGATTTCGGCGACCCTCGGGTCGTCGGAACTCTCGGCGGTCAGCTTCTTCAGCTCCGCCTGCTCCGAGCTCAGCCCGAACTGCTTCTGGATCTCCTCCGTGTAGAGGCCGCCCCCCATCTGGACGTCGCGGGTGAACAGGGAGACCCCGCCCCGCACGATGTTGAGGTTCATGATGCTGGCGCCCAGGTTCACCAGCGCCACCACCTCGTCCTCGGCGCCGTAGTTGGCCTCGTAGGCGTTTTGCACCGCGAAGGAGTCGACGTCGACCACCACCAGCTTGAGACCCGCCTCCGCGAAGACCGCCTGGTAGTCGTTGATGATGTCCTTCTTGCTGGCGACCAGGAGGACGTTCATCTTGGAGAGGTCCTGCTCGTCGGGGGAGAGTATCTGGAAGTCGACGTTGACGTCGTTGATGTCGAAGGGGATGTACTGTTCGGCCTCCCAGTGGATCTGGTCCTCCAGCTCCTCGGCCGGCATGACCGGCAGCGAGATCTTCCTGATGATGACCGCGTTGCCGGAGATGGAGCAGACCGCCTCCTTCGCCTTCACCTGGAGGCTCGCCAGCAGCTGCTTGACGGTCTCCACGATGGAGGAGCTGTCCATCAGGGTGTTGTCGACGATCGCCTCGGCAGGCAGCGGCAGGATGCCGACGTTCTGCAGCTGGTAGCCGCCCTTGAGCTCGCGCAGCTGCACCAGCTTCACCGCGCTCGATCCGATGTCGACCCCGACTATGTCCTTGTTCTTGGAGAAAAGCATCGCGTGATCCTATCGCCGTTTAATCCTGGAATACCTTCTTCTTTTCGGACAGGGAGAAACCGAGGGCAAGCAGGATCTTGCGCTTGGTCTCCATCCTGCAGTCCTCGCCGCGCTCGATGCGGTCCACCGTGATCGGGGAGACACCGGCCAGACGCGCCAACTCTGCCTTGCTCATCAGACGCTCTTCCCGCAACTTCTTGACAGTATTCATGATCATCATGGGCATGCCGCTCACCTGGACCGACGGATTTTGAGCTATATCTACAGTAAACAGAAGATAAGTCAAGCAATTAATTTAAATTACATATAATTATGTCGTATTATAGTAATTCACTTGCCCAAGTCAGCCTCCCCGTCCGGGTCAATACGCGTAAAGCAGCGACAGGCGCGCCTTTTCACGGGGCGCCCCCCCTACCCCCTGCACCGAGATGTGGAACATGCTCGGCAGGTGCCGGGGGCGGATCCCCTCGTCCCGTGCGGCGACCGAGCTCCCCTGGTCCAGAAGGTCGAAGCCGGCCGTGTCGGTGTTGCCGGGGACCGTGTCGACGACCTTCACGGTGACGCTGTAGCCCGGCTGGCTCGGGGGGCCGGCCAGGGTGAAGCTCAGGTCCGGCGTGTCGGGAAGCTCCGAGTTGGCCTGGGCGGTGCACTCCGGGCTCCAGGCAGCCGTGGGGGTGCCCAGCTTCTGCTGCAGGCAGGCGAAGGCCGGAAGCTGCAGGCCGATCGGGGTGAAACTGTGTACCAGGTTCGTCAGCAGCGGGGTCGCGGGGTCCGGGTTCTGCTGCAAAAGGGTCGGGATGATCTGCTGCGTCACCAGTTCCACACCGCCGTGCGCCGCCGCGAGGGCGCTCCGGTAGCGCTTCTGGCTCGCGGAGATCCCTGTCCCCGAGGTGACCGCGTAGAGCAGGGCCATGGCGACGACGAGCGACAGCGTGGTTAGCATGAGCGCCGTGACCAGGGCCGCGCCGGCTTGGCTGGACAGCCTTCGCATGGTTTCCCCCCTTTCCTAGAGGTTCTTCGGCTGCACCACGATCGTGTAGAGCTTCCAGTGGTAGTTGCGCCAGTTGGGGCCTACGGTGCTCGCCAGCCGGGATTGGGTCCAGCTGCTGCCCAGCGCGGGATCGAGGCCGGGGTCCCCGACGGCGATCGCCGCGTCCGGATTGGTCACCGGGTACCGGTAGCCAGGGTCCCTGCGCCCCTGCTGGGCCAGGAGGTAGACCCGGATCTCCCGCACGTGGTTCCGCAGGTCGGCGGCCGCCGTATAGAGGAGCTCGGTGAGATCCCCCGAGGCATGGTAATCCACGACTCCGTTGCCGACGGTGTCCAGGCCGAAGAGCACCTGCAGGTCGAGCACGCAGTCGAGGATCGGATATTTGGTGAGCGAGCCGTTTTGATTCAGGACCGTCTTGTACAGTACGGCCGTCCCCGGTGCGCAGTTGCTGGAGGCCGCGGCCGTTTCCGGGAGGCTCAGGTAGTAGTCGGCCCGGTTGAAGGGATAGCTCAGCGAGGATACGGTGCTGTCGGCGGATGCCACGCCGTACACCTGGAAGCTCTCCTCCCTGCTGCCGGGCCGGAACGCACCGGTAAGCAGCGACCGGTTGAAGACCAGCCAGAAGCCGCTCCCCGGCCCGTCCGTCACGAGTTCCCGGGTGGCCTCGCCGGAAGCAGTCGCTCCGCTTCGCTCCAGGATCACCAGGTCGCCGCTTCCGGGCGTATTTCCGGGGGTGAGTTCCACCTCGGTCCTGGGCGGCTTGACGACCGCTCCGCTGGAGCTGTAGCTCAGGTAGCTCCAGCTCCGGGATGCCATGCTCATCCCAAGCGCCGTCCCTTTCAACACCAGGTAGTCCGAGCCGTTGAAGCCGACGTTGTCGCCCACCACGTAGGCCCTGGGCGGCTGGTCGGGGGCATCGTTGAACAGGGAAGGGACCGCTCCGGAACAGCCGGATTGGCATCCGTTGACGAGCAGTTGGTTGTCCCCCTCGCGGTAGGTCGTGCCGCTGGGCAGCGACCAGGGGAGGCCGAAACCGGCGAGTTCCAGATCGCAGCGCAGCACCTCCAGCCCGATCAGCCCGCCGATGTCGGTTTCCGCTGCCTTCATGATCTGCGCCGAGCTGGTGACGATCCTGGCGAAGGAGACCGATATCAGGGTCATGACCGCCGAGAAGATCAGGATCACCACGACCAGCTCCACCAGTGTGTATCCCTGTGCCTGCCTCGCCATGCGTTGTTCCGCCTTGGTAGTTTTCCCGCGCTCCAGCTTCCCGTCACAGGCTTTTCAGCGTATAGAGCGCGTGCGTCGTGCTCAGGTTCTTGAAGCTCCAGCCCACCGTCACCTTGAGCTTCCTGGTCCCGCCGATGACCTGGCTATCCCTGGTGATGCTGAATTTCTTGGGCATGCCGGCGACCACCCTGTCGACCGTGAAGCTGCCGTTCCCCGTCATCCTCCTGAAGATGTTCATCTGCTCCTCGCCGACCAGCAGCGCCTCCTCGCGCAGCCGGTTGCGGATGTTGTGCTCATAGGCGACGTTCACCGACTGCAGCAGGCCCAAAAGGCCGACCGTCATGACGAGCAGCGCCATCATCACCTCGACCAGGGTGAAGCCCCGCGCTACCAGAGCGTGATGTTGACCGCCTCGCAGTCCCATTTGCTCTCCTTCCTATGGAGGTTCTTCTTGCCGATGCTGACCCGGGTGTGGCCGATCACCACGCTGTCCACCGCGCCGGTCTCCTCCCTGCCGGCGATGCAGATGGAACGCAGGTTGAGCGCCATCCCCCTGACATCGAAATCCACATTGCTCCCGTTGCCGTTCATGTCGATCGGATAGTGCAGGGTCTGCAGCGCGACCGGTGCCACGGCGCTCCCATCGGCGGCGGAGGAGTAGACCTCGAAGCGTTCCGGGAAGAACTTCATCCGGGTCTCCCTCCTCCGGAAAAGCGCATTGGCCCGCGTCTTCAGCAGTTCCGCGTAGATCATCCTGGTCTGGGCCTCGGTCTGGTAGCGCGTGGCGAAGGCCGCGAACCTGGGGGTTGCCAGGGCGAGCAGGATGGCGACAATGCCGGTCACCACGAGAGTCTGGACCAGCGAGTGGCCGCGCTGCTGCATATCGTGAACTCCCCGTACCTCGCCGGCCGGCGGCTGCCGCCACCCGTGCCTTGCGCAGGCTCATCCTGGCGGGATTTGTGACGCCCGGAACACATTACAACGTTCCAATCTTAACACTCTCCGGGGAAATATAAAGCGCGGCGCGGCACTTCTGTCAGGGTGCGGCGGCCGGGAAGGTCGGGGCGTCCGTCCGGGAGGGGGAGCTCCGGTCTGCAGGGGGGGGCGGGGTGAGGGGGCAGGGACCATTCAGGACGCCGTTGGCGGCTTCACCCCCCCCCCCGACACCCTCCCGTCGGGGAAGGGGGTGCCTGGTGCAAAGGATCAAGCGGGCAACGCTGGGGACCGGGGGGATTGCCCGGGGAAACTAGTAGGCGTAGAGTACCTCGACGTTGGCACGCTCGGAGCTGGCGGATTGCTCCCCCTGGACTTCCAGTCGGTAGATGTACGGGTTGTGCATCGGGGTGATCGAGGCGCTCGCCTCGGCGACCCCCTCGCCTTGCAGCTGCAGTCCGCTGGTGTCGGTGTTCCCGGGTTTGGTCTCGACGATCTTCGAGTAGATCGTGTAAGGGTTGCCGGTGGCGGAGAGCACGCTGTAGGTCAGGTCCGGGTGGTCGGTCGGCGACGGGGTGTTGCTGCAGCCGGCCGGCCAGGTCGAGGACGGCCCCCTGAGCTTCGCCTGCAGGCAGGCGACGTCGGCGGGGGTCCCCCCCTGCCCCAGCAGCGCGTTGTTGTAGGCCGCGCCGAACAGGGTGGCGAGATTCGCGCTGTTGGAGAAGTTCAGCATCAGAAAGGGGATCATGTCCTTCGCCAGCAGCTCCGCGCCGCCGTAACTCGCCTCGATCGCCGACTTGTAGCGCTTGTTGGTGCCCGACACCTTGGTGCTCTGGGTGATCAGGTACATCATCGACATCACGATGAGCAGTGAGACGACGGTGAACATGAGCGCGGTGATCAGGGCGACCCCGCCGTCGTCGGCCAGCCGCCCGCGCGCGAACGGTGCGGCGGGCGCCGCTATCTTCTTCACCGGGATGCGCATAGATTTCTCCACCCTTTGCTACTGATTCGCCAGCAGGTTTTTCGGCCTGACCACGATCCGGTACAGTTTCCAGCGGTAGTTGAGCTGCGCCGGGGTCAGCGCCACCCCGTTTTGCTGGGTGAGGCTCATTTCGTCGTACAGGCTGAGCGGCGATTTGCTGACATAACTGTTGTCCTTGCGGCCGTCCTGGACGACGAGGTACACCTTGACGATTTTCAGGTTGCTGCGGATGTTCGGCAGTGTGGTCAGGGAGTTGTTCATCAGGTTGCTCAAAGCGGCGCTTTGCGGGCCGGCCCCCAGGAATTGAGTGCCGCTCGCGCTGGTCCAGGTGTCGATGACGCCGTCCCCGTCGGTGTCCCAGCCGAGCACGACCTGCATGTCGAGGACGCAGTCCATCACCGGGGAGTAGTTCAGCTTGCCGCTTTGCGCGCCGGTCTGGTTGGTGAGGGTCGCCTTGTACAGTACGCCGGTACCCGGAGCGCAGAACTTCGGGGTATCGGAGGCCGCCGCCGGCGGTGCCACGAAGTAGTCGATGCGGTTGAAGGGGAACAGCGGGGCCGCGTTGCTGCCGATGCCGTACACCGAGTAGAGTCCGTTCATCGCCGTGGACATGTTGGCGAAGCCTGCGTTGTAGCTGTAGTAGAAGTTGCCGGACGGCGAGTTCATCAGCGTGGACTTCGGCGGGTCGCCGAACTGCTTCTGCAGCACGACCACGTTGTCGGTCGGCGCGAAATTCTCCGCGGCCGAGACCCAGCTGTTGGGCCGCACCTTTGTGGAGGTGATGTTCAGGAAGGTCCACTTCTGCGCGACCGCCGCCGGGGAGGCGGTGGTCCCCTTGATGGAGAGATAGTCCGTGCCGGCCAGCGGGGTGTAGCCGTCCACCGACTGCACCCCGTCCATGTTGTCCAGGAACACCAAGGGGCGCGGGACGTTGTTGGGCGCGTCGTTGTTGGCGGCCGGCAGGGGGTCGACCGCCTCGCCGTAACTCGCCCCCGGTTCGGTGTAGAGGCCGTAGCCGGCCTGCTGCAGGTCGTGGCGCAGCATCTCCAGCCCGACCACCCCCTCGATGTTGCTTTCCTCGCTCTTGAAGAGCCGGACCGTGTTCGTCAGTATGGTGTTGAACGAGGCGGCCGAGATCACCATGACGATGACGAAGAGCACCATGACGACCATGAGCTCGATCAGGGTGAAGCCGTCACAGTTGCGGATTGTGCTCCCGGGCCGGTTCATTGCGCCACCACGGGGTTGCTCACAATCCCGCCGCCGTTATAGGAGTAGCGCACGGCGCGGTAGGGCCAGGACACGGTGAAGCGCACCTCCTTGGAATTCGCGTACTGGGTGCCGTTGCGGTGCACTGAGTAGTTGACGAACCCGTTGAGGAACCTCCGGTGCTCGCAGGTGTACAAGTCCTGCACCGAGGCTTGGGCGTACCCTTTGGCGAGCTCCCGCGCCAGTTCGTTGTCCATCACCAGGGTGGCCTCGTTGCGCAGCTGGTTCTGCCGGTTGGAGTTGATGGCGACGTTGGTCGACTGCAGCAGTCCCAGCATCCCGACCAGCAAGATGACGATCGCCACCAGGAATTCGATCAGGGTGAAACCTGATTCCTTATTGGATCGAGCAGGTGCCATTGGCGTACTTTCCCATTTTTGTTTGTCCCGGGTTGACGACGACGCAGTCGACGGCCGCCGAGGTGCCGGCCGGGAGGATCTGGAAGACCCCGGTGTCGCCGGTGTACCCCCGCACGTCGAACAGGGTCACGCCGTCGGCGGGCCCGGCGGCCTCGGTTATCACGTTGTTGACCGCCTGCGCCTCGGCGGTCGCACCCGCCGTGCGGCTTTGATTCTCCGAGGAGTAGTCCTGGAACAGGTAACCGCGCCCGCCCGCCTGCAGCGCGACGGAGCGGGGCTGCTTGTGCTGCATCGCCTCGATGCGCGCCTGGTTCAGGTTGGCGAACAGGGTCCTGGTCTGGCTCTCTATCTGAGCCTTCTGCTGCCAGGCGTTGAAGTTGATGGTCGCGATCGCCATCAGGACCCCCATGATCGCGATCACCGCGACCAGTTCCAGCAGGGTGAAGCCGTCGTGGTTCCTCATCTATTTCTCTCGCATATGAATGATCTTCTTGACCGGTTTCGGGTTGGTCACCACCGCGAGCCCCTGGGAGGCCGGCGGCACCCCCTGGATGGCGGCGGCGGTGCGGCGCCCGTAGAGCCGCTGGTTGCCGGGGTTGATGAAGGCCGAGCCGAGCGCTATCTCGGCGAAGGCTCCGGTGGACGACTGCACCAGCGCGGTCCCCTGCATGGTGGCGGGGACCGGGACCCCGCCGGTGTTGTAGTTCACCGCCCAGATCAGCGTGTTGCCGCCGAAGGCGCAGACGTCGGAATTGGGCTTGAAGGTGGTGAAGAAGACGTTGCCGTTGGTGAGCGCCACCGGGTCGGTCACCACGCGCTCCGAATAGGAGGAGCCCCCCGCCGCGTCGAGGGTCACGAACCACCCCCCCATGCCGGGATCCAGCGCCGCCGAGGGGCCGGTCACTGCCGTCCCGGACTGGTCGCAGAGCCCCGTCGCGGTCCCGAGCACCGTGGAGCAGGTGGTGGTCGTGCTGGTGGTGACCTGCGTCGTGCAGGCCAGGTCGAACGCGTTGCCGGAGGTGTAGCAGGGGTCCTTGACCCCGTAGATACGCTGCGTCCCCGTCGCGGAGGGGTCGTCCCCCTTGTAGTAGTACCTGCCGGTGCCGAAGTAGATCCAGAGGGTCTTGTTGGCCCGGTCCTGCAGCTTGGTGACCGAGGTGGTGACCGGGCCGGTGCCGCTGATCAGCGTGCTCCATTTCCACTGCTTGGTCGCGTCCGAACTGGCCGGGTCGGTGCTTTCCTGGGTGAGCAGCCTGATGACCCCCCCCTTGGTCCAGGTGCCGGTGCCCGGGTCGAGCTGGGTGTAGCCGATGTAGACCGCGTCGTCGCTGTAGAAGCCGTGGGACGTGGAGTCGCCCCGGTCCACGTCGATCCAGCTGGTGGTGAGGGTGCCGCCGAAGGCGTTGGCCAGGCCGGTGTCGATGGTCTTGACGAGCGCCCCGGTTGCCAGGTCGACGATGAACAGCCGCAGGTTCTGGTCGGAGGTGCCGTTGAACTTGTTGAGCGTGGTGTCGATCGGCCCGGTCGGCCCCGAGGCGAAGACCGCGAACCATTTGCCGTTCTTCGTCTGGTCCGGTATCCCGTTGTTGTCCTTGATCGCGACCCGCACGATCGCGGGGCCCGTGGTCGCGTAGCCGAGGTAGTTCGAGTGCGCCGGGTCGCCGTTGAACTCCCAGAGGTACTTGGGGGTCTCCGGGTTGCTGACGTCGAGGGCGAAGTACGACGAGAGGCCGGTGTCGGGGATGGGCGGCTTGACGCAGGCCGAGGGGGCCAGGCAGGCGTCGCTGGAGGGCTTCGCGGCGCCGCCGATCCCCATGCCGCCGATGATGACCGTGCGCCAGGTGGAGACGTCCTTGCTGCAGGTGGAATAGTCCCCGGCGCATCCCGCCGAATAGCCGATGCTGACGTCGGCGACGGAGGGGGTCTTGTCCACCAGGTACATGTGCTGGTAGGCCGGGTTGGTCAGGTAGGTCAGGTAGGGGAGCACGCTGGTCGGCAGGTAGGCCCACTCCTCGTGCCCCAGGTTGGTGCCGGTGATCTGCGCCTTGTCGTATTTGCCGGCCAGCTCGTTCAGGACCCCCAGCTTGAAGGCGTGCAGCATGCCGTCGTTGCCGCCGACGAAGACCATGCCGCGCCCCAGGTAGGTCGGGGTGTTGGCGAACTGGGCGTAGGACGAGTCGCCGTAGCCGCTGGGCGCCGGGAGGTCGTAGTTGTTGAGCTTCAGGGTCGAGACGATCTTGGGGGTCGAGGAGATGATGTCCCCCAGCTTCCACTCCTGGTTCCGGCTGGTGCAGCTCCCGGTGGTCGCGCCGATGGTGCAGTCGCTCGCAAGCGAGCAGCGCAGCGACGGGTCGTTGGAGCAGGTCCCCATGGTGATCTTGCGCGAGCGGTAGCTGGTGCCGTCGGCGTCGTTGGGCTGGTCCGCCCCCCCCACCCAGTTGAGCAGGGTCGTGGCCTTGGCCTGCCTCTGGGCGAGCGTCAGCGCGGCCGGTATCTGCAGCAGGTCGAGCTGCGGGTTGCTGGCGAAGAGCCCCGGGGCCAGGGTGCTGGGGGCCGCTCCGGTCGAGGAGAGGTAGCCGGTGTAGATCTGCCGGGGATCGGTCGCCAGGTTGCGGTTCCAAAGCAGCACCCCCGCCTTCCAGAGCGCCTTGACGTAGTCCGGCGCGACGGTCGCGTCCGGCGTGGCCGAGTCGGCCTTGCCGTCGCCGTTGGCGTCGGAGAACAGGCTCACCAGCGTCTTGTTCTGGGTGTTGTCGAAGTAGAAGGTGGCGATCTTGTCGCTCTTCAGGTTCAGCTCGTTGTCGTTGTTGGAGTCCTCGCGCACGGAGGAGTTCTGCAGCGACGGGTCCACGTAGTACCAGAGGTTCTGCATCTCCCCGATCCAGCCGCACTGCGTGTTGGCGTCGAAGGTCTTGTTCGGGTAGAAGACCGCCTGCAGCATGTTGGCGCCGCTCCCCTGGCTGTTGTTGAGGATGGAGGAGGCGGTGCCGGCGGAGAGCTGCGACAGGATGTTCTGGAAGATGGTCACCAGCGCGTTGTTGAGGCCGGTCGGGTCGTTGGCGTAGAAGGCGTGGCCGTTGGCGTCGGCCGTGCCGCCGGCCACCGCCATCTGGTCCAGCAGGGCGCCGGCCTTGGGCGTCATGGAGAGGCCGAGCACGTAGGTCTGGACGTCGGACTTGACGGTCGCGCCGTTGATGACGTTGGAGACGCCGCAGTTGGCCGCGGTCGGGTTGGAGGGGCAGCGCAGGCTGCTAAGCTTGCTGAGCACCGTGCCGCCGGGCACGGCCACGGCGGAGCCGGCGGCGTTCACCCCGGTCACCAGCGCGGTCGCGTCCGTGACGCTCCCCGTGCCGTTGTCGACGCTCGGCAGGCCGTCGGTGACGTAGATGATGAAGGTCTTCTGGCAGGCGTTTTGTATCGGCGTGCCGGGGGCGGCGTTCCCCTGGGTCTTGCCGGCGGGGAGCGTCCCGTTCAGGTAGCTGATGGCGTCCTGCAGGGTCGAGGCGGTCGGGGTCGCTCCGGCGTTGACGATGTAGCTGCAGCGGTTGGCGGCGGAGCCGGACGAGCCGCAGGCCAGGTACCCGGCCGCGTTGTTCTTGAAGCCGCTCGCGCCGAGCTTGTTGAGCAGCGCGTTCAGCTGGGTGTTGTTGCCCGGGTTGTTGAGCGCCATCGGCACGTGCAGGAAGCCGCCGGTGTTCCCCCCCGACACGCTGTACGAGCTCGAGGACCAGGTCGGTGCGGCCGCGCCGTTGTAGGGGGGGTACCACATGTTGGACTGGCCGTAGTTCAAAAAGCCCATGGCCAGGTCGTCGTCGGTCCCGGAAAAGGCCTGCCCCCCCGTCGACGAGGAGTAGCCGATGTTGTACGGGTAGGAGGTCGGGGTCGCCTTGTTCTGGTAGACGTAGTAGGTCGACGAGCTCGAATGGTTGTCGACGGGGCTGTAGTTCACCGTCCCCTGGGGGCTCTCGGCATTGGAGAACCTGGTGCCGTCGCCCGAATTGGTGTCGTAGAAGGTCCCGGGGACGCTGTGGTACAGGGTCCCCTTGTTGGGAGGCGTCGCGTTGTCCGTGTAGTTGTAGGCGACCGTCTTCGGGTAGATGTTGGCGCAGTAGGTCTGGCGCTTGGCGCCGTTCAGGGCGCTGCCGGCGGCATCGGTCGTGCCGTTCACGATGGCGTCCCGGATGTTCGCCTGGAAGTTCGAGTTGAAGATGCCGTTGTAGCTGAGCACCGGCGAGGAGAGCGTCTGGCCGGTCTGGCAGGCGGCGTTGCAGTCCGCCTCGTAGCTCGACGGGGTGTAGTCCACGCCGGGCACGCCGACCCCGTAGTCGGTCCCCGGGTAGGAGCGCGGGTTCTCCGTGGCGCAGTAGTTGTAGCAGGCGGCGGGGGGCGGGATGATGCCGCAGTAGGTGCGCGGGTCGTAGGAGACGAAGTAGAAGTTGTCGTAGACGTACCAGGACTTGCTGGTGTTGTCCGGCAGGTAGTACGACATCAGGCCGATGTTGATCTTGCCGGCGTAGGTGTTGATCAGGTTGATGAGCGCCTGCCGGGCCAGCACCGAACGGCTGCAACTGTTCATGTCGTTGGGGTTCGTGCAGTTGAACGAGCCGACCGCGTCCCCGGTGGTCAGGGTCTCGTCCATGCTGTTGGAGTTGTCCAGGATGATCAGCACGTTGGGCGTCACCGGCGAGGAGAGGAAACTCGGAATGACCGTGAAGTTCGAGGCGGTCTCGGCCGTCGTGGTGAACACGGAGGAGTAGGAGCCGGCGCTGCCGTTGTTGCTGGTCAGTAGGTTGCCGGCCGCGTCCGCTATGTTGCCGAGCGTCAGGGTGTAGGTCGTGTTGTAGTCGAGGCTCGCCGGGGTGATCGTTATGGTCGTGAAGGGGGACGCCGACACGGCGACCGTCGTCGGGATGACGGTGCCGTCGCTGTTGGTCAGCACGATGTTGCCCGGCGTGTAGGTCGTGTTGTCCATGGAGCAGTTCTCGGAGAAAACAACCGCGATGGACTGGTTCAGGCTCACCCCGGTCGCGTTGTTCGCCGGCGTCACGGAGCTCACCGACGGGCTCTGGGTGTCCACGGTGAAGTAGAAGGGGCCCTGCGAGGTCAGGGCGTTGTCGTAGGTCGGCGTCGCCGAGGAGGCGTCGTGGATGGTCGTCGTGGTGAGTCCCCCGGTGAGCGTGACCGAGTATTTCGAGGTGGCGCAGGAAAGGTTGGAGAGCGCGGCGGCGGGCTGGAAGGTCACCGACGAGGGGCTCCCCGCGCTCCCGGCGCTTGCCGTCGTGCTGTTGACCGGGTTGTAGGGCGACGCCAGCGTCTGTATGGTGCCGGCGGAGTTCTTCAGCACGATGCCGTTGTTGTTGGAAGAGTACTGGACCCCGAGCACCGGCTCGGAGAAGGTGGCGCTCAGGTACGGCGTGAGCGAGCGGACGTACGGCCCACCGTTCAGGCTGACGCCGGTGTTGATGAGGACCGGGCTGGGGTCGGCGCTGCTGGTGCCGACGGTGAGGCTCATCAGGGTCGGGGCGCTGAAGTCGATGCCGGCCGCGCCGGAGGAGGCGGAGGGACCGCTGCCGTTGGCGGCGCGCACCCGGTAGTAGTAGTTGGTGCCGGGAGTGACCCCGGCCACGGTGTAGCTCGTCACGTTGCCGACCGAAGTGTTGTTGAGGAACAGGTTGCTGAAGGCGCTGTCCGTCGCCACGTCGAGGTAGTACCCGGTGGCCCCGGTGGACGCCGTCCAGGTGACGGTGACGCTCGTGGCCGTGGCGGTCGTCCTCCCGGTGACGGAGGGAGGCGCCGGGACGGTGATCACCGGCCCGATGTTGCCGGAGTTGGTAGGGTTGGTTCCCTGGGGGTCGACGGCGCGCACCCGGTAGTAGTAGTTGGTCCCGGCGGCGAGGCCGGTCACCGCGTACGAGGTGGCGTTGCCGACGCTGAAGTTGTTCAGGGTCTGGGTCCCGCCGCTGGAAGTGCCGACGTCGATCAGGTACCCGGTGGCGCCGGGGGAGGCGTTCCAGTTGGCGGTGAACCCGCTGGCGGTCATGCCGGTGGCGGGGTTCGCAACCGGTGCGGTCGCATAGGTGTAGATGCTGCCCCACCCCGAGTTCCCCGAGCTGCCGGACCCGTCGAAGGCGCGCACCTGGTAGTAGTAGATGGTGCCGCCCGACAGGCCGGTGACCGCGTAGCTGGTCACGTTCCCGACGTTCTTGTTGCCGTAGCCGGCGACCATGCCGACGAAGCCGCTGTCGGTCGCCACGTCCAGGTAGTAGCCGGTGGCGCCGGTCGAGGCGTTCCACTTCGCGGTGAACTGCGTGTCGTAGGGGGAGGCCGCCGGGGAGGCCGGCGTCCCCATGACCGGGGCCGGCGGGATGGTTGCGGTCGATATGTTGCCGGAGTTGGAGCTGGTCCCCCCCGCGCTGTAGGCCCGCACCCGGTAGTAGTAGGTGGTGCCGGCGCTGAGCCCGGTGACCGCGTAGGAGAGGACGTTGCCGACATTCTGGTTGTTGATCACGTTGCTGCCGCCGCTCGTGGTGCCGACATCCAGGTAGTAGGCGGTGGCGCCTGCGGAGGAACCCCAGTTCGCCGTGAACCCGGTGCCGTTGGGGAGCCAGCCGGAGGCGGCGCCGGCGACCGGGGCGGCAGGGGCGGCCGCGAAGCAGGGGGAGGCACCAACTGCCAACGCCAGGGCAATGAGGAGGGTCGTCAGGAGCCGTTTCATGTCATCTCCCTCCCGCCGCCGGCCTGACCTGGACCTGGTCGACGACGTTGCGGCTGTTCAGGAACAGCACGATCGGCATCCCGCCCTGCAGGTAGCGCACTCCGACGGGGGCGCCGTTCAGGGTGACCGGGAGGTTGGACACCACGGGGTACACCGCGCCGGCTCCCCCCGGGACCAGGTTAACCATGATGTTGCCATCCTTGCGCAGCGCGCCGAAATAGCAGGCGACGACTTCGCGCGCGCCGCGGCTGACGGCGCCGCTCGGCATATTGGCGCAGCTTTGCCGTTGCGGCACGGCCAGGGCCAGCAGTGTAAGCGTGAGGAGAACAGCGGCGTATCGTTTCATGGCCCACCCCGTAGTATTCGACTAGACGAAAACCTTGCACAAAAATTTTATTTAATAAATATATCATAATCGTGCCCGATTAGTGCCACACCTAAGCTGCACCCCTCCCGTCCCGGGTTCCTCTTTGCAGGCAGTGTGGCCCCTATCTGCCCTTTGCAGTGCCTCGAAAAACCTCCCTCCCCCTTGCGCGGGAGGGTCGGGGGGAAGGCGCCTGCACGGGCTCCCCACCCTGCGCGGGCGCGCTCATTAGCAAGAGCAACCAGCGTGCCGAAGGATTGACGATTCAGTGCTGCGCGAGATTATGGCTTTGGTATCGGAGAGTTAGCGGGAGGGCGACATTAACGGCGGGATGGGTAAAATGCGCATCTATTGCATAGGCGTTCGGGGAGATACGCAAAAAGTGGCCGGACTCGGGGTGGCGCAACGGGAAGCGGGGTGGGGAAAAGCAGAGCCGGGGTGAATCCCTCGGACCTGCCCCACTCCCCTGAGGGGGGGGTGGGAAACAGGCGCCGTTCGCACCGGCACCGGTCGTCTGCGGTCAGTAGGCGTACAACACGGAAACGTTCGATTTTTCCGAGGGATTTATCTCCTTTTCCCCCTGGATTTCCAGCCGGTACACGAACGGGATATGCTGGATGGCGATGGTCCCCCCTCCCGTCCTGTTGTAGGCGGAGCCGGCGGCTCCGACCAGTCCGGTGGCGGCATCGGACGCGTTCAGCAGGCTTGACGAGGCGGTGTCGGTGTTCCCCGCCGTGGTGTCGACGATCTTGGCATATACCTTGTAATTGGTGCCGGTCGCGGTCCCCTTGAGCACGAAGGAAAGGTCGGGCGTCCCCTTGATGGAAGGCAAATCGACCGATTTTTGAGCCGGCGTGCAGGCCGCCCAGTTCGCCGACGCCGAGCTCAGTTTCTGTTTGAAGCAGGGGTCCGAGGTCTGCATGGAAAGGCCGACGCTCCCGTAGAGGGCGTTCAACTGGCTCCCCACCCCGCCGGCCGAGGAATAGTTTTTCCAGGCCATCCCTATCACGTCGTTTGCCAACAATTCGCCGCCGCCAAAGGCCGCCTCGGTGACGTTGTGGTATTTTTTGGTGGCGCCGGAAATCTTCGTCGCCTGGGTAATCATATACAGCATGGACATGATGATGCCCAGCGTGATCATGGTCAGCATAAGGGCGGTTACCAGAGCCATGCCCTTGTTATTCCGAAGGATCGATTTCATTGCCAGTTCCCCGCAGTGCATTTCAGTACATCAAGTTATAGGGCTGTCCCACTACTGTGACAACCTTCCAGCGGTAATGCATCCAGTCGGGCCCGAAGAAGGCGAGCATGGTCGCCACGTCGAAGGTGCGCCCCAGGCTCGACCAGTCTTCATCGGACAGGACGATCACTTTGCTGGGGTCGCTGTAGGGGTAGCTGAATTTCTTGTCGATCCCCCCCTCGTGAACCAGGAGGTAGAGGTGGATCGCCTTCAGGCGGGAGCGGATGTCACTCGCCGCCAGGGTGGCCAGGGTCTCGGTGGGCACCGTCTTGGTGGGGTCGTTGGCGTCCCTCAACTCGAAGACGACCTGCAGGTCCCCCACGCAATCGAGCAGCGGGTACAGGGTCTGCTTCCCCCCGTTTGCGGAGTTCAGCCAGTTGTTGACGACCGCCTTGTACAGCTTCCCGGTGCCCGGATTGCAGCGCGCCGGCAAGGGCATCGGGTCCTCGGCACCGGGCGGGCTGGACGGCCTCTTCACGAAGTAGTCGGCCCGGTTGAAAGGCATGCGGATGTAATCGGTGTTGCTGATGGTGCCGCTGGGGGAGAAGCTCTGGACGCCGTACACGACGAGCTTCTCGTTGTCGATCTTGTTCCCCAGCGGGTCCGTCAGGCTCCCCGTGGGCTTGAAACTGTCCGAAGCGGGCACGTAATGCCCCAGGGCGTCCACGGTGCTGAAGTCGGCGGAACTGCTGCTGGTGGTCTTGAGCTTGTAGGAGAAATGCTGGGCGTCGCTCATGGCCAGCACGTGCTGGGCCTGGTCCAGACCGGAAAAGGTGGAGGTGTGGGTGACCAGGACGTCGCCGTCGGCGAAATCCGCGCTGGCGGCCAGGGAGTTCCATTTGGGGATGTAACTGACATTTCCAGTCTGGTTGCCGGAATAGTTCACGTACCCCCACTTTCCGACAGCGCCCGCGTAGCCGACCGAAACGGACTTGACGACCAGGTAATCCGACCCGGGGTTGCTGTTGCTGGTCCCCGCCGAGCCGTAAATCGGGGCTTGCGACGAGGGGACCGAACCCACCAGTACCGCCCGGGGCACCGCGGGAGCCGGCGTCGCCACGCCCGTGTTGGCGGGCGCATCGTTGTAGTCTGTCCCGTTGATGCCGGTAATCGGATTGTTGACCCCCAGGTCGGCCTCCAGATAGAAGCTGGCGCTCGGAGGGTTGGACTGGAAGGACCACGGCAGGGCGAAGCCGGCCGAGTTGAGGTCCTTGCGCAGCATCTCCAGACCGACCACCCCCTCGGTCTGGCTTTGCACCGACTTTGTCGTGGTGGAACTCAGCTTGATGACATTTTCGAACGCCGAGGCGCTGATCATGAGCACGAACATGAATATGCCCATGACGGTCACCAGCTCTATGGTAGTGAAGCCCTTGTCGGACTGCAGGTGGAGTACCTTCATGACAGTCAATCCCTTCAATAGGTTTTTAAGGTGGTGAACTCGAGCTGTTTCGCCGAGCCTTTCAGACTCCAGGACACCTGAACCGTCAGTACGTTCGAGTTCGCGCCGGTCGGCAGCGCGACCAGGTTCGTCGTGTACTGGAAATTCTTCCCCCTGAGCTTGCTGTAGACGTGCGAGGGGTTCGACAGGTTCTGGAAGGGTGCCGCGAAGGTCGCCTGGGTGTTGGTCTTGACGTCGCGCATCCGGTGGTCCGCGACCTGCACCGCTTCGTCCCGCACGATGTTGTCGAGGTTGCGGTCGATCGAGATGGTGGCAGCGGACAAGAGGGCCATCATGCCGACGAGGAGTATGGACATGGCGACCATGACCTCGACCAGCGTGAACCCTTTGGAACTATTGTACGGTGATGTTGGCACTAGCGCAGTTACCTCCCGCCGTGAGTTTTCCCAGATGATTGCCGACGGCAAACAGAACGATGCTGTCGATCTGCGCGTCGGGCATGGAAGGCGCGACGCAGATCGCCAGGTTGGTGTTGTTGGACACGTCGTAGCTGCCGCGTTCGTCGAAATTTATCAGGATCTGCGTGTCGCCGGCCCCCTTGCCCTGCCAGGTCACCGGATACTTGAAGCTCTTCGCGACGCCCGGGCCGCTGAAGGAGGTCGGCGTCAGGGTGACGCTGACCGGCGCGTGCTGCGTCAGGGCGCTGGCGCGGGCCTGCATCAGGTCGATGGAGAGCTCCTTGGTCTGCCCCTCGATGCTCGCCTTCTTCAGCTGGTCGCTGAACTTCGGCACGCCGATGGCGAGCAGGGTGCCGATGATGGCCATCACGATGATCAGTTCCATCAGGCTGAAGCCGCGGCGGTTCACTTGAAACGCTCCTGGATGTGCAGTATCCGCTTGACGGGCGCCAGTCCCGCGGCGGTCATGAAGAGCCCGGCGTCCGCCGAGGCCTTGCCGTAGGTGAGGTTGGAGGCCTCCCCGGTGCGGCGCCCGGTCTTGTCGGTCAGCGCGGTGCCGAGGTTCATCTCGGCGAAACTCCCCGTCGAGAGCTGGATCAGCACCTTCCCCTTCAGCGCCTGGGAGGGGAGCGTGCCGCCGGTGTCGTACTTCACCCCCCAGAGGTACGATTTCCCCCCCAGGCCGCAGACGTCCGCGGTCGGCTTGTACGAGGTGAAGAAGACCGACCCGTTCACCGTGCTGACCGTGTCCGTGACGATCCTCTCGCCGGCGTCCAGGTCGATGAACCAGCCGTTGGCGACCGCCGCGGCGCTCGGCGTGTTCTCGGAGGTCAGGTCCCCTTTCCCGAGCACGGAGGTCGTGCTCTCGGAGCAGCCGTCGATGATGTCAGACTTGAGCAGCTTGCCGGAGCCGTCATACACCGGGTAGCATTTGTCCTTGACCATGAAGATGCTGCGGGTCGATGACATGTCGTCCTGCGGGTAGAAATATCTCCCGGTTCCAAAGAAAAGGTACAGGTTGTTCTGCGACTGCAGTTTGGAGACCGCCGTGGTGACCGGGCCGATCCCGTCGATGACCCGGGAGGTCTTCCAGGCCGAGACGTCCATGTTGTCGGGGTTGGCCGAATCGGGGATGGTCAGCCGCAGCACCCCGCCGTCGGTCCAGGTCCCGTCCGACGCCATCTTGGTGTAGCCGACGTACAGCACGTCGTCCTGCCGCACGTTGGGGTCGTTCGGGTTGAAGGCGATCTCCGCGTCGACGACCGCGTTGTTGCTGATGTTGCCGCCGAAGGCGTTCGCTATGCCGGTGTCGATGATCCAGAGCCCGTTCGCCTTGGGGTCCGCGCTGATCACCGGCCCCTTCTCCACGTCCACCACGAACAGCTTCAGGTTCTGGTCCGATTTGCCCTTGAACGCCTGGGTTCCGGTGTTGATCGGCCCGGTGGGGCCGGAGGCGTACACGGCGAACCACCTGCCGTTCTTCCCAGCCAGCGGGCTGTTGGGTGGCACGGTGTCCTTCGCGTTCAGCCTGATCAGCGCAGGGCCCGAGGTGGCGTAGCCGAGCTGCGGGTTTGAGAACTCCCACTTCAGGGTGGGCTGCGCCCTCAGCAGGTTGCTGCTCGGGTCGAAATCCTGGTTGGTGACGTCCAGGGCGAAGTACGAGGAATACCCGAGGTTGTTCATGGGGGTCTTGACGCAGGTCCCCGTGTCGACGCTGTCGACGCAGTTGTTGTCCAGGTTCTTGGAGGCGCCGCCGATCCCCATCCCCCCGAGCAGCACCGTGTTCCAGGAACTGACCGAACGGTCCTCGTTCCAGTAATCGCTCCTCCCCGAGGTCGTCTTGGTAGCCACGTCGAACAGCACGTTGGTGCCGTCCATCAGGTAGAGGTGGTTCTTCTCGTACACCGGGTCCATCAGGTAGCTGAGGTACGGCAGCACGTTCTGCGGGACGAAGGCCCACTCCTCCCGCCCCAGGTTGTTGCCGGTCAGGGTCGCCCGCTGGGTGCCGAGCGTCTTCACGGTCATCTTCCCCAGTTTGAAGGCGTGCAGCATGCCGTCGTTGGAGCCCACGTACACCATGCCGCGGTTCTGGTAATTTTGCGTGCTGTAGAACGCCTTGTAGGACGAGTCGTTGTAGCCGATCGGCCCCGCCTGGTCGTAGGCCTGCAGCGGCAGGCTCCCCTGCAGCTTCGGCGTCGAGGAGATGATGTCCCCGAGCTTGTAGACGTGGGTCTCCGTGTTTTTGGGGTCCGCGGAGACCTGCATGGTGACCGTCCGGTTCCGGCTCGAGTTGCTGCAGGGGGAGCTGGTGTCCAGGCAGACGTCGGTCCCGTTGACGTAGTCGATGATCCTCTGGGCCGAGGTCTGCCGGGAGGCGGCGTCGGTCCCGGTGACCTGCAGGTCCGGCGCCAGGCTCGCCGCGTTGGCGTCGTTGAAACCTGTGAGGTTGCTGCCGTTGAGCGTCGTGTAGATGTTGCGGGGGTCGGCAGTGAGGTCGCGCCTCCAGAGCAGCTTGCCGGCGGACCAGAGGGTCTTCAGGCCGCCGCTGACGTCCCCGTCCAGGTCGGCGTCGCTGTTCTGGATCGTGACGCCGTCGAGGTTGTAGCGGTTGATCTTGGTCTGCTTGGAGGCGGTGTCGAAGTAGAACTCGACCCGCTTGTCAACGGCGGTGTCCATGACGTGGTTGGAGTCGGAGTCCTCGTGGATCGTGCTCAGGTTGAAGAACGGGTCCACGAAGTACCAGAGGTTCAAAAGCTCCCCGGTCCACTTGACGGAGGTGTTGTTGGCGAAGGTCTTGTCCGGGTAGAAGAGCGCCTGCAAAAGCAGCGCCCCGCTCCCCTCGGAGTTGTTCAGGATGGACGCCGCGGCTCCGGAGGAGAGCCGGGAGAAGATGTTCTGGAAGATCTGCACCAGGGAGTTGTTCAGGCTGGCGGCGTCGTTGGCGTAGTAGGCGTGGCCGGCGTTGTCGGCGCCCCCCGCCACCGCCATGGAGTCCAGGATCCCGCTGGACTGCGGGGTGATGGCGAGCCCCAGCACGTAGGTCTGGACGTCGAAGTTGTACTTGACGCCGCCGATGGTCTGGGAAACCCCGCAGACGGTGGAGCCCGCCGGGCAGCGCAGGCTGTTGATCTTGGCGAGCACCGCGGGGGTCAGCGTGGTCGCGTTCCCCTTGTTGCCGCTGGCGTCGACGCTGGGAAGGCCGTCCGTCACGTAGATGATGAAGTTCTTCTGGCAGTTGTACTGGATCGGCGAGGCCGGCTTGGCGTTGTCCTGGGTCTGGGCCGCGGCCAGCACGCCGTTGAAATAGTCCATGGCGCTTTGCAGGGTGCCGGCCGTCGGGGTCGGCCCGGCGTTCACGATGTAGCTGCACCGGTTGGCGCTGCTGCCGGTGGAGCCGCAGGCCATGTAGCCGGTCTGGTCGTTCTTGAAGGCCTGCGGCCCGATCTTGGCCAGGAGCTTGTTCAGCTGGACGTTGTCGGAGCCGTTGATGGCGACCGGCACGTGCAGGAACCCGCCGGCCGGGCTCGCCGCGGAGGTGGAGAACCAGGTCTTGGCGGCCGCGCCGGCATTGGGCGGGTACCACATCCCCGCCTGGCCGTAGTTGGCGAAGCCCAGCGCGATGTCGTCCTCGGTAGGTCCGAAGGTCCAGGTCTTGTCGAAATTCGTGTAGCCGGTGTAGCCGTCGGCCTGCCCCGTCTTGTTCAGATAGGAGTAGTAGGTGGCGACCGCCCCGTCCGAGGGGTCGTAATTGGCGTTTCCCGGCGGCTTGCCGGCGTAGAGGAAGCGTATCCCCTCCGAGGCGCTCCCGGAGTAGAAGGTGCCGGGGATCGAGTGGTACACCTTGACGTTGTTCGGGGCCGGCTCGTAGTGGTAGGTGGTCTTGGGATAGATGTTGGCGCAGTAGCTCATGCGCTTGGCGCTTCCGACCGCGGAGCCGTTGGTGACGGAGGTGATGATCGGTTCCTTGATGTTGGCCTGGAACAGCGGGTTGAAGGTGTAGCCCAGCCCCTGGAACGCGGGGTCGGTCCCCTGGCAGGCGCTGTTGCACGCCGTCATGCTGGCGGCGTCCTCGTTCACGCAGTAGTTGTAGCAGGCCTGGGGCGGCGGGGTGATGCCGCAGTAGGTGCGCTGGTCGTAGGAGGCGAAATAGTAGTTGTTGTACAGGTAGTACGACTTGGAGGTGTCGCTCGGCAGGTTGTAGGACATGAGCCCTATGTTGATCTTGCCGGCGTAGGTGTTGACCAGGTTGATCAGCGCCTGGCGTGCCAGCACCGAGCGGCTGCAGCTGTTCGGGTCGCTTGGGTCCGTGCAGTTGAAGGAGCCGACCGCGTCCCCGGTCGCCAGGGTCTCGTCCATGGAGTTGGAGTTGTCCAGGATGATCAGCACGTTGGGGACGACCGTGTTGGAGATGAAGGCGGGGTTCATGCTGTACGAGGAGACGCTGGCCGCCCGGGTGGTGAAGGACGAGGTGAAGGTCCCGGTGCCGTTCAGAAGGTTCCCCGCCGCATCCTTGATGTTGCTCAGGGTGAGGGTGTAGAGCGAGTTGAAATCCATGGCGACCGCGGGGGTGACGGTGAGCGTCTTGAAGGGGGAGCTGCCGCCCGAGATGGTCGTGGTGACCAGGTTGCCGTTGGTGTCGGTCAGCTGGACGTTCAGGCTGTTGTAGGTCCTGTTGTCCATGACGCAGTTTTCGTTGAACACGACGGTGATGGCCTGGGACAGCCCGACGCCGGTCGCGTTGGAGGCCGGGACGATGGAGGCGACGGTCGGCGCGATGGTGTCGACGGTCAGGTAGAAGGGTCCCGCCGAGGTCAGGGCGGTCCCGGCTCCCACCGTGTCATGGACCAGGTTGGCGGAGGTCCCCCCCGATATGGTTATGGTGTACTGCACGGAGTTGCTCAGTCCCGAGGCAGGCTGGAAGGATGCCGTGGAGGGGCTCCCGGCGGCGGTCAGGGTGCTGCTGTCCTTCGGGTCGTAGGGGGTGGCGACGGCCACCTGCACCGGCGCCAAGGGCGAACCGCCCAGGTAGGTCATCTTTATGCTGGGGGTCGCCCCGTACGCGATGCCCAGCACCTGTTCGCTGAAGTTCACCTTGATGAACGGGTTCAGCGTCTTGACGTAGGGTCCGCCCAGGGTGCTCAGCGTCAGGTCGACCGGGTTCGGGTCGGAGCTGCTGGTGCCGGCGGTGATCCCCAGCACGGCCGGCGCGGTGTCGGCGATCAGCACGTTGGAGTTGGCGCCGGTGCCGTTGTTGTTGAAGGCGCGCACCCGGTAGTAGTAGTCGGTGCCGACGGAGACGCCGGTGACCGTGTACTGGGTGACGACGCCCAGCGTCAGCGGGTATCCGGCGAGCATGTTGGTGAAGGCGGCGTCCGTGGCGACGTCCAGGTAGTAGCCGGTGACGGTGCCCGGGGCGGCGGTCCAGTTCAGCTGGAAGCTGTTCTGGGTCCTGTTGGTGGCGACGACGGTGGCCGGCGCGCCCGGGATCATGACCGCGGTGATGACGTTGGAGTTGGCGCTCGGCGTAAGGGCGGCGTTGTAGGCGCGCACCTGGTAGTAATAGGTGGTCCCCGGGCTCGCGGAGCTGATGATCGCGGTCGTGGCGCTCCCCGCGTTGGCGTTGCTGATCAGCTGCGCGCCGCCGGAACTGGTCCCCACGTCGAGGAAGTAGCCGCTGGCGCCGGGGACCGGGTTCCAGTTGACGGTGAAGCCGACGCTGGTGAATGAGGTCGCCGCGGTCGCGACCGGGGCCACGGGAACCGTGATCGCGGTGACGGTGTTGGAGTTGGCGCCGGTGCCGGAGCCGTTGTACGCCCTGACCCGGTAGTAGTAGGTGGTCAGGTTGCTGAGGCCGGTGACCGCCTTGGAGGTGCCGCTGGTGATCTGGAGGTTGTTGTAGCCGGACACGAAGGATCCGAAGGCGTTGTCGGTGGAGACGTCGAGGTAGTAGCCGGTCACCGTGCCGGACGGGGCGGTCCAGTTGGCGGTGAAGCCGGTCAGCGTGAAGGAGGTCGCCGCGTTCGCGACGACGGCGGCGGGGACCGTGGTGACGCTGATGGTGTTGGAGCTGACCGTCGTGACGCTCGGGGTGTAGGCCCGCACCCGGTAATAGTAGGGGACCCCGGGGGAGCCGACGACGGCCTTGGTGGCGACGTTCCCCACGTCGAGGTTGCTGTAGCCGGCCAGCATGCTGACGAAGCCGCTGTCGGTGGCGACGTCGAGATAGTAGCCGTAGGCGCCGGCCGAGGGGTTCCAGTTGGCCGTGAAGCCGCCCGCGGTGACCGCGGTGGCGGCGCTGGCGACCGGGGCGGTGAGGGTCGTGGTCGCGGTGATGACGTTGGAGACGGGGCTCACCCCCCCGACGTTGTAGGCGCTCACCCGGTAGTAGTACGGCATGCCCGAGGCAAGCCCGCTGACGGACTTGGTGACCACGTTCCCCACGGACAGGGCGCTGTAGCCCGACACCAGGCTGGTAAAGGCGCTGTCGGTCGCCACGTCCAGGTAATAGCCGGTGACCGGGCCGGTCGTCGAGGCGGTCCAGTTGGCCGTGAAGCTGCCGACGGCGAGGGCGGTCGCCGCGGTGGCGACCGGTGTCGCGGGGATCGGCGTCAGGGTCAGCGTGGTGATGGTGCTGGAACTGACGCCCGTGCCGCCGACGTTCCAGGCCCTCACCCGGTAGTAGTAGGTGGTCCCGATGCTGAGGCCGGTGACGGCCTGGCTGGTGCCGGCGACCGCCATGCTGCTGTAGCTCCCCACGAAGCTGGTGAAGCCCGAGTTGAGCGACACGTCGAGATAGTAGCCGCTCACCGTGCCGCTCGGTGCCGTCCAGTTGGCCGTGAACCCGGTCGTGCTGACCAGGGTCGCCGCGCCGGCGCTCGGGGCGGCGGGGATCGGGGTCAGGGTGGTGGCCGTTATGGTGCCGGAGTTGGGGCCGGTGCCGGTGGCGTTCCACGCCCTTACCCGGTAGTACAAGGCGGTTCCGCTCGGCAGCGAGGTCAGGGCCTGGGAAGTGATGGTGCCGGCCAGCGGCAGCGGGTTGTAGCCGGCGAGGAAGCTGGTGAAGCCGTTGTCCAGGGCGAGGTCGAGATAGTAGCCGCTGACCGGTCCGGTGACCGGGGCGCTCCAGTTCGCCGTTAACCCGGTCGTGGTTATCACGGTCGCGGCGTTCGCGGTCGGGGCGCTGGGAAGCGGCGTCGCGGTGGTCGGGTTTATGGTGTTCGACGGGGAGCTGGTCCCCCCCACGTTGACCGCGCTGACCCGGTAATAGTACGGCGTCGTGGGGGAGAGGCCGGTGACGGTCTGAGTGATCCCCGCCACGCTCAGGTTGTGGTAGGTTCCGACGAAGCTGGAGAAGCTCGAGTTGAGCGACACGTCGAGGTTGTAGGTGACGGCGCCCGCCGAGGGGTTCCAGTTGGCCGTGAAGCCGGTCGTCGTGATGGCGCTCGCAGCCGTGGCGACCGGGACGGCCGGTGGGGGGGTCGCGGTCAGGACGGTGATGGCGTTGGAGTTGATGCCGGTGCCGCCGGCGTTGTACGCCCGCACCCGGTAGTAGTAGGTTGTCGAGGAGGCGAGGCCGGTGATGGTCACGTTGGAGACGCTGGCCACGGTGAGCGGGTTGAAGCTCGCCACCAGGGAGCTGAAGCCGGCATCGGTCGCCAGGTCAAGGTAGTAGCCCGTGATCGGGCCGCTTGGGGCGGTCCAGTTGGCGGTGAAGCCGGTGGTGGTGATGGTGCCGGCCGCGGTCGCGGTCGGAGCGCCCGGGATGGGGGTCGCGGTCAGCACCGTTATAACGTTCGAGTTGGCGCCGGCGCCGCCGACGTTGCTCCCCCGCACCCGGTAATAGTAGGTGGTCGCGGAGCTGAGGCCGGTGACCGCGGAGGAGACGCCGTTGCCGACGCTGACGTTGCTCAGCACGAAGCTGGCGAAGGTCGAGCTGAGCGAGACGTCGATGAAGTAACCGGTGGCGCCGGGGACGGCACCCCAGTTGGCGGTGAAACCGGTGGTGGTGATCGGGTTGCCGGCGGTGGCGACCGGGGCGGCCGGGACCGGGGTCGCGGTCAGGACGGTGATCACGTTGGAATTGGAGCTGGGACCGCCGGAGTTGAGCGCCCGGATGCGGTAATAATAGGTCGTCGCCGAGGCGAGGCCGGTGACGGCGGAAGAGATGCCGTTGCCCACGTTGGTGCCGTTGATGATGTCGGTGCCGCCGCTCGTGGTGCCGACATCCAAGACGTAACTTGTGGCGCCCGCCACGGCGTTCCAGTTGGCGGTGAAACCGGTGGTGGTGATCGGGTTGGCGGCAGTGGCGGTCGGCGTGCCCGGCGCGGTGGTCAGGGTTGCCGTGGTCGACTCGGCGCTGGTCCCGCCGGCGTTGGTCGCGGCGACCCGGAAATAGTAGGTGGTCCCGGCGCTGAGGCCGGTGATGACCTGGCTCGTACCGGAGACGCTCATATTATTGTAGACGAAGCTGGCGAAGGTGGCGCTAGTGGAGACGTCAAGGAAATAACCGGTGGCGCCCGTCGAGGCGCTCCAGTTGGCCGTGAAACCGGTGCTGGTGATACCGGTCGCGACCCCGACGGTCGGGGCGGCCGGAGGGTTGGGGAGCGTCGTCAGTGACACCGGGGTGGAAGAGACGCTGGTGCCCCCTGCGGTGGTTACCCTCACCTGGTACCAGTAGGTTGTCGAAGGGGCGAGTCCGGTGATCGCGGAGGAGGTGCCCACGCCGACGCTCGAGTTGGACAAGGTCTGGGTGCCGCCGCTCGTGGTGCCGACGTCGATGCTGTAGCCCGTGGCTCCGGCCACGGCGCCCCAGTTGGCGGTGAAACCGCTGGAGTTGATGGCGGTAGCGACGCCGGACGCCGGTGCGGCAGGCAGGGCGAGGGTCGTCACGGACGTCGTGGTGTTGTTCGGGCCGGTGCCGGTGGCATTCTTCGCGCGCACCCGGACGTAATAGGTGGTGTTGTTGGTCAGCCCGGTGACCGGAGTCGTCAGGACGGCGCCCAGGGTCAGGGTGTTGAGGCCGGAGGTGAACGTGTTGTTGAGGGCGTAGTCAAGGAAGTAGCCGGTCGGCGTTTGGCTGGCGGTGGTCCAGGAGGCGGTGAAGCCGGTGCCGGTGATGCCGGTGAAGGTGGCGTTGCCGGGCGCGCCGGGGGCGGATGCCGCGAAGGCCGCAGGGGCCGCGAGCAGCAAAAAGGCGAGGACGAGAAGTATGAGCCTTTTCATGGTCATTTCCCCTCCGCGCCGCGCACCAGGATCTCATAGACGTCCTTGCGGGAGCTCAGCACCAGGATGATCGGCATGCCCGGCTTGAGGTACCCCTGCCCGACCGAAACGCCGTTCAAAAGCACCGGGGTCGCCGTGCTGACCCGGTACAGCCTGCCGGCCCCTCCCTCGACCAGGTTGACCATGATGCGCCCGTCCTTCCTGAGCGCGCCGAAGTAGCAGTAGGTTTCCTCCCTGCCGGGCTTGGGCGGCACGCCGACCGCCATCAGGGCAAAGCTGGAGCCCGCCTCGGCCCCCAGCGAAAACAGTACCACCCCCAAAATCACGATATTTCTGAACGTTAAGCGCATGTGCCCACCTCTGCTAAATTAAATGCAGGATGACGACCTCGTCACCCACAAATGGAAAACTTGTGCCATAAACCGCACGCAAAGCTGCTGGATCAGCGGGAACGACGGACGAACGGGCCGGGCCGCGACGGGCCGCGCGGATCGCGCGGCGGGTCGGCGGGCAACGGGAGAGAAACCTGCACGGGCGACGGCAGAGGCTGCCTCGTGACATGGCTACGGGTACGGCTCACCCTTCATGAGCTGTGCAAGGGGAGCAATTCCCGTGCCGCGGGGGCCGTTCAGAGTGGTTCAATTAAGTTTTTTCAATAGGATCAGGCAGTTAATTAGAAAGAGTGAGCAATGGAGGCGGCCCTCCGCCTATGCACTAATTGCATAGCTCTCCCTCCAGCTATGAAAAAAGTGCGGGTTAGTCCTACGGCGCCGCACGCGGCCCGTCATTCGATGCCGTACTCCTTGAGCTTGTAGAGCAGGGCCCGGTGGCTTATTTCCAGCAGCTTCGCCGCGTGGGTCCGGTTGCCGCCGGTCTGCTCCAGGGCGCGCGCGATCAGGGTGCGCTCCAGCTCCTCGGCGCCGCTTTTGATGGAGAGGGTTTCCAGGCGCGGCGCCGCCCGGCGTTCCAGGCCGACGCTGCGGCGCACCGTTTCCGGGAGGCAGGAGAGGTCCAGGGTCGCCTTCTCGCAGAGCACCAGCCCCCGCTCGATGCAGTTCTCCAGTTCCCGCACGTTGCCGGGCCAGCGGTAGTGCACCAGGGCCTTCAGGGTCTCGGGGCTGGGGCTCACCCCGGGCTTGCCCATCCGCTCGCCGTGCTTGGCCAGGAAGTGCTCCACCAGGAGGGGGACGTCCTCCAGCCGCTCGCGCAGCGGGGGGAGCGCCAGGGAGAAGACGTTGAGCCGGAAGTAGAGGTCCTCGCGGAAGCGGCCGGCCGCGGCGAGCTCGCCCAGATCCTTCGAGGTGGCGGAGATGACCCGCACGTCCACCTTGCGGGAGCTCCCCGCCCCCACGCGGCGGATCTCCTCGTCCTGCAGCACCCGCAAAAGCTTCACCTGCAGCGGCAGGGGCATCTCGGCGATCTCGTCCAGGAAGAGGGTGCCGCCGTGGGCCTCCTCGAAGAGCCCCGGCTTGTCCCCCGAGGCGTCCGTGAAGGCGCCCTTCACGTGGCCGAAGAGTTCGCTTTCCAAAAGCTGCTCGGGGATCGCGCCGCAGTTGACCGCGACGAAGGGGGCGTCCTTGCGCGACCCGTTGTAGTGCAGCGCGCGGGCGATCAGTTCCTTGCCGGTCCCGGACTCTCCCAGGATCAGGACCGTCGTCTTGTAGTCGGAGAGCTTGCGGATCAGCTTGAAGATTTCCCCCATCCGCTCGCTTCGGCTGATGATGTTGCCGAAGGAGCCGCTGGCGCTCGCCTCCTCGCGCAGCCTGCGGTTCTCGTCCTTGAGCCGTTCGCGCTCCTCCGCCTTCTTGAGCACCAGGGAGATTTCCTCCGCGTTGAACGGCTTGGAGATGTAGTCGTAGGCGCCGAGCTTCATGCATTGAATCGCGTCGTCCACCGAGCCGTAGGCGGACATCATGATGATGGTCCCCTGCACCCCCAGTTCGGCGCAGCGTTTCAGGAAGGTCCTGCCGTCCATGGCCGGCATCCTGATGTCGCACAGGATGAAGCTGTAGCTGCCGCAGCGCAGCCTTTCCAGCGCATCGGCGCCGTCCGCGGCGCTATCGACCAGGTACCCCTGTTTCTTGAGCATGACCTGGAGCATGTGGCGCAGGTTTTCCTCGTCGTCCACCACCAGTATCTTCTTCTTTTCAAGTTGCATCGTTCCTTCCTTACTCGAAGAGCGCCAGGTGTATCTCCCCACAGGAGGCATCCCCCACGTTTCCACCGCCTAAAAAGCTCCCCCTCGCCCTCCGGGGCCGGGGTGAGGGATTTCCCCGCTCCGCTAGAGCCGCTCCCTGGAGACCCCCGCGCCCTCCCGGGGGGCGAGGGACTCCTGCCCGCCGGGGGAGGGTGAGGAGGACGCCGGGATCCTCAGCACGAAGCGGCTCCCCTTGCCCAGTTCGCTTTGCACCGTCAGCCTCCCGCCGCAGGAGTCGGCGATCCGTGCGGCGATCGCGAGTCCCAGGCCGGTCCCCTTGCCCGGCTCCTTGGTGGTGAAGAACGGGTCGAAGACCAGCGGCAGCTGCTCCGGCGGCATCCCCGCGCCGTTGTCGATCACCTCGACCAGGACGTCGTCCCCCTCGCGCCTCCCCCTGAGGGTGAGCTCGCCTCCGCTTGGCATGGCGTCCCGGGCGTTCATGATCAGGTTGATCAGCAGCTGTTCCAGCTGGTGCGGGTCGGCGTGGAGCTGCGGCAGCCTCTCCTCGACCTCGACGGAGACGCTCAGCAGCTTCAGCACCCCCTGCGTCCCGAGCAGCTCCACCGTCTTCTCCAGCAGCGCGGGGAGCTCCACCTTCTCCTGCAGCATCCCCTTGGGGCGCGCGTAATCCAGGAGCCCCCGGACGATCCGGTCGATGCGCTGCGACTCCGCGGCGATGCGGCGCAGGTAGTCCGACTGCTCGGCGTTCCCGGCGAGTTCCTCGGAGAGGATCCCGGTGTACCCCATGATCGCCGCCAGCGGGGTCCCGATCTCGTGCGCCATGCCGGCGCCCAGAAGCCCCACGGAGGCCATCTTTTCCGAGCGGATCGCCTCGGCCCGCGCCTCCAGGATCTCCTGGTTGGCGCGGTTCAGCGAGTCGACCTTCTCCTCCACCTCCCGGCGCTTGTCCCGCAGCGCCAGCACCATGGAGTTGAAGGCGCCGGAGAGCTCCGCCACCTCCGTGCTCCCGAGCTCGTGCACCGACCCCTCCAGGTCGCCGGCCGCGATCCTGCGGGTGACGGCCAGAAGCCGCCGGATCGGCGTGACGACGGAGCGCGAGAGCAGGTAGGAGCCGAAGACCAGCAGCAGCAGGAAGTCGAGCACGAAGTAGGCGAGGAAGAGGTGGCGCGACCCCTGCAGCTTTTCGCGCTCCGCCTCGAGCGACAGGGTGAGGCGCGCCCCCCCGACCACCCTCCCCTGCTCCGTGACCGCGGCGTAGCAGCGCACCAGGCGGCCGTCGCGCGACACCTGGGAGGATTCCCGCCCGCTTTTCAGGGCGTTCAGCACCCCGGGGTCCGCCCCCTTCGCGTCGGACACGGCGTAGACGCCGCGCCCCTGGGTGTCGAGGAGCGCGAGCCCGACGAAGCTCTTCTCCCGCGCCAAAAGCGCCAGGTAGCCGGCGGCGGCGCTCCCCGGCGCCGGCGGAGCGAGCGGCCTGGGGAGGAGCTGCGCGATGGAGGAGAGCAAAAGCCTCCCCTGCTCCCCCTTCTGCGCGAACAGGTCATTTTCGGCAGTCTTGAACGAGATGAGGGAGAGGAGGACCCAGGTGAGCACCAGGAGGCAGCTGAGGGCGGAGAGTATGTAGAACGTCAGGCTGAAGCGGACAGAGCTCATTCACCTACCCATGTGCAAGTACCAGAAGATGATGCGCGGGCCGAAGAAGATGTAGATGACCGCGGCGCTCGCAAGGAACGGCCCGAAGGGGATGGCGAGCCCAGAGTCCTTCTTCTGGGCCATCATGACGCCGACCCCGATCACCGAGCCGACCAGCGAGGCGGCGAAGATGATGAAGAGGATCGCCTTCCAGCCGAAGAACGCCCCCAGCATGGCGAGCAGCTTGATGTCGCCCCCCCCCATGCCGTCCTTCTTGGTGAGGGCGTGGTAGCCGTAGGCGATCAGCAGCAGGCTCCCGCCCCCCGCCGCGACCCCGATCAGCGAGTTGAGCCAGCCGAAGCCGGGGATGCAGAAGGAGAGCGCGAAGCCGATGGCGATCCCCGGCAGGGTGATGGAGTCCGGGATGATCTGGTGCTCCAGGTCGATGAAGGTGACCACGACCAGCGCGCTGCACAAAACAAAGAGGATGGCGAAGGAGAGCCCCAGGCCGCATTTCAGGAACAGGGCGAGGGTGAGAGCCCCGTTGATGAATTCCACCAGCGGGTACTGCAGGGAGATCGGCTCGCCGCAGCGGCGGCACTTCCCCCTGAGCAGCGCATAGCTCAGGATCGGGACGTTGTCGTACCAGCGGATCTGGTAGTCGCAGCGCGTGCAGTGCGACGGCGGGAAGACGACCGATTCGCTTTTGGGCATCCTGAAGATGCAGACGTTCAGAAAAGAGCCGACCAGCGCGCCGAAGAGGAAGGCGAAGCAGCCAAGTAGGGCGTTAGGAGCAATCAACGTGGGAACCTCGGGAGTCGCATTGGGATGAGCCGTACCGGCGCGGGACGGCGGCTTGGCGAGCCGCCGCATCAGCGCTGATGGGCATTATACAGAAATCGCCAATAATTTCATAGAAATAATCCTGCACGCCCCGTGGCGTCGCCCCGCCACCCCGCGCCGGCGGCCGCGGGGGGACGACAGCTGCAGCGCCCGGTGCTCTTGACCAACTGGGGACGAGGCGTTGCAATTGTCCAATCACTAAAGGATTACGAAACTGAAGCAGAAGAACGGGCTTTTCTACGAGGCGTTGTACAGGGTTTAATGGACCTGGAAGAGGGGCGGGAAATGAGTCTCGCAGAAGTCAAGAAACGCCTTGGCTTGGCCTGAAGATATGCCGGAGAATACTTCCAATAAGGGCTCGAAGGTAACGCCCCCCGCCCCCGGCTTGCTTGCTTCGGCAAAGCCGTCTCGATTCCCTAAGCCACATCGAGATGTTGTCAGGGAGCACAGCGACGCACGGATCAATCAGCAATGAGCCCATCCTTGAGTTCGTTGATAATTTCGACCTGCCGCTGATAGATAAACTGCCCGATAAAGGTATCGGTTCTCCTGTCGGGGTATATTTTGAAAATGAACACCTGCCGGTCGGTCCCTTCAGCCAGGACCCTGACAAAGGTGCCTGGCACGGAGAGCGGAATCCCCATGATGCAGAAGGACAAGCGCCCCTTCTGGTGCACGTCGATCTTTGCCTCCGCAGCGCTGCAGACCGACAAGCCGTTGCCCGAGACATCCACCATGGTTGCATCGACGCTGCCGCCGTCGTGTGAAAAAGTCACTTGAATGGGCTGAGGAACCGAGACCCGAACCGCTTCCCTGCGTTCGGCTCGGACCTGAGCATAGGAGAAGTTGTTCAAAATAACGGACTTCTTGGATACGTTGACGTAGGTGGCATAGCAGTGAACGCCCAAATCCTTGGGGAAGTGCCTGCTATTGATGAGAGTGCTGCGGTCTTTTTTGACGACTATCGCTTGAATCTCATGAATCGACAGTTCAACGCTGTCATTTTCCACAGCATTTACGGTAGCTCCATAGTTAACGGGAACCTCATGATAATAGTTGAGCAACCTTATGTCGCCTTTCAGGTGTCCCGTTTCTATTTTGGAAAATGTGCTGAGGATCGCGGCAGCATCAATTTCGCCGTTTTCAACTGTCACTAGGCGATAAACGTCTTTTTTATTCACGGTAGGTAGCTCTCCTTTTCCAGTACAGCGCCAGATGTTCTCCGCCGTGAATCAAGCCCTTCCTGATCGCCGGGCCTATGCGTCCTTCTTGAGTTTGCTGGACATGTTCCAGAGATAACTCCAACTGACCGGGATATGGACGCCTAGGGTCAAACTCCATCACCTCAAGCAACCGCCGCGATTTGCAGCAGGTGTCCCAATCCGCCCGCATGCGAAATTTCGGGTCCAGCGTTTAATCTGCAGGCGTTCCATCATGGTGACAGCATGACGGGCAGTCTCCCTGGTGTTGCGGGTCCCCACGAGTCGCTCGCGGTATTGGGCGTCATAGGTACCTTTTCGGCACAGGCCGGTATTTCTTGAACGCCAAAAGATGCTCGCTGTGACTCGGTTGCGAAACCTGACGTCCGCCAGGTCCAAGCATTGTCAACGCCTTGTCAAAACAGGTCCGGCTTGCGGATAAAAGGTTCTCGGATAGGCAGGTTCCACCAGGACTGACCTGAGCAAATCCTTTTCGGTGCCTGACCCTATGAGTGGGTGCCTGGCGGTATATCTGGCCGGCGCAACCGCGCACACCAATGTTAGCTAAACGACATTAAGTTATAATGCGATTTTGGCGTTGTTAACTTTTAACATTGCTGGTAGCATGCGACCCACCCTACGGCAACCCTCTCCCCGAGGGGCAAGGTGCAATTGCCGGTTTCGAGACACTTCAGTAGCTGCTCAGGTGCCCACTATGACCGTACGACGTAGTGTCAGTTGGCGTAACGACACCGCTCCTATAATTAAGCGGTTGGTCATGGGAATTTTTTTCCTTAATGTCCTCGTCGGCTGCATGACATTCATATCCTTGCGAGACAGGAAACTTCACTATCAAAACCAGGCGATGATCACCACCCGGAATCTCTCTCAGGTGCTCGATGAGAACATCACCAGCGCCTGTGCGAAGATCGACCTGGCCCTGCTTGCAGTTTGCGACGAGGCAGAGCATTTCCCGGCCACCGGGAGCAAGCCAAGTTCACGACTCAATGCCTGCGTCATGCGCGAGCGTGCCCGGCTCCCGGAGGTCGCTTCATTCCGAGCCACCAACGCCTCGGGAGACGCCGTCTACGGACCGGAGGTGACTCCGGCCATCAGATCCAGCCTCGCCCACCGGAACTATTTCAGCTACCTCCGGGACAACCCTCATGCCGGGATGGTGATTTCGGAGCCCCTCACCGGGGGCATCACCGGCACAAGGATGATCGTGCTCGCCCGTCGCCTGAACCGGCCGGACGGCTCCTTTGCCGGCCTGGTCTATGCCGGCGTCGCTCTGGAGTATCTGACCAAGAGCTTTACCAAAATCGACGTCGGCCGGCACGGCTCGGTCGCCCTGTTTGACGCGGACTTCGACCTGGTGGCGCGCTACCCCGAACTGCCGGGCAGCGGCAGCGCTGCGGCGCCCAAGGCAAAGACGCCGCAATTCCGCCGGCTCGTCGATGCAGGGAGGAGCGTCGGGACCTACAGCGCCCGAAGCGGCCTCGACGCTGTTGAGCGCACCTTCTCCTTCCGCAAATTGCCCGTACCATCTCCGCTGTATGTCGTCGTGGGCCTGGCCAACATCGACTACCTGGAGCAATGGCGCTCCGAAGCAGTTGAGATGGCCATTTTCATGGCGGGCTTCCTGGTGATAACCGCCGTATTGACCTGGTTTTTCATCAGGGAGTGGAACCGCAACCGGGAAGCTCAAGGTGCCATTTCCAGGGGAGAGCAGCGCTTCCGCTCCTACGTGGAAAATTCGGACGATTACGTCTTTTGCCTTTCGGCTGACGGCAGCTTCACCTATGTGACACCCAACATCGTGGAAAGTCTCGGGTACGAACCCGCCGAAGTCCTCGGCAGGCCGTTTGCCCCCTTTGTCCACCCGGACGACCTCGCAGCCTGCGTCGGCAATTTCCGTCAGGTGCTGGAGACGGGCGAGAGGAGAAGGGAGATCCAGTACCGGATACTGCGCAAGGATGGCAGCTGGGGTTGGTATGCGGCAAACCTATCCCAGCTGACCGATGCGCAAACCGGAGAGGTCTTCGTCTCGGGGATCGGACATGACATAAGCCGGCAAAAGCAGGTGGTGGACGCGCTCCAGGAGAGCGAGGCCCGCTTCAAGAACCTGCTGCAAAACGTCCCGTCGATCTGCGTCCAGGGGTATGGCCCTGACGGCACGACCCGATACTGGAACAAGGCCTCCGAAAAGCTTTATGGGTACGGTTCGCAGGAGGCGGTCGGGCGCAACCTGCTCGACCTGATCATCCCCCCCGAGATGCGCGGGGCAGTCCAGGAGGCGATCAGCTCCATGGCCAGGACCGGGGAGCCGATTCCTGCCTCGGAGTTGTCCCTCATGCGCAAGGACGGCTCCCGCGTATCGGTTTTTTCCAGCCATGCCGTCGTGCAGACACCGGGCAGAGAACCGGAACTGTTCTGCATAGACATCGACCTGACCGCACAAAAGGAGTGGGCCAGACAGGTCATAGAACTCAACGAGACCCTCGAGAAGCGGGTCAAGCATCGCACCTCCCAGCTTGAGTTGGCGCTTCGGGAACAAGAGTCCTTCAGCTACTCGGTCTCCCACGACCTGCGCAGTCCGCTGAGGCACATCAACAGTTACCTGGCGATACTGGAGGAGGATTTCTCAGGCGAGCTATCGCAGGAGGCCAGATCCTACCTGGAGCGTGCCCGGTCCGCCAGCGCCATGATGGGAAAGCTGATCGATGAACTGCTGGAGTTCTCCAGGATCGGCAGGGCGGAACTGGTGAAGGAGACGGTCGATTTAAGCGCGTTGGTGACCGGCATCGTGGCGCTGCTGAGGGAACGGGAGCCGGCACGCGATGTGGAGGTCGTGGTGGCTGAGGGGCTCACTGCGACCGGGGACAAGCTGTTGCTCGATCTGGTCCTGGAGAACCTGTTGGTGAACGCCTGGAAGTATTCCTCGCGGGAAAAGCCTCTCCGGCTGGAGTTCGGCCGGGAATTTGTCGATGGCGAGGGGCTTTTCTTCGTCAAGGACAACGGCATCGGCTTTCAGATGGAGTACCATGACAAAATATTCGGCGTGTTTCAGAGGCTGCATGGCAAGGAGTACGACGGAACCGGCATCGGCCTGGCAACGGTCAAGCGGATCGTTGAGCGGCATGGCGGCTCCATTTGGGCGCGGGCGGAGTTGGACAAGGGAACGACCTTCTATTTCACCCTTCCGCCGGGGCGTGTGTAAATCCGCAGCCCGACACCCCCCAGCGAAGCGGCCCTCGGCCCCGTACGCCCGTTCGGGAGCCGACTGATTCCGGTTTTCCAATCCGGAGCTTGCGGCGCGGAAATCTGTTTTTTAAGTTTTTTTTAACTATTTCGCTTGCAGGTCTGAGGAACACGTGTAGCCTTGTAGGAACCTCGCGCACGACGCGAACGACCCTATTCCAAGCCTTTAAAAAGGAGGACCCATGTCTGCTCCGACCATACCTTATTACGGGAAGGATACTGACCGGCTGGCCAGGCTGAACATCGCCTATAATGTCCTGACGGATTCCGCGTCATTCCTGAAAGGCTGGCCAACGACGGTGGCCACAGCCGACCTGTTCAAGAATAAGATAGACGTATACCAGTCGGCATACGAGGCCGCGATTCACCTCGACCGCCGGGCCATTGCGGCTCGCGTCCTTGCCGCCAACGATGCGGGCGCCGCCTGGCAGAAGATCGTCTATTATGCCTGCGCCATGGAACAGGACAACACCGAGATGCTGGAACGAATGGGAGTGACCACCAAACCGCGACGGTCCGCTTTGGCAAAAGCCACCTCCGAACTGCCGGCCCCCGATTTCACCATCGCCAATTTTGATGAACGAGGGGGCGTGAGAGCCAGTTGCGCCCGCGAACGGCGGCGTTACACCTACGAGATCTGGATTACGGAGGGCGATCCCAGAATTGAGGCAGGGTGGTACCACAAGAAAAGCTTTGGAGACTGTACGAACATGGAGATAGTGGGTCTGCAATCCGGCAAGGAATACTCGTTCCGCTGCAGGATCATCGGAAGGGACAACGTGGTAGGATCATGGTCGCACACGATCACCATTATGGTGACCTGATCCGACTTAAATCCCCTGCCCCCAGTGAGTCTTTCCAATGCCCCGAAACGGCAGAGACCTGCAGGTCTCCTCGTTCCGGGGCATTTTATTGCCCCCCCTCGCAGAAAACCCCCTCCCCCTCCACTATGCTTGAGCAGAGCGGACTTCAGAAATGATGAAGAGGCAAAATTGCACGAGGTCGTCTCAAACTGTTGTGGAAGGCGGCAAAATTGCGCGAGGCCGTCTTGAAATGCCGAACAGGATGCCAGTTTTGCATTTGACCGATCTGAAATTCCGCACAAGAGGGCAATGTTGCGTTTTGCCGCTCCAAAATCCCGCATGACCTGGCAGAGCTGTTTTTGATCGTTCCGAAATTCCGCACAAGAGGGCAATGCTGTTTTTTGCCGCTCCGAAATCCCGCATGACGTGGCAATGCTGTTTTTTGCCGCTCCAAAATATCGCATAACGGGGCAATGCGGTTTTTGATCGTCCTGTAAATTCGGCATCGGCGGTGCCCATCGGCGGTGCCCATCGGCGGTGCCAGGTCTTGAAATATGAGGTTTCACGCGGGTATGTATCACAAAATGCTAATAGGAATGGGTGGTTTTTCAAGTGGCTCCTGTCAGCAAAATTTTACGCCAACTGCACGGGATCGTGCCGATCTGTCTGGATAATCTTACATTCCCTCCTGATACGAGACGCCTTCAAATTGTAAGTTTTTGTAATTAAATACCATTAAATTTATGGCACATCTGATGCAGCTTGGGAAAGATCCATGTCTGCTACTTGTGCACATCTCTTTTTAAAATTGGCGCGCCCGGGGAATTGAAGCAGGGCAAGGCGGCCACAGTCTGACTTTTGCAAAACCTCGGTGTTCGTAGCTGTACACGAGCCCCTTCGGACAAGGGGATAAAGGGGGTAAGCCATGAGAAAGGCGTCAGAAGGGAAGCAGAGGGCGGCAGTAATCTGGATCACTGCGGCGCTGGCCGCGCTGTCCTTCATCGGCGGCGCCGGGCCGACCCACGGGGCGGGCAGTCCCAGCGCAGCCGCCTTGCAGCAGATCGCCGACATCGAGGCACTGAAGCAGGGATTCTCCGATGCGGAAAAGAAGATGCCGTCGAACCTCGTCCTTGTCAGGAGGCATGCCCTGGGGCACCTGGCCGGCCAGTTCGCCAGACTGGTCAACCGCAAGAGGGTGGACAGCCGTCAGATGATCCAGGTCGACATCAAGGGTGAGGTGACCGAGTCCCTTTTACGCAGGATCGCGTCGATCGGTGGCACGGTCGACAACCAAGTCGCCGCATACCGGCATGTGAGGGCGACCGTTCCGGTCACCATGGTGGAGAGCATCGCTCAACTGCCGGAGGTGACTGCTGTCAGGGAGGCCGACCAACCGGTCACCAATGCTGGTGCCCTCACCAGCCAGGGATACGTGAGCCACACCGCCAAGAAGGTGGTAGAGGAACTGCACATCGACGGGAGCGGTGTCAAGGTCGGCGTCCTCTCCGACAGCGCCTCGCCGGCCAGGGTAGCCGCACTGAAGGCCAGCGACGACCTCCCGCAGGACGTCACGGTGCTTCCGGGACAGGACGGCGGAAACCTCAAAGACGAGGGGTGCGCCATGATGGAGATCGTCCACGACCTCGCCCCCGGTGCCAAGCTGTTCTTCGCCACCGCCGTGGGTGGTGAGGGGGTCATGGCCGCGAACATCGCCGCCCTCGCCGCGGCGGGGTGCACCATCATCGTCGACGACATCACCTACCCCCTGGAGGGGGCCTTCCAGGACGGCCCCATCGCCCAGGCGGTCAACGCCTTTGCTGCCGGAGGCGGGCTCTACTTCTCCTCGGCGGCGAATTCAGGAAACCTCACCAAGGGGACCTCGGGCACCTGGGAGGGGGACTTTCTGGACGGCGGGACGGCGGACGCTGCCCTTGCCCTGCAAGATACCGGGTCCTTCCACAATTTCGGGACGGCCGCGTCGCCGCTGCTCTTCGATACCCTCACCGCAGAATCCGACCTGATCACCCTGCAGTGGTCCGATCCTCTGGGAGCGAGCGGCAACGATTACGACCTGTTCATCTTTGATGCTGCCGGCACCACGGTCAAGGGGGTGTCCATGAACACCCAAACCGGCATCCAGAACCCCTTCGAGTGGATAGCCAGGGGGGCCAACTGCGGCACCCCCTCGGCCACCGGCTACTGCCCCGCGGTCGGCGACCGCATTTATGTCGTCAAGCACCGCGGGGTGCCGCTCGCCCTGAGGCTCGACACGCACCGAGGCCGCCTGAGCCGGGCCACCGCCGGTTCCACCTACGGCCACAACGCCGGGCAGGGGACCATCACCGTCGCTGCCACCTACTGGAACAGCGCCAAGACCGGCACCAAGCCGTTCACCGGGTTCGCCAACACCGTCGAGACCTTCAGCTCGGACGGGCCGCGCAAGATGTTCTTCAACCCCGACGGGACCGCGATCACCGCCGGGAACCTCCTGTTCGGGAGCAACGGCGGCACCACCCTCTCCAAGCCCGACCTCACCGCGGCAGATGGCGTCAGCTGCAAGACCCCCGGGTTCCTCCCGTTTTACGGGACTTCGGCGGCCGCGCCCCATGCGGCGGCGGTCGCCGCACTGGTGAAGCAGGCGAAACCGGCCCTGAGTTCGGCGCAACTGCGCCAGCTCCTCTTCGGATCGGCTCTCGATACCATGGCGGTCGGCATCGACCGCAACAGCGGCCATGGCATCATCATGGCGGTCCCGGCGATCGATGCGCCGCCCCCTCCCTAAAGAGTCCGGGAACAGAGCGTGCAAGTCGACCGTAAAGGAGGTTTCAAGATGAGACGCAACTTCGAATCTGGGTTAAAATGGTGCGCGGGATTCTTGCTGGCGGCGTTTCTGCTGACCCCGTCGTCGGCCGAGGCGCTCGTCCTGTACAACAGCGCGACGGTGGCATTCGCAGGAGGGAAGCTACAGACCGGCCGGCTCTTTCGCGACCACGTCCCCAGCGACTGGTCGGTCAGCAAGACCTTTCCCGGGGTAAGCGACAGTTCGCTCCAGTTTGCCTACCAGCTCTTTGACGTCGACCCCTGCGTCACCCCCTACATCCAGATATCCGTCGACGACCCGAGCGCATCGTTTTTCGTCTCGGCCTATCTGGACGCCTACAAGCCGGTCAACACCGGTCCGAACTTCGGGCTCGACGTCAACTACCTCGCGGATGCGGGGTCGAGTGGCAACAGCTACGGAAACCCGGGATTTTTCCAGCTGTACGATCCCTCGCTGGATCCTCTGGTGCTCGTGGCGAACGAGTTCAGGCCCGGTGGCGGGAGCGGGAAGAGCTTGGGACTGCTGGTTGAGGGGTTCATGGACGTGAACTACACCGACCCGCAGTTCACCTGCATCCCCGAGCCTTCGGCCGGGGTGCTGACCCTTGCGGGGGGGATGCTGGGCTTGTTGGTGCTGCGCAGGAGAAACAAGTCCTGATCCGGATCGCCGGTGCCAGGTCTTGAATATATGGTTTCACGCGGATTTGGAGCAACGTGCTAATTGGTGATTTTTCAAGACCTGGCACCGGACAACGAGTAATTCAGAAAAGTGACCGGTTCTAAGCAATCATCTATCCACCGATATGCGACATCGGTGACGACGAAAAGGGGGTTTACCATGAAGCAGAGTTGCCGGCTTCCAATCTACGCCATGTTCATCGGGATCTTCACATTCCTTGGGTCAGCACCGCACGCTTTCGGTATAACCATCACCGTTCCGGCGGTGGCCAACCATGTCCACCAGTTGCCTGCCACAGACGCCGACGATATGGTATCCCTAAACCCTGACCCTATCACATACCTGAAGGGGGCAACAGCCGCTATGAAGGTTGCGCTGGCAGCCGACTTCCCCACGTGGATCTTCAGGTACAACGCGGGCTTGAAAGGGACCTTAAACCTTGACAGGTACAAGGCCACAACGGAGGGCGATGATAACGGCGGAGGGCTAATCGAAGCGACCTACACGAGGGCTGCTACGGACCCAGCAATCGCCGACCTGCACTGGATCCAGATGGTGGTCACAAACCAACCTCTCGGCGGCGGACCTAACACGGGGTACATAGACCCGAGACCGAATGATGATACGCTCCCCTTCTACTGGACTCTTGCTGAAGATAACGATATAAACAGTGGGAACAAGACCGCCGCAACGTACTCTTTCTTCGACAACTCAATGCGAAACGATTTAACGGACCCCGACCTCGTCATATGGAGAGGCGATCTTATGCTTGCGTCTTGGGACGATCCAGGTATCGTCACTGTCTACGACGGCATCCAGTGGGGATGGGACCTTGTAGACACCGTCCCTGAGCCGAGCAGTCTACTATTGTTACTTATCGGCGGTTTTTGCGTTGGAATTGAGCGGGCCGTTTCGAAAAAACGACAACAGAATTCAATCACCAATTAAATACGTCGTCTGCCGCTGCGTGTTTTACAGATTCGTAAATCTTCAAAGCCTAGCATCACAAGCAGCGAGAACTGAACCAAAAAAATTAATACTCTGACCTTTAGAAATAATCAAAGATTTATTTTGCCTCCGGAGGGCGTAAGCCTGCCGGTGACACGACCGGCGGGCTGCCCCCCGCGCTATTGAACAGTACCTTGTGGCTTTATGGAGTATCCTATGAATCCAATGGTGATTGCGATCGGTACGTTTTTTTGCACCATTTGCATTGCTGTTGGTGGCTTCACGCAGGAGGACCAAGTGCCTAAGATGTCAAGGACCGTTCACGCCTCACTAGCCGCATATCCTCACTCCGTCATTTCTCTAAAAGATCCAATAACGGAGATGATGTTCTACGTTGAAAGCAATGGGTTGAGCCTGGTAGCTTTTGACAAGGACGGTGGTGTGGTGTGGAGTATCAATGTGCTTGATGCGGTGAAGTTGAAATCAACTCAAGGACATCCGGTTATCAGACATCTGCGTTTAGAGGGTGATGAACTCTGGGTAACGTATGGGAAAAGCGGCACGGTAAGAGTTCAGATAAAGACTGGCAAGATTAAATACGTTGGGGCCGACTAAGATCGGCGGTGCCTAAGATCGGCGGTGGATCGGCGGTGCGATCGGCGGTGCCAGGTCTTGAAATATAAGGTTTCACATGAAATTAGAGTAGATCATCGGTGCCAGGGATTCGAGCTATAGGCTAAAATGTGATTTTTCAAGACCTGGCACCGGCTAGGGCACCGGCCAAGCGGCTCCATTTGGGCGCAGGCGGAGGCGGACAAGGGAACGACCTTCTATTTCACCTTCCGCTGGAACAAGTGCAGATCGTCGGGCGCCAGGTCTTGAAATATAAGGTTTCACACAAGATTAGAGTAGATCATCGGTGCCAGGGATTCGAGCTATAGGCTAAAATGCGATTTTTCAAGACCTGGCACCGGCCAGGGCACCGGCCAAGCGGCTCCATTTGGGCGCAGGCGGAGGCGGACAAGGGAACGACCTTCTATTTCACCTGCACCGAAGCGGCCCTCAAATTCGTACGCCTATAGGTGCCGACCCACCCATGCAACGCCCATGAAAGCACGCGTAACTTTTGGCGGTACGAGTGCCGGGTGATTATTACTCGACGTACTCAACAAGGTGCCACTCCTACGGCTCGACGCGAAACGCAATGCGCAACTCTAGAAACGCTGGAACCTGAGACAATTGTTCGATGACTAGGTTTCGCATGTTTCATCGGCGTCCCCGGGTTGATTGTCCTGGAGCAGGGGCGGGAAATGTGTCGTGCTGAGGTCGAGAGACATCTGCTTTCGAACTGGGAATCACCGGTGCAGACGTATCCTGCCGTCCGCTGCGACGACGCTCTCGAAACGGACCTGACTGGCACCCTCTCCTGTCAAACCGGCGACAATCTGGAAGCGCAGCATGAGGGTGTCGCCCTCGTCGGGGAGATGGGTCACCGCTGCACGCGAGAGTCTGGGTTCGTACCTGTCGATGGCGCTCCTGATCTGTTGTTCGATTTCGTGCACCGACTCAGGATAACTCTGGAGGAAGTCGAGAAAGTCAGGAACCCCGTAATCGGCGGCGATCGGGACGTTCCCCTGCCGGGTGTTGAGTATCCGCTGCAGGTGGGAGAGCACCGAGTCGAGGCAGCACCGCCGGTCATCTCCACCGCGGCGCAGGGGCTCGCGCTCGACAAACCTGATCCGCTCCAATAACCGTTCTCTTTGCATGGTTTTCCTGCCTGTCCTCGCACGGGGGGGAGTGGTCACGTCAATCGGCGGCACCTCGCTTCGGATATCCCGCCTCAGGTCGTATACTGGCGAAGCCCCGGCAGCATCGGGTCGGGTCTAATGGGCTTCCGCGTCGGCTCGCTCGCATTTCTTGAGCTTGCGCCTCAGCCGGAGGTTTTCAGCAATCGAGGCTGTCATCACAAATATGGCAAGGGCATCGAATCCGTTCGTGCCGGCGAAATGCCAGTAAGCCCACGCACACAATGATGCGCAGGATGCAGTCAAGAGAAGCAGCGGAGAGTCTTTCATATAGTTAACACCGCCTTGCAACAGTATGCACAAGCCATGGCGCAATGAACCATCTGTCGCACCTCATGGAAGTGGGGGCAAGCCCTGCGAGATATAAATTCCCGCAGGGCTTCAGGAACAGGGGAAACGTGGCCATCACTTCGGTGCAGCCCAGGAATCTTCCGCTTCGATGCCGTTGGGCTCCCAGGTCCACTTGATCTTCTTGTAGGTGAAGGAAACCTTCTCCATGTGCCGGTAGGGATCATTCTCCGACAACAGGGTGGTCGGCATGAACGGGCTGACACTGACTACGATGGCATCTTCCAGAACGTGGGTGAAGTAGTGTTCCTCGGACCCCTGCTTGGTAATCCGGTACCACTTGAGTGTCACGTTCTTCATGTGCTCACCGGTGCAAAGCGCCTGGTAGAGCTTGGGCGAGCTCTTGTCGTACTCCTTGACGACGGAGAGCGGGCCGTGCACCCGCTTGCCGGTGGCAAGCCCATCGGTGGGACTGCGCGGAATGGTGATGGCATGATCCATCCCGTAGACCAGGATGGTCCCCTCGCGCCCCTGCATGTCGCAGGAGCCGTCGATCCTTCCTTGCTTTTCACCCTGCAGGGTGAGGTGTGCGGGCATGGCCATCGTCCTGACCTCCTTATCGGTGCTGCGCCGCCCGTGACCGGGCTTTGGTGAGCTGCCAAGGCTGAGCTGCCAAGTGGCCGCGGTGCGTCAGCTCCCGGCCTCCCGGTCGAGCCTGCCGACCAGGGAAAGGGTGAAATAGGCCCCCAGGTATTTGAAGTGCGGCCTCACCTTCAGGGAGACCCGGTACCAGCCGGCGTCGCCTGCCACTTCCTCGACGACGACTTCCGCCTGGCGCAGCGGTCTGCGGCTCCTGACCCCGGGCATCGGGTTGTCCATGTCGGATACGTACTGGCGTATCCAGCTGTTGAGCTCCTGTTCCAGGTCGCCGCGCTCCTTCCAGGTGCCGATGTGCTCGCGCTGGATGACCTTCAGGTAGTGGGCGAGCCGGCTGATGATGAACATGTAGGGGAGCTGCAGGCCGAGCTTGTAGTTGAGCTCCGCCTCCTTGCCGGCCGCGGAACTGCCGAAGTATTTCGGTTTCTGCACCGAGTTGGCCGAGAAGAACGCGGCGTTGTCGCTTCCCTTGCGCATGGTCAGAGCGATGAAGCCCTCTTCGGCAAGCTCGAACTCGCGGCGCTCGGAAATCAGGACTTCGGTCGGGATCTTGGTCTGGATGGCGCCCATCGCCTCGTACTGGTGCAGCGGCAGGTCATCCACGGCCCCGCCTCCCTGCGGGCCGATGATGTTGGCGCACCAGCGGAATTGGGCGAAGCTGTCGGCCAGGCACCCGGCGAAGGCGAAGGCGGCGTTGCCCCAGCTGTACTGCAGGTGGCTCTGCGTCACGTTTTCCCGGTAGTTGAAACTTTTGACCGGAGCGCTGTCCGGCCCGTAGGGGAGTCGCAGCAGGAAGCGCGGCAGGGTGAGCCCGACGTAGCGGGCGTCCTCGGTCTCGCGAAACGACTGCCACTTGAGGTACTGCGGCCCTTCCAGTATCGATTTGATGTCCTTCAGGTTGGGCAGGGCGTTGAAATCGTCGACGCCGAAGAATTCCGGGGCCGCGGCCGCGATGAACGGCGTGTGCGACATGGCGGCGACCGCTGCGGTATGCCGGAGCAGCCTGATGTCCCCGGGGCCGGCGCCGAACTCGTAGTTGCCGATCAGGCAGGCGTAGGGCTTGCCGCCGAACTGGCCGTACTCCGCACTGTAGACGGTCTTGTAGAGCCCGGATTGGACCGCTTCCGGCGCATCCTCGAAGTCTTCCAGCAGTTCGCCCTTGGTGACGTGCAGGATCTCCAGCTCGACGTTCTCGCGGAAATCCACCCGGTCCACCAGGAACCGGAGCCCGCGCCAGGTCGATTCCAGCTTCTGGAACTCTGCATGGTGAAGGATCTCATCAACCTGAAGACTCAGCTTGCGGTCGACCTCCGCGATCATGTCGTCAAGGCCTGCCCTGGAAACCGTCGCCGTCTCCTGCCCCGAGTCCAGTATCCGGCTGACCAGCGCCTCGACACCACGGCAGGTGATGGAGTACGCCTCGTCTGCGGGGTTGATCCGGGTGGCCTGCACAATTTCCTCAAGCAGGGTTGCCTGCACCAGGGACGCTTCCAGGGTGCCAGGCATGGCTGTCCGTTCCGTGCTCATAATTCCCCCTTAATCCTTGATCCCGGTCTCGGCCAAAAGCCGCCGGCGGGTGGTGTCGTCCTTGATCAGGTCCTGGATTTTTTTGCGGAACTCGGGAAGATTCGCGAGCGGCCCCTTGAGCGCACGCAGCGCCTGGCGCAGTTCCAGGAGCTCCCTTAATTCGGGGACCTGCTCCACGATCGCCTCCGGTTCGAAGTCCTTCAGGGACGCCATCCTCAGTTCAAACTGCAGTTCACGGGCGCGCTCCGGGGCGAGCCGATTCGGGACGGCGATGCTGATGCCGACGCTTTGGGCCTTGAGTATCTCGTCGAAATTATCCTTGTTCACGCTGACCGGTTCCCGAAGTTCCACGGGGCGCTGGTCCGGGCTGCCGGTGAAGTCTCCCAGCACCAGCATCTTAAGCGGCAACTCGACCTCTTCTTGTGCGTCGCCCTGGGCCGGACGATAGACGATGTTCACCCGCTCCTTCGGTGCGATCGTTCCCTGCTGTGCCATGTCTGGACTCCTTTGTGATGTTAGGGGTAATGACCCTTCTCGGACCTGAACTCCAGCCTCGGTTTCCTCTCCCTCTCTACGGCTAGTCATCGATCAAGCGCACCATTTCCGGCAGGCTTATACGCCCGATCCTGTGCAGCACCTGCAGTGCCTGCTCCTTGAATTTCTGCTCCGTCCGATTTTCGCAGGCGAGCCACGCCAGCTTGAGCCCGCGCAGCGCGAGGCCCGGGTCGTACTGTTCCAGCCCAAAGCTGTCGATGTCTTCGAGCACCTGTTCCAGATGCGGCAAGGCGTAGCTCGACTTCCCTACCTCGGTGAGCATCCGGGCCAGCGCCAACCGCCAGAGCAGCTGCTCACGCCGGGAAGCGCTGCTGCTCAGCTTCTGCCGGACGACCTCCAGCGCCTCGACGAGCCGCCCCCCACTGATGAGCTGCTGCACTCCGGCGAGCTGGTTTTCGACGCACGTTTCGGTTTCCTCATCAGGCGTCGGTTGAGCCGCGAGCGTTGGCGAGGGGGGCGCAAGGTCCCTCCCAAAGGCGATCCCCTTCAGCCAGTGACGGGTGTCGGGAGCGGCAAAGGGAGTGCCGTCGGAAAAGGATAACAGCTCCAGGCCGGGCAGGCGGTGCTGGAGGAATGCGGTTTCCTGGCAAACTGCGGCGCGGGCCTTTTCGAAGCGGCTGCCGAGCCGCTCCAGCGCCACGGCCACCAGGTGGCTGAGGTCGAGCCAAAAGATGTACTGGGGCTGACGGGATTCGGCGGCCAGCAGCAGCTCTTCGGCACCGCCGGTGTCGTGCAGCTCCAGAAGCAGTTTTTTCACCTGGGAGGACGGTGGCGGAATCCCGGTGCGGCCGTCGGCGGCAGGCGGCAGTTCGCCTACGGCGTACCATACGCTCTGGCGCGCGAGTCGGTAGAACTGCGGAAGGGCGCGATCCTGGTGCCAGAGAAAAAAGGAGGCCGCTGCGACGTTCACCAGTCCGTCGTCCAGTGCCCTTTGCGCCTCCCGGGGCGTGGTGCAGCGCTGCGCTACGGTCTCGCCCTGCGCTTCCGGCCGCCGGCAAGCTGCGCCGGAGCCGGCGTGACCTGCGCCGACCGGATCCCCGGGGGCCGGCGCTTCAGTTAGGCCGTTTGCGACGGCCTTGTCCGCCAGGGCGCTGAAGTACTCGGTAAGCGGAGCCAGGGAAGGCGCCCTTTCCAGGCGCACCCGCAGGAAGGCATCGAGACGGTTCAGGGAGTCGGCGATCAGAGCGGACTGCCTGCCGGGGGCCGGAAGGCGCCTGTCTTGTTTCAAGGCAGATTCGGTCTTCTCCAGCCACCACTCCAGGGAGCGGAGGCGTCCCTGCAGCCGGCTCTTTTGGGGATACAGTTCCTCCCAGAAACGCTCTACCAGGTCCAGATACATTGCCAGCCCGGCGCCAAAGCCGCCGTGGCCCCGGGTATGGATCAGTGCAACCGAAAGGTAGCCCGCCACCAGCAGATCTTTGGACTTGTGCAGCAGGATGTCCGCGGCAAGCCGAGCGACCTTGTCCCAGTCAACCCCGCCGGCAGCCGCAGGGGAGGAAAGCTTGCCCACCTCGGCCTGCAGTTCTTCGTAGACGGGCTCATGGCGCACGTCCGCACCTGCCGGAGACTCCAGGCTGACAGGCTGCCTCCCCAGCATGGAAAGATCCATCGGAAACTCCGTCAGCAGTTCGTCATGGTGCCGGGCTGCAGGATCGGGCATGATGTGCGTTTTCCCCCTGATGCCTTAGCTTCGTCTGCCACAGCGGCTAAAAGGAGTCCGGGCCCGGAGCTGCTGCTGACTGGAGACCCCGCGCGTGCCGCCGCCAGGACCTGAGCCGACCGGGAGCATCACCAACTGCGCGCCAGGTTGCGGGGCGCCACGCCGGGTAGCCGACCGGCGAGACATCCCACTGAAGGAGCAGCATCACCAGCTGCGCGCTATGGTCCGTGGCGCCACGCCCGACAGGGCAACGCTCTGCTGCAAAACCGCTGCGCTTCCGATAAGCTGGTAATGCACCGTAACGCTGGTAACCCCCATCTGCGCCAGCGCGCTCCTTTCGCCCGGAAATTCCCGCGCCGAGAAGGTGCGGCGTCCACCGCGCAGGTCCCTGAGGAAATCCGGGAATCCCTGCGGGCCGAGGTAGTGCCTGGTCAGTACGACACTCCCTATTTCAATCTGGAAGGTCACCTCGCCGCACGCGTCGGGGGACCAGGAAATCGTCTTGCCTACCGGATAGTTGTTGTTCACCAGGCTCTGGCCGGTGCCGCCGCACTGGACTTCGATCCTGGTGGCATGCGGCTTGACCTTCGCCTCGATATTGGCATCGGTGGGGAGCCCCCTGATACCAACCGTATAGTTCTGCGGCCTTCCCAGCGCCATGACGATCGCCTGGGTTCGGACGCCTTGCCCCATGAAGCTGAAAAAGGCATGTTCGAAGGGAACCTTACCCCCAAGCGTCTCCTTGGGACCATATCCGGAAAGGCTTCGGGCCAGAAACGGTGCCGCCGGGCCCTTGACGAAGCGCCATGCCAACCCGTCCGGACCGAGCAGGGCGGGGATCGCCTGCTGGCTGGACATGCCCGCGGTGGCAGCCAGGACCTGCTCTTCCCAGAGGCCCTGAAGCTGGCAGGCGCTCTCCTTGCGCAGGTAGGACCAGAGAAACTCCAACGGTCCATTGATCAGCCGCCCGAAGATGGGGTCGGGTGGCAGTCCTGAGATCCCGCCCTTCAGCCGGCCCGCGGCGGAGAAGCCGGCATAGAAGGGAGATTTGCCGGTTGCGGCCTCCTCTCCGAAGGTCTGGGAGGCCAACTGGAATGCCTGGCTACGTGAAGCAACCGCCGGCGTGATGGCCCTGAGGGCGCCGCAGTACTCCCGGCACGCTCTGGTTTCCGAGGTCTGGGCCTCCAGTTTATGCGCTCCGGCCTGCTGGCCGACGTTTCTGCGGATGCTGGAGAGTATGTTCTTGCCACCTTCCGCGGCCTTGTTCAGGGCGGGGTTGTCCGGGAGGAATGTCCGTGCCCGTGCACCCTGGAACTGGTGCACCTGCTGCAGCCAAGGCGGCGGAGCCGATTCCCCGGCCATGGGCTCCAGTTCGCCCACCATCCTGTTCATCAATTCAAAGTAGGGACCCTGTTCGGACGCCATCCTGGAGGCTGCCTGCTGCCATTCGGACGGACCGCGCAGGCTCTCCTCCCCGCGGGGGAAATTTGCCGCAAAGTCACGCCAGGCCTCCAAGGAGCTGGAGCTGTGCCACTGCGCCAGGGCCGCCTTCTGTGCGGCAAGCGAAGCGGAGTCGGAAACCGCGGCCTCCAACTCCCTGACCAGGTCGTCCAAAGCTGCCTTACCCTTGCGGGTGAAGGCAGGCAGCACCTTTTTCTCTCCGGGAACCGTCAAAGTTCCACCCCAGAAGTCCCCCAGGGTCAGCGCGGGCAGTCCGCTCTGCCGGTTTACCCAGGCCGCCGACCATTGCAGCTGCCCCCCTTTGAGCGCCATCAGCTGTGTCAGAGAGGACTGCAGCTTAGCCAGCTCCCTGGCGACTGCGCCGGAGCCTTCCCGCCAAAGTAGAAAGGAGAGATACAGGTTGCCAAACACCCTGCTCGCGTCAGGCGTACCGGCCGCAGCGGGAATATCAAAGGCCGAGTAGTTCGGCTTGGGCTTTGTCTGCAGCGCTTCGAGGCTGTTGTCGTGCAGGCGGGTTTTCAGGAGGTTAATGCGCCGCGTCAGGTGCACCAGGTACCCAGCGTAGAGGTCGTCCGGGGTCGCCGGCGAGAGGGCCGCCAGTCCCGCCTCCATCTGCTGCTGCGCCGGGGCCAGTATCTGGCTCTGGAACTGCCTGCAGAACCTTTCCTTCAGCCCGCGCTCCACCTTCAGGCTTTCGATGAGCCCAAAGCGCGGAATCCACCAGTTGCGGTTTCGCTCCTCGACCTTTTGTATCTCCAGGCGGAAGCGCTCCATGGTCGACAGGTCTGCCGGAAGGTCGCCGCGAAGCAGGGGCATTTTGGCAATGCCGCGGGAAAAATCTCGAATAGCATTCAGGTTTTTGACAAAAGAAATGCTGAGCAGGCCGCAAAGTGCCACTCCCAGGAGGACCCATGAGCCGAGGCCGAGATTGCCGGTCAGGGTCCGCCATTGAAGGAACTTGCGGGTCGGCGCCAGCCCAATGCGATCAAGGAGGAGGACTTCGGAGAGGAAGTCGTGCAGGAACAGCCCCTTTTCGGTGCAGGGCAGGAGCTCTCCGGTTTCCTCCAAACGCATGGTGCTGGAAACCTGGCCAAGCGGCCTTCCCTCCTGCCGGCTGCTGCCGAAAAAAAGGCCGCGCAGCAGGGGGGTTTCCTGGTAGGGGTTGGCACCGAAGGCGTGGGTCGCGAAGCTGACCAAGCCCTCCCTGAGGCGCACGAACTCCTGCGGCAGCAGCAAAAGCTCAGGAGCCGCACCCTGGTGCGACGGCAGGTGCAGTAACTGCAAACGCAGGTCTCTCAGGCGTTCCTCGATGACCTGCAGGGCCCGCTCCACGAAGGCGCCCGCGTCCTGGGCTTGCTCGTGCTGCATGACCCCCATGGGCCGATCCAGGCTTTGGGCCGGCAGGCGGGCGCAGAAGCTTTGCATGCCCGGGACCAGGTCGCACTTGGTTACCAGAAGGTAGATGGGAACCCTGACTCCGCTTGCCCGCATCAGTTCGTCGATGCGCAGGCGCGTCTGTGCCCCCTCGCTTTCAAGCCGGAGGTCTCCGGCCCCAAGCAAACAGTCGGCGGCCACGACCACGATCAGGCCGTTCAACGGCTCCTTGCGACGGTAGCGCACCAGCAGGGACAGAAATTTCCGCCATTCCTCCTGGTCCCGCTCCCCGCTGACCGGCACGGCGTAGCGGCCGGCGGTATCGATGACCACCGCCTGCTGCAGAAAGTGCCACTCACATTGCCTGGTCCCCGCCAGGCCCAGGTCCTGGGGAGCGACGCCGAGAGGGTAGAGGAGCCGGGCGTTCCTGAGCACGCTACTCTTGCCGGCGCCACTGGCACCGATCATCAGGTACCAGGGAAGGGCGTAGAGCGGGTTGCCGTTCTTGCCGAGGTGCGAGTGGCGGAGAGTCCCGACGGCAGCCTCCCAAAGCTGCTGCAGGCTGCTAACCCCGCTTTCCCCCTGTTGCTCCTTGTTGCCAGCCGGATCGCGTTCCGTGGTGGAGCGCCGCTCCCGTCGTCCGAGCCAGACCATTACCAGGAAAATGCCGCCCAGCGCCAGGCCGGCCAGCAGCAGCACGAGGGTCAGCCCGACCCACCAGGACCAGTCGAACACCAGCACCAGCGCCACCGCCAGCAGGACAAAGAGCAGGGAGGCAATCAGAGCGTAAAGGTACCTGAGCCGCGCGCCGACTTCTTTCATTTCAATTGGTCACCGTCCTCAGAAAGTTTTCGCTGATCCCGCTCAAGGCGAAGAGGTACACCAGATACAGGAGGCAAAACAGCAGCAGAGGCGCGGCCAGCCAGAGCGCCCTGCCGAAACGGGAACCTGTCCGGCCCTGCGGCGCGCCCGGTTCCGGCTCGCCTCTGGGATACGCTTCCGGGAAAAGCAGCTCCTGCTCCAGTGAGGGGCCGGCGCTGTTGCCCACCAGGAGTTTCAGGCTGGAGGCCCTGACCTGTTCCAGATGGGGGGCGTCCTCCAAATGACAGTAACGCCCGGCAAAGCCCAGCGCCAGGCAGAGATAGTAAACCTCGCGCACCTCCAGCTGCTGCGGGCCGAGTCCGTTCAGCCGCTCGAAGAACTGCTCCCCCGCGTCGGCGGTGTGGTAATGGACGTGTTGCAGTTGGTCATTGAGCCAGCGGTTTTTCTGCAGCCAGCGTGAATTGAGGATCGCCTCGTCGACCCAGGCGCAGAGGGCAAAGCGCGCCTGGTCATAATCGTCGCGGGAACTCACTCCGCGTTCCACGCACGCCTCGCTCTCGGAAAGGAGCCGGTGGATATCATCTGCCACCATCTGGTAGGACGGCTGACTGGCTTCTGCCGATGCAACCAGATGGCTGACGTACGCCATGACACCGATAAAATTGTCACTCAGCTGCCTGGCAGTCATCTCCCGACCACCATCAGCTCTATCGCCAGGTCTGCCGGGGCGCCGTTCCAGTAGAGGGCGAGACAGGACTGTTTGGCCACCCGCGCCCATTGGTCGTCGCGCTGGTCGACCGCGAAATAGGCGGTTCCGGTGCGCCGGGGCAGTTCCTGGGGCGGGATCTGCAGATGCTGCAGGCCGATCCCTGGCAGCGACCGGGTGATCAGCAACTCCAGATGATCGCGGGAGCTCAGCTTGGCGAGGTCTTCCAGCGCGCGCAGCACGCTTTTGGGCTCCTCCTCGGTGGTAACCGCCAGGTAGAAGCGGTTACGCCCTTCAAAGATGGCGGGCTTCAGATCGGCGGCATAGCAGGTCCCGTCGAAGGCCAGGGTGATGACGTATTCGGGCCCGGCAGTGATCTCGTCGAGCAGGAGGGAGATCAGGTTCTGGGCGGCGGAGAAGCAGCCCCAGAGGTTTTCGTGGTCGTAGCGGGGCAACACTTTTTTCCCGTCCGGCCGCTCGCCCAGGACGCTCACCTGCTCCGAAAAGGCGCTCAGCTCCCCAATCAGCTGACGCAGAATGCCGTAGATATGCCAGGGGTGGACCGGACCGGACTCGGTGCAATGGCACAGTTGCGGCAGGTAGCGGGTGACCGATCTCAAGGCCAGAAAATACACCATGTCCCGTGAGCCGAACTGAGCCCCCTGAATGCCCCGCTTGGACTTTAGTTCTTCAAGTTGGCGGCAGCGTGCGGAGACCTGGTCACGGATTTCGCTGATCAGCTTCTGCAGCACTGGCGCAGCTGAGGAGCAAAGGCTGGGTGGAATGAACTCGTCTGAAAGCCGGATTTCGGTGCCAAACCTCTCCAATTGGGCCAAAGGGATCAGTTCGTACTCGCCCAGCTGGTCCCGTTCGGTTTCCCAAAAAATTTTCAGGGCGAAGCGGAGCCTTTGAACCTGACTCTCCGGCCCACCGGCGTGCAGGTCCTTGACCTCGTCGGGATCGCGGGTCGTGATAAATCTGGTGGGAACCGCAGCAACGGTATCAGGTTTCCCCAACACCATGACGTTTTCCCCCGACTCGCACCATTTCTTAAGCCCCAGATAGACGGTGAAGGGTCTGCCACCTTCCACCCAGGCCTCCTCGAAGCTGCGGGTCTCGATACAACCGTTTTCGACCAAAGAGACGAAGGTGCCGTCAGGAAAAAGGAATTCACCCTCCAAAAGCTTGAAGCCGCGCGTCCCGAGCGCACTTTTCTGGAGCGCCATGGAGGCGACCCCCCAGAAGTTGGGCGCCAGGTATTTTTGATAGGGCGAGAGGAACCCCTGGCAGGTCCGCTCCAGAAGCTGAAAGTGCTGAGGTTGCAACAGGGTTCCCTGGCACCAGAACAGTGGCCTTTCTACCTGCATGGCTCAACCTCCGCCGCGTTTCAGATTACCGGTTTTTGGAACGTCCATGGCCTGTCCGATGCCATACGGTCCGAGGTTAAGGTCGATACCCAGTTTCGCTGGCTTCAGCACCAGCGCAGAGTCTTTGGCGATTTCGGTGACGGGAATTGGATAGGATCGGGTCGAGCTCTCCTTTTGCAGCGCATAATAGCCCGCCACGATGCCGACGAACTTAGCCCCTTCAGTACGGTCCAATAGTTCGACGATATTTTGGTTAGGCTGAACCACCAGGCGCTTGGCATAGGTGACGCTTGAGTCGAAGCGGCTGCAATCCAAAAGTTTAGGCAGGCCGTCTCTTTCGTCGATCATCTGGCAGAAGCCGTTGGGATCCCGGAGTTGATAGAGGCAAACGATAAGCGAATGGGCCTGCGCCTGGAACAGATTCAGCTTCGGATCACTGGCCAGATGAAGAGCAATGGCATTTTTTTCATAGCCCCATTCAGGAGTCTGCTTTACCAACTGCGCCGAACCACAAGCAGAAAGAAGAGAGGCCATACCTAAATAGATCATTGTCCTTGTGACATTAAGCATCGCATTCTCCTTTCACAATGAGCATAAACATCCTTCCGGGTAATGGGTGGTATTGAAAGCACCCAAGGAAGAAAGTCATCACACTAATTAAATACATAATTTCAGTTGCACACTATATTGTCAGCAAATTTTATGATTAAAAATTAAATGTAAAGCATATGTGTGCTAATAATTGTAATCATTTTTAAACGGATACTTTGGTGGTTATATGATCACCATAGCAACATTTTACCTATATTGTTGGTAATCGAATGTACCGGCAGCAGTGATGATGTTAATGCAATTTAAAAATATTACAATTGCAAAAAAATTATTTATCACAGCATTTAACCCATCATGTTAAAATTATTACATTTTCATATTGCTATGGTCGGGGTACGATTGGTTAGGGTAATAATTGACCGGATTCGGTCGACGGGAGGAAACGATTTTGAGGTTTTAATCGGAACCCAGGGGGCGGAGGGGGGCGGAGGGGGGCGGAGGGGGGCGGAGGGGGGCGGAGGGGGGCGGAGGGGGGCGGAGGGGGGCGGAGGGGGACGGAGGGGGACGGAGGGGGACGCGCGGAGGGCTCAGAGTTTCGTGAGTTACTTGATCGCCGGTGCCTGATCGCCGGTGCCAGGTCTTGAAATATAAGGTTTCACACGGGATTGGAGCGATCGCCGGTGCCAGGTCTTGAAATATAAGGTTTCACACGGGATTGGAGCAATAGGCCAAAATGTGATTTTTCAAGACCTGGCACCGGCCAGCGCAAGACCTGGCACCGGCCAGCGGGCACCGGCCAGCGCTCCGCAGACTGCGGCGCGCGCCACCTGCTTGGTGACAGTGCCATCACATCACTCCCCTCCAGCCTGGTCCAGCGGTTCATCATGAACCGGAGAAATCCGGCCTAACGGCTTTCCTGGGCGCCCTTGCCTTCCGACTTCGACTCTGCGGACCAGACGACTTCGTCATCCACCGCGTACAGCCGGCAGCTTTGCGGGGCCTTGCCACAGGACTGCACGGCACTGGCGAGGGGGTCATTGCCCCGGCTCGATGCGCTCCAAGAGCCATCCTCACCAATGGCAAAGGCTCGCGGCTTGGCGAATTTCAGAAACTTCTGATACCCCTGACGTCCCTTGTCGTTCAGGTACGGCACGGCGGCCGGGTCATCGAGCCTTGCGAAATGGGTCGCCGCAGGGACGGCCATCGGCTTGACCCACACGACGTAGTCGTCCACCGCATACGGCTGGCACTTTTGGGAGTGCTTTCTGCAATCCTTCAGCGCCTTGCCTAGAGGGTCCAGCCCTCCGCTAAAGGAGGAAACCGAGCCGCTGGGGGCAATGACGAAGGCCCGCGGCACGGGCTTATCCAGAAACTTGCGGTAGAGCTCTCTTCCCCGGTCACTCAGATACGGAACGGCGCCGAGGTCATCGGCCGCGGCGTAGCGTGACGGCGCGGGGGTGGGTGTGGGCAGGTACTCCGGGTTGACGGGCCGGTTCCGCATCCCGACCCGGGCCAGGAAAGCGTCGACCTTGGGCACCCAGATCGCCATCCCCTCCGGATAGCCGAGCAGGTTGTGCGCATCCTCCATGAAGTCCCCGTAGGCCACCAACTCGGCGTCGCCATGGGCGGACTTATAGGTGTCGTACATCGCGCGCCAGGTGGAGGGGGGGAAAACCTTGTCATTGTCCCCGTAAAACCAGATCGAGGGTATGCTGGTGTGGGTGCCGAAACTTCCGGCGGCAACCGCCAGGCTCCATTCCGGGTCGGGGCAGTCGGACGGCTTCACGCCGCCGGCGAAGTTGATCAGGCCGACCACCCGCGGGTCCTTGAGGGTGCCCACGGCCAAGGCGTTCCAGCCCCCGAAGCTCTGACCGGCGACCACCACCTTGCTCGCGTCGATGGTCGGCACGGAGGCCAGGAAATCGATGACGACGCCGATATCCTTCGCGTTATTGACGCCGATGGCCTCCAGGTCGCAGCCGTGGCGCCGGAGCTCCCCACCCGAGCCGGCGAATCCCCGCATCATGGGAAGGGCGACCGCGTAGCCCCGGGAAAGGAAATAGTACGCCGCCGAGGTCGTGCGATAGCGTGGGTTGAGCCGGGGGGGCTTGCTCCCGTCGGCGCCATGGTTCATGACCGCGAGCGGGAAGGGACCGGAGCCCTTCGGGGTCAGCAGGGTCACCTCCAGCTTGGTGAAGCCCAGAAGCCCGCAGGGCACGCTGAGCACCTGTTCATTGAGCGGGACATCGAGGGGCGTCTCGGTCTCCTCGCCCGCACCGGCTGCACCGGCCAACCCCGCACTGGCGAGCGAAAGCCCCGCCACAAGAACCAGGACGGCAAGCCATTTGGTCATCATCTGCTCTCCGGCACCAACACAAAGCATCATACCTCCGGGGGCTTCACCCTCAATGGCACAGGGCGCAGCACGCTAATCCCGCTCCCAAATAAAAAAAAAGGCCACGTCCGGGGACGTGGCCTTTTCTGACTCTATGAAGAGTGAATTACTTTGCAGCCGGTGCAGCTTCGGCGGCCGGTGCTGCTTCCTTCTTCTCTGCTTTCTTGGCTTTTTTGGCTTTCTTTGCTTTCTTTGCTTTCTTCACGGGAGCTTTTTCTTCTTTCTTCACTTCAGCAGCCGGAGCAGCAGCAGGGGTAGCGTCAGCAGCGAAAACAACACCAGCGAAAGCAACGGCGACGAGAGCAGCAACGATGGAGGACAGAACTTTTTTCATTTTAAATCTCCTAAGAATTGTTTTTTGTAAACCTTGATCTCCTTATAGCAGGGTCCGTGCCAAAGCGTAAAATAACGCTAACCCCCCAATTGTGCGACGTTCGGCTCGGGGACAGGCTTCCCCCTGCCGCAAACCATACCTTAGATGCTCCAGGGGATACCTCAAATGAGGCATAAGCCGGCAACTCCCTCATGATAGCCTCTACGGTTCAGGCGCCCGCCGCCGCTCCAGCAGCGCCAGGTGGTACCGGCCGTGCTGGGACAGGAAATAGAGCCACTGGTACATGTCCAGCCGCCCCAGCTCCCGGACCGACATCCGGACCGTGCAGAGGCGCCCCTCGCCCCCCGGCATGCTCTCCAACAGCTCCAGACAGCGGTCGCGCTGGCCGGCCAATTGCTCGCGCAGTTCGGCGGGCTCCCTCCCCCCGGCCGGCAGCATGTGCGCGGGGGGCGCCCAGGCGAAGGCGTCCGGGTCGGCGATCGGGGCAAGCGGCGCCAGGTCGCTCTCCGCTTCGGGGAGCGGGAGGCGCCCCGCCCGCCGGAGCGCCTTCCGGCACCCTTTGCCTATGGTCAGGAGCAGGAAGCGGTTCACCAGGCCGACATGCTCCAGGTGCTCGGCCGCCGTCCAGGCCCCGGGGTAGTCGGGCCGCGCCTCCAGCTCGCCGCGCGGCCGGTCCGACCAGGCGGAAAGGGCGCCAAAGGTCTGCAGGAGCGCGGCGCGCACCGTCTCGGCGGGCGAAATGTGTGACATGGCCTACCCCAATCCCGTGTCGGCCGTGTAAAAAACCGCCCAGGCGTTATTTTGGCTTGATATATGGTAAATATGGCATAGACTAACTGACGGTTGCCGGCGGCATGCCTATTGCGGCCTCAACAAATGATCCGAATGGCATAAGGGGCTAGCAGCAGTTTACCACGATACCTGATCCGCATCGCTACAATAGGCATTTTTCCCGGGTCGGTGCCATCCATCGGGCGGCTCATCCTTTGATCCGGATGACGCCGGAGGAAGCAGACAGTCCGAGAGCGGCAGTCGAACCGCCGGAAGAACCAGACATATCTATGAGCACACTACTGTCCGGTTAATTCTCGAATAATTTCAGCTGGTCCCCGCCGAGGGGATCTGGATTTCGCTTAAGAGCTTCAGCAACCATGGCTGAAATAGGTTTTTTCTCAAATAAGTTCACTTCGACG
>Ga0316217_10000035_pt1 | contig 205612 bp, 178 predicted proteins | sample 1anoAmetaG_FD_203633 | JGI IMG/M metagenome (GOLD analysis project Ga0316217, IMG submission 203633) | Freshwater microbial communities from Trout Bog Lake, Wisconsin, USA - 1anoA | ecosystem: Environmental > Aquatic > Freshwater > Lake > Hypolimnion/Profundal zone | place: USA: Wisconsin... | reverse complement strand
ATGAGCTAGTTGGCGGGGGAAATCAGTCAGTTGGAGGGGGAAAATTGCCAGTTGGCGGGGGCATGGCAAAAGTTGGCGGGGAAATCTCTTCCCGGCTGGGGGCTAACGGCACCAGCAAAATCCGGCTTGAAATCATTATTGAAAATGGCAGAATTTGCGGCCAAAGGAGATTCCATATGAACCAACTCGATCAACGGGAACAGTCAATGTATCAACGGGTGAATCTATTTGGCACCGCGCACGGGGGCGATTTTACGGTGGGCGGGCCGGCGGCAAATGCGTTCGCCTTTATCGCGACGCTCGTGCCGAAAGCCGGCACCGATGCGGGCACGCAGGCGGCGGGCAAGGGCGCGAAGAAAGCCGGCACGACCAGCCGGGCGTCGGCGCGGGTGGCGTTGCATAACGAGATCAAGTCCATCGCTGACACGGCGCGCGGCATCGCGTTGAGCACGCCGGGGTTTGACCAGCAGTTCCGGATGCCGCAGTCAGGCAGCGACCAGGCGTTGCTGGCCAGCGCGAATGCGTTTGTCACGGCGGCGACGCCGGTGGCCGCCACGTTCATCGCGCACGAGTTGCCGGCGGATTTCCTCGCGGTCACGCAGGGACTGATTACCCAGTTCATTGCGACCGGCGTGGGGCAGATGACCGGCACGGCGCAACAGGTCGGGGCAACGGCGGACTTGAAGGATGACCGCCACAAAGGGATGTTGATGGTGGAGTTGTTGAAGACCGTGGTGCCAAACAAGTATGCGAACAATCCGGCGGTGTTGGCCGAATGGTTCACCGCCAGCCATGTCGAGCGCCCCTCGCACCATAAGAAAACCACAGCGGCATCCGCCAAGCCGCAATAACGATTGGCGTCAGGGACGGTTCCAGCGATGGGACCGGCTTAGGGAGCGCCCGGCAAGTTACTACCTTGCCGGGCGCGTTGTTTGTCTAAGAACCGGCTGGGCGGCTTTAAGGCTTGTCAGTTGTTCGGAAAGTATTTTAGATTCGCCGCACACGCAATGAAAGCCCCCAAAACTTCAGTCCGATTCGAAACAGGGCTGAGCGTGGACATGCAGATCGAGCAGCAACTTCGTCGGCAAATTCTGAGCGGGAAACTTATGCCGGGTGATCGCCTGCCGACGACGCCGGCCTTGGCTAAGAAATTGCGCGTTAGCTGCACCGCGCTCCAACAGGCGATGGCGCGGCTGGCCGCGGCCGGGTTGATCGTCCGCCGGCCGCGCCAAGGCACCTTCGTCACCAGTGCGACGGATAAGGCGGTCATTGGCGTGTTGTTTGGGCCGAACCTGACGGACGAGAGCGCGTATTTTTATCGGGCGGTGTTGCAGGCCATCCGTGAGCAAGCCAATACTTACAATTGGACATGCCGCTCGTATGACGGCTTGACTGGCTCGAAAGGGTTGCCGTTGCCGGCGGACGCGGAGGTCAACCAGCATCTGGCCGCCGATTTGCGGAACCATGCGTTCAAGGGCTTGATCGAATTTGCGCCGGGCGTGCGCGGCCTGGGCGACTGGGAGCGAACGGTTAATTTGCCGCGCGTCGTTTATGAATCGCCGCCAGCGCACACGGACGTCGAACTTGATCTGACGCAGTTCACCGCCGAATCGGTGGCGCATCTGGCCAAGCGTGGGTGCCGGCAGGTGACGTACTTGCGCGCGTCGTGGCATTTGTCGTCTCGTTCAGCGGATTTGACTGGTTTATTTGATGCCGCCGCCGCGCTGCAATTGCCCCAGCCGCAAGTCGAGTCGTTCCTGCTGACCGCCAGCGGCGGCGACATGGAACGGGAAATTTTTGCGAAAGCCCAGCAGCTCTTTCACCACTGGCAGACCGGCGCGGTTCCCCGGCCGGATGGCATGATTGTCGGCGACGACATCACAATGCGCGTGGTTGCGCTCGGCTTGATTCACGCCGGCATTAAAGTGCCGAGCCAGTTGCCGGTAATAACACTGGCCAACGACGGCGTGGATTTGCACCATGGCATCCCGGTCACACGGTACGAATTTTCTGTAAAAGACATTGCCGAACAATTGTTGGAATTGTTATGGAAGCGAATGTCGGGCACGCCGTTGCCGGCGTTGCCGGTAATGATTCGCGGCCACATCAAAGACGCCCATGAGCATTAAACTAGCAATTAAATTCGTGCCGCTGCTGTTGTGTCTGGTGCTGACCGCGCCGGCGGCGGAGTTGCCGGCGCATAGCCTCGCTGAGTTTGGCCCGATTACAACGCCGGCCCAAGCCGACGCGGCGCTGGCAAAAGCCGCGCAAGAAAATGCCGGCCTCGTTATTATCCCCGCCAACGCGCCGGCCGCGTGGCATCCGCAGAATCTCAGCCAGAGCATCTGGCGCAAGCCCGAACCACCGGCACAGACCAAAACGTGGGGCGTGACAAAAGGCATCACAGTGTTGGATTACCGGGACGGAAGTATCCGTGTTCTCGTCCCGCCCATTTCCGGTCTACAATTCAACAGCACGCCGCTTGATCTGGGTGTAACCCCTGATGCCGCTGCAGCGATGATCACGTTGCACAACGACCTCATCCGCGGCCCGGTGGATGCCGGCGGTATTGCCATCGACACTTTTGCGCGCACGGAGAACCAAACATTCGACGTGCTCGCTTACCACCACGAGTATTCGCAAGGCGCCAGCGCGATTTACGATGGCCGGGTTTCCTACCTCGGCGACAGCCGCAGTGTCATCTACCGGGCGCAAGTCCAGAGCGAAGTCGAGCCGTTTCACGGACGAGTGGAATCGTGGGATCCGGCCACTCAGACATTACGCGTTGCCGATGCGGAACATGCCGACACACTCGCCTCCGGTAGGCCGATCCTGAATCTCCAGCCGGACAAAATCATCACCAATGGCCTGCTCTACGTCACCGGGCCCGGCGGCGCGATGCTCGGCTGGGGTGGGGCGATTCGTTCGTCAAACGCACCGTGGACACGTGAAGTCGTTGGCCGGTATCTTGCCATTGATGAACCAAGTGAATACGTGCCCGGCACGCAGAATGTTCGGCGTTGGTGGTTGATCACCGGCATGGCGGAAGCCGATGGCGTCAAGCAACTCACTGTCCAACGCCATATGTGGGGCGCGAAACAGGTCGGCAGCATCAGCCGCCTGTACAATTACCGGGATTTCACCGATGACGTCTCCAAACCAAAGCTGCTGCGCTACATCATCGCTTCCGGCGCCAACGTGATGGATGCCGCCGGTGGCCGTCTGCTCCTCCCCCCCAGTCCGCATCTCAACTTCGTCCCGGGTGACCGCATCGAACAAGCCATCGGCCCGGATCCATTCCGGCCGATCGTAGTGCGCTCATGGATCTGGGATTCCGTCCCCGGTCTCATTCCCGCGCCGGTGTTGGAAGCCGTGAATGCCGGCCCGGTATCCCGGTCAGCGGTGATGAGCGTTACCGGTCGCACTGGCTTCGGCTCCGTGATCAGCGTGGAGCAACTCACTGAAAATGGCATCGTCTTTGGCGCGCCGATCGAGAATGCAGCCATCCTGTTTCGCGGCCCCGGCCGCATCCAATGGAACAACTACCGCAGCATAAACGTCGAACCCAACGGCACCCTCACGCTTGCCGCGACTGCGCTCGACATTGCCGGGCAGGGGGTGAATGCCAACCCGAATATCCGCGGGCTCAAAATTCCCGTACCGGCAGGCAAGACCAATGTCGTCGTGGAGTTTGCCGCCCCGGAGAACTCCGCCAACTACGCCGCGATGGCCCGCCCGTCATGGCCAGCCAACCACGCCGTCACAGAACAAACCCGGGAAGGTTTTACCGTGGTGTTCGATACGCCGGCACCTGCCGGCGCAACCATTGATTGGATGATCATACGATGAAGAAATTTATTTGTCTCCTAGCGCTCGCCGCCGCGACAGTGCGCGGCGCGGACAGCAATTCGTGGGTGGATGTGCGGGACGGCACGGCGAAAGTGTCCGTGCCGCCGGGCGGGATCATCGTGGAACGCACGTTCTGTTTGCCGGAAGGCCAGAGCGCGGGACATTGGGCGATGTATCCGATGGTGAAGATCAATAACGACATCCTGCGCGGCACGACCAGTTACCGGGAATGGGTGCTCGAAGCTGTCAAGGCCGGCAAGAATCAAAAGTTCTACGTGGCCACGTTGCGCGGCGTCTTCCCCGGCATGTTTCTGAACACTGGCGATTACTCTGGTGTCGCGCGCCTTTGCGTCAAGTCGCTCGGCTACGACGAGGAACACGGCTTACCATATCTCGTCGCCGACACGGATGTCGATGTGCCCGCCAACTCCTTGCTACACAATAAAACCCACGTCAATGCACTCCACCTCGAAACAACCTCTCACACCGAAAGCCAGACATCGGACATCCTGAACTGGCGGCATGACTATTCGCAGGGCGACACGTACCTCTATGACGCCCGGTTCTGGTACATGAGCGATGTTCACTCCACCGCTGGCGATGAGAACGGCGTTCTTTTTGCCGCCTTCGTCCACGGCGAGGTGGACAGTTTCCGCGGTCAAGTCGCGTCGTTTGATGCCGCAACTGGGCAACTCGCGTTCAAACCAAGTGCCAATGTCACGACGTTGGGTACCGGCCGCCCGTTGATTAATCTGAATCCAGCCAAAGCCATCACTATCGGCACGGTTACCATCGAAGGAACCGGCGACATTGACGGCCATATCCGTTTCTCCGCCGACGCGCCAATTGGGAGTGAAGTCGTCGGCCGGTATTTCGCCATCACCGAAAAGAGTGAATGTGTTCCCGGCGGTAAAGACATCCGCCGGTGGTACGCGATTGCCAGCGTCCAAAAGAACGCCGACGGCACGAAGGAAATCAAAATCATCCGCAATGCCGCCGGCACCAAGCCGGCCGGTGCGCCGACATTGTACCGCGCCAGCAACTACGGCAAACCGCTCAAGTACATCATCGCTCCGGGGGCCAACGTCTACGATGTGAGCGATGCGGTGGGCCCCAATGCCGCCCGGCAAACACTCCGGCTGACCCCCGGGCCAGGCGCGGATTTCGCGGCCGGTGACGCCATCGAGCAGGCCATCGGTCCGGATCCTGGACGGCCGGTTCCATTTCGCGCCGAAGTTGCCGACAGCGTTCCCGGCATCGGCCCCGCGCCGATTTTCGACATCCGCAACAGCGGCGCGGTTCAGCGCCCATCGGTGATGTGGATTCACGGGGGTCAAGGTGACGAGCCGCAGAATCGCGCCGACCAAAAGCCGCCGTGGGAGAACATCCTATTGATTGAATCACCGGCACAAAACGGGATTGTCTTCAGCGCCGAGACTACCGATGCCGCCATCCTGTTCCGGCAACCGAACAACCGGCCGCAGCCGATCAAATGGCTCTACGACGGCGGCAAGAAAACAGCGACGCTGACCGTCTCCCCGACAAATGGCGTGATGAAGTTCGACGGCGGCGGGATTGCAGTTCCAGGAGGCCTCATCAACTTGAAAGGATTATCCGGTACCGCGACTCAGGCGAACAATCTGCGCGGCATTAATATTCCTGTGCCGGCTGACGCTAAGGAATTTACTGTTGTTTTCCCCAAGGCCGAGCCGGATGCGGAGTACGCCGCATTTGTAGAGTTGAACTGGCTGAGTGCTCAGGTTATCACTGAACAAACACCGGCCGGTTTTCGAATCGCGTTCGCGACACCGCCCGGCAAGAATGCCAAACTCCATTGGATTATCGTCCGTTAAATTTATGACTACATCACAAACAAAACTGAAAATTGGCGTGACTGGCCTCGGTCGCATTGGTTGGGTGCACTGCTTGGGCTTAGCAGCTCACCCAGACTTCACATTGGCAGCCGTGGCCGATCCGGCGGCCGACCGATGCGCTGAAGCCATAACAAAATTTGGCTGCGTGGCGGTGGCGACTCACGACGAATTGCTTCGCGTCGCCGGGCTGGATGTTGTTGTGATTGCTTCGCCAACACACTTGCACCGGGCGATGGCAGTCGCGGCATTTAAAGCCGGTAAGCATGTCTTACTGGAAAAACCTATGGCGGTCACTGTCGCCGAAGCTCGCACGATTGCACAGGCAGCCAAACGCGCCAAGCGCGTCCTCACCGTTTATCAACCGCACCGGCTAATGGCCTATCACCAACAAGTCCGGCAAGTCATTGCCTCCGGCAAGCTTGGCAAAGTTTATCACGTTAAGCGCGGCGCGTTCGGCTGGGGCCGGCGCAACGATTGGCAGACGCTCCTCAAATTTGGTGGCGGCATGGTTAATAATACCGGGGCACATTTCATTGACCAGCTTTTCGATCTGACCGGCTCCGATATCGACCGGATGTTTTGTCGGCTCGGGCGCGTCGCCGCGCTGGGTGATGCCGAGGACGTCGTGAAGCTGGTGTATCAAACGCGCACCGGCATGCTCGGTGAAATGGAAATCAACCAAGGAATGGCCGCGCCTGCACGCGGGTATGAACTCGAAGTGTACGGCACTCATGGTGTTCTTTGGAAAGAACAGAATACGCTTAAACTCCGTTATTTGCGTCCGGCCGAGTTATCGCCGCGAGCGTTGGATCCGGCCCTTGCCAGCCCTGGCCGGCAATACCCACACGATAGTGCCAAGTTTTACGATGAGTCCATCGACATTGATAACAAGCACACCGTGGATGTCTACGCCGACCTGGCGTGTGCAATTCGGACCGGCAGCGAGCCATTTGTGAAACCGGCGGAGACGCTGGCGGTGATGCAAATGCTGACGCGGTGCCGGAAAGAATCCAAGCACATCATCGAAACACCGATTTAATTCGATGCACGGCGCCAATTCGTCTCCGAACCGGTGGCTCGTCAAAGTGGCGTTTGCGTTGATGGCCGGTGTTTACTTCTTTGCGTACTTCCAACGCACCGCAGTGCCGGGCACGATTTTCAATGAGCTGCAACAGGAATGGCATCTGTCGGCGTCGGCAATTGTCGCACTGGGATCGGTGGCGCTCTGGATTTATGGCGCGATGCAGCTCGTCGCCGGCATCCTGACTGACAGACTGGGCGGGACGCGGATGCTGCTATTTGGCGGCGCCATCACAGCGATCGGTATGACGCTGTTTTCATTTGCGCCAACACCGGGCTGGCTATATGCGTCTCGAGCATTCACGGCAATTGGCGACAGCTTCATTTATTTGTGCATTGCCAAGGAAATCAGCCTGCTGTTCCCACGCGACCGGTTTGCGCGCCTGACCGGCGTGCTGCAATTCTGCGGCGTGGCCGGCGGGATGATGGCGATGCTGCCGTTTGAACGCGCGACGCACCGGTTCGGTTGGCACTCAAGCTTGGCAGTCATGGGCGGTCTAATGATCGTGATCATGGTGGCAAACTTTCTAGTGCTGCCGAAGCTGAAACACTTCACGCCGCCCACGACCGCGTGGTCGTTGCAGCCGCTCTGGGACATCGTCCGCAGCCGGCGCAACTGGCCGATGATGATCAACGCCAGCCTTAACTTTGGAATTTACTTCACGCTGCAAGTCGGGATCGGTAAAAAGTTTCTACAGGATTTTGCCGGGCTGAGTTCCCGGCAAGCGGCGACATTTACGTTGGTGATGATGACAGTGACGGCGCTGTTGTGTTTGATTTCCGGCTACCTGCTTCACCATACCGGCGGGCGCCGGAAACCGTATTTAATTTTGTCGGTCGGGCTATTGATCGGCGCACTGACGTTGCTGCTGGTGGGTGTGCTCTACCGCGCCGGGGCATGGGTGTTTTTGATCGGTTACATCCTTATCGCAACCGCCAACATTGCCGGTCCCATTGGTGGCACGGTGATGAAAGAGTTAAATGACGACCGGCACGTCGGCCAAGCGTTGGCGTTGTTGAACACACTCGCGTACCTCGGCGTCGCCGCGTTGCTGACGTTGGCGGGAACGGTGCTCGATCTGTTTAGCGCCAGCGCGACGCGGACAACTAGTGGTCTGATTTATCCGCCACAAGCCTATGCAGTCGTGTTTGCAATCCTGACCGGCTTAGGGGTGATTTCTTTCATCGCAACGTGCTTCGTCACTGAAACACACGGCTTGCCGGCTTCCGATTTGCCAGTTACAACCGAAATTCCATAAACCTATGAACCCAACCGAACTCACCAAATTGCGCGACCAATACAGGTCCGCGCTCCGCGACGATGTCATTCCGTTTTGGCTCCGGCATTCGCCAGACCGGCAATGCGGCGGCTACTTCACCTGCCTGAACCGCGACGGCAGCGTGTTCGACACCGACAAATTCGTCTGGCTTCAAGCCCGGGAAGTCTGGATGTTCTCGAAATTTTACAACGCGCTCGAGCCCCGGGAAGAATTTCTCGACATGGCGACGCTCGGCGCGAAGTTTCTCCGCGACCACGGACGCGCAGCCAACGGTGATTGGTATTTCGCGCTCGACCGCGTCGGTAAGCCGTTGGTGCAGCCGTACAACATTTTTTCCGATTGTTTCGCGACGATGGCGTTCGCGCAATACGGACGCGCCGCACAAGCTGACTGGGCAACCAAGCTCGCCACACAAACTTTCGAGCGGATTCTCAAACGTTGGGACAATCCAAAGGGGCCGTACAACAAAATCGTGCCCGGCTCGCGGCCGATGAAGTCGATGGTTCTGCCGATGATTACCGTTAACCTCGCGATGGAAGTCGGCGCGGCGCTGCCGGATTATCCAGTCGAAAAAGTCATTCGTGAGAATTTGCATTCGTTGATGGACACGTTTGCGGATCGCAAAACCAAACTGATTTACGAACACGTCGCGCCAGACGGTAGCCATCCCGACACATTCGACGGCCGGGTCATTCATCCTGGCCATGGCATCGAGTGTATGTGGTTCGTGATGGAGGCTGCGCAGGCTTATGGAGAAACGGCTTTGATTGAGCGCGCTGCTGATGCGTTGGAAGATCAACTGGCGTTTGCGTGGGACGAGACTTATGGCGGCATCACTCATTTCATGGACGCGCTCGGCAAGCCGCCGCAACAATTGGAGTGGGACCAAAAATTCTGGTGGGCGCACATGGAAACACTGATCGCGTTGCTGCTGGGCTGGAAGCTGACTCGACGCGAAAGCTTGTTGAAATGGTACCGGCGTGTGCATGAGTATACATGGGCACATTTTCCTGATCCACAGTATGGTGAATGGTATGGCTACCTCAACCGGCGCGGCGAGGTGTTGCTCCCGCTCAAAGGCGGCAAGTGGAAAGGCTGCTTCCACGTTCCACGCGGCCTGATGAAATGCGCGGCGATTCTGGATAGCGTTGTGTAACACCGGCCGAGGTTGCCACGCTGTGCACCCTTTCACCTTGCTGGGAATTACGGGGTGTGCTAGCGTGCGCACCATTCTATGAGCAACCCGGCGAGATTTCTGTGCACGCTGTTAGCCAGTTTGTGCCTAGTCGGGCTGAGCTTGGCGGATGACAAAGGCCCACCAGCGACTATTGACGCCAAGGAGTTGAACTTCGACAAGCCGTCCAATATGGCTTATGGCAAAGGCGATGTCGTCGTGCGGTACAAGGATGCAACATTGCGTGCCGATCAGGCGCGGTTTAATACATTGACCAAGGAAGTTTGGGCGCAGGGCGATGTGCGGTTGTACCGGAATGGTCAAGAATGGAAATCGCCGGCACTTTATTATAACCTCGACACGCACGCACTGAAGACCGACGAAGCGTGGGGATTTTTTGAACCAGTTTATTTGCATGGCAAACAACTCAGCCAGATCGCAAGTAATCACTACACTATCGCCCAAGCCACGGCTACAACATGCGACCACGATTCGCCGCACTACCGGCTTCAGGCAACGCACGCTGATATTTATCCTGGTGTCCGGGTCGTGCTGCACAATTGTACTCTTTGGATTGGTGATGTGCCGGTGCTTTGGATACCAGCCATGGTCTGGTCATTGACCGGAGACACACCGCCGGTCATTGTAAATGCCGGTAGTACTTCGCGTTGGGGATTCTTCGTGCAAACCACCACCGACTGGCGCCTCAATTCAAACTTCGACCTTGCCGTTAATCTTGATGAACGCACACAACGCGGTTTTGCGCCGGGTGCAGATTTAAAATACCAGTTTGATAGTGGTAACATCGTCGGCTCATTGCGCGGCTACTACATCAATGACGCTAATCCTAATAACACTTCCGATATTGCCGCCACCAATTCCATCCCCTACAACCGGTACATCGGCGAATGGCAGCACAAGCAGTTTTTTTCTGACGATTTGAGCCTGACCGCGGACTTGAACTGGCAAAGCGACACAGATGTGTACAATGATTTCTTAAACTATGAATACAGCGTGAATCGGGAACCGGCTTCAGTGATAGATTTGACCAAGCGCGGCGAGAATTACACACTATCAGCACTGGCGCAGCCACAACTTAATCGTTTTTACGCCGAAGTCGAACGATTGCCGGAAGTGAAATGGGACGTCAATCGCACGCGGCTCGGGCCGACGCCAGTATTCTACGAAGGCGAAAGCAGCGCCGGCTATTATGCCAACGTCGCCGGCAGTTCCAACTACAACGCCAATGTCGTTGGCATCACCAATACGTTGCCTACTAGTTCAACAATGCGAGTGGATACGTTTCATCAACTCGTTTGTCCACTAACATTTTTTGACTGGTTAAATATCACACCGCGGGCTGGTGGCCGGTATACATATTATGCTCATGATTCCAGCTCAAACATTGACAGTAACGGCCTCAAGCGTTTCATCGCCGACCTCGGCACAGAAATGTCGTTTAAATTCTCACAAACCTGGGCGGACGCGCACAGTGACCGATTTGGAATTGACGGATTACGACACATCGTCGAGCCATTTGTGGATTACCAATGGGTGGCAGCGCCGCCCACGAATAACATCTTTCAGTTTGATACCGTGCGTTCGATCACACTAAACAATGGCTCGACGCTTCCGGTTACACGCTACATGCCGCTGGAGTTCCCAGCCAATACCGCAATTGATGCCATTAGCCGGGAAGATGTTGTGCGCTTCGGGCTCCGGCAACGGTTGCAGACCCGGCGTGATAACCAGCCGTGGGATTTGCTGGAAGTAACTGCGTGGACAGATTTTAATATTGAACGCACTGCCGGCGAAACCGATTTTTCAAATATTTTCGGGAACATGACAATACGCCCCACTACGTGGTTGACCCTCGATGCGAACACCCGGTATGACATCCAACAAACATACGTCCAAGAGTTTAACACCGACGCCCGCGTCAGCAACGGTGACAAATGGGCAGTCGGTCTCGGCACCCGGTATTTACGTGGCGACAGTAATTTGGTGAGCGTGGATTTGTCGTACCGGCTGACGCGGCGCTGGGTGGCGCAGGTGTTTGAACAATTTGACATGCAGGATGGGCAATGGCAGGGACAAGATTACGTGTTGCGACAGGAACTGCATGATTGGTATATCAACTATGGCTTCCGATATCGGAATCAGCTTGTTGGTGCAAATGAAAAATCGTTTTATATTTCGGCAACACTCAAGGCCTACCCCAAGTTGCATGTTGGGTTTAACTAAATAAAACAAGGAATTCAGCAATGGTCAAAATTACCATCGTTGGCACTGGTTATGTTGGGTTGGTAACCGGCGCGTGTTTTGCCGAAGTCGGCCACCAAGTCGTGTGCGTGGACAATGACCTGAAAAAAGTCGCGTTTCTGCAAGGCGGCGGCATTCCAATCTATGAGCCAGGCCTTGAAGAACTGGTGAAAAATAACGTCGCGGCGGGCCGGTTGCGTTTTACCGGCCAAATTGCCGACGGTGTGGCGAACTCCGAAGTAATTTTCATCGCCGTGCCGACACCGCCGAAGGCGGATGGTTCAGTGGACATGACGTTTGTCGAACACGTCGCCCGTGAAATTGCCGGCGCAATGACTGATTATAAAATCATCGTGGATAAATCCACCGTTCCAGTTAAGACCGGCGACAAAGTCGCGCAGACCATCAAGCGCTACAACAAACAGCGGGTTGAATTCGACGTCGTGAGCAATCCGGAATTTCTCCGGGAAGGTTGTGCGGTTGGCGACCTACTGCATCCGGATCGCGTGGTCATCGGCGTGGCCGGTGACCGGCCGGTGGCAAAGATGCAAGCGGTATATGCACCATTCCAAGCGCCAATCATTGTCACGGACATCAACTCGGCTGAATTAATCAAGCATGCTTGCAATTCGTTTCTCGCCCTAAAAATCTCTTACGCCAATGCGCTTTCAGTCATCTGCGAGGCTAGCGGCGCTAACATCACGGACGTGGTTACCGGCATGGGTTTGGACAAACGGATTGGACGGGCGTTCCTCAATGCAGGTCTCGGCTACGGCGGATCATGTTTCCCAAAGGACATCAGCGCCTTTGTTCACATTACACAAGAGCTGGGCTACGATTTCCGATTACTCAAGGAAGTCCAGCACATCAATACCGAACAGGTGGAACGGTTCTTGAAAAAGATCCACGAAACACTCTGGATTGTAAAAGATAAAACCATCGGCATTCTTGGCCTAGCGTTCAAGCCGGACACTGATGACATGCGACTGGCGCCGTCGCTGGACATTCTCCGGCCATTGCTCAAAGAAGGCGCCAAGCTCAAGGCCTATGATCCACAAGCGATGGATAAAGCAAAGGAATTCTTACCGGACATCGAGTATTGCCGGGACCCTTACACTGCGGCAGCGGGCGTGGACGCGGTGATTCTCTGCACCGAATGGGAAGAATTCCGGTCGCTCGACTTAGCGAAACTCAAGGACGTGATGGGGCATCCGACTGTGTTTGACGGCCGGAATGTTTTTGATCAGAAACACATGGCCGAACTCGGTTTCACTTATGTCAGCATCGGCCGCCGGTAAACTGACGCTGCTCATTGCGTGCCTGACCGGCGCCGTTACCGGCATGGCGGAGTCGGTGTTCCCGCCGCCGGTCAAAGGCGAACGCCTCGTGATTGTCGCGCCACATCCCGACGATGAAGTGCTGGGGTGCGGCGGCTTGATTCAACAAGCCGTGGCGGTCGGTGCTGAAGTGCGCGTGATTTATCTGACCAATGGCGACCACAACCAGATTGCCTTCAAGCTTTACAGTGGGCATCCACATCTCGGGCCGAAGGATTATTTCCGGTTCGGCGAGCGCCGCCGCCTCGAAGCAACCGCGGCCATGTCGGTGCTCGGTTTGCCATCAAGCAACTTGATTTTCCTCGGTTACCCGGACTATGGCACGTTGCGGATTTGGCGCGACTACTGGACAACGAACAAAGTTTTCACCAGCGACGCCACCCGCACAAACGCCGTACCGTACCCTGAAGACTACGGTTACCGGCATCCGTACCGGTCGCAAAGCGTGGTCGCGGACTTCTGCGCGATTTTCCGCGACTTCAAACCGTCACGGGTCTTCGTCACGCACCCGGCAGATGCGAACGCCGACCATCGCGCAACGGCGAATTTTGTCCGCTTGGCCCTGCTGCAACTGGCAGACGAAGGCTTGCACCCGCAGTTGAATTATTACGTCATCCACTTTGGCGACTGGCCCCGCCCGGTTCATTATCATCCAGAGTTGGGCTTGTCGCCGCCAACTTTATTGTTGGACAATGGCGACTGGATGACGCTGCCGCTCTTACCGGCGCAAACGGAAACAAAATATCAGGCTATTTTGACAAACGAGACACAGACCACCACGCGGCAATTTTACCTAGTGGCATTCGCGCGAACAAACGAACTTTTTGCCACAATCGCACCGGACCGCGTGCCATACATGCCGGCAGGACCGGAACCGGATTGGCGCAAGGCCGTGCGCGCCAAAATGCTCACCATCGTGCCTGAGGACGTCCGCCCGCGAACAGATCCTCCAACCATTCCGCCATCGCCGAAAATGATTCCGATGGAAACAATCGACTTCGCCCGGCAAAATGGCGATTTGATTGTCATCGTCAGCCTGAAAAACAGGCTTGGCAAACATACCGGCGTCCACTTGACGCTATTCCCGTACCAGCGCAGCGTGCCGTTTGAAACGATGCCGAAAGTGGAAATCAGCATCCCGCCGTTCTTTGACTATCATGTGCTGGTGAACGGTTTCATTGTGCGCGATACTGGCGTGGCGGTTACCAGCATCAGCAACCGGTTCGTCATACGTGTGCCGATGCGCGTGCTCGGCGGCACTGCAGTGGATCACTTGTTTGCAGCGGCGCAGGCGCACTGGGGCGAAATTGCGAAGGACGATACAGCTTGGCAACTACTGGAATTACCAGCAGTCCACGAAGGGAATAACCATGATTGATTATCTTGTTACCGGCGGCGCCGGTTTCATTGGCTCGAATTTGGCGGAGCATTTAATGACGCGCGGCAAAGCCGTGCGCATATTCGACGATTTTTCGTCGGGCCGCCGCGAAAACATTGCCGGGCTGGCCGGTAAAGCCGAGGTTGTGACCGGCAGCCTGTGTGATTTACCGGCCATCCAACGCGCCGCCACTGGCGTTCGCTACGTCATCCACATGGGAGCGATTCCCAGCGTCCCGCGCTCCGTGCAAGACCCGGTCGCTACCAATGCCGCCAACATTACCGGCACGCTCAACGTCCTGATCGCCGCACGCGATGCCGGCGTGAAACGCCTCGTGTTCAGCTCGTCGTCGAGCATTTACGGCGAATCGCCGACGTTGCCGAAGCACGAAGGCATGACGCCGTCGCCGTTGTCGCCGTACGCGATACACAAAATCACCGGCGAATATTATTGCCGAATTTTCTACCAGCTCTACGGCCTCGAAACCGTTTCGCTCCGGTATTTCAACGTCTTTGGCCCGCGCCAAAACCCGGCCTCAGCCTACGCCGCCGTCATCCCGCGATTCATCACCGCGATCTTGAACGGTGAATCGCCGACAATTTTCGGCGACGGCCAGCAAACGCGCGACTTCTCGCATGTCCAAAACGTGATCGAAGCCAACATCGCCGCCAGCGAAGCCGGCAAGGCCGCGTGCGGCGAATCGTTCAACATCGCCTGCGGCGGCCGCATCAGCCTGCTCGATCTGGTAGCCGCCATCAACGCGATTTGCGGCAAACAAGTTCAGCCGAAATTTGAACCGGGCCGCGCCGGTGACATCAAAGACAGTCAGGCGGCAATTGACAAAGCGGCGCGCCTGCTCGGCTGGAAGCCCAGCGTGGATTTCCGGGCTGGCATTGAGAAAGCCGTGGCATGGTACCGGGCGCAGTTAGCCGCCGGCTAAGCGCAACGCGCCGAGCGCGGTTTCGCCGCGCCACACTTTCACGCGCGCGCCAGGCAGCGCTTGGCGAATCCGGCGCGCGACGGCATTCCGGAACGCTTGGTGATTTTGCAACAGCCCGCCGGCCAGCGCGATTGCCGGCGCGGTGAGCTTTAGCTTTCTGGCAACCGCGCCGCAGTCCATTGCCAGAAATGACGCCGCTTGCAACGCCAATCCCCGATTGCCGCGCAAGAAAATGTCGGCGTGACGAGCAACTTCTGCTTTGCTCGCGCCGGCAATCCAATCCACAAGTTTTTCCGGTGACTTGAATCTTAACCGGCAGAGCAACCGACGCAGAGCCGGACTGAGCCGGCCGGTTCGGTCATACTCACGAATGGCATTACGCAAACCGGTCAGCGCAATCCAGTGGCCGCTGCCGTGATCGCCAAGCCAGTGGCCCCAACCGCCGGCTCGCGCCATTTTGCCGACAGTGTTGCGGCCGACCACGACCGAGCCGGTTCCACTGATGACAAGGATACCGGGTTGTATCGCGCCAAATGCCGCGGCGAAACCAGAATCAAGATCATTGCCGGCAAAAACTTTTGTTTTTGGCCAAACGTGGCAGGCTAGCCGGCGCACACGTGCGCGGTCAGTGGCGGTGCGACAACCGGCGAGACAAATTGCAGCGTGCGCTGGTTTGAATTTTCGCAAAACTGTGAGGATTTGCCGGTCGGTGGAAAGTTTCAAATTCAGCGGGCCAAATTGCCGGCGCCGAATGTTGGTGCCGGTGATGAGCAGAGCGACCGTTTTCGTGCCGCCGCCTTCGATGCCAAGAATGGAGTCTGCCATGCCGGGAAGTTTGCTTTTGATTGCCGGTCAAGTCAAGCGGCAGTAAACTGCCGGCATGTCACGACGGTATGCGATCATCGGCACCGGGGCGCTCGGTGGATTTTATGGTTGCCGGCTGCAACACGCTGGTTGCGACGTGCATTTCCTGCTGCATTCTGATTACGAACACGTCCGCCAACACGGGTTGATTTGCGAGTCGAAGGATGGCGACTTTTCGTTGCCGCGCGTAAATGCTTACCGGAATGTGCGCGACATGCCGGTTTGCGATGTGATTATCGTCGCGCTCAAGGCGACGCAAAATCACCGGTTACCGGAGCTCTTGCCGGCAGCTGGCGATGTGTTATTGATGCAGAATGGACTTGGCGGCGAGGAATTAATTGCCGGCATCGTTGGACCGGAGCGCGTGCTGAGCGGGTTAAGTTTTTTGTGTTCGAACAAAATCGGCCCTGGGCATATCCGGCATTTGGACTACGGGCAGGTGGCGTTGGGAGAATTTGCGACGTGCGGTGCGAGTGACCGGCTGCGCGCCATTGCCGGTGATTTCGAGCGAGCGGGAATACCGGTGAAGTTGCTGGATGATTTCCGTGTGGCGCGGTGGAATAAGTTGGTTTGGAATATTCCGTACAACGGCTTGTCGGTGGTGTTGAACGCGACGACCGCAGCGTTAATGGCACAGTCTGCAACCCGACACCTGTGTGAACAAATCATGTGGGAAGTTGTTGCGGACGCGCAGGCGTGCGGGGTGCCGGTTGAGGATGCGATTGTCGGTCAAATGCTCGACCACACGGTGAAGATGACGCCGTACCGGACGAGTATGAAAATTGATTTTGACGAGCACCGGTCGATGGAGATCGAAGCGATTTTCGGAAACCCACTCCGCGCGGCGCAGGCGGCCGGCGCGGCGTCGCCAATCCTTGAGACACTATACCGGCAACTACAATTTCTCAATCAGCCTGCCACCGCTTGACCAATTTATGCTCGATGCCGAGATGATCCAGCACCCGCGCGATAATCGTGTCCACTAGACTGCTAATTGTTTGCGGCTGACTGTAGAATGCTGGACTCGCCGGGATGATCGTTGCGCCGGCTTCGGTCAGCGTAACCATGTTGCGGAGGTGAATTAGATTGTACGGCGCTTCGCGCGGCACCAGAATCAATTGCCGGTGCTCCTTCAGGAAAACGTCCGCCGCCCGCGCAATCGTGTTATCCGAAACACCGGTCGCGATCCGCCCAACCGTTCCCATTGAAGCCGGGATTACCACCATCGCATCAAACTTCGCTGACCCGCTAGCAAATGGCACGAACATCGAGCCTGTCTCTTCATACACTTTCACGCCGGCCGGAATTTTCAGCCCGCCCGGCAACTCCAACGCCGCCACTTCGCCGGCATGTTTCGTCGCGATGAAATACACCTCATGCCCGCCCAGATTATCGAGCAAGCGTTGCGTGTAAATCGCCCCGCTCGCGCCGGTCGCTGCCACGACCAATTTCACAGCGCCTTCACCGCTTCCCGCGCAGCGCGCAATGTCGCTTCGATGTCAGCCGGCGTGTGCGCCAACGACATGAACCCCACTTCAAACTGCGACGGCGCCAAGTACACACCATTCGCTAGCATCGTTTGGAAATACCGGCCAAACTTCTTCGTGTCACTGGTCTTCGCCGTCGCGTAATCCACCACCGGCACGTCCGTGAAAAACGTGCAAAACTTCGAGCCGACACGCGTGTGATAGCCCGGCACGATTTTCTTCAATTCGTCACACAACGCCGCGCTGAGTTGTTCGAGCTTTTGGTAATTTCCGGGCTTGAACAATTCTTCGAGCGTCGCAATCCCGGCCGCCATCGCCAGCGGATTCCCGGACAACGTGCCGGCTTGATAAACCGGCCCGGTCGGCGCGAGGTAATCCATGATTTCCGCCCGCCCGCCAAACGCGCCTACCGGCAAGCCGCCACCGATGATTTTGCCCAGCGTCGTCAAGTCGCCGGTAATGCCGTACAACTCCTGCGCCCCGCCCTTGGCCACGCGGAAGCCACACATCACCTCGTCGAGCACCAGCAATGCGCCGGCGGCGTGTGTAACTTGACGGAGCGTCTGCAAAAACTCAAGCGTTAACGGAATCAAACCCATGTTGCCGGGCACCGGTTCGATGATCGCGCACGCAATCTCGTGCCAGTTCACTCGCCGCAAGCCGGCAATGTCATTCAGCGAAAGCGTCAGTGTGTTCCGGGCAAAATCCGCCGGCACGCCCGCACTGTCCGGCACGTCAAAAGTTGCGCCACCACTGCCGGCTTTCACGAGCAACGAATCGGCATGCCCGTGGTAACAGCCGTCAAACTTCACGATCTTGTCGCGTTTCGTAAATCCGCGCGCCAACCGGATCGCTGACATCGTCGCTTCGGTGCCGGAGTTGACGAACCGCAATTTTTGAATCGAGGGATACGCCTCACAAACAAGTTGTGCCAACCGGATCTCGCGCGGATTCGGCGTGCCGAAGCTCGTGCCGTCGCGTGCGGCTTCCTGCACGGCGCGGACGACGCTCGGATGCGCATGGCCGAGAATCATCGGCCCCCACGAGCCAACGTAATCAATGTATTCGTTGCCGTCCACGTCCCAGAGCCGGCAACCTTTCGCGCGCTGCGTGAAAAATGGTGTCCCGCCGACGCCGCGAAACGCGCGCACCGGCGAGTTCACGCCGCCGGGAAAAATCCGGGATGCTTCTTGCCAGAGTTTGTTAGAGTATTCGTGTTTCATGATAGAAACGAGCAGACGTATTCGCAGATGCCGGTTTTGACTTCGATATCGAAACCGGAGTTGGCGGGGACTTCAAAAAGTTGACCGGCAGCGTAATCCTTCCACTGCGACTGACCATCGAGCTTGACGTGGCAGTTACCGGCGACGAGTTCCATCCGCTCGGCGGCTTTGGTGCCAAAATGGAATGTGCCCGGATAAATTAGGCCGACGGTTTTCTTGTTGCCATCGGGAAACTGGACGGTGTGACTGACGACTTTGCCGTCGAAGTAGACGTTGGCTTTGGTGAGAACGGTGACATTGGTAAATTGTGGGGGGATATTGGACATGCGCTGTTGTTAGCCTGAGCGCGCGGCCGGTGCAAGCGGGGAATTGCAGTGCGCGGTGGGTTCGGTTAGACTGCTGGCATGATTCCGATTCTGCTGTCACTGGCCACGTTTGTTTCGACGGGGCTGGGCGGATTATTTTGTATTCGGGAAAAAAACCGATTGCACCTGGTGATGGGGTTCACCGCCGGAGTGCTGCTCGGGGTGGTGAGCTTCGATCTTTTGCCAGAGATCTTCCGGCAGGTGAAGGAGACCGGCACAGATCCGACGGCGGTAATGATTGCGTTGGTGGTTGGATTCCTGCTGTTTCACATCGTGGAAAAAGTGATCGTGATCCACCACGCGCACGAGTCGGATTACGCGGATCATTTTCATCCACATGTCGGTGTGTTGTCGGCATTGGCGCTGGCGGCCCACAGCTTCATGGATGGTTTGGGAATCGGCTTGGGGTTTCAGGTCAGCACCACGGTGGGCGTGTTTGTCGCGGTGGCGGTCATCGCCCATGATTTTACCGATGGCATGAATACGGTGGCGTTGATGCTGGCGCACAAAAATACGCTCCGGCGGACTCGGTGGTTTCTGCTGTTGGACGCCGTCGCGCCGATTTTGGGCGCACTCTCGACGTTGCTTTATCGGTTACCGGAGCATTGGCTGGCGTTGTATCTGGGCTTTTTTGCCGGCTTTTTGTTGTACATCGGCGCAAGTGATATTTTGCCGCAGGCGCACAGCAAGCATAGTTCATGGAAGACGATGGCGCTGACGGTGGCCGGTGTAGTGTTTATCTTTATCGTGACCCGGTTTATCTGATGACTGAACCAGTCGTCCAAGTCGAACACCTGCGCAAGGAATTCACCAGCACGATTGCGGTCGCCGATGTGTCATTCACCATCCAGCGCGGCGAGATCGTCGGCTTGCTCGGCGCGAACGGTGCCGGCAAGACGACGACGATTCAGGTCTTGCTGGGATTGACGACGCCAACGTCCGGCCGGGTGCGCATTTTCGGACAGGACTTTGAACCGCACCGGGTGGAAATTTTGCAACGGTGCAATTTTTCGTCGGCCTATACCGGATTGCCATCGAATCTGAAAGTTTGGGAGAACCTGCTCATCTTCGCGAAGCTGTATCAGGTGAAAAATCACCGGCAGAAGACCGACGAACTGCTCGAATTGTTGGAGATCACCCATCTGCGCCGGCAAATTACCGGCACGCTTTCGTCCGGGGAATCGACGCGCGTCAATCTTTGCAAGGCACTGCTCAACGATCCGGAGCTGCTCCTGCTGGATGAGCCAACTGCGAGCCTCGATCCGAACATCGCCGACAAGGTGCGCAAGTTGTTGCTGCGTGTGCAGCGTGAACGCGGGATCACGATGGTCTATACTTCGCACAACATGCGCGATGTGGAAGAGATCTGCAACCGGGTGCTGTTCCTCAACAAAGGCCAAATCATTGCCGAAGGCACGCCGCAAGCGGTCATTGACCAGTTCCAGCAGAAGTCGCTAGAAGATGTATTTATCCAAGTCGCCCGCAGCGGCGACTTGTTGGCGGAGGACGCGAAATGAACTGGCATCGGATCAGTGCGCTGGTGTTGCGCTACACGTTTCTGTACACGCGGAGCCTGCCGCGGATCATCGAAATGTTTTTCTGGCCGGTGATGGAATTGCTTGTTTGGGGGATGCTGACGCAATATTTGCAAACCGGGCCGTTCAAGGTGCCGGGGTTCATCAAGTTTCTGCTGGGGGCGACGATTTTCTGGGACATCCTTTACCGGTCACAACAGGGAACGACGAATTCGTTTCTGGAAGATATCTGGGCGCGCAACCTTCTGAATATTTTTGTCGCGCCGGTTCGTGTCAGCGAGTTCATCGTGGCCACGTATTGTGTCAGCTTTTTCAAAATTCTTATCACCGTTACCGGTCTGAGCACCATGGCGGCGATCTGCTATCATTTCAACGTCTTGAGCATGGGCTTCGCGCTCATTCCGCTGTTTATCAATCTACTGGTCATGGGTTGGGCGGTCGGCATGATGACGACAGCAATGATCATGCGGTGGGGACAAGCATCCGAAACTCTCGCCTGGGGCATTCCGTTTCTCATTCAACCATTCTGCGCGGCGTTTTATCCGGTCGAGAGTATGCCGGCATGGATTCGCCCGATTAGTCTCGCCATTCCGGCCACCCACGTATTCGAAGGCATGCGTGCCGTGCTCGCCGGTCAGGGTTTGGCATTGAAGTATGTGCTCTGTGCGGCCGGTCTGAATATTATTTATCTCATTGCCGCAGCCTTCTTTTTCCGGTTCATGTATGGTAAGGCGCGCAAACAAGGCCTGTTGGCCAAACTCGGCACACAATGAAACGACTCCTGATTCTGACAATCGCATATTGCACCACCATCGCCACATACGGGCAACTGTTTGACACTTCGGCAGCGCAAACTGAGTTGGTGGCGACGTTGTTGGGCACAGGCCGCGTCTTCACCGCAAACGTGACTGTCAAACGCGAGAATGGTGGCAAACAAGTCAAGATTGCCGACAACGTCATGTTCCTGCGCGATGGCGATCTCCGTATCGAACATAATTCCACAGATGAATCATCACTAGCGAAACTGACGGCTAAACTTAAGAAGAACAACCTTGCCGGCGTCGTTACCATTCTTCTCCCAAAGACCAACCAGGCTTACCTACTCATTCCCGGCAAACGCGCCTACCTCGAAGCGCCTTCTGAAAAGACTGTGGCATCACACATGGAAAGTAAGTTTTTGCGCGCTGAGACCGAAGGTGGTCACCTGTGCACCGTCCGCCGGGTTACTGTGACCGGTGCGGACGACTCCAGCCAACAGATCATCATCTGGGAAGCTACCGACCTCCAAGGATTTATCATCAAAAGCCAGATGGACCGTGGCGACAATACCAATGAAATCCTTCTCTTCACTGACATCCGCACCGAAATGCCCGATGATTCAAAATTTATTGTCCCGCCCGGCTACAAAAAACTCAAGGGAGCATCCGCTGAAGAAATTGCCAAGCTGATGATGGAAGTCGACCTCGAACGGGATGCTGCCATAACTGAAGCACTCCGCTGACGCTTATCGTTTCAGTTTGCCAGCCTTCGCCAGCATTTCCGCGGCATGCTTCAATGTTACACTTGTCAGATCGCGGCCGCCGAGCATCCGAGCTAGCTCCTCAGCGCGCTCTTTTGCGGCAAGCGGCGTGATGTTCGCGGTGGTGCGGCCGTCCCGGACACTTTTCGTCACGACGTAATGGCTTGTACCTTGCGCGGCGACTTGCGGGAGATGTGTGATGCAAATGACTTGGCGTTTCGCGGCGACCACGCAAAGTTTTTCGCCAACGGCTTTGCCCATTTCGCCGCCGACGTTGGCGTCAATCTCGTCGAACACCAACACCGGTATTTTGTCGTGCGCAGCGAGTACGACTTTGACAGCGAGCATCACGCGCGACATTTCACCGCTTGATGCAATCTGCCGCAACGGTCGCACCGGCTCGCCGACGTTCGGCGCGAAGGCGAACTCGATTTCGTCGAGCCCGCTGGCAGTTGGAACGGCTGACAGTGAAAGCGTGACGTCGAAGCGACCGTGCGCGAAGCCGAGGTCGCGCAATTCCTTCGTGACGGCAGCGGCGAGTTTTTTCGCGGAGGCTTGCCTGAGTTTACGAAGCACGCGACCGAGTTGTTCGATTTCGGCGGCAACCTTCGCGATCTCGGCGTCGAGTTGTACAGCGCGTTCGCCGCGCGTTTCGAGAAAATTCAGCCGTTCCTTGGCGCGCGCCAACACAGCCAGCGCCTCGGCAACGCTGCCACCGTACTTGCGTTTAAGCCGGTGAACTTGCGCGAGCCGGTCATCCAACTCCCGCAACCGCGCCGGGTCGGCGTCAATGCGCTGTGCGAAATTGGTGACTGTCCGGTCCAATTCTTGCAACTGCACTGCGAGCGAGGCCGCGTCGTCGCGCCACGGTTTGGCCTCTGGAATGATGCCGGCGAGATCGTTGAGTTGTTTTTGCGCCGCAGCCAGTGCGGTAAAAGCGGATGCTTCGGATTCCGACAATATAGCATGCAGCGCGTCGGTGAGTTCAAGAATGCGCGCGGAATTGGCGACGCGTGTGTGTTCGGCGAACAGTCCGTCCTCGTTTAACTCCGACAGCTTCGCCTCCTCAATCTCGCGAACTTGGAAGCCGAGAAACTCGATCTCTTGCGCCGGATCGCGACCGCCCTCGGCGAGCGCAGCGCGGTCATGTTGGAGTTGCTGCCAGCGTTGGTAAGTCTCCGCGTAAGCGTGGCGCGCTTTGTCGTGACCGCCGAATGCGTCGAGCAAGTCCAACTGAAACTCGCGGCTGAGGAGCGATTGGTGGTCGTGCGGACCGTGCATATCAACGAGCAGGTCGCCGATGCGCTTGAGTGATTGCACTGTCGCCGGCGAATCGTTGATGAAAACTTTGCCGGTGCCGTTGGCGTTGAACTGCCGGCGGATTATCAACTCATTGCCGGCATCGATGCCAAGTTCGTCGAGCAAGTGGCGCGGCGGAATGGTGAACACAGCCTCGACCGTACATTGGTCGGCGCCGGCACGGATGAGCGATTTGTCGGCGCGATCGCCAAGGATAAGATTGAGCGCGCCGATGATGACGGATTTGCCCGCGCCGGTTTCGCCGGTGATGACGTTCAGACCGCCACCGAACTCAACGGCGACATCTTCAACAATGGCGATGTTACGAATGCGAAGCGACTGGAGCATGAGACGGAAGATAGCGAAGACCGGTGGAAAATGTCACAACAAATCACCGGCCGTGGTCCGGCGGCTCAGCCACAACGACAACCCGAGCATCACCACCGCAAACCCGCCGGTCGCCAACCACGCCACCGTGGCCGCCTCGCCATACAAATTCGACCGGAGCAACGTGACGCCGTAGGTCAACGGATTCAAGCGCATCACCCAGCCCAACCAGCGGGCCGCGCCGGCCGTTGGGAACACCGCGCCCGATAACAACCACATCGGCATCAAAAACAATGTCAAAATTGCATGGAACCCCGCCGTCGAATTCATCGGCCAGGCAATCACAAACCCCAGCCCAGTCAACGCAAACGACAGGAGAAACATTCCGCCAGTTAATTCCAAAACCATCGACACGCGGAGATGGATCCCGGCAAACGGCGCCAGTGCCAGAAACACCCAACCTTGCACCAGGGCCAGTGTCGCCCCGCCGGCAATTTTACCAAGCACCAGCCCAAATCGTCCGACCGGCGCCACGAGCACTCCCTGCAGAAAACCTTCCCGGCGATCTTCGATAACTGAGACCGTTGAAAAAATTGCCGTGAACAGCAAAATCATCGCCAGCGACCCGGCATAAAAATATTCAAGATAACCGTGACCAGTTGGCGAGTCGGTTGATTGAAATGACTTGCCCAAGCCCAGCCCAAGTAACAGCCAAAACACAACCGGCGTCGCAAACGCGCCGAGTACCCGGTCGCGTTGCCTGAAAAAACGCACCATTTCCCGCCACCACAACGTGGCTGCCGGCAAGATCCAAGATTGTGTCGAATCGCTCATCGCCACATGATTGCCCATGCCGGCACCGGGTGCAATAAACAAAACGCCGGTGAAAAGATTGGCAATGCTGCGGGTGGCTGGCTAGGATATACAACGTTATGTCTGGTCATTCAAAATGGTCGAAGATTAAACGTTCCAAAGGCGTGCTCGACTCCAAGCGCGGAAAAATCTTCGCGAAATTTTCCAAGGAAATCGCGGTCGCCTGCAAGCACGGCGGCGGCGATCCTGGCTTTAATCCGCGGTTGCGCACGATTCTGCTCAAAGCTCGCGCGGCTAACATGCCGGCGGATAATCTTGACCGCGCCATCAAAAAAGGCACCGGCGAACTCGCCGGCGTCAATTATGAAGAGTTAATTTACGAAGGCTATGCCCCCGGCGGCGTGGCGGTGCTGATTGAAGTATTGACCGACAACAAAAACAGGACGGCCGGCGATGTGCGGGCGATTTTTACGAAATACGGTGGCAATCTGGCTGGTGCCGGCGCAGTGAAACACCTGTTTCGCCGGCACGGTCAATTCCTGATTCCACGCGAGCAGATCGGCGAGGACGCTTTATTGACGCTGGCGCTGGAGGCCGGCGCGGATGATGTGGTGACGCAACCTGAAAACTACGAAATATTGACTGAGCCGACCAAATTTGAAGCGGTCCACAAGGCGCTTGAGGCGCAGAAACTGAAACCGCAGGCTGCTGAAATCGCTTATTTTCCGGTCACAACGGTGCCGGTGATTGATGCCATAGTTGCCGGTGCGGTACTCGATTTACTCGATGCGCTTGAGGACAACGATGATGTGCAAAATGTTTATTCCAGCGAAGACATCCCAGACGCAATCATGGAAAAAGCTCAACCGGCGGCCTGACGATGCGTATCCTCGGTGTTGATCCGAGTTTGCGGTCAACCGGTTACGGAGTTATCGAAGTTATCGGCAATTCGTTGGCATTCGTGGTGGCTGGCGAAATTCGCAACCCGACAGCTCTGCGCGCATCGTTGTGCCTTGTGAAAATTGGCAGCACAATTACGGAAGTTATTCACCAAGCCCAGCCAACGGTTGTTGCCATTGAAGGCTTGGTATACGTCCAGAACACGCAGGTTGCCTTTACGCTCGGCCAAGTTCGCGGTGTGATCATTGCCAATGCGGCGCAAGTCGGTTTGGAAATTTTCGAATATGCGCCGCGAAAAATGAAACAGGCCGTGACAGGTTCGGGCGGATCCGGCAAGTCACAGGTTGCCCATATGGTAAAAGCGCTGCTCGGAATGACCGAACCGCCAACTCCGGATGCGGCGGATGCGTTGGCGCTGGCAATTACTCACGCACAGAGTTACCAAGGGTTCATACTAAACCGAGCAAGGTCGATTTGATGCCGGTAAGTTGTGAGTATCTTGCCGATTTTGTGTGCCGTCGTGGTTGAGTATCTCTTATGCAATTCAGATTCATGGTTTGCTCAGTGTAAGCATCTGGTGTAAGTGCTTGAACGTGGCTTGACACGAGAAGTTATTTTAGATATTCACAGCCGGTAAGAGTACGACGTTTTTTAATTAACTAATTACCGGAAGAAAAGCCATGGCAATAAAGTTTCGTGTTACCAAGGAAAAAATCCTCGATGGTTTGCAACGCGTCCAAAATGTTGTCAGTACGCGTACCACATTACCAATTTTGTCAAATGTGTTGATTCAAGCTGGTAATTCAGGATTGAGTCTGACTACGACCGACCTAGATGTAGCTGTGCGATGCAGTGTAGAAGCGGAAGTCACCAAAGCTGGGGGAACAACATTACCAGCTCGTCGTGTGTTTGCAATTCTCCGGGAAGTCGCGGCTGCTGACATTGAAGTCGAAGTTGATGACAAAAACACCGCTTCAATTCGCGCCGGCTCTTCATTTTACAAAATTATGGGGTTGCCTGAAGAAGAATTCCCACAGTTCCCACAGGTTGAAGGAAAGAGTTTAAAAATCGAACAGATTGCATTGCGAGACATGCTCAAAAAAACAGCTTTTGCGGCATCAACCGACGAAACTCGGTATGTCCTAAACGGTGTTTTCATGAGTTTCAAAGCTGATAAGTTGACAGTCGTCGCAACGGATGGTCGGCGATTAGCTTTGGTTGAACGCGAGATGGAAGTCCCAAAAGGAGCGGAAGCAGAACTTATCTTGCCGACCAAGATTGTCACAGAGTTGCTCAGACTTTTAAGTGACAAAGGCGATGTAACCCTCTCAGTTGGTGAAAACCAAATCATCATTAGCTTTGATGGAACAACATTGTGCTCAAAACTCATCGAGGGAACGTACCCGAACTTCCGGCAAGTGATCCCCACTGAGACAAAAGAACGTATCTCGATGGATCGCGAAGTACTTTTGAGCGCACTGCACCGCGCGTCGATTTTGGCGAGTGAAAAGCAGCAATCCATTAAACTCAATTTTGCCAAGAACACACTAACAATCACCGCAACCTCACCTGAAGTAGGCGAAGCCAAAGAAACAATGGCGATCAACTACAAGGGTAAGGAAATCAACATTGGTTTCAACCCGCAATACATGATGGATCCCTTGCGGAATCTGGATGCGGACGAAGTTTTCATCGAGCTAACCGATGAACTCAGCCCTGGCGTCATTAAAGTCAATGAACCGTTTCTCTATGTAATCATGCCGATGCGGTTGAACTAGGGCACTTGACAGAATTCGCGAGCACTTTTAGTCTTTCTCAGACTCGTTATTGCCTCGTGGTGTAATGGTAGCACAACTGCCTCTGGAGCAGTTTGTCTAGGTTCGAGTCCTAGCGAGGCAGCCAAACGCAAGTAAAAGTATCCAATCCGACGATTAGTGATGGAATGTTACAATAGTTGACCGAATGGTCAACTGAGTGTATTGGTACACAATTCAAAACGCGATGGAAACACATTGTAATACGAAGCAGCGATTATTGGACACGGCGATTCAGCTTATTTGGGAACAAAGCTATGGTTCGGTGAGCGTGGATCATATCTGCGAGCGAGCGAGCGCACAAAAGGGCAGTTTCTATCATTTTTTTTCGTCGAAGTCTGAACTGGCCGTTGCGGCTATCGAAGAACATTGGCAACAGCGTCAACCAGAAATGGAAAAGATTTTTGCGCCGGAGATTCCACCATTGGATCGGCTCGCACACTATTGCGATTCGGTCTACCGCCGGCAGAAAGCCAAACAGAAGGAGTTTGGTCGGGTCTGTGGTTGTGCCTTCACTTGCCTTGGCTTGGAGTTGAGCACGCAAGATGAACCGGTCCGCCACAAATCACAGGAGATCATCCAGCGTCTCTGCCGGTACTTTGAAACCGCGCTCCGGGATGCTGCCCGTGCCGGACAAATTGAGCGTCAGGATTTCCAGGTGATGGCGCGCGAATTATACCGGTGTATTATCGGCGCGCTCGTCGAAGTGAAGATTGAAAACAATTTGGAAGTTATTCACCAGTTGAAGCCGGCTATTTGGCGAGTCATTGGTGCCAATCAGAAGGGTTCGAGGTAAGACGTCATGTGGATTGTCCGTCTAGCCCTTCGCCGGCCATACACATTCGTGGTAGCGTCGCTGTTGTTGTTGCTGCTGACGCCGTTTATTCTATTGCGGACGCCCACCGATATTTTCCCGTCAATTAATATCCCGGTCATCAGCGTTATGTGGATGTACACGGGCCTGAGCGCGCAGGAAATGGAACAGCGGCTCGTGTCTAACTGTGAACGCCCGTTGACCACCACCGTAAACGACATTGAACACATCGAGTCCACTGCTTACAATGGCGTCAGCGTCACCAAAGTCTTCCTGCAACCTGGCGCATCCGTGGATGCCGGCGTGGCCCAGATCACGGCAATCAGCCAAACCTTACTGCGCTCAATGCCGCCGGGTACGACGCCGCCGCTGATCATTCGCTACAACGCCTCCACCGTGCCGATTCTCCAGTATGGCATCAGCAGTAAAAACTTATCCGAACAGGCAATCTTCGACATCGCGGCGAACCAAATCCGGATCGGCTTGGTCAGCGTGCCGGGTGTTTCGACTCCTTGGCCGTACGGCGGTAAAATGCGGCTTGTCGCCGTGGACCTTGACCTGACGGCCTTGAAGGCCCAGAACCTGACGCCGAATGATGTCATCACGGCCATCAACGCTCAGAATTTGGCTTATCCCAGCGGCACAGCGAAAATCGGTCCCACCGAATACGACATCGAGTTGAACACCAGTCCCCGGTTGCTCACCGAGCTGAGCGACCTGCCGATTAAGAGTGTCAATGGAGCTGTGATTCGCGTTCGCGATGTCGCCCAAGTCCGCGATGGCTATTCACCGCAACAGAACATCGTTCGTCAAGACGGCGTCCGCAGTGCGCTTATCAGTATCTACAAAACCGGTTCCGCTTCCACGCTTCAGGTCGCCAGCGGCGCCAAAGCTGCCATGGTTCGCGTTCTGAAAACCGTCACCGATCCGGTCGAAGTGAAAGAATTCGCCGATCAATCGCTGTTCGTGCGCGCGGCAATCCGGGACGTTGTTCGCGAAGGCATCATTGCTGCGGCACTGACCGCTGTGATGATTCTGTTATTCCTCGGTTCATGGCGCAGCACAGTAATCATCGCGCTTTCGATTCCGTTGTCAGTGCTGACATCGCTGGCGATTCTAAGCGCGCTTGGCGAAACAATCAACTTGATGACGCTCGGTGGATTGGCGCTGGCGGTCGGTATCCTCGTGGACGACGCGACTGTCGAATTGGAAAATGTGCACCGGCAAATGGGCTTGGGCAAACCAACCATTCAAGCAATTCTCGATGGCGCGCAAGAAATTGCGCTACCGGCATTCGTCTCGACACTTTGCATTTGCATTGTGTTTGTGCCGATGTTTTTCCTTACCGGCACGGCCCGGTATTTGTTCGTGCCGCTGGCCGAGGCTGTAGTGTTTGCGATGTTGGCCAGTTACGCGTTGTCGCGGACGCTGGTGCCGACGTTGGTGATGTGGTTTTACCGGGGCGTCGAATATCACGAGATGGTTAACGCCGAGAAAGTTCGGCCGCTGTTCCGGCCGTTGGCCCGGTTGCAAAACGGGTTTGAACACTGGTTCGGCCGCTTGCGACAGAGCTACCGGGAACTACTCAGCGTCGTGCTGCACCACCGGCTCGCGTTTGCTATTGTGTTTCTCGGATTCTGTGGCGCTACCTGCCTGTTGATTCCGCAACTTGGTCAGGATTTCTTCCCGGCGGTGGATGCTGGCCAGATGCGGTTGCATGTGCGGGCGCGCAGCGGCTTGCGGATTGAGGAGACGGCCAAACTGGTGGATCAGATCGAAGCGGCAATCCGTCACGAAATTCCAGCCGAAGAGATTCACGGAATGCTCGACAACATCGGCCTGCCGAACTCCAGCATCAATCTCAGCTATAGCGACAGCGGCGTGACAGGACCGAACGATGCCGATATCCTGGTCTCGCTGCACGAAGGGCACCGTCCGACAGCCGAGTACGTGCGCCGGTTGCGGCTCCTGCTCAACCGCGAGTTTCCCGGAACGATCTTTTATTTCCTGCCGGCGGACATTGTCAGTCAGACGATCAACTTCGGTTTGCCGGCGCCGTTTGATATTCAGATCGTCGGTCGCAACCAAACGGCGATTCGCGCCGTCGCCGCGAAGTTGGCCGAGAAAGTCCGTCGCATTCCTGGTGCGGTGGACGTGCGCATCCAGCAACCGTCCGACCGGCCAAAAATCAGATTTGATGTGGACCGGATCAAGGCGGCGGAAATGGGGTTGACCGAGCAGAATGTGGCCGGCTCGGTTTTGTTGAGTCTGAGCGGCAGCGGCCAAGTCCAGCCGGCGTACTGGATTGATCCGCGCATTGGCATCCAATATCTGATCAACGTCCGCGCCACCGAGTACCGGATGGATTCGTTGGAAGCACTCCAAGCCATTCCGATTACTGCCAGCCGGCCTGGCGAAGGCAATGCGCAATTGCTGGCCAATCTCGCCACGCTGTCGCGGCAGACCGGTCCGGCAATCGTCTCGCATTACAACATCATGCCGGTCATTGATTTGTTCGGCGGCGTCAGCGGTCGTGATCTCGGCGGTGTGTTGAATGACTTGAAACCGCTCATCGCCCAAGCGGAAAAAGATTTACCGAAAGGGTGTTTCATTATGTTGCGCGGGCAAGCTGACACGATGCGCTCCAGTTTTATCGGACTGACAGTCGGGTTCGTGATGGCGATCGCGCTGATCTATCTGTTGCTCGTAGTTAATTTTCAGAGCTGGCTGGATCCGTTCATCATCATCACCGCGTTGCCGGGCGCGTTGGCCGGTGTGGTTTGGGCGTTACACCTGACAGTCACGACGGCGAGCGTGCCGGCGTTGATGGGCACAATCATGAGTCTCGGCGTCGCGACCGCCAACTCAGTACTCGTCGTCACATTTGCCAGGAACAATCTGCACAAAGGACTCGATCCGTTGAATGCCGCTTGGGAATCCGGCGTCGGTCGTCTCCGGCCGGTCGTGATGACAGCGTTGGCAATGATTATCGGCATGTTTCCGATGGCGATTGGCCTCGGCGAAGGTGGCGAACAAAATGCGCCGCTCGGCCGTGCCGTGATCGGCGGTTTGGTCATCGCAACGATTGCCACACTGTTTTTTGTGCCGGTGGTTTTTAGTTTGTTGCACCGGCACGCGGCGGTCAAGAGCACAGAGGATTTCGATGCTGCCATCGACAATGTCCATACCCAATGAAGTCGTTAAATTATGAGTACGCCTGAAAAAAATCATCCACCACTGGATCCGGCCGCGACAAGCGCACCGCATTCCACCGTCAAACTCAGTCACGTGACCGGCGTGGTCGGCGCGCTAATTGTTGTTGGCTTGGTCGCCGGGCTGATTCCACGCTGGCATCAACGGAATGTCTTGCGCGCTGAGACCGCGGAGTTGGCCATCCCAACGGTTAATGTTACCACCCCGTCACCCGGCCAAGCTGCGCCGGGGTTGTTGTTGCCGGGCGAAATTAAACCGCTGATTGAAGCGACGATTTACGCTCGGGCCAGCGGTTACGTGAAACGCTGGCTGGTGGACATCGGTGCGCCGGTGAAAGAGGGCGAGTTGCTGGCCGAGCTTGACACGCCCGAGTTGAACCAGCAGCTCGCGCAGACCAAAGCCGAACTGGCCGAAGCTGAGGCGGCGTTGACTCTGGCGAAAACCAGCGCTGAACGTTGGGCGGAACTGCTCAAAACGGCCAGCGTCAGTGCTCAGGAAGCTGCTGAAAAAGACGCCGATTACAAACTCAAAACCGCCACAGTCGAAGCCGCGCAAGCCAACCTGCACCGGCTCGAAGAACTTCAGGCATTTGCCCGCGTGACTGCGCCGTTTGCCGGGACGATTACCGCGCGCCGGATTGACGTTGGCGATTTGATTGCGGCCGGCAGCAATAAAGAACTTTTCCACCTAGTTCAAACCAGCACACTCCGGGTTTATGTCCATGTACCGCAGACAATCGCTCGGAGCATTGCGCCGGGACAAACTGCAGAAGTGACAATTCCCGAATTACCCGGCCGCGTGTTCCCGGCCAAAGTCGTCCGCACTTCCGGTGCGATGACGGCGGACTCGCGTACGTTGTTGACCGAACTCGAAGTGGACAACGCGAAGGCGGAACTACTTACCGGCAGTTACGCCCAAGTGCAATTTCTTGGCACAAAACTCGATGCTGCGCTGACGTTGCCGGCGACGACAGTGATTTTCCGCGCCGAAGGCACGCAGGTCGGCATTGTCAAAGCCGATGGCGCCGTCGAATTGCACCTCATCAAAATTGGTCGCGATTTCGGACCGATAGTTGAAATTCTCAGTGGCATTCAGCCAGGCGACCGGGTCATTCTTAATCCGTCTGACTCATTAGTCAACGGCGCCGTCGTGCGCGTCGCAAAAAACCAAGAGACAAAATGAAATGGCTTGTCGGCATCGCGATGACAGTTCTGATTGGCTGCGCTGTCGGCCCTGATTACCGGCGGCCCGCGGCGATGACGAACGTTCCGCCGGCCTACGCCGGTTGGAAAATCGCCGAACCGCAAGCTGACCGGCCGAAAGGCAAGTGGTGGGAGATGTTCGGCGATCCGGATCTGAATCGGCTCGAAACCGAAGCTGCCGCTGCAAATCAAGAACTCAAAGTCGCCGTCGCTATATTCGATCAAGCTCGCGCCAGTGCCGACATTACGCGCGCCGGTTTGTTTCCCAATTTGAGCTTGAATCCCACTGCAACCCGGCAACGCAACTCGAACAACATGCCAGTGAATGGTGCGAACCAAGGAATTTCCTACAACACATTCACGATGCCGCTGACAGCCGGGTATGAAGTGGATTTGTGGGGCCGCGTCCGGCGCACCGTCGAATCCGTCCGCGCGCAAGTCCAGGCCAGCGCCGACGATCTTGAGTCAGTGAAGTTGGCAATTCAGGCGGAAGTCGCCACGGATTATTTTGCGTTGCGCGCCCTTGACGCGGAGCTTGTTCTGCTCCGGTCCAGTATTGATGTGTTCCGCAAATCGTTGGAACTGACGCGCAATCGGCGCGCGGGCGGGGTGGCATCCGACCTCGATGTTGCCCAAGCCGAGACGGTTCTTAAAACCACCGAGGCCCAATTGCCTGCGACACAATTGCAGCGAGCGCGGTTTGAGCATGCGCTGGCGCTGCTAACTGGTCAACCGGCTTCGGTTTTCATGCTACCGGAACAATCATTTCAATTTGTGACGCCGGTTGTTCCGCCCGGCGTACCGGCGGAACTTCTCGAACGCCGACCCGATATCGCAGCCGCCGAACGGCGGATGGCTGCCGCCAACGCCCAAGTTGGTATTGCCAAGGCGGCATTTTTCCCTACGCTCAAATTCAATGGCTTGGCCGGACTTCAGAGCATGGATGCCGGTATGTTGTTCAACTGGCCAAGCCGGATGTGGGCAGCTGGCCCGTCGCTGACATTGCCGATTTTTGAAGGTGGACAGCTCACCGCGGCGTTGCGTCAGTCCCGGAGCGCTTATGACCAGACGGTGGCGTTCTACCGGCAGACGGTGCTGGCAGCGTTTGCTGATGTGGAAGACAATCTCGCCGCGCAGACGTTGCTAGCGGCCGAGCACGAGCAGCAGACCGCCGCACTTGCCGCGGCACGCAAACAACTCGACATCGCCACGAACCGGTACCGATCCGGCTTGGTTACGTATCTGGAAGTGGCGACTGCGCAAAACATCGCGCTGCAACAGGAGCGAATCGTGATCAGCCTACATGGCACGCGATTGGCAACTGCCGTAGCTCTTGTCAAATCGCTCGGCGGCGGCTGGCAATAACCGTAACACCCTGTATTATCCAAACTCATCTGGTATCGACCCGTGCCAACAACGAACCTCGAATCACAATGAAGATAAAGCTTACGAATCAGCTCTGGGATGTCGCAATTGATCCACATACCGGTGCGATAACGCGGTTGGTGTATCCTGGTGATTCACACGGGATGAATTGGGTGTGTTCACAGGCAGAAAGCCCTTGGTTTTCTGGCTCGAACAGTTGGGGACTCGGTTACTGTAAGATTCCGAGTATGGGTGGCGCGGCTGCACTGCGTTGGCAGACGCCGATCCGCTTGATATGGCAAGGCCATAGTAGTCAGCGGGTGCTTTACCGGCTGGGACCAATTGAGATTGGCGTGACGCGGCGGCTGCACGGGGCGCGATTGGATGAGGCGGTTGTGTTCCGTAATACTAGTAAGATCGCGCAGCCAATTCTAGACATTGGATTGTTCACTCCATTTAACGACAATTACCCAGACGCATTGACCTGCGTGACCCGGCGCTGTCATGCCCATATCTGGTGTGGCGGACATACCGCCTACATCTGCGGCCTGCGGATGGGCGGTGAAGCGCCGCACCTCGGCTTGGTGCTAACGGATGGTTTCATCGGCGGCTACAGCATCGAGGGGCGAGGCTGGCTGACGACCGGCGGCTCGAACAACCGTGGCACAATCGTGCTAAATTCCAAATTCCAAACGCTCGCACCCGGTAAATCGCACCGGATCGCTTGGACGATGTTCTGGCATACCGGCTGGGACAATTTCATGGCCCAAGCGCGACAGATGTCCGGCTTTGTGGACGTGCAGGCGGCCCGGTACACCGTCGTCGGCAAGGAACGACCCCAGATTACCGTTAGCGAACGTGGGGCGCGGATCGAGAAACCAGTTGGCGACATAATCAAAGTGCGATTGACTAAATCTCGCGAGACATGGTTGCGGATTCAGCGGATTGAAAACATTACCCGGCTCGTGCAACAGCGCGTTGCATTTGTAGCTGACCGGCAGCAAGTACTTGACCGCCGGAGCCGGTGGTACGGCGCATTCCTGTCGTATGACAACGATTTACAGGCACAATTTCACAATCCAAAGTGGGGCGACCAAAACGAGGGCCGCGAACGCGTGGGCATGGGCGTACTGCTGGCTCAGGCGTGGCAACGGTGGCAAAACCCGAAGACCGCAATGGCGGTGCGGCGGCACCACCGGTTTGTGCGGACGAAACTGCAATTGCCGGATGGGACGGTGTTGAATTCGGTCGGCGACCGCCAGACGCAACGGCTCTATAATTATCCGTGGGTGGCGCAGTTGCATTTGGAGATGCACCGGGCCTTCGGTCAGGCGAAATTTCTTACTGATGCCGGCCGTACCTTGCGTCAGTATTACCAACGCGGCGGCGCGAAATTCTATGCGTTTCCGATTCCGATGGTGGACGCGGTGGCGGCTTTCCGGGCCGCCGGTCGGAAACGGGAGGCGGCAGAGTTATTGCACCTATTTTGCGAACACGCCGATCGCATTGTGGCGACAGGGACGCGCATTCCATCCCATGAGGTGAACTACGAACAGTCCATCATTGGCCCGGCCACACTGATTCCGCTGGAGGCATATCTACTGACGCAGGACGAAAAATACCTGCGCTGTGCCAAGGATTTTCTGCCGTTGCTGGAAGCGTTTAATGGCCGGCAACCCGATCATCATCTCCACGACGTCGCCATTAGGCATTGGGACGGGTTCTGGTTTGGCCGGCAACGTCTGTGGGGTGACACGTTTCCGCATTACTGGAGCGCGCTAACCGGTTGGGTGTTTTACCGGTATTGGCAAGCGACCGGTGACGAGTCGTACCGGCAACGTGGGCGCGAAATCCTGCTTAATAACCTCAGCGCCTTCCGCCCGGACGGCAGCGCCTCCTGCGCGCATATTTATCCAGACGCCGTCAACGGCAACCCGGCTCACTGTTGGGACTCACTCGCCAACGATCAGGATTGGGCGCTGGTGTTTCTCTTGCAGGCGGCGCGACTGGATCCAGCTTTCGCGCGCGATCGCTGGAGTTAAAAATTGCGACTGCACAACTGACGTCACCGGTAGTTGAATTTACCAGCGACCTATGAAATGCTATTGCTTGGCATGTTCACTGACACTCACGCCCATCTCAGCTTTCCGGATTTCGCGAGTGATCTGCCGGCGACGGTTGCGCGGGCGACTGCAGCCGGCGTGACGCGTATCATCAGCGTTGCCACCGACTTGGCTGATGCGCGCCGGGTGCTAACGGTTGCCGGCGAATATCCTGGTGTCTTTGCGGCAGTTGGTTTGCATCCGAACCACGTTCCGGATTCCTGGCGTGCTGATCTGCAACAAATCGCCGAGTTGGCCGGCCAACCGAAAGTCGTCGCCATTGGCGAGACCGGCTTGGATTATTACCGGTCGCGCGACCATGCAGCGGCACAACAGGAAATGTTCCAGGCGCATCTCGATTTGGCACGGCAACGCCGCTTGCCGGTCATCATCCACTGCCGTGCCGCCGATGCCGATATGTTGGCGCTGGTGCGCGCTAATGTCCCCGATTGGCGGCCATGGGGTGTGATGCATTGTTTTGCCGGCAACACGCAAGTCGCTCTGGAATGCATCGAGCTTGGCTTGCTCATCAGCTTCACCGGCATCCTCACGTTCAAAAACGCCGACACGCTCCGTACGGTGGCCGGTGCGGTGCCGCTGGAAAGTGTGCTGCTCGAAACTGATGCACCGTATCTGGCGCCGATTCCACAGCGCGGCCAGCGCAATGAGCCGGCATTCATTCCGCACATCGCCGATGCACTTGCGCAAATCAAATGCGTGCCGGTTGAAGAAGTAGCGCGCGTTACTACGGCTAATGCGCAGCGACTATTCGGATTACCGGCATGAAAAAGCTTAGCCTCATTATCCGCATCGTAATTGCCGTCGGTCTCGGCGGCTATCTGGCGTGGTTTCTATTTGCCGGCGGCGGGTCTGATGAAGCCACAAAACTAATGGGCATCGGGGTGGCAACTTTTTATGGCATCGTTTTGTTTTTACTGTTTGGGTTTTCGTTCATGCAGCGGGTGGCGGATAAGTTTGGAAATTTGTACATGCCGCCTGACGAAAACTTTCAGATCTTGCCGGAATACAGCGTGGCAGAAGCGCGGCGCAAGGTCGGCGATTACGCCGGTGCCGTTGCGGAGTATCGGAAAGTGATTGTCCAGTGGCCTAATGATGTGTTTGCCCATGTTCAGATCGCAGAGATTGCCATCGAGCAGTTGCACGACCTGTCGTTGGCGGAGTCGGAATTATTAAGCGCGACCGCCAAAGCCGAAGCCGAAGACACAATCACGCTGACACATAATCGGCTCGCCGATTTTTATCAATTCGACCGGCAGGATTTGCCACGGGCGGTGGCAGCCATTGAACAATTGTGCGCCAAGCTGCCGGGTACCAGAGCGGCGCAGCACACTGTGGACCGGTTGGCGGCATTGAATAAAATCATCGCCGGCGAAGTACCAGTGCCAGTACCAGCCAAAATCCAATACCATAAAATGGATGAAGCCGCACTCCGCAAGCGCCGGGGCTTTTAGTTTGCGAGAAACTCGGTACCGACTATAATCGCTGGCATTGACTGCCGATAACCAACTACCACCAGCCGCGTCCGGCCTGTTTGGCATGGACGACCTCGGCATCGCCAAAGAATTTGGCCAATATGAAATTCTTGGTGAGATTGCGCGTGGTGCGATGTCGGTGGTGTATCGGGCGCGGCAACGCGGGTTGGATCGTGTCGTCGCGTTGAAAGTTTTGCAAGGCGGAGCGTCGGCTTCACCGGAACAACTCCAGCGATTCATGCAGGAAGCCCATGCCGCTGCTCGCATCCAACATCCGAACATTGTCCCCATCCACGATTTCGGCGTGCAGAACGGCATGCACTACTTCACGATGGATTACATTGCCGGTGAATCATTGGCCGAGCGCCTCGCCAAAGGTCCAATCCCGGTGCGCGAAGCGCTGGAAATTGTCCGGCAAGCCGCTGACGCGTTGCAATACGCGCACGAGCACAATGTTGTTCACCGCGACATTAAGCCCGGCAACATCCTTCTCGACAAAACCGGGCGCGTGCATGTCACCGACTTCGGCGTCGCGAAGGAAATGGATCACACCGAGATGCATTTAACGGCGACCGGCCAGATGATCGGCACGCCGCAGTACATGTCTCCTGAGCAAGCCAGCGGTAGATCCGCACACGTCGATCAACGGTCGGATATTTTTTCACTAGGCGTCACGCTCTACGAAATGCTCACCGGCCGCCCGGCATTTCTGGCAGAGAGCATGATGCAGATGTTGCACAAAGTCTGCCACGACGACCCGGTTCCGCCGCAACAAGTCAATCCTCGCGTCCATCGCGATGCCGGAACCATTTGTCTGAAGGCGATCGAGAAAGAGCCGGTTCGCCGGTATCACACCGCCCGCGCAATGGCACAAGACATCGAGCACTTTTTGGCCGGCGAACCAATCGCCGCCAAGACCGCCGGCCCATTGCGCCGGCGTGCCCGCAGACTGCGCCGGTTCGTGCCGCTCATTGCCGGTAACCTGCTCCTCGCCGGGTTGGCGGTGGCCGGTATCCGGCATTACCAACTGTCCCGACCATGCCGGGTAAAACTGGACATTGCGCACCGGGAATTCGATGTGGCGCTCGATGGCCAGGTTTTGCCGGCGGAACAATTCGGCACAACGTTGACCATTCCCACCGGTAAGCATCATGTCCGCGTCGAAGCTGAACCGGAATTCGACCCGCAGGAATTCGACTTCACAATCAAGCCGGCCGAAAGCCAGACGTTCCGCGTGGACTTGGAGCGTCGCAAGGGACGGCTCGTCGTCACCGCCGACCCACCTGACGCCGGCATCACGATTTTAGGTGAAGACGGCTACCGGTTGCCGTTGCGCGGTCCGCGCGTCGAACAGGAACTGCCGACCGGCCAGTACACCGTGCTCGTTTACCGGGACAACTATCTTGCGCACGACATCGATGTCGTCATCAAACCGCGTGCGACCAATTCTTGCCGCGTGACATTGCCGCCGGTCGGTGTCTGGGCCGCGCCGACTGCCGCGAGCATTCAATCCGTGCCGGTCGTGGCCGATGTTGACAACAGCGGCTTGCCAGTCGCCATTGCCGGCGACAATGCCGGTAACGTTTATTGCGTTGCGGCACGCAGCGGTGTGATGAAATGGGTTCATCAAGTTGGCGACGCCGTCCAAGCGCCGGTCGCGGTGGCCGGCTCGAACGTGTTCGTAGCGACCACAACCGGTAAACTCTTCTGCCTGGCCGGCGATGACGGCCACGAAATCTGGCGCAAACCATTTGAAGCCGCCGGCCCGGTTTTCGGTGTGATCATATTACGCGACGTGACCGGCAGTGGCACTCCAGATGCGATCATTGCCGGTGGCGAAGGCGCGGTGTACGCCGTGTCCGGTGTGACCGGCACTGGCCTCTGGACCAATAATGTCGAAGGCCGCATTGAAAGCTGCGTCGCACTCGGGCGCATCGGCACTAATGAATTTGTCCTCGTTGGTGGTTCCGGCGGGACGCTGGCGGCGTTTGGCTTGCGCCGTGGCGAACTGCTCTGGAGCGTTGCGACCGATACGCCGCTGTTGTTGCCGCCGCGTTTCGAGGAGCTGGGCGGCCAACCGTGTGTGCTGTTGCCGACGCCGAAGGCGCCGGGCGACGCGCGCACGTTGACGGCGGTGTCGTTGACGGAGCACAAAATTACCGGCGTGAGCGCTGAGTTTCCACGGCGGCTCGATTTGGCCGGTACCGGCCAGACACAATCAATCGTCGTCGCCGACGCCGGCACGACATGCTACGACTCCACCGGTACGAACCAACTTTGGCGTAGCGATTATCTCGCCATCGGCGCGTACACCGCCGATCTGGACGGTGACGGCACACTCGATCTCGTGTTCAACAACGGCCCCGACGAAATCGTGGCGTTATCCGGCAAGGATGGCGCGCTGCTGGGGCGCATCATGCTCGATGCTCCGACCGGCCGCGGGTTCACACTCGACGACGTGGATGGCGACGGCAACCCGGATATTGTCGTCGGCGTTGCGCAATATCTCCGGTGCTTCTCGCTGGCCGGCGGGCGGAAATGTTGGTTGAGCCGGAGCGAAGGTTATTTCGACGCGCCATTTGCCGCCGTGGCTGGCCGATTTGTTACGAAAGACAATGCCGGCGAGATTGCGTGTTACGACCCGCAACTCAGCGCGCCAGTCTGGCGTGTACCAACGTCGCCGCAGCCGTCCCCGTATTTTGGCGTCGCAGCCGTTGATGGCGTGGTAGTAGATGTGGACGCGAATTCCCGGTTGGTGCGTGCGTTTTCCGCCGCGACCGGCCAGCCGCTCTGGCAGACGCGCTTAATCGCTGAAACCACCAACATTGGCGCACCGGCTGTTGGAGATGGCTTGGCAATTGTCAGTGATGGTGTCGCTAGTGTTCGGGCGTTTGCGTTGACCAATGGCACGTCACGCTGGGCGGTGCGCCTGCCCGGCGTCATGACCGCGCCGACGATTGGCAGCGGCCGCGTCGTCGTGATCGGCATGAATGATTTATACACGACGGTGACGTGTTTGACGGCGACAAATGGCCAGACATTGTGGCGCACCGGGTTTTCTGATCCTGTGCCAGCAGCGCCGGTCTTAATCGATATCAACGGCGATGGCGTCACGGATGTATTGGCGCTGTGCGATAACGGCATCATCTACGCGCTCGATGGCCGGGATGGCGCGACGCTCTGGCTGTACCGGTACAGCGACCGGCACCTGCACACGCGCAACGGTATCGTCGTTGCCGGTGGGCAAGGGTTTTTCGCCACCTCCGCCGGTGAAGTCATTAGTTTGAATTTGAAAACCGGCCAGCCGACATGGACGCACCAGTTGAAGGAACCGGTATTGGGGATGCCGGCGTTAACCGAGATGAATGGCCTGCCGGTCGTGCTGGTCGGCACGATGAAAGGCCGCGTCCATTGCCTCAGCGGTAAAACTGGTGCTGAGTTGTGGAGCTATGAAGTTGGCGCGCCGATCCGGTATGGCGCGCCGCTGGTGGTGAAGAATCCCAAATCTGGCGCGCCGCTAATCATCGTTGGCACCGGCCCGCCGGAAAATGGATTGTATTGTCTGCGCGGCAACATTTTGCGTACCAACGCCCGCGGCTGGTCCGGCCCGTGGAAAGAAGTTGCCGGCCAACGGTGAAATCGAAATGGAGATCATATGACTGGAAAAATAGCCTTACTTAATATTTTGTGTTCCTTGCCTTTGTTGGTTCAGGTTACCACGGCGCGCGGCGCCGAGGAAACGGTTGCCATCTGGTCGGGAAATGCGCCGATTGACGACAACCAAACCGAACCCGCCACCGTGTCCATCACGGTTCATCATCCGGCCAAACCGAACGGCGCGGCCATGATTATCTGCCCGGGCGGCGGCTACGGCGGCCTGGTACTCAGCGCCGAAGGTAATGGGATTGCGCGGTGGTTAAACCAGCACGGAATCACTGGAGTTGTGCTGACCTATCGGCTGCCAAAAGGCCGGCCGTTCGTGCCGCTTCTGGACGCTCAACGCGCAATCCGATTCGTCCGTTCCAACGCCAAAGCGTGGAATCTCGATCCGCAACGCATCGGCATCATCGGCTTTTCCGCCGGCGGCCATCTCGCGGCCACGGCGGCAACGCATTTCGATGCCGGCAATCCCAGCGCGACCGATCCCGTTCAGAAACTCAGTTGCCGGCCGGATTTCGCCGTCCTCGTCTATCCGGTAATCACCATGGGCGAGAAGACCCACGGAGGTTCCAAGGCTAATCTGCTCGGACCGGCGCCCACGCCCGCACTCATTGATTTATTCTCCAATGAAAAACAAGTGACTGCGCAAACCCCGCCGACGTTTCTCGCCCATGCCAAAGACGACCGGACTGTCGCTCCCGCCAATAGCCAGATGTTCTACGATGCGCTTCTGGCGCACAAAGTGGCCGGCGACTACCTCGAACTCCCGTCCGGTGGCCACGGACTCAGCGGTTACAAAGGCCCGTCGTGGGACGCGTGGCAAGCCCAGTCCTTGCAATGGCTGGCGGCACAAAAGTTCATCCCCGCAGCCGACGCCGCGACTCCCGCACCAGCCGAACAGAACACTCCAAAGTGATCAGGTTTTAATTGGCGGACGCTGTCGGTGCCGCGGTTTGTAACGAACGATGTTTCTCCAACAAGGTCAACACGGCGGTGACGAACTCAGCATGACTCCACGTCAACGGTGAAACGGAGAGCGGTTCATGCGTGTGGGGATGCAGCTGCTCGGCGAGCACGCCTGACGGCAGTGCGTGGGCGACAATCCAATCCAGAATTTCCCGCGCCGGTTGCAGTTCCGCGACGGTCCGCGCCATTGCTATTTTGTATTGGGCGAGCCAGAGCGTGCAGATGAACCATGGGTTGCCCGGCACACTCTCGAGATCCCGATGTTCAGCTTGATGGTAGGAATCAGCTTCATATCTGGCGCAGCCGCCGACGGGCGTCTTGATCCAGAGTCGATCCTGTACCGCGCGCATCGTTGCGACCACGGTCGGATCGTCTGGAGCGAGGACGCCGAAATACCACAAACCGCACAGGCTGGCATCAATTGTTGTGTCGAGTTGATAGCCGCCCGCCGGTTGTGGCCGGGCAGTCTTGGCAAACCGGTTCAGGTCGCGGTGAAACAGGAACTGTCGTAGCGCGGTTTGCATGGCGTCCGCCGCGTCCCGGTACCGCGCGGCATGCGTCGTTTCGCCGAACGCCGCGGCAAAATTTGCCGCGGCTCGCAGGCCGGCAATCACGGTGCAGACGGTCCAGGTGTGGACACCGCGATGTTCCTCCCACAAATCGTAGGACGGCAACGGGAGTTGCGTGGCCGGGTCGCGGAAGCGCAGCAGGAATTCGGCAGCGTTGATGATCACGGCGCGGTAGAGCGGGCGGATGAACTCGACATCATGCACCCGCGCGAAATGTTGCCACAATGCCCAGAGGATCAGCGCGGTCTCGTCTTCTTGGATTGGGGATTCCTGTTGGCCGGCGCGCCACCAAGGATGCCACGAACTGCCCACCGAGCCGTCGGGATTGAACTTGTGCAGGAAGTAACCGTCGGGATCAATGATGCGCCGGCAAAAATTGAAGAAGTTTTCGGCCAATGTCGCATAGCCGGCTTTAATGAGCGCGGCGGCTACCAGCGCGCCATCGCGCGGCCACATGTAGGAGTACGTGTCGCGCGAAAATTGGAAGATGTCCGTGTCGTTCGCGGCGATGATGGCACCGCCATTGTCGAACTGGGTGCGGATGATCAGCAGGCTTTGCCGTAGCAACCGCAACACCGGCGCCGGCAGGCCCGCGCAGTCGGACCGGATTTCGGCGGCGCCCCAGAGTTTCCAGTAATTGGCAGTGCGCTGGAGGAGTTCTTCCGGTGTTTTTTCACGGACGAGGCGGTTCAGTTCGGCGACTTCATGGTAGGTCGTGCCGGCGCACATCCAGTAATGGGCCATGGCCGTGCCGGCGGCCGGCAGCGGGACCGTGATGCCGACGGTGGAATCCACCGACCCTTGTGCAATTGCGTTGCCGGACAGCACGCCATCCTCGGCATCGCGCCACGTGCCTTCCAGTCCCTGCGTCTCCTTCAGTCCGCACGCGAAATGTTCGACACCGCATTTGGTTGGGTCGCAGCAGTTCATCAGGAAATAGCGCTGGCCCTTGTAATGAATCAGCGCCTGGTGGCGCGGGTCGTAATTGGCCGTGTCGCCGACCGCATTGCCGGCGATGTAAAAATCGTGGCTAAAGAACAGCCGTGCCTCGCGCGCGTGCGCCGCGAGATTGGTCACCGTGATTTCCTTGAGATACACGTTCAGATAAAAATCCACCGTGTCGCGGCAGACCAACTCCAATTGCAACCCCGGGTGGCGTGCCCGGACTTCGGTCACCAATGTCTCGTCAAAGTAGCGCAACTCTTTCTCCCACTCCGGGCCCATCTGGCTGAACTGCCCGTCCACCCAGACGCCGAACCGGAACGGATGTCCCAGGGCGTGGTTCTCGCCGCCGACTTGCGGGAAATAAATGTCGCGAATGAGATAGTCGCGGTCGAATGCGATCAATAGCGAGCCGTTGCCAATCGGAATATCTCTGGCCATGAGCGCCTCATTGGGCCGGCCAGAAATTAACGCGGCAACACAATCGGCGCCGGTTGGCCCCACTGGCCGGCGAAGACGAACTCCCTCAAAGGTTTTCGCTGGCGGGGCGCCAAGTCGCGTTCCTTTAGTGCCGCTGGCAACGTGGCCGGGTCGGCCTTGTAACCAATGGCAATGGCCGTCCAGGCCTCGGAATGTTCCGGGATGCGGTAAACCTCCCGCGCCTTGTCGGGTAGAATGCCGATCATTTGGTGGACTGAGAGACCGCGCGCCGTGGCTTCCGCCACGAGGTTCCCGGCGGCCAGTCCCAGGTCGTGAACCGCGGCACGATTGTCTTTATTATTTCTGGCAAATCGCAAACTGACCACGCCCAAGGCTAGCACTGGTGCCGCTTTGGCCCACGCTTGGTTTCCCTCCACGAGACAGGCAAGGAGCCGGCCGAACTCCTCCGGATTTTCCTTGGTCGCCACAAGATAGCTCCATGGCTGTTCGTTGTAGGAGGACGCCGCCCAGCGCGCCGCCTCAAACAACGAACAAAGGTCAGCTACTGCCACCGGCCGGTCGGCAAAGCCGTACGGGCTCCACCGGTCGGCGAGAAGAGACTGAATCGGATAATCTGGCGTGGCTGTTTTAATATTCATAATTGTTTTCGCCGTTGTCTGACAGTTCGACTGTCACAATCATAGTAGTTCTCTTGAAGCCGGCAATCAGACGGGGCTCTGAATTTTTATTAAGACAAAAACCGATACCAGCACGGTGGCACGGTTGCCATTCGCCGGGAATGTTGCTAGGCTGCCCTGAGCAGATGGAAAAACACGAAAACATCTTTGATTCCGTTGAAACCTGCCTGGCTGAGCTCCGGCAGGGGCGGATGGTAATTGTCACGGACGACGAAGACCGGGAAAACGAAGGCGACCTGATCATGGCGGCCGAAAAAGTCACGGCCAAGGCCATGGGCTTCATGATCCGGCATTCCAGCGGCGTGATTTGCGTGCCGATGACCGGCGAGCGGCTTGATGCGCTGCAACTTCCGTTGATGGTCGAGCAAAACCGCGAAAGTCATCGGACGGCGTTCACGGTTTCGGTGGACGCGGCGCGCGGCGTGACCACCGGCATCTCCGCCGCTGATCGCGCGGCCACGGTGCAGGCGCTCGTGAATCCCCAGGCCAAACCGACCGACCTCGTACGGCCGGGGCACATTTTCCCGTTGCGCTACCGGGAAGGCGGTGTGTTGATTCGCGCGGGGCACACGGAAGCGTCAGTGGATTTGGCGCGACTGGCCGGCTGCGCGCCGGCCGGGATCATCGGCGAAGTTACCAACGAAGATGGCACGATGGCGCGGTTGCCGGAGTTGGTGAAATTCAAACAGGCGCACGGCTTGAAACTCTGCACGATCCGTGACCTGATTGAATACCGGCGCCATCGCGAGAAGTTGGTGGTGAAGGAGCAGGAGGTATCGCTCCCGACGCAGTTTGGCGATTTCACGTTGCATCTCTACCGGTCGCTGCCCGACGGCGAGCATCACATCGCCTTGACTTACGGCGCCGTGCGCGGCGCGTCCAGCGTGCTGGTGCGGATGCACAGCGAATGTTTGACCGGCGACATTTTCCATTCGTTGCGGTGTGATTGCGGTGCGCAACTGGAACAGGCCATGAAAATGATCGCGCAGGAAAAACTCGGCGCGATCGTTTACCTGCGTGGTCACGAAGGACGCGGGATCGGGTTGGCGGACAAAATTCACGCTTACCGGCTTCAGGAAAAGGAAGGCTTGGACACGATCGAAGCCAACGAACAACTCGGGTTCAAGGCCGACTTGCGCGACTACGGCGTCGGCGCGCAGATTCTGGCCGACCTCGGGCTGCGGACGATTCGCATTTTGACGAACAACCCGAAAAAAGTGGTCAGCCTCGACGGGTTCGGATTGCAGATCGTCGAGCAGGTGCCGATTCGGATTGCGCCGACGGCGCACAACCGGAAATATCTTGAAACCAAGAAGCTGAAAATGGGACACAAGCTCTAATTATGTTGCGCGCTCAAAAATCCAAGACCAACCTCACTGCGACAGGCTTGCGGTTTGGCATCGCCGCGGCCCGGTATAATCCGGAACTGGCCGACGCGCTCGTCAACAACTGCCTCGCCGCACTCGAAGCGGCCGGGGCGGACTTGCGCCGCTGCCGGGTCATCCGCGTGCCCGGCACTTTTGAAGTCACGGTCGGTGCCGCCAAGCTGGCGCAATCGGGCCGGTATGATTGTGTCATCGGCCTGGGCGTGGTGTTGCAGGGTGAAACCAGCCACGCCGAACACATTGCCGGTGCCGTGGCGCACGGCTTGACCACCATCGCGATCACGACCGGCGTGCCGACGGTGTTCGGGATCGTTACCGCCAATACACTCAAGCAAGCGCGCGTGCGCTGCCTTGGTCAAACTTACAACCGCGGCCGGGAGGCCGCCCGCACCGCAATCGAAATGGCCCGCACATGGACGAACCTGTAAAAACCGGTGGGCGCCGCCGGCAAGCCCGCGAACTCGCGGTGCAATTTCTTTACCAATACGACGTCAGCGGCGGCGGCGATCTGCGCGAAGCCTTCGCGGCGTTTTGGCCGACCCAACCGGATGCGCAGACCAGCGCGCGCGGTTTTGCCGAGGAATTGATCAACGGCACGATTGCCAATCAGGCTGCCATCGACGAGCGCATCAAAAAATACACCGAGCATTGGGAGCTGTCGCGCATTGCGGCGGTGGACCGGAGCATTTTGCGGCTGGCGATTTACGAAATGCTGTTCCGCGACGACATCCCGCCGGTCGTCAGCATCAATGAAGCCGTGGACATCGCGAAGAAATATTCCACGCGCGAGTCCGGCGCGTTCGTCAACGGCATCCTTGACCGGCTGCGTGGCGACCTGCCGCGCCCGGCGCGCACACCCGCTGGCTCGTGATGCCGGGCGTTGACCTGCACATTCACACCCGGTATTCCGACGGCAGTTGGACGCCGGTGGAATTGTGCCGAACCGCCGCGCAATGCCAGCTCGCGGCAATCGCCGTGACCGACCACGACACTCTCGATGGCATTCCGGCGATGCTCGCCGCCGGCGCGCAATACGGCGTGGAAGTGTTGCCGGCAGTGGAAATCACTTGTCGGATCAAGACGCGCGAAGTCCATCTGCTCGGCTATTTCCCCGGCGACACCTGGCAAAGCGCGGAACTCCACACCGTGCTCGAACATTCCAAACGCGTCCGCGAAAAACGCGTGGGTGAAATCGTCGCGAAATTGAACCAGCTCGGCATCGCCCTGACGACGGCGGATGTGTTCGCGTGTTCGCAATGCGGCACGACCGGCCGGCCGCACGTCGCGCTCGCACTCCAGCAACGCGGCGTCGTCAAAAGCGTGGACGAAGCGTTCGAACGGTTTCTGAAATCCGGTAAACCCGGTTATGTCGAGCGGCACCGGATGGAAGCCGCGGAGGCCATCGCGTTGATCAAACGTGCCGGTGGCGTGGCGGTGTTGGCGCATCCGGCCGTGAAGCACGCGGACAATGCGATCCAGAACCTTGTCCAACAGGGATTGGGCGGCTTGGAAATTTGGCATTGCCGGCACACGCCGGCGCAGACGGAGCGGTACCGGGCAATTGCGGAAGAGTTCGGCTTGCTGGTGACCGGCGGCAGCGATTGCCATGGCGATGTGTACGGCGCAACCTTGCTTGGCACGCAGCCGGTGCCGTATGAATGTGTCACAGCAATCAAACGCAAAGCACAATGAACCTTTTCCAGAAATTCCGGGACGGCCTCAAAAAAACGTCCACCAAACTGGCGACCGAAATCAAACGGATCGTCACCCGCGCGCCCAAGCTCGACGCCGAAGCGCTCGATGACCTCGAAGCCGCGTTGATTGCCTCCGACATTGGCATCGGCACCACGACCCGCATCATCGACCAAACGAAAGCCGCCGCGAAAGTGGCCGGTACGGCGGACGTGTTTGCCATCGCGCGGGCCGAGATCGAACACGAACTGGGCGTCGCCACCCACCAGCTGGTGAAAGCCCCCACGGCACCGACGGTAATCCTGTTGGCCGGCGTCAACGGCACCGGCAAGACCACTTCCACCGCGAAGCTCGCGCATTATTTGGAGGCGAACGGCAACACGGTGTTACTGGCGGCGTGCGATACGTTCCGGGCGGCGGCGATTGAGCAGCTCAAGATCTGGGGCGACCGGGTCGGTTGCGATGTGATTGCCAGCACGTACGGCGCGGACAGCGCGGCGCTGGCGTTCGACGCGGTCGGCGCGGCGGTGAGCCGGAAGATGGATTACCTGTTGATTGACACGGCCGGCCGGTTGCACACGAAACAAAATTTGATGGAAGAAATGAAGAAGATGCGCCGGGTGTTGCAGAAGCGTTTGCCGGATGCGCCGCACGAAGTGTTGTTGGTCCTCGACGCCACGACCGGCGCCAACGCGCTGAACCAAGCCCGCGAATTCCACCATACGCTCGGCGTGACCGGCTTGGTGGTGACGAAACTGGACGGCACCGCGAAGGGCGGCATCGTGGTCGCGATTGCAAGAGAACTGAAGTTGCCGGTCAAATTCATCGGCCTCGGCGAGCAGCTTGACGATTTGCAACAATTCGATCCGCAGCTATTCACGAAAGCATTGTTTGGCGAACCGGCGGCCGACTGACGGTTCTTGACGCTTGCGCGGAACGTGATGTAGTTTGGCAGCGTGTGATGCGGGCGTAGCATAGTGGTAATGCTCCAGCCTTCCAAGCTGGCTAGGAGGGTTCGATTCCCTTCGCCCGCTCCAACCCAACCCTCGCACCCCACAATTGCACTGACAATCCGCGCCGGGACCTGCTGGCTCAACTGGCCGGCGCGTCGAGGTCGAGGCGAATGAGGCAGTGGCCGAAGTCGATGACGAGCGGGCCGCCAGGTGCGGGTTGAAAGCGGGGGACAAACCGGTACGTCCGACTCCGGCCCCGCTGACAGATGCCGGCTTCGAGCAGCATCTCCAAATGTTTCTTCGCCGCCGAGCCGGTACAGCCGATTACCTGTCCCAAATCGCCGGGACCAATCCCTTCGCCAGTTGAAATCAGTTTCATGGCGGTCCACCGCGCTGGATTGGCAAGGGCGCGCATAAGCAGATCACGGTTGATCAGTGGAGCACTGGCCGAATTTGGTTTCGAATCACTCATTTTTAGGGCCTTTCTGTTGAAATTGGCTGAATAACGACGTTTTTTAGGTGGTCGACCTAGTAAAATCAATCTAATTCGGACGATTATCAATCCAATTTGGATGATAAACGACCTAATTAGACTTAATAGAAGTAGTTATGGATTGAATATCAATCTAAACAGATTGAATACACATCCATTTGGATTGATTGTAGATCCAATTAGATTGATTACCGGTCGATGGCGACCGATTTCTTGACGATGATCTCTGGTCAGGCTTGGGCCAGTTTGCCGAACCGGTTGGCGATGGCCAGTGCCGGGTCGAGCGGGACTTCGGCGCGCTTGACGTTCTTCGGGATGCTGATCGTGGGCACGGGGCGCAAGGTCTTGCCGGCAAACTGCGGCAGATACTTTTGCTCGGCCACGAGCATTTCCGAAACCATGTCGCGGATTTCTTGGAGCGTCAGCACGGCCGCCGTGAGCGGATCGAGCGCGACAGCTTGCATCACCAGTTCGGGATTGCCGGTAAAGCAGGCTTCGACGGTCAGTCCCTGGACGAGGACGTTGGTCATATTCAGCGCGGCGCATTGCGGCGGCAGGTTGCCGACCACCGTTGGATGCAGGCCGGTCCGATCCACGTAGATCGGGACCTCGACGCAACAGCCATTGGGCAGGTTGGTGATGTAACCGTCATTGCGGATGTTGCCATTGAGCCGGAAGATGTTGCCGGTTTCCTTGGCTTCGATGATGTGCGAGCAGTACTCGGCGCTGCGTGGGCCGAGTTTGGTGGACTCGATGGAGAGCGGATCGGTCTTGGAGTATTTCTCAGCGAGCATGGCGCAATATTTGTAGTAGGCGCCGGTTTCGCCGCCGAAGGCCGGCTCGTCGCAGTAACGCGTGAGCGCTTTCTGGTTCTTGCGGAAGTACGGCAGATACTCGGAGAGGTGGCCGGTGCTTTCGGTCATGAAGTAGCCGAAATGTCGCATGACTTCGGCGCGGACCTTTTCGTTGACGTAGTAGCCGGGCTTCTCGAAATTCTTTTTCAGGATTGGGTATAGATCTTTGCCCTTGTGCTCCAGCTTGAGGAACCAGCCCATGTGATTGATGCCGGCGGCGACGAAATCGATTTCATTCTTCGGCGCGCCGGTATAGCTGGCGATTAGATCCATCGTGGTCTGGACGCCATGGCAGAGGCCGACGAACTGCAAGCCGGGCACTTTGCCGAGCGCCCAGCAGCACATTGCCATCGGGTTGGCGTAGTTGAACAAGAGCGCGTTCGGGCACAGCTCGCGCATTTCGTTGGCGATCTCCAGCAGGGCCGGGATGTGCCGCAGCGCGCGGAACACACCGCCCGGTCCCATCGTGTCGCCAATGCACTGATCCACACCGTATTTCATAGGAATCTCGTAGTCCTGACGGAATTCTGTTACGCCGCCGGCCTGAATCATCACGACCACATAGTCCGCGCCTTTGAGCGCTTCGCGCCGGTCAGTGGTGGCGGTCACGGTAGCTTTAATACCGTTATCTTTGATCATGCGCTGGACGAACGCGTGCATCTTGTCGAGCCGCGTATGTGTCAACGCCATCAACCGGTATTCACTGCCGGCCAGTGCCGGTGTCGCCAGAAAATCCGCCATCAACGTTTTGCAGAACACCAAACTGCCTGCACCAATCATTGCGATCTTTGCCATAACTTATTCCTTTCAGGTTTGAGGTTTCAAAATAGTTTCGCCATCGGGCTTCGCGGCAATGGCTTCGATCAGCCGCATGACGGCGAGCGACTCGGCAGCACCGGGGACGGCGGCGCGTTTCTCGATAATGGCGTCGACAAATTCGCGGACTTCACCTGCGAAGCCTTGATTGAAGTGGCGGGTTTGGGCCATGTTCGGAATGCCATAATCGGGACGCCAGACTTGAATGTCGGCCAGATCGAACTGCGGGTTGATCGTGTCGAGCGATGGCGCGAGCAGGTCAATGCCATTGTGCTTCTGCCGGCGCAACTCCATGTGTTCAACATTATCGATTACGAGCAATGCGTTGTTGCCATCCATCGTGCCGGAGATTTCCACACGCTCCTGAATGCGCGGTTGTGAGGCATCGAGCATCAGTTGCGCCCACCGGCCCGATGCGAACCGCAGTGTGACTGCCAACGAGATCGCTTGGCGTTCATCACGGTACAGTGCCGACTGCACTGATGTTGGCGGCCCGAAGAACGTCAACGCCAAATCCAGCGGATGCGAGCACATCCCCAGCAGCATCGACCGCAAGTCGGTCATGGCCCAGTGCCCGTACTGGAACCGGCCCGCGGCCGGCACGAACTGGCCGGACGCAATCAGTTCCTGCGCTTTCCGGTAGGTCATGCCGAAACGTTTCATGAACCCGGTCATGAAGAAAGTCTTGTGCCGGCTGGCGAGGTCGGCCAACTCCTGCGTTTGCGAGAGCGTTGGAGCCGGCGGCTTCTCGACGAACAGCGGCAATCCGCGTTCGAGCACTTGCCGGCCAACTGCGTGGTGCATTGTCGGCGGACCGACGACAAACACGCCGTCCACCTTGCGTTCATCGAGCAACCGGCGTGCGTCGGTGTAGACCGCTTCGGCGCCGAAAACCTGTGCATTGCGACGGGCGAGCGTTTCGTTGAGGTCGCAAACGCTGTCGAGCCGGCAGCGCGCGTACTTCAGCATCGGGAAAATATTATTGGTCGCGTGACTGCCGCAACCGATGAAAGCGACGCGCGCGGTCATGCGAGCAATCCTCGCATGTATGGCAACGCGGCTTGAACGGCCGGCAACCGGGCGGCTGGGTTGTGAAGTTCCAGTTCCACGCTCAAGTGGCCAGCATAGCCGATTTCGCGAAGGGCGGCAATAACGCCGGCGTTATCTGTCTGGCCGTCACCCAAGGCAACCGACTCGGGGCCGATATGGTCTTTGATGTGGACATGAAAGACACGTTTGCCCAACCGGCGAATGAACGCCGGCATCTCCACTCCGGCTGCCGTGAAGTGCCCGGTATCAATGGTCACGCCGATCCGTGGCGACACGAGCAAGCCGGCGTAATGTTCGGGTTGTTCGATCTGGAAGTTGAAATGATTTTCGAGCGTGAGCCGCAGGTTTAATTGTTCCAGCACCGGCGCGAGGCGCCGTAATGAAGCCGCAATGCGTTGGAGCATCGGTTGCCGGTCGCCACCGGCTTTTGGCATCATGCCGCCATTGATGTTGACCAGCGGAACACCGAGCTCGTGAGCAAGTTGGAGCACGCGACGAACGTATTGTTCAGTCGCGGCAATAGTCGTGTCGTCCAGTCCATCCAATCCGCCGGCATGCAGACCGATGATCTGCACGCCGGCACGCTTGGTCTCGGCCTGAATTTCGGCGGCCGCGATGGAGTTGGGGTCAATGTGTTTCCATCCCTGAATCGCCAGCAACTCGACGTCCCGGTAACCGGTCGTTGCCGCCACGGCGAGGGCTTCACGCCAGTTTAGATCCGTCAAGCAAACGGTGCTCAGGGCAATCTGCATCGGCTATTCACTGCCCTCGTTATAAAACACGTACAAGCCTTCTTTACCAGGAGCGACAATATCGAGTCGGCCGGTGCCCCGCAAATCGGCGACGGAAAAATAAATTCCGCAACCCTTACCGGTGCCGATTGGACCGTAATCAATCACTTGCTTCGAGAAACCTTCGCCGGTCCACTTGAAATAATACATCCCGATGTCGTCCCATTCGCCGGCTTCGTTGCCGCAGTGTGCGCGATGCCGTTTGCCGGTCACCAACTCGCACTGGCCGTCGCCGTCGATGTCTACCCACAACATGTCGTGGTACTGGGCATTGTACGGATCAATCGGATGATGCACCCACTTACCGGCACGGCGTTCGCTCCACCACAGGCCATAACCGTGACCGTTGCCGGTGATGATCTCGTTTTGTCCGTCGCCATTCACGTCGGCTACCAACATCGGCACGCTGACATTCTTCCCCGTCCACGGCGCGTCCGCGAAGTCCGGATGCCAAATCCATTGGTCTTTCCAGGGATTGGCCGGCGCTTCGAGCCAGCCGTTGCAAAGCACAATGTCTTTGCGACCATTACCGGCGATGTCACCACAACCGAGCCCGTGGCCTTGCCGCTGCCCTTCCGGGAATGTGTAAATGGTGTGGCAATCAAACTTACCGGGCGCGACGAGCTTGAAGGCTTGGACGGGCCGGTGCCACGGCGTATTCGGCACTATCTCAATCACGCCGTCACCGTCAATGTCCCAGGCGCGGGTCGTCTCGATGTTGCCGACTTTCGCAATGATGTGTTCGGGCCATTCCTTTTTCGGATCACCTTGGGGATTCTCGCGCCAGCGCAGCGTCTCACCCCACCAACCGCCGGTAATGAAGTCGAGATAACCGTTGCCGTTGATGTCGAGGGCGATGGTCGAGAAATCGTCGAAGTACTCCCCGTGCATCGACACCTTGCCGACATTGTGTTTCTTCCGAAAATCCGGTCCCTGATACCAAAACCCACCCGACACGATGTCGAGTACGCCGTCGTTGTTCACGTCAAATACGCCGGCCGACTCGAAGGTCTCATCGGCAATCCATTGTTTTTTCCACTTGAGGGGCATGGCTGTTGTCTCCTTATTGGCTGCACAAACTGCGGATTTGTTCCGCAGCATACCGAAAATTCTCCCACTTTGCGTCGGGTGGAATGAGGTGGTCGAAACCGGGCACATATCGGCCCAGCTTGATCATCGTTGCTGCTTTATCGATCTCGCGGTCCACATCAGCAAGAGTACCGGCCAGCGCGCGTTTGTCGAGACCGAACATGATGCCGAGCGTCGGATATTGCCGGCGATATTCGCGGATGTCGTTGCCGGCTTGAACTTCAAATGGGAAAACCATGTTGATGCCGTGATTCAAAAAAATCGGTACGAGTTGCGAGCAATCGCCATCCGTGTCCACGCTGATGACCCGGATATTATGCGCCTTGGCGAAGGCGACAATCCGGTCATAGCACGGCATCATAAATTCTTCGACCATCGCCGGCGAGATCAGCGAACCTTGCCGGCCTGACATGTCTTCCCAAATGTGGATGTGGTCAATCTGAACCTCGGCGGCGACGCGCTCGTACAGTGCGAGCCAGAGGCTGGTGAGCGTGTTCATCATGTCGCGCACCATCTCTGGGTAATCGTAGAACGCGTACAGCACCTGTTCGTTGCCGAGCAAATCGCGGACGGTGCCAAACACGCCCCACGGGAAAACGCCAACCTGAACTGCTTCGCCAGTCGCCTTGAGTCGGGCGCGAAACTCCGGCCAATCTTCCCGAATGCGGGCGTCGTCCATCTGGAGCCGGTTACGTAGTTGGTCCCAATCGGCTGGCGACTTGACCGGATGATCAATCCAGTCCGGCATCGAGCCCCCGGCGTTGTCTTGCCTCATCGTTATGCCGCGTTCGTCGCGCCAAATGGTGAACTCGGCACTTTTCTCGATGATGACTTTTTCAAATCCCGGGAAGATGCCGTATTCCATCGCCGGCAATGCGAAGCTGCGATCATACCTGAAGTACTTTGCCGGCTCCAAGTCTACGAGGCCGGTAGTACGTCGCCAGTTCGGCAACGCTTCACCCCATGGATTCCAGCCCAGCCCCACACCGAACGGTACGCGATCAATCTCACCGCCGGTCAAGCAGCGCACGACACGTTCGCCGGGAGTGAGGACACCGGGCATTATTACTTACCGGTCCACAACCGGATATACTCGCGGGCGACCTTCAAGTCCTCCAACGCCTCGACGGCATCGCACGGCGGTTTGATCTCGCCTTTGATTGCGCGGATGAAGTTCATTGCCTGCTGCCGCATGGCGTGAATCCATGGCATTTGCGAAACAATTGATTGTGGCGTTGCGCCGTTGCCGGGGTCACGGAAGAATTCAACGCGACCGGGGCGGTTCAACGAGACCGGCGCCGGTAATTCCAGCTTCACAAAGCCTTTTTCAAACGCCACCAACGCCGATTCTTGCCAGTCAATCGTGGTCTGGTAAGGGGTCATTTCGATGGTTCCCGTCACGCCGCTGGCGCTTTCTGTCACCAAGAGTACGCCGGTCTTGTCAGCGAAGGTGACACGGTACGATTCCCCTAACAAATGTCGCATGAGGTTGACTTGATGAATGTAATAATTCACGAAACTGACATACTTGGCCCATGTTGCCGCGTCCATGTCGCGTGCCATTGGATCAGCTTCCATCTTGGGCACCGGCTCGTCACTCTTGAGTAAATCGTTGAACCCACCGGCAATCCAGTCGCCCGCCGGCATGATAATGCGTATGTACTTGAGTTTGCCCAGTTCCTTGGTCTGCTTGAGCCGGTCAATTTCAGCTTTGGCGCACATCGTGGCCGGATCGCTGCGTTTGTGGTAACCGACCATGTGCCACGTGCCGCTGGCTTTCAATGCTGCCAAAATTTTCTCGCCCACCTCGATGGATGACGCGATTGGCTTCTCCGTAAACACAGGAATCCGCGACCCGTAAAGTGGAACAATAATCTGGCCGTGTTTATCGAACGGTTGCGACGCCACGATCCCGTCCAATTTTTCTTTCGCGAGCATGTCAGCCGCGCTCGCATAGATGCGTGCCACGCCATATTTACGCGCCACGGCTTCACGTAGTTTCGGTCGCAATTCCGCCAGCGCGACCACTTCGCACTCCGGCACCGTCACATAATTTCGCAAGTGGGCGCATTGCCCCATCCCGCCCACACCGACAAAACCGATTCGAATTTTGTTAGCCATAATAATCTCCCTTGTTTGGAAGCTGCATCACTACTGCAAATCCCACTTGCCGGCAATGGCTGGGATTGCTAACTATTGTCGAAAATTGCTCCATGAAATTAACCACCGCCCAATTCACCAGTATCGGTCACCTGCCGGCCTTGCCCGACTGGCACATGGCCCGTCATTCGCATGCTTTTCACGAACTCATCATCGTGCTGCGCGGCCAGATTTCCGTGGAGATTCGCGGTCAGACGCGCCACGCCCGGGCCGGTGAATTGCTCTGGTATCCAGCCGGCACAGCACACCGCGAATGGACCAGCCCTCGCGCGCCGGCCGAAACGCTGTTTATCAGTTGGCGTTGGCGGGAATTGCCCGCGGCCTGGCCGCTGCAACAACCCGATACGCACGGTCGCATCAGCGAAATGGCGCGCTGGCTGTTTGCCGACCGCGAAACCCGCAGCGCCGGCAACCCGTTGCTCCACGCCATCCTTGCCGAGTACGACCGGCTCGCGACACACAAAGACGATCCGCTCGTGACCGGTATCCGCGCCCATATCCGTCAGCACATTGCCGACCGTGTCACGCTCACCGATTTGGCAAAGCGCGTGGGCTTGAGCAAGTTTCATCTCGTGCGCCGGTATCGGAAATTGACCGGTCGCACGCCGATGGCCGATGCGCGGCTACTCCGGCTGCAGACGGCGCGTGATTTATTACTGACCACAGCATTGCCGTTGAAGGAAATTGCGCCGCGCGTCGGACTCGGCGACGTTTACCGGCTCTGTCGCTTGTTTCGGCAACACTTTCAAACCACGCCGGGCGCGCTCCGGCATCATTGACAATTCGACAACCTCCGCAAACCGGCCTAACCTGAGTCGCTGTGAAAACGACCACGCTTCAGATTGACGGTATGACTTGCGCCAATTGCGCGCGGGCTGTCCAAACTGCGCTGACCGCTGTGACCGGCGTGCAAACCGCCCGTGTTAATTTTCTCTCCAAAACTGCGAGCATTACACTCGATCCCGAGCGAACTACGGAGTCAAATTTAATTCACGCCGTTGCACAAGCTGGTTATACCGCTCATTCACCATCCCATCACCGGGAAGCGGATGAACTCCGGCATGTCCGCTGGCAACTCGCGCAAACTGCCGGCATCGGCGTTTTGCTTTTTGGTGGGTGGGCGTTTGGATTCAAGCCGGTCATCATCATTGCTACCGCGCTCGGCGCATGGCCGATCATTTACCGGGCCTTCAAAGCGCTGCGCGCCCGGCGTCTTGACGCTGATGTCCTCGTCGCTACCGCCATCGTCGCTGCGTCATCCGTTGGCGAATTTGTCGCTGCTGGCGAAGTCGCGTTCATCATGCTGCTTGGCGAACAGCTTGAAAACTTTACCACGCGCCGTGCCCGCCGGTCACTCGGTGGCTTGCTCGCGCTTCTACCGGCTACAGCCCGTGTTCGCCGCGGCGACGCCGAACTGGAAATCCCGACCGCCGAACTTAAAACCGGCGACATTGTCATCGTTCGCGCCGGTGAACGGATCCCGGCTGACGGCCTCGTGCGTTCCGGCACCGCCAGCGTCAACCAAGCGCCGGTCACCGGCGAAAGCATGCCGGTCACCAAGACTGTCGGTGCCGAAGTTTTCGTCGGCACGCTCGCTGAAACCGGCGCGCTCGTCGTCGAAGCCACGCGTGTCGGTGACGACTCCACACTCGCCGGTATCGCGCGGATCGTCGCGGAAGCCCAACAACGCGAAGCGCCGATCCAACGCACGCTCGACCGGCTGGCCGGCTGGCTCGTGCCGGTCATGCTCGCGCTCGCGGCGCTGGTGTTTGCGCTCACACACGATTGGCACCGCGCCATCACCGTGCTGATCGTCGCTTGTCCGTGCGCATTGATTTTGGCGACGCCGACCGCCGTGATGGCCGGCATTGCCCGCGCTGCACGCGCCGGCGTGCTCATCAAAGGCGGCCAATTCCTCGAAGCCACCGCCCGGCTCCATACCATCGTGTTCGACAAAACCGGCACGCTCACCCACGGTCAACCGGAAGTCACGGAGGTCCGGCGCAATTGCCATCACACGGATGCGGAACTCGTCGGTTTGGCTGCCGTTGCCGAAAAGCTCAGTTCGCATCCGGTCGCGCGCGCCATTGTCCGTAAAGCTGGCCAGACCCCGGCTGATCCAAGTTCGTTCACGTCGCACTCGCGTGGCGTCGTTGCCGAACACGCCGGTCAGACACTCGTTGTCGGCCGCTCCGAATTTCTGGCGGAACATGCCATCGACGTGACCGGCGAGCATCACGACATTTTATTCGCGCACGACGGCAAACTCTGCGGCAGCATTGCTGTGGCTGACACCGTGCGTGCCGATGCCGGCGCAGCCGTGCGCCGGCTCCGGCAGCTCGGCATCGAAAAAATCGTGATGCTCACCGGCGATCACCGTCGCGTGGCACTGGACATTGCCGGCAAGCTGGGCATTGACGATGTGCGCGCCGAAGTTTTGCCGGAACAAAAAGCCGCTTACATCACGGAACTGAAAAAAGCCGGCACGGTGGCGATGGTCGGTGACGGCGTCAACGACGCGCCGGCGTTGGCGGTAGCCGATGTCGGCATGGCGATGGGCGTGACCGGTACCGACGTCGCGCACGAAGCCGCTGATGTCGCGTTGCTGGCGGATGACCTGTCAAAGATTGCGTTCAGTGTCGGCTTGAGCCGGCACGCGTTAAAAATTATCCGGCAAGGTTTATGGTTTGCGTTGGCGTACAACGTCACGATGGTCACGTTGGCCGGCACCGGTCATCTGCACATGATCGGCGGTGCGATTGCCCACCAATTCAGCAGCATCATCGTCATCTTGAATGCGATGCGGTTGCTGCGCTACCGGCAAAACAGTTCAGATGCGGCAACCTGACCGGGAGCGACCGGCGCATCGAGGTAGCCGTAAGTGAGACAGGAACCGAGCCGCGGCAACAACGTCCGACTTGCCGGGCCAAGCGCGCCCATGCCAAGCAGACAAACTGACGCAGAACATTGTTCGGTGAACAATTCGCGGAGCGCTGCGAGGTCAGCTTCGGTTTGCGTCAAGGTAGCGATTTTCACGACGGTGCCGTAATTGGCAGCTTTGCGGATGACTTTGCGGAGGTCAGCGACCGGCGGCGTTCGTTCGAAATCGTGGTACGAAATGATCAGCGCTTTTTGGTGGTTGGCGGCGAACGAGGAAACTTTTTCAAGGAGCGGACTGCGGAACTCGACATCGACAGCGGCCAAATGCGTCAATGCTGTTTCAAAAACCGGTAAGCGTTCGCCGTCGGGCCGCGTCCATTGACCGCCTTCGTTGGCCAAGCGGAGTGTGGCGATAACCGGCACGCCTTGGGTTTCGATGGCTTTCGCGTGTTCGAGCCAGTGGTCGTCGCCGGCACCAAGAAGATCGAGGCGAACCTCAACGATATCACACTGGCGCTTCGTGCCGGCAGCGAGCTTGGCCAGCGTGCCGGCTTGCGAAACGGTGCCGACGACTTTCGGCGCGAGGCCGAGGACGAGATTTCCGAATCGAGTTTGCGGACGAAGCATGGCTGTTATATTTTCCGGTTCGCCCAGTTACCGGCGAACACGGCGCCGATGGTTAGCAGCGCCACCATCAGCCACCGGAAAATTGCCGGCGGCACGTCCATCTTCAGCCATGCCGGCCAGATCGTCCATAACAACGCCGCCGCGCCGAGAAACGCCACACCGACCCAGCCCAGAAATTCAAATGTGCGCCGTTCTTCCGCCAACTCGCCGCGCAACCGGTGGATCGTCTCCTTGTCCACTTTCAATTTGTGCGCGGCGTTTTCCGCCAACACCGACTCATCGGTGGCTGCCGCCAGAAACTCCGTGATTAATTCCGTCGCGCGCGCCAAGTCGGGTTCGAGCACGAACACGCCAAACGCCTCGTTGCTATTGCGCAGCAGTTCGGTCATGTCAAACGACACATTCGGGTCGCCTTGAAACGCGGCCTCGATACCGTTGTCCCGCAAGTAGCCAGTCAGCAGCGCGCCTTCCCACGAATCGCGCGCCTTGTGGACCTCGACCAGTTTTGTGTTGGGTTGGTTCATGCCAGTAATCTAGTCTCGCAAGCGATTGCTTTCCACAACAATTCCGCTATGCTCCCGCTTTGTGAAATCGCATTTTCACGACAAAGTCGTCATTGTGACCGGCGCCTCCAGCGGTATCGGCAAGGAAACTGCGCTCGCGTTTGGCCGGGCCGGCGCCCGCGTTGTGATGGTCGCGCGGCGGGGCGAATTGCTTCGCCAAATTGCCGGCGAAAACCCGCAACTACAACTGCAACCATTGCCGGCGGACATCACTCAGTCGGATGCCGTAAACGAGATTATCGAAACCACGCTCCGCGAGTTTGGGCGCATTGACATCCTCGTCAATAATGCCGGCCTTGGGCAGCGCGGCCCGTTTGCCGAGTTGAATTTCGACGATGCCCGGCGCGTGATGGATATTAATTTTTTCGCGCTGCTGCGTTGCACGCAAGCGGTCGTACCGGTCCTGCGCCGGCAGGGCGCCGGCCAAATCGTCAACATCAGCAGCATTGTCGGCGTCATCGCCACACCGCAGAACAGCATTTACTGCGCGAGCAAGTTCGCGGTGCGGGCGCTGAGCGATTCGCTCCGTCTGGAATTGCGCTCTGCCGGCATCGATGTCATCACAATCTTGCCGGGCCACACCAACACGCCATTTTTCGCGAATCAAATTCGCACCAACAACCGCCCGTCGCGGTTTAGTTCAATGCCAAGCCAGTCGCCGTCGCATGTTGCCGCCGTCATCCTGCGCGCCTGCCGGCACCGCCGCCGGGAGGTCGTGCTGACGGTACCCGGCATCGCCGGTTACTGGGCAAAACGGCTTTGTCCCGGGTTTGTGGACTGGTGTCTGGGCCGCTTGACCTAATGGAGGATTGAGAATCTGATGCAATGGGAAAACTTGACCGCTGGGGAATTTAAAAAGGCCATGGAGAACACTGACGTTTGTGTCATCGCCATGGGTGTGCTGGAGAAACATGGTGACCATCTGCCGCTCGGCACGGATTTTTTGAATGGTCACAAGTTGGCGTGTCTGGCGGCGGAGAAGGAGCCGGCCGTGGTGTGGCCGCCGTTTTATTTTGGCCAAATCTACGAGGCGCGGTGTTTCCCGGGGACGATCACGCTGAAGCCAGCCTTGCTGCTGGAATTGCTTCAAGGCGTATTTGATGAGATCGGCCGGAACGGATTCCGCAAGATCATTGTGGCCAGCGCGCACGGCGGCAATAATCATCTCCTACCATTTCTGGCGCAATGCAGCTTGTGGGAAGAGAAGCCGTACAGTCTTTATGTGCCGCCGGTCAATTACCTGACAGTCGGCCGACAGAAAAAGTGGGATGCCATTTGCGAGACAAAGGAACACGGTCACGCCTGTGAGTGCGAGACCAGCGTCTCCCTCGCCAATCATCCGCACCTTGTCAAAATGGATCGCGTTCCGAAGCAGCCGGCCAAGGCATTGAACCGGCTGCAAGCATTGCGTCCAACTTTTACCGGCACGCATTGGTACAGCGATTATCCAGAGCATTATGCCGGCGACGCCCGGCCTGCCACCGCTGCCAAAGGCCGGCTCCTGCGCGACCTGCTCGTAGATTCACTGGCGGAATACATCGGCGCCGTAAAAAAAAACCGGGTGGTGCCGGCGCTGGAACGTGAGTTCTTCCGGCGCGTCCGCGCTGTTGGTAAACGGAAAGCGTTGCATTGACAATTACCGGTTCGTTGTGGCAAGAGGCTGACCAATGAAGACACCTTTCATCCGTCAGGAAAATAGTATCGTCGCTGCGTTGCAACCGTTTGTAGACAACCACTCGCTTGCCGGCGCGGTGACGTTGGTGGCGACAAAAGATAAAATTCTCGACGTAACCACGGTTGGATTTGCCGACGTGACGGCGCGCAAGCCGATGCGGCCTGACAGCGTGTTCTGGATTGCCTCGATGACCAAGCCGATGACCGGTGCGGCGTTGATGATGTTGGTGGATGAAGGCCGGGTGAACGTGGCGGATCCGGTCGAGAAATATTTGCCGGAGTTCAAGGGTCAGATGGTCATCGCAAAACAGGACCAGCAACAAATCGTCCTGAAACATCCGACCCATCCGATCACCGTCTGCAACGTGCTGACGCACACCAGCGGCCTGCCGTTCCGATCGGCGCTGGAACAACCCACATTCGACTTGCAACCGCTCCGCACGGCCGTGCTGAGCTACGCGATGACGCCGCTGCTCCACCAGCCGGACACCAAATACCTGTATTCCAACGCCGGCATCAACACCGCCGCCCGCATCATCGAAGTCGTGAGCAGCCAGCCGTACGAAACTTTTCTGGCAACCCGGCTGTTGCAACCGCTCGGCATGGCCGAAACAACTTTCTGGCCCAGCGCCGCCCAACTCCGCCGGCTGGCGCACGCCTACAAATCCGATGTCGCCAAAACCGGTCTGGAAGAAACGAATCTCGCGCAACTCAAGTATCCACTCAACGACCGCCACCGGTACCCGATGCCGGCCGGCGGCCTGTTCGCGACCGCCAACGACGTGGCACGGTTCGGGCAGATGATTCTCAACGACGGCGCGTTAGCCGGCCGGCGCTATTTGTCCAAAGCCGCCGTCGCGCAAATGACCAGCAAACAAACCGGGGCGCAAGTCACCGAGTCGTACGGCTTCGGCTGGGGCACCGGCAAAGGTTGGTGCGGCCACGGCGGCGCGCTCGCCACCAATTTCGTCGTGGATCGGCAGCACGGTTTGGTGCTTGTGTTCCTGGTGCAGCACGCCGGTTTCCCCGGCGACGGCGGCAAGAGTTTTGAAGCTTTCAAGCAAGCGGCATTTCAGGTAAAGCACTGACTATGAAAACAGATTTTGTCGTGGACTGGATGATGCGCCAAGCGTGGCGACCGGAACCGGAGGCCGATTTGTTGCCGGCGCGTGTTCGCGTTGGTTGGAATCAGGACGCGATGTTGGTCGAAGCGGAGTTGCCGGACCGCGACATTTTCAATCCGGTCACCGAATTCAATCAGGCGGCGTTCAATGCCGGCGATGTGTTCGAGATTTTTCTACGACCAGAAGCGCAGGAGCCGTATTTTGAATTTCACGTCACGCCCAGCAATCAACTGCTCCAGTTGCGGTTTGCCAATGCCCAGCAAATCAAGCAGCTCCCCGCGACCGGCACGCTCGACGAGCGGCTGGCCGCCAACAAAATCTGGAAATCCCGCATCACCAGCACCGTCCGCGTGGATACCGGCGCGCAGCGGTGGTTTGTAAGCGCAGCGATTCCGTTTGCGATGGTTGTGGAAACCGGGACGATGAAACCAGGCGCGCGTTGGCTTTGTTCCTTCTGCCGGTATGACCATACGCGAGGTCGATCGACGCCAGTCTTGTCGTCAACTTCGCCGCATGCGGAGTGCGTTTTCCACCGGCAACAAGAATGGCAGCCGGTCGTTTTCCCCGGCTGACGCCAATTACTTGGTGAGTACCGGCGTTTGCCGGACGCGAATCAAAATTTTCTTTTTTCCAGCTTCATCGCCGGGCTCGCTGATAGCCTCGAGTTCCCGGTCGGAGGTGAAATGCTGGAGAATAACTCGCCGGTCAATCACACCGAGAGGGCCGAGGGTCACGGCTTCACCCCAGCGACGGACTTTTTCAGCAGCTGTAGTGGCTTCGCGGAGGACTTCGTCGTTTTGCTGGTCCCGGTAATGCTCGCAGTCGATGGTGACGCGCGGGGCGTTAAGGTCGCGGTGCTGGAGGATGCGGTTGACGAGGAATTGCAATTGGGTCAGGGTCTGGCCGTGGCGGCCAATGAGCCGGCTCGGGTCGGGCGTGGTGATGGACAGGAGCGGCACGCCGCCAACCAGCGATTGTTCGACAGTGCCGGGTATGTCGAGATGCATGAGAATTGTTTCGACAACTTCTTTGGGATTCAATTGAACGAGCGGTTGATCCATAACGGTGGTCACTTCGATTTACCGGTTGTCAGCACCGGCGCGGTGCGGCTTTCTTTCCGGAGACTCAGCCACTGTTGCAGAATGGACAGGAATTGTTGCAGCGTCCAATACAAGGTTAGCCCGGCCGCCATGTTGTAAAACATGAACACCATGATCAGCGGCATGAACATCATCATCTTGGCTTGTTGCGGGTCGCCGGTTTGCGGGGTGATTTTTTGCTGCCAGATCATTGAGCCGGCCATCAGCAGCGGCAATGGGTTAATCGCGAGAATTCCGAGCAACGGCAGCGCGAACGGCAGCGTGTAGATGGTGTCGGGTTGCGCGAGGTCTTTGATCCATAGGAACGACTCGCCGCGCAAGGCGCAATTACCGCCGAGTACTTTGTAAAACGCGATCAACACCGGCATCTGCACCAGCATTGGCAGGCAACCGGAGAACGGATTGATCTTATGCTCTTTGTAGAGCTTCATCGTCTCCTGATTCAGCCGTTGCGGGTCATCTTTATACTTGTCCTTGAGTTTCTTGACGTGTGGTTGGAACTTCTGCATCGCTTTCATCGACGCGATGCTCTTTGCCTGAATCGGCCAGAAGACAACTTTCAGCGCGATCGTCACGAGGATGATCGCGATGGCGTAACTCGGAATCAACGCATGGAAAAAGTTCAAGCTCCGCAACAGCAACCAGCCAAAAATGCCGGAGTACCCATCCATCCACGACCCGAAATCCATCGCTTCTTCCTGAGACTGGCCGAGCGCTTGCAAGCGGTCGAAGTCCTTCGGGCCGGCATACAGCGTGAATGTACACGTTGCGCTGCCGTCTGCCGCGCACGTGACCGGCACTTCCGCGACAGCGGTCACGCCGTTTGTTGACGGACTTTTCGGCTGGCTCGACCACGCCGGTAACCCAACCGGCGCATAAGTCACACTGATCGCATTGGTCGACAATGAAAGAATCGTTGCAAAAAACTGGCTCTTTACGCCGACCCACTGGGCGCGGATGAATTCCCGGTTCTCACCGGTCCGCATCCGCTTCATAACCTTGCTTACGTCGCGGTTGGAAAACTTCGGGCCGCCCTGCCAATCCACGTTCAAATAATTCGGCGCTTCCTTCGCGTCGGCCGGTGCCGCCGTGCCGACGGTGATCAGTAGGTTCGTTATCCCTGCCGGCACTGCAAACTTGCCGGTCAGCCGGTAATCGTCGCCGAGCGTCAGCGTTTTCGTCACGCCGGTGCCGCGCAACACGACTGTGTGCGCGTCGGAGTGTTCGATTGTGAATATATCATCGCCCGGCAGCGTCAAGGCCGGCCCGCGCAGCACGGTGTGGTACTTGAGTAATTCCACCGATTTGATGCCACCACCCCAACTCGTGATTTCGACGCGGACAAAATCGTTGCTCAGCGTGACGATTTGCTCGGCTGGGCGCGTGGCGCTGGTGGTTGCCGGTGCTGGGACTGGAGCCGGGGCAGCCTGAATCGTTTCCACGACATTGGTGGTGACTGTTTGCGCGGCGGGCATCGGTCGCGGCGGGCGCGGGATCGGCGGGTAGATTTTATTGACGGCGTATTGCACGCCGAACAATGCCAACAGACAGGCGATGACGATGGGGAAAGTTTGTTTGTTCATGGGACTGGATCGTAGCCGCCGGCATGGAAGGGATGACATCGCGCCAAGCGCCGGACCGCCAGCCAGCTGCCGTGCGCGACACCATGCCGGTCAATCGCCTCACTGGCATAGCAGGAGCAACTTGGAAAATACCGGCAATCGCATGGCACTGGCCACAGCGTGCGCAACGGAGCGAGCGACCGGTAAGCTTGCAACAGCCAAAGCAAAAGGCGTTTCATCACGCTTCACACAACAAGCCGGCTGAGCGAAAAAGATCGAGCAGGCAAGTTTCGACATCGTGGCGCTTTTTACCGTTGATGGAATTGCGGGCGACCATGACGATTTGGAAGTGGTCTTGGAGTTGGTGCTGGTTGAGCCGGTAGGCTTCGCGGATCAGGCGTCGGGCACGGTTGCGGGCAACGGCATTGCCGACTTTGCGACTCGTCACAATTCCGATCACGCGCGGCTGGTCCGGTGCCGGCAGCACATGGGCAACAGCCAAGCTGCCGTGATACCGGCGGCCGTTGTCGTACACGCGCTGAAATTGGCTGGGACGCAGCAGGTGCTGACTTTTCGGAAATGACTGGCTTCCATGCAACCGAACCTCCGGCGCGACAACTCAGACCTGTGTTAGCTTTTTGCGGCCAACGCGGCGGCGGTTGGCAAGCACGGCACGACCGCCGCGAGTGCTGGCACGTTTCAGGAATCCGCAGCGGCGCTTCCGGCGGCGTTTTGATGGTTGATAGGTACGTTTCATGTTTAAGAAGCGCTTATCCTATCAGGCTCACCGGCAATGTCAAGGCAACCGCCGGAGAAACTCAGCATAGATTTTCTGGGCCACTGGGCCGGGCTGGCCGGTGCCAATCGGCTTTCCGTCCACCGCAATCACCGGAACGACTTCGGCAGTGCTGCTGGAGAGAATGACTTCGGCGGCGGCCAGCAGTTCGGTTTTGGTGATGCGCCGCTCGGAAGTTGGAATACCGGTGGCGGCAGCAGCTTGAAGCAATTTGTCGCGCGTTACACCGGCCAACAGCCGATGACTCTTGGGCGGCGTGGCAAATTCACCGGCAGTGGTGACGATGGAAATGTTACCGGCAGTGGCTTCATTGACGGTGCCGTCGGTTTCGCAGAAAATGGCATCGGCGGCCCCGGCTTGTTGCGCGGCTTGGTAGGCGAGGACGTTGGCGAGGAGACCGACGGTTTTAATATCGCACCGCGCCCAGCGCTGGTCGAGGACGGTGATAAGCTTGATACCGGTTTCGCACGGGCTCATGGCTGTTACGAGCTGACGGACGGTGATGACCAATGTCGGCGCGTAATTCGCCGGGATGCCGCGATGGCGCTTGGCCTGGCCGCGCGAAACCTGGAGATAGATTGCCGATTCGGGAAACGCGGCACGGCGGATGCCTTCCCGGATCAGCGCGTCCAATTGTTCAACGGTGAAGGTGTGTTTCAGCTCGATGGCGTCGAGGCTGAAAAAGAGCCGGTGCAAATGTTCGGCCACGGCGAACGGCTGGCCGCGGTAGGTTCGCAAAAACTCATACACCGCATCGGCGAACTGGTAGCCGCGATCCTCGACATGGATCATGGCGTGTTCGAGCGGGAGAAACTCCCCGTTGACGTAGGCGATTTCTGGCACGGCTTAGAGCGTCTTCAGGCAATCGTCGAGCCAGCCGAGCAATTCGGCGATGGTGGCCGGCGTTTCGTCGCCCATGTGGCCGATGCGGAAACTCTTGCCTTTGATCTGGCCGTAGCCGCCGTCGATGAGGACCTTGTATTTGTCCTTCAGCGCTTTTTGGAGTTTGGCGACGTCGATGTTTTTGTTGTTCTTGATGCAGGAAAGCGTGATGGACTCGTAACCGGCCTTCGGGAACATCTCGAAGCCATTCCGCTTCACCCAGTCGCGCACCATGCCGGCCATCTTCAAGTGGCGGGCGTACCGGTTGGCGAGGCCTTCCTTCTCGATCTGGTCGAGTTTGAACTTCAAGCCGTAAATGTGTGGGATGCTCGGTGTGCTCGGCGTCATGTTCTTGTCGTGGTTCGCCTTGAATTCCACGAAATCAAAGTAGTAACCGCGCCCGGGCACAGTCGCCGCCTTCTTCAATGCCTTGTCGCTGACTGCCAACACCGCCAGTCCCGGCGGCAACGCCCACGCCTTCTGCGTGCCGGCCAGCAACACGTCAATGCCGAGCGCGTCGCATTCAATCTTCACGCCAGTCATGCTGCTGACAGCGTCAACGATGAACATCACATCTGGATATTTCTTCATCACCGCCGCGATCTCGGGCAACGGATTCATCACGCCGGTGGAAGTCTCATTGTGAATCAGTGTCAATGCGTCGAACTGGCCGGTCTTTAATTTCGCATCGATCATTTCCGGCAAGATGGGCTGGCCCCACTCGACTTTGAGCGCTTCGGCCTCTTTGCCGCACCGCTTCGAGACATCGAACCATTTATCCGAGAACGCGCCGCAGCAGCAGTTCAGGACTTTCTTCGCCACGAGGTTGCGGACGGCGGCTTCCATCACGCCCCATGCCGATGACGTGGAGAGGAAGACTGGGTTTTTGGTGAAGAGGACTTGCCGGAGTTGCGGCTGCATCGCGGCGTACAACTCTTGGAACCCGCTCCCACGATGGCCGATCATCGGCTGGCTCATGGCGGCAAATGTTTCCGGGCTGACCTCGACCGGGCCGGGGATGAATAATTTCACATGTTTGTTGGGCATGATGTAATCCTTTTTCTTGTGGCACAAGTTGCACCTCTCCGGTATAAGATTCCCAGTCAATTCGCAACTTTTTTCCACGGAGGACAACATGCCCAAGACGTTGAACGTTGGAATGGTCGGTTATAAATTCATGGGCCGCGCGCATTCAAACGCGTGGCTCAAGGCCGCGAAATTCTTCGACCTCAAAGCCCGCCCCGTCATGAAAATGATTTGCGGCCGCGACCGCACCGGCGTCGCCGAGGCCGCGCACCGCTGGGGCTGGGATCAATTCGCCACCGATTGGCGCCATGTCGTCAACGACCCGACCATCGACATCGTGGACATCACCACGCCCAACGACACCCACGCCGAAATCGCCATCGCCGCCGCCAAGGCCGGCAAAGCGATCCTCTGCGAGAAACCGTTGGCGCTGGATGTGGCAGAAGCCCGGGAAATGGTGGCCGTCGTCAAACGCGCCGGCGTCACCAACATGATCTGCCACAATTACCGGCGCATCCCCGCGCTCGTCCTCGCCCAGAAGATGATCAGCAACGGCGACCTCGGCCAGATTTATCATTACCGGGCGCGCTACGCGCAGGATTGGATTGTAGATCCGAGCTTCCCGCTCGTCTGGCGGCTCCAGAGCAAGATCGCCGGCAGCGGCGCCCACGGCGACATCAACGCCCACATCATCGACATCGGCCGGTTCCTCATCGGTGAATTCGCCGAAGTCTGCGGCCAGATGGAAACCTTCATCAAAGAACGGCCCCTGCCCGCCGCGCAAGGCGGCCTCAGCGCCACCGGCTCCAAGAAACTCGGCAAAGTCACCGTGGACGATGCCGTGTCGTTCATCGGCCGCTTCAAAAACGGCGCGCTCGCCAACCTTGAAGCCACCCGCTTCGCCCTCGGCCGCAAAAACGGCATCCAAATCGAAATCAACGGCAGCAAAGGCTCGCTCCTCTTCGATTTGGAAGACCTCAACCGGCTGCAATACTATAATGACGCCGACCCGGCCGACCGCAAAGGCTTCCGCGACATCCTCGTTACCGAAGGCGGCGGCGTCCATCCCTACATCAACGCGTGGTGGCCGCCCGGCCACATCATCGGCTACGAACACACCTTCGTGCACACGATTGCCGACTTCGTCAACGCGGTCGCCGACAAGCAGCCGGTCAAACCCGACTTCGCCGAAGGCCTAGCGAACCAGATAGTCCTCGCCGCCGTCGAGAAGTCCGCAAAAACGCACCGCTGGATCAAGTTATAAGCTTGGGGAATCACGATTCCCCGCTAGGGAATTAAGATTCCCTTGTTAGATTTCGTGATATTGGAGTCGTAATTTGCGATCCATAACTGGGGAATCGCAATTCCCCGGTCGTGGATTGAGGAAATCGAGTCATGGATCGCAGATTCTTAATGGGGAATTATGATTCCCTAAAGGGGAATTAAAATTCCCTGTCTCTTTTTCGCTTCACATTGCTCGAATTATGCGTATTTATTAGGAAATGCGCAAAGCACCAAAGGATGTGGCGGCTAAGCTCACGACAATCTTGACTGCTTGGAAGACATTGCAGCCGGCAAAGACGTTTGGCGGCATGACTTATGACCAGTTCGCGGCCAAGATCCAGCCTTCGTTTGATCACCGCAAGACGATTGCGAATTTGCAGCTCGATCTGATCAACGCGCAGGACCGGCGCGATGACGCCGACAAGTTAAGTTTGAAAGCCGCCGCGCTGGTCGTCAACGGCGTCAAGGGCGATTCCACCGAAGGCGACGACAGTGCCCTGTACGAAACGATGGGTTACATCCGCAAAAGCAAGCGCAAGACCGGCCTGACCCACAAAACCAAATCCGATTGACGTGACGCCGTTGGAGTTTCACAATGTCGCCGTGAACAAGCCCATTGGCGCTGCTTGGGTTGCGAGACTGCTACTGGTGTTGCTGGCGTTGCTTTTGCCGGGGTGTGCCACCACTTCAACCCGGGCACGACTGTCGGACCAACTTAATTACACGACCAATAAAAACGCAGTCGTAATCACAAAATACACTGGATCCGGTGATGCGGTGATAATCCCCAGCAGGATCACTGGTCGCCCGGTCACCAGTATCAGTAACAGTGCGTTTCAAAGTTGTATCAGGCTGACTAGCGTCGTGATCCCCAACAGCGTGACAAATGTTGGGGCGTGGGCGTTTCAAGGCATTGCCCACCTGACCAACGTTACAATCGGCAGCAGCGTCACCCGGATCGGGGATTCGGCGTTCTTCAACTGCACTAGCCTGACGGGCATCGCGATTCCCAACAGTGTCAAAAGCATTGGGGAGTTAGCATTCAATGGCTGTCCCCTTAACAGCCACATTACGATTCCCGGCAGCGTCACCAATATCGGGAAAGCCGCGTTTGCTGGTTGCCGCAACCTGACCAACATCACGATTCCCAAACATGTAATTAGCATTGGGGACAGAGCATTTGGTAGTTGCATCAACCTGACAGCGATAACAGTGGATCCCCTCAATCCGGTCTACAGCAGTCGGGATGGAATCTTGTTCAACAAGAACCAGACCACGCTGATTCAATGCCCGGCTGGTAAATCTGGAAACGTCACGATCCCCAACGGCGTCATTAATATTGGCGACCAGGCGTTTAAAATCTGCCGTCTGACCAGCGTCATAATCCCGAATAGCGTCACCCGCATCGGGAACGAAGCGTTCATTTCATGTGACCACCTGACCAACATCACAATCCCCAACAGTGTGGCCAGCATCGGGGACGATGGGTTTGCATTCTGCCACCGACTAACAGGAATCTATTTTCAAGGTAACGCTCCCAAGCTTGGCAAGGATGTGTTCAATGATCGCTGTGGAGATGTTGTTGTGGATCATGATCCCGTGACGGTCTATTACCTGCCGGGGACGACGGGCTGGGCATCAACGTTTGGCGGTCGTCCGACCGTGGTGCTGTTGACGCCATCGGAATGGACTTACGCTATCGAGACCAATGACAACACGATTAGCATCACGAAATACGCCGGTTCTGGTGGTGTTGTGACCGTTCCAGACAAAATATATGGACGCCCGGTCACCAGCATCAGGAACGAGACGTTCGACTCCTCCGCCAACCTGACCAGCATCACGATTCCGAAGAGCGTCACCAATATCGGGGTCCATGTGTTTGAGCGATGCACCAATCTGACCAGTATCCATTTCCAAGGCAACGCCTCCAGCCGGAGTGATAATATTTCCGGTGGGAATAACAAAGCAACCGTCTATTACCTGCCGACGTCACCTGAAAGGTCGTACGCTTTCGAGGCCATTAACAACGAGATCGCCATCACAAAATACACCGGTTATGGCAGTGAGGTGGTAATCCCAGACAAAATAAAGGGACTACCGGTCACCAGCATCGGGGCGCGAGCGTTTGCACACTGTAGCAGTCTAGCCGGCGTCACGATTCCTGATAGCGTCACCAGCATTGGCGACGGGGCGTTCTCGGAATGTACGGGACTCACCAACATTACGATCCCTGCCAGTGTCACCAACATCGGTGACCTTGCGTTCTCTTCCTGCACTAGCCTTGGTACAATCACGGTGGATCAACGCAACTCCTTCTATAGCGGGTTGGATGGGGTTTTGTTCGACAAGCGCCAGACCACGCTTATCCGATATCCGATGAGCAAGACCGGCAGTTACACAATTCCCGACGGCATCACCACCATTGAACATAAAGCGTTCGATAATTGCGCCAACCTGACCGGCGTCACAATCCCCAACAGCGTCAAAACCATCCAGTCAGGGGCGTTCATAGGTTGTTACAACCTGACCGACATCACGATTCCTGAGAACGTCACCAGCATTGGTGACTTTGCGTTCACTGCCACCAGCCTGACCAGCATTACAATCCCCGCCAGTGCCACCAACATCGAGAAGGGAGCGTTCGAAGGTTGCGCCAGCCTAACAGAGATAACAGTGGACACCCTCAATCCAATCTACAGCGGTCGGGATGGAGTCTTGTTCAATAAGAATCAAACCACGCTTATCCAATGTCCGGGAGGTAAAGCCGGTAATTACTCAATCTCCAACAGTGTCACCACTATTGGGGAAATGGCATTCAGGGAATGTCACAAACTTACCAGCATTACGATCCCAAATAGCATCAGCGGCATCGGGTTCGCAGCGTTCATAAGTTGTTCCAGACTGACGGAAATCTATTTTCAGGGGGATATTACCAAGCTTGTTGACGGGGTATTCGCTGATTGTCACAACCTGACCAGTATCTATTTCAAAGGCAACGCCCCCAGCCTTGGTAATCATGTGTTCGATGGTAACAAGAAAGCGACCGTCTATTATCTACCGGGCACGACCGGCTGGGGTGAAACACTTGGTGGTCGTCCGACTGCTGTGTGGACGGGTAAGTCGCCGCAACAGCTACCGCCGCTTTCGCCTCCTCGCTGACTTCAATGAATTACATCCGCAAAAGCAAGCGCAAGACCGGCCTGACCCACAAGACCAAATCCGATTGACGTGGCGCCGCTGGAGTCTCACAATCTTTCCATGATACCGACCCCGACATTGCATGATCTGGCGAAGATGATTGACCACTCGTTGCTGCATCCGACAATGACGGATGCCGACTTGCGCAAAGGTTGCGAACTGGCCCGGCAATACGACGTCGCTACGGTCTGCATCAAGCCGTATGCCATCGGCCTTGCCAAAGACATCCTTACCGGTTCCGATGTGAAAGTCTGCGCGGTGATCGGGTTCCCGCATGGCAACAGCACCACCGGCATCAAGGTCATCGAAGCCGAAGCCGCCGTGCTGGCCGGCGCGCCCGAGATTGACATGGTTGCCAACTGCGGCAAAGTGCTCGGCGGTGATTGGGAGTACGTCGCGCGTGACATCCGACTGGTCAACGAAATCGTCACCGCCAATGGCGGCATCCTCAAGGTGATTTTCGAGAACGACTTCCTCAACGACGAGCACATCATCAAGCTCTGCCACATCTGTTCGGAGATCAAAGTCGCGTTCGTCAAGACTTCGACTGGTTATGGTTTCGTCAAACAAACCAACGGCGACTACAACTACAAAGGCGCGACCGAGCACCACCTCAAATTGATGCGCCAACATTGTCCGCCGACCGTCCAAATCAAAGCCGCCGGCGGCGTCCGCACACTTAATGATTTGCTCAAGGTCCGCGCCCTCGGCGTCACCCGGGTCGGCGCCACCGCCACAGCACAGATTCTCGAAGACGCCAAGAAACAAGCATAACAGGTTATGGCGTGAGCGATACCACTGGAACAAACTGGCGGCGCGGGTTTTGGAGTCTCATCGTCACGCAGTTTCAGGGCGCGTTTTCTGACAACGCGCTGAAAACCCTCGTCACCTTCATCGCGCTCGCCGCGGCGACGTCGAGCCGGCAACGCAACACGGTGGTGCCGTTGCTCGGCATTTTGTTCTCGGTGCCATTCATTTTGTTCTCGATGGCTGGCGGTTATCTGGCGGACCGGTTCAGCAAACGGCGCGTGACCATCGGCGTGAAGGTGTTTGAAATCCTGCTGATGCTCTTTGCGCTGGTCGGGTTGTGGTTGAAAAACGTGCCGTTGGGGATGGCGGCGGTCTGCGGCATGGGCGTGCATAGCGCGTTCTTCGGGCCGTCGAAGTACGGCCTGTTGCCGGAACTCCTGCCGGAGAAACGGTTGTCGTGGGGCAATGGCATCCTCGAACTCGGCACGTTCACGGCGATCATTACCGGCATCGCGGTCGGCGGGCTGCTTTACACGGCTTTCATCGGCCGGCAACAATACTCCGCGCTGGTGTTTATCGCGCTGGCCGGGTTCGGGCTGGCGTGCAGTCTCGGCCTGCCGAAGTTGCCGGCGGCGAATCCGACGAAGCAGTTCCACGCCAATTTCTGCGCCGATCTGTTTGGGCAAATCCGCGCGATCCGCCGCGACCGGGTGCTCTGGCTCGCGTTGCTCGGCAACATCTATTTCTCATTCGTCGGCCTGTTGGCACTGAACAACGTGATGATGTTCGGCATGGACACGCTGCACGTCGGCGAAACCGGTACCAGTTACCTCCAAGTCGCGCTGGCGCTCGGCATCGGCATCGGCAGTTTCGCGGCCGGCTACCTGTCCAACGGCAAGATCGAGTACGGTCTCGTGCCGCTCGGCGCGCTCGGGCTGACGGTGTTCAGCGGGACGCTGGCGGTGCCGGGGTTGACCTATCAGAGCGCGCTCGTGCATCTGGCGTTGCTCGGGTTCTTCGGCGGATTCTTCATCGTGCCGATTGCGGCGATCATGCAGCACCGGCCCGACAAAGGCCAAAAAGGCGCGGTGCTCGCCGCCGGCAATTTGCTGTCGTTTGTCGGCATCGCGCTGGCGTCCGGTGTTTTCTGGCTGCTGACGGAGGTGTTTGGGTGCTCGACCCGGCAAGTGTTCCTGGTCAGTAGCGTGTTGACGGCGGGCGCGACAGTGTACGTGATCTGGTTGTTGCCGGATGCGCTGCTGCGGCTGGTGCTCTGGATGCTGACGCATTCGATTTACCGGATCAAAGTCGTGGGCCGCGACAACATCCCGGAAAAAGGCGGTGCGCTGTTTGTCTGCAACCACGTCTCATTCGTGGACGCGTTGCTGGTGCAGGCGGCGACCGACCGGCCGTTGCGCTGCATCATGTTCAAGGACATCTACGAGCATCCGGTGGTGAAACCGTTTGCGAAGATTGCCCGGCACATTCCGATTTCGGCGCAGCAACACCCGCGCGAACTGATCGCCTCGCTCCGCGTCGCCAGTGACGCGATCCGCAACGGCGAAGTCGTCGTCATTTTTGCCGAAGGCCAAATCACGCGCATCGGCCAGCTCCTGCCATTCCGGCGCGGCTTCGAGCGGATCATGAAGGGCCTCGATGCGCCAATCATTCCGATCTGCCTCGACAATGTTTGGGGCAGCATCTTCAGTTTCGAGAAAGGCCGGTTCCTCTGGAAAGTGCCCCGGTATTTCCCGTACCCGGTCACCGTCAGCTTCGGCCAGCCGTTGCCACCGACCGCGACCCCGTTCGAAGTCCGGCAAGCCGTGCAAGACTTGAACGCCGACGCCTGGAACAGCCGGCGCAAACTGCTCTGGCCGCTGCACCGGGCCTTCATCCGCAAGGCGCACCGGCATCGTTGGCGATTTTTCATGGCCGACAGCCGGACGGCCCGGCTGAATTTCGGCGCGGCGTTGACGCGGACAATTTTCCTCGCGCGCCGGCTCCGGCAAGTCTGGCACGGACAGAAAATGGTCGGCATTCTCCTGCCGCCGAGTGTGCCCGGCGCGCTGGTCAATTACGCCGCGCTCATGTCCGGCAAGGTGCCGGTCAACCTGAACTACACCGCCAACGCCGAAGTTTTGGCCAGTTGCGCCAAACAATGCGACCTGCAAACCGTCATCACGTCGCGGGCATTTTTGGAAAAGGTGAAACTCACGGTGCCGGCCAATCCAATTTATCTCGAAGACCTAGCCGCCAATGCCGGCCTCGGCGAAAAGCTTGCCGCGCTCGCGATGGCGTGGTTCTTGCCGCCGAAATTGTTGGAACGAACGCTCGCCGGTAAAACTGCGATGCTCGACGACTTGGCGACGGTGATTTTTTCCAGCGGCAGCACCGGTGACCCGAAAGGTGTGATGCTCACGCATTGGAACATCCGCTCGAATGTCGAGCAACTGGGGCAGACGTTTGCGTTCAACCGCAGCGACAAGATTGTCGGCATCCTGCCGTTTTTCCACAGCTTCGGATTCACCGCGACCATCGCTGCGCCGGCCGCGCTCGGTTGCGGCGTGGTGTTTCACCCGACGCCGCTCGACGGGCGCGCGATCGGCGAGTTGGTGCGGCGGTACCGGTGCACGTTCCTGCTGGCGACGCCGACGTTTTTGCAAATGTACCTGCGGAGTTGCGAAGCGGAAGATTTCGGCAGCCTGCAATACGTGGTGACCGGCGCGGAGAAGTTGCCGGAGCGGCTGGCGCAGGCGTTCGAGGACAAGTTTGGTATCCGGCCGCTCGAAGGCTACGGCTCCACAGAGTGTTCGCCGGCGATTGCCGTCAACACGCACGATTTCCGCGCCGCCGGCTTCCGGCAGGTCGGCGCAAAGCGCGGGCACATCGGCCATCCGTTGCCGGCAGTGGCCGTGCGGATTGTGGACCCGGCCACGCGGGAGCCGGTGCCGCTCGGCACGCCGGGCTTGCTGCTGGTGCGCGGGCCGAACGTGATGGCCGGCTACCTCGGCCGGCCGGACAAGACGGCGGAAGTTTTGCGCGATGGCTGGTACGTGACCGGCGATGTGGCCGTGCTCGATGAGGATGGCTTTCTCACGATTACCGACCGGCTGACGCGGTTTAGCAAAATCGGCGGCGAGATGGTGCCGCATATCAAGGTCGAGGAAAAGCTGCACGAGCTTGCCGGCGTGACTGAGCAATGTTTTGCCGTCGCCGGTGTGCCCGATGAAAAGAAAGGCGAACGTCTCGTTGTCTTGTACACGTTGTCGGATGTGCAGTCGGTCATCGAAAAACTTGCCGGTTGCGATCTGCCAAATCTTTGGAAACCGCGCGTCGATCAGTTTTACCGAGTGCCGACTTTGCCGGTGCTCGGGACCGGCAAGTTGGATTTGCGACAGGTGAAAACGTTGGCGACTGACTTCAGCGCCATTTCAAAGTGAACGGTGGTTGCACCTCGGCGTTGAGGGCGTGGAGTTCAAGCCGGGCGCCGTCGTTTTCTAATTGCAAATCCACCCAGCCACACGGCCGGCCGGCAGTGTAGACGTAGGCGACAGGTGGGAGATTAATTAGGTGTAGACCGTTTTGGTGGGTCACGCGCCAGTCATGAGTATGGCCAAATATGAGAGCTTTGACTTGCCGGCGCGGGTGGAGAATTTCCAGCAATTGCCGGGTGTCAATCAAGCCTGTGGTTTTTTCGGGATTAAATTCGTCGGGGTTGTGGTGGATCAGGATGAGGGCTGGTTTGTCGGCGCGGGCGTCGAGCGCGGCAATCAGCCAGTGGAGTTGGGCCTCACCGCAACGGCCCGGCATAGCGTTGGTCTGGTTCAGTGAATCGAGAACGAAAAAATTGGCGCGCTCGGCTGGAATGACGGCGACACAGTGTTTGACGACCGGCGGCTGCTCCGGTGGGAGCGCAAGCAGAAAATGCAAGCGATGGTCGTGGTTGCCAAGCGCGAGATGCACTGGCAAGCCGGCACCGCGAATTGGGTCGAGCAAGGCCGTGAGCGCTTCGTAATCGGCAATTTCGCCGGTTTGATGGGCGAGATCGCCGGCAATGAACGCCGCGGCCGGCAAAGGGTCGAGGCCGGCCACTGCGCCCGCCACGCGGGTGAGGTTGTCGGCCATGTTGGTGTTGCGGTCGCGGGTTTCGAGTTTGGAATTAATGTGAGTGTCGGCCAACAGGGCGAACCGGTGCGGATTGGTTGTGGGCCGGGCGCCAGCCAAGCGAGGAGCGATGAGTGCGCCTGCCAGCCCGGCAAGCGACCTGGCGATAAATTGGCGGCGCGAAATGGATACGAGAGCGACTGGCATGACTCCGTATGTTAGCGCACCGGAGCAGATTCGCAAATGCGATTCTTGCTTTTACTGTTGACCGGTTGGTTTGGCTTCCTTAAAGTCATAAATAGGTAAATTTCGCGGGAGGGTTCAATGAAATTGAAGCAACTGATAACTAGGATTGTATTGCTGGGCGTCTTGACAGTTTGGACGAATGGAATCTTTGGCCAAACGGAGTCAACACGTGAGTTGTTTACGATTAAGGACATCCGTCAGCAACAAATAGATACACCGACGTACAGCGGGGCCAGTGGCCAGCTTGGTGGTCGGCCAGCCACGTTGCAACAGAAATGGCTAAAGATTGAAGTTCAGTTTGAAAGCCGGCCGGACTGGGCGGATGATGTACAGGTGAAGTATTACGTGCTGATGAAATACCAAGCGAAAGACCGGATAGAAGAAAAAATGTTTGTTGGCGATGTCACACACATCAATGTGGCCAAGGGTGGCCAACATTATTCAGCGATGTTTATGTCGCCGAACGCACTGAAACGGTATGGCGGTGGACAGGCAGAAGTGATAACGGCGCGGATATTTTATAACGGAGCAGTTGTTTCAACAAAGACTGATGCACCAGGGAAGCCTATTAAGGCTGGTTGGTGGGATGAAAAAACACCAAATTTAGGATGTTTGCTATCACCTCAAGAGACGCCATGGGCGCCAGTGGCTAGCGAGCACTTCGAATTTATTAAGCCAACAGCGCGACAGTAATAATAAAACCCATCAGCCACGATGCTTGCCACTGACAAAATCCTCGCCATCGATATCGGCGCTTCGACCATTAAAGTTGGCGAATTTCAGATGTCGAAGACGCATGGGTTGCGGCTGATTAATTTCAACAACGCGGATCTTGGACTGGATCCTGAGCACGAAGAGGATCGCCAGTCGCTCATCGTTACCACGATTCGCAACGCGCTTCGTGAAAAAAACATCAAGACCCGCCATGTGGTGTTTAGCGTCTCAGGACAATCGGTGTTCACCCGGTTTGTCAAATTACCGCCGGTGGAAGAATCGAAAGTCGAGCAGATCATTCAATACGAAGCGCAGCAGAACGTGCCGTTTCCGATTGATGAGGTCATCTGGGATCATCAATTGTTGGGCAGCACGGAGCAGGGCGAGCTTGAAGTTGTTTTGTTGGCAATCAAGAGTGACATCATTGAAGAGTTGAACGAGGGTGTCGAATCGGCCGGATTGCGCACTGAAATCGTCGACGTGGCACCGATGGCGCTTATCAACGCTGTGCGCTACAACGAAGGTGAAATTGACGGATGCACCATGGTGATCGACATGGGCGCCCGCACGACCAATTTGCTATTTTTAGAAAAAAGCCGCATCTACTCGCGCCCGATTCCAATTGCCGGTAACGCCGTCACTCAAAGCATTGCCGCTGAGTTTAGCATGCCATTTCTCGACGCTGAACAATTGAAACGTGCCAAGGGTTTTGTGGCGCTTGGTGGCGCGTATGAGGAACCAGCTGACGAACAACAGGCGCGGGTTAGTAAAATTATCCGCAACGTGATGACCCGGCTGCACTCCGAGACTGTGCGTTCAATCAATTACTGGAAAGGTCAGCAAGGTGGCAAGGCGCCCACCCGGTTACTGCTCTCCGGCGGCAGTTCAGTCATGCCGTACGCCGACCGGTTTTTCCAAGAGAAGCTCCAGCTGCCGGTGCAACTATTCAACCCATTCCGGAATGTAGAAATCAGTGAACAAGTATCCCGGGAAGAATTAGCCAAGTGCGCCCATTTCTTTGGTGAGATTGTCGGTCTCGGTCTACGCCGCGTTACCCACTGTCCGCTGGAAGTTAATCTGTTACCAAAGAGCATCCAAGTTCGGAAGAAGATGCAGTTGAAGCGTCCATATTTTTTTGGTGCAGCTTTGGCGGTGTTATTGATTCCTTTTTGCTGGCTGATGTACGCAAATAAAACTACCGAACTCAAGAAGCGCGAACTGCACGACGTGCAAGCCGAAGTGGGTCGCCTCAGTAAACTCGAAGCCGAAATTCAAAGAGAGCAGGACAAACTAAACAAATTAAAGGCCAACGCCGACCAAGTGGTCGAGCTGTGGCATGATCGCGCAGCGTGGACCGATTTTTTTGATGATTTCAGCCAGCGGATGGTGAGCAATGTATGGATTACAGCATTCATACCAGAGCCTTGCAGTGCTGCCGGTGCAGCCGTTGCACCTGCTGATGCCCATGCAGGACGTCGCGGCGTGCAGCCGGCCCTGATCGCACGGCCGCCGGCGGGACAACCACCAGTTGCAGCCATTCCACTTGGCTGTACTGAAGTTCGTATTGAGGGTGCCGGTCTCGGTTCTGCCGACGCTTTGCAGCTGGTGGATAAACTGGCACTCAACTTTAGCCAATCTCCATTTTTCGTGGAAAAGAGTGTGGTAATCGAACGCCCGCCGTCAGCAATGACCCACGAAGCAACTTTCACATTCACCATCCGAGCACGGCTGGTCAAGCCGGTCAGTACGATCTCCAACTGAACCACCATGAATGCACGCTGGTTTCGAAATCACTTAGTGAGCCTCATTGCCGGTGCAGTATTTCTGATACTGTTGGTGGGAATCATTTTGGTTCTACACAGATCGTTTGACGTCCAAGATGCTGTTTTGCGAAACTTAAGTGACAGCAATAACAAACTGACGGCGTTACGCAACACCACGCCGTTTCCCTCCAAAGAAAACATCGAGTTGTTCCGGCACGACTATGAAAATGTCCGGCAACTTTACGAGGCTATGACTAACGCGGCAGCTCATCCGCCGATCCATGGGCCGGCCTTGACACGCGATATCGACTTTTCACAGTTGGTGCGTACGACAGTCAACAGTCTAACTGCTGCCGCGGCTGAACAAAAAGTCCGCACACCGGCAGACTTCACATTTGGATTCAGTCGGTATGACGCAAAATTTCCGTGTCGGAATCCACCAGCTCACGGCGACGAGTGCACAAAGCTGCTGACATTGTTGAGCAAACAATTGATGGTGGTCGAAACATTGGCCGATTTTCTAATTACCAATAAAGTCGAAGAGATTTCGGCTATTCGGCGCACAGAGGTCGAGCCTGGCGAGACCAGTGCCGATACATTGAATCTCCCAATCAATGAAGATCCGAATGCACTTTATCACACCTATCCGTTTGAATTGCGTTTTAGTTGCGACATGCCGGCATTGCGCAACATCCTTAACGGACTGACAGGAGAACCGGGATTGTTTATCGTCCGTGCAATCAAGATTGAAACGATAGCGATCAATAAAACGCTAGATGCACCAACGGCTGGTCATGATGCCGCACCCGCTGAACCGGCACGTGTTGTGGTCACCCGTCGACTCAATGTTGTTCTACGGCTGGATCTTGTCGAATTTGCGCCGCATAAGCTAAATGCCGGCAAGGGATGAGTTCGGAAACAGCACTATGGATTTCATCAAAAAACATCTGGAGAAATTTTTACTGGCCGGCGTGTTGCTGATGTTGATCGGTGTGGCTGGGCTGCTGGCGTGGAAAGTCGAAAAGCTCAGCGAGTTTGTTAAGGCCGGCCTTAGCGGTCCTGTTCGTAAGGCGCCGCTCAAGCCAACGCTGACCGACACGTATTCTAAGGCAATTGCCGGTTTCACAAACCCGGCACCCTGGCGAATCAGTCTCGCGGATCCATTCCGGACCGCTCCTGAGATCTTCCAACAAATGCCGGAGAAAACGTCACCAGAAAAGCCGGCGCCTAGGCCAGCCCAACCATTCAAGCTCTCCACGATTACACGCAAGCCTTTCAGGTACGTTTTTAAGTCCTATAACAAGCCGGGTGAAAACTTCGCAATCAGTGACAGCATCAGTCGGCGTACTTTTTTCGTGGATAAAGTTGGTGACAAAATCTGGAGTCAGTCAGCCCCAGTTTACGATACTGGTTTTGTCGTAACCAAGTTTGATAAAAAAGACGTCTTAGTCGAGAACCCTCACACCCACGTGACACACCCACAAGACGAGTCGGAGCTGACCATCCAGCGAGGCACCGAGCCACCGCTTGTTCTTCCGCTAAATCGCATTATTGAAGAACGGGAACCAGAAGCAGTGCTAACCTGTACGACTGATAACCAAAACCAACCCGTTCGCAAAAATCAATCTGTGTTGTGCGGCGGTCGAATTTACAATGTCGTTGACATCACTTTAAAGCAAGTGATAATCGTTGACGAACAGACAAAAGAAAAGCTGACCATCAGCAAGGAGTAAGCTTGATTGATGGATTGTTGTCGTGTCCGAAGAATTGAATGGAGAATTGTGTTATGAGGAAAATCCTGTTGCCGGTGTTGGCAAGTAGTTTGCTACTTGCCTCCTTCGTTCTTCGTGCCGACATCCTGTTGGCCGATGCCACGCAGAACTTTGGCGCCGCTCGTACCGAGGTGAGCGCGCCGGCCACTCCACCTCCTGTAGCGACTCCGGTTGTTGCGCCGGCAACAACGCCGGTAATTCAGCCGGTTAATGCTGAAGCTGCACAGATTGCCCAGGAAGAAGTCCTACGCCGGCAGGTTGCGCAGATTGAGGCACGAGTATTAATTGATGTTGGTTGCCGTCTGGAAAACGAAGGTAAACACGAAGAGGCGATTGCCAAGATTGAAGAAGGTCTCAAAATTCTGCCTCGCGCCAAAGCGACTGAAGCGGATTATAACCGGGCTGTTCGCGCATTAAGCGCAGCTTATATCCAACTAGCCGACAAGGCACTCAAGGCCGGTGACAAAACCAAGGCGATTGAACAAGCCAAGAAGGCCATTGAATACGACCCCACCAACCGGCAAGCCGAAAACATTTTTGTCAAAGCCAAGCAGATTCCGTTGACTAAACCAGCGCCACTGGCGCCGACGCTTGATAAAACCCCTGAATTTCTGGCGGCGCGGGAGCAAATAAAAAAACTGTTCCGGGAAGGTAAGATTCTCCTCAACTCCGGTCAGTTCGATGAAGCCGAGCGGCATTTCCAACAAATTCTGATGCTGGATCCGTACAATGCCGATGCGCAAGAGATGCTCAAGATGGTTAATGATGCGCGCCAGCCTAGTACCTATGCTGGCCAAGAAGTCACCCACCACAAGATGTTATGGCAGGCCGACAATGCGTGGTTGCTGCCGACCAGTGGTGATATCAAGCGTCCTGAGCAAGAACAAACTAGCGTTCGCCTAGAGAATACTGGCCTGAACAAGGCGATCATGCAAAAAATGAGTGAAATTAAATTCCCGGAAATCAACTTCCGGGAAGCTTCGTTGGTGGATGTGGTGACTTACTTGAGCGAACAAAGCCGCAAACTCGATGAGCCCAAGCACGAAGGCGTAAATATCGTTCTGGGGCCTGGCGTGAGCGGTGGAACTGAAACGGCGCCTGCTCCGGCCGCTGGTGCTGACGCTGCGGCGGCTGCGGCCACCACCCCGGCTGCCAGTGGAACTGGCGGACGTTCTATCACCTTGCAATTGCACAATATTCCAATGCTCGACGCGCTGAAACTTATTGTCCCGTTGGCCGGATTGAAATACCGGGTTGACAGTTATGCCGTCGTCTTATTGCCAACTGATGCACCTGATGAAGAAATGACCACTGAATCCTATGGCGTTTCACCGGATGCATTTACCAAGTATGCCGTCACGGCTGGTGCCGACACCGGCGGTGGCGGGGCTGAGAAAATGACAGGCGGGACAGTCACTCAAGTGTCGATTGATCTGAAAGCACTCTTCAAGGATGCCGGTGTTGAGTTCCCGCCGGGATCAAGCATTACCTTCAACCAAAAAACGAGTAAAATTATCATCCGTAACACACCAAAGAACATCGAAGCGTTTCTAAAGGTTCTCCCCAGCTTCGATGCCGTCCCCACGCAGGTGGAGATTGAAGCGCGGTTTATTGACATCAACCAAACCGATTTGGACGAGCTCGGGTTTGACTGGCAGTTTAGCGGGGGTAGGATCCAAGGTTCCGGCATCGGCGGCAATGCAACACCTAGCAGTCCCGCCTACATCTTATATGGTGGCCCAAATGGAACAATGGGGCCGGGACAGATGATGCGCGACAGTAGTGGTATTGGTGGCGATCCGGTTGCTAAACTCTTGACAGGAGGGTCGGGCACGGTGAATGACCAGCTTTTCTCAATTGGTGGCGTGTTTAATGGAGCGGCGTTTAAAATGATTATAAAAGCGCTCGCCCAAAAAGGATCCACCGACTTGTTATCTGCCCCTAAAGTCACCACGTTGAGTACCGTGGAAGCCACAGTGAAGGTGGTGCAGTCGTTTATTTATCCCAGTGAGTATTCCGAGCCGACCGCCTCTACCGGCACCCAGACACCAGCAGTTCCATCAGGTTTCAAAACCAAAGACATCGGCGTTATCCTCCGGGTCACCCCCACGGTGAGTGCGGATAAGAATACGATTGACTTGATGTTGACACCGGAAGTTACCGAGTTCCTTGGATTTATTGACTACAGCCCCGGTCCCATATCTAATACGGTCGCGGCCACAGCCGGTCCGCCTCCCACTGCCGCTTATACGCAGGTCATGAACTACCCAATCAAGCAACCGCTCTTTTCCGAACGTAGCGTGGCCACACGAGTTGTCGTATGGGATGGCCAGACTGTTGTACTCGGCGGTCTCATCAAGGAAAACATCCAGAAGATTGACGATAAAATTCCGTTTCTCGGCGACCTGCCATTGATTGGTCGGTTCTTCCGCAGTAAAGTTACCACCCGTACCAAGGAAAACCTGCTGATCTTTGTTACAGCGCGATTAATCGGTCCGGATGGTAATCCGATTCACAAAGAAGTGATTCACGGCGGTCTCCGATAACAGTTCGGCAAGCCGATCCGCCATCCAATGGCGGCGGGAAATTCGTTGAATCGGGCAGTTTTTTCCGATAGGCTGCGCCTTGCATGAGTCAGATTTGGCGAGCGCTTATCAGTGTTTCGGACAAGACGGGATTGGCCGAGTTCGCACGCGAACTCCACCAATTCGGCATTGAAATCATTTCCACCGGTGGCACAGCCCGCGCAGTTAAGGAAGCCGGCGTACCGGTTATCGAAATCAGCGCGTTTACCGGTTTCCCAGAAATGATGGATGGTCGCGTGAAGACGTTGCACCCGAAAGTGCATGGCGGACTACTGTGCATTCGCGGCAATGCCGAGCACGAGGCGGCAGCGGCTAAGCACGGAATCAAGCCGATTGATTTGGTGGTGGTGAATCTTTATCCATTCGAAAAAACCGTTGCCCAACCAAATGTATCGCTCCACGATGCGATTGAAAACATTGATATCGGCGGACCGAGCATGTTGCGGAGTGCGGCTAAAAATCATGCGAGTGTAACAGTGGTTGTTGACCCAGCGGATTACGCGCCGGTTGTGGCAGAGATGAAAGCCAATGGTCGGGCGACATTGCCGGCAACGCGCTCGCGGCTGGCGGTGAAAGCGTTCGCAACGACGAGCCGGTACGATAGCGCGATTGCAGCGTTTCTCGGCAAGGCCGATGGCTTGCCGTCGACCTTGACTGTTTCATTACCAAAAGTACAGGCGCTCCGGTATGGCGAGAATCCGCACCAACAGGCGGCGCTGTATGGTGATTTCGGAAAGTATTTTCAGCAGCTTCATGGCAAGGAGCTTTCCTACAACAATATTCTCGATTTAACTTCCGCGGCAGAACTGGTGACGGAATTTGAAGATCCAACAGTCGCAATCATCAAGCACACGAATCCATGTGGCGTTGGCAGTGCGGCGACGCTCCGCCAAGCATGGGATTTGGCGTACGCGACTGACCGGCAAGCTCCGTTCGGTGGTATCATTGCAGTGAACCGACCGCTTGATGCTGGCATCGCCGAGGCCATTGCAGAAATTTTCAGCGAAGTCATTATCGCGCCAGAATTCCTGCCGGATGCATTGGCGATTTTACAGAAGAAGAAAAACCTAAGACTGATCCGGCAGCTCGTTCCACCAGCGGCCGGGCTGGCGTTGCGGTCTGTGACCGGTGGCATGCTTGCGCAAGAGCGCGACAGCCGATTAGTGTCGGCGGCGGACTTGAAGGTGGTCACGAAACGACAACCGACACAAGCGGAGCGACATGCCATGTTATTCGCGTGGCGCGTGGTGAAGCACGTTAAGAGCAATGCCATCGTGTTTGCGACTGCTGACGGCGCAACAGCGCGCACGCTCGGCATTGGTGCCGGGCAGATGAGCCGGGTGGACTCGTCGAAGATTGCGGTGTGGAAAGCCGGCGAAGCTCGATTGAGTTTGACCGGCAGCGTGGTAGCAAGCGATGCATTTTTTCCATTTCAGGATGGTGTGATCGCCGCAGTGGAAGCCGGAGCGACAGCGGCAATTCAACCGGGCGGCAGTGTCCGCGACGCGGAAGTGATTGCGGCGGCAGACGCGCGGAATATGGCGATGGTGTTTACCGGGATCCGACATTTCCGGCACTGAACGCTACCGGCAGCAGAATGGTCAATAACTGGACGAACTGATTATGGCAAAACAACCGAATAATAATTTACCTGCACCATCGCCGGCGCTGACACCGGAAACTCGCCGGGTGTTCACGCCGGTGGAATGGATCGTCGCCGGTTTGGCATTTCTAGTGTCGGGCTTGGTGTATTTCCGGTACATGTCGCCGGAGGTGACATTGGAGGATTCGGGCGAATTGGTGACTGGTGCATTCAACTTTGGTGTGCCGCATCCGCCCGGTTATCCACTATGGGCGTTCATGGGTTGGATCTGGCGGTATCTGGTACCGTTTGGCAATCCGGCTTGGCGGATTTGTTTGATGTCGGTCCTGACCGGCGCGACGCTGGTTGGAATCATGACGCTGTTGATGTCGCGCAGCATTTTAATGTTGCTGCGAAACGTGGCGTGGGCGGACAAGATTGAAGAGTCGTTAAAGAGCTGGCTGTCGCTCACGATTGGCGTGGCAACAGCAATGTTGTTTGCATTCAACCGTGGCGTCTGGCTTTGGGCGTGTGTGCCGGAGATGCGTGTGTTGAATGTTTTTCTGTTCGTGCTGATCAGTTGTACATTTTTTGCGTGGATGATGCGGCCGGAGAAGAGCCGGTATTTATATGCCACCCTGCTCTTGCTTGGCTTGAGCATCGCCAACCACCAGACGATTGTGGTGATGGCGCTACCATTTTTGATTGGTGCGTTTGCTGTGGGCTGGCTGGCAGAACACAAGCCGGGGTATTTGTCCGGTTTCTTGGAGTTAACGTTTGCCCTCCTCGTGGGCTGGGCGGCTGGCGTGATGGTAAATGCTTGGCTATTGGCGCCGACAAGCGATTTAATTTGGATGCAAAAAATCCGGATCGGAATTTTATTTGGGCCGCCAATGGAAGCGTTACCTGTGATCTTGGTGAGCGGCGGCATGGCGGCGGCATTGCTGGCGTTAGGCGCACCGGCGGGTTGGCTGAACTGGCGGCGAGCGGTATGCTGCGCAGTTTTGTTTTTGCTGGGTTGCGGCATGTATGTGTACATGCCTCTGGCGGCAGCAACGAACCCGCCGATGAACTGGGGTTACTGCGCGACAAGGCAAGGCTTCCTCCACGCGGTCACGCGCGGCCAATACGAGGCCTTGCACACGTCGTCACTGAGCGCTTTTTCCACGCAGGTCCGGTTGTTTCTGGAAATGTTACTCAACCAATACAGTTGGCCGGTTGCATTGTTTGCAGTCATCCCACTGGTGCTGCTGGTCTGGCGTTGGTCTGAGTTGCGGATGCGCGGCCGGCAATGGCTGATCTATGTGTTCGCCGCGTTGGTGACCACGGGCTTTGGGTTGTTGATGATTATCAACCCCGGTCTGGACAAGACGCAGCAGGAAATCAACCTGAAATTTTTTGCGCCCGCCCACGGTTTTTTTGCCATGTTGATTGGCTACGGTATTGCGATCGCTGTAACGTGGTCAATGGCGCGCTGGACGCAACTACCCCGGCCAGTAATCAAGTATGGCAGTCTCGCGCTGGTCGCACTGGCAATCATTCCATACACCGTCAACTGGAGGACGTGTGAGCAACGGGGCCATGATTTTGGCTATCAGTTCGGGTACCGGATGTTTTATCCAGGTGGCGACTATCCGCCAATGGATCGTGACGCGTTTTTATTTGGCGGTACTGATCCCGGTCGGTTCGTTCCAACATACATGATTTTCTCTGAAAGTGTTGTGCCGGCCCGTGATAAATTCCGTGACCGGAATCTGCAAAACCAAGAGCTAAACTTTGACCGGCGCGATGTCTACATCGTTACGCAGAACGCGTTGGCCGACACGACCTATATGGCGTACATCCGTGACCATTATGATTACTCGCGGCCGACCAATTACAATGCGTTTTCCCGTGCCATCGGACGAACGCAGACCTATCCAGTAGCGCCAATTTGGATTCCGACTGAGCAGGATTCACAACGCGCATTTCAGGAATACGTCGCCGATGTGCAGAACCGGCGGGCGCGCGGCGAACCGCCGAGCCCGGACGAGGAAGTCGATCTGGAGAATGGTCGTGTGCAGGTGCGCGGCGTCGCGGGCGTGATGAACATCAACGCCATCCTCTGCAAATGGATTCACGATCACAACAAAGCCAAACACACTTTTTACGTCGAGGAAAGCTATGTGATTAAATGGATGTTCCCCTACCTCGAACCCTACGGCATCATCATGAAAATCAATGCCGAACCGTTGCCGTCTCCCAACGACAACCCGGCCTTGTGGTCGCGCATCGTTGCCCGCGACAAGGCGTATTGGGACAAGCTTGTGGCTGAGTTAACGGCGCGGCCGGAATTCTGGCGCGACAATGACGCCCGTAAGACGTTTTCAAAACTGCGCTCGGCCATTGGTGGCGTGTACGCTGACCGGAAGCTTTATGCCGAAGCGCAATACGCCTACCGGCAATCGTTGCAGCTTTGCCCAGACAGTCCCGAGGCGAATTTCCGCACCTCGCAACTCTTGCTGGAAATCGGGCAACCCGACGCGGCGATTGCTGTGTTGGAGGAGTACCACAAGCTTGATCTGCTCAACAGCAAGATTGAACTGGCAATCAACCAGATTCGTGGCATGAAGCAAGCCGGTGCCACCATCCAGCAACTCGAGCAGCAACTCGCCACTCAGCCGCACAATCTCCAACTTGTCGGCGAACTCGCCAAAAACTATCTCCGGATACAACAGTCCAGCCGCGTGCAGGCGTTGTTTGACAACTTCATTGCTCAACCCGCCGTCACCTTCGGAGAGATGCTCCAGATTGCCCAGTTCTACCTGAGCGTCAATCAAGCTCAATTGGCTGTGCGTGTTGTTGAACAAGCAACTCAACGTTTCCCGCAAGAGGCTGATCCATTCTACGCGCTCGCCATTCTCCGTGGCGCGATGGGTGCGACCAATGACGCGCTGACGGCGTTACAACGGGCCATTCAAATCAACCCGACCATTCGTGACCGCGCCCGCAACGACCAGCAATTCGGGGCGCTCCGCGCTAACGTGCAGTTCCAAACGTTGGTGACCGGGTCGTAATCGTTACTACCAGTATGCGCATCATCGAGCCGCATTGCCACATGGTGACGCGCGTCACCGACGATTACGAACGAATGGCATTGGCCGGGATTGAAGCCGTCGTCGAGCCGGCGTTCTGGCTGGGCGCGCCGCGCACCAGTGTCGGCACGTTCGTGGACTACTTTGAGCTGATCATCAGTTGGGAGACCCAACGCGCCAAGCTGTTCGGCATCGACCATTTCACCTGCATCGCCATGAACCCGCGCGAGGCCAACAACGTGCCGCTGACCGAGGCCGTCTTACCGGTGGTGGCGCAGTATTGCCGGCGCGAAACGTGCGTGGCCATCGGCGAAATCGGCTTTGACCGGCAGACCGACGCCGAGGAAGTCGCCATCCGCGCCCAACTCCAGCTGGCCAAGAAATTGGACATGCCGGTGGTCATTCACCTGCCACACCAATTCAAAAAAGTCGGCACTGAACGGCAATTAAAAGTCGTGATCGAGGAAGGCCTGAACCCCGGCAAGGTCCTGCTCGACCACAACACCGAGGAAACGATGCCGCTCTACGCCGGGACGAAGTTCTGGCGCGGCCTGAGCATTTACCCGATCACGAAGCTGACCATCGAACGTGCGGCTGACATCGTGGAACAGTACGGTGTCGAGCGGCTGCTCGTGAACAGTGCCTGCGACTGGGGCCCCAGTGATCCGTTGAACGTGCCCAAGCTAGTGCAAGAGCTGGTGGTTCGGAAATTCCCCCGCGACCAAATCGAACAACTCGTCTTCCGCAATCCGATGACCTTCTACGGCCAAAGCGACCGCTGGACGTTCAAAGCGTAGTTGCCGGCATCCCGGTCGCGGCGGGGACATCGCTCCTACGCTCTGATTGGTGTACGGGCCAGAGACGTGGGTGCCTGGAAGCGCGGTCAGTCGTCCAACTTCAGGAGGATGTTGTTTTTGACGAGGATCGTGCCTTCGGCTTGGTCAAGCGCAACCAGCGATTCGTTGTAGTCGGCGCGGGCGCGGATTTCGGCGGAGCGGGCGTCGGCGAGTTGGGCCTGGGCTTGGAGGACGAGGAAGGTGGTGGAGGTGCCGGCGAGGAGTTTCTTTTTCTCGGCGTCGAGCGATTCCTGGGCGAGGCGGGTGGCTTCGTGGGCGGCTTCGTAACTTTTCAGATTCGCTTCGACGTGGCCGACGGCGTTGTCCACTTGGACGATGATGTCTTGTTCGAGCTCTTTCAATTGCAAGAGTAGTTGATCCGCGTCGAGCCGGGCGATGTGGTAAGCCGAGCGGGCTTGGCGGTTGCCGAGGGGGAAGGAGACGGCGACGCCGACGCCCCAGACAGGGCTGTCGCCGGTGGTGAGGTTGTCGTTGTAGCCGCTGAAGCTGCGGCCGCGACCGTTCAAGCCGTAGCTGCCTTGGAGATCAATCTCGGGCCAGAGTTGGTTGCGGGTGAATTGGACGCCGATGTTTTGCCGGGCGAGGGCTTCTTGGGCGCTGAGGTAATCGGGCCGGCGGGTCAAGGCCGTGCGCGTGCTCTCGGCCACGTCGGTTTGGATCATTTGCACGAGCGGGTAATCAACCGGCAGCAGGCTCAGGCCGCGGAACTCGGAGACTTCGCGGCAGATCAGGCGTTTGAGCACGTTTTCGTTGTCCTTGATCGTGCGCGCGGCGAGGATGACGGCCTGTTCGCGTTCGGCGACGCCGGCTTCGGCCTGAGTCACGTCGAGCGGCGTGAGGACACCGACTTGGACGCGGCGGCGGTCTTCGTCGAGCAGCTGCTTCGCTTGGTTGAGGTCCTCGACTTTGGCTTTGTGATTCTCGATGGCAAACACCAGTTCGTAGTACGCCGCGCTGACGGCGCCGATTTTTGTCATGACGAGCTGGGCGAAATTCTGGACGGCAATCGCCTTGGATTTGCGGGCGATGCGGATGTTGGCGGAGTTGATGCCCAGCCCGAAGTTTTTCAGCAACGGCTGGGACACGCTCACGCCGGCTTGGCCAGTGTAGAGGAAATTGGTGATGCCGCTACCGGAAGTGCGATAATCGTAGGCGGCAAAATCGTATCTTGCGCCAGTCGGCAAATTGCCAGCAAGTCCCAGCGTCGGAAAGCTTGGCGGCGGCTGGAGCGTCTGCCCTTTCACGGACGGCACGCCGGGGTCTTGCGGGATGGTCGTATCCTGATAGTTAATTCCACCGGAGAGCACCGGGTCGTACACGCCTTGGGCGCCGGTGATGCCCCAGGTTTGGATATCGGGATTGATCCGCTCGGCGCGGATTTCAATATTATTGGCCAAGGCGCGTTCGACGCATTCGCGCAACGGCAAGGACTTCACGCCGGTATCGCCGGTGACTGGTCGCGCAGTCCACAGGACCGCTGTTGCAAGGAAGAGGAAGATTTTATTCATAACGAAGGGCCTCAATCGGATCAAGTTGTGACGCTTTTCGCGCCGGATAGAAACCAAAAAATACGCCGACAGCCGCGCTGAACGCAAACGCGATCACCACTGCCGGCACCGAGATCAGTGTCGGCCAGCCGGCGACGACGGAGAGGACTTTGGCCGTGCCCAGCCCAATGGCGATGCCGAGGATGCCGCCCAGCGAGCTGAGGGTGATGGCCTCGATCAGAAATTGTAATAGAATGTCGCGCCCACGCGCGCCGACCGCCATGCGGATGCCGATTTCACGGGTGCGCTCGGTGACGCTGACGAGCATGATGTTCATGATGCCAATGCCGCCGACGATGAGGGACACGCACGCAATCGCAAACAGCAGCAGCCGCATGATTTTGGAGGTGGCCGTTGCCATCTCGGCAATTTCCTGTTGGTTGCGGACGGTGAAATCATCATCCTTTGGTGGCGTGATGCGGTGATGCTCGCGCAGGATGCCTTCGATCTGCCGTTGGACTGGCTCCAGCAGACTCAACGAGGAGGTTTGCACGTTGATCTGCGCCAATACAGTGGTGCGCATCAGCCGCTTCATCACACTGGTATAAGGCGCGATAATCACGTCGTCCTGGTCGGTATTCATCACCGATAGTCCCTTCGCGGTGAGGACTCCGATGACAACGAAGGGCACTTGGCGGACGCGAATAACCTGACCGATAGGATCGTCATCACCAAATAGTTGGATGGCCACAGTTTTGCCGATGATGCATACCTTGCTAGCGCTGCGTACATCTTGGTCGGTGAACACCGCGCCATCTGCCAGCGGCCACTGGCGAATGTCAAAATACTCCGGAGATTCTCCCTGCACTGTTGTGACCCAGTTTTGACTGCCGGCGACGATCTGGGCGCGAGTCCGTGCCTCCGGGCTGACTGCCACAACCCCGGGAATTTCGCGAGCGATGGCGGTGGCATCAGGGATTAGCAACGTCCCCGCGCTGCCCCAGCCGCTGCGCACGCCGCCGCTGGTAAAGTTACCCGGAAACACCAGAATCACGTTCTGGCCAAGGCTGGCGATTTGTGATTCGACTTGCGCTTTGGCGCCGTTCCCGACGCCCACCATTGCAATCACCGCACCAACGCCGATGATGATTCCGAGAGCGGTAAGCACGGAACGCATTTTGTTACGCCGCAGCGCACGGAGAGCGATTCGCAATGTGGCAAAAAATCTCATGCCGTCAATTTGATCGCTTGGTGTTGCTGGTCGAGTTGCCGGAGTTCGTCCTGCGCATTCAACCGGTGTGCTACCGGTGTGTCGCTGACAACGAGTCCGTCGCGCATGACGATGTTGCGCTTGGTGTATTGCGCGATATCGAGTTCGTGCGTAACCATAACGACCGTGATGCCAGACTCGTTTAATTTCTGGAAAACACCCATGACCTCGACACTGGTGCGAGTGTCAAGATTGCCGGTTGGTTCGTCAGCGAGCAGCAACTTCGGATTGTTCACCAATGCCCGCGCGACAGCGACGCGTTGTTGCTGGCCACCGGAAAGTTGGCTTGGGTGATGATCGGCCCGGTCAGCCAAACCGACGATTTGCAGGGCGTGTGTGGCGCGCTCGACAGCCGCATGTGTCGTCAAGCGTTGCCGGCTGTAGAGCAGTGGCAGTTCGACGTTTTCCAATGCCGAGGTTCGCGCGAGCAGGTTGAAACCTTGAAAAACAAATCCAATTTTTTGGTTGCGGATTTCGGCCAATTGTTCGCGCGCCAGTTTGGACGCGTCGACGCCGTCGAGTAGGTATCGGCCGTCAGTGGGCCGGTCAAGACAGCCGAGAATGTTCATCATCGTGGACTTGCCGGAACCGCTGGCACCCATAATCGCGACGAATTCACCAGTTTGAATTTCCAGCGTCACACCACGGACGGCACACACGTCCACCTCACCGGTGTGGTAGGTTTTGTGGACGTCTGCGAACTGAATGACGGCGCTCATCTTCCCGGAGGGCGCATGCCACCAGCGAGCGGATTGTTAGGTTGTTGATTGGCTTTGTAAATTGCGCCGGTAACAACCTGATTGCTTTCACTCAACCCATCGGTCACTTCGGTGTAAATACCATCGCTGATGCTGATTTTGATTTTCACCGGCGTAGCTTTATTATCTTGCAAAGTATACACGGTGCGGGCGAACCGGCGTTCGCCTTTATCGGTCTTAATGGCAGAATTACCACTTGCCTGTGGAATGACAGTTGTGACTGTTTCTGCGGGACGGAACAGTAGTGCCGCGTTTGGTAGGCTCAGAACGTTATCATGATGGGCGGTTATAATCGAAACGTTTGCAGTCATGCCGGGTTTAAGCTTCATGTCAGGATTTTCCACGGCAATGACAGTGTCATAGGTGACAACATTCTGGACAGTGAGTGGGGCATTGCGGACTTGGAGGACTTTGCCGTGAAACGTCCGGTAAGAAAATGCGTCCACGGTGAAGTCTACATCCTGTCCGACAACAATGCCTCCGATATCCGCCTCGGCAACATTGGCATCAATCTGCATTTTGGTCAGATCATTGGCGATTGTGAACAACGTCGGAGCACTGAGGCTGGCGGCGACAGTCTGACCGACATCCACATTGCGGGAGATAACAGTGCCATTGACTGGCGAGAGAATGGTGCAGTGGAGCAAATCCACTTGTGCACGTGTCAATGTCGCTTGGCGGTTTTGTAACACGGCTTCAGCTTGATGCAAATTGGCAATGGCGGTGTCGAAGTCCGATTGCGGAATGAGCTTGCCGGCAAATAATTCCTGCGCGCGCTTGGCATTGATTTGAGTGAGTTCGAGCGCAGCACGAGCATTGGCGACATCGGCGGCGGCAAGTTGGACATTGGCATCGTAGATGAATGGCTCGATTTCGGCAACAATCTGACCGTTAGTGACTGGCGAATTGAAATCCACCGGCAATTTCGCAATTGTTCCAGAGATCTGGCAACCGACGGTAACATTGGTGACTGGGTTAAGTGTTCCTGTGGCAGTAACGGCTTGTGTCATGTCACGGCGCACCACAGTGGCGGTTTGGTATTGCGTGCCATCCTGATTATGCCGGTACCACCACCAGCCAAGGCCGGTGCCCACCAAAGCCAGCATGGCGATGAGTGATATCCATTTCCAACTCTGTTTTATATTTTTAGACACAATTTAATTTCTCCGGTCAACTGGTGTGGTGACAAAGCTAACTTGATTAAACCCGCTTGTCTGTAAAAAGTTGCGGATGATTGTCTCGGCGTTTTGTTGGGCGTTGCTGAGAATGCCCATCTGAACCGCCGCCAATCGCACGTCTTCCAACGCATCGCGTCTGGCGCTTTGTTCCAGGTCGGGATTGAGGCTGACCCATGGCGTCCACCACGTCTTACTGCGGTCCCAGACTTTCGTTTCCTTGTCATCGAGCGATGCGTCGAGAATGCTGGCCGGTGGCAACCGGATCACCACCACGCGACCGGCGCGGCTGGCTGTGGCATTGGCCAGATTGACACCGCCCAACACTTTGGCTTGCACCAACATCAACACTTGCTCATTACCGAACGGGACTTTTTGCTCTTTCAGCCCGATAACCTTTTGGATGTTGTACCGGACAGTGATCAAATCATTGAGCGGCTGGATTTGCCGGAGAATTGCCGGCGCGTCAACAGTCGATTGGATGACCGCCCGCTGTGGAAAATACCGGTAATACAGTGCCAGCCCGGCTAGCCCAATAATCACAGCGGAAACAAAATAAAATTTGATGGTACGCCACATTGCTTACCAATCCCGCTGACGAAACGAAACAAACTGTCCCTTGCCCACAAGCTGGGTGTATGGCCGCGAACTTTTGACGGTAATAAAATACTGCTGACCAATTTTCATCGCAATCAAGCCAGCCAATGCTTCGTCTGTCACCATGAACCCAAATATCTCCCGTTCAATCACGCCTTGTGCCGGGATGTGGATCGTGCCACACGTCGTTGGCTCGTAGTATTCTTTCTCATGATCCATCAACACAAACCACTCGCGGTTCAGCGTCACCTCATACGGATTTGGATTCTCCAACCGTAACGACACAATTACGATGCAGCCGGTATCAACGCGGCCGACGGCAGTTTCGAGTAATTGAACGATGTAATTCGTACCGCCGTACGTGTGGACCTGGCATGGTTCCAAAAACTCGCGTGCATCCCGCATCCGCAACCACGCGAGCGTGCCGAAGCTGATGGCGTTGACAATGACAATCACACCAATCGCAATTTTCAGCCATTTGTTCATCGCCGGCAACTATAGCCGGTTTTGCCTCGCCAGAATAGTGATTCTTGAACAACGCTCAGGTCGGCATTGGTGAATATCGGTAAACTTCGTCAAGTGTCGTCGCGCCGGCTGCGGCCTTCACGATACCGTCGGCGCAAATAGTGGTCATGCCGTCCTTGATGGCCACGGCGTGTAGTTCTTCCACCCGGGCACCTCGACGCAATGCGGCTCCAACTGCCGGTGTCACTTCGAGCATTTCGGTAAGCGTCGTGCGGCCCCGGTAACCAGTTTGCGCGCACTTGGCGCAGCCGACCGGCTTGCGAAACTTGTGCGGCACCGTTGTCCAGTCCAGACCTCCCTGCTGGGCTAGTACCTGCGCCTGCGAAAGTTGGCTGGTTGTGGGCTCGACTGCCACACTACAATCCCGGCACAGCACCCGGACCAACCGCTGTGCAACCACTAACTTGACAGTGTCAGCCACCAAAAACGGCGGCAGACCAATGTCCATAATTCGCGTCAGTGCGCTTGCGGCGCTACTAGTATGAAGCGTGGTCAGGACCAGATGGCCAGTCAACGCTGCTTGCGCAGCTATCTGTAATGTGTCGAGGTCACGCATTTCGCCGATCATGATCACGTCAGGATCGCTTCGCAGAAACGACCGCAGGGCGCGGGCAAAGGTCAGACCAAAATTCAGGTTGATTTGCATTTGTGTCATGCCCGGCAATAAGTATTCCACCGGATCTTCGACGCTCATGACTTTCGCGCCGGGCTTGATCACTTCCTGGAGACAGGCGTAGAGCGTGGTTGTCTTGCCGGAGCCAGTTGGGCCAGTACAGAAGACGATACCACTCGGTGCCTGTAGATGTCGCCGCAGTATCACCCGGTGCTGCGGTGAATACGGCAACTGGTCGAGATTGCGTTGAACTTCCCCCTGCCGCAAGAACCGGGCCGTCAGGTTTTCCCCAAGCACGGTGGGGATGACGCAAACTCGCAGATCGAGTCGGGCGGCATCCAAATCCAGTTCAATGCGGCCATCTTGCGGCACGTCTTTTACATTCACATCGCAGTGCCCCAGGCGCTTCCACTGCTCGATGATCGCCGGCAACAGCCGCACATCGGAGGTCACCGCCGTGTGTAATACCCCGTCCACCCGGTACCGTAAGTGCAGTTGCGAGACCCGACCATCAGTTTGTGATTCGAGATGAAAATCAGTGGCACGCATCGCAACTCCGAGCTGAATCATCAGATTGACAACCTTGGCTACCGGCTCACCGGCGTCGGCTCCGTTTGTTTTTCCGCCGACCGCCGTCAGCTTAGTCGCGAGCGCATCAATCAACGGGTGAATGTCAGTCACCAATTCGATACGTGGCTGCTGGCCCTTGATAAATCGATCCACATCGGCTCGGTAAAACCGCCATTGCCGGCCCGCCTTCATGCCTTTGATCTTTCCAGCGCGCAGCCAGCGGTAAAATGTCGGCCGGGTGGTTTTGAGCAGCGCAATTGCCTGCTCCATGTCGATTAGTTCGTCAGCCGCGATTGCCGTCTGAGTACTTGTGAGAGTTTTTTGTTGTTTCATGACCAGTAATTCCTTTCTGGTCATAACATATCATAGTGCTTACGATATGCAACAAGAATTTTAATGCCGTGCTAACCGGTGCGTTTTACTGATAATTTTGAACGAGTTTCCTGCAGTTTGACGCCAACTTCCCGGCGTTCGAGAGTCGCCAGTGAAATCTCAATGATCTCAGCCGCTTCACTCGGTGTCATTGTGCCGACGGTGACCATATCTTGCTGGCGAATGGTGTTCCACGCAAACGTCAGTCCTTGCAATGGCCGCAACTGACCGGCCGCCAGCGGTTTGATCGTCATGACCGGTTTCTTGGCGTTCTGAATGCTTCGCTGGACCCAGTCCACTTCGATCTGCATCAAGAAACCCATCGAATTGTAAATTTGAATATAGGTCTCGACATCAAGACTGGTTTCGTCGGCATACACGGGCGTTTCCGGCATGTGGGTGCTGAGGCCTGGAATCATCCCACGCTCGCGGATTTTCCGGCACAAGCCATCCATCTGCCGGATCGAGCGCGAGCAACGATCTACCAGTGCGTCGGTCACGCATTGGTGCGGCATGCAAAAGGCCGCGCCGAATTTAGCTTCACGGTCGAGAATGCGCTCGACTTCGTCGCCTGTTAAGCCGGTCACCGGCGTCTGCGCAGTCACTGGAAATCCCGGCGTCGAAACGATGATTGCCGGCACACCGGTCCGTTGTTCAGCTTCTTGAATACCTTCGCGCCACGGATCGTCACTGATCTGTCCCATCACCGTGTCCACGCCAGCACGGAAAAAAACTTCCAGAATATTTGCGATGCGTTGCCGGCTGCGGTTGTGTTCCTTGATGAACGCGTCTTTGGCGGCGGTTGTGTGGCTGTAGCCCAAAACCCAGTTCGACCCGGCAATCAGCCGAGACAGTGACCGTCCGCCGACCATGGTGCGGGGAAATTTATTCATGCCGCTAACAGTGCCAATTTGCCGCGTCAAATCAAACCCAATTCTTTCAGGCTGACAAAGTCCTGTTCGCGCCCGGCCACGCGGCGGCCCATGATGATATGGTCGTGGACGTTGATGCCAAGCATCTCTCCGGCCTTAACCAATCGCCTAGTGATCGCGATATCTTCGCTGCTTGGCGTCGGGTCGCCGCTCGGATGATTATGAACCAGAATCATGCCGGCGGCGGAGGCGGTAATGGCGGCCTTGAAAACCTCGCGCGGCTCGACGACGCTAGCGTTCAGCGAGCCAAGTGACACCGCGCAGGTCTTAAGATGTGCATTCTTCGTGTTCAAAAGAATTACCCGGAAAGATTCCCGGTCGAGCAACCGCAAATCCTCACGCACCAATGCAGCCGCGTCAGCAGGCGTCGCGACCAGTCGCGGCCCTTCACCTTCGTGTTGACTGAGCCGGCGGGCCAACTCAAACGCGGCTTTGAGTTGAATCGCCTTCGTATGACCGACGCCCTTGATGGCCGTCAACTCCGGCAACGGCGCGCGCGCCAACGCTTCGAGATTGCGGTAGTGTTTAATCAACTGTTCCGCCAGCTGGACTGCGGACAAGTTTTTCATCCCGGTGCGAAGCAGAATCGCGAGCAGTTCTTCGGTGCCGAGTATTTCCGAGCCGAGTCGAGCGAGCCGCTCACGCGGCCGATCACTTGCCGGCATCTCGCGGATGAGATAACTGGTCATGTCTCTTCTTTCACGACGTACGGTTTCAACTCGCCGGCCAGCACGCGCGGAATTTGCGCGCGGAGAATGACCTTGCCGGCATCATGTTCCCGCGCCGTGACGTAACCAGCCCGGTAAACCAGCGCAATCGCCCGCTGCCGGTCCGCCGGTATTGCCAGAGTGACGTTGACGCGCCGGTCACTGAGTCGCAACGCGATTTCTTCCTGCAACACGTCAAGGTTCGTCCCGCACTTCGCCGAGATCGCCACGCTGCCGGGCTGCTCGCGTTGTAGCCGCTCCAAAACCGCCCGGTCGTCGCCCAGCCGGTCAATCTTGTTCAGCGCCACCACGACCGGTTTCGTGCCGGCATTGAGATCATGGAGCACTACCGACACCGCAGCGATTTGCTCGTGAACCTGCGGATGCGTCACGTCCACGACATGCAACAGCAAATCGGCCTCGGTGGTTTCTTCGAGCGTGGCTTTGAACGATTCGATCAGATGATGCGGCAGCTTGCGGAGAAACCCGACTGTGTCGCTCAGTAAAATATTCTGGTTGTTCGGCAACCGGTGTTTGCGCGTCGTCGGGTCAAGCGTGGCAAATAATTTGTCCTCGGCGAGCACGCCGGCTGCGGTCAGAGCGTTCATCAACGTGCTCTTGCCGGAATTCGTGTAGCCGATGATCGAGACGCATGGCCAGTGGAGCTTCTGCCGGCCACTGCGTTCGATTCGGCGGTTTTTTCGCACTTCTTCCAGCGCGCGCTGAAGCCGTGTGATTTTTTCCTGCACATGCCGGCGATCGGTTTCGAGCTGCGTCTCGCCTGGTCCGCGGGCACCGACGCCGGCGCGTTGCCGGGACAGGTGTGTCCACATGCCGGTCAGGCGCGGCAGCATGTAATAAAGCTGGGCCAGCTCGACCTGAATCTTGCCTTCGCGTGTCCGGGCGCGCTGCGCGAAAATATCGAGGATGAGTTCGGTGCGATCGAGTACCTTTACGCTTGGGCCGAAAATTTCACAGAGGTTGCGACCCTGAGCCGGCGACAAGTCGTCGTCAAAAATCACGGTGTTGGCAGCCAATGCTTGGCACCGGGCGGCGATTTCGTCGGCCTTGCCCTTGCCGACAAAGGTCGGTGCGCTCGGCGCGCCGCGTTTCTGGGTGAGCAGTTCAAGGACGGTGACGCCGGCAGATTCCGCAAGTTCCCGGAGTTCGGCGAGCGAATCTTCCGCGTCCCACCGGTCCTGTCCTGGCCGTTCCAACCCAATGAGCAACGCCGCTTCGGGTGGCGGCGCCTGGGTGTCGTACATCTTCAATGCGATGGCAGTCTCTCCAAAATTCGTGTCGCGGTAACTGCCGGCAGTTCATCCACCGGCACCGCAATCCACTGTAAGCCCGGTTCGCGGCGAAACCAAGTCAATTGTCGGCGCGCGAGTTGCCGGGTCCGCGTTTTGATCAGCGCGATTGCCGCCGGTAACGTGAGTTTACCGTGCAAATGCGCGACAAGCTCCCGGTAGCCCGCTGCCTGCATTGCCGTCGGATTTTTTTCGATCCCTAATTCGACCAACCGGCGCACTTCGTCAAGCCACCCGGCCGCCATCTGCTCGTCCACGCGCCGGTCAATCCGCCGGTAAAGGTCCGTGCGGTCGCGATCTAGCCCAAAAATCAAATCTGCCGGCCGGTCGGTCTGCGTTTGAAAATCGCGGATGGATTTACCGGTCAACTTAAACACCTCCAGCGCGCGCACCAACCGGCGCGGATTATGCCGGTCAATTGTCGCGGCAGTTTTCGGATCGAGGCGCTGTAGTTCCGCGAAAAGCTCCGGTGTCGGTAACACTTCGAGCCGGGCCCGAAGCGTTGCATCACGGCCGGGACCGTCGAACAATCCTTGCCGGAGCGCGCGGACATACAGGCCGGTACCGCCGACCACTAGCGCACGCGGCAGCAACGGTGTAGCCAACGCGATAAATTGTTTCACATCGAACGGCTCGTTTACGTCGCAGACATCGACCAAGCGGGCGTGTTTATCTTTTGCCGTGCCGATATCCATGCCCCGGTACACCTGCATTGAGTCGGCGGAGACAATTTCCGAGCCGAGTCGGCCGGCAAGTTCGAGCGCGATGGCGCTCTTGCCGGATGCGGTTGGGCCGACGAGAAAAACCGGAAACATGAGCGCACACGATAAAATAAAATCGGCAAGCTGGCGACGCAAATCAGCATTGAACGGCTGCCCTAGTCTAGCTAGGATACTGGTGTGAGCGAATCCATACTTCTCAAAACCATTGCCGAATCATGCGCCGCTCTGCAATCACTGGCGGCGCAGCAAACCACGTTTGACCGGCTCGCTACCGCTACTGTCAAATGCCTACGCGCTGGCAACAAAGTCCTCACGTGCGGCAACGGCGGTAGTGCGGCCGACGCGATGCATATGGCCGAGGAATTCATTGCCCGGTATCGTAGTAACCGGCGTTCGTTGCCGGCGGTTTGCTTGAATGCCGACCCGACCGTGCTCACGTGCATCGCCAACGATTTTGGCTACGACGAGATTTTCTCCCGGCAAGTTGAAGGGCTCGGGGTGCACGGCGATTTGTTGGTCTGCTTCACAACTTCCGGCAACTCCGTGAATTGTCTGCGCGCGCTTGCCGTCGCCAAGGCGCGCGGGTTGATCTCGGTCGCCTTGCTCGGCAAGGACGGCGGCAAGGCGAAAGGCGTGGCTGATTTTGAAATCATCGTTGGTCATCAGGACACGGCGCGGATTCAGGAAGCGCACACGTTGGTCTTGCATGCGCTGCTCGAAGTCGTTGAGCGCGAGTTTCCGGCCTAGCGATTATTCGCTCGATATTGGTCGAGCGGAAGCCGGGCGAGAACCTGCCCGCTGATTTGTTGCAACGCTTGGCCAACGTGACCGCCATGGCGACGGGATAGCCGGTTGAGGAGCAACAGTGGCAGCAGCATGAGAGCGACCCGCAAGAGGAAGACCAGTCGCGTCGCATCGAGGATGAGTGGTCCAGTTTGGAAGCGTAGCCCGGTAAAGGCTTGAAGAATTCTCGCGCCGGCAAATGGCGCCAGCCCTGCTGCCATCGTGTTGCAGACGAATGCGATATTGATGTACGCGCTCCGGCATGACTCGCCCGCGCTACCCAGCATCATGTCGGTAATACCCACGCCGATACCGGCCGTGAGTACACCTTGGACAACAAAATAAATTATCAGCAACGCTGACCACGAAGCTCGTTCGCGCGCGACCAACAACCAGAGCAGATTCACCAATGCCAGTGGTGGCAGCAACAGCGCGAACAACGTGCGCGCGCCAAAGCGATCCACAAAATTGCCCCAAAACCGCAACGTCAGCGCGGCTCCCAGCGCCGCCAACGTATCCATCCACACCACGAAACCATCGCCGACTCCGAGAGTGGATTTCAGGCAGCGGATCGTGATCGGTCCGACACAAGCGACGGCAAAGCTGAATAGCACTCCGAAAATCAGGAAATTGGCGAACACACGGTTGCGGAATGGAACGGCCAGCCTCTTGATGAATGGTTCCCGGTCAGGGGCATGATGAATCGGTGCTTCTGGCATCGCCATGAGCGCCAGATTGCCGAGAATACTGGCCAGCACGGCTACTATCAGTAGTACTTGGAATCGCCACAGCTCGGGCGTATTGCCGAGGAAGAGGCCACCCAACGCTGTCGCGATGACCAACACTGTCTGCCACTGCGTTCGCAACGTTCCGAAAAATTGACCGCGTGTTTCATCGGGTACGTTGTCGTCGAGGATTGGAAACCAGCCGGGAAAACCAAGCGCGCGCAACGCCGCATAACACCCCAGCAGAATCGCCGTGATCCGTACCGCGCCGGCTGCGCTGCAAACCGACCGTGTCCACGGGATAAAAATCATCAACACCAGCAACACCGTTGAACACCAGTAAAATGGCACGAGGATGCGCTTCTTACCGACCACATCTACCACCGGGCTCATTAGCGCGGTGAGGATCGCCGCCAACGGAGTCAGCGCAAAAAAGAAAGCGAGCACCGTGTTGCTAGCCAATGGATCCAGACGCAAGACGAATAACGCGATGACCCGCTCGTTGACGGCCAGCCAGAACACGATCGACAAACATGAATAAATTATCGCTTGGCGCCGGCCCGTCTGCATCTGTTCAGCCGTGAGCGCACTTGGTTCAGGGCGAATCGTAAATTTTGGGCGCATGTTTGTTTCAGTGTAGTGAACCGCGTCCCAAAAACAAGGCCGAGCCACCGGCAAATTCGCTATGCATCCTATTTCAGGCGTGACCGCAAGCTCGATGCCGCTATAATCCGCCCGCGATGGCGAATTCCACTTCCGAAGGTCTCACACCGATGATGCAACAGTACCGGCGCGTCAAGGCCCAGATTCCCGGCGACGCGCTGCTGTTGTTCCGTCTCGGCGATTTCTACGAAATGTTTTTCGATGACGCCAAGACCGCGGCTGGCCTGCTCAATCTCACGCTCACCGCCCGCAACGGCACGCCGATGTGCGGCATCCCGCACCACGCCGCCGAAGGTTATATCGGCAAGCTGCTCCGGCAGGGTAAAAAAGTCGCGATCTGCGACCAGCTCGAAGAGGCCCAGCCCGGTAAGCTCGTCCAGCGCGACATCACGCAAATCCTCAGCCCCGGCACGCATTTCGATGCCCACATTCTCCACGCCGACCGGAATAATTTTATCGCCGCCATCTGTCCCGGCTTCGGTTTGGCGCTGATCGATTTAACCACCGGCGATTTCAAAGTGACCGAGCTCGCCACCATCGAGCAATTGCAAAACGAGCTCACGCGCGTCAAGCCGGCCGAGATTGTTGTGCCGGCGGAGTGGTTCGACGAGGCGAAGGCCATCATCCCGGGAGTGGCTCCGTACGACGGCTGGACGTTCGAGCGCGACACGGCGTTTTTCACGCTCCGCGATCATTTCAAAACGCAATCGCTCGACGGTTTTGGTGCGCGCGATCTGACTGTCGGCATTGGCGCAGCGGGTGCGGCGTTGCATTACCTCCAGCAATCACTTCGCCGCAAGACCGACCACATCCACCGGCTCAGCGTCTACCGCGTGACCGATTTCATGGTGCTCGACGCTGTCACGCAGCGGAATCTCGAATTGCTCGAATCCAGCCGGGCCGACCGCCGACACACGGTTATCGGCTGCTTGGACCGGACGCGGACACCGATGGGTGCACGACTGTTACGCGACTGGCTCACGCATCCGTTGCGCGACGTGGCCGGCATTATTGCCCGGCAAGAGGTCGTCGCCAAATTTTGCGAGGCAACGCAAGTGCTGTCAGAATTCCGCGAACAACTTGGCGCGGTGCGCGACATGGAACGCACGCTGGCGCGTCTGAGCGTCGGCACCGGCAACGCGCGCGATCTTGTAGCGTTGAAAGATTCGCTCGCGGCGCTGCCGAAGTTGCGCCAAACACTTACCGGCAGCGCCGGTGCTGGTTTGTTGGCGAGTCTGACCGGGCAAATTACTGAATTACCGGAATTGGTCGCGCTGGTTGACGGCGCCATCGAACTTGTGCCGCCGCTCTCGGTGAAAGATGGCGGGATGATCAAGGCCGGGCACTCGACGGAACTCGACGAGCTCCGCCAAGCCGCCACTGCCGGTAAAAATTGGATCGCGGCGCTCCAGCAAAAAGAAATCGAACGCACCGGCGTTGCGTCGCTCAAGGTCCGGTACAACTCGGTGTTCGGTTACTACATCGAAATCACGAAATCCAATCTGGCCAAGGTGCCGACGGATTACATCCGCAAGCAGACCGTGACAACCGGCGAACGGTTTTTCACGCCGGAGCTGAAAGAGATGGAAGGCAAAATCCTCGGCGCAGACGACAAGGCCAAGGCGCTGGAATATGAATTGTTCCTGAAAGTCCGCGCCGTGGTCATCGCCCAATCCGCCGGCATCCAGCAGACCGCCGCGGCGATTGCGCAACTGGATGTGCTGGCCGGTTTCGCGGAATTGGCCCGGCATCAGAATTATTGCCGGCCGGTCATCACTGCGGCCGGCAAGATTGAAATTGTGGACGGCCGGCATCCGGTGTTGGAGCAGACTTTGGTCGAGGACCGGTTCGTGCCGAACGATACATTGCTCAACACGCCGGATAATCTGGTGTTGATCATTACCGGACCGAACATGGCCGGCAAGAGCACCTACATCCGGCAAGTTGGATTGCTGGTGTTGCTGGCACAAATCGGTTCATTCATCCCGGCGAAGAGCGCGACCATCGGGCTGGTGGACCGGATTTTCACGCGCATCGGTGCAACCGACGACCTTGCGCGCGGACAAAGCACGTTTTTGGTCGAGATGAATGAGACGGCCAACATTTTGAACAACGCCACCAGCCAGAGCCTCGTCATCCTCGATGAAATCGGGCGCGGCACGAGCACGTTCGACGGCCTAAGCATCGCGTGGGCGGTGGCTGAGCACCTGCACAATGTCGTCGGCGCAAAGACACTGTTCGCGACGCATTACCACGAATTGACCGAGCTTGCCGTGACGTTGCCGGGAGTGAAAAACCACAATGTCGCTGTTCGCGAATGGCATGACCAAGTGATTTTCCTCCACAAAATTCTACCCGGCGGCACAGACAAGAGCTACGGTATTCAGGTGGGCCGGCTGGCTGGCCTGCCGAAGCCGGTCATCCAGCGCGCCAAGGAAGTGCTGGCGAACTTGGAAGAAGCCGAAATCAGTGCCGATGGCAAACCAAAGCTGGCGAAGACGAAGAAAAAGTCGGTCATCAAAGAAGCCCCGCAGATGTTTTTGTTTGGCGAAAAGAAGAAATAACACTTTGCCGGCAGATGATTCACCCGATACTGCCAAAATTTCTCGGTTGCGCCAGTTGCGCCGGCTGCGTATTGTGCATTTGTGACACTTACTGAAAAAATCATGGCTCGCGCGGCGGGCAAAACGGCGGTGCGACCCGGTGATAACGTCTGGGTCAACGTGGACATCCTGATGACGCACGACGTGTGCGGGCCGGGAACCATCGGCGTGTTCAAACGCGAGTTCGGCAAGACCGCCAAGGTTTGGGATCGCGAAAAAATCGTCATCATTCCGGACCACTACATCTTTACCGGCGACTCGTTGTCGAATCGCAACGTGGACATTCTTCGCGAATTCGTCGGCGAGCAGGGCATTAAATATTTCTACGACGTAATTGACGATCCGGCCGGCAAGTGGGTCTTCAACACCAGCCAGGGGAATTACCGGCGGCAGTTTGGCAACAACTATGCCGGCGTATGTCACACCGCGCTCGCGGCGCGCGGGCACACGCGGCCGGGCGAAGTGCTGCTCGGCACTGATTCGCACACGTGCATGGCCGGTGCGTTTGGTGAATTTGCGACCGGCATCGGTAACACAGATGCTGGCTTTGTGTTCGGCACCGGCAAACTGCTGCTGAAAGTGCCGGAGACGATGCGGTTCTGGTTCGACGGCCAACTCCAACGTGGTGTGATGGGTAAGGACATCATCCTGCACATCATCGGTGAAATCGGCTTCGACGGCGCAACGTACCGGGCAATGCAGTTCGACGGCCCCGGCGCGAAAGCATTGGGCATGGACGACCGGATGACGATTGCCAACATGGCGATTGAGGCCGGTGGCAAAAACGGCATCTTCGAGCCGGATGACAAAACTTTCGCCTATGTGAATGAGCGGATCAAGGCCAACGGTACAAAAGCCAATTACGACCCAATTTTCTGTGATGCCGACCAGAAATTTATGTACGAGAAAAAATTTGACCTGAGCAAACTCGAACCGACGGTTGCCTGTCATCCGAATCCTGGCAACCGCAAGCTGGCGAAGGAACTCGGCAACATCGCGCTCGACCGGGCGTACATCGGCTCGTGCACCGGCGGTAAACTCAGCGACTTTCTTGCCTTCGCCGAAATCGTGACCGGCCGCAAGGTGAAGATTGACACTTTCGGCGTGCCGGCGACTCCGGAGATCATGCTCGAATTGCAGCGGCGCAAAGTCTGGCAGGCGCTCACAGATGCCGGCGTGCAACTGACTGAAAACGCCGGTTGCGCAGCGTGCCTCGGCGGACCGGTGGACACGTTCGGGCGCATGAACAAACCGCAGAAGTGTATTTCGACGACCAACCGGAATTTCCCCGGTCGGATGGGTCATCTCGAATCGCAAGTATTTCTCGCTTCGCCGGCCACGGTTGCCGCAAGCGCTTTGACCGGCAAGATTACTGACCCGCGCGAATTTCTGAAGTGATTAAACTCGTTTTCCTTCGCCATACGACCGCGACTGACATCGCGCACCGTGATGCAGATCGCGCGCTTACGTTAAGCGGCGAAAATGAAGCGCAGCTTGCTGGCGCGGGGCTGGCGGCATTGGGTGTTGCGCCGGCAGTGATTCTTTCCAGTCCGCTGCTGCGGGCCCGGCAAACGGCACAGCATGCGGCCCAAGCCATGAAATTTACCGGCCCCATCCTGCTGCTCAATGAACTTGCCAACGACCACTCAACCGCCAAGCTACTTCACACGCTGAAGCTATACCTTCAGGTTGGCGAGGAGTTGTTGTTGGTTGGTCACATGCCGAGCTTGGCGGAGCATATTGGTGAACTTACTGGTGCAGCCTTTGTGGACGGGTTCGGTAAGGGAAGCGCGGCGTTGGTGGAGTTGCCGGAGTTGTCCTTAGGTGCCGGCAAAATACTTTGGCGTAAACAGCTCGACGAACTTGCGGAATTGGCTTGATGGATGCGGGTGTTTTAGGCAAGTTGACCGCCCTTTTATGAATAAGACATACAACGTAGCTGTAGTCGGTGCGACCGGCGCGGTCGGTATCGAGATGATCAAGACTTTGGAAAAGCGCAATTTCCCGGTTGGGAAGTTGACGCTCTTGGCATCGGCCAAATCCGTCGGCAAGAAATTGAAGTTTCGCGGCGCAGATGTCGCTGTGCAGGAATTGACGAAAGATTCATTTGCCGGCATCCATTTTGCATTGTTCAGCGCCGGCAGCAGCATTTCGAAAGAATTCGGCCCAATCGCCGCCAAAGCCGGCTGCGTGGTCGTGGACAATTCGAGCTGCTTCCGGATGGATCCGAACGTGCCGCTCGTCGTGCCGGAAGTGAATGGTGCCGACGCAAAGAAGCACAAAGGTATCATCGCCAATCCGAATTGCACCACGGCGATTACTTTAATGGCGCTCTATCCCTTGCATCAAGCCTTCGGCTGCACCCGCATTTTTGCGTCGAGCTATCAAGCGGTTTCCGGTACCGGCGCAAAAGCGATTGCCGAGTTGGAACGGCAGGTAAACCAGGTCGTGAAAGGCCAGCTGGTCACCAAAGAAGTTTATCCGCACCAGATCGCTTTCAACGTGTTGCCGCAGGTGGATTCGTTCCTGCCGACCGGCTACACGAAGGAAGAAATGAAGATGGAGAACGAAGGTCGCAAAATCATGCACCATCCCGGCTTCAAAGCCAGCGTGACTTGTGTCCGCGTGCCGGTTTACCGGGCGCACTCCATCGCCGTCACTGCTGAATTTGAAAAGCCGGTCACACCGGAGGCTGCGCTTGCAGTGCTAAAGAAGGCGCCCGGCCTCGATGTCATCGATAACCCGGCCAAGAGTGAATATCCGCTGCCGTTGTACCAAGCCGAGAAATATAATTGCGCCGTCGGTCGTGTCCGCAAGGATTGCGCGCTGGAGAACGGTTTGTGTTTCTGGGTCAGCGGTGACCAATTGCTCAAAGGCGCGGCACTCAACGCCGTACAAATCGCTGAGCTGTTGGTTTAACCGCGCAACGCGGCGCGCACCAACTCTTCCACTGTAACTTCGCTGCCGGCAGTTTCACTGGCAGCGGCCACAGCTTTCTGCGCATCGGCTTGCTTGTAACCGAGCGATACGAGTGCGGCAACCGCATCGGCCTGCTGTGGATCACGCGGTGCCGGCGAGATGCCGGTCCCGCCTGTAGCTTCGCCGACTTTGTCTTTCAACTCGACCACGAGCCGTTCGGCGGTCTTTTTGCCGATGCCGCGCAGCGACGAAAGCGTCTTGGTATCACCGGCAGCGATAGCATTGCGAAGACCGGCAATGGAACTGCTCGATAAAATATTACAGCCAAGTTTAGGCCCGATGCCGGAGATGCTGATCAGCAGTAAAAACATTTCGCGCTCTTCTGCCGTAGCAAAACCGAAAAGTTGTTGTGTGCCGTCTTGTCCGTTGACGTGGTGGTAAGTCAGTAGTTTTACCGGTGCGCCGACTGCCGGCAACTTGGCGTAGCTCGAAACCGGAATAAAAACTTCGTAGCCGACACCGTGGCAGTCCACCACGATGCGCGTTGGCGAAGTTTCGGCGAGTTGGCCATGCAAGTGCGTGATCACACTCACGAAATACCACGAAGCCGGCCTGGAGTTCACGAACTAAATGCGCCGGCAGCTTGCTTTTTGGGCCGCCTTTTCGCACACTGCCGGCGTGACCACTCTGAATTACAAAGCGGCGGGAGTTGATTACGATGTGCTCGACAAGTTCAAGCGCGCCTGCCAACGCGCCGCCGGCACGACTACCGGCAATCTTGCCAAGCACAATGCAACCGAACCGGCCGGTATCCGCGGCGAAAGCGCGTACCTCGTCGAAACGCCGACTGAATATCTCGCGCATGTTGAGGAAGCGCTCGGCACCAAGATTCTCGTCGCCGACGCGCTTTACAAACTGACCGGCCAAAGCTTGTACCGGAATGTCGCAATCGACGACGTCGCCACCATCGCTAACGATTTGTGTGCTGTCGGCGCATTGCCGGTCAGCATCGCGATGTACGCGGCGGTCGGCGACAGCGCCTACTTCACCGACGAACGCCGCGCGACTGATCTCGCGGAGGGTTTTGCCGAGGGCTGCCGGCAAGCCGGCGCGGTCTGGAGCGGTGGCGAAACACAAACTCTTACCGGCATGATCACACCCGGCACCGTGGTGCTCGGCGGCTCGGCGCTGGGTCGCATCGCGCCGAAATCCTTGCGGATTGACGGTGATGTGCGCGATGGCGACGCGATTATTTTCCTCGCCAGTTCCGGCGTGCAAACCAACGGTCTGACGCTTTGCCGGGCGCTGGCCGACCGGTTACCGGCAGGATACCGGACAAAACTTTCCGACGGTCGCGGCTATGGCGAAGCGTTGCTCGACGCATCGGTAATTTATGTCCAGTATGTCGCGGCGTGCCAACAAGCCGGGATTAAATTGCATTACGCGGCGCACATGACCGGGCACGGTTGGCGGAAATTGATGCGGCTGGACGCGCCGTTTGTTTACCGGATTGAAAAGGTGCCGGCGCCGCAGCCGGTGTTCGATTTGATTGCTAAAACTGCGCAACTTGATACGCGTGAAATGTACGGCACGTTTAACATGGGTGTTGGTTTCGCTGTCTATGTGGCACCCGGCGACGCGACGCGCTGTGTGGAGTTGGCGCAAAAGCTCGGCTATACCGGCACGGTTGCCGGCACCGTGCGCAAAGAAGGCAGCCGGAAAGCAGTCGAAATCGTTCCGCTCGGCCTCAACTACGCCGGCGACTCACTGCATATTCGGTAAGGTCAGCCATGACTGCACCGCTGTTGTTGGTTGATGCTTACTCGATGATTTACCGGGCGTTTTACGCGATCCGGTTATTGACCGGGCCGCAAGGTCAGCCGGTCAATGCCATTCTCGGCTTCACCAAAATATTGCGCAAATATTTGGCTGAGCAGCGACCGGCGCATTGCGCTGTCGTCTTTGATCTCGGTGCGCCGCACGAACGCTTGCAGCTTTTGCCAAGTTACAAAGCCCAACGACCGCCCACGCCACCGGATTTGTCGGCGCAGTTGCCGGCAATTCGCGAAATGCTCGGCGCGATGCGCATGCCGGTGGTGGAATGTGACGGCGAAGAAGCCGACGATCTTATCGCCACGCTCGCGTGGCAGGCTGCGGCAGCGGGGCAGCCGGTTTTAATCGCGAGCAACGACAAGGATTTTGCCCAACTCGTGAATGACCAAATCCGTCTGTTGCAAGCCGGCCCGCTCGGAGACGTGATTTTGGACGCCGCCGCCGTGCAAACCAAATACGGCGTCCGCCCGACGCAATTCGTGGATCTGCTCAGCCTCATCGGTGACACCGCGGACAACATTCCCGGCGTGCCGGGCATCGGCGAGAAAACGGCGCTGGATTTGCTCCGGCAGTTCGACAATCTCGATGCATTGCTAGCGCGTGTGACTGAAGTGGAACGTCCGAAATTGCGCGAGTCATTACAAACCCACCTCGACCAGATTCAGCGCAACCGACAACTGGTTCAGTTGCGGACGGCGGTGAAGTTACCGGTAACATGGAGTGAATTAGCGGTGGTGCGGCCGGATTACCCGGCTTGGCTGGCAGTGCTGGAGCGACATGGTCTGAAATCGGTGCTGACGGAAGTTCAACGGGAATCCCGGCAAGGCGACGATTTATTTGCCGGCTTCTAGGCGTACCGGCCATATTCTTGAATGGCTGCCATAATCAACCGCATGCCGGTCAGGCGTGAACCGTTGTTGATTGAGCCGGCAGTGGTGAAGACTAAGCCGCGTTGGGTGCGGGCTTGGTCGAAGTCCCGGAGAAATTCGCGAACGATATTTTCTTCTTCATTCCGGCTGAACGTGAATGGCGCCAGCTGGCCTTCGATGACAGTTTTTGGCATGTGTTGGCGAATCAGTGAGACCGGCAATGTCGGGCCGAAATTCACGCCGGTAAAATTCAAGCGCGCCAGTACCGGCAAGAGATGGCCCATTGCTGAATCCGAGTGCTGATATCGTTTGTCACCCGGTGCCGGCGCATACCGGTCGAACATCGTTTTCAAAATCGGATAGGCGAAAAATTCATACATTTCGGCGGTGAGCAGGCAGCAATTATCATCGTTGAACTGAAACCCGCGCGGCGTCGGACTGGTCGCTTCGGCGTCGAGAATTTCCGCAATGCCAAGCATGGCGCGGAGCATCGTGTCGCGCAGCCGGCCGGCTAGATCGGGATTGTCGAGGATGAGGTAGATCAAACTTTCCGGGCCAAAAATGGAAGTCGCAAACGTGACCGGACCGCGTTGGAACCGGTACGTCGGAACCGGTACGCCGAGTTTGGTGAGCCGTGCTTTTTCGCTGTCCCAATTTTCCGGCAAGAGAAATGCGCGCAGATTTTCCAACCGGCGCTCGACACGGTCGAGGAGTTGCCGGAGATCGTCTTCGCTGTGCGCGGCTTGCTGTAGCCAGTACGATTCGTTATGCCAGACATTTTTCGCTTCAAAAATGTCGGCGAGTGTCTTGACCGCCGGGAAGAAGCGCTGCGGATCTGGAACACCGTCCCAAACACCTTCCCACAATAGGCGTCGGCCAACAATTCTTTCGGATTTATCGTTGTAAGCCCGGCAAACTTGCGTGCACCATGCGGCATCGTGGAGCAGCCGGTACCAGTTGTCGGGTGTTTCCGGAATGTCGAGTTCGGCAAAAATGCATTCCCGGCTCATCATGATGCCGAGCGGTACTTGGGGGATGTCGGTGCCGAACGGGTTGGCGCCGGCTGTCGCCTGATCAGCCCAAAATCGTTCGAGGTCGACCGGCGCGAGGCCGCCAGCGGCACGGGTTTTTGTGACGAGTCTAGCGGCACATGAAGTTCCATTCATTTGCCGTTATTCTAATGCCAAGTTTCATTTTTATGATAGAATTTTTTGCTGATGAACAATTTGCCAGATTTAATCACGCGCATGGCAAAAGGTTGCGCGTTAACGCCGGCCGAGGTCAGCGCGGCAATGGCTGCGTTGCTTGCGCCGGAAATTGCCAGTGACGACAAGGCAATGTTTCTGACCGCACTGGCCGGTAAAGTCGAAACGGCAGAAGAAATTGCCGCATTTGCCCGCGAACTTCGCAGCCGCGCCGTTGATCCCGGCCTACCATCCGGCAAGCTACTCGACATTGTCGGCACCGGCGCTGATGGCGCGAACACGTTCAATATTTCATCCTGTACAATGTTTGTTGCAGCGGCCGCCGGCATCCAGGTCGCCAAGCATGGCAACCGGGCCGTCACTAGCAAATGCGGAAGCGCTGATGTGCTATCTGCGCTCGGCGCCAAAATCGAATTACCGGCTGAAGCCGCATGCCGGTGTCTGGCTGAAGCCGGCATCACTTTTCTCTTTGCACCGTTTTACCACCCGGCATTCAAAGCCATTGCGCCGGTCCGTCAGCAACTCGCCGCGCGCCGGCAACGCACCATCTTTAACATCCTTGGCCCGCTCGTGAACCCAGCCCGGCCGACGCACCAGCTTGTCGGCGTTTTCGACCGGTCACTTGTGCCGAAGTTCGCGGAAGTGCTTCGGTTGCTTGATGTGAAACATGCGCTGGTAGTTCACGGTGCCGGTCTCGATGAACTTTCAACGCGCGGTGTTAACACTGTTGCTGAGTTGTGGCGCGGGAAAATTGAACTCACCGAACGCGACTTTCGTGTACCGGCAACGCTCTGGCGAGTGCTGCCGGTAAAACCCGAAGAACTGGCCGGTGGCGATCCAGCCACAAATGCCGGGATTGTGCGTGAGATTTTATCCGGCAAGGATCGTGGTGCGCGGCGTGATATCGTGTTGTTAAACGCGGCGGCAGCGTTGGTGGTGGCCGAAGTTGCAGACACGTTCGAGCAAGGCTGGGCGCGCGCGGTGGAATTGATTGATACCGGCGCGGCGCTGGACCGGTTGAACCGTTTTGTTAAGGTCTCCAACCATGCGTAACCAGTTGGACTACATTTTCGGCATCGAATACTACCGGCCGCCGAATCCTCCGCGGGAGAACTGGGCAGAAGATTTGCGGCAGATTGCCACGCTCGGATTTAACACCATTCGCTGCTGGTTGTATTGGCGCACAACCGAGCCGGCAGCGGGACGTTGGGATTTTTCGGACTACGATCAACTTTTCGAGTTAGCGGCACGGCACAACCTGCGCGTGCTGGTGACGTTGGTTGCAGAAGCACCGCCGGCATGGGCCTTGCGGAAATATCCCAACTCGATTCTTGTCCGCCCGGATGGCACACGCGAACCGATTCAGGAAAACAATGGCATGGTCAGTGTCGGTGGCTATCCGGGGTTCTGCCTCGATGAACCGCAGGCGAAAAAACTGGCCGCCCGATTTATCACCGCAGCGGCCAAGCGTTACGGTGCGCATCCGGCGCTGGCGGGCTTCGCGCTGCAAAACGAAGTGATGCCATTTTATGGAATGGCACAGAATCAGACGCCGGTAAACCATTTGTGCCAACGACCATTGTTTCAAGAGTTCCTGCGCCGCCGGTATGGCACGATCAAAAACTACAATGCCATTCACCAAACTGCGCTCAGTGACTTCACTGAAGCGCAGATGCGCGCAGCAGCCTTGCCGCCTGATGGAATTGATCGGATTCAGTTCTGTGCCGAGCGTGTCATTGCGCAACTAAAATGGCGGCGTGACTTGGTGAAAGCCGTTGCTCCGAACGCGCTGACGTTCTGCCATGCTGCGGGAGGCAAAACGTCCGTATTGTGTCCGCCGTGGGTACCAGAGGAAGTTGCGGGACTCGTGGACGGTTGGGGCACGAGCAATTATGAGAACGATTATTGGTCGCACTTGCTTGTCGCGACCGTTACGCGCTCCACCGCGCAGGGCAAGCCGTGGGGCATTGTTGAGATGACTGGTGGCTCAATGTGGCGCCATTATCCAACTAGCACACGCATACCCGAAGAATTAGTGAGCTTACCACTGACGTTTATCTCGCTAGGCGCAACGACAAATCTTTTCTGGCAGTACCGGCCCGAGCGCATCGGCAGCGAGTCACCGAATTTCGGGCTCGTGCTTGAGAATGGCCGGTTGCCCAAACGCGGCCAAGCCGTGTCGCAATTGGCGAAAGCGCTCCGGCAACACCAGACGTTATTCACGCAGTTGCAATTGCCGCAGCCGAAGATCGCTCTTGTTGTGGACTGGCATGGGTTTGCTTACGAGGAAGGCAACGGCGCGATCGATCAACTTGCCACACGTGTCGAGGAACTTGCCGGTATCAACGGTGCATTTGCGATGGCGGGTTTCGAGGTGTGTGCGTTGTCGTCTGCCTACTGGGAGAAACACGGTGCGCCGGCGGGCGTGAAATTACTGGTGATGTCCAGCAACGTCGTTCTGACAGATGCGATGCTGGACCGGCTCGACGAAAACTTGGCCAATGGCATCTCCGTACTGGCGGGGCCAATGGTCGGTCATTACACAGGTGATGGCTGGCTGCGAACGCAGGCGCAATTCGAGCGCATTCAGCGCATCTTCGGTGCCGCCCGCTGCGATTTTACAACCGAAAGTTCACCACAATTCGCGCTCGCAACGAACAAGCGGATCACCGTTACCGGCTCACAATTCTGGGAGGAGTATGAGTTGTTGGGTGCAACGCCGTGGCTGCTCAATGGCCAAGCAGTCGGAGGCACTAGGTATCGGTCAGGCGGTTCAGTTCGTTTTCGTGTCGGCAGTTTTCTGGGGCGCAAATTTTTCGGTGGAACCAGCTCCGCTGTAGCCGGTGGCGTTGTGAAATCCCAAACCATCACCGAGACCGGCAACCCGTTGCTTCCTGCATTGTTGACCGGTGTTGCCAAGGATGCCGGGATCGTGCCTGAGCATCCGGCACAACCACCATTTGTAGTTCGCGTTGGCCAGCAAGGCAAACAGCGCGTCGCATTTATTCGAAACCCGACCGGCAAACAACAGACATTCCACTTCGGTATCCATCTCCGACCGGCGAAAGCCATTGATGGTGCCACAGCGATTGCAAAGAATACAACCTCGTTGCGATTCGCCCCGCAGGAGACACGCGTTTTCTTGTTGAAGTGACCTGCTAGTTGCTAACGCCGCACTGCCAAGACCGGAGCGCGCATCAAGCCGCAAGGTACGCGTTGGTAGCCGTCGAACCAGCTGTCTTTACCCGCTCCAAATTCTCCCGGGCCGGTCCAAATCGGCCATTTCTGTTTCAAATGAAATGGCCCGTGGGAATTGCGACGGTGGCCCAACACTTCCACTTGCAAATGTACCGGCGCGTTGCCGACCAAGTCGGTAATCTCCACTTCCTGAGGTTCCCACGCCGCGATGCCGGCCAGTCGACCGTTCACCAACACGCGCACGGCCACGCCGCGATAATCTGGAATCTGCACGAACAAGCGTTCACCGGCGCGCAGTTTCGGGTGCAGTGTTTTTCCATAGGCAATCGAGCCGGAATAAAACGGCAAGCCTTGCCGGCACCAATCACCTAACCAGAGTGCGGCCGGTAACTTGGTCAGTGTCACATCATGTCCTGTCACGACCGCGCCGAAATTGCCGAGCAGATAAATTATTTCCAAGCCGGGATGGGTCTCCACATAATCGCACTCCAAGCGGATTTCGTTGTTTCCCAGGCGCAAAGTGGCTGGCTCCAGTCGGAGTTTGCGCAACGAGCGGTCTGTCCACCAGCCGCACTCCGCGGCCGGGTTGATCGGGACGCCATTGATGGTGATGCGGAAAGTTTGTGGCTGTTCCAACGCGATGAATAAATCACCGGTTGGCAAAGCGCGCGCCGCAAAAGAATAAACCAAAGCCACCGGGATGCGGCGCGGATTTTTCGTTGGCGTGCGCGCCCACGGCTGCACCATCTGACCGCCACGCGGTGGCGCCCCAATGGCTGCGCGCACTGCCCGGTCCACGCGCAAAATCTCATCGGCTTGATGCCATGCGCCGGTGCCGATTTTGTAGCGCGGCCGGTCGAGAGCAATGTTGTTGGCCTCGGACAATGTGATTGGCCAGCGAGCTTGAGCCAAGCGTGTCGCACGCACCGGTGTTAACTGGCGTGTCGCCGCAAGTTTGACTGGCATCTTCCGCTTGGGAATCACAAACAACCGGCTACCCAATGCCGGCAAGGTCGTGCGAATTTCCCAACCGGCACCATGCCGCTTGGCACTAGCGCGAACAACTGCGCCGGTGGTCGGATTCAGTTCGAAAGGCACACCGGTACAACCGGCAAATCCGCGGATACGCACATCCGGGAAAGCGAGCTTTCGCTCAACAACGCGTGGTTCCTCTTCTGGATTTTTCCGGCTGTGCAGAAAATCGCGGCTGGTATTGCAGACAAACAAATAAAATGCGCCGGCATCTTCCTTCAGCAAATGTAATGTCGGGATGATTTCCTTGCCGGCAGTGTCGGCGATGGAAATGCGCCGGGCCGGTTCCACTGCCGCCACAAGCGCCGGTCCGCGCGCGGGTAAGTGATGGCATTGCCGGGCAAATTCGCTGACTTGATGCGATGGCAGCGCGTCGAGATAGGCCGGGATTTCGCCGGCAAAGATCACACGCCCGCCACCGGCGTGGAATTTTTTCAACAACTTCAGAGTCGAACTCCGCATTGTGACCGACGGTGGCACCAGCACGGTGGTGTAACCGGCGCGCGCGACGCGCAATTCTTGCCGGCGGACGCGGCCATGCCGGGCAAGGATATCTTCATCGCCATAATCGAAATCAATATTGGCGGCCAGCAGGTTATCGCGCAATTCGATCAGCAGCCGGTCGTAAGCGTGAACTTGCGGGTCGGTCGCGCTGGCGCGCCGGTATTTCAGCCACATGCTTTCGATGGGATGTAGAACCAGCAGGTCGCGCACTTCCGTGCCGCGCGTCATCGTGGCGTGGACACGGGCAAAGTAATTCTCAACGAGCGGATACGACTCCCACCATGGCGACTGGTAGAAAATCGAGGCCGGGTAATCGCGCTTGGCTTCACCTTCCATCGAATACCACGCCAAATGCGGACAGCGGACGTTGATGCCAAGTGCCACTTGCCAGTCGCCGACGGCTTTGTGGCCGGCAAACGGAAAGTCCCAGCCGGTGCAACCGTAGATTTCCGTGATGCGCCACTTCCGGCCAAATTGCCGGGCGGCGGAACTGACTTGTTTGGCGGTATCGTATTCGCGCCAATGCTCGGTCAAACTGTCCATGCCCGGTGCCTGCATGTGTTCGTAGAACCGCAGGCAACTGCCGACAACTCGGGTTTGCGAGCCAAGCCGTGGCTCGTCCAAGACGTGCCCGGTGAACTGCAAATTGTTCCGGCCGCACCACTCACCGATTTGCTTGGCAAACGCTTCCATAAACATGTGCGTGACGCAATCGTGTAAATGATACCGAGCTTGCGAGACCGAACGGCCATCCACGTCGAAGAAGATCTCCGGCAAATGCGGCAACAAATCATAACCGTACCGGCGTAGAAAAACTGCCGGCAAGGCATCGGTCCACGGACTGCGATCCGGATTCTGCAGAAATGCGCCGTAATTCGGCTCATCGGTGAAGATGCCGGGAATCGTCAGGCCAAAATGCTGACCGACTTGTTGCCGGTACGCCTCATGTGTGATCCGTAGAAATTCCCGGATCGCTGCTGGGTTCAATGTGTCGGGGTAAGTGTAGTTGTTGTACCAGGGACCACACTCATTCACCAAAACTTCGAACACCAAAATCGATTGTCCCGGCGCGAGCGCCCGCGGCCGGGTTCCGCGTGGCACCTGCGTCACCGCGCGTGCAGTTCGCTCATCAATTTGCGCGGTAAAAGCGGCCACGGTAAGTTTTTGCCAGTGCAGCGCGCTTGGTCTGTCGAGGACGCGCAGCACCAGCTCCCGCTGGCGGTACTGCGGATTTTTGGTAACTTTCCCACCGGCGGCGCCTGACGACCAGCGATCTTCATCGTACAGCCATGCTTCCATGTCGAGCTTGCCGGCCTCGTCAACGCAAGCCTTGACGCAGTCAAACCATTCCGGCGCGAGGTAAGGTGTCGCCAAGCCGACGCGCGAGTGCATGAAAAATCCGCCCATGCCCATATGTTTCATGATGCGGATTTGCCGGCGAAGTTCCTGTGGTTCGAGCCGGCTGTTCCAAGCCCAGAATGGCTTAGCCCGGTAGGCGCTGCCGGGATTTGTGAAAACGTTTTTCAACCAGTTGTTCATTAAAGCAGTTCCTTTCAGCGGAGTTAAAACATAAAACTACCGGCATTGCGAGGCTTGACGTTTTACGGGACGCAGTTAAGAATAGAACTGTCAGGAAACGTCCGGATGGCCAAGAAATATCAAATCCAAAAACAATACACCATTTGGGTGGTGTTGGCGGCATTGGCGCCGGCGGTGGTGATACCGGCGGTACACGGGATGATGTGTGGTCCAAGCTGGCAATTGCTGATTGATTTTGGGGTTGGGCTGGTGGTAGTCGCCGCGTTTCTGGCGATGTCATTTTTGGTCGTGCGACCGGTATGTTGGGCATTGGAGGAGTTGAATTCGTATGTGAATCGCGTGGCGCGCGGCGAGTCGCGCGGGGAGCATTTTGAAACTGACTTGCGCGAGACTGATCAAGTGGCAAACACGTTAATGGTCGTCGTGCAGCGTGTTGAGGAGAATCAGGCCAAGCTGGTGACGGCAGAGCGGGAACTTGAGGCCGCCCAGAAGGATTTGGATGAGTACACTTACGCAATTAGCCATGATTTGAAAGAGCCATTGCGCGGCATCGAAGGTTTCAGCAAGTTATTGAAGGATCAATACCGGGATAAGCTCGACGATAATGGCCGGTATTACCTCGACACAATCCGGAATTCGACATTGCGCATGCAGCAATTGATTGGCGACCTGCTGAAGTTTTCGCGGTTGGCACACCAGAAGCAACCATTGGCGCCGGTCGGGCTGAACCTGATGCTGATGCATGTGCGTCTCAACCTTCAGTTTGCGCTCGACCAAAAAAACGCCCAGCTGCACGTCAACCACCTGCCTACAGCCATGTGCGACGCGACTGCGATGGCGGAGGTTTTCCACAACCTGATTTCCAACGCAGTCAAATACAACGACAAACCCATGCCGGTCATCGAAATCGGTTGCGACGAAAAGCCCAACCCTCAAACCCGGCAAATTGAATACGAGTTCTACATTCACGACAACGGCCCCGGCATCAAGCGTGAATACTTTGAAAAAATCTTTCAAATCTTCCAGCGCCTTCACCGCGACGACACCGGCACCGGTCTCGGCTTGACCATTGCGCGCCGCATCGTCGAATGGCACGGTGGACGCATCTGGGTGGAAAGTGAAGAAGGTAAAGGCACTACTTTCTTGTTCACCTTGCCCAAACGCGAAATTGGTTTGCCGCCGGCACCAGCCAAAGAACCTGCCCAGTCCGAACCAACAACTGTCACGCCATGAACCCGACGCCATTACTCATTGTCGAAGACAACCCGATTTACGCCGAGATTCTGCAGCAGCTCTTGCAAGTGCTCACCACCGAGATGCAGTTTGATGTTCACTGGGTGGACACCGCCGAAAAAGCCCAAGCGGCTGTTAGTCAAAAACACTACGACCTTGTCCTACTTGACTACCGGTTGCCGACTGCCGACGGGTTGACTGTGCTGGCCAGCCTGCGCAAACTTCCGGATGACGATCAGCCCGCTGTCATCATGCTAACCGGCATGGGGCGCGAAGAAGTTGCCGTCGAAGCCATGAAACGCGGCGCCAAAGATTACCTTTCCAAGGACGACCTCGACACCACCTCGTTGTTGCGCGCCATCACCAGCGCCCTCGAACGCCGCCGGCTCGAAACCGACCTCCGGCGGCAATCTGTCGAATTACGCGATCGTAACCAACAGTTCCAAACCGACCTCAAGCTCGCCCGTGAAATTCAAGAAGCTTTCTTACCCCATACTTATCCGGTCTTTCCGGCTGGAGTTACGGCTGATCAAAGTGCGCTCCAATTCTGGAGCCGGTATCTGCCAACGGCTGTGCTTGGTGGTGATTTCTTTGACGTCTTTCCAGTGGTGGACGGCCAAGCTGGCCTGCTTATCAGCGATGTGATGGGGCACGGTGTCCGCGCTGCGCTGGTCACTGCCATCCTTCGCGCCCTTGCTGACGAACTCACACCAATTGCCGCCGACCCCGGCCTGTTCCTGGCCCAAATCAACCGGCGCCTCACCGGCATCCTGCAGCAATCCAAGATGCCAATGTTTGCCACTGCCTGTTATCTCGTTGCCGACATCCAAACCGGTCAATTGCATTTCGCGCAAGCTGGTCACCCCGCACCGCTGCACCTACAACGTCAGGCTGGCAAAGTTGTCTCGCTTGCTGGTGCTAATACCAAGCCCGGCCCCGCGCTCGGCGCGTTTGAAGACGCGACCTTCCCTGTCGGCGCCACAACAATGGCAGCCGGTGATACAATCCTGCTGTACACCGATGGCCTCGTGGATGTGGCCGACAAGGACGGACAACTCTATGGCGAAGAGCGGCTGCTCGCCACGCTCCAGGAACACGCCAGTCAATCGACAGAACAATTACTCGATACAATTCTCGCCGAAATTCACAGTTTCGCTGCGGACCCGGAATTTAATGATGATGTTTGCGTGCTGGGCATGGACGTGAAGCGCGTGGGCCGGTGAGACTCGCGCTGGTCATTGGCTTGGTGGTTGCGCTCAGCCATGCGCGTGGCGAGAGTGTTCACTTGCCGGGTTTGCACGTTAATTCCAAAGGACAAATAGTTGAAGCGACCGGGCATGTCGCGCTCACCAATGGCATCCTCGAATTCGTTGCCGTTGAAGCCGGCGGACGCGACTACGAAAGTTTGCTGACGCTGACTTGCCGTCCATCGGCGTTGAAATTTGCGCTGTTGCTGCTTGGTCTCCACGAAGGCGAGACCAACGGTGCACCGCTTCGGCTCGATGTCGAATGGGATGTTGCCGGCAAACCACACCGCGTACCGGTGGAAACATTGTTGCTTGACCGCACCACCGGCAAGTCGCCGGCAACGTTGCCGTTTATTTTCTCCGGCTCATCGTTCGGTTCCGACTTGACCGGCAGCAACCAGATTTTCTACGCCGATGTCGAACAGGCGCATGTCGCGTTGTGGTGGCAGCCGGCGGTGTTGATCAACGTGCGTGGTGACCGCGGTAATCCCTACCGGGGCGACGACCAAGGCTTCGAAGTCAATTCGAAGCTTGTGCCGAAAGCCGGCACGCCGGTGAAACTGATTTTCCGGCCGCACGAATAACCGATGAGCCAGAACTGGATTTTGGTGGATGGCTACAGCGTACTGCATTTTTGGCCGCGCTTGCGGAAGCTGGCTGGCCGGTCACTGGAAGTCCAGCGCGAGGCATTAATCCGCGTGCTCCGGCAATATGGCGACGCCGCGGATTGCCGTGTGACAGTGGTCTTTGACGGATACGCTGCCAAACACAAACCCGCCCAATCCGAGCCAGCGCCAGGCTTGGAGGTTATTTTTTCTGATGCCGGCAAGACGGCCGATGATTTGATTGAGCGGATTGTTGGTACCGCCGACCGGCCCGGCAATATTCGCGTTGTGACTTCAGATAATCTGGAACGCTGCACGGTCGAAACACTGGGTGCGCAAAGTGTTTCGACAGAGTTATTCGAGGCGGAAGTGACGGCGGCCCTGGGAGCGTTGGATCGGTTGGTTCGCGAATACAGTCGCGCGCGCCGCTTGAACCCGCTCCGACGGCATTTTGAGGACTGAATCTCATGCCGGAATCACAGGTTGACAGATCTGGCGCTCTGAGGTTAGATTTGCCGTACTGTATGGAGGGTGCTTTGTGATGAAATTACTTAGTAGAATTGCGTTGGCGATTGTGATTGTCGCGTGTATTGGCGCGGGGATCTTTGCTTTCAAACTTGGTGGCATCCGTGATGGGCTGCGCAAAAATGTCGCCAATTTGACCACAGAAAAAAACAAGTTGACCAAGGATTTGGCCGACACACGCACCGACCTCACCAATACCAAGCAGGACCTGACCAAGACTCAGGACGAGCTTACAAATACCAAGGGCGAACTCGAAGCCGGCAAGGTTGCGCTTGCCAGCAAAACTCAGGAAGCCGACAAATTGCAGGCCTCGCTCAACGCTAAGACCGCCGAACTTGCGCAGGTAAAAGTTGACCACGAAACTGTGCAGCAATCTCTTGATAATATTAAAAAGAGTTTGGCGGATGCCGGTATTAGTGACATCAGCAGCATTGCCCAGCTTGGTGATCAGATCAAAACACAGACTGAAGAAAATCGAATCCTTGGTCAACAACTCGCCAGTACTCGCAAAGATGTTGTTGCATGCAAAGATCGAGTGGCGCAACTGACTACAGCGCCAACTAACCTCCGTGGGCACATTGCGGCGGTGCAGGATAGCTGGGGTTTTGTCGTCCTTGACATCGGCCGCGACAAGCGTGTCCAAACCAACGTCGACTTTATTGTTTCCCGCGACGACAAAATGGTTGCTAAAGTGCAAGTCCGCACAGTTGGCGAGAACACCAGTGTGGCTGAAATTATGCCAGGGTTTCTAAAAACCCAGCCGCAAGTCGGTGACGTGGTTGTTCACAACTAAGGTGCTGGTATGAAACGCTGGTTGTTATTGTTGCTCTTAACGGCAGCGACCGGTCTTAGCATCGGCTGCGCCACATCGTCGACTGACGACGACAGGGTCAGTACGATTCCGTGGAATCGCCCGCAATCTTGGGAAGGTACCGGCGCGCTCGGCGGTATGCGTCCACCCGGCGCGCCGTAGCAACCGCCCATGCCGGACCGGTTCGTTACTCAAACCATTCACGACAAAACGCTGGACGCGTCACTGCGGCCGGGTTTGTTTTCTGATTTCGCCGGACAAAATAAAGTCAAGGAACGCCTCGAACTGGCTGTCGCTGCCGCCCAGCTTCGTCACGAATCACTCGATCACATCCTTCTTAGTGGTCCGCCAGGTCTCGGTAAAACGACGCTCGCCCACATCCTCGCCAAAACGATGGGCGGCAACATCATCGTCACCAGTGGCCCGGTCATCGAAAAGGCTGGCGACCTTGCCGGCTTGTTGACCAAGCTTGAAGCCGGCGACCTGCTGTTCATTGACGAAATCCACCGGCTTCAAAAAACCGTCGAAGAGTATCTCTATCCAGCAATGGAAGATTTTCGGCTGGACATAGTCATTGACCAAGGCCCGAACGCCCGCAGTGTGAAATTGCAGTTACCACGGTTCACGCTTATCGGTGCAACCACGCGCAGTGGGTTGCTCACCGCGCCGATGCGTTCCCGGTTTGGCCTCACTGAACGACTCGATTACTATTCAGCTGACGAACTTACCGGCATCATCACGCGCGCTGCCGGTATTCTCAACGTTAGGATTGACGCCGGTGGCGCGAAAGAAATTGCTAGACGATCCCGCGGCACGCCGCGCATTGCCAACAATCTCCTGAAACGCTGCCGGGACTTTGCTCAAGTTAAAGCCGGTAACGCACCAATTGACGCCGTCATTGCCGACAAAGCGCTCGCAATGTTGGAAATTGACGAGCACGGCCTCGACGAAATGGACAAGCGCATCCTTGAAACGCTTGTCATTAAATTTGTTGGTAAGCCAGTCGGCATCAATTCACTCGCTGTCACCGTCGGCGAGGAGCCAGACACGCTTGAAGAAGTCTATGAACCGTTTCTAATCATGGAAGGCTACATCCAACGTACCCCGCAAGGTCGCGTCCCAACCGACCTCGCCTTCAAGAAACTCGGCGTCCAGCGCGGTAAGAACCAAAACGATTTATTTTAAGGACTGCGCCTGCGCGTTGCGCGCGGCTGAATCCCGGAAATAATCGTCCAGCAACTGCAACTCAAATTCCCGGGCGATTTCCATGGCCGTGCGTTTCACCGATTGACTGTAAATCGCTGCCGCGCCGATGTTCGCCGGGATGTCGATCCGCACCTCGTCATGGTACCGGCGCATAATCGCCGGGAATTTTTCCCGGTTGTAATCCAAATGCACTAACACCCGGTCGAGATTGATCCGGGTACGAGCGACGGCGCTGTAACAATCAGTCACCGCCAGCGGTTGACCGAACGGATCAAACACGCCTGCGCCGTGAAATGGTAGCGCCGCGGCGAAAAACGCACGGCATGAGTAGGCCCACGCGCTTTGCATCAGCCCACCATGATACATGCTCGCGAAAGTGATGATGTCTGGCTGTTGCTTGACATACTGCTGGCGCAGTTCATCAAAGTTTAAGTCAAAACAAATTGCGCCACCCAGCCGGCCAATGGCGGAGTCCACTACCACTGCGCCTTTTCCGGGTTTCAGTCCTTGCTCAATTTCGGAGATAGTCAGGAATGTCTTGTGATATGCGCCGAGCACATGGCCAGACGGGTCGATGAAAACAATTGAGTTATGGACGCCATCGGCATCGCGAAGCTTGACTGATCCAGCCACATGGCAGTTCTCGGCCGCGGCAAATTCTTGATAGAGCGACAGGAGCGCGCCCGGCCGCCGCACTTCCTCAGATTCCTCGATGGTTTGGGCCAACGCTTCAATGGTCTCGCTCAAGACCACTAGGTTCAGCCGCAACCCGCGCAGGTTATTCAGGGTTGCCGCCGTGTCTTCTAATACTAACGCCCGGGCGTTCTTCTGTCCGGTAAGATACTCTTTCGTGAATTGAACCGCCGCGACATTGACAAATTTCGCCATAGCAAAAACCTTACCGGCTTGAATTGATTAATTCCTTTAACTTTTGTTTCCGCCCAGCCGGCTCATCTGGTTCCGGCCACAACGCATCCAGATTTTCTTCCGGCAACAAATCCACCGCCGCCCGCGCACCGCGCGCGAATCTTACCGGCGAGATACCGGCGTCGAGCGCCAACCGCATCGTGCCAATCAGCCGGTCATTCCAACTAAGTTTGCGGCGCGGGTCGCGGATAATACGCACCACAGCATCGCTCAGCCATGGGTTGGTCATCCGACAGAGTAAATCTTCAGCATAGGCCTGATAACCGGCTGGTGTGAACAGTTGATCAAGGCCGCCGCGCCGTGCAATCAAGGCTGGACCTGACTCTTCGAGAAATGCTTCCCGGCCAAGCCGCATTAATTCAGCATCACCGGCGAGGTCTGACATGAACTGATAGCCCCGCCGGTTTGCAAGGTAACCGAGCAAAGCGTGAACGGCATTGTGACCGTAAAGTTTAGCTTCCTCAAACGGCAGCAAGTCTGGTTTCTCGGAAAAAACTTCGATACCACGACGGAACCCCGGCAAGTTGATTTGCGTGATAAGAATCCGGTTGAACTCCTCGACAAGAAATGCGCGCGGTAAACCATCGGTAATCGCGGCTAGGTTGCCGGTCGCGGTGACAACGCCACTCATTTTGCCGATAACGGTGTTAAGAAACTGGTGCTTTGCCGGTAATGCCGGGTTCAATCGGCGCACCGCGGCTTCGAGCAATTCGGCAGCGTGATTGTTGTTTTCAGCGGTGTAAATAACCGCCGGCGCCCGCAGCCCCTCGGCCAACAGTGGCGCGACCGACGAGAAAAAATCTACGCTCGGCAGCGCGGTGCAAATTTCACTGGCCTCACCCAGTGCCGCGAGCAAGGCGACTCGGTCGGCCGGGTCCTTTGGATTTAATGCTTCAATGCCGGTAACTTCGTGAACTTCGAGACCGGTCGGTGTGGCGATGTTGACCCGGTACCGGCCGCCGCTGCGGCGCAAGGCAGCGACAACATCCGGCAAAACTTCGGCAACGACGAGCCGGTCAAAATTTCCAGAACGAAAAGCTTCGTAGAGGAACAATCCGCCTTGAATTGCCCCGAAGCCGAAGCCGACAAATGTGCGAGACGATTTAGTCATGATGCGCAACCGGTTACCATGCCGGCGACGCCGACGCAAGCCAGCTTGACGTCCGGTGAGCATCCGGTAGGATGCCGGCGTGGGGAAGCTTTGTTGCGGCTTAATTTTGTTGCTGGCACTCGGATGTCGGGAAGTGTCCGATGGTAAAGTACACATCGCATACTGGGAGAAATGGAACGGTGCCGAAGCTGAAGCGATGCAGCGGGTTGTGGATCAATTCAACCGGTCGCAGCAGCGAATTGTCGTCGAATATCTTTCCACTACTGACGTGAATCGTAAGACGCTTGTGGCTACCGCCGGCGGTGATCCACCTGATGTGGCGGGTTTGTGGCTCGCCGATCTGTATTCGTTTTCCGACCGGGATGCGTTGTTGCCGGTGGATGATTTGATTCGTGCTGATGGCTGGACTGTTGCGCAGTGGCAAGACCGGTACGTGCCAGTTTATGCCGATATGACGGAATATCGCGGTAAAATCTGGGGCGTGGTCAGCACACCATCGACGACGGCACTACACTGGAACAAGACGTTGTTTCGCGCCGCCGGCCTTGATCCGGATCGACCGCCACGCACGTTGGCAGAATTGGATGAGTTCGCTGAGAAACTGACGCAGCGCGATCCGCAGACCGGCGCGATCACGCAGCTCGGATTTTTGCCGCAGGAACCGGGCTGGTTTGCATGGGCGTTTCCTCAATGGTTTGGCGGCCAGCTTTTGGATGGCGCGCGAATTACCATCGCGTCGGTACCGGCGAATTTGGAATGCTACCGGTGGGTGGCCGGGTACACGCAGAAATATGGCCTATCGCAGGTGCGCGCGTTCAGCAGTGGCTTTGGGAATTTCGCGTCGCCACAAAATCCGTTCATGGCCGGCCAGGTGGCGATGGTGTTTCAGGGCGTCTGGATGAACAATTACCTTCGGCAATTCGCGCCCGGCCTCGACTATGGGGTCGCACCGTGGCCGACTGTAAAACCGGGCTTGGAAAATTTTACAATAGCGGATGCTGACGTGCTGGCAATTCCACGCGGCACGAAACACCCGCACGAAGCATGGGAGTTTATCCGGTACGTTAGCTCGATCAACTCGCAGGCGCAAACTGTCGCAGAGTTGCGCGGGATGGAATTGCTCTGTTACGGCCAGCAAAAAAACTCGCCGTTGCGCGACTGGAGTCCGGCGTTCGTAAAATTCCATCCCCATCCACACATCAATTTGTTCCGGCAGCTCGCCATCAGCCCGAATGCGATACATATTCCGAAGCTCGGCATCTGGCAGGAATACGCCCGCGAGCAGGGTTTGGTGTTTGAGAAATCGCGATTGCTCACGGACACGCCGGAACAGGCACTCGCGTTTTGCCAACAACGCGTTGCGGAAAGTTGGGACTTGCACCAGCGCAGCCGCGCGCGTCGGGAGGAGCCGCCGGCACCATGACCAGAGGCGAACGCCAAAGTCTCCGCACCGGTTTGCTTTTCGCGTTGCCGTGGTTCATTGGGCTGAGCGTGTTCACCTTGTACCCGGTCGGCGCATCGTTGTTCTACAGCTTCTGCGATTATTCGGTGCTGCAATCGCCGATCTGGACCGGCACGGAAAATTACCAGCGGATGCTGCGTGATGTAATGTTTTGGAAGTCATTGTGGAACACCGGATTTTACGCGGCACTGGCGTTACCGCTTGGCATGTTGACATCTCTGGCGTTGGCACTGCTGCTCAATACCGGCGTGCGCGGGATGGCGGCGTTTCGGACGATTTTTTATTTGCCGTCCATCGTGCCGGTTGTGGCTGGCTCAATGCTCTGGCTCTGGATTTTTAACGGCCAGTACGGCTTGCTCAACTGGGCGCTCGGCCCGGTCTGCCGGTTGGTTGGTGTCGCGCCGCCAGCTTGGCTTGCTGACCCGCACTGGGCAAAACCGGCATTGGTGTTGATGAGCCTGTGGGGTGCCGGCAATTCGATGATCATTTATCTGGCCGGTTTGCAGGATGTGCCGGCGGAATTGTACGAGTCGGCGGAACTCGATGGCGCTGGCTGGTGGCGCCGGCTCTGGCACATCACGTTGCCGGTGATTTCGCCGGTCATCTATTTCAACATGGTCATGGGTATCATCGGTGCACTGCAAACATTCACGACAGTTTTCATCATGACCGGTGGCGCGGACGGAAGCCCGGCACGTTCGACACTGTTTTATGCGCTCTACCTATTCAGCACGGCGTTTTATGATTTGCGCATGGGCTACGCCAGTGCGATGGCGTGGGTGCTGTTTCTGCTCATTGTCACGTTGACGGTGTTGGCCACCAAACTTTCGAAGAAACGCGTGCACTACGCCAGCTAACCATGCAACCCCGCACACCATTTACTCGCTGCCTTGCCTACCTGCTCTTGCTGGCTGGCGCGGTGGTGTTTTTGTTTCCACTGGTCTGGTTGTTGTTGACCTCGCTCAAACCGATCGAGCAAACAATGACCATACCACCGACGTGGCTGCCGCGTGCTTATTCCACCACACTTAACGGCCGGCAAATGGAAGTCACGCTTGGCCCCATGCAGCCCGACCGTCCCGGTTACCGGCAGGTGACAGAACGGTCGCCAACCAAAATTGTGCAACACGAATTGGTAGCCGGCGTCGTGCCGGTCAGCGCAATTGAATCGCATGTTATGCCACGCTGGGAGAATTACCGGATCGCACTTGGCACAATGGGCGGCCAAAGCATTGAAGAAGCCGAAGGCTCAACCACGCCGCACGAAACTGGTGCTGGTAAAGACAGCATGGTGACGTTCAGCACGTTCCTGCGCAACACGCTCGTAGTTTGCGTGCTCGGCGTCATCGGCGCAGTGCTGTCAAACGCACTCGTGGCGTACAGTTTCGCGCGAATCCGCTGGCGCGGGCGCAACGCGGTGTTCGCGTTGACGCTGGCGACAATGATGATTCCGTTCCCGGTGTTGATGGTGCCGATGTATGGCGTGTTCAAGTCACTCGGCTGGATCGGCACGCTCAAACCGCTCTGGGTACCTGCATTTTTCGCCAATGCGTTCAACATTTTCCTGATGCGTCAATTCTTCCGCACGATCCCGGAAGAACTCAGCGAAGCCGCACGGATTGATGGCTGTAGTGAATGGGGCATTTTCTGGCGGATCATCCTACCGTTAAGCCGGCCGGTCTTGATGGTTGTGGCGCTGTTTCATTTTCTCTGGGCGTGGAACGATTTCATGGGGCCGTTGCTGTATCTGACGCGCAAACACACGTTCACGCTCGCCGTCGCGCTGCAAAATTATTCAAGCCGGCACGGGGGCGTCCAATGGCATCATCTAATGGCCGCCAGTGCAATCGTGATTTTACCGATCATTGTGTTGTTTTTCTTCACACAAAAAACATTCATCAAGGGCATCGCCACTTCCGGTATTAAAGGTTGAAGAATGGATTATGCTGCTGTTCTTCGCCGATTGTTGTCAATGGGCCGTGGCCGGGACAAATCACGGTGTCGGCTGGTAAGCTGAAGATGTTTTCGCGGTTGGTCTGCAACGCTTCCCGGTAATCCACCAACGCGCCGCCCATCGAGCCGGCAAAGAGCGCGTCGCCTGTAAAGACTAGGTGGTGCGCCAAGCCGGTCACAACGTAACTCGTGCCACCGCGCGTGTGGCCGGATGTCCGGCGCGGCTGGACGCGCAACCTGCCAACCTGAAATTTACGGTCATCAGCGAATGGTTCAGCACCGGCTAGTGGTTCGCGCATGCTGATGAATGCTTGCGCGCCGGTTCGTTGCTTGAGCCGGTCGAGTTCACCAACGTGGTCGCTGTGAATGTGCGTCAGAAATACTTGCCGGATGTTCATGTTGAGCGCCAACATTCCGGTGCAGTCCGCGCCGGTGTCAAACGCGGCAGCTTCCCGCGTGACCGGGTCGAACACGACGTAACTGTTCACCATCATGTCGCCGAAGGGCGTGGTGAACATTGCAAGGCCGTTAATTGGGCCGGGATCGTTTGGATACCACGTTTGCCGGTAACTGGACACGAGAGCGTTGGCACCCAAGCCGAGTGCTGAGGCTAATTGCCGGATTCTGATTTCGTCGAGTGGGCCGGCCGGCGATCGAATCCGCAAGCCCCGGCAGGCTTTGCCGATGATGTCGTCGAAATTGTCTTCAAGCGGAATGCGCATGTCGGTAAGTTATCAGAATTGCCAGTCTTGCCAACGACGAACGTTTCGCCTATTCTAACTGCTGTAAATCCCATGGACTACGTCAAACACGCCCGGATTGTCTTCGACATCGAGATTGACGCGTTGCGCCAGACACGCGCGCGGCTCAATGGAGACTTTTCCGCGGCGGTCGGGTTGATTACGGAAACGCTGCGGAGCAAGGGCAAGGTGATCGTAACCGGCGTCGGCAAGTCCGGTAATATCGCGCACAAAATTGCCGCAACGTTTAGCAGTACCGGTACGACCAGCGTGGTGCTGGATGCAGTGAATGCGCTGCATGGTGACTTGGGCGTGGTTAGCGATGGCGATGTGATTTTGGCGCTAAGCTATTCCGGTGAGACGGAAGAATTGTTGCGAATCTTGCCGGCGATTAAGAGATTTGATGTGAAGGTAATCGCGATGACCGGGTTTCCGAAGTCGCAAATTGCCCAACACAGCGATGTAGTGCTGAGTGTCCATGTGAAAAAGGAAGCGTGCCCCTTTAATCTTGCGCCGACGGCAAGCACGACAGCCACGCTGGCATTGGGCGATGCATTGGCGATGTGCGTACTCGACGCACGCGGATTCAAGAAGACAGATTACGCGAAACTGCATCCTGCCGGGGCGATTGGCAGCACGATGTTGGTAAAGGTGAAAGACATCATGCGTACCGGCGTGCGCAATCCCATTATACCGGAAACTGCGCCGGTCAAAGATGCGATTTTGGCGATGACAAAAGCCCGGGCCGGCATGATCAGTGTAGTGGACAAGAAGGGCCGGCTGGCCGGCGTGTTCACTGATGGTGATTTTCGCCGGCATATTGCGCGGAATGCTGGCGGGTTGACTACGGAACTGGCGTGCGTGATGACGCCGCATCCGATTACAATCCGGCAAGAGGCGCTGGCGGTGGAAGCACTACAAATTTTTCAGCGAAGACAGATTGACGATTTGATTGTTCTCGACGACAGTCGGCGGCCGGTTGGAATTGTGGATTCACAAGACCTGCCGAAATTCAAAATGATGTGAAAGCAAATGAGGTTTAATTATGGCGTCAGCTAATGACATGCGAAAAGGAATGGCGATCAAGTACAACAACGATGTCTGTGTTGTGCTCGACATGCAACACCGCACCCCCGGTAACCTGCGGGCGTTCGTGCAAGCCACGATCCGCAGCTTGAAATGGGGCAAAAGTTCCGTCGTCCGTTTTGCTTCGACTGAAACGATCGAAGTTGTCAACATGATGACCCGCAAGGTTGAATTCAGTTTCAAGGACCAGACGGGTTACCATTTCATGGATCCCGACACGTACGAGACGATCACGCTCACTGAAGAATTTATGGGCGAAAACGCCAAATTCCTGACAGAAAATCTTTCCTGCACGTTGATGGAAGTCGAAGGCAAAGCGGCCGAGATTGAACTGCCGCCTGTCGTCGAGCTTAAAGTGCTTGAAGCTCCGCCCGGCATCCGTGGCGACACCGCGACCAACGTCACCAAGCCGGCGAAGGTTGAAAACGGGTTTGAAGTCGGCGTCCCGATCTTTATCAATCCTGGCGACACTATTCGCGTGGACACCCGTACCGGCAAGTACGTCAGCCGCGCCTGACCGCCTATTTCAACGTCGCCAGTGCGGCTTTGATCGCGTCAAAATTTGGCAGTTTGCCGGGATCATCGTTTACTTCCGCGTACAGGATGATGCCTTGCTTGTCCACAACGAACGCGGAGCGTTTCGGTACGCCGGCCATGCCGAGGTTTTTCTCCGGTAAGAAGCTGGCATACGCTGCACCATATGCGCCGGCAACCTCGTGCTCGTAATCTGCAAGTAACGGCATGGTGATGTGTTCCTTCTCGGCCCAAGCCGCTTGCGCGAATGGGTTGTCGCCGCTGATTCCCCACACGTTGGCATTGAGCGTGGTGTAAGCATTGAGACCTTGGCTGACTTCGCACAATTCTTTCGTACAAACGCCGGTAAAGGCCATCGGCACGAACAGTAGAACGGTGTTTTTCTGACCAAAGTTGCTGCTGAGTTTAAGTTTCTTCAGCCCATCGGCGGCTTTGGTGGTGAGTTCGAAGTCCGGGGCTTTGTCGCCAATTTTTAGTATCATGATATTTCTCCTGTTAGGATAAGACAGTACACAGAAAACGGTGGGATGCAAATGACGCGAAAGATGGTGGACGATACAGGACTTGAACCTGTGACCTCTTCCATGTCAAGGAAGCGCTCTAGCCAACTGAGCTAATCGTCCAACAAGATCTGCATTTCCCAAGGGGATAAACATGTTTGTAATTGATACTAACCAGCCATTTCCCTTAGGAGAATCAACAATATGGTAGCATTACATAGCAGCCAGGTTTCTTCAAGTCTGAAAGCAGTAACCTAGCTTTTAGAGCGATTTTATGACCAACCCTTGATAACTAAACTTGATAGCTGCTGGGTTAGGGCAAACTAGTCACCGGTTATGGTTTTCAGTTCCGTTTGATTGACTTGTGAGGTGGTGGTGACGGTTTGCGATGGACTTTGATGCGCGGCATTTTAGGCGAAAACAATTCGTGAATGTCCAACCCGTAAACATTGGCAATCTTTTCGATTATCACAAGCGACACATTGGGACGACGACCAGCTTCAATGCTCTGGTAATAAATTGTCGATATTCCTGCAATTTCAGCGACTCCCTCCTGTGTAAATCCACATTTCTCCCTGAGAGCGCGAAGGCGGATTCGTAAAAATCGAGATGCCGGCGATTGAGTTGGCATCCGCGCAGAATCGGACAGTTTTAATTTTCTTTACACTTACTATAGTATGCGTTTGAATGCCGTCCAACCAAAAGGAGACGCAAATGAGCAATAACCAAAAAATATCAGCAGTCTGGTGGATTGAAACTGCTGATCACATTTTATTAGTCGTCCACTTCGGAACTGGTTGCAATCCCGAAAAGCTTTCTTTTAAGAAAAAGGAAGAGGCTGAGAAGTGGATTCAAGATAATGCCGCAGAAGTTAAGGTTAGTAAATATTAAGCCATCACCATAGGAGAAACGATAAATCATGAATCTGTCCGAAAATCCAGGAAGTAAGTTGATTATGTTGTTGGCGATTTTTGCGGCCTGTGTCTTTTTAAATCTTAGCTCAAGGGCGCTCGTGTATGGCAAGTATAAGCTGTATAATGATAGAGATATTGCGGATTGGTCCATGGATGGCGGCGACTCCTTGGGTGATATTAAGATTGAATGGAATGCAAATTTCGAAGCAAAGACGGTTTTTGTCGAGTTAAACCCATTGGGTCGAATCAAGATTGGTGGAAAATTCTTCCTCTATACACTCATGTCCGTTGTAGTCGCTTATTTTGGTAAAAGCTGGGGGTATACAGGAAAAACATCAGCATGGGAACGAATCGTATATTTAGGACGACAGGTTGTCACTGGACGCGCAGTTGGTGAAGTTGTTAAAGAGCTTAAAGAGTTCGCGACAAAAACAATGAAAATGATAGTCAAACCGTTTCAGAACGGCTGAAGACAAACTTCATTCACGACCATCCAGTAATCGTGTGATTTGATTGTCCGTTCCAACACGGATTCCTTTTTCGGTGTAAGTGGCATTTAGATTTTTATCGAACCACCCCTTGCACATTCCGTGATTGTCATAAATTCTAATCTTGTTTGACTGCTCCACCGTCCAACCAAGTAAAATCCTTTTGCTGTCGTAATAGCGTGTTGTCATTGGCGATTTCCTTTCCGTTTAAGCAGCTTTCAACAAGCGATGGATATGCGTTGGCGTGAATTGACAGCCACGATTTGTTTTGATGCCACGCAGATTTAAGCAGTTTGCGACATCGGATAATTTCTGTAAGCCAGTCTTAGCTATCGTTTCCAACACGATTTGACGAAGGGTTGCGTTTTTCTTGGCTGCGATTTCTTGGCGAGCTTTGATGGCTTTGGGGATGGCGGTTAGGTAATTTGGATTTCCCAATTTGACACCACGGCGTTTGGCCGCTTGTAATGCCGAAAAAGTGCGTTGGCTGATGAGGTTTTTTTCGTGTTCTGCCACAGCGACCAGAATGTGAATTAGAAATGGCGTTGCGTGTGGATTATCGGCAGCGACAAAATTTACTTTGGTTTGTTGCAGTGTGGTAACAAAATGAAGGTTACGGGTGAGCCGGTCAAGTTTTGCGACCAGCAATGTGTATCCCTGTTCCTTGCATTGACGGATAGCTTCCAACAGAATTGGCCGGTCAGCATTTTTGCCAGATTCAATTTCGGTCATTTCAGTGACAATCTCACCACCGGACGATTGAATGAATCTTGCCACCGCATCCGATTGCGCCTCCAAACCTAAGCCGCTATCACCTTGGCGTTGGGTGCTCACTCTCCGGTAAACCACATATTTTGTTTTCATAACCATCTGGATACCGGCTTATCCTGTAATGGCAAGCGAGAAATTACGTAACGTTATGGTGGTATTATCCTGTAAATAGGCATGTTGCGACTTGTCTGAACACCCTCAGGAACACCGCCCATTGCGTCAACAAACCCTACAGGCCGCTGGATCATGACAGGAAGGGATGAAACCACGCTGGGAATTTAAAATTACTGGATTTACGGATTTAACGATGACCATTCCAAATGGTGTCGCATTCATCCATAGCAGTCTATTGCGGCAAGTTTGGATAATATTTTACCTAGTCTAATACACCGATTGACCGCCAAAACGCTTATGGCAAAACCAGTCCCGTATATAAAACAAGCTTCTTTCATAGCAGATTTATTATCTGCCCTATGTTCAGAAGTGAAAAACAGGTGATTTTGGGCGAAAAAAGAGAGCCCAATTCAGGACTTGGCTCTCCTTGAATAAATAAATTACACAGTTAGACACTTGCCGGCTGGCTGGTGTCTCTACCCTGTCTGCCAATCAAAAGTGAATTAAAACACTTTAATTAATTATTTTATAAATACCTACTTACTAATCATTTATATATGATTTTCCTTGATTTGGATCATGAAAAGTAATATGATGTTTTTATACTCCAAACGGGGGTTGTAGGGATAACTAACATAGAAAAATAACAATATGAACCAATGCGAATCAACTTCAGTCAACGTCAATCCAGCGCAACAGTGGAACAACCATAGCGTGATATTTCGTAAAACATCCGAAGAGTTTGGAGTTTTCTCAAACATGGCCGGCGTGAAGATTGGACTGAACAAACTAACTGTGGCCGGTATCCACATCCGAACATCTGAACATCTGTTCCAAGTCTGTCGATACCCTGACCGACCAGACGTCCAACAATTGATTCTTGATGATGCGAGTCCGAAGGGCGCGAAGATGGTCGCCAAAAAATATCGAACGGACTGCCGTAATGATTGGGATGTCGTCCATCTCGACATCATGCGTTGGGCGATTCGTGTCAAACTCGCTTTTAACTACAATCAACTTGGCGCCGCATTGCTCCTCTCTGGCCTTCGCGACATCGTGGAACTTGCCCCCAATCATTCAACAAGCGGTCGCTATTGGGGTGCCATTTCAAGGGGACAAACCCTCGTGGGTGCAAATGTAATGGGGCAACTTCTGATGGAACTTCGGAATGAGTTCAGAAAGAAGTCGCGGGATGCGATGCTGGTTGTCACTTTACCGACAGTTTCTAATTTCAAACTATTGGGACAATTTGTGTCTGCGTCTGAAGCACCACAGTTACCACTGGCGGCTTAAGGAGAAGCGTGACTAAGCACGAACGCGCAATTAAAGACCGGATGTGGCTGAAGACTCGCCGCTTCGCCATCACAAATTCACTGGCAACAAAACTTGCCGGTTCAACACTGACCACTGAAGAGCAAGAGTGGTGTTGTTACATTCAAAACAAAGTGCTGATTGAACTGCGTGAACAATCTTGGGCTGGTATTCATTGCCGTTACTTCAAAGACAAAATTGGCACCGGTTACAAAAAGTGGATTAAAAAACTCTGCGAATGGGAAGAACTTGTAGTCAATAACAAATACCTTATGCCTGGTGGTTTTTCGAGTGGGACAACCAAAAAATATTGGATTCCTTCAGCCGCATTGGCGACGGGTGTTGTCATCCGTGATTTCAAAGCAGATCGAGTTCGCTTGACCAAAGATAATAGTAAATTTTCTGCGGCTACGCCGTGGGTTGAATTTATTTTCCAAAACCTCAAACAACTATCCATCGCCAAAGACTTGCTGAAGATTGATGACGCCGTTGAGGATTCCGATAGTCACGACTACGCCAAGAAAGTTTTCTCCGGTGAGTTTAATTGTCACTACGGTAATAAATCCCGTCGTCTTTTTCATTCCATCATTCAGATGCCTAAGGTTGGTCGAGCCAATCTCATTTGGAGGGACACGGGCAAACCATTGGAATTTGAGTTCGACATCAAATCTTGTCATCCAGTTTTACTGCTGACATTGATAACCGATGCAACTGAGCGAGAAATCTATTGTCGTGTTCTTAACCACGATATTTATGATGTTATTCGGGTTCAAGACAATATCAAGGATACGCGGGATGGTTGTAAGACTGAATTTCTTAGCTTCATCAACTATGACAAAAAGAGTCATGCAATCAGTCAAAACAACTATGTCTATAAATTCTTTAAGCACTACTTTCCAATACTCACTGAAACAATCTTGAAGAAAAAGAAAATGGCTCTGTATCTCCAGAATCTAGAAGCGCAAATTATGGTGGATGAATTAGGTAAGCTTTGTATGGCAAAAAATATCTGGTTTTTTTGTGCCAATGCATGATGGCTTCTTGTGTAAACCGGAAAGCTTAGATGAATTAGCGAAATTTATTACTGCTGAATATTATAAACATACTAGTTATAGGGTATCAATTACTCATAAAGTTCTTAACTCTTATTCTAATAAGATAATCTCTACTAATTATACTTATCCTCCCTCTCTCCATCATACGTGGGGGTATAAGACACCAGTGAGTGATAACCCTATATGGAATCAAGCTTTTGCTGATTGGAAAAAGAACAATCCTGATGACCAATTAGAAATTGCTCATGCCAAACGAATGAAGACGAAGGAACGATTCATGCCAATCATGAAGGCCAAGAAAAGAGATGCCGCTGATTGGAAGATTATCACTGAGCAGTATAAAAAATATTTGAACAAGCCGCAGGGAAATTAATGCCGATTCAATTGCTGCTTACGCCGCAGGATGGCGCGGATACAGCGAATCCGTTTTTGTTCCATAGCAATTTGATTACGTAGCTTATCAATCCGGTTTTCCGATGCTCTGACCCGCTCATCATCAAAAGATTCCGGCAGTAGCGCGCCTTGTGTAATGAGTCGTTCGACATTATTGCAGATGAATGTCATTGCCTTCAAAAGCTGTTCATATTCTTTCTGTGAGAGTGGTTGTTCCATAGGCGATGGCAATAAATAGTAACCAGCATCAATAAAAAACCGATACAATCTATCGATTCACTGATTCACAGCCTGTGGCATCACCACAACATTGACCGGAGCATTCCAAGTAATCCGTTGCGCAAAGAAATCTGATGCTTCAGACCGGACGTGACCATAGGTTCGGCAAACTAACTGGCCGCCATCTTTGTGACCAACCCACGCCGCAATGACATGCGGTGGAACACCGGATTCAAGTGCAGTGGTGCAAAACATATGCCGGAACTTGTGGTGCGAAAAAACCGGTATTGCCAATTGGCGACAAGCTTTCTTAATGGCACTCTTGCCATTCTTAATTGTAATCAGTGTTGAATCCGGCCGGACATCGTTACGTCGATTGCGTAACCCTTCAAGGAATGCTCGTAGTGGTGGAAATAATGGAACAGTCCGCGCTTCACCATTTTTTGTTTTACCATCAGCGCCAATGGTCAGCGTGCCGCGTTGAAAATCTACATCCCGCCAATACAAACTCACGGCTTCACCCAATCGACAGCCAGATGCGGCTAACAATTCTACTAGATCACCGGCTTCACTAAGACGATTGCGGCGCAGTTCAATCAAGAGTGCTTGGAATTGTTCTCGTGTCGGGACAGCGATTTGTGGTTTGGGAATCTTGCGAACTTTCAGATGGGCAGTTGGATTACGCACCAATGCTCCCCGTTCAACTGCGCAGGCAAAAATCCTTCTGAGTATGGCCGCTTCTTTGTTGAAGGTGCTGGGTCTGGTTTCTTTACTACGGCGAGCACTCCACACATCCACATCGGCGCGTGTGATTTTGGAGATGGTTTGTGGAAAGTAAATTGCCAACGCCTTGATACACCACTGGCAGTTTACCAAAGTCCGTGGCGCAATTACCGCCTCGATGGACTGAAGCCAAGCCGCCGCAACTTTTGTGAATGGTAAAGCTGCTAGGTCAGCATCACGGCGGGTAATATCGGTGTCACGAATTTCGAGACGAAACTTTTCAAGTCGAGCACGAGCAGTAATCTTGTTAGTGGTCTGAAGGCTTCGACGAATCTGCCGACCATTCACTGTGACCACGGCATAAAACACATTGAATTTGTTGCTGCGATACAGGTTGTCGGCGATGCGAGTCAGGATTTGCTGTGGTTGAGATACAGCACTAACGACACCCTTGATAGCTTCACTTGATAGCGTAATGGCAAATCCAGTAATTGCATGCGCAATATACTGGCATTGCCTAAGTTATGTCAAGGAAGCGCTCTAGCCAACTGAGCTAATCGTCCGATAAGAACTGTATTTCCAAAGAAAATACAGCTCTGTAAGAATCTCATAGCGGGTTGGTTCGCGCAAGTCCGAAGTATTAAATGTCTCGACTGGTTATTGCAGAAGCGCCACGCCACCATCGGTAGCGTTGTTAGTAAGCCAATTTCCAGTTTCAGCTTGTACGGCTATTGCTGCCGGCATACATTTGCAAATTATAGATGTGGTTTTGAGGACAAGGATTTATGCAAACAATCCGACAATTACTAGGCTTCGGACGCCAGCCAGCAACTAGCATGACCGTGCCTGCGACAGTGGACAAACGCAACGAGCCTCGCGTAGTGCAGATGATTACCATGCGGGTGTGTGTCGTGTTAGGATTGGTAATTGTGGCGTGGATTGCGTGCGCTTGGATGGTTGCCGGCTATTACTATAGTCAACGCTCGGAAGCCTTGTTCCAGCGCGAGTCGCAGCAGGTTGAACATCAGGCTGAAAATATTGCCCGCAATCTGCGCCGCAGTTTGGCTTATCTCCACGGTATCCCGGCCGCATCGGCGAAGGATGAAGATATCCGGTCGCCATTGCGGAAGTTTGGTCCGGATGTGCAGCGTTCCAATCTGCCTCAAGAAGTCCAACGAAAAACATTGGAAGCGGATCCAACATTGGCCGCTTTGAATAGATTTCTAGCTGAGGAGGCGCAGGACTTGATTGTTGATACAATTCACGTGATTAACGCGGCTGGGGATTGTGTCGCCTCAAGTAATGCTGGTACGTTTGGAAGTTTTATCGGGGTAAATTACGCGGACCGGGAATATTTCCAGCAGGTCAAGGACGGTCACAGCGGCCGACAATATGCAATGGGGCGGACAACTAACATCCCGGGCTTGTTCTACTCGTTTCCGGTAATGGAAAACGGGCGTTTTCTCGGGGCGGTCGTCGTGAAGGTCAGTGTTCCAAGTTTGGCGTACTGGGTTGAGGATAGCAATGCCTTCATTGCCGACAGCGACGGCGTTATTATTTTGGCGCGCGACAAAAACCTGGAAATGCACACGTTACCGGGAGCAACGGTGTCTAAGTTGTCGGAAGATAAGCGAATGTCCCGGTATAAACGAACCGACTTTGAAAGCATTCGCACAAACTCCTACGGTGACCAACAGTTCCCTTCCTTAACTCGGTTTGAAGGTGCGCATGTGCCCGTACTCTTGGCTTCGCGGTCGGTGACTGATGATGCAATTCGGGTATTTGTGATGCGGCCAATGGATGTCTTGACCGCGATGAACGGTGACCGGTTGTGGTTGTTTTTCCTTTTGGTCGCTGTTGGCGGCTTGCTGGCCGTGGCAACGACTGGGCTAATCTTATACTTACGTACCATTCGACAGGCCAAAGAAATTGCGGAAGTCGCCAACCGCGTCAAAAGCGAATTCCTCGCCAACATGAGCCACGAAATCCGGACCCCCATGAATGGCATCATTGGCATGACCAGCCTACTCATGGACACGCCGCTCACCCCACGCCAGCACGAATTCGTCGAAGCGGTCCGCAACAGCGGCGAAGCGCTCCTCGAAATCATCAATGACATCCTCGATTTTTCCAAAGCTGAATCGGGACAATTACGACTCGCGCCGGAAAACTTTGATCTGCGCTGGCTTTGCGACAGTGTTATGGAATTACTCGCCACTCGTGCCAGCATCAAAGGTCTTGAACTCGCCGCTGTGATTGCGCCAGAAATTCCCGCCGTCTTGTGCGGCGACGAAGGTCGTCTCCGTCAGGTACTCGTTAATCTCCTTGGCAACGGCATTAAGTTTACTGATGCTGGGGAAGTGGTTTTGCGGGTCGAATATTTACACCGCACCGGTGATACCACACGCCTTCGTTTCACAATTTCCGACACCGGTGTTGGTATTACTCCGGCCAACCAAGCTAAACTATTTACGCCGTTCATGCAAGTCAACCCATCCGCCACGCGCCGGCATGGAGGCACCGGTTTAGGGCTAGCTATTTCCAACCGCCTGATTCAACTCATGGGGGGCAAAATTCAAGTCACCAGCTACGCTGGTCACGGCAGCCAATTTTTCTTTGAATTGGATTTCACTGTGCCGGCCGATACCAACGCTCAACCACCGCAACACGTTTTGAGCGGTGTTCGAATTCTAGTCGTCGCCGCCCATGCTGCCACCTGCGAAGCTGTTGGCGCACAATTACACCTTTGGGGAGTGCGTTTTACCGGTGCCGCCGACAGCGCTATCGCACTTGAACAATTACGCGCCGCCCGCATGGCTGGCGACCCATTCCGCATTCTCATTGTGGATTCCCGTCTCGGCACCGCCTGTTGCCACCAACTGGCAGAGATCGTCCAAACTGAACCCGGTTGTGCCGACCTAAAATGTGCGCTTATGGTGCCAGTCTCCGACCTGCAATCGTCAGCGCGGTTCCCGACTGGTCTCTTCAATGGAACTCTCACCAAGCCCGTTAAACAATCGGCTTTGTTCGACTGTCTAGTTTCATTGCTCGGCGCAACCTCGCTCATGGGCACTCTCAGTCGTGGTCACGGCGGCACCGCTGTTCCCGCTGCCAAAATGACATCAGGCACCGGTGGGATGTCTCTGCAGATTCTGCTTGCCGAAGATCATGAAATCAACCGGCGGCTAGCCATTCTCATGCTGGAAAAACTTGGCCATCATGTAGACTTCGTCAACAATGGCCTCGAAGCGCTCGAAGCTGTTCAACGTGTTTCCTACGATGTTGTCCTCATGGATTGCCAGATGCCGGTCATGGACGGCTATGCTGCCACCCGTGCCATTCGAACTGCTGAAGCCGAACATCGCGTTGCTAGCGACTGCCACCTTCGCATAATCGCAATGACTGCCAACGCCATGCGTGGTGACCGTGAAAAATGCCTTGCCGCCGGTATGGATGACTACATTGCAAAACCCATCAAAGCTGAAGTTCTTGCGCGTACCCTTGCAGCAGTGACCGGTGTGCCACCGGTTGCGCCATCACCACGGACTGGTATTGAGGCCGGTCTTCAGATGCTGCACGACGAATTTGGCCGTGAATCCGCGGCAGAACTTATCGGTGCATTCCTCAACGACACCCCGTTGAGAATCGCTGACCTGCACCAATTGGCCACCGGTAACGACCATAACGCCTTAGCGCGAACCGCGCATTCCCTAGCCGGCAGCTCAGGTATCTTCGGTCTTCAAGCCATGCGTGAACAAGCTCGCACAATCGAACGCCATGTGGATGCCGGCGAAGTTGCCAACATTCGCAACGATATCGCTGCGCTCGAATCTGAGTTTACCAATGTCCGCCCGACGCTTGAAACTTGGCTTGGTCGCCTGAAAACACTAGTCCAACCAAACCAGACGCCACAGGTAAGTTGATACGTGGTACGATGAGTTACGCTTAAAGCTCTTCAGCAAGGAAAATAAACGCTTGGTCGTCGGTCTGAGGTGCACCAGCCTCAAAATCCTGCACTAGTTGGCGCAGTTCTTCGCGTGCCGTCTCGACCATGACTCCGCGGCGTGCGGCTGTTGTGAGCCATGTCTTCAGCGCGTCAATTCCTAAAAAATCACGGTTCTTGTTGCGTGCCTCCGACAAACCATCGATGTACAATAAAACTCGCGCACCGGGTGACAACGTTAACCGCAGTTCGTCGGTAGAAATGTTCTCATTGATGCCGAGTGGCGGAGAGTTACTGGACAGTTCTGTAATTATTCCATCGCGACTAGCTACTAAACAAGGCGGATGGCCAGCGCCGGCCAGTCGTAATGTTTGATCGCGCTGATCGAAATGGATAATCATTGCGGAAACGAACATATCGAACCGTTCGAGGTCGGCAATGAGGTTACGATTGAGCCAGGCGAGCAGTTCACCGGGGCGGTCGATTAGATCGGTGCGCACACGCAACAGAGTGCGAAAAATAGCAGAGAACAAAGCTGCCGGCGCGCCTTTCCCAATGACATCAGCCACCGCCAGCAGCAAGCCATCATTCCCGTGCTGCACGATGTCATAAAAATCGCCACCAACACGGCGTGCACTCTTGCAGTGGCCGATGGTTTTCCACGACCCAAGCGCAGGAAACCTGGTGGGCAGAAGCGAACGTTGGACTTGGCCGGCTAGCTCGAACTCACGTTCAATTAGTTGCGTTTGCAATTGCGTCGCACGGAACTGCTCGTTGCGAACTTGGATGCCGATGAAGTCGGCAAAAGTCTGAATAACATTAATATCGCCGGCCTTGAAGGCGGATTTACCGCATTCACGACCGACCGAGAGTATCCCGACGAGAACATCATTGACGATGAGTGGATGTACGAAACCGGTAGTTGCCGGCGCGAACGTTGTGAGCGGATCGGTCGCGGCCAACGGATTGTCGGCATCAAACCAGATGTCGCACCGGTCGAAAACGGCGCGGACTTCTACCGCCGGTGCCGTCGTAGCGCACAGCAACACCGGTGGCGCGTTTCGCGCTGGTGGAAAGCTACTGGCGAGATGCAGTTCAGTTTGCGCGACATCCGCCAAGCGGAACACATGCCAGTCTGCGCCGGCGATGCCGAGCAGTTCACCCAGCCATTTACGGATAAAAGCTTCATGTGGTCCACCGGTTTGCAAATCGGCGCTGAACCGGAAGACAGCACCCAAATTTTCGTAAGCCGACGCAAGCTCTTCGGTCATCAAGTCGAGTGTCTGTTAATTTTCCTTTAAGTCGGACAATGCCGGCAATGACTGCGGCTCACGCCGGGTCCTCTGCAGGATAAGTTGATTGTCATCACGTCCGCGACGGTAAGCGACTTTGTCGCAGAAATGCATTATCAGAAACAAGCCACGACCGTTTTCGGCATCGGGTGGTGGTAGTGCAACTGTGGTGGGTAATTCAAATCCGATGGTATGATCTGTAATGCGGGTTTCAACGGATGTCTCGGAGACTGTGACTTCCAGCTGGATCAATTTGGACTGTCGACCGGCTGTGACGTAAAACACGGCATTGTTCAACCCCTCGGCAATCACCAGTTCCCATGAATTCAGTTCGTCTGTGCTTAAATCAGCTGCCGCCAAAAAAGCGCGGGCACGCTGACATGCCGGTCGCACTGCCGGCAACTCGCAAGGTACCGAGATTAAAATTCCCTGCGTCGATTGTGTGGGAATCGCAGACATGCGATCTCCTAGTCAACTACGGACGATTTCCATGACCTGATGTAGTCGTGTCAGCTCCAGAATCTGGAGCACCGGCGGCGCTGGCCGCAACACGCGCATTTTCCCGCCGCGTCCGCACATCGTTTTGTGCAGAGCAATCAGTGCCGCCAACCCACTGCTGTCAATGAATGTGATTTGTGCCAAGTCCACATCCAGCATCATTTCTTGCGGTTTCAAGGCGGTGCGCTACCTCTAACAAGCCAAACGCGGCTGGGATTTCCTTGAACGCGCGTGGGCAAAATCCGGACGGAATGGCGCGTACCAAAAAATCACGCACTACGGCGCTAGTTTCCGAGACAACGATGAAATTGTCTGGGCGGCCACCGAATTGTACCTAGCGACTGGCGATGTGCGATACCATCGACGGGTACTGAAAGAATTTGATCCTAGCGATCCAAAAACCCGGCAATGGGGTTGGGTGCATCTCTCCGATTCCTACGGGAATGCGATTCGCAGTTACGCGTTTGCTGACCGCTCGGCACCGGGCCGGCAATTAAACCCCGATCATTTGAAGAAATGTCGGGACGAGATTCAAGCGGCTGGCCAAGATCAGTTGGATTGGGCCAATGCGTGCGCTTATGCAACCAGTTTCCCAACCGAGTCGAAACACTTCAAAGTTGCCGGTTGGTATTTTGCGGCACCGAATGCGTTCGATTTAATGACGGCATATCTACTCGACCCGCAGCCGGTTTTGCTCGACGCTGCCATCGGCAATTTGAATTTCGAGGCCGGCGCCAATCCGAACAATGTCGCGTTCTTGACCGGTGTCGGCTGGCGCCGGCAGCACGAGATTGTCTGTCAGTTTTCGCAAAACGCCCGGCGCGCCTTGCCGCCGGACGGCATCCCGCTTGGCGCCGTGCAGGCCGGGTTCGCGTATCTTGACCCGTACAAAAAAGAATTGGGGTCGTTGACCTTCCCGTGGGATGGCGACCAGAATAGTCCGTACGCATTTTACGACCGGTGGGGCGACAGTTACAACACGACTACTGAATTTATTGCCGTGCAACAAGCACGCGGCCTAGCGTGGCTTGCGTATCTGATGGCGCAATCACCAGTTAATGAACAAGCGTGGAAATCCGCAACGGCTCGAATCGTCAGTTTGCCGGCAGCGGCAATCGTGGGTGCAAAAGTTACCGCCCGGCTAGAAGTGGATGGTTTGGATCTGACTGGGGCACGCGTTGTTTGGGAGGCGCGCGATCAGGATCCGGCGTTTGGCCAAACGTTTGAATTTACGCCGGCGCATTCCGGTAGCCAATGGGTCGAAGCCGAAGCCGAATGGCCGGATGGCTGCCGAACTTTTGCCGTCACAAACTTTCCGGCGCAGCGCATCGATGGTGGTCATCCACACGCGAAAGATCCATCGACAAAGTTGCTTATCAATTTCGATGACTTGCCTGATGGTCAGTTGACGAGCAATGACCAGTGGCAGGTAACCGGCAAACCGTTAGTGACCGGTGAAAATCTTGGCTGGATGGCCAAGCCCGCCGGCAAGGCGGTGAGGTTTTCGCAAATCACCGACGCATTGCGGATTCCGTTGACCGGTAACACGCAACCATCTACGACGGACACAATCACTCTCAGCGCCTGGTTGTATGTGGAGCAATGGCCGTATGGAAAATGGGCCGGTCCAGTTTTTGCCTACACCGATAGGAATGGCGAAGAAACTATTCTCGGTTTGAATTGCGATCTATGGTTGCGCCCAAGTGCGCCATTTTTGCTATGCGGCGGCAGAATGATTTCCCATGCCGAGTTGTTTCCATTGATAATGCTGAACGAATGGCAACACTACGAACTCATCCTGCGAGATAATAACTTCAACCTCCGCATTGACGGTAAGCTTGTGAAGAGCGGCCCGGTTCAGGATGCGAAAGCGTTGGCCAAACAGCGGCAGGATAAGGCACCGGCAATAAAGCTAGGTAATTTTATAGGCTATGCCGACGAAATTTGTCTGCAAACAGAACCGCGACTGACCCGGTAGTGCGTTACCGGCACGCTTGTGATTGACCAACGATAATACGCATTTTTAGTATATGTCTCAGCTTATCTGGCTTTTTACGTTTCGGGATTTATTTCCGTGGAAGGAATCTCATTGAAATCGGTGCCGGCGATTTGGGACATGGCTTGCCGCGCCTTGATCAACTGATCCCAGATGTAATGGACGTTGAAGTTACCGGGCTTCTTGGGATACGGCGGCCATCGACCGTCTGAGTTCTCAGCGCAAATCAGGTGGAACCATGCCTTTTGGTATAGGAACTCCTCCTCCTGGCTGCGCGGGTGTGCTGCGATCTGCTGCAATTGGTTGGAGATAAGTTTACAATAGGGATCGCAAGCGATAGCCGATGGTGTTTTTGCCCATGCGACGGCATATGCCCGGTGCCAAGCCATGCCGTCCTCAATTCGGAAGTTTTGGTCTTGGAGGATAGGACCTTCAGCGACCGCATCGACCACGTGTCCTAAGTCGCCGCGTTCTAAGAGGGCGTCGATATAGTTAGAAAGGAGTCGTGCGGCATCCGGATTATCATCAAACACCTGGTTTGACCCATATCGTTTCAGGAAGAAATAACCGGTGGTACCGACGTATTCGGCATCTTCGGCATAGCAGATCAATGATCCCTGTCGTTTCTTACCAGACCAATGGTCAACTGTTTTCAGCAACGATTCAAGACTGACATTAATCTTTGCGCTCTCATCAACCGGGGCAGGGCTGGTGGACATCAGATAGTACAATGTCTGTGCGCTTACCCGATCACTTCGAAATATGCCGGTTAACCCATCCATTAACTTAATGGGAAAATGTAAAGTTGGAGTATCTGGATCCACGTCATACCATGGCATGTGGCTACCATCCTTGAGTGTCGGATCCTTGGATCTTTCCACAACGGCAATTTCCTTACGGGTGGAGATCAGATAAGAATCCCAGTCCAAATTCATGATCTTGAAACCGGCGTCGCGATAGATTCTCGGAACGTCATCATTCCAGCAGCACTCAGGGTTCCAAGCCGTTTTCGGTGTCATCCCCAAATGCCGTTGGTAGGTTTGCATCGCAAACTCACACGCTTTTACACCGTCAGCGTATGCGAAATTTGAGATAATGGAGTGTGCATACGGGGACCCGATAAACTCACACTGGCCAGAATCGATAGTCTGGCGCAACCGCTTTAGGATGTCCGGCGTTACTTTGGCAATCATGTCGAGCGTGAAACCAGACGCCTCAAAGCAGAACTTCAGGCCACGGAATCGCTGCTCAAACAAGTCAAGGATGCGTCCGTAGCTTTTACGGATTACGAACTCAAAAATTTCCGGCCGCAATCCCGAATAATGCAGATTCGCATGAAACACCATGATGAACTTCATTGTTTATCTTCCCTCCAGTGTGTGAGTAGCGATTTATAGACGGTTTCTGGATGTCGGGCAAGGCTTTCAAGCCATGGACTGTGTGAAAACCCGTGTCGTCACACCTTGTAAAATCACAACTAAAACCACCTCACGTACTAGTTTATTCGTTCCCGACCCCAAACCATCATCCCAGCAATGGGCGCTTATGCCCAGCGTGATTGAAGGCGGTTCACTAAGAATGAGATTGGTAAGCTACTGTGGCGTTATCGTCCATAGTGCGGTCGGACGATCACAAAATATTGTGTTCCAGCCTGTGCTACCTGACAAAAAATAGACCGTTGCGTTGTTGGCACCATAAAACAAATGTGAACCAGCGCTGGGAGCGTTACCTAAGAAATAAACTCGTGTCAGGTTGGTGCATCCTCTGAAAGCATCGTGCTTAATGTTGGTGATGCTAGCTGGAATTGTGATGCTGACCAAATTTTTGCAGTTCACAAACGCTCCAATCCCGATACTAGTGACGCTGCTGCCAATTGTGACATTGGTCAGCCCACAACCCATGAAAGCGTTATCCCCGATGCTAGTGACGCTATTTGGGATCGTAACGCTTGTTAGATCGGTGCAACCCAAAAATGCACTGCCTCCGATGCAGATGACAGGAAGTTCATTGATTTTATTGGAGATTGTCACTGCATGGTTAGAACAGTCATATCCAGTGACTGTAACAGTATTGTCATTCGCGATATTATAGTCGCATTGGGCTTGCGCCGAGATGGGAAATAACCGGAGCAATAGCATTGTAACTACGGTTGGATATATGAAGCCAATCCAAAGCGACCGGATATTGCGCTGAATCTGACGTTCACTAGCGGTTACAAGAATGCGTTTGGTCTTCATTGCGCTCAACTTCCTGTCGGCTCCGGAACCATTTAATCTCGCATCTTATCGAACGATGTCAAATCCAACTCCACAAAAAACTATCACCACAATACTCACCTGATGGCATAAAACGCCCAAGAATGGTGGGCATTTCTTGAACAGAATGGGGCAAAAGAACCGGCTGATGAACAGTCGCACAGTATGTAATTGGCGGGAGCGACGGGGCTCGAACCCGCAACCTCTGCCGTGACAGCCGTATGTGCCTACGGCACAAGAACTTGCGCTCATTGCAATTATGCAACAGCACTCACCCTGCGCACTCACCCGACGCCCTGCAAGATGCTGTACCGCCAATCATGCCGCCATGCTCCGCCGTTGGTAAAAAAAAGAGGCTGTGCCGCCGGTCATGGAGGAACGGTATCTGACCGTTGAGGATGTTGCCCAGATGCTCCAAATATCAACGAGGACAATTCGGCGATTGATGGCTACGGGGTTGACGCATTACCGGATTGGGCGCTGCGTTAGATTTTCTGTTGAGGAGGTTCAGGAATGGCTACGCCAGCGGCGATCTGGTTGTTGAGGGATTTGATCTGTCGCCAGTCCTACCGTTCTGCCGCCGACAGAAATGAAATTTTCCTGTTGACACAATTACCTATATGAATATTATACACATATAGCCATATGCCGATAATGTGCTAATACGAAAGGTTTTTTATGAGTTATGTCGATCCAAAAACTGTTCTGAGTCCAAAAGGAATAATCTCTGATTTGGAAGTCATCTACGACGGGAAAGAACATGGTTGGTCTCTTGCTAGAATGAACTGGGAAGGGGAGCCGATTATAGGCATGAGGTGGAATGGCGGCTCAGAAAGCGGAATACCGAGCATTGGAAATCCGCAGTCTCGCGGAAAACCCACATGGTTCGTTTTGCCTGAAGAAGTTGGCGAGTTGATTGAGAATAATCTCCGCTTGCAGAAGAAAATTACCAACCAGTCGCAAACGAATAAGAAGGATCATTAACATGGCAAGCGACGACAAATGCCTTCTCTGTGGAAAACCTGCACAAATTGGATTACCCGGATCAACCGTGCTTAGATGTCGATGCCCACACTGCGGTGAGTTCGATATAAGCACAGTTGCTCTTGAGCGCATTCTTCATCACGATGGTGGAGATCAAATCCCAGAACAATGGCAGGTCTCTGCTTATGTTCGGGAACGGTGTTTACGAAAACAGCCGAGACCCATCATTTTCCCGAGACAGCAAGCCCTCGATGATAAACTCCCACCGGGGTGCATTGGAATTGATTTAATCAAAAGCATGTTGCCGAAATCTTTGTCCGAGCAGTTAGACCGGACTTTGCTCAACCTGTCTCGCATAAGTCGCTTTCATGGCGATAAAGTCAAGCTGTCTCAGGATGACTACCCAATCACATTCGGAAAAAATGGAGATGAATTCGACTTCATAGTTTCGCAGTTAGCCACTGACAACCTGATAAAAATTCTGACAGGTAGCTTGCCGGGAGAAGTTCAACTTATGCCGAAAGGATACAGCAGAGTCGCTGAACTAGAGCGCGGGGCATGGGGATTCAGTAAGCAGGTCTTTGTAGCGATGTCTTTTGAGGAGGAGTTGGTTGATGCCTATAAGCTTGGTCTTGAACCCGCAATCAAAGAATGTGGGTATAAGCCAATGCGAGCTGACCTGACTGAGCATAACGAGGACATAAACGATTTTATTATTGCCGAGTTGCGAAAGAGCGTATTTCTCGTTGCTGATTTTACCCTGCATCGCAACGGCGTCTATTTTGAAGCGGGATTTATGCTTGGACTAGGACGGCAAGTAATCTTTACGTGCCGTAAAGACCAGATGGATGATGCGCATTTCGACACTAGCCATCGTAACCATGTGCTTTGGGAAGATGCTGAGGAACTGCACAAGAAACTTCGTGCTAGAATTCAGGCGACTATTGTATCGGCGTCCTAATCGCGCTGGCAGGATTACTCAACGCTGTTTTCGAGTATCCCGTTGCGACAATCGTAAACAAACCGCAGAACGATGTCCCTGAATGTATCCAGCCCGCTGCCCGATCTCCCGCCGATGCCGCCATTTGATCCCGCCCGAATCTGCCCCAAACCATGATGACCCAAATAAACTACCACCCCAGCACTCACCCGATAGGGGCTGAAAGTCCTATCTCAAAGTGAGATCGCTCCATACCTTGTCAGCGATTGAATGGACGATTTCTTCGGTGTCCTTGTAGCTCTTGCTTAACTGTAGCTCTAAGCTCAAGTTCACATGCACCAATTCATGAATCAGGGTCTTGAGCAGTTTTTCGGAAGATTCTGATTCGAGAAATCGAAGTGTTAACGGGTCGGAGAATCCGCTCCATTGCCCCGCTTTGTATGACTGATCTGAAATTAGATAAATGGGTATGAATGAATACTGCCATTCTGTGTTTTGGGTATACTGCTCAATCAATGCAATGATGCGATGGATGTGCGTCTTGTAGATTGCCACAAAGTTCTTGGTGCGTTCTTTGAAGCAATTGTATTCCTCTAAAGTCCATAGCGAAGTGCGATTGTTGAGGATGTGCTCGTAAATGTAGGGGTATCTGATTTCTGTTTTAACATTCATTGTTACCCTCCTGTTTTTCTGACTTGCGAAAGCCGGTCAAAAAACGAGAATTAAGCATTGCTTGCTAATTTCAACCCGTCGCCGGGGGAAAACTATCATGCCATCAAGAATTTGCCAATTTGATTCCCCCCGCCTAGTTCCCCTACAACCCCGCCCATGTTGCCGTTTGATCTCAACCAAATCCGCCCTCAACATGCCCCAATAGACTATCACCCCCGCACTCACCCGACAGAGGCTAAAAGCCCAGTTTGGGTGAGTGTTTGGAAAAAACAAGAAGGGGCGTTCAAGGGCGACGATGGAAAAGCACAAGCCGCCCAAATTCAACCACCTATGCTAATTCCAGAGCCAAATAAATTGGCGGGAGCGACGGGGCTCGAACCCGCAACCTCTGCCGTGACAGGGCAGCGCTCTAAACCAATTGAGCTACGCCCCCGCGCCAATAAATTTACATTGTGCTTGGTCGACCAGATGGTGGGCGCTAAAGGACTTGAACCTTTGACCCTCTGCGTGTAAAGCAGATGCTCTGGCCAGCTGAGCTAAGCGCCCAAGCGGCGTTACCTCTACCGTCAAATGCCGCGCTTGTCAATGTCATGATTTGTTCTGTCGTGGAGAGTGCAGCGGTTTGGCGCTCTCTTTTGCGCAATCGGGTTGCATTTATTCGAGGTTCAAATTTTGAAATGTCAGGGAAAACGCTTGTCATGGAAAATAATTTCAGCCACATTGGCGGTGGCGGGTTTTGAGGAAAATTATGATCAAATTCGGAAAACGTATTTTATTTGTCGGTTATGGCGCAGTCGCGCAATGCACACTGCCAATTTTGGTGAAAGAGCTGGGTGTGCCTTGCCGGGACATTACCATCATGGATTTCGAGGACCGGCGCCCGGCCCTCCAGCCGTGGTTGAAACGCGGCGTCAAGTTCGTGCGCGACCGCGTGACGCGCGCGAACATGGGAGCGTTGCTCGGCAAACATCTCACCGCCGGCGATGTCTTGATCGATCTGGCGTGGAACATCGACTGTTGCGAACTGGTCCAGTGGTGCCACGACCGCGGGGTGTTGTACGTCAACACGTCGGTCGAGCTGTGGGATCCGTACGAGAACTCGAAAAATGCGCCGCCGCAAAAGATGACTCTCTACTGGCGGCACATGAAGCTCCGCGCGCTGACCGCCAAGTGGCAGACGCCGGGCCCAACGGCAGTGTTGGAACATGGCGCCAATCCTGGTTTGATTTCACACTTTACCAAGCAAGGCTTGATCGATATCGGCCGGCGCACCATCAAGGACAAGAAGGTGACCGGGCGGGCGGCCGAAAAAATCGGGCAATTGATCGAGGATCACAAATTCAACGAGCTCGCGATGCAGCTCGGCGTGAAAGTGATTCATTGCAGCGAACGCGACACGCAGATCACCAATCGGCCCAAAGAAGTGGACGAGTTCGTCAACACCTGGAGCGTCGAAGGGTTCCGGGAAGAAGGCACAACCACCGCGGAAATGGGCTGGGGCACGCACGAGAAGGAATTGCCGGAGCTCGCCTACGAGCATGCGACTGGGCCGCGCAACCAGATCTGCCTCGCCCGCATGGGCATCAACACCTGGGTCGTTTCCTGGGTGCCGAATTATTGCATCCGCGGCATGGTGGTCCGCCACGGCGAAGCGTTCACCATCTCCGACCGGCTCACGGTCTGGAAAAATGGCAAAGCCGTCTACCGTCCAACAGTGCATTACGCCTACTGCCCGGCCGATGTCGCCATCGCGTCGTTGAACGAACTGCGCGGCTATGATTACCAGTTACCGGAGAAGCAACGCATCCTCAACGATGAGATCACCAGCGGGTCCGACATTCTCGGCGCACTGCTGATGGGACATTCCTATAACTCGTGGTGGATCGGCAGCGACCTGAGCATTGAGGAATCGCGCCGACTGGTGCCGCATCAAAACGCCACGACGATGCAAGTGGCCATTTCCGTGGTCGCGGCGGTGTCGTGGATGATTGAGAACCCGGCGCGGGGCGTTTGCGTGCCGGATGATCTGCCGCACGAATACGTCCTGAAAATCGCCAAGCCGTATCTCGGGAAATGGATTTCCAAGCCGTCGGACTGGACGCCGTTGAAGTATTACAACAACGCGTTCCCCGGCTATAACAAGCCGAACATCGACCGCCGCGACCCGTGGCAATTCAAGAATTTCCTGATCACTGACGGAGACTAATCATGGTTTCGCTCACCACGCTCAAAAGGCTTGCCGGGGAACACGGAACGCCGCTGTTTGTCGTGGATCACGCTGAACTGCGACGGAACTACGCCACGTTCAAGAAGCACCTGCCGCGCGTCCAGGCCTACTACGCAGTCAAGGCTAACTCGAACCCGGAGATCGTCCGGACGCTGTTCAAGACCGGTGCGAGTTTCGATGTCGCCTCATTACCGGAACTGCGGGTGGTCTGCGAGAACATCAAGGATTTGCCGGCGAAAAAGCGGCAGCAGTGGATTTGGGACAAGATCATTTACGCCAATCCGATCAAAGCCAACGAGACCCTCGCCGAATTGGATCACTACAACCCGCTCGTGACCTACGACAACGCCGAGGAAATCCGCAAAATCAAAAAATTCGCGCCCAATGCCGGCCTCGCGTTGCGACTGAAGGTGGCCAATACCGGCGCGATGGTCGAGTTGTCATCGAAATTCGGCGCGGCGCCCGGTGAAGCAGTGGATTTGATCCTGGCGGCTGCCAAAGCCGGGCTGACTGTCGAAGGCTTGAGTTTTCACGTCGGCAGCCAGACGACCAATTTCGAGAACTACGTCCAGGCGCTCAACCTCGCCGCCAACATTTTCAAGGAAGCCAAGGAACGCGGCTACACCAAAATGAACGTGCTCGATATCGGCGGTGGGTTCCCGGCGCCGTACGATGCCTCGGTCAAGCCGTTCGCCGAATTGGCGGTCACGATCAACCGCGAACTTGACCGGCTTTTCCCGAAGGAAATCCAAATCCTCGCCGAACCCGGCCGGTTCATGGTCGCCACTGCCGGCATCGCCGTTTCGCGAATCATCGGCAAAGCCGTGCGCGATGGCAAACTCTGCTACTACATCAACGACGGCGTCTATCACACTTTCTCCGGCGTCATTTTCGACCACTGTCACTATCACTTGAAGGCCTTCAAGAAAGGGCCGACGCAGCTCTGCTCCGTGTTCGGTCCGACGTGCGACGCGCTGGATGTGGTTTCGATGGCGGAACAGTTGCCGGCAAACCTGGAACTTGGCGATTTGCTCTACAGCGAGAACATCGGCGCATACAGCCACGCTTCGTCCACCTATTTCAACGGCTTCCCGCCCGCCGAAATCGTTCACATCAACCGGTAATTCGCAGCGCAGACTTGCCGGCAGGTGTCCCCAAGTGCTACAAACCGGGCACTATGAACCTCGATAAAATTTATTCCGGTCTCACCATTCCAAACCAATCCAAACTTGCGCTCGTCGTTTATGACGGCGTCGGTGACATTGCCACCGAATCAACCGGCTTCCGCACGCCACTTGAAGTCGCCAAAACGCCCAACCTTGATGCGCTCGCCAAACATTCCGCCATGGGTCGCATGACGCCTGTTGCGCCCGGCATTACGCCCGGCAGCGGTCCCGGCCACCTTGGCTTGTTCGGCTACGACCCGCTCGAATTTGAAGTTGGCCGCGGCGTCATCGAAGCGCTCGGCGTCGGCATTGACCTCAAAGCTGGCGATGTCGCCGCCCGCGCCAACTTCTGCACGCTCGACGCCAAGGGGCTCGTGACCGACCGCCGGGCCGGTCGCATTGACACCAGCGTGTGCGAAGCGCAGGTCGAAATCCTGAAAAAGAAAATCAAAAAAATTGGCGACGTCGAGATCATCATCAAAGCCGGCAAAGGCCACCGGTTTGTCGTCGTGTTCCGCGGTAAGGGACTCGAAGGGCCATTGACCAATTCCGATCCTGGTCGCGAAGGCCAGCCGGTTGCCATTGCCAAGCCAGTCAAGAAAACTACCAAGACCGCCAAAACTGCGAAAGTCGTCGCGGAATTTTACCGGCAAGCATTGCCGCTGTTGAAAAACTGCCGGCCTGCCAACGGGTTCCTACTTCGTGGCATCGCCCACCAACCGCACATTCCGACCTTCCAAGACCGGTACGGTTTGAAGGCGGCGTGCATCGCGATTTATCCGATGTACAAAGGTCTGGCCCAACTCGTCGGCATGACGAAAATCGAAGGCGCGCACTCGCTGGCTGAAGAGTTCACGATGGCCGTCGAAGCGCTCAAAACTTTCGACTACGTTTTCATCCACATCAAGCCGACCGATGCCGCCGGCGAAGACGGTAACTTTGATGCCAAAGTAAAAGCCATCGAAGAAGCCGATGCCGGTCTCGCGACATTGATCGCCGCCCAACCTGACGTGCTGGTCGTGACCGGTGACCATTCCACGCCAGTCCCGGTGAAAGGCCACAGTTGGCACCCGCAGCCAGTGATGATCGCCGGTGAAATTGCCGGCTGGGATGGCATGGAGCGGTTCACCGAACGCGCCGCCAACCACGGCAGCCTCGGCATTTTCGACGCGAAATATCTGATCCGCTTCATGCAAGCCAACGCCAAGCGCCTCGACAAATTCGGTGCCTAATGAAAACCGTCACCACCGCGCAAATGCGGCAACTCGACGCGCGCACCATCGCCGCCGGGACGCCGGGCGCGGTGCTGATGGAACGCGCCGGGCGCGCTGTCGCCCAGCATGCCGGCGAATTTCTCCGGCAACACAACGCTCGCGAAGTTCTGCTGCTCGCCGGTAAAGGCAACAATGGCGGTGACGCTGTCGTCGCGGCAAAGTTTCTCGCCGAAGCCGGTTTTGCGCCGACGCTGGTCACACATGACAAACTCGCCGGTAAGTTGCCGGCAACGCCGTTGATCGTGGACGGCTTGCTCGGCACCGGACTGACCGGCGAAGTTCGCGAGCCATACCGGTCGGCCATCGAATTTATTAACAACAGCCGGAGCTACGTCATCGCTATCGACGTGCCGTCGGGACTGGGCACTGGCACTTGCGTGCGCGCTGACCTGACCGTGACTTTCGGTCTGCCGAAAATCGATTTGCTCAAACCAGCCGCGGTGAATTTTGTCGGTCGGCTTGAAGTCGCCGACATCGGCTTGCTCACCGACGACGTGACCAGCGATGTGGAATTGATTACGCGTGCGGACATTGTCGTGCCGGAACGAAAGCGGTCGGCGCACAAAGGCACATTCGGACATTTGCTGATCATTGCCGGTGCGGAAAGTTATACCGGCGCGCCGGTCTTGTGCGCCCACGCGGCCGCCCGGTCGGGCGTCGGCCTCGTCACGCTTGCGGTGCCGCGTGCGATTTATCCGATTGTCGCGGCGAATTGCCCGCCGGAGGTGATGCCGCGGCCGCTGGAAACATTGACCGGTAACTTTGACGCAGTGGCAATCGGGCCGGGGTTGGGACGCGGCGCGAAGGTGCCGCAGTTCGACTTGCCGACGGTGTTGGATGCCGATGCGTTGGACTTGCCGGCGATTCGCGCCGGGATGGTGTTGACGCCGCATCCCGGCGAGATGGCGCGGTTGACCGGCAAGACCGCGGCGGAGGTGCAAGCTGACCGGTGGGAGACGGCCCGGCAATTCGCGCGCGCGAAAAATGTGACACTCGCGCTAAAAGGCGCCGGCACGGTAGTGACGGATGCGACCGGCAAGTTATGGATTAACATGACCGGTAATCCCGGCATGGCAAAAGGTGGGATGGGCGATGTGCTCACCGGCATCATCGGCGCGTTGCTGGCACAAGGCTTGCCGGCATTGGAGGCGGCGAAGGCCGGTGTGTTTTTGCATGGGCTGGCTGGCGATTTGGCTGCGCAGCGCGTTGGCTTGCCGTCGGTGTTAGCGACAGATTTAATTGAGTCGCTCGGCGCGGCGTTTTCAACCGATCGCGTTGCAAACTTTGTTAGGCCGTAATCGTTTTCAACTTTGTCGTGTCCCACGACTGTGCGCCGCATTCCTTGGCAATCTCGTTAAAGGCTTCGATCTCGGCTTTTGTGAACAGCAAGCCGCCATGTTTCGCGGTGAGCGCGGCGGCATTGGCTTCGAGTTGGCCCGGCAGCATGACTTTGTCGTTGCCGTGACCACGAATGTCTTCGATCACCGCCTTGACGTTGGTTTTCTGCTGCCGGCCGGCCGGGAAATTTCCGCAGTCGAGCGCTTCGGCTTTGATGCATTGGAAGAAAAAATGCGGCGTGTGCTTTTCATCCGCCGGGCCTTCATTCCATTTGCCGCGCAAATACGGGATGCCACTACCGGTAAAGCCCGCGAGTAATTCGTTCACGAGCGCGAGGCCGTAACCTTTGTGCTGGCCGAAGAACAAGAGTGACTTTGCTTTTGCCGGGTCGGTTGTCGGATTGCCGGCAGCGTCCACGGCGGCGCCGGCGGGAAGTTGTTTGCCTTCGCGGGCGAGCTGTTGGACGCGGCCCATCGCCACGGTGCTTGTGGCCCAGTCAATGCAAATTGGGTAACCGATGGCGTCGGTCGTCGGGAAGCCCCACGAGTGCGGATTGGTGCCCATTGTCGGAAACTTGCCGAGGAATGGTACGACTTCGCTGGTGCCGGCGGTGCAACAGGTGTAGGCGATATAACCGCGCTTCGCCGCGTCAATCACGTAACCGCCGCCCCAGAGATAATGAAAGGCGTTGTCCACGGTGACGATGCCCACGCCGAATTCATCGGCCATTTTCATGCAGGCATCCATCGCCGCGAACGCGACAGACTGGCCGAGTTTCTTGTTGGCGTTCCAGCGCTGGACGGCTTTGAATTTGGTCGGCAACTTCTCCAGTTTCGCGCCCGGCGTGCAGCCGCCAACCTTCGAACCGAACAGCTCATCGAGGTGGATTGCCTTGATGGCGTTGTGCGTGCGAATGCCATGCGTCGCGGCTAATTCGCAAAAGCGCGCGCCATCCGCAGCTTCGTCAGGCAAATAGCCGCGGTGCCGGTAAGCACGTTCGACGAGTTGGTTGTGTTGGGACGCCGGGACGATGAAATAGGTTTCAGGCATACCGGCGCTTCTAGCAGAAGCTGCCGGCGCAAACAACCCAACTTTTTATCGACAACCTACTTCGTCAATTCTTGCTTTGTCGCCTGCACGTGCGCCACGCCGTCTTTTTCGATCACTGTGCCGGTGATGACGATCTTGCCGCCCTCGTCGCGCGCTTCCATCACTTGCGGCGTGGCGTTGTCGATCACGTAAAGTTTGCCATCGGCCGTCTTGACCATCGCGGCGCAACTGCTCGTTTTGTGGAACGTGCAATGTCCGCAGCCAAGTGTGCCTTTGAGCTCGACCGCGTCCGGCTTCTTCACGTCATCGGCCAGCGCGAGCGTTCCAACTGCGATCACAGCCAGCAAACTATAAAACCACTTTTTCATGTTCAATTTCTCCAGTCGTTGTTTCAGTGGATTGAACTTACGCCGGCAAGCTTGCCGGCGCAACTGCCTGCGTGCTAACCTGCCGGCATGGATACCCCCGGCGTTGTGCCTGAATCCATCAATTGCCACGCCTGCAACGCGCCCATTGACCCGGCCGGTCAAGCGGCGTTCACGCAGGTGGAATGTCCGCGCTGCGGTGCGGTCTCAGTCGTGCCGCTTCAATTTGGCAATCTGCTGCTGCTGAATGTACTCGGTATCGGTGGCATGGGGACCGTCTATAAAGGCATTGATCTCCAACTCAACCGGCACGTCGCGGTCAAAATCCTCCGTCCAAAATTTGCCGGCGACCAGCAATTCATCGAGGCGTTCGCCCGTGAAGCGCGCTCCGCCGCCGCCATCAACCATCACAATGTCGCGCAAGTCTATTCCTTCTCCGAACACGGTGGCCAATATTACCTCATGATGGAATTGCTCGAACGCGGCAGCCTCGACGACCGCATCACCAAGCGCGGTAAAATGCCGGAAGCTGATGTGCTCGCCGTTGGCGCCGGCATCGCCGCCGGCCTCAATGCCGCCCACCATCGCGGCCTGCTCCATCGCGACATCAAACCTGGCAACATTCTCTTCAACGATGATGGCGTTGCCAAGCTTGTGGACTTTGGCCTGGCCGGCGCTCAACACGAAGCCGCCGGTCCAGGTGCCGGCGTCATTTGGGGCACGCCTTACTACATCGCTCCGGAAAAACTCCGCGGCCAACTGGAAGATTTCCACAGCGACATGTATTCGCTCGGCGCGACATTGTTTCACGCGCTCGCCGGCCGCCCGCCATTCGACGCCCAGACCGCCGCTGAAGTGTTGTCCAAACAAGCCACCGCGCCGGCCTTCAATCTCAAAACCTACAATCCGGCTGTGCAGGATTTCACCGCGAACGTCATCGGCCGGACGCTGGCCAAGAACCCGACCGAACGCTTCGCCACTTACGACGCGCTCATTCAGGAGCTCCACCAAGCCGAACATTTGCTCCACGAAAAACAAGCCGCACCGTCGCTCGTCACTGCGACCGGCGAACGGATCCCACTACTTTCGGTAATCGCCACCGTTTCCGCTGTCGTTGCGACAGTCGTGGTCATCGCATTCCTCTGGTTTAACCGTGCCAAATTCGGCATCGAAACCGGCACGCCACCGCCGGCGCCGCCGGTCGCCACCAACGCCACGCCAGTTGCCGTCATTCCAGTCGAAGAAGTTAACTTCAACGAATCCACTCCGTGGGCTGATGCGTGGAGCAATGCCCTTGTGCAGCTTGCCCAAAACAATATCCAAGCCGCGCTCACCGAATGCGAAAACCTCAAGCAACTCACCCGCGGCCAGCCATATCACCGGCAATGGGTACAATTACTCGAAGGTGTTACCCTTGTCGCTGCCGGGCGCACTGTGGAAGCCGGGCCGGTTTTACAGAAAGCCAACCCCGCCCTCCCGGCAAAAATCACCATCAACAATTTGGCCGAACCGCTTGCTGTGCTGCTGCTCGACGACTTACCGGCCACGGCCACGGCAAACTGGTCGGGCTGGGCCGCCGATTTCGCCCAAATGCTACGTGGCCTCAAACACCTTTCGGCCGGTCAGCTTGATGCCGCGCGCACGGACTTTGACAAATACCGGCAACTGACGCCCGATCCGAGCCAGCGCTGGGCCTACGCGCTCCAACCATTGGCGCAAAAACTTGTCGGCGAAATCAACCGCATCCCGGTCGCGCTGGCCGATCTTGACCGGCTCCAGCAAGCCGGCAAGTTTGACGAGGCGCTCCAAGCGTTGAACACCGCCCGCACCAAGCTGCCGTTGGCTGGATTCAAGGTGCAACTCGATGAACGCGAGGCGGGCATCCTGAAAGCCCAACAAGCTGCCCAGCAGAAACTCGAGGAGGCGAAGCGCGCCGCCGAAGTCGAAGCCCGGCAACGCCTCGCGGAAGAGCAATCCCAGCAACACGCCGACGCCGAGGTCCGGCAGGTTCAGGCGCTCGAAACGCCGTTGCCCAATTACGATTTCAAAGCGGCGCTCGCCAAGCTCGATGACTTGCAGCCGAAACTCATCACCCCGGCCGGCAAGCAAGCGCTCGCCCAGCGGCGCGCCGTGTTGCAATGGTTGGAGGAGTTAAAGAAACTGTTGGCCGCCGATTTTGCCCGGCAGCCGGTCGACGCCAGCAAAATCGTCACGCGTGGCGCGCATGTGGACGGCAAGCTGACCAGTGCGACGGAGACGGAGTTGACGTTCACCTTGCAGTATGGCGCGCTGACCATCTTTTGGCGCGATTTGCCGCCGGCAACGATTCAGCAGTTGGGCGAGTTCTACGCGCAGACCGGCAAGCCAGCCGACCGGGCGCGCCGGTATCTCGCCACGGCGGTTTTCGCCAAACAATTCAACCTGAAGTTTGCCGAAGACCGCGGCCTCGCCGCGAAACTCGACCCGTCACTTCAGCCGGAAATCAGTCTGATTTTCGGGAACTGACCTGACGCCGTTTTTCTTCAGCGCGTTGGCGGACGCGCTCCTCGGCCGGCACAAGGAAGGTTGTTTTGCCGGCCAGCACGCAGCCTTTTCGCCCCGGCACACAGTCGGCCTTCAATAGCAGACACTCATCGATGGCCACGTCTAAATGCTGACAGGTGAACGAACTCATTGCCGCCAATATAGCGCAACATCGTTCAGTCGTTAAAGTTTTCTGTCGGCAAGCCCGACCGGGTTTGCTAGACAACAGCCATGCCAAACTCCGTGGCCAAGCACATCCAGTCGTTCCATGCTGCGCTCGCCATCCGCCGCTGCGGTGAGGTCGTGCCCCGGGAAGAATATCTCGATTACATGACGTTCCGGGCGAATAGCCGGCCGCTGTTCACCGAGATTTTCGGGCCGCTGCTGGGCTTGAAGGAGGAATGGGCGGCGCAAGGGGCGCTGCCGGCGGAGATTGACTTGTCCGCCTTTCGGGTCCGGTTTCCTGCGGAAATGGGATTGCCGGTCAACACCGGCTGGCTCGGCGGCGACGAAGAAGTCATCCTCGAAGAGACGGCTGACATGCTGGTGTATCGCGACCAGATGGGACGGCGGATGGAGTTGCAAAAACAGTCCGCGACAATCGCATTGCCGACCACAAATCCGGTCGCCAACATGGATGACTGGCGTCGGATCAAACACCACTACGAATTTTCCGAAGCGCGCATCGGAACTTACCGGCCCGGGCCCAGTGTAGTGACTTCAGTGAGCATCCCCGGCGGATTTGATGAACCCCGGCAACTGATGGGCGAGGAAGCGGTGGCCATGGCCTGCTACGAACAACCGGAGTTGCTCCACGACATGTTGCAGACTTTTGGCGACACGGCCGTGCGCGCGATCGAGCGGGTGCAGCTCGACCAACTGTTTGTCCACGAAGACATGGCCGGGCGCAGCGGGCCGCTGTTCGGGCCCAAGCAGATTGAGGAATTCGTCGGGCCCTATTACCGGCGAGTGTGGGATGCAGCCCGCGAACGCGGCGCGCGCTTGTTCAAACAGGACAGCGACGGCGATCTGCGGCCGATCATCCCGGCACTGCTGGCGGCGGGCTTGAATTTCATTTATCCGTGTGAACCGGCGGCCGGGATGGACATCGTGAAGTTGCGCGAGCAATACGGGACAAAACTGGCGTTCATGGGCGGCATCGACAAACACGTGCTGCGCCGGAGCCAGCCTGAGATTGCCGCGGAACTGGAATACAAGATTCCGCCAATGGTGCGCACCGGCGGCTGCATCCTCGGCCTCGACCATCGCATTCCCAACGGCACGCCGGTGGCGAACTACCGGTTCTATGTTCAAAAGGCGTGGGAAATTTTGGAGCGCACGATCCCAGCGTAGTTTTTTGTCGGCAACCGCTGCCGGCTCTGCTAAGAACGGCGGGAAGAACCCGATGAAACCGTTGCCCCAAGTCCTGAATTTCCCACCGCCAACCTGCGCGGACGATTGGTGGAAGGACCAAATCATCTGCGGCGATTCCCATGCAATCCTGCAAGCCATGCCGGCGGAATCCGTTCATCTGGCCATCACTTCACCGCCGTACAATGTCGGCCTCGCCTACGATGGTCATCACGATCAGATGCCCTACGAGCAATATTTGCAGTGGCTGATGCCATTCTGGAAGGAACTCCAGCGCGTGCTCGTGCCGGGCGGCCGGTTCGCGTTGAACATCACCCCGACCAGCATCAAAGATTTCAAGCCGGTCCACTACGACATGGCCGCGCAATTGCGCGGGCTCGGCTTCATCATGCGCACGGAGATTCTCTGGTACAAACAAACCATGCGCCGCCGCACGGCGTGGGGCTCGTTCCGCCGGCCCAGCAACCCGCACATCATCCCCAGTTGGGAATACGTGCTCATGTTTTCAAAAGGCCAATGGGAATTGCCCGGCGACAAGGCGGCTGCCGACATCACCAGCAAAGAGTTTATTAAATTCTCCGATGGCTTCTGGGAAATCCACCCGGAGACCCGTGGCCGGCAACCGTTCCTGAACAGCCTCTACCCGCCTCGCTCTGGCCACAAAGTGCCAAAGGCGAAGGCCGGTCACCCCGCGCCATTCCCCGAAGAGCTCATCTACCGGCTTATTAAATTTTACAGCTACCGGGGCAACGTCATCCTTGATCCCTTTGGCGGCACCGGCACCGTGGCCACTGTCGCCGCCCGGACCGGCCGGCATTACGTCCACCTCGACCTCTCCAAAAAATATTGTGACATCTCCGCCGAACGCGTTGCCGCTGAACGCCGGCAACCGAAGTTGGATTTACGGTCCCCCGAAAAGCCCCGCCGCAAACGCCAGCCGCGCCAGGTCGTCAAGTAGCAGGGGAAGTTTCGAGGTCGAGGCGGATTAGGCAGTGGCCGAAGTCGAGGACGCGCGGGGCGCCGGGCTTGGGTAGATATTGCGGCACGATCCGATAGAGCCGGCCACGACCTTGGGTGACGATTCCGGCGTTGATCAGGACCGCGCAATGTTTCGACGCCGCTGTACAGGTGCAGCCGGTAATGGTTCCCAGTTCGCTCGCGCCAATGGGTTCGCCCCATGCCAACGTTTTGATGATCGTCCACCGGGTATCGCTGGCGAGAACAGTCATTAATTGTTTGCGAGGGATGAGCGGTGGATTGGTCAGGGCGGGTGTGGTTGGTGTGGAATCAGTCATATTTCCTTAATTTCCTAGGAAAGTTGCATATTCCGTCTGCATCGACAAGACTTTTTTGGCGTTAGTTGGTCGTTAAGTCGCGTTAGTTGGTACTTCAGCCGCTTTCGTTAGTATTTCAGTCGCGATAGTTCACACTTCAGTCGCGCTGATTTATACTTCGATCTCGTTAGTTAGAACTTCAATAGCGTTTGTTAATACTTAAGTCACGTTCATTTATACATCTGTCACGTTAGTTGGTACTTAATTCACTGTAGTTCGAACTAAAGTGGCGTGTTTTCACTGTTCGGTGCTGTGGTTTGGCGCGGCGGACAGTTGCGTTCAAAGTGACGCGTGCTATTTTTGAGCTATGAAGATTCAACAAATGATTCTGGTGGTGGCGTTGTGGGGCGGGGTGTTGGGTTCTAGTCCGGCCGCGTTCATCATGGCGCCGCCGGTCAACGTGCAGCAAAAGGTGATTGAGTACAAGGACGGCGACGCGGTGCTCGAAGGGGTGTTGGTGTTCAATGCCGCCGCGCCGGCCACGGCGAAGGTGCCGGGGGTGATCGTGGTGCCGGATTGGCTGGGGGTGGGGCAGTTCGCCATCGAGCGGGCGGGGAAGTTGGCCGGGATGGGTTACATCGCGTTCGTGGCGGATATTTACGGGAAAGGGGTGCGGCCGACCAACGCGCAGGAGGCCGGCGCTCAGGCCGGGAAGTATAAGCAGGATCGGGCGTTGCTCCGCAGTCGGGTGAACGCGGCGTTGGCCGTGCTGCGGGATCAGGCCGGCTGCGATGCCGGGCGGTTGGCGGCGATTGGGTATTGTTTCGGCGGGACGACGGTCTTGGAATTGGCCCGGAGCGGCGCGGCGGTGGCCGGGGTGGCCAGTTTCCATGGCGGCTTGGATTCGCCGACGCCCGCAGATGCGAAGAATATTCGGGGCAAGGTGCTCGTGATGCACGGCGCGGACGATCCGCATGTGCCGCCGGCGGAGGTCGCCGCGTTTCAGGAGGAAATGCGGGCGGCGAAGGTGAACTGGGAGTTCATCGCTTATGGCGGCGCGGTTCATAGTTTTACCAACCCGCAAGCCGGTACCGATCCCGCCAAGGGCGTGGCCTATAACGAACAGGCTGACCGGCGGTCATGGCAGAGGCTGACGGCTTTCCTGCACGAATTGTTCCCGCAGTAATGGGACCGGTTTTTGCGCTTGGCGAAAGTTGTGCTAGTTTTTTTTAGAGTCCACGGGGAGCGGTTACCCAAGACCGCCGGTGGGCGAAAGGAAAAATGAAGATGGCAAAGGAGGAAGTTTATGTTTGTTGTAATCCATCATAATATTACGGATTCCCAAAAATGGGGCCAGATCACCGAGAAGATCGGTGGGATGGTCGAGCGGCGGCAGTTGCCGAAAGGCGTGTGCGGACTGAGTTATCTGCCCAGCACCGACGGACGTCATGCCGATTGCTTGTGGGAAACGGATTCGTTGGAGAACTTGAAACGGTTCCTCGACCCCGAGATCGGCACAGCGGCTCGGAACGAGTATTTTCAAGTCGACGCCACCCACGCGTTTGGTCTGCCAGGCCAAACGGCAGAACGCAAAGCCGCCTAAGCGCGGTGCGTGAAACATCGAAGCGGGCCGCCGCTGATCCCGGCTGCGCCCGCTTCACTGTTCTCACATAGCTTTTTGAGTTAGCGCTTTGTGAGTTTGGCGATGATGAGCTTGGCGAGCTGGTTGCCGTGCGGTGATTGCGGTGCGTAGTCAGGTGATTCGTAGAAGCTGTCGATGGTGACGTAGGCATTAGCCACGCGAAACATGATTCGGTGAAAGCGTCTTGCGTCACTTCGGCTAAACCCCGGGTTGGCCTTAAATTCAACCGCTTCGTCGGTGCCGGGGATTGAAATCTTTTCCGGTGCGGTGTAGGCGGAGCCGGTGTTGACTGGACCGGTGTTGTATTTGACTCGCGCTTCAAAATCATTGTGCGCCTTATTGATTGGTACTGCTGCCAATTCATCATCCTCAGTCATGCCGGTGGCATTGAAAGTGACCGTGTAACTGGCTTTTTCAACATTGCCAATTTTGTAGGTGTACGTTCCCGCATACGTGCCGGCTGCGATATCCTTGGATAATTCGGTGGGGGTGGGCAGATAACGTTTTGTGTCGATTGGCAGGTTATAGAGCCCCTTGATGCCGTGACCATTTGCAATGCGGTGTTCACACCAGTTGTTAAGGGCGTCCATGACATCGGAAGCGAGTGCGAGTGTGGCTTGCGGTGTATTGGCGATGGCATTGAGGTTGGCGCTGTCGTAGAAATGTTTGTTCTTGTCGTTCCGATCAATAGGATCGTGTCCCCACCGGCTGCCGACCATGAGTTGGAGTTTGACGGTGATGTACAACGGCCCGCGCCAAGCGCGAACCACAACTTCGCCCGGAGAGCCAAAACCACTTGGAAGCAGGCAGGCGACATCGCCGATCTTTACGTCCTGCGGTGTTTCTTTGGCCGACTTGCGCATGGATTCCATGTCGCGAAGCGCGGCAGGCCACGGGTGGCTGTCGGCTGGATTTATTTCGTCAACGGGACTACCCCGGTATTCGAGAAAGACGGTTGGTTTGTAATAAATCCAGTAGGGCATTTCCTTGGGACCGGAATTCGCGTTCTCTTTGCCTTCGTAAATAATTTTACCCCAGCCTTGGGGCTTGCCGTTTCTCCAATCGTCCGGAGTGTAATAGTGGAATCCATAGCGGGTGGCGCTGTAAAGCGCTTTGTCATCTTTTGTACCGAAATTATAGGTAATCAACCCGATTTGTTCTTTGAGAAGTTTTAAGCCGATATCGTCAGTGGCTTGTGTGTGCGATGTAGCAACAGCTTCGTGAACGACGACAGCGACGCGCGCGACGGCGTTCTTTGTCGGATCGCCTTTGAGCGCGGCCGTGACGTGATAGGTGCCGGGTGTTGTGGGGGCTTTGTAATTGCCATCGGATGAAATTGTGCCGCCGTCTTTTTCGCGGATGCTCCAAATGATGTCGTCATCTTTTGTGCCAATGGTGGAGGAGCGGAACAATTGCATGGCGGACGGCGCGAGTTCGATTTCGGCGGGTGTGATGGCGAGATTCTGGAGGTTAAAATCGTCCGACTTGACCACGACACCGGCCATGTCGAGGCCGACGGCAAGCGTGACCGGTGTGTCTGGCGGATTTTTTGAATCAAGGGCGAGATAGGCGAGGAGTTTATGGTTTGGGATGCCGTCGAGCTTTACATCAAACTCGCCGGCACGGATCGCAGAAATGGGTTGCCAGTAGTTCTCGACGTCAGTGCCGACTTTCAACATAACGATGGCGCTGGACTGACAGGTTGGAACGTAGCCGAGTAATGATGCAGCTTTTGCATCATATTCGCCCTTGTCGTTCGCTTCGAAATTGAGCATCCGGCATTTCAGGATCTTATTTTTCGCGTCGAAGTTAGTGATTTCGACGGCGACGCGCGGGAATGTGAGTTCGAGCAGCCGGACGTTGGCGGCAATGGCGATGGGAATGAGACGCGACGCCTGCGAGTCGGCACATTGCTCGCTGATGCGATGGACGCCGGTGCTCTCGCGTCGCGCCATCAGGATTTCGCCGAGGCTGTCTTTGCGTGTGTAAAAGCCACTGGACTTGGCTGGAGTTAGTGTATTGGCGGTATCGCGTACCACATTGGCAGTGTCGCGCACTGCGTTGAAAAGTCCGCCGAGTGGATTGTTTTTCGGAATCTGAACGTTGACAGCGGGCTTGGCGGCTGCGGCACCGTCGTAGGTGCAATTGTCAAGACGTGGCGAATTGTAATCAGGCTGGCCGTTGAAGCTGGTGACAGCGTTACCGGTGACAGCGTCAGTGCCCGCAATGGTGTCGGTGGAGAAAAATTTCGTGTTGGTGTAAAGCGCGACGATATCGAATAGGTCGCGCGTCTTCGTGCAGTCTTCGATTTCCTTTTTCAAACGCTCCTCAATGGGATTCGTCGCGTAGCGCACGACAACGAGGGCGTTGACATAATCTTCGTACGGATCGGATTTGAGGTTTCCGAGCTTGACGTATTTGCCGAGGATTTCGGAAGTCATCCGCGTGTTTTGTCCCGGATGACCGTCATTGCGGACGTGCGCGGGCACCGTCATGTCGGCCATCAGGTGCATACTCTCGCCGAGGCAACGCCAGGTTTTCCCTAGTGCTTCACCGCGATCAGCTGGCACGACTGGCGCGCCGGCGGCGGCGAACGAACGGGTCGCTTCCTGCAGGGAATGATCCGAACCGTATAACGCCCAATCGCGTGCATTCACTTTTGGATTTTCGCCCATCAGGAAGATGCTTTGAGAAACCCAATAACCGATGTAGCCGTCAGTCAGATCTGTCAGATGTGGCGCGGTTGGATTTTTGGGATCATAAAAATGGCGCAACGCCATGAAAGCTTCCGGCTCGTCGGCATTGAATCCACCCTCGATAATCCACCACGCAAATGATTCGCGCGCTTTGCCTTCTTCGCAATATCGCCAGCCGGTCAATTTGTCGTTCTTGTACCAATCACCCTTGTGAGTCACCGTCAACGATTCGACCTTGAACGGGTCATCTTGTGCAGTCGAACCAAACAGGCCGTATTCCTTCCATGTCGGAAAGAAATTGTATTTGCCAAGGATTGGATCCTGCGCTGTTTTTTCAGCAAAAACCTTCAACGCGATCTGATTGATTTTACGGTGTGGTCCGCCATCCTCACCGTCGTTGGCATACCCAAAGGCAAACACCGGGCAAACTACAATCGGAATTAGAAACATCAGCCAATAGCAGAAACGCTTCGTCATAATAATTCCCTCAGTTGACTGCGAACATCGTAGTCTGAATTAACTCGGCCAGACATGTTCTAAAATACATCTAGGCACTGAGTGTGCCAAGCCCAATCCCGTTTCAATTGGTCAAACCGCCTCGCACGAGTCGGACGAAATTGTAGACACGGATGACGTCACCTTGTGGGCCGCGACCATGGGGGAAGTCAGCGGGGTTGCCGGCTTTCGGATCGCTGCGCTGCGCGCCGGCACCATGAACGTCAGCGTAATGGTAGCTGACGGAACCGGAGCCGGGCCGGTTAAAATCTGGTGGGCCATCCATGCCGGGACTACGCAGCAGCGGACCACTACGACCGAGGCCACCACCTTGTCCCGGCATTCCTGTTGGCCAGCCGGCAGCGCGACCAAACGCAACGTAAACCGCTGCATTCCCGCCTATCAGTCCGGCATGGGTGGTACAGGTCCAGTAAAATGGATAATCAGTTTGACCGATTTCATTCTTGATCGGTGTGCAACTGAGCAGTGGATTGATGGCTGGTGAACCGGTGGTGTCGGGGCACCGGGTGTAATCGACGATGCTTTGCAATTCCTTCGCATTAGGTAATCGCCAGCCGCCTTTGAGATTTGCCGCGTAGGCAAGCGCTTGCTCCCAGTTCAGGCCTTTGCCGGAATCGTTCTTCTGCCAGACTAGTCCGGTTGCACGGTCGGTGATTGTGTCGTCGCCGTTGTCATAAAAATCATTCTTCCCGTATTGCGGATTGCCGCGACAGCAGATCGCGAAAAACTTCTTCTCGCCACGACCCGGCATCGTGGTGCCATAGCCTTTGATCCGGCCATCGGCGAAATTTACGCCAAACATCTGGTTATAGTTGGCGATATACCGAGTACTAGTCGCCCATTGCGAATCAATGATACGCTCGCCGGCACTGGTATCACCGTAGGCAAACTTGAAAAATTTAGTGTCGATGAATGGCGTCCGGTGACCAGCCTCTTCTGGCGCGGCGTCCACGCCACTGAACAGAATTAGGGAATAAAGCTCCTTGATCGACGGTAATCGCCAGTCGCTAAATCCGGCAAATTTCTCCGCATTGAGTTTCGCCGGTAATGCTTCCGCTTGTTTTGCGGTCAGCTTGTCCAGTCCCGGGCTGTGTTGCCAAGTCATGGCGGTAATGTTGTCGTACACCGTCAAGCCATCGGCACTGAGTTGGTATACCGGCAAGCGACCTGGATGCTGCGCATCCTGACCGTAAAACGGCTGACCGGGTTTTGGCGGCGCAATCTCGGCGCGGTTGTCGTAACATTTCGTCTGACCGGTACCGACGATAGCGTAATTCTGGGCCATGCCAATCTTGCCGGCCAATAAACTCACAACTACGACAATGCTTACTGCACTATCTCGCATAATTTTCTCATCCAGCAAAATCTTGCCGGTGCAAGGTGTCACAAAAATCTCCTTTAGGAGACCATATCAGTTTTAGCGTTGGACGCGAGCGCTGCCGCCTCCCATGGTCTTTTCGACTTCTTTGCAAGTGGCCATGGAGGTGTCGCCGGGCGTGGTCATCGCTAACGCGCCGTGTGCTGCGCCATATTCGACGGCCTTTTGCGGGTAACCGGTCTTGAGAAAGCCGTAAATGAGTCCACTGGCAAAACTATCGCCGCCGCCGACGCGGTCGAGGATTTCGAGGCCGGGATACTTGCGGCTCTCGTAGAATTTACCGTCCATCCAACAAATCGCACTCCAGTCGTTTTTCGTCGCGGTGATGACCGACCGCAAGGTTGTCGCGGCGACTTTGAAGTTTTTGAATTCGCTGACGGCAGTCGTGATCATTTGCTTGAACGCACCGGTTTCGATATTGGTGAGGTTGTGGTCAATGCCTTTGACTTCAAAGCCAAGACTGGCGGTGAAATCTTCTTCGTTGCCGATCATTACGTCCACGTACTTGGCAATCTCGCGGTTGACTTCCCGGGCTTTGGCTTGACCGCCGATGCTCTTCCAGAGGCTCGGCCGGTAATTCAGGTCGTAACTGACAATCGTGCCATGTTTTGCTGCGGCTTTGACGGCTTCAACAGTCAATGCTGCCGTGGATTCACTCAACGCGGCAAAGATTCCGCCGGTATGAAACCAACGGACGCCGAGTTCGCCGAAGATTTTATCCCAGTTGAAATCGCCGGGTTTAAGCTGGCTGGCGGCCGTATTGCCGCGGTCTGACACGCCGACCGCGCCGCGAACGCCAAACCCACGCTCGGTAAAGTTCAATCCGTTACGAATCGTCCGGCCAATGCCGTCATCGGATTTCCAGAGGATGAAGTCGGTAGCGACACCACCTTGCATGATGAAATCTTCGATAAGATGGCCGACTTCATTGTCAACAAATGCGGTGCAGACGGCAGTTTTCAATCCGAAGCATTTGCGGAGGCCACGGGCGACGTTGTATTCGCCGCCGCCTTCCCACGCCTTAAACCCGCGTGCTGTGCGGATGCGCCCTTCGCCAGGGTCAAGTCGCAACATGATTTCGCCGAGCGAAAGTTGATCGAAAGTAAATTTATCGCGTAATTTGAGTGGCATATCAAAACTCCGGTGATTACTGGTTCATTGGTAAAGCCAGCCATTCAATACAAAAAGGCCTTTAAAAAAACAATCCTGTTCTGCTTTTTAGTGATTGCGACTGATAGCACCAACCCACTCGGCGCATTGGTCAGGTCTTGCACTTTCGTGTCACGACGGATACACTGCCTTGCGTTAGGCGACTGAATTGTATGCATTGGATAATTCTATTATTTGCTATTCTTTTCGAAGCTGCCGGCACAACCTGTATGAAACTTTCGGGAGGTTGTACCAAATTGGTGCCAACCGGTCTCATGGGGCTGTTCTACTGCACCTACTTCTTCCTTCTGACGGTCGCGCTCAAAAGGATTCAGTTGAGCATTGCCTATCCGATTTGCTGCGGGGCCGGCGTGGCGCTCATTGCTGGGATTGGAGCGGTATATTTTCGCGAATCATTCACGCCGCTCAAGGTGATTGGCACACTGGCAATCGTTGGTGGCGTTATCGCGCTGAACATTGCCGGCACAACGCGTTGATGCCGGTATATTGCCGGCGATGATGGCTGCCGAACCAAGTCGACCACAGATTTCCAAGGAACTCCTGCGCGAACTCGGCGATTGGCGCTCGGAGAAGGAAGGTCGGTCGCTCGCGGACGCGGGCGCTGTCCTGAACTGGGAATATCAGCCGCCGTTCCTGCATGGCACAGTCCGCACCAGCGGCGGCATGACCGTCAACGCACGGCTCAAGCTCAGTCAGCATGCACTCGATGTCGAGAACCTGTGCTCGTGCCGGCAAGCGCGCGTCGAGGGCACGATCTGCGCGCATGTCATGGCACTGGTGTTTGCGACGATGGTACCGGTTAAAGCTAAACCGATGCCGGCGCCACCCAAACCTGAGCCAACATTGAAGCGAATACCGGTGGAAGAAGCCGGCAACAACAATCCGCCGTTTGAGCTGATGATTCTTCTGCCGCTGAACTTGCCGGAAGCTTGGCGCAAAGGTGAACTCCGGATCATCTTCGAGGCCAGCGTAGCCGGTGCGGCATTTCAGCCGTTCGACGCGATTTCGAAAGAGCCGACGTATGCCATCAGCGATGCCGACGAACGTGTGCTCGCCGCCGGTCGTCAGACCGGTGTCTGGCTTTTAGCGACCAAAGATTTTGACGCTTTCTTTACTGCATTGACCAATCATCCGCGCGTTTGGATTGGTAAGAAAACGCAAATACAAATTCGTGGCGCGAAATCGAAACCGCAACTCACACTCGAACTGGAACCAACCGGCGAACTACGCCTATGCTTGGCCGCAACCGGCGCACCGACAGCCGGTGACGCGTTGGGAAGTTGGAGTTTCGACGGCAAAACACTCACACGAACAATTCCACTGCCAACCGGCTACCAAGCGGGCGAACGCCGACTGTCGCGGACGGAATTCGTGCGGTTTTACCAGCGCGAGTTACCGGCATTGGAACAACAGTTGACCGTGCATTTCGGTGCCGGATTTGAGCGGTTGGAGTTCGTTGAGAAGCCAGCGCCGGTTCGCGTGATCCTCGACGGTGGCTTGACCGGGTTGAATCTGGAATTGAAGGCACCGGCACAAACAGACTGGACACCTGATCCCGAGCAGCCGTTCCGGTATTGGCGTTATCAACCGGTGAACCGTGCAGAAATCACCGCAGCGGGCTTCGAGCCGCAAGGAACAGGCTACCGGATGACGTCGGAAAATCGCATCGGCCATTTCCTCGCCAACGTCCTGCCGGTCTGGGAACGGCAATGGACCGTGGAATACGGCGCGCAATTCGCCCATTTCCTCCGCAAGTGCGATCGCATCCAACCGGAAGTCGCCATCACCGGCTCCGGCGAAAACTGGCTCGCGCTCGACATGGCGTACAAGAACGACGTGGGTGCGCTGACGCTCAGCCCGGCAGACGTACAACGAATGCTCCAGAAAGGCGCAGCGCATCAGCGGCAACCCAACGGTCGCATCGCACTCGTGCCGAGCGAGGCGATCACGCAATTTCAGGATGTCATCTTCGACTGTCAGGCGACGCAATCGCAAGAAGGTCTCCAAGTTGATCGGAAATTTGCACCCTACCTCACCGAAGCGTTGCGCGAGACACAGCTTCGCGCCAAATGGCAAGTACCGGTCGCGATTCGGCCGGTCCAGCCGCTTGTCTTACCGGACTTGCTGCGACCGTATCAACGTGACGGCGTAAACTGGTTGCACCAGCTCGCCGGGAACGGTCTCGCCGGGATTTTGGCGGATGAAATGGGTTTGGGAAAGACGTTGCAGGCGTTGGTCTGGCTGGCGTCGTTGAAAGCCAAGCCGTCTCTGGTGGTCTGTCCGACGAGTTTGCTCGCCAATTGGCAGGCGGAAGTCGAGCGATTCACGCCGGAGTTGAAGACGCTGGTTCTGCACGGCGCCGACCGGCAATTTGATGAACTGCCTAAGTATGATTTGGTCATCACCTCGTATGCGTTGCTGCGGCGCGATGTGGCGCAACACCAGAAGATCGAATGGCAAGCCGTCGTGCTGGATGAAGCACAGCACATCAAGAACCGGTTCAGCCAAAACGCCCAAGCGGTGAAAGCCCTGCACGCGAAGCGCCGGTTGGTGTTGACCGGTACGCCGATGGAAAATTCGCTGGGCGATTTGTGGTCGATTTTCGATTTCCTGATGCCGGGTTATCTCGGACCGGCGACGGAGTTCCGCGACCGGTACGAAATTCCGATTACCAAGCAGCAAGATCAGTCGGCACTGCAACGACTGCGGCAACGGCTCCGGCCGTTTGTGTTGCGACGCATGAAATCGGAAGTCGCGCGCGACCTGCCCGCGAAGATCGAGCAAATCACTTGGTGCGACCTGACCGGCGAACAGCAATCCATCTACCAATCCATCCTCACCCAGGGCCGCCGGGAAATTTTCGAGAACGCAAAGGAACCGCAACGGCGGCTCGCGATGTTGACGACGTTGCTGCGGCTCCGGCAAGCGTGCTGCCACCTTGGCTTGTTGCCGGGCGAACACGAATGGAAGGAGCCGTCCGCCAAACTGGCGACGTGCCTCGAATTGATTGACGAAGCGATCAGCGGTGGACATCGGGTGTTGGTGTTTAGCCAATTCGTGAAACTGCTCAAGCTCGTCGAAGCGGCGTTGCCGGTGCCGTATTGCTATCTCGACGGCAGCACGATTGACCGTGCCGGCGAAATCCGTCGGTTTCAAGAGTCGCGCATCCCGGTGTTCCTGATCAGTTTGAAAGCCGGCGGCACGGGGCTGAACCTGACCGGTGCCGATACCGTCATCCATCTCGATCCGTGGTGGAACCCGGCAGTCGAGGAACAAGCGACTGCACGTGCTCACCGTATCGGTCAGCAGCAGGTCGTGACATCGTACAAGCTGATTGCACGCGGCTCGGTGGAGGAAAAAATCGTGCATTTGCAAGAACGCAAACGGGAATTGATCAGCCAAACGGTCGCCAGCGATGAAGCGTTCGTGCAGGGATTCAGCTTGGAGGAATTGCAGAGCCTCATCGGTTAATGACCGTTCTTGATTGAAACCAAGAATCTCTATACTTTGTGCACTCAACTTAAACCTTATGAACATTCTTGGGATAACTTCAACTGATGCGGTTGTTAGCCGCGACTTCATTGCACTCGAAACCGGCGGCAATGGACTTTTCCGCGTCGGTCACGACGGTGTGAAAGCCATCTTCACGCCGCGTGATAAGGTCGCCGAGTTGATCGTGTATGCGGACAAAACGCTCGTCTACATCAACTCACAAATGGGTGCCCCGGCTATTTACCCACTCCCCGCTGCACGGTTCGAAGGTCCGGCAGAAGCTGTGCTGATGGATCTCGACGGCACGAGCGTCCACAGCGAGCATTTCTGGATTTGGGTGATCGAGCAAACCACGGCGCGTTTGCGCAACGAGCCAAAGTTCAAGCTGGAAGCCGTCGACGAACCGCACGTCTCTGGTCACTCCGTTAGCGAGCATCTGAGTTATTGCATCCGGAAATACTGCCAACACAAAACAGTGGAAGAAGCGCGCCGGCATTATTTCGACATCGTTCATCATGAAATGGCTGAGATCATGGCTGGCCGTGGCCGGACGAATGCCTTTGAACCGGCTCCGGGGCTCGCGGAGTTCCTTCGCAAGCTCAAGGAGCACAAAATTAAAATCGGTCTTGTCACTTCCGGTCTCTATGAAAAGGCGTGGCCGGAGATACTGTCAGCCTTCCGCACGCTCAAGCTGGGCGATCCACTGGAATTTTATGATGCCATCATCAGCGCCGGCCATGCCATTCGCAAAGGCCAAGTCGGCACACTTGGCGAATTGGCTCCTAAGCCGCATCCCTGGCTGTACGCTGAAACCGCGCGCGTGGGCCTGGGCATTGAGCCGGCGCGACGGCACCGCGTGATTGGCATCGAAGATTCCGGAGCCGGTGTCGTTTCGATTCGGCTGGCCGGATTTGCGGCCATTGGCATTACCGGCGGCAATCTTGAAAAGAGCGGCGCGCAGCCGTTTCTTCACTGCAAAGTTAATTCATTGCTCGAAGCCCTGCCGGTCATCCTCGGAAAATAGATTTGATCCATGAAAACATCAGCTAAGAAACAAACACTCCACGTCATCTCCGCCACTCACTGGGACCGCGAATGGATGCTCCCGTTCGTGAGCTATCGCCGGCATCTGGTGCATTACACTGATCAGCTGCTCGCGGTCATGCGCCAGAACCCGGCGTTCAAGCACTACCACATGGACGCGCAAGTCATCTGCATGGAAGATTACCTGCGCCTGCGGCCGGAGAAGACGAAACAATTGACTCAACTCATCAGGGCCAAGCGAATTTTTGTCGGGCCGTGGTACACGTTGCCGGACATTCCGCTCGTCCACAGCGAAGCTATTGCCCGCAATCTGCTGCTTGGCATTGAGGTGTCGGAGGCCATCGGCGGCGCCATGCTTGAGGGATATACACCGTGCTCGAACGGCCAAATCGCCCAGCTTCCGCAGATTTACAATGGATTCGGGATCCGTTCGGCCATCATTTACAAAGGCATCGCCGACCAGCCGCTGCCAAAGGAATTCTTCTGGCGCAGCCCGGACGGATCGGAATTGTTGACCATCCACCTCACAGCGCGATATGCCCGCGCCAATTTCTATTGCCTGCTATACCAGGAAGTGATCGCCAACGTCATTCACGACACGCCCGACCACAACTGGTCATACACCCTGCAGGAAAACAAGATGCCGTTCCGCATTGCCGGCCAGATTCACCACGATCCGTATGTCTACGAAGCCCTGAACAGCATCGAAGGTTGGCAGCCGCAGTATCTAAAACCGTATTTGCAAAAGTTGCGGGCGCAAACTTCCGCGAATGCCGCGACCTCGCACCTCATCGGATTTCACGGCATGGATCACACGCCGCCTTACCCCAGCACGCCAAAACTCATCGCTGCGGCGCGCAAGATTTTCCCTGATCTCGAAGTCATTGACGATTCTATCCCCGGCGTCATTGCCGCGATCCGCCGTGAATTGGGTGACCGTGAATTGCCGGTGCATACCGGCGAAATGCGCGATGCCAACCGTGGTGGCGGCGCGTTGTGCCGGGCATTATATTGGCCCACGCTCTCGGCGCACCTCGACATCAAAGTCGCCAACCGCGAAACTGAACACCTGCTTATTGATACCGCCGAACCAGTTGCGACGTGGGCATGGCTGCGTGGCGCCGAGTACCCGGCCGTTTTTCTCACCGACGCTTGGAAACTGCTGCTGGCAAACCACGCGCACGACTCGATTGATGGTTGCAGCCTCAATAAAGTTGCCGCCGACATCATGGGCCGGTTCAGTGACTGCCAAGCGATTTGCGAAGGCGTGATTCAGGACGCGACGAAACAGCTTGTGCGTCCCGGCAAGCGAGTGAGCCGGCAAACCGATCCGTGGCTCGTAATTTTCAATCCGGCACCCTACCAGCGCGGCGGATTCTGTGAGCTGGAGGTGGACATTCCCGGCGAAGCGCCCACGGAAGGCTTGCGATTGGTCACCGAAGATGGCCGTGAAATCACACCACATATTGAACATCATTCCAAATGGAATGCTTACATCCAAGCGCACGTCACACGCCCGATGACGGCTCAACGCTACCGGATGCAATTCGAGGTGCCGGCCATTCCAGCGCTAGCGTGGACAAAACTGAAAGTTGTTCGTGCCGCTGCGCCGGCAGCTGAGCCGGGTTTGGCAACCGCGGCCAACGTCCTCGAAAACGAATTTCTCAAAGCCAGCTTTCGCGCTGACGGCCGCGTGGACTTGTTCCATAAGCTTACCGGTAAAAAATACGCCGGCTTACACTACTTCGAAGACGTCGGCGACACTGGTGACCCGTGGAAATTCAATCCGACCGGCCAGCCGATCACGCCGACCGGCCCGGCCAAGATTCAACTCATCGAAAATACTCCGTGGCGCGCCGTCATCCAAGTTGAGATGCAATGGGACACGAAAGTCACTTCGCAATTCTCCCTGACCCGCACTGGTCGGCATCTCGAAGTCCGGTCAACCATCGAAAACAAATGCCGGAACCACCGCCTGCGCGTTTGTTTCCCGACCGGCATCGTCACGGACAAGACTTACGCCGGTGGCCAGTTCAATGTGGACGAACGCGCCACGCACTTGCCGGACATGACCGGTTGGACTGAGCAGATTGATGGCTACCCGAATTTCGGTTTTGCCGGTTTGACCGACGGCAAGGCTGGTCTCGCTATTCTGAATCTGGGCCTGCCGGAGTATTTTGTTACCGGCGCGCAACACGATGTGTTGACGGTGACGTTGCTGCGCGCGATCCAGCTTAAGCGGTGGCCCGAAGGTGTGGGCGATGCGTTGTCGGTCGGCGCGCAAATGCTCGGGACGCAAACCGTCCACTACGCGATCTACCCGCACGCCGGCAACTGGGCCGACGGTCAGGTCTTGCAGGAATACCGGCAGTTCGCCTGTCCGTTGATTCTGTCGGAAATGATCGGTGAACCGCCGGTCGCGCCGCGCGAAGGGTTGATTGAATTGGCACCGTCATCGATCGAAATTGCGTGCATCAAGAAAGCCCAGCGCGAAGACAGCCTCGTAGTGCGCGTCTGGAACCCGCTCGCAACCCCGCAGACCGGCAAACTCAAGCTCGGCGTCAGTTTCAAAAAAGCGTATTTCACCGACTTGAATGAGACCGGGCAAAACGCGATCAAATCCGCCGGCAAGCGCAGCGTGCAATTCACTGTGCCGCCTCACCGGATCGTCACGCTGCTGTTCAGTGGTGTAATTGACGATTGACGACTGACTGGCCGGTGACTTATTCATAACGATCTTGGCAAGTGATGATGAACGACATTATTCCCAAAATTCCTGCGCCGCTTGATCCCGGTTTTCAGCCGGCAGCGCTGGTTAATCGCCGGTATTTGCAAACATTGCGCCCGCCGGTCCCGCTGGTGCTCGCGTTAGAAGGCGAGAATGGCCGGGTGACGCGGTTTGAAACATCCGTTCGGCAGGAGGCTGACGCGGAGACTTTGCAGTACGTCGAACGGACGGTGAAATTTCTACTTTGGGCGCGTGGCGGCTGGAAATTGTTCGTCGGTGGGCCGCCGGCAATCGGACGGTTTATCAAGCAAACGTATTCGGCGCACGGTCACCGGAAATTTGATGTTGGAATGATGACGCAGTCGTACGGCAAAAAATTTCAAGTGGTAGTGACAACGGCGGGCAAAGTACCGGCCGGCAAGGAAATTCAAACGGCGGTTGGTGGCCATCTCAAGGGTTGCCGGATCGGCTTCGATCTCGGTGCCAGCGATTACAAAGTGTCGGCGGTGATTGACGGCCAAGCGATTTTCACCGAGGAAATGCCGTGGGATCCGAAGACGCAGGCCAATCCCGAATACCATTACCACCATCTTTCGTCGGCGCTACATCGTGCCGCGGCCCATTTGCACCGTGTCGATGCCATCGGCGGCAGCTCGGCCGGCATCATCGTTAACAACGAGATCCGGTTGGCGTCATTGTTGCGCGCGATTCCGCCACATCTCCACCGGCAGGCGGCCGGGATGTTCAAGCGGCTCGCCAAGGAATGGCGCGTGCCGCTGGTGGTGATGAACGATGGCGATGTAACGGCGCTGGCGGGCGCGTTGTCGCTCAATGCCACAGGCATGCTCGGGGTTGCGATGGGTTCGAGCGAGGCGGGCGGGTTCATGGACAAGCACGGCCGTGTTCTCGGCTGGCTCAACGAACTGGCGTTCGCGCCGGTTGACTACAATCCCGCCGCCACCGCGGAGGAATGGAGCGGCGACCGCGGCGTTGGCGCTTTGTATTTTTCGCAGCAAGCGGTGAACAAGCTGTTACCGGCTGCCGGGATTGAACTGCCAGCGACGATGGGTTTGCCGGAGCGCTTGCAGAAAGTGCAGGAGTTGATGGCGCAAGAAGATGCGCGCGCGGCGAAGATTTACGAAACAATCGGCGTCTATCTCGGCTACAGTATCCCACACTACGCGAACTTTTACGATTTCAGTCACATGCTGATTCTGGGCCGGGTCACGACCGGCAAGGGCGGTGACATCGTGCTCGCCAAAGCGCGGGAAGTGCTGCGCGTGGAATTTCCGGAGGTTGCCGGCCAGATTAAACTGCACGTGCCCGATGAAAAGAGCCGGCGCATCGGCCAAGCCGTGGCCGCCGCCAGCTTGCCGGCACTTTCCAAATGAAACTCCATAACCCTAATGCAGAAATTTTCATACCGGATAACCAGCCGGTACCGGCTGCGCTGAAACGCATCACGCATCTCGGGATCGGCGCGCATCAGGATGATTTGGAGTTCATGGCGTTTCACGGCATCCTTGCGTGCTACCACCGTGACGACCAATGGTTCGGCGGCGTGACGTGTACCAACGGCGCCGGCAGTGCGCGCATTGGTCCGTACGAAAAATTTACCGACGCTCAAATGATGACGGTGCGCCGGCAGGAACAAAACACCGCTGCCACTGTCGGCCGGTATGGCGCGATGCTGCAACTTGGTTATCCCAGCAGCGCTGTGAAAGATGCCAGCTCGACAGCTTTGCGGAATGACTTGCAGCAAATTTTGGCTGCGACCCGGCCACAAATCGTGTACACCCACAATCTCGCCGACAAACACGACACGCACATCGGCGTGGCAGTGGCGACAGTGCAGGCGCTCCGCGCATTACCGGCGGCGGACCGGCCGGGCAAAGTGTACGGGTGTGAAATTTGGCGCGACCTCGACTGGTTGCCGGATTCCGACAAGGTGTTGCTGGACGTCAGTGCGCACGAGAATCTGGCAGCGGCAGTCAATGGCGTGTTTGATTCGCAGATTGCCGGCGGCAAACGATACGATTTGGCCACGTTCGGTCGCCGGCGTGCCAATGCGACGTTTTTGGAGTCGCACGCGACCGATGCCGCGACGAGTTTGATTTTTGGAATGGACCTGACGCCGTTGGTCACCGATCCGACGCGAGACATTGTCGGGTACGTGACCGGGTTCATTGAGAAATTTCGAGAAGATGTCAGTAGCAAATTAAAAAAACGACTAACACCATAAAAGGAGACAGATCATGAAGGTTGGATTCTACGGGCACGTTCGGCAATACCACAATATCAAGAAGGAAATCGACGACAACATCGCCAAAGTGTTGGAGAGCGGCGAGTACGTTCAAGGACCAATGAACAAGCAGTTCGAGAAAGAACTGGCGGCGTTTCACGGCATGAAGTACGCCATCGGCACTGGTAACGGCACGGACGCCATCTGGCTCGCGCTCATGGCGCTCGGAATCGGGCCCGGCGACGAAGTGATCACCAATGCGAATACGTTTTTCGCGACGGCGGAAGCGATCTGGATCGCCGGCGCGACGGCGGTTTTGATTGATTGCGATCCGAAGACGAAGTGCATTGACCCGGCAAAAATCGAAGCGGCAATCACGCCCAAAACCAAGTGCATCATCCCAGTCCACCTCTACGGCCAATGCGCCGACATGCCGGCGATCAAAAAGATTGCCGACAAGCACAAGCTCATGATCGTTGAAGACAACGCGCAGGCCATCGACGCCGCCGGCGACACATTCAAGATTGGCCAGCTCAGCGACGCGATGACGACCAGCTTCATCATCCAAAAAAATCTCGGTACGTTTGGTGACAGCGGTGCGATTGTCACCAACAACGAGCAAGTCAACAAGGTGACCCGGTTGCTCCGCGCCCACGGCTCGCCGGCACGGAATGTTCACAGTTTCGGTTTCAACAGCCGGTTGGATGACATTCATGCCGGTATTTTGAGCGCGAAGCTCAAGCACATCCATGAGTGGAATGACCAGCGCATCAAGTGGGCGGCGCGATACACTGCCGGCTTGAAAACCCCGAAAAATTTCACATTGCCGTACGCCAAGCCCGGCTACCGGCACGTCTGGCACCTCTATGTCATCGAAGTCAAGGATGCCGCCAAGCGCGATGCGTTTGTGGATTTCCTCGTGAAAAATGGCGTGGACGCGAAGACGCATTACTCAATCGCGATTCACAAGCAAGCCGGTTACCCGTGGGGCAAAGGCGCGCGGATTGTTGGCTCGCTGGCCAACGCGGAACACAACGCCGCGACTTGCATCAGCTTGCCGATGTTCCCCGAATTGATGGCTGAAGAAATCGATTACGTCGTCGCCAAGTGTCTCGAATGGGATAAGGCCAACTAAGAGCAGTCACTCCATAGAGCTTGTAGCAACACTGTGCGCCGGTAAGCATCTGCCGTTGCGAGTTGCCGGAATCCTGTTACAGTTACTGCTCTTGTGGTGAACACCAGCGAAATCGCCAAACGACGGACCTTCGCCATCATCTCGCATCCCGACGCCGGGAAAACGACGATGACGGAGAAGCTCTTGCTGTACGGTGGTGCCGTTCAACTTGCCGGCTCGGTGACGGCTCGGAAGAATCAGCGCGCATCCACGTCAGATTGGATGGAATTGGAACGCCAGCGCGGGATTTCGATCAGCTCGACGGCGCTCCAGTTTGAGTACGACGGCTTCAAGATTAACCTGCTTGATACGCCGGGCCACAAGGATTTCTCCGAAGACACCTACCGGGTGCTGACCGCCGTGGATGCCGTGATCATGATCATTGATGCCGGTAAAGGCATCGAGAGCCAGACGCGCAAACTATTCGAGGTCTGCCACCAGCGTGGCGTGCCGATCTTCACGTTCATGAACAAGTGCGACAGGCCGACGCGTGACCCGCTGGCGTTGATCGACGAACTTGAGAACGTACTTCAGCTTGGTGCGTTCCCGGTCAATTGGCCAATCGGTACCGGTGTGGAGTTCAAGGGCATCTTTGACCGGCTCACGCGACAGGTTCATCTGTTTGAGCGAACTGATGGTGGTGTTTACCGCGCGCCGGTTGAGATTGGCGACTTGTCAGATCCGATCATTCGCGAGCACATTGATGACGCGACATTCCACCGGATTACTGAAGAACTTGCGATGCTCGAACATGCCGGCGAGACATTCGATGCCGCCGCTGTGTTGGCCGGCTACACCACGCCGGTATTCTTCGGTAGTGCGATGAACAACTTTGGCGTCCAATTGCTGCTCGATGGGTTCCTCAAGCACTCAGCTGCACCGCAAGCGCGGAAAGTCGGTGACCGCGTGATCGCGCCGGAGGATCCCGATTTTTCCGGGTTCATTTTTAAAATTCAGGCCAACATGGATCCGCGCCATCGCGATCGCATCGCGTTTTTACGGGTGGTGTCCGGTAAGTTTGAGCGGGACATGATTGCGACGCATTCGCGCACCGGTAAGAAAGTTCGGCTCTCGAGTTCGCACAAACTTTTTGCGAATGAGCGCGAGACTGTGAACGAAGCATTCCCCGGCGACATCATCGGGTTGGTCGGTCACTCGGAGTTTGGCATTGGCGATACATTAAGCACCGATCCGGCGATTGTGTACCGGGAGATTCCGCGATTTCCGCCGGAAAGTTTCGCCTTTCTCCGCAATCCAAGCACGGCAAAGTACAAACAATTTCGCAAAGGGCTTGACCAATTGTTGCAAGAAGGCGTCGTCCAAATGCTGCGCCTCAAAGACGCAACGGCCAATGTTCCGTTGCTGGCCGCTGTTGGGCCGCTGCAATTTGAGGTGGTGCAATACCGGCTCAAAAGCGAGTACGGCGCTGACTCGCAACTGGAAGCAGCGCCGTGGCTGACAATACGTTGGTTGCCAAAGAACGTGCCGGAGGCCGATTGGGGGCGCGGCCTGCCCACGGGCGCGCGTCTGGCCTTCGATGCCGACGATAATCCGGTGGTGCTGTTCGCCAACGAATGGTCGGTGAATTACTTCAGCGAGATTAATCCAAAGATTCCGCTTGAAAAATTGCCTGCCGCGGCAAAAACTTTGATCTAACAATTAGGACTCGCGTTTTGCGCGCAGAATTGGCAAAAGAATAATATGAGTAAGACCTATCGAGTCATTGTTGTTGGCATGGGGAAGCGTGGGATGCATCACGCCCAAACCTTCTTTACGAACAAACGCTTCGAGCTCGCCGGCATTTGCGATATCGATCAAGCCCGACTGACCGCAGCGGCACCTAAGCTCGGTAATCCGAAAACCGGCACAGATGCTGCCAAGTTGGCGCAGGAATTGAAGGCTGACGTGTTTTGTTTTTGTACGTTGCCCAATCTCCGGTTGCCGCTCATCAAGCTCGGCATTGCGACCGGCGCGAAGTTGATTGCATTTGAGAAGCCGGTCGCGATGAGCAGTACGGAAGGCATCGAAATTAAAAAGGCGCTCGATGCGGCTGGTGTGAAAGCGGTTGTCAGTCACCAGCACCGGTATGGCGAGCACTACATGAAGGTGAAAGAAATCGTGGCCAGCGGCGCACTAGGCCGGGTGCATACCGTGTACGGCACGGCGACCGGCTGGGCGGCGCACATGTTGAGCCATCTGATTGATTACACCTGCTGGTTTAATGATTATGCGCCGGCACAATGGGCGATGTCGCAGGCGGCCGGACGTGGCAAGCTGGCGGACTTACACACATCGCCGGATTACGTGGCCGGTGTGGTACATTTCCAGAATGGTGTGCGCGGTATTTATGATTGCGGCGCCGGCGCACCGGATGTGCCGGAGATTGATGCGATCAAGGAGCCAAAACTCTGGTGGCGCAAATGCCGGATGGGCGCGCAAGGTTCGGAAGGGTTCGCCGAAGTCATCACCAATGGCGGCTGGCGCGCCGTCACGAAGAGCGGCGGTTACCAGAGCGGGCCCGGCGCGATGGATTACGTCGAAGACATGCCGCCGTACATCCAACAAATGGCTGACTGGCTCGACAAAGGCCAAGTTCACCCATGCGCGTTTGCCCACGCCTACCAAGGTTTTGAGATCATGGCAGCGTTGTACCGGTCCGCGGCCGAGGGTGGCCAGATTGCGTTGCCGTTGACGGGTGGCCTGGATGAGATTGCCTTGCTGAAAGACAAAGTACCGGCCCGGAAAGTTTTGTTCACCATTCCTGAAAGCGCAAAGGAATATCCCGCCTAAATGGACGTCATCATTCGCCCCAACGAAAGCGAAGCCAGCCGGCTGGTTGCGCAGCTGATTGCCCGGGAACTGAAGGCTCGACCCCAACTCGTGCTTGGACTAGCAACGGGGCGGACGATGGAAAAAGTTTACGACCAGTTGTCGTGCCTGCATCGCGACGAGCACCTGGATTTTTCGCTCTGCCGGACCTTCAATCTGGACGAGTACATTGGGTTAGCTCCCACCGACCTGCATTCGTACCGGCATTACATGGACGAGCACTTGTTCAACCGCGTCAACATCGACAAGCGCAACACGCATTTGCCCAATGGCATGGCCACGGACCTGCGCGCCGAATGCGCCAATTATGAAGCCGCCATCCGTGATTGTGGTGGGATTGATCTGCAGTTGTTAGGCATTGGGCGTAGTGGCCACATCGGGTTTAATGAGCCTCTCTCCGCGCTGCGGTCGCGCACCCGCGACAAGGCGTTGACACCGGAAACCTTTATCCAAAACGCCCCGATGTTTGAGAACGACCCCGCCAAAGTCCCGCGGCGCGCAATCACAATGGGGGTCGGCACGATTTTGGAGAGTGACCGGTGTTTGGTGCTCGTGACAGGCGCTGAAAAAGCAACCATTGTCGCTAAAGCGGTCGAAGGCCCAATCACTTCCTCCATCACAGCGTCAGCACTGCAACTTCACCCTCGCTGTGTTGTCATTGTGGACGAAGCCGCAGCTAGCAAGCTAAAGGGCACTGAGTATTACCGGTGGATTTTCGAGAACGAGCCGGAGTGGCGCGGTTTCTAACAACCGCGACCGGTTTACGGTTTAGTGACTAAGATTTCGGCGTCTGCTTTTTCAAGGGCCGGCAATTCCAGTGCGAGTGCCGCGCGGAATTCCACAACTGCTTCAGCGCGGCGACCGGTTGCCAGTAGAGCTTTGCCGAGATGGTAATGCGCCAAGCTGTGTTGCGGAACATTGTGGGTGACTTGTTGCAGCACCGGGATGGCCTCCTGCGGGAGACCGGCAATAGTACAAATCAACCCGAGACTGTCTTGGATGTCGGGATTACGCGGAAACGCTGCCGCCGCGCGTCGAATCAATGTCATGGCTTGGTCAAGTTTTTGCCTGCTCTTAGCGTAGGCGACTGCGAGATTGTTGATGGCGACTGGATCGTTCGGATATTCCGTGATGATATCTTCGTAAATTTTGGCCGCGCGCATTTGATCGTTTAGCAGCGTGTAGGCTGAGCCCAGTGCGAATTGGTAGCGCGTTGTATGCGGCGATAATTTTACGGCAGTTTCGAAATGGGTGACGGCAGCCTCGTATAATTTTAATTGCAAGCACACGTTGCCGGCCATGAAATGTGGCATTGGCCAATCGGCGCGTAATCGAGTTGATTTTTCAAATGCTTCCAGTGCTTCTGGTAATTTGCCGGCCTCGCGCAATGCTAGCCCCAGTGCCTCACGAGCCACGGCATTGAGCGGCTGTTCATCGACGAGCTGCCGGAACTCCGCCAAGGCTTGGTCAGGAAGTCCTTTTTGCAAATACAAATCGCCGATCAGTAATCGGAGTGGTAGTTCCTTTGGTGCGGAAGCGGCCACGCGCCGGCAGCAGGCTTCAGCCCGGTCCCATTGTTTCAATTTTGCATGACAGAGTGCGGCGTTCAGAAGCAACCATGGATCGTGCGCCCGGACCGCAGAGCGCTCAAAAAATAGCGCCGCCTCTTTCAGCAGTGGTATGGCAATGGGTAGGCGCGGATCCAGCTCGGCCACATGATCCAGCAAAGCAAAGATCCCGGTTGTGTCATTGACGCGCGATAGCGTTTGCCAAGAACCCAGCAAGGCCTGTGTGTTTTGTGGGTCGAGTTCAATCGCGGCGCGAAATTCTTTATCGGCCTCGCGCAACCGATCAAGCCGGTAATACTCCGCTGCCAGCCGATAATGCACATCTGACGATTCTGAATTCTTGCTGATCTCGGTGATTAGCTGTTCCAAATCTGTCGTCGGCCGGGCCGGCGTCGATTCCAGCGGGTGCAAGCGCAGCACGGCATCGCCCGGCAATCCACCGGTCGGGATTAACCCGCGGAAAATTCCACGTGGTGCCGCCGCCCACAACCACCATGCACCTGCGTCCGGCCGCGCGGTTGGCGCGCCAGCCGATGTGACGTAATAAACCAAAGTCGTTCCAGCCAACGTCTCAATCCGATCGAGACCAGATTCTTGTTGCGGGAGCCAAACGGTTTGTCGCTCAGCGTACCACGCGACCATGGCCGGTTGATCAGTCAGAATTACTGTATTAGCCGGCACCTGATTCTTCAAAACCTCGAACGTTCTTTGGCGATTCGGATTTGGCTCACCATGTATGAACAGAAAAAAGGCTGCCAACGGCAAACACGATGCACTGGTCACAAGCAGATAAGCAAGCGCCTTACCTGGTTTGCGCGATTTTATCAGTCGTTCCAGATTATTCCGGTATTTATGATCTTTAGTTGTGATTAACGTTTCCGGTTTGAATTTCAGCCATCTCAATGACAATGGGCCGACGCGTTGTGCAATCCAGTCAGTTAAGCGCGCAGCTGCAAGCATCGCCACCAATGGTGTCCACACTGCGAGTAATTGACTGTCGGGCTGGAGTAGGCAGGAGACGCCGGTACTCAATACGCAGCCGGTCACTAGCAACATGACTAGACCACGCCGATAGACGTGGCGCATTGCTGCCGGCAGTGCCGCTAGAAAAAATATCCCCACAACCATATGCAAAGTGACCGGAGCAGATCGTACGAACTGGTAGATGCCGGTGGGTAGTTTGCTAAAGAATTCACGGGGATGCTTAAGCAGGAAGCTTACTGCTTCCGGTGGATTCAGAGTGCGCCAAATGGCTTCGCCGGGAAAGCTGTGCGTGTTAGTCAGCAACGAATACCCGGCCAAGCCCCAGGTCACCCCATGCGAAACAATCCAGTTGCGCAAGAACCACGGGAATGCCATCAGCGCAAAACCCGCGACTAGACACAACACCGCACGTACCCGTGATTGAGCCGCGGTGGCTATCACATACCAACCCAGCGCCAGAATCACGACACCAAGTGCCCAATGCGCGAGCATGGCCAGCGCACAACACATACCGGCCAGAATTAGCTGCCACCACGCCGCCGGTAACAGTGACGCGCCGTCTTTTGTCGCCAAACGTGGAATGGTCAGACCGCACGCCAGCAAAATAAATGTCGTTGCCAATGGATACGGCAGTCCGGCCACTGCCAGTGCGATGACCACCGGGTTGGAAGCGTAGAAAATTACAGCCAATGCCGCCGTGCGACCACCAAACCACCGGCGCGCCACAATAAACGTCAACCAAACCGAAATGAGCCAAACCACCAGATTAACCAATGCCACAACCCGATCCGATGGACCAATCAGCTTGAAAACCAGTGCCAGCAGCACCGGCTGGCCGGGTGCACTCCATAGATCCGGTGAATTGCGCAGTATCGGTTGAAATGCCAACGTCAACGGCCGCATTGCGCTGGTGACAAAACCGTGACCGGTTGCGAGGTTCCGCGCCACTTGCGCATACTCCCACGCCACCGGCGATTGCAGTCCTTGAAACTTCACCGCCATCGTCAGAACGATGAGGCCAACCGGTGCCAGCACTAGGATGATGATGCCGAATAGAACCCGCCACCAAGCTTCGGCAGCGGTATTGTGTGGATGAAAAAGCGAACGTGGCGCTTCCATAAATTAACTCAAAAACAAAAATCTGCCGGAACTATTAGCTAATTAGGACCGCTTTGTCGAGTTTAACCAAATTGACAATTTCGTCTGCGATCAGCGCCAGTGACCATCAACCCAGACGTTCAGTCCGCGATGCGGTTCCCACCGGCCACCGATCCAGATGGCGTCACGATGTGGCGGACGGGTCCACATTCCCGGCACCCATTCCCAATGACCAAAACCAAACCGGGTGTGTCGCCATGTCCAGTATCCGGAAACCCAGATGAATTCAGGTGCGGGTGCGGGCGGTATGGTTTCGACGATTGTTGCCGGTGTTGGTGCGCCGATGGAAACTTCTTGGACTGGCGCCGGTGCCGGCGGTAACGACGTGACGACAGGAGCGGTGTTGATCATGAAATCAATCACCCTTTGGCTGACGCCGGTATCTTTCAACTCAATGATTTCCGCGGTGCTGAGACGGAAGGCGGCGTGGGCGTTGCGGATATGGCTCAGGATGACTTCGTCGCTCATGCCGGCTTTCGCCAGCATTTTGACATCGGCGACAGAAACGTTTTCGGCGCTGGTGAAGGTAATCCCCGCAGCGGTGATCAAACAGGCGGCTAAGAAGGTTTTAGTTTTCATATTTACTTAAACGATTCAACACCACGATCTGCTCAAAGTTGCGAAAGTGCTGTTGACGCTATGCGGATTTGGTCGTAGTTTCTGCGCTTGAATGACTAAGCGCGTTACCATTTACGATACGACGCTGCGTGACGGCACGCAGGGCGAAGGCATCTCATTCTCAAGCGCGGATAAAATCCGCATTGCAGAACGGTTGGATACGTTTGGCGTACATTATATTGAAGGCGGCTGGCCAGGCTCAAACCCAAAAGACATGGAATTTTTTGAGCTGGCCGGCAAGCGAAAGTTTAAGCACGCAAAAATCACAGCATTTGGCAGCACACGCCGGGCGAAGACAACTTGCGCGGCGGATGCGCAAATTCAGATGCTGGAGAAAGCTGGCACGCCGGTGGTGACGATTTTCGGCAAGACATGGTCGTTACACGTAACGGAAGTATTGCGGACAACGCTCGAAGAAAATTTGGCGATGATTGCCGATTCCATTCGGTATTTCAAACAAGCCGGCAAAGAAGTGGTTTACGATGCCGAGCATTTTTTTGATGGCTACAAAGACGACGCCAAGTATGCGCTGGCGACCTTGACAGCAGCGCAGGACGCCGGAGCAACTATCGTTGTGCTCTGCGATACCAACGGCGGCACGATGCCGGCGGAAGTCAGTCACATTGCTGGTGCGGTTTGCAAGGCGTTGAAGTGTCCAGTCGGAATTCATACACACAACGACAGCGGCGTTGGCGTGGCGAATGCGCTCGCAGCGATGGAAGCCGGCGCAACGCAAGTGCAAGGTACCATGAACGGCTATGGCGAACGTACCGGCAATTGCAACCTGACCTCGGTGATCCCATGTCTCGCATTAAAAATGGGCTACGATTGCATCCCGAAGGATAACCTCCGGCATCTCCGCGAGTTGTCGAGTTTTATTGATGATCTGGCGAATGTCCGTCCCGACATCCGGCAACCATTTGTCGGCGCAACGGCGTTTGCGCACAAAGGCGGTATCCATGTCAATGCGGTGGAAAAAGTCGCGCGCAGCTACGAGCACATCACGCCCGAGCTGGTCGGCAACCGCCGGCGTGTGCTTGTCAGTGATCTCAGCGGGCGCAGCAACATTTTGATGAAGGCGCACGAGCTCGGCATTGATCTCGGCAAGGACACGCCCGAGGTGCGTGAAATTTTGCAGCAGCTCAAACAAATGGAGCATGCCGGCTACGAGTACGAAGCCGCCGACGCGAGCTTTCATATTCTCACGCAAAAGCTGCTCAAAAAACACAAACCGTTTTTCAATCTGCTCGCCTATCGGGTCATCATGGACCGGCAGGGTGCCGGGAGTGGGATTGTCGAAGCCAGTGTCAAACTCGAAGTCGCCGGCAAAGTCGTCCACACCGTTGCTGAAGGCGATGGGCCGGTTAACGCGCTCGATACAGCCTTCCGCGCGGCGCTGAGTAAATTTTACCCGAGCATCTCCACGGTTCGACTGGTGGATTATAAGGTTCGCATTCTCGACAGCGGCACTGGTACTGCCGCCAAAACCCGTGTCATCATCGAAAGCACCGACGGCACGGACACGTGGGGCACCGTTGGCGTAGACGATAACATCATCGAAGCCAGTTGGGAGGCGCTCGTGGATGCCGTCGAGTATAAACTTTTCAAAGACGAAAAGAAAAAATGAATCGCGCAAACGGTGTGGTGCTGGCGGACAAAACCAACCTCAACCATGTGTGCGTGTTCAACATCCCGAACGAATCTACACCACACCTATCTCACGCCTGCTGACGCAATCGCCGGTACATTTTTTCCAGCACCACATTACTGCCGACGCACAGTGTTGATCGCGTCATGATTCCGTAGACTTCCGCACGCGAGACTTTTACGCGGTGCGTCGCGTCCAACGGATTCGTCTGCCGGAGCCGGGTGATGGTTTTCAAACCGATCCACAACGGCCACACGCACGCCAACCGCAACCGTTTCTGGTTGGCCGGGATTGCCAGCGTGTACTGCCAGCCGGCATCCAAATGCGCAACTGCCACGTCGAGCCACTTCGCATAGACCGGCATGACTTCCGCGCGATCAAGCGGATCGTGTACCGGCAGATAACATCGGCCGATTGCATAATCACCAGGCATGTCGCGCAAAATATTTACGAGCTGCAAACCTTTGCCGAATCGGATTCCATCAGTAACATTCAGCTTCTCCAACCCCGGTAAGTGCGCCTGACACATTCCGGTCCAAAACTCACCCACGCACCCAGCCACGAGGTAAGTATACCGGTCCAGTGCCGCATCGTCTGTGAGCGCCACGAGGTTGCCGGGAAAAGTTTCGAGATCGAAAATCTGGCCGGTCGTGATTGTCTGCAGCAACTGTTGGATCAAGCGCCGGTCCACCGTGCTGAATGTATCGAGCATGGCGAGACATTCTTCCAGCCGCTCCAACAGCATCCGTTCAGCCGGTAACGTTTGATTTTCCGCCAGCGTGCCCAACTCTGGCACCCGCGTCAAACTCTGCAATGTTCGAAGAAGCACGATACGTTTGGCGCGCGGCACGGCGTTCGTGTCCGCGATTGTGTCCGTCGCCCGCGCCAGCAGATACGCCAGCGAAATTTGCGGACGGATTGGCGCCGGCAGCACCCGCAGCGTCAAATAAAACGACCGCGAAACCTGCTTGAGCAAGGGACCGATGAGTTTCTGTTGAGACGATGTTGTCACTTGCGCTCGTAGGTGCCGATGAGTTCTGCCTGCGCGAGGATATGCCCCTTCATCGCTGTTTCGAGTTGCGTCTTGGTCGCTTTTGCCGGTGCCGCCAACTCTGCGTCCAGCGCGTAAAGCTTGAAGTGGTAGTGATGGACACCGTGCCCCGGCGGTGGCATCGGTCCGTTGTAGCCTAGCCGCGGCCAACCGTTCATTCCTTGCCGGGCACCGCCGAGTGCCGTGACCGTCTCAGTTTTCGCCACATTCTCCGGTAACTCTGTCGCCGTGGCTGGGATGTTCCAGATCAACCAATGATCCCAAACCTTACCGGCGACGCTCAACGCATCGGGATCGTCGCAGATCAACGCAAAACTCTTCACGCCCGCCGGCGCACCTTCCCATTTCAACGCCGGCGATACGTCCGCGCCTTCGCCGGTGTGCTTGGTGGGAATCCGTTGGTTCGCCGCAAACGCCGTGCTCGTCAGCTTCATGATTGCCTCCTGTGCTCCGGCCAGCGTGCTGATCCACACTGCCACCGCCAGAGCGCAACTTGTGTTCGCCTTCATCCACTGCTATTCTACACTTCACATTCACCATGGGCAACGCCAGAACCAACCAGCTTCGTGACGCTTTGAATGACCGGATCCTCGTTCTCGATGGCGCCATGGGCACGATGATTCAGCAACGCAACCTAACCGCCGCCGATTTTGGCGGGCCGGCGCTCGAAGGGTGCAACGAAAACCTCGTCCTGACGCGGCCGGATGTCATTCGCGACATCCACCGGCAATATTTAACCGCCGGCGCAGACATCGTCGAGACCGACACGTTCGGCGCAACGCCGCTGGTACTGGCGGAATATGGACTGGCCGACAAATGCCGCGAGATTAACACCACCGCTGCCCGGTTAGCTCGTGAAGCCGGTAACGGCTTCGTTGCCGGCTCAATGGGGCCAACAACGAAAGCCATCACTGTGACCGGCGGCGTCACGTTCCAGCAGCTAGTCGAAAACTTTCACACGCAAGCAGCGGCATTGATCGAAGGCGGCGTTGATTTATTGCTTGTCGAAACCTGCCAAGACACCCGCAACGTCAAAGCCGCCCTGATCGGCATTGCACAAGTCGGGGTGAAGATACCGGTCATCGTCTCCGGCACCATTGAGCCGATGGGCACGATGTTGGCCGGGCAGGCTGCCGATGCGCTCGTGGCCTCGTTGCAACACGTGGATCTGTTTGCTGTCGGCCTGAATTGCGCCACCGGCCCGGAGTTCATGACCGACCACATCCGCACCATCCATGAGATGGCCACTACCGGTGTGTCGTGTTACCCGAACGCAGGTCTACCTGACGAGGAAGGTAAGTACGGCGAGACGCCGACTTCGCTGGCGGCCTCGCTGGAACGGTTCGTCAAAAATGGCTGGGTCAATATTGTTGGCGGTTGCTGCGGCACGACGCCGGCGCACATCCAGGCGATTGCCGAAATGGTTGCCGGCAAGCCACCGCGCCGGCAGCGCGGCCAACGGCGCAGCTATTATGCCGGGATCGAACTGGTCGAAGCCAACGACGATAACCGGCCGCTCATTGTCGGCGAACGCACCAACGAAGTCGGCTCCCGTGCGTTCAAGCGGCTGATCACCGAGGAAAAATTCGAGGAAGCCAGCGAGATCGCCCGGGCGCAGGTCAAGAACGGCGCGCACATCATCGACATCAATCTCGAAAACACCGACCGCGATGAGTTGGCGGACATCGACCGGTTTTACGAGAAGGTCATTCACAAGGTCAAAGTGCCGTTGATGATCGACTCGACCCATCCGCAATCCGTCGAGCGGGCGCTGACCTATTGCCAGGGCAAGGCCATCATCAACTCGATCAACTTCGAGGATGGCGAGGAGAAGTTTAACCACATCCTGCCGCTCGTGAAAAAATACGGCGCGGCGGTGATCATCGGCTCGATTGACGAGGACAAGCAGCAGGCGCAGGCGATCACGCGTGAACGCAAACTCGCCATCGCGCTCCGCGCCCACAAGTATTGCACCGAGCGCGGTATCCCGGAAGAAGATTTGATTTTCGACGCGCTCACGTTTCCGTGCGGGACCGGTGACGAGAACTACCTCGGCAGCGCCGGCGAGACCGTCGAGGCCATCCGGCTCATCAAGGGAAAGTTACCGCGCAGCAAAACCGTGCTTGGCGTCAGCAATGTCAGCTTCGGCCTGCCGCCGGCCGCGCGCGAAGTCGTCAACTCTGTGATGCTCTACCACGCCACAAAAGCCGGCCTCGACCTCGCCATCGTCAACGCCGAGAAACTGGAACGCTATCCGAGCATCCCGGACATTGAGAAAAAGCTCGCTGAGGATCTGCTGTTTCATTCGCCCGACAAAGCCAGCTCCCAGCGCCACATCGCCGCGATCAATGACCATTTCCGCGACGCCACTAGCCGGGTGAAGAAAAAGATTTCCGATCTGCCACTCGATGGCCGGCTCGCCAATTACATCATCGAAGGCACGAAGGAAGGTCTCATCCCGGACCTTGATTTAAAATTGAAGGAAGCTGGCCCGCTCGAAATCATTAACGGTCCGCTCATGGCCGGCATGAGCGAAGTCGGTCGGCTGTTTAACAACAACGAACTGATCGTCGCCGAAGTTCTGCAAAGCGCCGAAGCCATGAAAGCCGCCGTCGGGCACCTCGAACAATTCCTGAAAAACACGGAGAGTTCCACCAAGGGCAAAATCGTCCTCGCCACCGTCAAGGGCGACGTCCACGACATCGGCAAGAACCTCGTCGAAATCATTTTGTCCAACAACGGTTACCGGGTCATCAACCTCGGCATCAAAGTTCCGCCCGAACAACTCATCGAAGCTTGTCACCGGGAAAAACCTGACGCCATCGGCTTGTCCGGCTTGCTCGTGAAAAGCGCCCAGCAAATGGTGGTTACTGCCGCCGACTTGAAAACCGCCGGCATCGCCGTGCCGCTGCTCGTCGGTGGCGCCGCGCTCAGCGACAAATTCACGCGCGGCAAGATCGCCCCCGCGTATGAGAACATTGTCGCCTACTGCAAAGACGCCATGACCGGCCTCGCGACGCTGAACAAGCTGATGAACACTGTCGAGCGCGCAAAGCTTGCCGCCGAACAAGCCGGTGTAGTGCGCGCTGTCCCTAGCGCGCCGTCCGAGACCGCCCCCGAATCCACCACCCGCTCATCCCGCGTCCGTGTCCTTCCGCTTTTACCGGCACCCTACGCCGACCGGAAAGTCATTCCGGTGCCAAACCTAACCGAGGTTTGGAGCTACATCAACCCGCAGATGTTGTTCGTCCGGCATCTCGGCTTCAAAAGCAATTTCGAGCGCGCGCTGGCCGCGCGCGATCCCAAGGCGCTAGAACTCCATCACGCCGTCGAGGAAGTCAAAGCCGAGGCCGCGAAGTTCATGAAGGTCAAAGCCGTCTGGCAGTTTTTTGATGCCGTTGCCGACGGCAACAGCATCAAACTGTCCCGAGTCCTGAGTCCCGGGTCCCGAGTCCCGGCTTCCGAACCGGCAGTCCTCCATACCTTTCAGTTCCACCGGCAACGCCAGCCGGACGGTCTCTGTCTAGCCGACTACGTATCGCCGCCGAATGACTCGGGACTCAGGACTTCGGACTCAGGACTGAATCGCGATTCCATTGCGATCCTTGTCGTCACTGCCGGTGCCGGCGTTCTCGACCATGCTAATGCTTTCAAAGCGCGCGGCGAGTTCCTGAAATCGCACGCGCTCCAAGCGCTCGCGCTCGAAACCGCCGAAGCCACAGCCGAATGGTTGCACCGCAGAATCCGGGAAGACTGGGGTTTTCCCGACCCGGCCGAAACAACAATGCTCGACCGGTTCCAAGCCCGGTATCGCGGTAAACGTTACAGTTTCGGCTACCCGGCCTGTCCCGCGCTCGAAGATCAAGCCGGTATCTTCAAGTTGCTGCGCCCGGAAGAAATCGGCGTCAATCTCACCGAAGGTTTCATGATGGAACCGGAGGCATCGGTTAGCGCACTCGTGTTCCACCATCCAGATTGCACGTACTTCGGTGTAGGCGAGACCACGGAATAGCCAGGCAAGCTCGCGCGCTAGATTATCCATAAGTTGTTAGCTTTAGAAGCATTGGCGGTTGTCCCGCTCTGCCGGTTGGCCGTCCGCCGATGTCTGGAGGTCGCCCGCGAACGGTTGGCGGTCGCCCACCAATGCCCGGAGGGCGACCCGCATTCTTCGGCGGTCGACTGCGGATGTTCTGAGGTTGACCGCAAATGGTTGGCGGTTGTCCGCCGCCGTTCCGAGGTCGACCGCGGATGATTGGCGGTCGTCCGCCTGTCTTCGACGGGGAACCGCGGACGGTCGGCGGTCGACCGCGAAGGGCTGACGGCCACCGGTCTGGCGTCGGGCAATGGCTTGCCGGCGGTTGTCATCCGTGCGCATCTGTGGCTAAATGAACTAGCAAAGAGCCCGGGATTGTAGGATTGGTCGGTAACTGATGAAACTCTCATTGCGGATGTTGCTGTCGTTCGTGACGATCTTCTCGCTGATCTATGGCGGGGCGCATCTGTATGTTTATTGGCGGCTGGTGCAGCCGTTGAAACTCACCGGCGGGCCGGTCTGGGCGGTGCGGCTTGGGTTGCTGGTGTTGTTCCTGTCGTTTCCAATCATTCATTTTATGTTGCGCCGGGAAAACGGCGTGGTGCTCAACGCGGCCAGCTTCGTCAGTTCCGTCTGGATGGGGATGATTGTGTATCTGGTTTTGGGAGCGCTGGTGTATGACGTGGTAAGCGTGTTTACCTGGGGCGCGCTGCCGGTCGGGCGGATGATGACCACCATCGTCGCCGGCCTCGCGGCGGCGATTACGGTGTACGGTCTCATCGAGGCCCACTGGATTGGCGTGACGAATCTGCCGGTGCGGATGCCGGGTCTGCCGGCGCGCTTGGAAGGGTTCCGCATCGTCCAACTTTCGGATGTGCATCTGGGCCGGATTGTGCGCGGAACGCGGCTGGAAAAAATCGTCAGCCAGGTCAATGCGCTCCAGCCGGACTTGATCGTCATTACCGGTGACTTGGTGGACGCGGAGCCGGCGCACATGGAGGAGATGATCCCGGCCTTGCGGCGGTTGCAGAGCCGATGTGGCGTGTTCGCGGTGACCGGTAACCACGAATTCTTTGCCGGCGCGGACCGGGCGCAAACATACATCGAACGCGCCGGCGTGATGTTGTTGCGCAACCGGTGGGTGACCGTGGACGACGACTTGCAACTCATCGGCCGCGACGATGTGATCGCGGGTCAATTTACCAGTGTGCCGACACCGTCGTGGGACGAGAATTTGCGCGGGCTGGATCGCACGAAGCCGGCAATTTTGTTGTATCACACGCCGGTGACGACGCTGGCGGAACTGGAAGCGCACGGCATTCAGCTCCAACTGAGCGGGCACACCCACCGCGGCCAGCTCTGGCCGCTCAACTTCATCGTGAAAGGGATTTTCAAGACGCCGTACGGCCTGTTCACCGATGGCAAGGCCACGATTTACGTCAACCGCGGCATCGGCACGTGGGGCCCGCCCATGCGGGTGTTGGCCCGCCCGGAAATCACGTTGGTCACACTTACCGGAAAATGAAAACTGCTGAAATCATCACTGAGTTCATCGCCAAAGTCATGGCGAGTTTGCAGGCCGGCACGTTTATCAGGCTCACGGTGACGCGCCCGGCCAAAGTGCTTGGGCGCTTGGTGGAAATTCAAGGCCAACCGGTTTTGTCGCTGACGTTCCGCGAAGCGACGCGCGACGTGACCAAGAATTTACCGGTCGCCGACGTGGCCGGTTGGTTGGGTCAGCAAAAAATTCAGGGCGCGTTGCTGAGCACGACACAGCAGGACTGGCAGTTGACGCCGAAACATCTGATTGCGCACAAACCGTCCGTCACTGTCGCGCCGGTCCGGACGCACGACCGGCAGAAACAGACCTTCCTCGACGACTCGGCGCAAGTTTGGCTGAACGCGCTGCACACAACGCCGAAGAAACGCCAACAGATCGACCGGTATCTCGAAATTTTCACGCACCTCGCCGAGGGAGTCGAACTGCGGACGATTGTCGATATGGGCTGCGGCAAAGGCTATCTCACGTTTGGCCTTTGGCATCTCCTGCGGACCCGGATCATCGGCGTCGAGCAACGCCCGGACCTAGTTGCTGCCAGCAACCAACTCGCGCGGCAGATTGGCGCGGCGGGTTTGGAGTTCGTGACCGGCACGATTCAATCGGTGGAATTACCGGCGGTGGACGCGTTGATCGCGCTTCACGCCTGCGACACGGCGACCGACGACGCGATCCGGCGCGGTGTCACTGCCGGCGCGAAACTCATTGTGGTTGCGCCTTGCTGTCACCAACAAATCCGCCCGCAGCTCGGGCGACCGGAACCGTTGGCCGAAAGTCTCCGGCACGGATTGCTCGCCGAGCGAATGGCTGAATGGGCGACCGATGCGCTGCGCGTGTTGGTTATGGAATGGGCCGGTTATCGGACAAAGGTCATTGAGTTTGTCGCCAGCGAACACACGCCAAAAAATCTGATGATCGCCGCGATCCGGGAACACCCGCCGTTTGCCGACGCGGCGGCACGGGAACGGATTGAGCAATTCAAAAAATTTTACGGGATTACCAAACACGGATTGGATGAACTGGGACGAGATTGATTGGTCGGCGCTGGAACGCTTGCGAGCTGGCTTTATCGCCGGCAGCGCCGGTGCCACGGATTACTGGCGGCGCGAAAGCGATCTCGCCAGTTATGACCTGACTTTTGCCCAGCGGATCGGCTGGAAATGGGATTTCGTGTTCCGGGAACTGCAGCAGCGCGGCTGGCAGCCACCGGCCGGTGCGATTCTGGATTGGGGTTGCGGTAGCGGCATTGCCGGGCGCGCTTTTTTGCAATACTTCCCGGGACACACGGTGCAACTCTGGGATCGCTCCACACTTGCCATGCGGTTTGCCGCGCAGCGGCTTGGCGGGAACGCCGCCACCGGCCAACAGCCGTGTCCGACGCTCCTACTTAGCCATGTGCTGACGGAGTTGTCCGATGCGCAAGTGCCGGCGTTACTTGAATTGTGTCGCGCGGCCACGACGATCCTCTGGGTCGAACCAGGAACTTTCACGGCGAGTCGCCGGCTGATCGCGATGCGCGAGCAACTCCGCGACATTCACCAACTTGTCGCGCCGTGTGTGCACCGGCAAGTTTGCGGGATGCTCACCGAAGCGAATGCCCGGCACTGGTGCCATTTCTTTGCACCGTCGCCACCGGAAGTTTTTACGGATGGAAATTGGGCGCGCTTTGCGAAAGTCGCCGGAGTTGATTTGCGGAGCTTGCCAGTGAGTTATCTGGTTCTCGACCGGCGGCCACACCCGGAATTGCCGGCAGGCGCGGTGCGCGTCATCGGTCCGGCGCGATTTCGGAAGGGGCATTTGCTGGTGACCGGTTGCGATGCCGCCGGTGTGCGGGAATGCCGGCTGACAAAGCGGTTATTGCCGGAACAATTTAACCAGTTCCGCAAAGACATTGCCGGCACGCTGCAAATCTGGCAGCGTGACGACGACGAGATTGTCAAAAGTCAGACCGTCTAATTTTCAATGAATCATCTCCCATTAATTTGCGGCGCGGGATTTGCAGCTGGCTTTGTGAATGCAGTGGCCGGCGGCGGAACGTTGCTCTCGTTCCCGGCGTTGATGTATGGCGGACTGTCGCCCATCGCGGCCAACGCAACCAACACGCTCGCACTCTGGCCGGCTTCGTTGACCAGCGGCTGGGCCTACCGGCAAAAATTGCGGGAGAATCGGCGGCGACTGGTCGCCATGGCCGCGCCGTCGATCATCGGCGGGTTGCTTGGCGCAGTGCTTTTGGTCACAACGTCGGAACAGTTGTTCAAGGCGATTGTGCCGTTCCTGATTTTGTTGGCGTGCGGCTTACTCGTGGTTCAGGAACAAGTTGGCCGCTGGATGAATCGCCGGACCGCGTTACACCCGCGGACGCACGCTGCGATTTTTTGGTGGTGCCAACTGGCCATCGCGGTGTATGGCGGCTATTTCGGGGCCGGCATCGGCATCATGATGCTGGCGGCGATGGCGATTTTCCTGCCGGAAGATTTACAGGCGGCGAATGCACTCAAGACGGTATTGGCCACGCTGATCAACGCGACGGCGACGGTGCTATTCATCTGTTCCGGCAAGGTGGTGTTCGGCGTTGGCGCGGTGATGATGGTTGCAGCAATGGCCGGCGGCTACGCCGGCGCACACGCCGCGCAACGGTTGAAGCCACGCTGGCTGCGCGTGGCGGTGGTTGGCTACGGTTTGCTGGTCGCCGGCTGGATGCTGGCGCACCGGTAACGGTTATTCGTCCGACGGCTCGAAGAGATCGAATTGGTTGCCGTCGGGATCGATGACGGTGATGAACCGGCCATAGGCTTCCGTGCGGATGTCGCCTTCAAAATTGACGCCGCGCTCCTTCAACACATTCACGGTCGCGGCGAGGTCGTCAACCAGCAGGCTGAGAAACGGATTGCGCGCGCCGCCGGCAGGCTCGGCTTGCATCAGGCCGAGGTGGACGCCGTGCAATTCGATTTCCGCCCAGCCCGTGCCGGCTTCCTGATACGCGACCGTGAGGCCGAGGGTTTTGGTGTAAAATTCGACCGACCGGTTGAGGTCGGCGACTTTGATGACGATGTTGGCGATGCCTTTGATCATAATTTCCTTAGTAGGGTAACGGGAACTTGCCGGTTAGGGTTTTGACTTTTTCTTTCACGCGGGCGTGGACGGCGACGTCGTCGGGTTGGTCCAGCACCTCGGTCATGAGCGCAGCGATCTGCGTCATTTCGGCCTCTTTCATGCCGCGCGTGGTCACCGCCGGCGTACCGACGCGGATGCCGCTGGTGACGGTTGGTTTTTCGGGGTCGAACGGAATCATGTTTTTGTTCACCGTGATGCCGGCCTTGTCGAGGGCTTCCTGGGCGATCTTGCCGGTGATTTTCTTCGGGCGGAGATCAACAAGCATGAGATGGTTGTCGGTGCCGCCGCTGACGATGCGGAACCCTTTGCCGGCCAGAGCCGTGGCAAGTGTCGCGGCATTCTTGACGATCTGTTGCTGGTACGCCTTGAACTCCGGTTGCAGCGCTTCCTTGAAGCAAACCGCTTTGGCAGCGATGATGTGCTCCAGCGGGCCGCCTTGGATGCCGGGGAAAATCTGCGAGTTGACCGCCTTGGCGTGCGCTTCCTTGCACAAGATTAACCCGGCGCGCGGGCCGCGCAATGTTTTGTGGGTGGTGCTGGTAACAATGTCGGCGTACGGAACCGGGTTCGGGTGAAGCCCGGCGGCGACGAGGCCGGCAATGTGCGCCATGTCCACCACTAACGCCGCGCCGACTTCCTTGGCAATCGCGGCAAACGCGGCAAAATCGAGCGTGCGCGGATAGGCGCTGGCGCCGACCACAATGATCCGCGGCTTCTCGGCGCGGGCGAGCTTGGCGACTTCGTCCATGTCGATGCGTTCGGTCGTTTGGCTCAAGCCGTAGGGGACGATGCGAAAGAGTTTGCCGGAGAAATTGACGGGGGAACCGTGGGTCAGGTGACCGCCAAAATTTAGGCTCATCGCGAGGATGGTGTCGCCCGGCTTGGCCAACGCGAAGTAGGCCGCCATGTTGGCCTGCGAGCCGGAGTGGGGCTGGACATTGGCGTGGTCGGCGCCGAACAGCTGCTTGGCGCGGTCGATGGCGAGTTGTTCGATGACATCGATACATTCGCAGCCGCCGTAGTAACGCTTGCCGGGGTAACCTTCGGCGTACTTGTTCGTCAGCACGGTGCCGGCGGCTTCGAGGACAGCGCGGGAGACAAAGTTTTCGCTGGCGATCAGCTCGATGTTGTCTTGCTGGCGCTGCGTCTCGCTTTGGATGGCGGCAAAAATCTCCGGGTCGGCCTGGGCCAATGCGGAGCGGGTTGGGGAGTTGACTGGTGGATGATCCATTTTATTGACCCGCCGTTCGTGGCGGCCTCCTTCAAATTCGGTTTTAAGCCACACGTCGAGAATCTGCTTGGCTTTATCGTTGTCGGTTTCCATGGCCGAGAGCACGAGAATGTTGGCGTCGTTGTGTTCCCGGCTGAGCTTCGCCCATTCCACATTGCCGACCGCCGCCGCGCGCGCGCCGACGACGCGGTTGGCGGCAATGCTCATGCCGATGCCGCTCTTGCAAATCAACACACCGCGGTCAAAGTTGCCGGCCGCCACTTCGCGCGCGACAATAAACGCATAATCCGGATAATCCACCGCCTCAGTCGTGTTCGTGCCAAAATCGGTAAACTCGTAATCGTGTTGCGCCAGCCAATCTTTCAGCGCAGCTTTCATTTCGACACCGCCATGGTCGGCGGCCAACGCGATGCGTCGGATTGACGGGGTCGCGACTGGAGCGCCGCCGGGACCGGCGGCAGCGGTTTGCTTGATGAACGCGATGACGCTGGGTAACGCCCGTTTGATCTGGTCGCGGGTGCGCCGGTAAACCTCCAACGGTTGCCCGATCGGGTCGGCCAAATCTTTATTAACCGCCTCGGTGTCCTCGAATTCACGGAGCAGGAAAGTTTTCTCGGCCGCCATCGGATAAAGCGTCTGGATGGTGTCCTGCTGTTGGCGGGTCATCGTGAAAATCAGGTCCGCTTCCGCGACCAACGGCGCCCGCAACGCCTGGCTGTAATGCCCCGCGATATCGAGCTTGAGTTCCGCCAGCGCCAACCTGGATTCTTCCGTGACTGGCTGCCCGTCGAGCGCCCCGAGGCCGGCCGACATGACCCGGTAATTCTTGTCGTCGTTCAAGGCGGCGCGCAGCAGCGCCTCCGCCATCGGGCTGCGGCAAACGTTACCGGTGCAAACAAAGAGAATGGTCTTCATTGCCACGACAGAAAGACCCGGATGCCTTTCAAAACATCCACCGCGCGCTGCAACACCACATCGCGTGCCGGTGCGGCGGCGGGTTCAGCAGTCGGCGGCGCGCCGGCCAGCGTCAACGCATTGGTCGCGGCGGTGTCGGTATTCGTCAACGTCAGCGCCGGCGGTTCAATTCCCTCGCCATGAAAAACCTTCACGAGCGTGGCTTCCGAATAGAGGTGCTTCGTCAATTGCGGCTGCAAACTCACGGTCAGCGTGACATTGGTCGCGACGTTGAAGACCGCTTCGCGTTCCGTCTTCGAATCAATCTTGATCAAGATGTCAGGAAGCATACCGGTTGGGAAAATTTCGCTGCCTTTCGGGAACACGACTTTCGCCGTGGCCAGCCGGAGCACGCGCCCGTCACTGAGCGGATAATCCTGCCACGCCACCGGCAACCCTGCCGTCGGCCCGCCAATCACGATGCCGCGATCCTGCGTCCGCAACGCGCCCACCACCACCTCCGCGCCGCCGCGCGTCTGCGCGTTCACCAGCAACAGCAACGGCTGCTTGGCCAGTTCCTTCGCGAGCGACTGCGGCGCCTCGGTCGTCTGGTAGGACTGCGGCGCGCTGGCCGAGCTTTTCAGCGTGAACAACTCCACGCCCGCCGGCAGGAACCGGCTCGCCACCGCCGCCGCGGCCGCGAAATTCGTGCCGTCCGCAAACCGCAGGTCGAGCACGTAGCCGGTCACTTTCGCCTGCGCAAATTTCTTCAACTCGGCGTCCAATGCCAGCGGCGTCTCGCTGACCACGTCCGCCACGCGGATGTAGCCGATGTCCGGCTGAATCACCTCAACCCGCGCCAACGGCTCGTGCGCGCTCGCGGTCGGTTCGATGACCGGCACGCTGTTCGACTTCGCCTCGTCCGCCGTCAACAGCTTCGCGCCAGCACCGAGCATTTTCAGAATGCCGGCCACGGACGCGTCCTCGAGCTTCTGCGCGTCGAGGGTTTCCCGGTCCACGTAGCTCTGCTTGAGCGTGGCAATGATTTCCGAGTCCGCGTTCGCGCCGACTGCCACGCGCCCCGCGAACAGCAAAACCATGCCGCCGATTAATAAATTAAATTTCATTTCGTTGTGCGCGCCAACGCCCGCGCCGCAATATCGCGCCGGTAATGCGCGCCGGCAAATTGAATCCACTTCACGCCGGCATACGCCCGCCGCGTCGCGTCGGCAATGTCGCTGCCCAAGCCGGTCACGCCGAGCACGCGCCCGCCGGCCGTGACGATCTGACCGTCTTGGAACTGGGTGCCGGCGTGAAACACGGTGACGTTAGCCAACTTCGCGGCGGCTGGCAATCCTGCAATCGTATCGCCGCGCTTGAACTCGCCGGGATAACCGCCCGCGGTCAAGACCACGCACACCGCCGCGCCCGGTTTCCATTTCAATTCAAACTTGTCGAGCGTGCCGTCCGCCGTCGCGATGCACGCCTCGACCAGATCAAAGTCCATCCGCGGCACGACCGCCTGCGTCTCGGGATCGCCGAACCGGCAATTGAACTCCAACACCTTCGGCCCCGCCGGCGTCAACATCAGCCCGGCGTAGAGCACGCCCCGGTAATCAATCCCGTCGGCCGCCAGCCCCGCCAGCGTCCGCGCAAAAATTTCCGTCGCATCCACCGCCAGGCCCACGGGCGAATACGCGCCCATGCCGCCGGTGTTCGGGCCGGTATCGCCGTCGCCCACGCGCTTGTGATCCTGCGCCGGCGCGAGAATCTTCACGCAACCACCGGACACCAGCGCCATCACGCTGACTTCCTCGCCCGTCAGGCATTCCTCGATCACGACCTGCCGGCCGGCATCGCCGAACGCCCGTTTTTCCATGATGTCGGCAATGGCCTGGTCCGCCTCGGCCACCGACTGCGCCACGATCACGCCCTTGCCGGCAGCGAGGCCGTCGGCCTTGACCACGATCGGCGCACCGTGCGCGCGGACATAGGCGCGGGCCGCCGCCGGGTTGTCAAAGATGCCGGCCGCAGCGGTGGGGACATTATGCTTCAGAAGAAATTGCTTCGAGAACACCTTGCTGCCTTCGAGCTGGGCCGCCGCCTGAGTTGGGCCGAACACCCGGAGCTGCTTGGCTTGGAACGCGTCCGCAATGCCGGCGCACAACGCCGCTTCGGGGCCGACCACGGTGAGATCGATCTGGTGCTCCGCCGCGAACGCCGCCAGCTTGGCGACATCGGTCACGGCCAGCGGCACGCACTCGGCCAACTCGGCGATGCCGGGGTTGCCGGGCGCGCAAAAGAGTTTGGTGACCTGCCGGCTCTGCGCCAGTTTCCAGACTAAAGCATGTTCGCGACCGCCGCCGCCGATGACCAGGATTTTCATAGCTCGCGCCGCGCACTCTAGGTGACGCGCTAGACAGGGTCAACTCGAAACGACTGGACGCAAGACTGAGTCTCGAGTCCGGAGTCCTGAGTCCTGAGTCTAACCGGGGAGGGCGCAGTCAGGACATCGGTAACACTTATGGTTCAGAACATGGGTAACACATGTTGGGTTTCAGGTTACACTATTCTGGTTCGGTTGCCCAGCTTCCAAGCCGCCCGATCGGGCGGCTTGGAAGCTG